>Ga0208515_100005_pt1 | contig 598112 bp, 541 predicted proteins | sample LakWasMe99_LOW12_2_FD_183919 | JGI IMG/M metagenome (GOLD analysis project Ga0208515, IMG submission 183919) | Freshwater sediment methanotrophic microbial communities from Lake Washington under simulated oxygen tension - Sediment Metagenome... | ecosystem: Environmental > Aquatic > Freshwater... | reverse complement strand
TTCTTCTCGGGTCAAGTGTTTGTAGGTCATGGCGCTTCGTTGAGACTGGCTGGTCACAAAGAGCCCATCCTATTGACTCTTGGCCCACCCTATTTCTGAACGTTGCACTTCGTACTTGAATCCGCCTCATAAATTTCTATGGGCTGGCAGACGCCTCAATGCAGCTTTGAGATGCTGACCGAGGCGTCAAGGCTGAACCCGCGTTCAGGCCAGCGCGACTTGCTTCAGATCGCTGGCTTCTTCCACCCGCTTGGCCAGGTGCGCCAGCGCTTCCTGCACCTGGTCAACCAGGATCAGGCACAGGTCACCCGGCTCCAGGCGGGCCAGCGCGGTGTCGATGGCCAGGAACTCGCCATGGATTTCCTCGATGTGGGTGGTGCGGCTGGCGCCCACCAGGCCGTCGCGCAGCAGGCCCATGACCTCGCCGTCGGCGCGGCCGCGCTGGGCGGCATCCTGGTAGAGCAGGACATCGTCGAAAGCGTGACCGAGGATGATGGTCTGGTCGCGGATGTCGTTGTCCCGGCGGTCGCCCGCGCCGCTGATGACCACGCTGCGGCGTTTGGCCGGCATCGCTTCCACCGCGCTGACCAGCGCGCGCATGGCGTCGGGGTTGTGGCCGTAGTCGGCAATCACGGTGGCGCCGCGGTAGTCCATCACGTTGAAGCGGCCGGGCGCGTTGTGCGCATCGTTGACAAAGCTGGCGAGTCCGCTTTTGAGGGTTTCCCAGGTCACACCGACGGCCCAGGCGGCGGCCAGTGCCGCCATGACGTTTTCGACCTGAAAGCCGATGCTGCCGTTGCGCGTCAGCGGAATGCTGTGCAGCGGCACACGTTCGCGCCACGCGCCTTCAGCCGCGACCAGCTCGTTGCCGTCCACATACACCGTGCGTTTGCCCTGGGCGCGGTGGGTGGCCATCAGGGGGTGGTGCCGGTCGGCGGCGAAAAAGATCACGCTGCCGGGGCAGGTGGGCGCCATGGCCGCGACGATGGGGTCGGCCGCATTGAGCACGGCATAGCCGGTCGGCGCGACATTCTGCACAATCACGCGTTTGAGCACCGCCAGGTCTTCGACCGTGGTGATGTAGTTCAGGCCGAGGTGGTCGCCGGCGCCGATGTTGGTGACAACGGCGACCTGGCAGCGGTCAAAGCCCAGGCCTTCACGCAGCACACCGCCGCGTGCCACTTCAAACACCGCGGCATCCACGTCGGGATGCATCAGCACGTTGCGCGCGCTTTTCGGGCCGCTGCAGTCGCCGCTGTCGGTCTGGCGGCCGTTGACATAAACACCGTCGGTGTTGGTCATGCCGCAGCGCAGGCCGCTGGCGGTCAGCAGGTGCGAGATCAGGCGGGTAACGGTGGTCTTGCCGTTGGTGCCGGTCACGGCCACCACCGGCACGCGGCCGTCATCACCCGGCGCAAACAGCTCGTTGATCATCGCGCCGCCGACGGCGCGGCCCTTGCCGTAGGACGGCGACAGGTGCATGCGCAGGCCGGGCGCGGCGTTGACTTCGACCACGCCGCCGTTTTGCGCTTCGAGCGGGCGCAGCACGCTTTCACAGACCATGTCCACGCCGCAGATGTGCAGGCCCACCATCTGCGCGGCGGCCACGGCACGTGCGGCGACTTCGGGGTGTACGTCGCCGGTCACGTCGGTGGCGGTGCCGCCTGTGCTCAGGTTGGCGTTGTTGCGCAGGATCACGCGGCGGCCGCGCGCCGGAATCGATTCCGGCGTGAGGTCTTGCACGTGCAGGCGGGCCACGGCGATGTCGTCAAAACGGATCTTGGTCAGCGAGGTGGCATGGCCCTCGCCGCGGTGCGGGTCCTGGTTGACGATGTCGACCAGCTCGCGCACCGTGTGCAGGCCGTCGCCCAGCACCTGGGGCGGGTCGCGCCGCGAGGCGGCCACCAGCTTGTTGCCGACCACCAGCAGGCGGAAGTCGTTGCCGGGCAGGAATTTTTCCACCATGACGGTGCCGTATTCGGCCGCTGCACGGAAGGCGATCTCGAGGTGGTCGCGGTCCACGATGTTGACCGTGACGCCCTTGCCCTGGTTGCCGTCCTGCGGTTTGAGCACCACCGGCAGGCCAATCTGCAAGGCGGTGGCCCAGGCTTCGTCAGGGTCGGCGACAGGCCGGCCCATGGGCACCGGCACACCGGCGGCGAGCAGCAGTTTTTTGGTCAAATCCTTGTCCTGGGCAATCGATTCGGACACCGCGCTCGTGGCATCGAGCTCGGCGGCCTGAATGCGGCGCTGGCGCGAGCCCCAGCCGAACTGCACCAGGCTGCCCTTGGTCAGGCGCTTGTATGGAATGCCGCGGGCGACGGCCGCGTCCACAATGGCGCCGGTGCTGGGTCCGATGCGTTCGTCCTCGTCGAGGTCGCGCAACTGGGCAATCGCGGCTTCCATGTCGAAGCTGGTTTCATTGAGTGCGGCGTGGATCAGCGCCTGGGCCAGCTCCAGCGCCAGCCGGCCGACCGCTTCTTCGCTGTATTCGACCACGGTCTGGTAAACACCGTCCTCGAGCGTGGCGGCCGTGTGGCTGAAAGTCACGGGGCAACCGGCCTGGGCCTGCAAGGCCAGTGCCGCCGATTCCAGCACATGGGCCAGCGACACGGGGCCAACATAACCACTGGGACGCAACGCGCCTATGGCGGGAAACAGTGAACGCACGCGCGGCTCAAAGCCGGGCAGGGCGTCGATGGCGCACTCGGCCTGCGTGCAGGTGATGATGGCCTCGAGCGCCGTATGGCGGCTCCAGAGGTTGGGGCCGCGCAGCGCACGGATGCGGGTAACTTTCATCGGCGTGTCTTTCCGGGCTGGGGGTCACGGGAGGGACGTTTTGCGAGGGCGCCGGTGTTCATAAGGCGACCTTTTCTTCCCGGGTGGAACGCTCGGTGGCCGTTTCCAGGTTGAAGGCCTCGATACCGGCACCGATCAGGTTGAGCGGGATGCCGAGCGCCCACGCCGCTGAAATGGCAGCGAGCAGGCTGTCTTCGGCAGTCGGGACATGCCGGCCCTGCCAGACGGCCAGCTTGTCCAGCCCGGGCAAGAAGGCTTCGCTGGCGCCGGTGGCGAGCACGACCTGGCCCTGGCGCATGAAAACCGCCCGACCGCCGCCGTCCAGGTGGATGGCGATGGCGGGCAAACCCGGGTCGGCGGCGTAAAAGATCACCTCGCCGTCACACAGGCGGGCCATCTCGACGATGAGCGGATCGGCGGCATTGAGCACGGCCACACCGTCGGACAGCACGACATCGACTTGCGAGCGCATGACCTTGAACATCTGCTCTTCGCCTGCCACATCGAATTCGCCCAGCGCCCCTGCGCCCCCGAGGTCGGTGACCACCCCGACCTGGCAGCGGTCATAGGCCAGACCGCTGCGCAAAATGGTGGCGGCACCGTTTTCAAAGACGGCGGCCTGCACGGCACGGTTGATCAGCAGGCGCTGGCCGGCCTCCCAGTGTGTGCAGTCGCTGGCGTCCAGGCAGCGCCCGTCGAGGTACAGGCCGTCGCGACAGGCCAGACCGGTGTGCCGCCCTGACAGCTGCAGCAGCCAGGCCACCAGCCGCGCCACATGGTGCGTGCCGGCCGAACCGGCCACGCCAACCACGGGAATGCGGCCGCTGTGCGTGCCTTCGGGTGCCTCGGGAAACAGGTGGTCGCAGATGGCACGGCCGACCGGCCGCGGCGCACCTTCGGCCGGCTTGAGGTGCATCAGCAACCCGGGGCCGGCGTTGACTTCCACAATGGCGCCGCCCTGGGCATGCAGGGGTCTGGAGATGTCCTGCGCCACGACATCCACGCCGGCGATGTCCAGACCGACGACGCGGGCGGCCAGCGAGACGATATGGTCGACGTCGGGGTGGATCTCGTCGGTACAGTCAATCGCCACATTGCCGTTGCGCTGGATCAGCACCTGGCGCCCGGCCTCCGGCACCGAGGCGGGGCTCAGGCCCTGGCGCTGCAAGTCCAGCAGGATGGCTTCGTCCTTGTCGAGTTCGATCAGGCCGAGCGGGAAGTCTTCAGTGGCCCCGCGCCGCGGGTCGGTGTTGAGCTGCGCCTCGACCAGTTCGGCCACGCTGGCGCGGCCGTCGCCGCGGACCGTCGCGGTGTCCCCGCGTGCGGCGGCGACCACCCGGCCGCCCACGACCAGCAGCCGGTGTTCGTGGCCGCGCACAAAACGCTCGACCATCACTTCGCTGCCCTGTGGTTCCGCGACCTGGAAAGCCGCCTCAACCTGTTCGCGGGTGGTGAGGTCCAGTGACACGCCCCTGCCATGGTTGCCGTCGGTTGGCTTGACCACCACCGGCAGGCCGATTTCCTGCGCGGCCTCCCACGCGGCTTCGGCGCTGTCGACGATTTCGCCTTCGGGCACGGGCACGCCGCAGGAAGCCAGCAGGCTTTTGGTCAGGTCCTTGTCGCCGGCGATGCCTTCGGCAATCGCGCTGGTGAGTTCGGTCTCGGCCGTCCAGATGCGGCGCTGGCTGGCGCCGTAGCCCAGCTGGACAAGGTTGCCGTCGTTCAGGCGGATGTGCGGGATGCGGCGCTCGGTGGCGGCAGCAACGATGGAGGCCGTGCTGGGGCCGAGGTAACACTCGTCGACCTTGTCCCGCACGCGGCCGACGGCCGCCTGCAGTTCGGCGTCACTGAAAGCCTCGCCGTTGACGGCGGCCATCAGCAGGCGGTGGCCCTCGGCCAGCGCGCTGCGTGCCACCTGCTCGTCGCGTGCGCGGACCACCATGCGGTAAATGCCGCGCTGCGAGGTGCTGCGGGTCTGGCCGAAACCGGTGGGCATGCCCGCCAGGTTCAGCAGTTCGATGACGACATGCTCCAGCACGTGGCCGGCCCAGGTGCCTTCGTAGAGCCGCTGGATGAAGCCGCCGCGCTCGCCGACGCCGCAGTGGTGCTCCAGCAGGGCCGGCAGCAGCGCGACCAGGCGGTCGCTGAAACCCGGCAACAGATTGGAAGGGAAGTCTTCCAGGGTGCCAAGGTCCATCCAGACTTCCAGCACAGACCGGTAAGTCCAGATGTTGGGGCCGCGCAGGTAATTGATGCGCAGAAGCTGGATGTCGTCCTGTTTGCTCATGTTTTTCTGGATTCGGTCAACCGGCCGGGCCGGGGCAACGTTTATTTCTGAATAAGCGCCCACAACGGGCGTTTTCGTTTGTTCGGGCGGGTTTTCCGGTCCGGTGGCCGAATCTTGCATCAGCCGGCGCGGATTGGGCGAAAATCCCTGATTTGACCCCACTGTTTCGGGGGCACCGGTTTCTACGGCTTCCACATCACAATGCAACATTCCCATCCGGTCGACGCCTCCAGCGAGGCTGGTTCAGCGCAGACAGACCTGCGCGCACAACTCGCAAACCATGAGAACGTGCTATGTACGGTGCTGGTTGACCTGAATCAACAACTTCGTTTTTCCCGGGGTTTGCTGGCACTGACCGACCGCCGCCTGATGGCCCGCGACCCGGACACCGGCCTTTGGGCCAGTTGGCCGTTGCGCCCGGCGGATGCCTCCGGCCAGTTGCCGCCCCTGTCCCTGCGTCATTTCGACCATGCCGGTGTCGGCACACTGGAACTTCACCAGGGGGGGCAGCGCCTGGCCAGCTGGCGATTTACGCTGGCGGTCAATGTGCAGGCGCTGCGGCTGCTGCGCCTGTTTGAGCAGCAATTGGCGCCCGGTGCCGCTGCCGCCGGCGACGACATGGCCCTGTGCCCCTTTTGCGATACGGTGCTGCCGCCGGACAGCGAAGAATGCCCGACCTGCGCCCGCGAACTGCACACGCCGCCGTCGACCTGGGTCTTGCTGCGCCTGTGGCGCTTCGCCCGGCCTTACCAGTGGCAGCTGCTTTCCGGGTTTTTGTTGACCCTGGCCTCCACCGCCGCCACCCTGGTGCCGCCCTACCTGACGATTCCGCTGATGGACGACATCCTGATCCCGTTCCAGAACGGCCAGCAGATCGAGACCTGGAAGGTGCTGGCCATCCTGGGCGGCCTGCTGGCGGCGGCACTGCTCGGCTGGGCGTTGAACTGGGCGCGCACCTATTTGCTGGCGCTGGTGTCCGAACGCATAGGCGCCGACCTGCGCACGGCCACCTTTGACCACCTGCTGGAGCTGTCGCTGGACTATTTCGGCGGCAAACGCACGGGCGACCTGATGAGCCGCATCGGCTCGGAAACCGACCGCATCAATGTGTTCCTGTCGCTGCACGCGCTCGACTTTGCGACCGATGTGCTGATGATCGTGATGACCGCCGCCATCCTGTTTTCGATCAACCCCTGGCTGGCGCTGGTCACCCTGTTGCCGCTGCCGTTCATCGCCTGGATGATCCACACGGTGCGCGACCGCCTGCGCACCGGGTTTGAAAAAATCGACCGGGTCTGGTCCGAAGTGACCAATGTGCTGGCCGATACCATTCCCGGTATCCGCGTGGTCAAGGCCTTTGCCCAGGAAAAGCGCGAAGCCCAGCGCTTTCGCGACGCCAACCGGCACAACCTGCTGGTCAACGACAAGCTCAACAAGGTCTGGTCGCTGTTCACGCCGACGGTGTCGCTGTTGACCGAAATCGGCCTGCTGGTGGTCTGGGCCTTCGGCATCTGGCTGGTGTCCAAGCAGCAGATCACGGTCGGTGTGCTGACCGCCTTCATTGCCTACATTGGCCGTTTTTACACCCGGCTGGACTCCATGAGCCGCATTGTCTCGGTTACACAAAAAGCGGCGGCCGGCGCCAAGCGCATTTTTGACATCCTCGACCACGTCTCCAACGTGCCGGAGCCGGCCAACCCGGTGCCGATGGCGCCCATGCAGGGCCGCATCGAGATGAGCGGACTGGGCTTTCGTTACGGCAACCGCGCGGTGATCCGCGGCCTGGACCTGACCATCCAGCCGGGCGAGATGATCGGCCTGGTCGGTCACAGCGGCTCCGGCAAAAGCACCCTGGTCAACCTGATCTGCCGCTTCTACGACGTGACCGACGGCAGCATCAGTGTGGACGGCACCGACATCCGGCGCTTCACCGTGGCCGACTTCCGGCGCAACATCGGCCTGGTGCTGCAGGAGCCCTTCCTGTTTTTTGGCACGATTGCCGAGAACATCGCCTATGGCAAACCGGGCGCCAGCCGTGCCGAGATTGTGGCCGCGGCCCGCGCCGCGCATGCGCACGAGTTCATCCTGCGCCTGCCGCAGGGCTACGATTCGCTGGTAGGCGAGCGTGGCCAGGGCCTGTCGGGCGGCGAGCGCCAGCGCATCTCGATCGCGCGCGCGCTGCTGATCGACCCGCGCATCCTGATCCTCGACGAGGCCACCTCGTCGGTGGACACCGAGACCGAGCAGGAAATCCAGAAAGCGCTGGACAACCTGGTGCAGGGCCGTACGACGATTGCCATCGCGCACCGCCTGTCCACCCTGCGCAAGGCCGACCGGCTGGTGGTGATGGACCGCGGCCAGGTGGTCGAGGTCGGACCGCACGACGAACTCATGGCGAAGCAGGGTGCCTACTGGCGGCTCTACGAAGCCCAGGCGCGCCAGGTCGACAGCGAAGGCAATGTCGATGCCGAAGAAGGCCGCATCGCCCTGGCGACCTCGCAGGTGACCCATACCGCCCAGCACAACGGCCATGTCTGAAGGAGTCCGCATGACCACCCCACTCACTTCAGCCCGCCCCGCTTTTCAACTGGAGCGGCTCGCCTCGGGCCAACTGCTGCTGGTTGCAGAGAACGGCGAGCAGCACCTGGGTGTGGTGCCGGTGCGCGCTTTCCCGATCGCCGCGCCCGATGAAGGCATTTCCCTGATCAGCAGCGAGGGCCATGAACTGGTCTGGCTGGAGCGGCTGGATGATGTGCCGCTGCCGCAGCGCAGCCTGCTGGAGGAAGAACTCGCGCTGCGCGACTTTGTGCCCGAGATCACGCGACTCATCAGCGTGTCGAGCTTCGGCACACCCAGCACCTGGGTCGTGGAAACCGACCGCGGCGAGACCTCGTTTGTGCTCAAGGGCGAAGAAGACATCCGCCGCCTGAACCGCGAGTCGCTGCTGATTGCCGCCGGCCATGGCGTGCATTTCAGCGTGAAGGACATGGGGGCGCTGGACCGGGCCTCACGGCGGCTGCTCGAACGCTTTCTCTGAGTTCTATCGTCCGGCCGGTTGGTGGCAGGCATGGGGAGATAACGTGGCCGTTGCGCCGCTGCCAGCGGTTTGGGGATACCGGGCGGCCGTCTTGCCATCAGCTCACCGGGCTACAACCGCTGCACCGCGCGGAAATGAAAAATCGGCCCAGCGGGTGGTAGCCCCATCCGAAGGCTGCAGCAGCCAGTCAGGCTGACCGGCGAATCAGCGGGAGGGGTCTTCGCGCCGCTTTTCGCCGGCGCGGGTGGTTTCCCTGTCGGCCGGCTCCGGGCTGGTGCTGGCGGGGTTCTCCGGCGTCACCAACGAGCCCGCAGCGGCGCCGCCCAGTGCCCCAGCCACCCCACCCACGGTGCTGCCGACCAGCACACCGACCGGGCCAGCCAATGCGGCGCCAACGGCTGCGCCGGTAGCCGCACCGGCGATCATGCCACCGCCCATCAATACCGAATTGGACTCGCGGTCGGACTCTGCAGCCGTGATGGGAATCTGTGCCGCAGGCTCAGGATCCTGCGACGGAATGCCGTGACCGGGCAGCGCTTGCTCGGCAAGGTCCTTGTCTGCCGGCTCGGCGTCCAGCGGCCGGGTGGCAGGGGTGGAGGGGGTGGAGGGTGGGGACATGTGTCTCTCCTTGGAAGTCAGCGACCTAGGGCACGAGCGCAACACGCGCTACCACTCCGGTGTACCTCCGGCACCTGTACCGGGTGAGTCGTCGTGCAGGCCGCACCACTGTCAGACAATGTCCTTGTCTGAGGCAAACCCCCTGCACCGATCACCGACCGCAAACGAGTGGAATCCAGTCCGGGATGACAGAGGCACCCGTGGCACGGATTCAATCGCTATGACTTCAATAGCAGATTGCCTATGTTTCACGAGGGCTGGAGCCCGATTTCATCTATGAATCCGGAGACGGACAGCCTCAGCCGCCCTGCGATCCGCGGTGCGCCCAGCCGGTCGTGTGTTTCTCGATGTAGCTGAACAGCTCGTACATGACCATCGCCATGGCGCCGATCACCACCAGCCCGGCAAAGGCCAGCGCCATGCGCTGCTGCGAGCCGGCGCTGAGCATCAGGTAGCCGATGCCGGAGTCGCCCGCCGTCATCTCGGCCAGCACGGTGCCGACAAAGGCCAGCGTGATCGCGATCTTGAGGGAGCCGTAGAAGTAGGGCATGGAGCGCGGCAGGCCGACCTTGACCAGCACGTCCCAGCGCTTGGCGCCGAGCACGCGCAGTACGTCTTCCAGCTCCGGCTCCAGCGTGGCCAGGCCGGTCGCCATGTTGACGGTGATCGGGAAGAACGAGATCAAAAAAGCGGTCAGGATGCCGGGGCCGACGCCAATGCCGAACCAGACAATCAGGATGGGCACGATGGCCGCCTTGGGTACGGCATTGAAGGCGACCAGCAGCGGGTAAACCGCGGCATAGGCCAGGCGCGAGGAGCCGACCAGAAAACCCAGCATCACGCCGACCACGATGGACAGGCCGAAGCCGACCATGGTGACCCAGAAGGTTTTCCAGGCGGCCTGCGCGATCGGGCCGGCGAACTCGGCCATGGACTGGGCGATCGCCAGCGGCGCGGGAAAGATGTAGTCGGCGATGCCGAACACCATGACCACCCCCTGCCACAGCGCCAGAATGACCAGCAGCAGCACAAACGGGGACCAGCGTTCCATCTGTTTTTTAGTCATGGCTGCCTTCGGTGGCGGGCGCGGGGTTGAAGACGGGGGTGCGGATGGCGCCGATGTGGCTGCGCAACTCGTGGACGATGTCGCCGAAGGCCTGGGTGTAGGTCACCTCGAGGTCACGCGGGCGCGGCAGGTCGATCTCGCGTTTGACGACAAAACGCCCCGGGCTTTTGCTCATCACATACACGGTGTCGGCCAGGAAGACCGACTCGCGCAGATCGTGCGTCACCAGGATGACGTTGAAACGCTGCTCGGTCCAGAGGTCGCGCAGGATGCACCACAACTCCTCGCGCGTGAACGCGTCGAGCGCGCCGAAGGGCTCGTCGAGCAGCAGCATCTTGGGTTCGTGGATCAGCGCGCGGCAAATGCTCACGCGCTGCTGCATGCCGCCCGACAGCTGCCACGGGAACTTGTCCTCGTAACCACCCAGGCCGACCTTCTGCAGCAGCTTGCGCGCGCTCTCCTCGAACTCCTTGCGTTTGGACTTGAACTGGCTGCGGAAAGGCTCGACGATCTCCAGCGGCAGCAGCACGTTGTCCACCGTGGTTCGCCAGGGCAGCAGCGAGGGCGCCTGGAAAGCCATGCCGGAAATCTTCAGCGGGCCGGTCACCGGTTGGCCGTCGATCGTGATGCGGCCTTTCGACGGCATTTTCAGGCCGGTGGTCAGCTTCATGAAGGTGGACTTGCCGCAGCCCGAGGGTCCGACGATGGCAATGAACTCGCCCTCGCGCACCTTGAGGTCGATGGCTTCCACGGCGAAGTGGTTCTGCGCCAGCAGTTCGTCGTTGTAGGCGAGCCAGACATCGCTGAAGTCAACAAAATGGCCGTCGGGATGTGCTTGCATGGATCTTTGAGTTTTGTGATTCGCCTGGGGTCTTCAGGACAACGGCCGGCATTTCAGGGAAAGGCCGGCCGTGCCGTTCAGGGTGTCTGCCGGCGCGGGTCGCCGGCAGGCGCCGTAGGTCGCGGTTGCTTGATTACTTCTTCGCGGCGGGCAGAATGTTGAGCTCGGCCACCGTGGGCAGGAAGGAGCCGTTCCACACGTTGTTGGCATTGACACGCGTCTTGGTGGTGAAGGCGTCGGACACCTGCGAGGCCATCAGTGTCAGGCGCGGGCCCCTGACCTGGCCGAAACCTTCGGCACGTGCGTCGGGGCTGTTGATCACGGTGTCAATGGCCAGCTGCAGGCGGCGTGTTTCGAGCGCGGTGTTGATGATGCCGTCGCGTGCCTTGACGTCTTCAATCGCGGCCGCCGGTTTGGCGATGACTTCCTTCACGCCCTTGGTGAAGGCCAGCAGGAAAGCCTTCACGGCGGCGGGGTTCTCCCTGATCATTTTCGGCGAGGCGATGATCACGTTGCCGTAGAGCTTGACGCCGTTGTCGGCGTAAGGCAGCACCACCACGTCCTCGGCTTTCACGCCGCGCGCTTCGAGGTTGAGCAGCGACGTGAAGGTGAAGCCGGTGATGGCATCGACATCGCCGCGCGCCAGCATGGTTTCGCGCAGCGGCGGGTCCATGGCGGTCCACTGCACGCCGCTGATGCCGTTGGCCTTGGCAAAAATCGGGAAGGCGCGGCGGCCGGCGTCGAACACTGGTGCGCCGAGTTTTTTGCCGTTCAGGTCGGCCACGGTCTTGATGCCGGACTTTTTCAGGGCCATCACCGAAGCGGGTGTGTTGTTGTAGACCATCATCACCGCGACCGGCTTGTTGGCGGCGTCGGGGTTGTTGGCGTGGAATTCCATCAGCGCGGCCAGGTCGGCAAAACCCATGTCGTAGGTGCCCGAAGCCACGCGCGTGACGGTGCCGCCCGAACCGTTGCCGGCGTCAATCGTTACGTCGAGTTTGGCGTCCTTGAAATAACCTTTGGCGGCAGGCGTGACAAACAGCGCCGCCGGGCCTTCGAAGCGCCAGTCCAGCTGGAACTTGATGGGGGTGTTCTGGGCGTAGGCAGTGCCGCCGACAGCGGTGGCGGCCGTGACGGCCAGGGCTGCGAAGGTCTTGATGAAAGCGCGTTTTGTCATGGGTGCTCCAGGGAAAGGTAGGGATGTATCACGTCAAGCAAGAAAAATGCCCGGCTGGTGTCTGGAGGCACCATGTGCATCCCTGATTGTGGGTCGGGCGCACGGCCCAGCCATCGGGATATCCCCTGAACCGGCCCGCACCTTGCTGCATGGGGAGGGCTGCCGGCGCCGGGCGTTCATGGCGGGGGTGCCAGCAGTTCACGCAGAGTGCGCGCAATCACCTTGGTCGCGCCGCGCAGGTCGTCGAGGACCAGGTGTTCGTCGGCGCGTTTGGCGTTGGACTCGAGCACCGTGCGTGGCCCGGCGCCGTAAATCACGCCCGGTATGCCGGCCTCGGCGTACAGGCGAACATCGGTGTACAGCGGCGTGCCCATCGCCGGGATGGGCTCACCGAAGACCGCCTGGCCGTGCTTCTGAATCGCGTCGACCAGCGGCTGGTTGCCCGGCAGGGGCTTGAGCGCGTTGGCCAGCAGCAGGCGCTTGATCTCGACGCGGACACCTTCGCACTCCTTGGCAGCCTCGGTGATCACCGTGCGAATCGCGCGTTCCACTTCAAACGGTTTTTCCTCGGGAATCATGCGGCGGTCCAGCTTGAACATCACCTTGCCCGGCACGACGTTGGTGTTGGTCCCGCCTTCGATGCGGCCGACATTCAGGTAGGGATGGTTGATGCCCTCGACCTTGGAGCTGATCTTCTGGTACAGCGTGTTCTGCGCGTACAGCGCATTGAGGATGTGCACGGCGGCCTGCAGTGCATCCACACCGGTGTCGGGGATGGCGGCATGGGCCATCTTGCCGTGCACCGTGACTTCCATCTGCAGGCAGCCGTTGTGGGCGGTGACCACTTCATGGCTGAAGCCCGCGGCGATCAGCAGGTCCGGCCGGGTGAGCTTGTTCTTGAGCAGCCAGCCGGGACCCATCTCCCCGCCGAACTCCTCGTCGTAGGTGAAATGCAGTTCCACGCTGCCGTGCAGCGGGATGGCCAGTGCCTCCAGCGCCCGGACGGCAAACGTGTAGGTGGCGAAATCGGACTTGCTGACGGCCGAGGCCCGGCCGTAGATCCTGCCGTCCACAACCTTGCCGCCATAAGGTTCCTGGGTCCAGCCTTCGCCGGGCGGCACCACGTCGCCGTGGGCGTTCAGGGCAATGGTCCGGCCTTCGCCGTAACGCCGGCGCACGATCAGGTTGGTCAGGGACTCCAGGCCATAGGCCTTGACCTCCACCGGCGCGATCTTGTGTTTTTCCGCTTCGAAACCGAAAGCGTGGAGCAGCTCGGCCGTGCGTTCGGCATGCGGGGCGTTGTTGCCGGGTGGCGTGGGCGTGGGCACGCGAATCAGTTCCTGCAGAAAGCGCACTTCCTCGTCGAAGTGGGCGTCCACCCAGGCATCCAGTTTTTCGTCATCAGTCATGGCGGGGTCCGCCCAGTTGGTTCAGCAGGTGCTGGAATGCCTGGACGGCCAGGTCGATGTCGTCGCTGGTCGTGCTTTCCAGCGGGTTGTGGCTGATGCCGGAGTTCTGGCCGCGCACAAACAGCATGGCCTGCGGCATCACCTCGTGGAGCTTCATCGCGTCATGGCCCGCGCCGCTGGGCATGCGGTAAAGCGGAACGCCCAGGCTGTCCACCGATTTTTCCCAGCGCTGTTGCCAGTCCGGGGCACTCGGCGCTGCCGCTGCGCGCATGGTCTGTTCGGTGGTGTGGTGGACACCGCGGCGTTCGCAGATGGTTGTCAGTTCGGTCAACACATCGGCCACCATCGCGTCGCGCTGCGCGTCGTTGGGCGCGCGCAGGTCCAGCGTGAACTGGCAACGGCCGGGCACCACGTTGGTCGAGCCGCCGGGCACCGTCCAGATGCCGATGGTGCCGACCGAGTCGCCGTCGCGTGCCGCGCGCTGCTCCACATACAGCGCGAGTTCAGCCACGGCCAGCGCCGCGTCGCGCCGGCGGTTCATGGGGGTGGTGCCCGCATGGCTGGCCATGCCGTTGACCTCGCAGGTGTAACGCACACCGCCGTTGATGGAGGTGACGATGCCCAGCGGGATGTCGAGTTCGTTGAGCACCGGGCCCTGCTCGATATGCACCTCGACAAAACCCAGGTAGTCGGCCGGCTTGCGCTGCAGGGCGCGGATCGCCTCCAGCGTGGCCGGCAGGCCGGCGTGTTGCATGGCCTCGCGCATGCTGATGCCGTCGGCATCCGTCTGGTCCAGCCAGGCCGGGTTGAACTGGCCGATCAGCGCGCCGGAGCCGAGAAAGGTGGCCTTGTAGCGCTGGCCTTCCTCTTCGGCAAAAGCAATCACTTCAAAGTCGAAAGGCAGTCGCTGGCCCGCGCGCGACAGCTCGGCCACGCAGGCCACGGGTACAAAAATGCCGAGGCGTCCGTCGTACTTGCCGCCGTTGCGCACGGTGTCGTAGTGGGAGCCGGTCATCAGTGTTTTCACTCCCTCTCCTGCTGGGAGAGGGTGGGGGTGAGGGTGCGCCCGGTAGCGGCCCACGACGTTGCCGACCGCGTCCACGCTCACCTCATCAAAGCCGCTGTCCCGCATGGTTTGCTGAATCAGCCGGGCGGCGGCGCGGTGCGCATCGGTCAGGTAGGTCACCGTGAGCTGGCCTTTTTCCAGGTAACCCGGATCGCTGAAAACGCCGAGTTGTTCCTGCCAGTCCCAGACCTGGTTGCCCAGGCGGGGCGCCACGCCAAACCTGTCGTTGAGCCGCAACTCGGCGATGCGGTGGATGTTGCGCAGGGCTTCACCGAGCTCGAAGTCGGGGTGGTTGGCCAGCCGCTGCTCAAAGGTGGCGATGATCTCCTGCCGGCTCAGGCCGGTGCCGCGCGGGCCGCGCACGGCGAGGATGAAGGGAAAGCCGAACCTCGTGTTGTAGGCGGTGTTGAGCGCCTGGAGGCGCGCGAATTCGTCGGGCGTGCAGTCCGACAGGCCGGCCTTGCCCTGTTCGTTGGTCGACTCGGCCGTCAGAGCCCGGCTCACCATGGCCTTGCCGGCCAGCTCGGGATGGGCGCGGATCAGCGTGAGCTGGGCTTCGCGGCCGGCTTCGCGGACGATGCCGGCCATCAGGTGTTTGAGGTGCGCCAGCGACCGGAAAGGGCGGTGGGCCAGCGCGGCTTCGGCGATCCACGGGGAATGTTCATAGAGGCCAGTCAGGCAGGCCGCGGCTTCAGGGGCCGGGGCGGTGTTCAGTTGTTCAAGGGTCAGGGACGTGGTCATGGTCTTGGTCATTCTTTGAAGGGGTGGACTTGCTGCCAGTGGCGAGCAATGTCGATGCGGCGGCAGATCCAGACATGCTCGTGCTGCTGGACGTGGTCGAGGAATTTTTGCAGCGCCACGATGCGGCCGGGCCGGCCCAGCAGGCGGCAGTGCATGCCGACGCTGAGCATCTTGGGCGCGTTCAGGCCATTCGGGTCACCCTCGGCATACAACGCATCGAAGCTGTCGCGCAGGTAGGTGAAAAAGTCGTCGCCCTGCGAGAAGCCCTGGGGCAGTGCAAAACGCATGTCGTTGGTGTCCAGTGTGTAGGGCACCACCAGCCGCGGCACCACGGTGCCGTCGGTGCGCGCCACCTTCATCCACAGCGGCAGGTCGTCGCCGTAGTAGTCGCTGTCGTAGGCCAGTTGGCCGTCGTCGGCGACCAGCCGCCGCGTGCGCGGGCTGTCGCGTCCGGTGTACCAGCCCAGCGGCCGCTGGCCGGTCATCTGCGTGATGATGTCCAGGCCCAGGCGCATGTGTTCGCGCTCGACCACTTCGTCCACCCCCTGGTAGTTGATCCAGCGCAGGCCGTGGCAGGCGATTTCGTGGCCCAGCGCGACGAAGGCGGCGGTCAACTCGGGGTGGCGCTGCAGGGCCATGCTGACGCCGAACACGGTCAGCGGCAGCTGGCGTTTTTCAAACTCGCGCAGCAGGCGCCAGACGCCGGCCCGCGAGCCGTACTCGTAAATGCCTTCCATGCTCAGGTGGCGTTCGGGGTAGCTGGGCGGATTCGCCATCTCGGAGAGAAACTGTTCGGAGCCGGCATCGCCATGCAGCACGGCGTTCTCGCCGCCTTCCTCGTAGTTCAGGACGAATTGCACGGCAATGCGGGCCTGACCTGGCCACTGCGCATGCGGCGGCGTGCGGCCATAGCCCACCAGGTCTCTGGGATAGGACAGGGTGGTGTCGTAGGTAGTCATGGTCATGCTCAGGTTCAGGACAGGGCCATGGAAATATCGTTGGTCGGCATCGGGCGGTCAAAGCTGAGGTTTTTCTCGACATGCTGCAGGTGCTCATCCATCAGGCGCACGGCGCGCTCCTCGTCCCTGGCGGCCAGCGCCCGGACGATTTCGGCATGTTCGTCGTGTGAGTGTTCGGCTGCACTGGCGCTCTGGTACATCAGCGTGATCAGCGAGCAGCGCGAAATCAGGTCGCCCAGCATTTGGGCCAGCACCTCGTTGCCCATCAGTTCGGCCATGCGAACATGGAAGTCACCCAGCAGTTCGGCGCGACCCGGCGCATCCTGCCGGTCCACCGCCATTTTTTCCTGCGCCACATGTTCCTTCAGGGCCTTGATCCTGGCCGGCGTGGCACTGCGCACAAACGCCCGGGTCATCTCGGCTTCCAGCATGCGGCGCACGGCAAACACCTGGCGCGCTTCATTGACCGAAGGCGCAGCGACAAAGGCGCCGCGCGCGGGCTCGAGCCGGATCAGCTGGTTTTGCGACAGCTGGAACAGGGCCTGGCGCACCAGCGTGCGCGAAACGCCGAAGTGGTCGGCCAGTTTCTGCTCGGCCAGTTTGGTGCCGGGGAGCAGCCGGTGCTCCACAATGGCCTTGGTCAGGGCTTCAACAATGGCGCTGGTGGTGGACGATTCCATGGCGCAAATGATAGTCGGAAAGCCCAAAAGTGTATACACTTTCAGTAGACCATCGGGTTGACCGATGCACCGCAAACAAGGAATTGACATGGGCCTGAGCACACATGTGCTGGACACCATGCACGGCACGCCAGCGGCCGGCATGTTCGTCGAGCTGTACACCACCGATGGCGACCAGGCCACGCTGGTGAAAGCCTTCCGTCTGAACAGCGACGGTCGCAACCCCGATGGTCTGCTGTACGACACCCGCAGCCTCCAGCGCGGCACCTACCGGCTGGTGTTTGACGTGGCGGGATATTTCCGTGCGCGCGGCGTGACGCTGCCGGAGCCGAATTTCCTGAACCGGGTGAGCCTGGACTTCGGCGTGGCCGACACCAGCCAGCATTACCACGTGCCGCTGCTGGTCAGCCCCTGGAGTTATTCCACTTACCGCGGGTCCTGAAACCGGCGGGGCGCCCCGCCACAGGCGCAGGACGATCGACCGGGAAGTGAGCGACCACGGTAAATCTCCAACCAAGCAGGGGCCGCGGAACCGGCTTCGCCGGGCCGCAGGCGCAGCGGCCCCCTCGGGGGGCAGGGTGCTCACGCAGTGAGCAACCGTGGGGGCTTAATTCTGCCCTTCGGTCAGTGTATCGAGCTGGAATTTTCCGCTTTTGTGCCAGAGCCAGGTGTCGGTGTAGACAACCTTGCCAATCCGCGCAGGCGCCGGAAAAGGCGATGCGGCCTTGATCATGCGTTCGATCTCGGCAATCACTTCAGGCGCATGGCGCGGTGCCCGCATCCAGTCAAGACGGGTCACGATACCGGCCTGGTTGATTTCCACATTCAGCACACCGATGGCGTACAGCAGGGGCGGCATTCTCCCCTTGTAGATCCGGTCGGCGTGCAATCCGTAAAGGTGGCTGGCGCCGCTTTGGCGGTAGGCGCGGGCGTTCGGTGCCGCCGATTGGCGCGCTGAGCCAGCCGCGCCGGAGATCGGGCCGATCACCGGGGATGGTGCGGCAGGCTCGGGCGCCGCCGCCGGTGGGGGTGCGGACTTGCAGGCCGAAACAAGGGCGCCGGCCACGGTTGAAAGCAAGGCCACAAGCCAGAAACGGCGGTGTGAAGACTCAGGCATACGTATCCTTGTGTAGTTGCCAGACGGTGGCGGCTGCTATTGTGCATTCTGGCCGGGGTGCGGTGGTGTAACAGAAACCCGCTGCCCTGAGGCTGAATTATGCGTTCTGCGGACCCTGGCTGAGGGCCGTGTATCAGAGGGTTTCTACCGTGAGTCAGCTCAAGGATTTGTTTTTGGCCCGGCTGGCGCTGGAGCCGGCCGTGCTGGTCGAGGTGAGCGCCACCGAAGGCTCGGTGCCGCGCGAGGCCGGGACCTGGATGGCGGTTTTTGCCGGCATGGCGATTGGCACCATAGGCGGCGGCCATCTGGAATACGAAGCGATGGCGAGAGCGCGCGCGCGCCTGCAGGGGCTGCCGGGTGAGGCGTCCACCCGCTTTGTGCTTGGCCCGTCGCTGGGGCAATGCTGCGGCGGGGTGGTCCATCTGCGCTTTGAACCGGTCGGTCCCGACGACGTGCCGGGCCTGCGCCGCCGGCTGGACACCCATTTACAGCCTGTTGCGCTTTTTGGAGGGGGGCATGTGGGTTTTGCGCTGATTCAGGTGCTTTCGCGCCTGCCGTTTGCGCTGAGCTGGATCGACAGCCGCGACGGCATTTTCCCCGAGGCGGTGCCGGAGCAGGTGGTGTGCGAACATTCCGACCCGGTGCAACGCGCGGTGACGGGCCTGGCGCCGCAGTCGCGTGTGCTGATCATGAGTTTCAGCCACGCCGAAGACCTGGACATCGTGGCCGAATGCCTGAGGCGCCAGCGCGAGCGGGGCGACCTGCCTTACATCGGCCTGATCGGCAGCAAAACCAAATGGGCGACCTTCCGCCACCGGCTGGAGGCGCGCGGTTTCAGCGCTGAAGAACTGGGACACGTGACCTGTCCGATCGGCCTGCCCGGCATCACCGGCAAGGAGCCTGAAGTGATTGCCGTGTCCGTCGCGGCACAGTTGTTGCATGCCCGTACGACATAGATCGCATACACTTTTAGCTTCCTGAATTCGGTCGCAGCGGAGCACCTTGTTGTTCGTGGCCTTTGTCTGCTTACAGCGCCCGCAGTGGTGAGCAGCTTGCACAAGGCAGCGCCCCGGCGCTGCATAGGTTGAGATCATGGAAAGTTACCTTCTAGCCTGGTCCGAACTGCTGCTGCGCTGGGTCCACGTCATCACCGCCATCGCCTGGGTCGGCTCCTCGTTTTATTTTGTCTTTCTCGATTCCAGCCTGACGCCGCCGGTCGATGAAGACTTGAAGAAACAGGGCGTCAGCGGCGAACTTTGGGCCGTGCACGGCGGCGGTTTCTACCACCCGGTCAAGTTTGCGGTCAAGCCGCCCACACTGCCTGACCACCTGCACTGGTTTTACTGGGAGAGCTACAGCACCTGGCTCACCGGTTTTGCGCTGTTCACCGTCTCCTACCTCTGGAACGCCGGCACCTACCTGGTCGACAAATCGCTGATGGACTGGTCGTCCGGCGCGGCCATCGGCGTGGCGCTGTCTTTCTTTGTGGTGTTCTGGATGTTGTACGACGGCATCTGCCAGCTGTTTGGCAAACGCAAAAACGGGGATGCCATCGTCGGCGCGCTGGTGCTGGTGCTGGTGTGTGTCGCGTCCTGGCTGGCCTGCCACTGGTTTGCCGGGCGCGCCGCGTTTCTGCTGGTGGGCGCCATGATCGCCACCGCGATGAGTGCCAACGTGTTTTTCTGGATCATCCCCGGCCAGCGCAAGGTGGTGGCCAGCATCAAGGCCGGCGAGGCTGTGGACCCGGTGCATGGCCAGCGCGGCAAGCAGCGCAGCGTGCACAACACCTACTTCACCTTGCCGGTGTTGTTTGCGATGCTGAGCAACCACTACAGCTTCACCTGGAGCCACCCGCAGAACTGGCTGGTGCTGATTGTCATGATGCTGGCCGGCGCGCTGATACGCCAGTTCTTCGTCATGCGCCACGGCTACAAGCTGGGCCGCAACGGCAACCCGCTGCCTTATGCGCTGGTCGGGCTGGTCCTGATCCTCGGCGCCATCGTCTGGATGAAGCCGCCGCCGCAACCGGTCAGCGCCGGATCTGCTACTGATTCAATAGCTGGTAGCTCAGGATTGACGGGGGCTGCAGCAAAAAATGACTACACAAGTCTGCAAAAAGTGCTGGAGCAGCGCTGTTACCTGTGCCACGGCGCGCAGGTACAGATGAAAAACATCCGCCTCGACTCGCCGGCGCTGCTCAGGCAGCATGCGCAGGCGGTCTACCAGCAGGTGGTGGTCAGCAAAACCATGCCGATGAACAACGCCACCGGCATCACCGAGGCGGAACGGGCCCTGGTCCGGCAGTGGTTCGAAGCGGGTGCGAAGACACCCTGAGATCGCCCTGGCCACCCCCTGACCACACCTTCTACCAGCTGGTGACCAGGCCCGCGGCCCGCGTGGACGATTTCTCGAAGTGGCCCGCCAGGTAGTCCACAAAGGCGCGCACGCGTGCCGACACCTGATGGCGCTGCGGCCAGACCGCATGAATGTCGGCCGGCGGGGTCTGGTAGCTCTCCAGCACCTGGCGCAACCGGCCGCTGCGCAGGTAGCGCGCGACGTCCCACTCGGCGCGCATCACGATGCCATGCCCGGCCAGCGCCCAGTTGACGGCAATCTCGCCGTCGCTGGTGCTCAGGTTGCCGCGCACCTTCACGGTTTCCGTGCGTTTGCCCGATTCCAGGCGCCAGATGCCGTAGGCCTCGTCGCCCTGGCGGATACCGATGCAGTTGTGCTGGGTCAGGTCGTGCGGCACCTTGGGCATGCCGTGTCTGGCCAGGTAGGCGGGGGCCGCACACAGCAGGCGCCGGTTCGGGGCCAGCTTGCGGGCGATCACGCGTGCATCGGGCGGCTCGCCGAAGCGCACACACACATCAAAGGCGTCCTCGCTGGCCGGCGGCGGGTTGACCGTGAGCTGCAGCTGGACCTGCATGTCCGGGTGCTGTTTCACGAAACTGGAGATCAGCGGGGCGATGTGGCTGCGCCCAAAACCCAGCGTGGCATTGACGCGCAGCAGGCCCTTGGGCACCGCCACCGCGCTGGAAACCAGTTGCTCCATGTCGGTGATCTCGGCCAGGATGCGCCGCGCATGGCTGAGGTAGATCTCGCCTTCGGGCGTGGGGCTGATGCGGCGTGTGGTCCGGTTCAGCAGCTGTACGCCCAGCCGCGCTTCCATGAGCGCCAGGCGTTTGCTGACCGCCGGTGTGGTCACGTCAAGCTCGCGCGCCGTGGCCGACAAGCTGCCGCTGCGCGCCAGCAGGCTGAAAAACGCCATCTCGGAAGGGGCCGAGGCCGGTGTGCTCATTATTAACTCAAAGTAAACAATGCAATAACTTTAAGGCGTTCTGTTGAATCTGGCAAGCGTTAGAGTTCATCTTTGTTGGTCAATGATTTCAAGGACATGTCATGAAGGTTTACAAAATTGCCTGCATCCCGGGCGACGGTATTGGCAAGGAAGTGGTCCCGGCCGGCCAGCAGGTGCTGCAGGCCCTGGCCGCCACACAGAATTTCGGCTTCACTTTCACCTCTTTTGGCTGGGGCGGCGACTGGTTCCGTGAGCACGGCGTGATGATGCCCGACGACGGTCTGGACGCCCTGCGCGGCCAGGACGCTATCCTGTTCGGCTCGGCGGGTGACCCGCACATTCCCGACCACATCACGCTGTGGGGCTTGCGCCTGAAGATCTGCCAGGGCTTCGACCAGTACGCCAATGTGCGGCCCACGCGCATCCTGCCCGGCATCGATGCGCCACTCAAGCGCTGCACGCCGGCGCAGCTCGACTGGGTCATCGTGCGCGAGAACTCCGAGGGCGAATATTCCGGCGTCGGCGGGCGTGCCCACCAGGGCCATCCGATCGAGGTGGCCACCGATGTGTCGATGATGACGCGCGCCGGCGTCGAGCGCATCATGCGTTACGCCTTCAAGCTCGCGCAGTCGCGTCCGCGCAAGCTGCTGACCGTGGTCACCAAGTCCAATGCCCAGCGCCACGCCATGGTGATGTGGGACGAGATCGCGCTGCAGATCAGCAAAGAGTTCCCGGACGTGACCTGGGACAAGGAACTGGTGGACGCCTGCACCGCGCGCATGGTGAACCGCCCGGCCTCGCTGGACACGATCGTCGCGACCAACCTGCACGCCGACATCCTGAGCGACCTGGCGGCGGCGCTGGCCGGTAGCCTGGGCATTGCGCCCACGGGCAACATCGACCCCGAGCGCCGCTACCCCTCGATGTTCGAGCCCATCCACGGTTCGGCCTTCGACATCATGGGCAAGGGCCTGGCCAATCCGGTCGGCACGTTCTGGAGCTGCGTCATGCTGCTCGAGCACCTCGGTGAAAACATCGCGGCGCAGCAGCTGATGCAGGCCATCGAGGTCGTCACCGCCAACCCGGCCCTGCACACGCGCGACCTGGGCGGTAACGCCACCACCGCACAGGTCACCGCCGCCGTGTGTGCGCTGCTCGCCCAGGGTGGCACGCAGCAGGCGCGCGCGGCCTGAAACGTTTTTCCCGTGGCATTCCATAAAACAAGGAGACAGCAGCATGAAAGTTGACATCAGACAATGGATAGGTATCGCCTGCCTGGCCGCAGCGCCCGCCGTCATGGCGCAGGCCTGCCCGGACAAGAACCTGCAGTACTGGCAGGCTTTTCCGCCCGGCGGCGAGTCGGACCTGTCGGCGCGCCACCAGCAGATGGTGCTGAAAAAGAAGTGCGCGGCGATTGAGACCATCATCCAGTACAAGGCCGGTGCCGGCGGCGCGCTGATGTGGTCGCAGATGAACACCCTGCCCGGCGACGGGCTCAACATCGTGGGTGTGAACCTGCCGCACATCGTGTTCCAGCCCATCGAGGGTCTGGTGCAATACAAGACGCAGGACATCACGCCGGTGTTCTGGTTCCACTACACGCCCGACATCCTGGTGGTGCCCGAGCAGAGCCCGATCAAGAATTTCGCGGACTTCATCAAGGCGGCCAAGGCCAACCCCGGCAAGCTGAGTTTGGGCGGCTCTGGCCAGAACTCGGCCAACCATGCCGCGCACGAGCGCTTCAACGCGGCGTTTGGCGTCAAGACCATCTATGTGCCGTTCAAGGGCACGGGCGACATGGCCACCTCGGTCATGGGCGCACAGGTCGACGGTGCGATGACCTACACCGCGTTTGCCATCAACAACAAGACCCGTATCCGCCCGCTGGCGGTGGCCATGGACAAGCGTCATCCGCTGATGCCGGATGTGCCGACGTTCAAGGAGCTCGGTGTGGACTGGGTGGACGGTGCCTACCGCGGCATCGGTGTGCCCCGCAGCACGCCGCCCGAGACCCGCAAGAAGATTTCGGACATGTGGGCGGCCCTGAACAATGACCCGGAGATGAAGGAGCTTGCCGCCAAAAGCGGCTTCGAGCTGGTCAACGTGGGTGTGGACCAGATGGACGCGTTCATGAAGGAAAAAACGCGGCTGTACACCGAAAGCGCACAGCGTCTGGGGCTGGGCAAGAAGTAGCCTGGCGCCGCCGATGCACCGGTGCGGGCCACCGGTGCCGCGGCCGTTTCGGGCGGTTGAAAGGCGGGGTACATGCGGATTACCAGCGGGTGGGGGCGTCACAATAGCGGACAGGAGATATTGAATGACTGCACCCCATCCTGCCACCCATCCGCGCCAGTTCCTCGAGCATCTTTACCAGGCCGCGGTCACGCGCGCCATGCCGCTGCACAACACGGCTGCCTGCCTGCCGCCACCGCCCAAGGGCAGAACCGTTGTCATCGGCGCCGGCAAGGCCGGTGGCTCGATGGCGCAGGCTGTTGAAGCGCTGTGGCCGGCGGACGCCCCGCTCGAAGGCCTGGTCGTCACGCGTTACCACCACATTCCGCCGCGGCCCGAAGGTCTGCCGCAGCGCATCGAGATGGTCGAGGCCGCCCATCCGGTGCCCGACGCGGCCGGCCTGGCCGCTTCGCAGCGCATTCTGGCCATGGTGCAAGGCCTGACCCGGGACGACCTCGTGTTGTGCCTGATCTCCGGCGGCGGCTCGGCCTTGCTCACGCTGCCGGCCGAAGGCTTGAGCCTGGCAGACAAGCAGCGCATCAACAAGGCGCTGCTCAACAGCGGCGCCAACATCGGCGAGATGAACTGCGTGCGCAAACACCTCTCGCGCATCAAGGGCGGGCGTCTGGCCGCGGCCTGCGCGCCGGCGCGCGTGGTCACGCTGACCATCAGCGATGTGCCGGGCGACGACCCGTCCATCATTGCCAGCGGCCCGACCGTGCCCGACGCCAGCAGTTGCGCCGACGCGCTGGCCATCCTGAAACGTTACGGCATCGACGTGCCGGCGGATGTGTTGTCGCGGCTGGAAAGCGGGGCGCTGGAAACCCCCAAGCCCGGCGCCCCGGCGTTTGACGGCCACGAGGTCCACATGATGGCCACGCCCCAGCAGTCGCTCGAGGCCGCCGCGGCCGCTGCGCATGCGGCGGGGCTTCAGGCCTACATCCTCAGCGACGAAATGGAAGGCGAGTCGCGCGAGGTCGGCAAGGTGCATGCGGCGCTGGCGCGTGCGGTGGCGCTCCGGGGCCAACCCTTCAGTAAACCCTGTGTGATCCTGAGCGGCGGCGAAACCACCGTGACGGTCCGGCCGCTGCAAGCGGGAGCTGCCAAAGGGCGCGGCGGGCGCGCCGGCGAGTTCTGCCTGGGCCTGGCGCTCGCGCTGCAGGGGCAGCGCAGCGTGTACGCGCTGGCGGCGGACACGGATGGCATCGACGGCGTGGAAGACAACGCCGGCGCGTTTGTGGCGCCCGACACCCTGACGCGCGCGGTGGCGCAGGGCATGAAGATCAACGGCTTCCTGGACCGCAACGACGCCTATGGCTACTTCGAACCGCTGGGCGATCTGGTGATCACCGGACCCACCCACACCAATGTCAATGATTTTCGCGCGCTATTGATTTTGTAGCTGATGACGATCATCCAGCAAGGGATGGAAGCGATTTTTATGCAAAATCATTCGCAGAGGCTGCGGATCTCCGGCGGGATCAAGAGGGCGCGTATGGCTTCCGGGTTGTCGGCCCGGCGGCCGGCAAAAATGCGCACCTCCTCACACTCCATGATGGCCTCTGTACCGCGCATGATGCGGTAACGCTGCACAAAACTTTTCTCGCGCCATTCGGGGATGGAGGTGTGGATGTCCAGCATGTCGCCGTAGGTGGCGGTGCGGAGGAAACGCGAATGCGTGTCCACCAGCGGCGTACCGAGCACGCCCAGTGTTTTTTCCGTCTCCTGCCAGGACGGCACGCCGCATTGGACAAAGAAGTTTCGCGAGGCAGCATCTATCCAGCGGAAAAAATTGGGAAACCACACAATGCGCGCCGGATCGCAATCGCCAAATTCAACGCGGATGGTGTGGGTGATCTGTTTGCTCATGGATTCAATTATGTAGGCTGTGATGATTCACCAAAGGAGTCTGCGCCCGCGGATGTCTTTTCAAGCAGGGGCCGCGGATCTGGCTTCGCCAGTCCGCAGGCGCAGCGGCCCCCTCGGGGGGGAGGCAGGGAGCTACACGCAGTGAGCGACCGTGGGGGCTAGTCACCTTTGATGTTGCGCGCCCGGATCAGCGCGCCGAAACGTGTGCCGTCAATGGCGGCGCGCATGTTGAAGTCGGACGGCGACATTGGGGCCGGAATGCCGCCTATCGCCATGATGCGGTCTTTCACCGGCTGCGTGGCGAGGATCTTGTTGATCTCCTGGTTCAGCCGGTTCACGACGGCCGGCGGGGTACCGGCTGGCGCATAAAAGCCGAACCAGGTGTCGGCGTCGAAGTTTTTCAGGCCGGCTTCGTCGAGGGTGGGCACATCCGGAAACAGCGGAGAACGTTTGGCGCTGCCCACGGCCAGCAGCTTGAGCTTGCCGGCTTTCACATGCTGCAGGCCGATGCCCGGGTCGAACATGAAGTCGAGCTGGCCGCCCAGCAAGTCCTGCATGGCCGGTGCCGCGCCGCGGTACGGCACGTGCACCGCAAAGCTGTTGGTCTGGGCCTTCAGCATCTCGGCCGCCAGGTGCGGCGAGCTGCCATTGCCCGGTGAACCGAACGACAGCTTGCCGGGGTTGGCCTTCAGGTAGGCCAGGAATTCCTTCACGTTGTTGACCGGCAACGAGGGTTTGACTTCCAGGAACACCAGCACGCGCGCCGCGGCCGCCACCGGCACCAGGTCCTTGGCCGGGTTGAAGGCCATCTTCGGGTACAGGTGCGGGTTGACCGACACCATGCCGCCCGAACTCATGAGCAGGGTGTAACCGTCGGCCGGCGCCTTGGCCACGGCTTCGCCGCCGATGTTGCCGTTGGCGCCACCGCGGTTTTCCACCACCACCGGCTGGCCCAGGGCTTCGGCCAGCGGCGTTCCGATGGCGCGTGCCAGCTGGTCGGCCGCGCCGCCGGGCGGGAAGTTGACGATGACCCTGACCGGCTTGGCCGGCCAGGCCTGTCCTGAGCCTGACGAAGCGGTCTGCGCCTGTGCTGCGAAAAAAAGGCTGCTGGCGATCAGCGCCAGTGCCAGCAGGGTGCGGCGGCCGGGCTGGAAGAATGGGCTCATGGTTTGTCTCCTCTGGGGTGGGTAAAAAAATCAGGTGCTCTTGGCGGCACGCGGCTTGCGGTGTGGGTTGGCTACCCATCTGATCGGTTGTGCTTTCACCGGGCGCGCCGGTGCGCCGTGGCTCACCAGCGCCTGGTCCAGCGCCTTGCCGGCTTCGTCCGCCAGCGCGGCCTCGCGCGCCTGGGCAATGGCCGCGGCACGTGATTCGTTCGATGCGAAGGACGCGCCCGTCGCCAGGTGCTCCAGCACATGCATGAGGTTGTCCTTGCCGCGTTCGTTGGTGCTGCCGTAACCCTTGATCAGGCGGCCGCACAAGGCGATTTCGTGGCCCAGCTGCCAGTGCGCCTGCGTGCCGCGCACCACCCCGGCCAGCCATTGCTCGATCAGCGCCTGCTCGGTGGCGAAACGGCTACCGCGCACGCGCAGCCACTTGAGACTGGCCAGCAGGCGCAGCGAGAGCATGCCGAAGACCGAGTGCGTGCCGACCTTGAGCGGCAGGGCCCACGGCGCCTTGCCTTTGGCCACGCGTGCGCGATCCCAGCGCGTCACACGCGCGGCCAGGCCCGCCGGCAGCAGGGCCGCGAATTCCGCGGCGCCGGGCTTGAAGTGGTCGTAGACCTGCAGCAGGTCATCGGCGCCCGCCTTGACCTCGCCGTGCACGCGCTGCCAGCGGCTGGCGCTGCTTTTCAGATCGGCGACGCGCACGATGTCGTCAAACGCCATCCACAGTGCCAGCCAGCGCGCCATCTCGCGCGTGGTGGCATAACCCTGCGCCGCCGCCGGGTCTGCCTGCACCTCGGCGGCCAGCACCTGCCGCAGGCGCTGGACATAGAGGTCGGCGTACGCGCGGTCCTGGTAGTCCAGCATGCGGGCGTGGCCCAGCGCCAGCATGTCGTGCACGGCCGGCGGGAAAAGAGAAGCCAAATCGGCCTCCAACCCTTTAGGGGTGGGCGCAAGCAGCTCTTTTTCTGATAGCAAACTGGTAACCAGCGCCGTCTGCGCGCGTTGCGTGCCCACCTGTTCAAAGGCCTGGGCGAAGCCACGCAGGCTGGCTTCGGCACCCTTGCCCCCGTGCTGGATCACGGTCTCGTAGGCATCACGCGCAAAAGGCAGCAGGCCGCTGCCGGCGATGGCGCCCAGCATCACGGCGCTGACGACGGTGCCGCTGGTTTTGGCCAGCTCGCCCATGTCAAACACATGGTGCTCGCGGCTTTGCGCACGCAGCACTTCCAGCAGCGGCGCGCTGTCGGTGCGGCCGTCACCCGGCTCCATGCGTTCGGCCGTGGTGAAGGTGCGGCTGCTGGAACTGATGACCAACGTGCGCAACGGCGAGCTCATGCCGTTGCCGATCTGGCGCGCGGTTTCCAGCAGCTCGGACGACACGATGCCGTCCAGGGCGCCGGGCACCGGGTTCAGGCTGAACACCGGCCGTTTTCCCTGCAGTTCGGCCAGCGGCACCGGGAACACTTCGAGGTAATAGGTGGTCGCGCCGGTGCGCTGGGCCACGCCGGGAATCGACGTGCTTTGCGCCGCATAACCGCTGGCCAGCGCGATGTCGACCAGCCATTCGGTCAACACGCCGCCGCCTTCGCCGCCGAGCGCGCAAATCAGCAGGGTGATGGGCTTTTGTTGGTTCATGGTCATCACGCTGTTTGCATGGCCCGCACCAGCGCGCCGCGCACACTGCCGAGCAGGCGTTCGTGCCACTTCGGGTTCTGGATCACCTCGGCACGGTAAAACGAGGGGCACAGAGTCGCCGCATGCGCATTGGCGCCGCACAGGCCGCAGCCGACGCAGCCGTCGATCACCGTGGCCACCGGGTCCACCTTGAGCGGATCCGGGTTGTCCTTGAGCGTCAGCGTCGGGCAGCCCGACAGGCGAATGCACGCGTGGTCGCCGTTGCAGATGTCTTCATCAACGCCGTATTTCACCCGCACCACGCGTTTGCCTTTTTTGAGCAGGCCGGCCAGCCAGGGCTTGATGCGGCGCTGGCGCTCGAGCTGGCATTCGCCCTCGGCAATGATGACCTTCAGGCCGTTGAAGTCGGTCGTGAAGGCTTCGTTGAGCGTCTGGCGCATTTCCTCGACATGGTAGGTGTGCACCGTGCGCAGCCACTGGATGCCCAGGCCCTGCAGGGTGTTTTCAATCGTCTTGTTGGTGTCGGTCAGGCTTTGCAGCTTGTCGCTGGCGTTGAACTTGGCGTCATCACTCGGCGTGGAGATGATGTCCTGCGTGCCGGTGGCCGAGGTGTAGCCGTTCTTGAAGATCAGCAGCACCGCGTCGTCGCCATTGAACAGCGCCGACTGCACGCCGGTCAGCAGGCCGTTGTGCCAGAAACCGCCGTCACCCATGATGGACAAGGTGCGCCGCGCCATCATGGGCGAGACGCCGGCCCGGCTGGCCAGGCTCATGCCGTAACCCAGAATCGAATGACCGAAGGAAAACGGCGCGAAGGTGCCGAAGGCGTGGCAGCCGATGTCTGCCGCGATGTGCACCGGCCCGACGTCCTGCTGCGCCAGCTTGAGCGCCGAGAACACCGGCCGCTCCGGGCAGCCGATGCAAAAACCGGGTGGGCGCGCCGGCAAAGGCTGGTTCAGCTGCGCCTCGATCTCGCGGCCCACCGCGCTGCGGCGCTCGGCATTGCCCTGGAGCCAGGCCTTGGCCAGTTCCAGATTCCCTCTCCCCATGGGAGAGGGTTGGGGTGAGGGCTGGTGCGCGGCTCCCTCACCCCCGCCCTCTCCCAGAGGGAGAGGGAGCAAATACTTCTCGACGAAGTGCACGAGCCCCTGCGCCACCACCTCCACCGAATATTCCCCGCCCAAGGGCAGCATGTCCTTGCCATGCAGCGGCGTGTTGATGTCGCGGCGGCGCAAGAAGGTGGCGATTTCCTGCTCGATGTATTCGGGCTGGCCTTCCTCGACCACCAGCACCGCGCGTTTGCCCAGTGCGAAGCCGGCCACCTGCTCGGGCACCAGCGGGTAGGTCACATTGAGCACCAGAATCGAAATGTCGGTCTGGCCAAACGCGTCGCACAGGCCGAACTGCTGCAAGGCGCGAATCAGCGCGTTGTAGATGCCGCCCTGCACGATGATGCCGAGGTCTTTGCGCGGCCCGTCGATCAGCTCGTTGAGCTGCTGCTCGACGATGTAGCGCCGCGCCGCCGGGATGCGTTCTTCGAACTTGAGTTTTTCATGGCGGAAAGTGACCGGCGGATGCGCGAGTTTGGCGTAGTCGAAGGCCGCGGGTTCTTCCATCAGCTGGCGCGTCGAGATCGCCGGCGGGCGGTTGTCCTTGCATTCGAAACTCCCGCGCACATGGCAGGCGCGAATGCGCAGCTCCAGGATGGCCGGCATGTTCGAGGTCTCGGACAGGCGAAAACCGTGCTCGACCATGTCCACCATCTTGCCGAGGTCGGGCCGCGGGTCCAGCAGGCACATCGACGACTTCAGCGCATAGGCATGGGTGCGCTCCTGGATCACGCTGGCGCCTTCGCCGTAGTCCTCGCCGACCACGATCAGCGCGCCGCCCGTCACGCCGGGCGACGAGAGATTGGACAGCGCATCGGCGGCGACGTTGGTGCCGACGATGGACTTCCAGGTCACCGCGCCGCGCAGCGGGTAGTGGATGGACGCGCCCAGCATGGCGGCGGCCGAGGCTTCGTTGGAGCAGGCCTCGACATGCACGCCGAGTTCGTCCATGTAGGGCTTGGCCTGCACCATGACGTCGAGCAGGTGCGAGACCGGTGCCCCCTGGTAGCCGCCGACATAGGCCACGCCGGACTGGAGCAGGGCCTTGGTGATGGCGAGGATGCCCTCGCCGTGGAAAGTGTCACCCGCGCCCATGCGCAGCGACTCGATTTCCTTGCTGAATGAAACTTCCAAGGCTGTCTCCGGGTTTTATTTTCGTGGGAAGCAGCGAGTTTGGGCCCCATTCGACTATCCATCAATAAAATAACAAGACTATCTGGTATTCATTAAATGCATATAAAAGACATCGACCTGAACCTGCTGCGGCTGTTTGATGCGGTTTACCGCACGCGCAACGTGAGCCGTGCCGCCGAGTTGATGGACCTGACGCAGCCTGCGGCCAGCCAGGGGCTGACGCGGCTGCGCCTGTTGATCAAGGACCCGCTGTTTGTGCGTGCCGGCGGTGGTGTGCAGCCCACCCCCCGGGCCGACCGCCTGGCCGACGCGGTGCGCAGCGCGCTGGCCACGCTGGAGCAGGCGCTCAACGAAGCGGTCCTGTTTGAGCCGCTGCGCTCGCGCAAGGTGTTCCGCATCCACATGAGCGACATCGGCGAGGGCCGCTTCCTGCCCGAGCTGATGGCGGCGCTGCGCGAGCTGGCGCCCGGGGTGCGTATTGAAACCTCACCGCGGGCCAGCAGCGACATCGCCCCGGCGCTGGACAACGGGCGCATCGACTTTGCGTTCGGCTTTTTGCCGGCGGTGAAAGACACGCAGCGGGTGCAACTGCTGAAAGACCGCTACATCGTGCTGCTGCGCGAAGGCCACCCTTTTGCGCGGCGCCGGCGCAGCGGCCAGGCGCTGCTCGACGCCCTGCAGCAGCTGGAGTTTGTGGCGGTGCGTACCCACTCCGACACCTTGCGCATCCTGCAGATGCTGCAGCTCGAAGAGCGCCTGCGGCTGACGACCGAACATTTCATGGTGCTGCCGTCCATCGTCAAGGCCACCGACCTGGCGGTCGTGATGCCGCGCAACATCGCCAACATTTTTGCGGCCGGCGGCGGCTACACCGTCATCGAGCCGCCGTTTCCGCTGCGCGACTTCACCGTGTCGCTGCACTGGAGCAAACGCTTCGAGGCGGACCCCGGCAACCGCTGGCTGCGCGGGGTGATCGAGGACCTGTTCCGGGAATAGGGCGGCTTCAGCAGCCGTCAAAGAAGTTTCAGGGTGCCCGGATCCGCTTCCCCGGTGAAATACTTTGCCAGGGCACGATGGAACAAGGGTTCTTGCGGTGCCACCTGTGCAAACAGGGTCAGGCAGGAGTGGAATTTGAGGCAGTCCGTCACGCCAAAAATGTCCAGCGCGGTTTTCCCGTCTATCGCCAGCACGTGTTCAATACATTGCCTGAGCCGCGGCCCGAGGACCGGATGCTGCCAATAGGCCTGCGCCTCGGCCCGGGAGGCGATGCCGAAATGCTGCGCGAGGGCGCTGTGGCCCAGGCCCTTGAGCTGCGGAAAGATGAACCACATCCAGTGGCCGGTCTTTTCGCCGGCAGCCAGCTCGGCGCAGACCTGGCGATAGACCGGCTCCTGCGCCGCCACGAAACGCTGCAGCTGGTGCGGGTCAGCCATGCTCAGAGCCCCACGGCGTAGTGGTGCGCGCCCCGGCGCAGGCCGGGCAGCTTGCGCGCGGCATCGAGCATGACGCGCGCCGAGAAGGCGGTGGAGTCGAAGCGGGCCTCGAGCAGCAGGTTCTGGTGCGGACCGTGGGCGGCGCTGCCGCGGCGCTCCAGCACCACGCCGAAGCCGTTGTCGCCCTCGAGCGCCGCCGCGCATCCTCGGCCTGGCAAAGCCAACTCGATACGAATCCGGTCTCCTGTCGCCCTCTCTCTTGTCTGCGTAGCACGCCTCGCCATGCCTGAATCCCCCCTATTTGGAGGATACCGGAGAGCCAGGCCAGCGCTTATCATGCCCTTTGTATTCATAGCCCCCCGTGTTGTTTGAAGGTGGGTGGGCGAAGTCAGCCAGCGGCAGCTTGCAGGAACGATGAATGGCCGCAGGCGGCCACATGCGGTCCAAAGTAAGTAAGGGCGACTGGGGTGATCAAAATGAAAACCATCAAACCGCGGAGAGAAGAGAATGTTGCCCAACCGAGTGAATGGACAGGCCGCCCCTTTCCGCTCATCATTCGGCCGGATGACTTGCCTCGCATGCAGGCGTTGTTTGCGAAGGTGCAGGACAGGAATCGTGTCGAAATTCTGGCCAGTGAGGTGCTTTCCAGATGAAAAATATTCCCAGAATACTGGTGGTGGACGACGATGAGAGTCTCAGGAAGATGCTCTCCGGCATCCTGCGCATCAAGGGTTATGAGGTGGCGACCGCAGAAACCGGGGCTGAGGCCATGGTGGAGGCAGCGCGCGCCTTTGTGAACGTGGCGTTGATTGACCTCAAGCTGCCGGACATGTCCGGCATCGAGCTGCTGGGGCGCATCAAACTCGCCACCCCCCTCACCGAGGCGATTATCCTGACCGCTCATGCCTCACTGGATACGGCGGTCGAGGCGACCAACAAGGGCGCATTCTCCTATCTGCTGAAACCCTGCGACATTGACAAGTTGCTGCGGCACATCCATCGTGCCCTGGACCAGCAGCAAACCCAGCAGGAGATTCTGCGGCTGGCATCCTTCCCCGGGATGAATCCCAACCCCGTGCTTGAGGTCAACGCCGCCGGGGTGATCACTTACCTGAACCCGGTGGCCGAGAGGCTGTTTCCGGAGCTGGCCGTAGCGCAGCCCGCCCCCGGCGCGCTGGGGGATATTTCGGCCTCGGCCGCCACGAGGAGCGGCGAGCGGCCGGAGCTGGTGCGCGAGCTCAGGGTCGGGAGCACAACATTCGAGCAATTCCTTTACCCGGTTCCGCAAAGCGACCTGATCCGCATCTACATGCTCGACGTCACCGAGCGCAAGCGGGCCGCGCAGGCATTGCGCGAGAACCAGGCGCGGCTCGATCTTGCGCTGCGTTCGGCCCGTATGGGCGTATGGCACTTTGACATGATCGAGAACAGACGGTATTTCGATGACCAGGTCTGCCGTCTGCTGGGGCTCGATCCCGCGACTTTTAACGGGACCGCGGAGGAGTTCCTCGGGGCGATCCATCCCGATGACCGGGAGACGGTCAAAGCCGCACTGGTGCGAACCATCGAACAGGAGGTACCGTACGAACCGGAGTACCGCGCAGTCTGGCCGGACGGAAGTGTCCACTACATCACGGCCCGCGGCCGGTTGGTCCGCGATGACAAGGGCCGGCCGGCGAGGATCAACGGCATCATCTGGGACATCACCGAGCGCAAGAAATCCGAGGAAGAACAGAAGCTGTTTCGAGCCTTGGTTGATCAAACGACCGATGCCATCGAGGTGCTCGATCCGCAAACATATCGGTTCCTCGATGTCAATCAGAAGGCCTGCCTGGCTCTTGGTTACAGCCGGGAAGAACTGCTGTCCCTGAGCGCTTTCGACGTCGATTCCACGCTGGATCGGTCCAGAGCCGCGGAACAGACGCAGAAGCTTCGGAAATTCGGTTCACTGACCCATGAAGGCCGCCACCGGCGCAAGGACGGCTCGGAGTTTCCTGTTGAAGTCAGCCTCGGATACGTCCAGCTTGACCGGGCGTATGTCGTTTCCGTCGTGCGCGACATCACCGAGCGCAAGCAGGCCGAACTGGCGCTGGAAAGAGCAAACCGCGCCTTGCGCACCCTCAGCGCCTGCAACGGGGCGCTCGTGCACGATAGAAACGAAGCCGAGCTTCTTGCTTCCATTTGCCGGCTGATCGTGGAAACAGGCGGCTACCGCATGGCGTGGGTCGGCTTCCCCGAGCAGGATGTGGCGAAGACCGTGCGCCCGGTGGCCCATTTTGGCCACGAGGAGGGCTATCTGGCGGCGGCGAAAATCAGCTGGGCGGACAACGAATTCGGCCGCGGGCCAATCGGGATGGCCATACGTACCGGCACCGTCCAGGTCAACCAGCACTTCCTGACCAACCCGGCAATGGCGCCGTGGCAAGAGGCGGCACGGCCGCGCGGCTATCAGTCCAGCATTTCGCTGCCGCTCAAGAATTCTGCAGGCATATTGGGTGTGCTGACCATCTATGCGTCGGAGCCGGACGCCTTCAATGAAGCCGAAGTAAGACTGTTGCAGGAACTCGCCGCAGACCTGGCCTTCGGCATCGAGACCCTGCGCGCCGGCATTGAGCATGACCGTATCGTCCACGAGCACCTGCGCGATGCCGAGTTCCTCATGCAGAGCCTGGAAGACTCCATCAAGGCCATCGCCGCCACCGTGGAAATGCGCGATGCCTACACGGCCGGTCATCAACGGCGCGTCGGGCAACTGGCCGTCGCCATCGCGAGTGAGCTGGGATTGCCGGAAGGAACGATTCGCGGCATCGAACTCGCTGCGAGCATTCACGACTTGGGGAAAATCGGCGTCCCTGCGGAAATTCTATCCAAGCCGACCAGGCTGACGGACCTCGAATTGATGCTCGTCAAGAATCACGCGCAGGCTGGCTACGAGATTCTCAAGGACATCAAATTTCCCTGGCCCATCGCCACCATGGTTTGGCAGCATCACGAAAGGCTGGACGGCTCGGGCTATCCGCAGGGGCTCAAGGGTGAGCAAATCCTGCTGGAGTCCCGGATCATGGGGGTGGCGGACGTGGTCGAGGCGATGGCTTCGCATCGTCCGTACCGGGCGGCGCTGGGGATCGACATCGCGCTGAAGGAAATAGAACGCGGCCGGGATTCCGCCTATGACGCCGCGGTAGTCGATGCCTGCGTTCGGCTTTTTGCGGAGAAACGGTTTGCGTTTTCAGCCTGACTGAACACTATTTTCGGCCAGCATCGGCCGCTTGGACAGCCGCAATCGAACCCGAGTCTGAAGTCCCGGCAGCGGGCTTTTACATCGACGAATCCCATATCCGCACACAATTGCGCCCCCCGGATTTGGCCGCATACAGAGCCTTGTCGGTGCGGTCGATGGACGTTTCAACCGGGATGTCCGGGTCGAGGAGCGTCAAGCCGAAGGATGCGGAAATGTGGATGGGTTCTTTTTTGCCGATGTCTATTTCCAATGCGGCAATTCCTTCCCGGAGTTCATTGACTCTGTCATGGCATGGGGTCAAGTCGGCATAGGGCATGCTGAGAAGGAATTCTTCCCCGCCGTAACGGAACACCTTGTCGTAGGGACGGAGATGCTTGATCAGGTACTGAACTGTTGCGGTCAATACGAGGTCACCCGCGTGGTGCCCATGGAGATCGTTGACAGCCTTGAAATGATCCAGGTCCATCATGGCAATGTAGTTAGCCTGGACACGCCGCTTCACCAGTTCTTGTTGCTCGCGCAATGTTGGCAATATGCCGGCCCGGACGAGCGCCCCGGTAAGCGGATCGTGGTTGAACAGCGAGTCTTCCAGTTCCCGTTCCAGGCCAATAATTTCAAGCCGCAGCCGTTCGAGCGCATTGGCAAAGTTATCGAAGTCGGTGCTGGGAATGGGACTGCCGGCATCTGCGGCGATGAGCAGCTGCCCGGCCAGGCGATGCATGCGCTGGTGCTCCTCTCCCATGGCGAGGAATCCGGGGTGGTCACGCAGTTTTTCGGACGCTCTGCCGTAATACCATTGGCCGAAGCGGCATTCCATGTGGGCTAGAGGGGCGGTTTCACGCTTGTCGCCCGGCAGCTTGCAAACGAGCGAGCGGATCAAGGCACTATGCCATTGTTGGTGGTTGTAGAGAGCTTCTTTGAGTTGTGCGATAACTCCGGGCATTTCATCGCGAGGGACTTCATTGAGTGACATGGTTTGTCCCCTACAAATTGTTTGCATCGATTTTCAGCGCGTACTCCTATGCCAGTTTGCATGAGCATGGGGAAGATACTGGCAACAGGATAACCGCAGAATCGTGTTCGGGGATGTCGCCGGTCGCCGGAATCTTGCAGGTGCTGGGCGCGTGGGTGCTCAGATACCACCTGTCGTTCCACACCAGCTGCTCGGTGGTCAGCCCGCCCATGCCCTGCACAAAGCCGCCTTCGATCTGGCCGATGTCGATGGCCGGGTTGATGCTGGTGCCGACGGCGTGATTGAATAGCTGTTCCGCGAGTCCGCCTAGCCGGTCGCAGCCGCGACCTGGCGCCAGAAGTTTTCAGCCGCCGGCGGCAGGGCGGCGTTGCTGCGGAACAGCCGGATGTCGAGCTCAATCGCCCACTCGGGGCCGCCGGCGGCGACCAGGCGCCCGCTGGCCAGGTCCTCGGCGATCAGGCTGAGCGGTAGCCAGGCCACACCGCGCCCGCCCAGCACCATGGTTTTGAGGACCGAGGCCAGGTGGGCGGTGAAGACCGGCTCGCTGCGGGATTTTTCAAGCGCGCCGCTGCGCAGGGCGCGCACGATGCGGCCCAGCCCGGACTCGCTGCTGTAGGCCAGGATGGGCGCGCGTTTACCGCTGGCCGACAGCAGGTGCTGGGGCTTGCCGTTTTTTCCTGGCGCTGACACCGGCACCAGGGTGTCGCCGCCCACCGTCACCGAGCGGTGGCTCGCCGGATCCAGCCGGCCCGGCACCTGTTCATGCCAGTGACACAGCAGGAACTGAATCCGCCCCTGCAGCATCAGCGCCTCGCATTGCTGCATCACGTCCGAGACGAGTTGGATCGGGCCCATCGGCGAGCCGGACTCCAGCCCACGCAGCCAGGTCGGCAGGAAGGTGAAGGACAGCGCATGGGTGGACGCAAAGCGCAGGGTGGCCGAGCTGGCGTCGGCCACCGCCCGCGCCTCGTCGGGCACGCGCGCCACACGCGCGAGGATATCCTGCGCCACCGACTGGAACCACTGCCCGGTTTCGGTCAGCGTGACCGGGTGCGTGCTGCGGTCGAACAGCGCCACGCCCAGCCATTCTTCGAGCGCCCGCACGCGGCGGCTGAAGGCCGGCTGCGTCATGTGGCGGTCGCTGGCGGCGCGCGAGAAATTGCCAGAGCTGGCCAGCGCCAGGAAATCCTCAAGCCAGGTCAGGTTCATGGGCGGTGCTTTGCGGGCATGGAACAAGAAAAAACCGGCATTGGACGCCGGGGCGGGAGGCGCCGATGATAGCCCCATCACTCACCCACTGCGAAGCCATCCCATGAAGATCATCGATATCCGTGAAGTCACCCAGCCCATCAAATCCGACATCCGCAACGCCTACATCGACTTCTCGAAAATGACGTTGAGCCTGGTGGCCGTGGTCACCGACGTGGTCCGCGACGGCAAACCCGTCGTTGGGTACGGCTTCAATTCCAACGGGCGTTACGGCCAGGGCGGCCTGATCCGCGAGCGTTTTGCGCCGCGCATCCTCGAAGCCGCGCCGGACAGCCTGCTCGCCGAGAGCGGCAACAACCTCGACCCGCACAAGGTCTGGGCGACGATGATGACCAACGAAAAACCGGGCGGCCACGGCGAACGTTCGGTCGCCGTCGGCACCATCGACATGGCCGTCTGGGACGCCGTGGCCAAGATTGAAGGTGTGCCGCTGTACCAGCTGCTGGCCGAACGGTATGGCGACGGCACGCCCAAGCGCAAGGTGTTCGTGTACGCCGCCGGCGGTTACTACTACCCGGGCAAGGACGACGCCAAGCTGATGGCCGAAATGCGCAGCTACCTGGACCGCGGTTATGCGGTGGTGAAGATGAAGATAGGCGGCGCGTCGCTGGCCGACGACTGCCGGCGCATCGAGGCGGTGTTGGGCATGCTGGCGCCGGGGCAGAAGCTGGCGGTCGATGCCAACGGCCGCTTCGACCTGAAGACCGCCATTGCGTATGCCAAAGCCCTGTCCCACTACGACCTGTTCTGGTACGAGGAAGCCGGCGACCCGCTGGACTACGCCTTGCAAGCCGAGCTGGCGCAGCATTACGACAAACCCATGGCAACCGGCGAGAACCTGTTTTCGATGCAGGACGCGCGCAACCTGATCCGATACGGCGGCATGCGCCCGGACCGCGACTGGCTGCAGTTCGACTGCGCGCTCAGCTACGGCCTGGTCGAGTACCTGCGCACGCTGGACATGCTGAAGGAACACGGCTGGTCGCCCACACGCTGCATCCCGCACGGTGGCCACCAGATGTCGCTGGCGATTGCGGCGGGGCTGGGCCTGGGCGGCAACGAGTCCTACCCGGACCTGTTCCAGCCCTATGGCGGCTTCCCCGACGGTGTCAAGGTCGAGAACAGCTACGTCACGCTGCCTGAACTGCCGGGCATCGGTTTCGAGGGCAAGGCCGACCTGTACGCGGTAATGAAAGAGCTGGCCTGCTGAGAATGCGGTGAGGCCTGTGGCAAGCAGGTTTCCAGCACGCAGGAAGGAAGGCGGCTCACGAACTGTCAGTCGCCCTTCAAGGCCTTCAGCACATGTTCGGCCGTCGCCGGTGCCACCAGGCTCACCGCACCCGGCCGGGCTGCTGCCACCGCCTCCTTCAGCGCCTCCAGCACGCTGATGGCCAGCATGAAAGGCGGCTCGCCGACGGCCTTGCTGCCGAAGACATTGTCCTCGCGGTTCGGCTCGGGCCAAAGATCAATTTTGAAGTGTTCGGGGATGTCGCCAGTCGCCGGAATCTTGTAGGTGCTGGGCGCGTGGGTGCTCAGCAAACCCTTGTCGTTCCAGACCAATTGCTCGGTGGTCAGCCAGCCCATGCCCTGCACAAAACCGCCTTCGATCTGGCCGATGTCGATGGCCGGGTTGATGCTGGTGCCGACGTCGTGCAGGATGTCAACCTTGAGCACACGGCTTTCACCCGTGAGCGTGTCGATCGCGACTTCGCTGCAGGCGGCCCCGTAGGCAAAGTAATAAAACGGCCGGCCGGTGAGGGTGGTCTTGTCGTAGTGGATTTTCGGTGTGCGGTAAAAACCGTCGCTCCACAACTGGATGCGGTTGGCGTAAGCCATGCGCACCACCTCCGGGAAGGGCCGGCTGGCCTTGGGCGACATAACGGCGCCTCCGGCGAAAGACACGGCGCCGGCGCCGCAGCCGTCCAGCCCGGCCACAAATTGCGCGAGGTTGTCACGCACGTTGCGCGCGGCATACTGCGCGGCGCGCGCGTTGAGGTCGGTGCCGGCCGAGGCGGCGGTGGCCGAGGCATTCGGGATCTTGCTGGTGTCGCTGGCCGTGGCCAGCACGTCTTCGAAGGCCACGCCGAGTTCGTCGGCCACGATCTGCGCCACCTTGGTGTTCAGGCCCTGGCCCATTTCGGTGCCGCCGTGGTTGACCTGCACGCTGCCGTCGGTATAGACATGCACGAGTGCGCCGGCCTGGTTGAACAAGGTGGCGGTGAAGGAAATGCCGAACTTGACCGGCGTGATCGCGATGCCGCGCTTGATCACCGGGCTTTTGGCGTTCCATGCTGAAATGGCTTGACGCCGGTTCCGGTATTGCGCCGACAGCTCCAGTTTTGCTAGCAGCGGATGAAGGATGTTGTCTTCGACCTTCATCTGGTAGTGGGTGGTGTTCCTGTCTTCCACACCATAGAGGTTGCGCTTGCGCACATCCAGTGGGTCCAGACCCAGATGCCGCGCGATGTCGCCGAGAATGGTTTCGATCAGCACCACACCCTGCGGCCCGCCGAAGCCGCGAAACGCCGTGTGGCTCTGCGTGTTCGTCTTGCAGCGGTAAGAGGCGATCTCCACGTCTTCTAGAAAGTAGGCGTTGTCGGTGTGGAAAATCGCGCGATCGGCCACCGGGCCGCTCAAATCGGCGCTGAAACCACAGTTGGCCGCCATCATGAGTTTGAGGCCGTGCAGGCGTCCGCTGTCGTCAAAACCCACGCTGTAGTCGTAGGCAAAGGGGTGGCGCTTGCCGGTGACCATGAAGTCGTCATCGCGGTCCAGCCGCAGCTTGATGGGGCACTTGAGTTTGTTCGCGGCGATCGCGGCCCACACGGCGAGATGGCCGGCCTGCGTTTCCTTGCCGCCGAAGCCGCCGCCCATGCGCCGACATTCCACACGCACCGCATGGTTGCTGATGCCCAGCGCGTGCGAGACCCAGTGTTGCACCTCGCCCGGGTGCTGGGTGCTGGAATACACCAGCCACTGGTTTTGCTCCTGCGGCAGCGCGTAGGCGATCTGGCCTTCGAGGTAGAAGTGCTCCTGGCCGCCGACCTCGAGCTGGCCGGAAAGCAGGTGCGGGGCCGAGGCCAGCGCCTGCGCCGCATCGCCGCGTTTCACAAACACCGGCGGCAACACATAGTTTTCGGCACTCAGCGCATCGCGCACGTTCAGGATGGCAGGGAGTTCCTCGATGTCGAGCACTACCCGCCGCGCGGCGCGGCGCGCCTGCATGACCGAGCTGGCGACCACCAGGCCAATGACCTGGCCGATGTGTTCCACCGCGTGAGTCGCAAACACCGGTTCGTCGTGCACAAAGGTGGCCAGCAGCGGGTCGCCCGGAATGTCGCCTGCCAGGACCACGTCACGTACGCCGGGCATTGCCAGCGCGGCGCGGGCGTCCACGCCGCGCAGCCGGCCGTGGGCGATGGTCGAGAGGATGGGGGCCGCGTACAGGGTGCCGCGCGCTTCCAGGATGTCGTCCACATAGGTCGCGGCACCGGCCACCTGCGCGCGGGCGCTTTCGTGTTTGTGCGACTTGCCAGCGGCGCCGCGGGCCGGTTTGGTCGCTGCGGCGGGAGCCGCCACGGGCGGCAGGGTGACCACGGGCACGGTCGGGTTGTCGGCGCGGCTGATCGGGCCTTCGTTGTGGTTCTTTTCCCGGGCGTTCATGCGGATTCCTCCACCAAAACGAAGGATTCCAGGTTGATCTGCTGCAGGCCCTGGCTCTCCAGCCAGAAACGCTGCAGCAGGTTGCCCAGCACCTCGCTGCGGTAGGCGCCGGACGCGCGCATGTCGGAGATCGGCGAAAACTCCGCGCGCAGGGTGGTGATGGCGTGCTGCACGGTTTGTTGTGACCAGGGGCGGCCGGTGAGTGCGGCTTCGGTGTGCGAAGCGCGCACCGGCGTGGCGGCGACACCGCCCGCGCCCAGCGAGGCTTTCACCACCTTGCCGCCCTCGATCTGCAGGTTCAGTGCCAGGCAGACGGCCGAGATGTCGTCGTCGTAACGCTTGGAGATTTTGTAGACACGCAGCAACTCCTGCCCCTCACCCCAGCCCTCTCCCCAAAGGGGCGAGGGGGCCGGAGCGCCTGGTGTTTTTCCCTCTCCCTGTGGGAGAGGGTGAGGGTGAGGGCTGCCAGGCCGGGGCACCTTGACCCAGGCCAGGACCTCGTCTTTCGCCATCACATTCTTGCGGTAGCCGGTGTACAGCTTCTCCAGCGGCAGTTCGCGGTGGCCGCGCACACTCATCAGCACGATGCTGGCGCCCAGCGCGATCAGCAGCGGCATCGAGTCGCCGATCGGCGAACCGTTGGCCACGTTGCCGCCCAGGGTGCCGGCGTTGCGCACCGGCAGGCCGGCAAAACGATGGGCAAAGGCCTGCAGCTGCGGCCGATCGGCCACCAGCGCGGCAAAGGCGTCGCTGAGCGTGACGGCGGCGCCGATGGCGATGTGGTGCGCGTAGTGCTCGACGCGCCGGAGTTCTTCCACCCGCGTCAGGTCCAGCACCTGGCCGAACTGCCTGTGCATCTTGGTCACCCAGAGGCCGACGTCGGTGCAGCCGGCGACGAGTTGGGCGTCGGGCTGGGCGGCGCGGGCGGCCAGCAGTTCCGCCAGCGTGCGCGGCGCGTTATAAGTCAAATCGGCCTCCAGCCCTTGCCGGTTCTGCGCAAGCAGCTTCAGTTTTGGTAGCAGATCGGTTTCGTCGACAGCCACGGCAGGCAAGGCCGCCATCTGCTGCGCAGCGTCCAGAATCGGCCGGTAGCCGGTGCAGCGGCACAGGTTGCCCGACAGGTCCTGCTGCGCCAGCTCGCGCGTGATGGTCTGGCCTTTGCTGACATGGTTCTGGTACATGCCAAAGAGACTCATCACAAAACCCGGGGTGCAGAAGCCGCACTGCGAACCATGGCAGTTCACCATGGCCTGCTGCGCTGGATGCAGGGGTGACTCAACCCCTGCTCCCTCGCCAGCCGGGGCCGCGGAACCGGCTTCGCCGGGCCGCAGGCGCAGCGCCCCTTTATCTTGAGCAAGGGGCAGCGAATCGCCGAAGGCTCGCGCAGTGGGGAGCGTGGGGGCAATATCTTCCACCGTCCACAGCGCCTGGCCGTCCACCGAATGCGCCAGCTTGATGCAGCTGTTGACCGCCCGGTAGCGCATGCGCCCGCCTTCGGCCTCGCCGACCACCACCGTGCAGGCGCCGCAGTCGCCTTCGCCGCAGCCTTCCTTGGTGCCGGTGCACCCCAGGTCCTCGCGCAGCACCTCCAGCAGCGTGCGGCTGGGTGGTACATTGGCGAGCGCGACCACCTCGCCACCCCGGATGAAATGAATGGTTTTAAGAGGCGATTGAATGTCCATATTTACTAGGGTAAACCCAATCGCACGAGGCGGGTATATCCATCGCCATATCAAGCCGATGCACAAAAAGGTATGAAAGACCAGGCCTTATTCGACAAGATAGACCTCCATCTCATAAGGGTCTTGAACACCGTGCTGACCGAACGCAGCGTTTCGCGCGCCGCCATCCGCCTTGGAATGTACCAACCTGCCGTCAGCGCCGCGCTCAAGCGCCTGCGCGAGCTGGCGGGTGATCCGCTGCTGGTGCGTTCGGGCGCCGGCATGGTGCCCACCGACGCCGGCCTGCGCATGATCGACCCCTCGGCGCGTATTCTCCGGGCGGCCGAGGTGCTGTTCAGCGACGCACGCGGCTTTGACCCGGCCACCGCCAGCCACACCTTCAGCCTGGCCTGCAGCGACTACATGGATCCGCTGTTTTTGCCGCAGCTCGTGGCGCAGATCAAGAACCTGGCGCCGCTGTGCCATGTGGACATTCACCCGCTGTCGGGCGAGTCGAACTACCGCACGCGGCTGGCGCAGGGCGATGTCGACATCGTGGTCGGCAACTGGCCGGCGCCGCCCGACGACTTGCACATGGCGCGCCTGTTTGGCGACGAGGTGGTGTGCTTGGTGGCCAAAGACCACCCGGCGGTACGCCGCGGCTGGGACAGCGCGAGCTGGCTGACCGCCGAACACGTGGCGCCGACGCCCACCCACCCGGGCGCCAAGGGCGTGATTGATGACCACCTGGACAAGCTGGGCCTGCAGCGCAACATCAGCGTGCGTTGCCCGCACTTCGGCCTGATCCCCGCCATGGTGGCTTCCAGCCTGCTGGTGCTGACCACCGGCCGCCAGTACTGCGAGCGTTACACCGCCACACTGCCGCTGCAGATCCTGCCTTGCCCGGTAGACTTCCCCCGCATGATGTATTACCAGCTCTGGCATGAGCGCACCCATGCCTCGGCGTCGGCCAAATGGCTGCGCGACCGTGTCAAGACGGTGGCTGCGGCGCTACGAAAAGAATAGCTGTTTGCGCTTTCTGTACAAGGGATAGAGCCTTGAAACACATATAAAAACCAAGAGACAATGTCCGCTTCCACCGTTCCTTCCGACCCGCCGTCCGGCCCGCCTTCCGCCCCCACGGCGCGCCTGCGGCTCACCGGCATCACCAAGGCCTACCCGGCGGTAGTCGCCAACAGCGATGTCTCGCTGACGGTGTTGCCCGGCGAAATCCATGCCGTGCTCGGCGAAAACGGCGCCGGCAAGTCGACGCTGATGAAAATCATCTACGGCGCGGTCAAGCCCGACGCCGGCCGGGTCGAGGTCGATGGCCGCAGCGTGGTGATCCGCAACCCGCAGGAGGCGCGGGCGCTGGGCATCGCCATGGTGTTCCAGCACTTCAGCCTGTTCGACACGCTGACCGTGGCCGAAAACGTCTGGCTCGGCCTCGGCAAAAGCCTGAGCCTGGCCGAGGTGTCGCGCCGCATCATCGCCACCACGCAGGAATACGGCCTGCAGCTCGAACCCACGCGGCCGGTGCACACGCTGGCTGTCGGCGAGCGCCAGCGTGTGGAAATTGTCCGTTCGCTGCTGACCGAGCCCAAACTCCTGATTCTTGACGAGCCGACCTCGGTACTGACGCCGCAGGCGGTGGAGAACCTGTTTGTCACGCTGCGCCAGCTGGCCGCACGCGGCTGCAGCATTTTGTACATCAGCCACAAGCTGCACGAGATACGCGCGCTGTGCACGGCCTGCACGGTGCTGCGCGGCGGCAAGGTCACCGGCGTCTGTGATCCGCGCCAGGAGTCCAACGCCTCGCTGAGCCGCCTGATGATTGGCGCCGAGCCGCCGGCACTGGAGCACCGCGAGCAGCCCGCTGGCGCCGTGGTGCTGGAAGTGCGCGACCTGAGCCTGGCGCGGGAAGACCAGTTTGGCGTGGACCTGCAGCACATTGCACTGACGGTGCGCGCCGGCGAGGTCGTCGGCATTGCCGGCGTCTCGGGCAACGGCCAGAAGGAGCTGCTGTATGCGCTGTCGGGTGAAGACATCCGTGCGGCGGGCGACAGCATCCAGGTCGCGGGGCAGGGCGTGGGCCGGCTCGGCCCCATGCAGCGCCGTGCGCGCGGCCTGCATTTCCTGCCGGAAGAGCGGCTGGGGCGCGGCGCCGTGCCGACGCTGAGCCTGGCGCACAACCTGCTGCTCACGCGAAGCGATGCCGTGGGCCGCGGCGGCTGGCTGCGGCTCGGTGCCCTGCAGGCGCAGGCGGCCGGCATCATTGCACGCTACCAGGTCAAGGCTGGCGGCCCGCAGGCGGCGGCGCAGTCGCTGTCGGGCGGTAACCTGCAGAAATTCCTGGTCGGCCGCGAGATCGAGGCCCAACCCACGCTGCTGATTGTTTCGCAACCGACCTGGGGTGTGGATGTGGGCGCGTCGGCGCAAATCCGCGGCGAACTGCTCAAGCTGCGCGACAACGGCTGCGCGGTGCTGGTGGTCAGCGAAGAGCTCGAAGAACTGTTCGACATCTGCGACCGCCTCTACGTGATGGCCAAGGGGCAGATCTCGCCGGCCCTGCCGCGTGCCGAAGCCACGGTGGCGCTGGTGGGGCAGTGGATGAGCGGGTTGTGGACGGACCATGCCGTGGAGGGTGCTCATGCTCAAGCTTGAAGCCCGGCCGCAGCCCTCGAGATGGTGGAGCCTGGGCTCGCCGCTGCTGGCGCTGCTGATCACGGTGGTGATCGGCGTGCTGCTGTTTGCGGCGCTGGGCAAGGACCCGGTGCGCGGCCTGCAGATCTTTTTCTGGGAACCGGTCAAGTCGCCCTATGCGCTGAGCGAGCTGATGGTCAAGGCGACCCCGCTGCTGATCATTGCGCTGGGCCTGGCCGTGTGTTTTCGCTCCAACGTCTGGAACATCGGCGCCGAGGGCCAGTTTGTCATCGGCGCGGTGGCGGCCGGCGGCGTGGCGCTGCTGGCCGACAAAACCACCGGACCCTGGATCGTGCCGGCCATTGTGCTGGCCGGTGTGCTGGGCGGCATGGCCTGGGCCGGCATCACGGCGCTGCTGCGCGACCGCTTCAACGCCAATGAAATCCTGGTCAGCCTGATGCTGGTCTATGTGGCTGACATGGTGCTCAGCTACCTGGTGTTCGGCCCCTGGAAAGACCCGCAGGGCTACAACTTTCCGCAGACCAAGACCTTCGAGGCGGTGACGCAGATTCCGCGGCTGATGAGCGGTTCGCGCGTCAGCATCGGCCTGTTGATCGGTCTGGCCGGCGCGGTTGCCTTGTGGCTTTTCCTGTTTCGCACCCGCGCCGGTTTTGCCCAACAGGTGGGCGGCCTGGCGCCCGCCGCCGCGCGTTACGCCGGCTTTTCGTCGCGCAAGGCCTTGTGGGTGGCGCTGCTGACCTCGGGCGGTGCCGCCGGGCTGGCCGGCGCGCTGGAGGTGGCTGGCCCGATCGGCCAGCTCACGCCTTATGTGCCGGCCGGCTACGGCTTTGCTGCGATCATCGTGGCCTTTGTCGGGCGGCTGCACCCGGCCGGCATGGTGTTTTCGGCGATCCTGATGAGCATCTTCTACATTGGCGGTGAACTGGCCCAGTCGCGCCTGGGCCTGCCCAAGTCGCTGACCGGGGTGTTCCAGGGTCTGCTGCTGTTCAGCCTGCTGGCCTGCGACACGCTGATCGCCTACCGCGTGCGCTGGACGGGCCGCGTCAAACCCGTCATGAAAGGCGCCCGCTGATGGACTCCTACGCCTTGCTGCTGGCGGCGACCCTGAGCGCCGGCACCGTGCTGGCGATTGCCTCGCTGGGCCTGCTGATCAATGAAAAAGCCGGCATCGTCAACCTGGGCGCCGAGGGCATGATGCTGTGCGCCGCGATTGCCGGTTTTGCCGCCGTGGTGCACAGCGGAAACATCTGGCTCGGTTTTGCCGCCGGCATGGCGGCCGGGGCCTTGCTGGCCGCCATCTTCGGTGTGCTGGTGATCTGGCTGGGCACCAACCAGTACGCGACCGGGCTGGCGCTGAGCCTGTTTGGTGCGGGCTTCTCGGCCTTTGCCGGCATCAAGTACGTGCAGGAAAAGCTCCCTGAGCAGGGCCAGTACGCCTTGCCCTGGCTCGGTGACCTGCCTTTTGTTGGGCCGGCACTGTTTCGCCAGCACCCCATGGTCTACCTGGCCATGGCGCTGACGCTTGGGCTGATCTGGTTTTTGTACCGCACACGCGCCGGTCTGGTGCTGCGCTCGGTCGGCGAAAGCCCGGAGTCGGCGCACGCACTCGGCTACCCGGTGCGGCGCATCCGGCTGGCGGCGGTGGTGGCCGGCGGCGCGCTGTGCGGCCTGGCCGGTGCCTATGTCTCGGTGGTCTACACGCCGCTGTGGGTCGAAGGCATGATTGCCGGCAAGGGCTGGATCGCGCTGGCCCTGACCACCTTTGCCACCTGGCGCCCGGCACGGGTGTTGCTTGGTGCTTACCTGTTCGGTGGCGTGACCATGCTGCAGTTTCACCTGCAGGGGCTGGGCGTGGATGTGCCACCCCAGTTCCTGACCATGCTGCCCTACCTGGCGACCATCGTGGTGCTGGTGCTGATCTCGCGCAACCCGCGCTGGATCAGGCTGAACATGCCGACATCGATTGGCAAGCCTTTCCACCCCGGTTCATGATGTTCCCGGCCCATAATCTGGGGTTTGCCACCTCGCCCACCGTTAACCGCAACCGTCGTTACAGGAGATGACATGACTGACCTACAAAAACGCTCACTGCTCAAGCTGGCTGCCCTTTCGGCAGTCGCTTCCGCCGCCCTCATCGGGTGCGGCAAGAAGGAAGAGGTCGCACCTGCACCGGCGCCCGCGCCTGTGGCCGCACCGGCGCCGGCCAAGGTGGAGCCTTTGAAGATTGCCTTTGCCTACATCGGCCCGGTCGGCGACGGCGGCTGGACCTTTGCGCACGACAACGGCCGCAAGGCCATTGAAAAGGAGTTTGGCGACAAGGTGGTCACCAGCTTCGTCGAAAAAGTCCCCGAGTCGGCCGACGCCGAACGTGTGATCCGCGACATGGCCAGCCAGGGCAACAAGCTGATCTTCGGTACGACCTTCGGCTACATGGAACCCATGCTCAAGGTGGCTGCCGACTTCAAGGACGTCAAGTTCGAACACGCCACCGGCTACAAGACCGCGGACAACCTGCGTACCTATGACAGCCGCACCTACGAAGGCGCCTACATGGCCGGCGTGATTGCCGGCAAGATGAGCAAGACCGGCACGCTGGGCGTGGTCGGCTCGGTGCCGATTCCCGAGGTGGTGCGCAACATCAACAGCTTCACGCTGGGCGCGCAGTCGGTCAACCCCAAGGTCAAGACCAAGGTGGTCTGGGTCAACGAGTGGTTCAACCCACCGAAGGAAACCGAAGCGGCCACCGCGCTGATCAACGGCGGCGCCGACATCCTGTTCCAGAACACCGACTCGTCGGCCGTGCTGCAGACGGCCGAGAAGATGAACAAGCGCGCCTTCGGCTGGGATTCGGACATGACCGCCTACGGCCCCAAGGCCCACCTCGGTTCGGCGGTGATCAACTGGGGCCCGTACTACATCAAGGCCACGCGCGACGCGCTTGAAGGCAAGTGGGCGACCGGCCAGGCCTGGTGGGGCGTGAAGGAAGGCGCCATCGACATGGTGTCGATTGCCGCTGACGTGCCCGATGACACCAAAAAACGCATCGACGAGATCAAGGCCGGCCTCAAGGATGGCAGCTTCTCGATCTGGAAAGGCCCCATCATGGACAACACCGGCAAGGAACTGGTGGCCAAGGACGCCGTGGCCGACGACAAGTTTCTCGGTGGCCTGAAGTCTTACGTCAAGGGCGTGGAAGGCAAAGTCCCGGGCAACTGATGCCTTGCTCCCTCTCCCTCTCCCCAGGGAGAGGGCAGGGGTGAGGGTCCCAGCTGCCTTTAGGCAGCTTTTTTCGTTTCTGGAGCCGACATGAATTCCGTCCGACCTGTCTCACCCGAGAGATTGCCCGAGCTGCTGCGCCTGATGCCCAAGGCCGAGCTGCACATCCACATCGAAGGTTCGCTCGAGCCCGAGCTGATTTTTGCGCTTGCCCGGCGCAACGGCATACAGCTGCCGTACGCCAGCGTGGACGAACTGCGCAGTGCCTATGCCTTTACCAACCTGCAGAGTTTCCTGGACATCTATTACGCCGGCGCCAGCGTGCTGATCACCGAGCAGGATTTCTACGACATGACGCGGGCTTACCTAGCGCGGGCCGCGCAGGACAACGTGATCCACACCGAAATATTCTTTGACCCGCAGACCCACACGGCGCGCGGGATCGGCATGGAAACCGTGATCAAGGGCCTGCACCGCGCCTGTGTCGATGCGCAGGCCGAACTCGGCATCAGCGCCGCGCTGATCCTGTGTTTCCTGCGCCACCTCAGCGAAGAAGAAGCTTTCGAGACGCTGGAGCAGGCGCTGCCCTGGCGCGACCTGATCATCGGCGTGGGGCTGGACTCCGGCGAGGTCGGCAACCCGCCCGAGAAGTTTGCGCGTGTGTTTGCGCGCTGCCGCGAACTCGGCCTGCACCTGGTGGCGCATGCGGGCGAGGAGGGCCCGCCGGAATACATCTGGACGGCCCTGGACCTGCTCAAGGTCGAACGCATCGACCATGGCGTGCAGTCGGCCAAAGACCCGTCGCTGATGCAGCGCCTGGCCAAAGACCGCATCGCCCTGACGGTGTGCCCGCTGTCCAACCTCAAGCTGTGTGTGTTCCCGGACCTGGCCCGGCACAACCTGCGCCAGTTGCTCGACGCCGGGCTGGCCGCGACCGTCAACTCCGACGACCCGGCCTATTTCGGCGGCTACATGAACGAGAACTTCACGCAGACCTTTGCGGCCACCGGCATGGACGCGCAATATGCCTGGACGCTGGCGCACAACAGTTTCGAAGCCAGCTTCGCCGACGCAGCGGCCAAACGCCGCCACCTGGAAAGGCTCGCCGCCTGTTTCGAGAGTTTTCGCTAGGGCGGTCGCAGCTCAGGACTTGGCGTCCCGGTTGACCCAGGGGTTGGCCGGTTTGTCGGAGGCCGCCGGGTCTTCCGGCAGACCCACCACGGTCCGGACCGCCCGCATCAGCGCATCGGCCTCGAAAGGTTTGGTGACATAACCGTCGGCGCCGCCGGCCAGGCCCTTGATCACGGATTCACGTGTGGCCTTGCCGGTCAGCATGATGACCGGGACGTTTTTCAGGGCCGGGTGCTGGCGCACCCGAAGCAGGATGTCGAAGCCGTCGGCGTCGGGCAGCATCACGTCGAGAAGAATCAGGTCGGGAATCGGGGGCTTGCGGAATTCGGCCACCACTTCCGCGCGGTTGCCCGCCAGCCGGACCTGGAAGCCCTCGAAGGAGAGATAGGTCTGGATGAACTTGGCGAGCATGGGCTCGTCGTCCACCACGATAGCCGACAGCATCTCTCCGGGCGCCAGCTTGCGGGCTGGTCCGCGGCCGCGCGCGATGCTGACGTAATAGCCGGCCTTCTTGAGGGACGCAGCGCCCGAGTCGGCCTCGGCCTCGGCCCTGGACAGGGCGATCTGGTTGAGCTGGATGTTGAACTGTTCGGTGAAGGGATCGGTCTCCGCCTGCGCCAGCAGCCCGCGCTGCAGCAGGCTCTGGAAGGTGTCCGAGAACGTCTCGGCGGCGACGGCGGGCATGCCTGCCTTGATTTGCCCGAAGCTCAGGATGCCATCGATGCGGATCAGCAGCTCAATTTCAGCAGGCGGCAGTGTGGTCGCACCGCTGCGCAGTTCCTGCTGGCCCTTGGGTGTGAGTTGGTAAACGTCGTTGTCCCGCATAGTCGCTGGCTTTCCTGTTTGTCGCTCCGGCTGCCCGGCGAAAGGGCTCTATTGCCCGGTTGATTATCGTCGTTTCGGGTCGGGCGGGCACCGTCGGTGTGCTACCGTGCGTGCAGGTCAGTTCGCCGTATTGCGGCAGGACCCTTCCATCGCCTGAGCAGCACCCATGAAACGCCTGATCACCGTCCTTGCCCTGATGAGCCTGAGTGCCAGCGCTGCCGCGCAATGGACGCCGGTCATGATCGATCCGGTGGTGGTCACCTACATCGACCGCACCACCCTGCGCGGCAAGGGCGGCATGATCAGGATGTGGTGGCTGATGGATTACCAGCTGGTGCAGATCACCGACGAAAAGGGCTATTTCTCGCGCCTGCTCCACAGCGAATTCGACTGCAAGGGCCAGCGCATGCGCCTGCTCTCGGTGGCGCTGCTGTCTGAGTCCATGGGCCATGGCCAGGCAGTGTTCAAGGACCCGTTGCCGCGCAAATGGGAAACCGTGCAGGAGGGCTCCTTCCAGGGCGCTTTGTGGGATCTTGCCTGCGTGGCTTACTAGCCCCCACGATCGCTCACTGCGTGTAGCTCCCTGCCCCCCGAGGGGGCCGCTGCGCCTGCGGACTGGCAAAGCCAGATCCGCGGCCCCGACTGGTAGGGAGAAGAGCCCTCTTCGCGGCTCTAGAGCGCCTGAGCCGCTAAAATAGTGCTTCTCCCGCGTGCTGTCCCGGCGCGCTGGTGTTTTTGTTTTTCCGGGGCCATGTAGAGGACCACCATGTACAAAAACCTCGCTGCCGCGCTCGCGGCCGCCTGTTTTATTTCACCCGTTTTTTCCCAGCCCGCCGCGCCCGCCAGAGAGAATTTGAAGATCGGCTTCGTTTATGTGGCGCCGCTGACCGACGCCGGCTGGGTGCGCCAGCATGACGACGCCCGCAAGGCCGTCGAGGCGGCGCTCGGCGACCGGGTCAAAACCACCTATGTCGAAAACGTCCCCGAAGGCGCCGATGCCGAGCGCGTGATCCGCGACCTGGCCAGCCAGGGCCACCGGCTCATCTTCACCCCCAGCTTTGGCTACATGGAGCCGACGCTGAAGGTGGCGAAGGACTTTCCGGATGTGAAATTCGAGTCCGTCACCGGCTACAAGACCGCGCCGAACGTGGCGGTGGCCAATGCGCGTTATTACGAAGGCCGCTACCTGGCCGGAATTGCCGCGGGCCGGCTGGCCAGCAGCGCCGGTTACGTCGCGGGTTTTGCCATTCCCGAGGTGATCCAGGGCATCAACGCCTTTACCCTGGGCATGCGTTCGGTCAATCCGCAGGCGAGTGTCAAGGTGGTCTGGCTGGGCGCCTGGTTTGACCCGCCGCGCGAACGCGAAGCGGCGATGACGCTGTTCAACCAGGGCGTGGAAGTCATGGCCTTTCACACCGGATCCACCGCGGTGATGAGCGCCGCGCAGGAGCGCGGCAAGCTCGCCATTGCCTACCATTCGGACATGCGCAAGGTGGCACCCGATGCGCAACTTCTGGCGGTGACGCACCAGTGGGGCGACTACTACACCCGCCGTGCCCGTGCCGTGCTGGACGGCAGCTGGAAAAGCGGCGCGGTGTGGGGCGGTGTGAAGGACGGCATGATCCGCGTCGACGGCTTTGGCCCCAAAGTGCCGAAAAAAGTGGTTGACGAAGTGCTGGCGCGGCAGAAGGACATTGCTGCCGGCAAGCTGCATCCATTCCGGGCGCGCACCGCGCTGCTGGACAACGAGGGCCGCGAGGTGCTGGCCGCCGGCAAGACGCTGTCGGACGAGCAGATCCTGGGCATGAACTTCCTGGTGCAGGGCGTCCAGGGCAAGCTGGCGAAAACGCCATGAGTTACCAGGTCAAGGAGATTTTCTACACGCTGCAGGGCGAGGGCGCCAACGCGGGCCGCCCCGCGGTGTTTTGCCGTTTCGCCGGCTGCAACCTGTGGTCGGGTCGTGAACAGGACCGGGCTGCAGCGGTCTGCCGGTTTTGCGATACCGACTTTGTAGGCACCGGCGGAACGCTGGGCGGAAAGTTTGCAGATGCTGATGTACTTGCCCGGCAGATCGACGCGCTGTGGCCGCCCGGTGCCGGGCACCGCATGGTGGTGCTGACCGGCGGCGAGCCGCTGCTGCAGCTCGATGCGGCGCTGATCGCAGCCCTGCATGCACGCGGCTTCATGCTTGCCGTCGAGACCAATGGAACCATTGCCGCACCTGCCGGCATCGACTGGCTGTGCGTGAGCCCCAAGGCCGGCGCGCCCTGGGTCCAGCGCGAGGGCCAGGAGCTCAAGCTGGTGTGGCCGCAGGCCGGCTTTGACCTGGCGGAGCTGGAAGCCGCCAATTTCACGCAGCGCTATCTGCAACCAATGGACAACCCCCAACGCAGCGACAACACCCAGGCCTGCATTGCCCTGTGCATGCAGCGCCCTGCCTGGCGGCTGAGCCTGCAGACCCACAAGATCACGGGTATCCGATGAACTACACCATCAGCCAGAAATTTTTCTTTGATGCGGCGCACACGCTCAGGCGCGAGATCGAAGCCGACAGCAGCCGGCGCGTGCACGGCCATACCTACAACGCCGAAGTCTTCCTGAGCGGCCCGCCCGATCCGCAGTCCGGCATGGTGATGGATCTGGGCCTGGTGCGGCGCGAACTCGAGCAGCTGCGGCAGATGCTGGACCATCGCCTGCTCGACGATGTGGCTGGCCTCGGTCCGGCCACACTGGAAAACCTGTGCCGTTTCATCGCCGGCCAGTTGCAGCCGCGCCTGCCGGCCTTGAGCTCGGTGCGTGTGTGGCGCGAGTCGGTGGGTGACGGCTGCATGCTGAGCCTATAGTCCTTATCGGATACGGCTTATAGGCCGGGCGGGCCGCTGAAGTATTCTTGCAGCCATGAAAGCCTATCGCGCCTCCATTTTCTACTTTGCCGCGCCGGCGCAAGCCGTGCTGGAGACCGATGGTTTGCTGGTCGTCGGTCCCGACGGCAGCGGCCGGCAGGTGGTGCAGGCGGTCGGACCTTTTGCGTCCGTTTCCGGCCGTTACCCCGGCATTGCCGTGCAGCATCTGCCGGGCCGCATCATCGCGCCCGGTTTTGTGGACATGCACATTCACTACCCGCAGCTCGACGTGATCGGGTCGCCCGCCGAAGGCCTGTTGCCGTGGCTGGAGAACTACACCTTTCCGCATGAAAAGCGATTCTCCGCCCCTGCCTACAGTGCTGAGGCAGCTATATTTTTCATAGCGGAATTGCTGCGCCACGGGGTCACGACGGCGCTGGCCTTTGCCACCTCGCACCCGGAATCGGTGGATGCGCTGCTCGGCGAGGCGCAGCGGCAAAGCCTGCGCATGGTTGCCGGCAAGGTGTTGATGGACCAGAACGCGCCTGAAGGCGTGCGTGATGCCACCGAACAAAGCCTGATCGACACCGAGGCGCTGATCACGCGCTGGCACGGCGTGGACCGGATCGGTTACGCGATCACGCCGCGTTTTGTGCCCAGCTGCAGCGAAGCGCAGCTGCGCGGCGCCGGCGAGCTGGCCGCCCGATACGCCGACGTCTGGATCCAGTCGCATGTGGCCGAGAACAAGGACGAGATTGCCTGGGTGCGCGAACTGTACCCGCAGGCGCGCAGCTACCTCAGCGTGTATGAACAGTTTGGCCTGCTGCGTCCGCGTGCCGTGTACGCCCACTGCATCCACATCGACGACGAGGACCGTGCGTTGCTGCGGGCCACCGGCACGGCCGCGGCCGTCAGCCCGACCAGCAACCTGTTTCTCGGCAGCGGTTTTTTTGACTACGCCGCCGCCGACCGCGCGGGTTTTTTGTACGGGCTGGCCAGCGACGTGGGCGGCGGCACCAGCTTCAGCCCCTTTCACACCATGCTGGCCGCGTATTACGTGGGCCGGGAAGGGCAGACCAAGCCCGGCGTGTCGCTCAAGCCGCAGCAGTTGTGGTGGCAGCACACCGCAGGCGCGGCGCGGGCGCTGGGCCTGGAAGGCGTGGTGGGCAACCTGCTGCCCGGCTGCGAGGCCGACTTTCTCGTGCTCAACCCGCAGGCGACCCCGCTGCTGGCGCGCAAGACGGCACAGGCTGGCAGCTTGGACGAACTGCTGTTTGCGCTGATCGTGCTGGGGGACGACCGGGTGGTAGAGCGCACGGTGATTTCGCAGGCTGCCAGCGCCGAGTAGTCGAATCGTGCGGGATTTGCAGAAAAATCGGCCGACAACCCTTTTTGAACGGCCGTAGTTTGCTATTAAATAGATAGTAATTCCGGTGACGACCAGGCCCTGCCGAAGCTTGCCTACAATTGGCGGCAAAGCAAGGAACCTTCCGAATGAGCATCAAAAGCGACAAATGGATACGCCGCATGGCCGAGACCACCGGCATGATCGAACCCTTCGAGCCGGGCCAGATCCGCGAAAGCGAAGGCAGGAAGATCATCAGCTACGGCACCAGCAGCTACGGCTACGACATCCGCTGTGCGCCCGAGTTCAAGGTGTTCACCAACATCCACAGCACGGTGGTCGATCCGAAAAACTTCGATGAAAAGAGTTTTGTCGACTTCCACGGCGACAGCTGCATCATCCCGCCCAACAGCTTTGCGCTGGCCCGCACGCTGGAGTACTTCCGCATTCCGCGCAACGTGCTGACCATCTGCCTGGGCAAAAGCACCTACGCGCGCTGCGGCATCATCGTCAACGTCACGCCCTTTGAGCCCGAGTGGGAGGGTTATGTGACGCTGGAGTTCTCCAACACCACGCCGCTGCCGGCCAGGATCTACGCGGGTGAAGGCTGCGCGCAGGTGCTGTTCTTCGAGAGTGATCCCGACGACGTCTGTGAAGTCAGCTACAAGGACCGCGGGGGAAAATACCAGGGCCAGGTCGGTGTGACCCTGCCCAAGGCCTAGCTTGCTGCGGGGCCCCTATTGGTGAGGGCGGGGCAGGCAGCCTCATTTTTGGCGGCGGGATAGGCGCCATCATTGAATACAACAAAGGCACGGCCTATCCCTATCCGATGTGGACGCAGGTGGTGATGGGAAAACTTCTCACGTTTGATCGACGGACCGATGTTGAAGGCCAGCCAAACCGAGGGGTCGAGATGACCGCGCCGGTGGCTGTCAAATAGCAGGCGAGGAAGCGCGTGCCCCAATGAAAAAAAGCTGACACTGTCAGCTTTTTTGTTTTGTCTGGCGGCGCGTTATGGCCTGGCCTGCTGCAGTCTATTTGACCAGCAGCACCGGAATTTCCGAGTCGGTGACCACGCGCTGGGCGACGCTGCCCATGACGGCGCGGCCGAGGATGCCGTGGCCGTGCGTGCCCATGACAATCATGTGGGCCTTCTCGCGTTTGGCGACGCGTACCACTTCAGCCGCTGGTGGTCCGGCGACCCAGAGCGTGCGGTAGTGCAGCTTGTGCCGCTTGAGGAAACGCTCGATGGGGTCCAGCACCTTCTTGGCCTCGTCCTCGTAGTAGGCGTTGACGGTGCTCGCACCCACCATGCCCTTGACGCGCGGAGGAACGGGTGGCTGGACGTTGAGTACCACCACCTCATCCTCGGGGCCGGCCAGGCTCTCGTGCGTGACGAGAAAGGCCAGGGCCTTTTTGGTGTATTTGCTGCCGTCAGCGGCGAACAGGACTTTCATTATTTCTCCTTGTGCTGGATAAAGATCGATTTTACAAAATAAGTTTAGCGCAACACCAGCACGGGAACGCTGCTGTGTGTCAACACATGCTGGGTTTCGCTGCCCAGCAGCACGCGTTTGATGCCCTTGCGGCCATGCGAGGCCATGACGATGAGGTCGCATTTGTGTTTTTTCGCGGCCGAGATGATGGACTCGGCCACCAGGTCGGAACGCGCGATGACGGCTTTGGCCTTCAGGCCTTCGCCCTGCGCCAGCAACTGCACCGCATCCACCACGGCCTGGCCCTTGTCGGCCCATTGCTTCTCGGTGCGGGCCACGTCCTGCGCAGAAATCGTGATGCCGCCTTCGAAATAGCTGACCGGGTACCTCGGCACCACATACAGCGCGACCAGTTCCGCCCCCACGATGCCGGCCAGATCAATGGCGCTGCGCACGGCTTTTTTCGAGAGTGTGGAACCATCGGTGGCGACGAGGATGCGTTTGTACATGGCGGGTTCTCCTAGGGTTGATGCGAGGCTTGCAGCTTAGGCTGGCGATTGTCCGGCGCGCTTGATCCATGTCAAGCGGGCGCTACCGGCGGGCGGTAGGCTTGCCCCATGCACACTGCCACCCGCGATACCGGCGCCGCGCGACAGGCCATGCGCTGGTCCGCTCTGGATGAGCGCACCGAATGGGAGGGCTTCAGCCGGCCGCTGCCTGGCCGCGCGGACCTGTGGGAGTCCTACCTCGCGATCGAGGGCATGCATTGCGCGGCCTGTTCGCTCACGGTAGAGGAGGTGCTGCAAAAGCTTCCCGGCGTGGACAACGTGCAGGTCAATGGCGCCAGTGCCGTGGCCCGCGTCGCCTGGTCGCCCGGCCAGGGCCGGCCCTCGGCCTGGCTGGCCGCGCTGCAGCGGGCCGGTTACGGTGCGCTGCCCGCCGGCGACATGCTGGCTGCGGCGCCGCGCATCCAGGCCCAGCGCATGATGCTCTGGCGCTGGCTGGTGGCAGGCTTTTGCATGATGCAGGTCATGATGTACGCCTTTCCGGCCTACATCGCCGAGCCGGGCGACATCTCGCCGGAGGCCCAGGGCCTGTTGCGCTGGGCCTCCTGGGTGTTGACGCTGCCGGTCGTGCTGTTTTCCTGCTGGCCGTTTTTTTCTTCAGCACTGCGTGACCTGCGCAACCGGCGTATCGGCATGGACGTTCCGGTGGCACTGGGCATCCTGATTGCGTTCGGTGCCAGCTCGGCCGCCACCTTTGACCCGGCTTCGCGCTGGGGCGCAGAGGTCTGGTACGACTCGGTCACCATGTTTGTGTTCTTCCTGCTCTCCGGACGCCTGCTGGAGCAGCGCCTGCGTGACCGCACCGCCGGCTCGCTCGAGGCGCTGATGCGCAGCCTGCCCGATGGCGTGGAGCGGCAGGGGGCTGACGGTACCTTCGAGCGCGTGGCCGTGCGCCGCCTTGTGCCGGGTGACCTGATCCGCCTGCTGCCCGGTGACGTGATTCCTGCCGACGGCACGGTGACGGCTGGCGAGAGCCAGGTCGATGAAGCCCTGCTCACCGGCGAGTCCACGCCGCTGCAGCGCCGCGTCGGCAGCGCGGTCATTGCTGGCAGCCACAACCTGAACGGCATGCTGCTGGTGCGGGTGGAGCGCGCAGGTAGCGAGACCCGTTATGCCGGCATGGTGGCGCTGATGGAACAGGCTTCGGTGCAGAAGCCGCGTCTGGCGCGAATTGCCGACCGCATTGCCGGGCCTTTTGTGCTGCTGGTGTTGCTGGCCAGTGCGGCCGCGGCGCTCTGGTGGTGGCCGACCGACCCGGTGCATGCGATCAGCGTGGCCGTGGCGGTGCTGATTGTGACTTGCCCCTGCGCGCTCTCGCTGGCCACGCCGGCTGCGACGCTGGCCGCTGCCGGCGCCCTGGCGCGGCGGGGTGTGCTGGTGCGCCGGCTGGAGGCGCTGGAGAGCTGCGCCATGGTGGACACGGTGGTGTTCGACAAGACCGGCACCCTGACTGAAGACCGCATGGCGGTGACTGTCAGCCGGACCCGCGAGGGCACCACTGCCGCGCAGGCCCTGCTGCTGGCGGCTGCGCTGGCGCAGCATTCCCTGCATGCTCTGTCGCGTGCCATTGTTCAGGCGGCGGGCACCGTGATGGGGTCTGCGGTGGATGTCACCGAAGTTTCCGGCCAGGGTTTGCAGGGCCATGTCGCTGCCGACGCTGGCGGGAAGTCGTACGCCATGCGCCTCGGGTCGGCCGCGTTCTGCGGGGCGCCGACCGATGTCCAGGCCGCGGGCGGCCCGCAGGTGCATTTGTCGGACGAACAAGGCTGGCTCGCCAGTTTTGAGATGGATGAGGCCTTGCGGCCGGACGCCAGGCCGGCGGTGGGGGCGCTGCACGCCTTGGGCCTGCAGGTGCAACTGCTTTCCGGCGACCTGGTGGCCGCCGTCACGCGCCTGGCTGCGCGCGCGGGCATTGACAAGGCCTACGGACAGCGCACGCCGGAAGGCAAGCTGGCGCATGTGCGCGAGTTGCAGCAGCAGGGCCGGCGTGTTGCCATGGTTGGCGACGGCATGAACGACGGGCCGGTGCTGGCCTGTGCCGATGTGTCGGTCGCCATGGGCCAGGCCGTGCCGCTCGCGCAGGCCAAATCCGACTTTATCGTACTGGGGGGCCAGCTGGCTGCGGTGTCTGCATTGCTGCAGCATGCGCGCCGTACCCGTGCCATCGTGCGCCAGAACCTGCTGTGGGCGGCCCTGTACAACGCCGTGTGTGTGCCCCTGGCCATCCTCGGCTTCATGCCGCCCTGGCTGGCCGGACTGGGCATGGCCGCCAGTTCGCTGCTGGTTGTACTCAATTCAGCCCGGCTGGCCCGCCTGCCGGGATAACAGGATGACTCCATGGATATTCTTTTTCTGCTGATTCCCCTGTCGGTCGGACTCGCGCTGCTGATTATTGTTGCGCTCGCCTGGGCCGTCTGGCGCGGCCAGTTTGACTCCGTGGATGCCGAGGGTGAGCGCATTCTTCGATCGGATTGACTTGCATCAAGCGCCGCGGTCATGCCAAAAGAGACACTACTTACATATCGACAATAGGTGACTCATGAACGAACCACAAGCTCGCGCTGCTTGCTACCACGACACGGTGGTGCGGCAGTTTTCCCTGATGGCCGTGGTCTGGGGCGTCGTCGGCATGCTGGTCGGCGTCATCATCGCCTCCCAACTTGCCTGGCCCGAACTCAACTTCGGCATCCCTTGGCTCAGCTATGGCCGCCTGCGGCCGCTGCATACCAATGCGGTGATTTTTGCGTTCGGCGGCTGCGGCCTGTTCGCCACCAGCTATTACGTGGTGCAGCGTACCTGCAGTGTGCCGCTGTTCGCCCCCAAACTGGCCGCGTTCACTTTCTGGGGCTGGCAGGTTGTCATCGTGGCGGCAGCGATCAGCCTGCCTTTGGGTTACACCTCAGGCAAGGAGTATGCCGAACTGGAATGGCCCATCGACATCCTGATCACGCTGGTGTGGGTGTCCTACGCCATTGTCTTCTTCGGCACCATTGGCATCCGCAAGGTGCGCCACATCTACGTGGCCAACTGGTTTTTTGGTGCCTTCATCCTGGCCATTGCCCTGCTGCATGTGGTCAACAGCGCCGAGGTGCCCTATAGCTGGATGAAGTCCTACTCCGCCTACGCCGGGGTGCAGGATGCAATGATTCAGTGGTGGTATGGCCACAACGCAGTGGGCTTCTTCCTGACCACCGGCTTCCTGGGCATGATGTACTACTTCATTCCCAAGCAGGCCGAGCGGCCGGTTTACAGCTACCGCCTGTCCATCGTCCACTTCTGGGCGCTGATTTTCACCTACATGTGGGCCGGTCCGCACCACCTGCACTACACGGCGTTGCCGGACTGGACCCAGTCGGTTGGCATGGTGTTCTCGCTGATCCTGCTGGCGCCCAGCTGGGGCGGCATGATCAACGGCATCATGACCCTGTCGGGTGCCTGGCACAAGCTGCGCGACGACCCGATCCTGCGCTTCATGATCGTGTCGCTGTCCTTCTACGGCATGAGTACCTTCGAAGGGCCCATGATGTCCATCAAGACCGTCAATGCCCTGAGCCATTACACGGACTGGACCATCGGCCACGTACACTCCGGCGCTCTTGGCTGGGTCGGGCTGATCACGATGGGCTCCTTGTATTACCTGATTCCGCGCATGTTCGGCCAGAAGCAAATGTATTCGGTCAAGGCGATCGAGGTGCACTTCTGGACCGCCACCATTGGCATCGTGTTTTATATCGCTGCGATGTGGATCGCCGGTGTGATGCAGGGTCTGATGTGGCGCGCCCTCAATGCCGACGGCACGCTGACCTACACCTTCGTCGAATCGGTCAAGGCGACCTATCCCTTCTACGTCGTTCGGGTGTTCGGCGGCCTGCTGTACCTGTTCGGCATGGTGGTGATGGCCTGGAACACCTGGAAGACCGTGGCCAATGGCCGCTCCGTCACCGTGGCCGTGCCAGCGCCGCAAGCCGCCTGAGGAAACATACATGAGCGATAGCAAAAACACCACCCCCGGCTTCTCGCACGAGAAGGTTGAAACCAACAACTTCCTGATGATCGTGCTGATCGTGCTGGTTATCGCCGTCGGCGGCCTGGTCGAGATCGTGCCTCTGTTCTTCCAGAAGTCCACCACCGAGCCTGTCACTGGTGTCAAGCCCTACAACACGCTGCAACTGGCCGGACGCGATGTCTACATCCGCGAGGGTTGCTACAACTGCCACTCGCAGATGATCCGGCCGTTCCGCGCCGAGACGCTGCGCTATGGCCACTATTCGGTGGCTGGCGAATTCGTCTACGACCACCCCTTCCAGTGGGGCAGCAAACGAACCGGGCCTGACCTGCATCGCGTGGGTGGCAAGTACAGCGATGAATGGCACCGTATCCACCTGAACAACCCGCGCGATCTGGTTCCCGAATCCAACATGCCCGCCTATCCATGGCTGGAGAAGAACCTGGTTGATGCCGCCGACATGGCGCCGCGCATGCGGGCGCTGCGTGTGGTGGGCGTGCCCTACACCGACGCCGAGATCGCCAAGTCTGCCCAGGACGTCAAGGGCAAAACCGAAATGGACGCCCTGGTTGCCTATCTGCAGGGCATGGGCCTGGCCCTGACCAACAACTTCGCAGGCAAGACCGTTGCGGGCAGCCCGGCCAGCGCGGCGCCCGGCGCATCGGCCCCGCCGGCTGCACCTGCAGCACCCGCTGCCAACTGACAGGAGCCATGCCAATGGACATCACCACCCTGCGTATCCTGGCCACGCTGGCCAGCTTCGCCACCTTTCTGGGCATTGCCTGGTGGGCCTACGCCCGCCACAACCGTGACCGCTTCGATGAAGCTGCGCGCATCCCGTTTGAGCAGGATTGATCATGAGCGATTTCACCGGTAATTTCTGGTCGGTCTATGTGGCCGTCCTCACCCTGGTAAGCATCTTTGCCTGCCTGCTGTTGCTCTGGATCACGGCGCGCAAGAAGATCACCGCCAGTGTCGACAACACCACGGGCCATGTCTGGGACGAGGACTTGCGTGAAATGAACAACCCCATGCCGCGCTGGTGGATGTGGCTGTTTGTGCTGACCATCATTTTTGCCCTGGGCTATCTGGTGGCCTATCCCGGCCTGGGCAGCTACAAGGGTGAACTGGGCTGGACCACCCACGGCGAATATACCGACGAGGTCGAAAAGGCCAACAAGGAACTGGCGCCGCTGTATGCGCAGTTCACCGCGAAACCGGCCGAGGTGCTGGCTGGCGACCCGGCGGCCATGGCAGTCGGCGAGCGTCTGTTCATGAACAACTGCGCCCAGTGCCACGGTTCGGACGCACGTGGCAGCAAGAGTTTCCCCAATCTGACCGATGGTGACTGGCTGCACGGCGGTGCGCCTGCCAAGCTTGTCGAGACCATCACGCTAGGCCGGCAGGGCAACATGCCGCCCATGGCTGCGGCCGTGGGTACGCCCGACGACGTGAAGAATGTGGCCCATTACGTGCTCAGCCTGTCCGGCAGTCCGCACGACTCGCTGCGTTCCCAGCTCGGCAAGGCCAAGTTCACGGCTTGTGCAGCCTGTCATGGCATGGACGGCAAGGGCAACCAGGCCCTGGGTGCGCCCAACCTCACCGACGACATCTGGCTGCACGGCTGGGGCGAACAGGCGATCGTCAGCATGGTCAACAACGGCAAGGTCAACGCCATGCCTGGCCAGGCGGGTAAGCTGACAGAAGCGCAGATTCATGTGCTGTCAGCTTACGTCTGGGGAATGTCCAACAAGACAGCGACGCTCGCGAACGCGCGCCCCTGACAACCGAAAGAGTTCATCCCGTGCAGGAATCCCCGGTCCGCAAGATCATCCCCATTGTTCCCGAGGAAGAGGTCTCGCTGTACGAGGCGCAGAAGAAGCTGTACCCGCGCTCGGTGACCGGGCTGTTCGCCCGCTGGCGCTGGTTTTTCGTGTTCCTGACACAGCTGGTGTTTTATGGCCTGCCCTGGCTGGAATGGGGTCAGCGGCAGGCCGTGTTGTTCGACCTCGGGGCACGCCGCTTCTACCTGTTCGGCGTCGTGCTGTATCCGCAGGACTTCATTTACCTGACAGGTCTGCTGGTGATCAGCGCGCTGTCTCTGTTCCTGTTCACGGCGGTGGCGGGCCGGCTGTGGTGCGGGTTCACCTGTCCACAGACCGTCTATACCGAGATCTTCCTGTGGATCGAGCGCAAGGTCGAGGGTGACCGCAGCGCGCGCATGCGGCTGGATGCGGAGCCGGCTTCGGCGCGCAAACTGTTGAAAAAGGGGACCAAGCACTTCCTGTGGATTGCCCTGTCGTTATGGACCGGCTTCACCTTCGTTGGCTACTTCACGCCGATCCAGACTTTGTGGGCCGAGGCGTTCACGCTGTCGTTCGGTCCCTGGGAATGGTTCTGGGTGAACTTCTACGCCCTTGCCACTTACGGCAACGCCGGTTTCCTGCGCGAGCAGGTATGTAAATACATGTGCCCCTATGCGCGCTTCCAGAGTGCCATGTTCGACCGCGACACGCTGATCGTGAGTTATGACGCGGCTCGCGGCGAGCCACGCGGCGCCCGCTCGCGCAAGGCCGACCTGTCCACCCTGGCGTTGGGGGCCTGTGTGGATTGCACCCTGTGCGTGCAGGTCTGCCCCACCGGCATCGACATCCGCGAGGGACTGCAGTATGAATGCATCGGCTGCGCCGCCTGCGTCGACGTGTGCGACACCGTGATGGACAAGATGAACTACCCGCGCGGCCTGATCCGCTTCAGCACCCAGAACGCCATGGCTGGCCAGTGGAGCAAGGCCCAGCTGTGGCGCAGGGTGCGGCGTCCGCGCGTGCTGGTCTACAGTGCGATCCTGGTGGCGCTTTGCGTCGGCCTCTTGTGGAGCCTGCTTGAACGTACGCCGCTGAAAGTGGATGTGGTGAGGGACCGTGCGGCGTTGTCGCGTATCGTGGCCGGCGGCAAGCTGGAGAATGTGTATCGGCTGCAGATCATGAATGCCACCGAGCAGCCGCAGCGGTACCGCATCACTGCGTCCGGCCTGGAAGGCCTGGCGCTGGCTTCGGAGTCCGAAGTCGATATCGGCCCTGCCGAATCGCGCTGGGTGCCGGTGCGCTTGCAGATCGGCTACGGGTCGGCTGCGCCCGGATCGCACGCAATCGAGTTCAATGTCGGTGACGTTGCAGGCGAGAGCCATGTGAGCGAGAAGTCGATTTTCCTTGTCCCACGATGATGGAGAGCAACATGAAGGAAAACAACATGAGTATTGCCCAGGCACCGCAAGCGGCACCCGCGCCCTGGTGGAAGTTCGGCTACGTCTGGCTGGTGATCGCGGGTCCCGCTGTCGTGGTGGTGGCCGGCTTTGCCACGCTCTGGCTTGCCCTGGCCAACCCGGAATCACTGGTGGCCGAGGACTATTACCGGCAAGGCATGGAGATCAACAAAACGCTCGCCGCAGAGAGGGAGAAATCCCTCATGCCGGCCGTGCAGGGTCGCAACCATGCAGCCACGCCGCCCGGTGCCACGCCGGCGCCGGCCGGACAGCGCTGAACCACCCTAAAGACGGAGACAGCCATGTGGAACCAGAAACTGATGTGGATCGTGTGGCCCGCGTTCCTGGGTGCTTGCGCGCTTGAGCTGCTTGTCTTTGCGGTGGTCGATCCGGGTGACCTGCACTGGTCTGGCCAGCCGCTGGGCCTTTCGCGGCAAGGTGTGTACACCGTGGCTTTTTTTGTGTTCTGGATGGTGTGCCTGGTGTCGAGTGCCTTGACCGCGCTGCTGGCCATGTCATCCGCCGAGGTCAACCGCTGTCCCATCCCCACGGGCGATCGCCCGGACAGTTGCCGACCGCGATAACACGGATACGGGGTAGCCTGGCGCATTTCAGAACGACATGGTCATGACCACCCTGTTCAAGGATCGCGCTGAAGCCGGTCGTGCGTTGTCCGACCATCTGCTGGCGTATGCGGGACGCGACGATGTCGTCGTGCTGGCCCTGGCACGTGGCGGCGTACCGGTTGCGTGGGAAGTGGCCCGGGCGCTGGTTGCTGAACTGGACTTGCTGGTTGTGCGAAAGCTGGGGGTGCCGAGCCGGCCCGACCTAGCCCTGGGCGCCATTGCCAGCGGCGGCGCAAGGTATATCGATCCCAAGGTGCTGGCTGCCAGCGGCCTGAGTCCGCAGCAGCTCGAAGAGATCATTGCGACCGAGAGCCGTGAGCTGGCGCGCAGCGATGCGCTGTATCGCGGGTCACGGAAAGCTGCACGCATCGAAGGTCGCACGGTCATTGTGGTGGACGACGGTGTGGCCACCGGGGCCTCGATGTGCGCCGCACTGATGGCTTTGCGAGCGTCCAAGCCAGCGTGGATTGTGGTGGCCGTGCCGGTCGCGCCTCCCGGTGCGCAGGCGTGGATCGGGACCGCGGCGGATGAGTTTGTCTGCGCCCTGAGTCCGCCGGATTTCTGCGGTGTCGGAAACTGTTACAGCGACTTCGGACCGGTGGGCGACGAGAAAGTACGCATGCTATTGGCCGCGTCCTGAGGACGCTCTGCTACGCCAGCCAGCCAGCCAGCCAGCCAGGTATTTTTGCCCGCCTCAGTGGTCGGCTGGCTTGCTGTCCGTCTCCGAGCGGATCACCAGCACCGGCACCGGGGCGAGCCGGATGACCTGTTCGGCACCGCTGCCCAGCAACATCCGACCGACGCCGCGCCGACCATGGGTACCGACGACCACCAGGTCGGCTTTCCATTGCCTGGCGGCCTCGGCGACTGCCTCGGCGAGTCGCTCCCCCAGATTGTCGAAAAGCACCGTGTCCGCCTCCACGCCAGCAGCCTGGGCAATGGTCATGGCGTCATTGAGGATCTGCATCCCGGCGTCGCGCATGATCCGGGTCAGATCACCCGAATACCCGCCAAATTGTTCATAACCGGTCAGGTAGGTCAGTTCTTCCAGCACATGGACAAGCCGCACCCGGCCGCCAGAATCCCTGGCGAGCTGCAACGCCGCTGTCAGGGCCTTGTTGGAGGTATCGCTCCCATCGACGGGAACAAGTATCCGTTGGTACATGATCGACTCCTTGAAAGATGCTGCGAAGTGGGGCTCAGTGTGTCGCGGGGTCGGGGGAAAACCATTGATATGAGTCAACGGTATTTGATCCGGGAACTGGGTACGGGGGATATCGCCAGCATGGTCTAAAGTCATCACTACCCAGTTTTGGGGTAAAAAACGAATACTTTTGGTCATTGCTACACTGTGGTATGGATTATTCTCCTATCGGTCGCTTGGACACAGCCTCATTGGCTGATAACCCCGGTAGCGCAGCAGCGCTGCTGGCGGGGGTGCTGGACTCGGCCATGGATGCCATCATCACGGTGGATGAGCAGCAAAAGATCATTCTGTACAACCGCGCGGCTGAAAAAATCTTCGGATGGCCGCAGCAGGAGGTCATGCACCAGTCCCTGCAGAGGTTGATTCCCGACCGTTTCCGGCCAGGGCATGGCGGGCATGTCGAACGCTTCGGAACCACCGGCGTGACATCGCGGCGCATGGGTACGCGCAATGTGGTTTATGGCCTGCGCGCCAATGGGGAGGAGTTTCCCCTGGACGCGTCGATTTCACAGCTTGATACGCCGGGCGGGAAGCTGTTCACGGTGATCCTGCGTGACATCACCGGCCGGTTGCTGGCGGAAGAGGAGCATGCGCGGCTCGCGGCCCTGCTGGACTCTGCCATGGACGGGATCATCACCGTGGATGACAAGCAGCACATCGTGATGTACAACCGCGCGGCTGAAAAAATCTTCGGCTGGCCGAGCGGGCAGGCCTTGGGCCAGCCTCTGGGCGAGCTCATCCCCGAACGTTTTCGCGCCGGTCACGGTGAACATACCCGCCGGTTTGCGGCAACCGGGGTCACTTCCCGGCGCATGGGCGACGGCTCCGTGATTTACGGCTTGCGCGCCAGCGGGGAGGAATTCCCGATGGACGCCTCGATCTCGCAGCTCGACACGGCCGACGGAAAACTCTACACCGTGATCCTGCGCGACGTGACCGAGCGGGTCCGGGCCCAAGAGGAGCGAAGTGCCTTTGCGGCAGCCGTGAATGCCGCGCGCGAGGAAGAAAAAACCCGGGTGGCCCGTGAGTTGCATGACGAGCTGGCGCAGTCGCTGACGGCACTGAAGATGGACACCATCTGGGTGCGCGACAATATCCGCGCGGCGCCTGACCTTGCTGCGGCCAAGCTGACGGAGATGCTGGCGATGGTGGACGGCATGGTGGCTTCCACGCGCCGCATCGCGGCGGACCTGCGGCCGCTGTTGCTGGACGACCTGGGCCTGCTGGCCGCTATCGAGTGGCTGGTCCACAACTTCAACCACCGAACCGGCGTGGTTTGCACCCTCTCGGCTGATGAAGACCTGGAGCTGCAGGAGCCTTATGCCACTGCCATTTTCCGCATTGTCCAGGAGGCGCTGGCCAATGTCGCCAAACACGCCGGCGCGACCGAAGTCGCCGTGGTCATCGGCAGCTTGCCGGGCGAGATCACGCTGTCGGTGCGCGACAACGGCAGGGGCTTTGTGACCGGGCGGCCGCGCAAGCCGCAGTCGCTGGGGCTGATGGGTTTGCACGAGCGGGCGCAACTGCTCAACGGACGCTTCAGCATCGACAGTGCGCCCGGACAGGGCACGCACGTCGGCGTGACCATTCCGCTGCCCGAAGCGGAGGCCGCCCCGTGATCAGGATCGTGATCGCCGACGACCACGCCATTGTTCGCGAAGGGCTCAAACGCATCGTTTCATCGGCGGATGACCTGCAGGTGGTGGCTGAGGCGGCCAATGGAACCGAAGTCCTGCAGCGCGTGCGTGAATCCGAGTTTGATGTGCTGGTGCTGGACCTGTCCATGCCGGGCCGCAGCGGCATGGAACTGATCAAGCTGGTGCGCAGCGAAAAGCCGAAAGTGCGGATTCTCGTGCTCAGCATGCACCAGGAGCTTCAGTATGCCGTGCGCGCCATCAAGTCCGGCGCCAGCGGCTACCTGACCAAGGAGAGTGCGCCGGGGCAGCTGGAGCAGGCCATCCGCAAGATCGCTGCCGGCGGCGCCTTCATCAGCGCCGAAGTCGCCGAGCAGCTCGCCCTGAGTGCCATGCCGGGCGGAACCTCGGCGCCGCACGAGTCGCTGTCGAACCGCGAATTCGAGGTGTTCCGCCTGATTGCTGCCGGTGTTTCCGTGACGGACATTGCCACGCGCCTGAAACTTTCGGTCAAGACCATCAGCACCCACAAGGCTAATCTGATGCAGAAAATGGGCCTGCACAACCAGAGCGAGCTGATCCGTTATGCCATCAAGCACGGGGTGTCGGAGCCGCTGGAGCCCTGAGTCCGCTCATGACCGGCGCTTGACCTTCGTCAAGCTGCTGCCGGCGCCTGTCCCCTAAGGTGGCGGGATCGCAATGACCAAGGAGCCGGCCCATGAAAACAACCCTCACGCAGCTGCTCGTTCATCTGGACGCTTCGCCTCAGGCCGCGCAACGCCTTGAGGCGGCGTGCCGCATCGGTCAGTCCCACAGTGCGGCCGTGACCGGCCTTTACGCCGTGACACCCAGTTTCGTGGCGCTGCCCTTTGCGCCCGAGGTCGGTCCGGGCGTGGCGTCGGCCTTGCGCGAGATTGATGACGAGTTGCGCACGCGCGCCCGCGCAGCGTTCGACCGCGTGCTGGCGCAGCCCGGCATGCAGGCCGCTTGGGCCGAAGTGGATGACGACCCCATCATCGGCGTCTTTGCCCAGCAGGCCCTGTACGCGGACCTGCTGGTGCTCGGCCAGCACGATCCGGCCAGCACACCGGCAACCGGTGTGCCGGTCGATTTTGCCGAGTCCGTGATGGTTGCCAGCGGCAAACCGGCCCTGATCCTGCCTTACATCGGTGTGTCGTCGTCCATCGGGGACACCGTGGTGCTTGCCTGGAAACCGACGCGTGAGGCGGCGCGGGCGGTCAGCGCTGCGCTGCCCCTGCTGCAGCGGGCCAGGCGTGTGCATGTCCTTTCCTGGTCAGGCGCGGACGAGGCGGTGAGCGGCCAGCGGCTGGACCTGGACAGTTATCTCAAACTGCACGGCGTGGAGACGACCTGGCACCGCGAGACAGGGGAGCCCGAGTTGCTTGGTGAGTTGCTGCTGTCGCGCGCCTTCGACCTTGAGGCCGACCTGCTGGTGATGGGCTGCTACGGCCACAGCCGTGCGCGTGAGTGGGTGCTGGGCGGCACCTCCCGCACGGTGTTGCAGTCCATGACCCTGCCGGTGCTCATGGCGCACTGACGGAGCGGGCACGGCAGGACGCTTGGGACCGGCGGTAACCGGGGCATTTTTGCGCTCGGATTATTCCTAGATGGGGTAGGAGCGCTGGTCTGCTGAATCCGGACTACTCCGAGGCGTGCATTCAGCCGCTGCCTATGGCCGCAAGGCCCGGTTGCGGCCACAGTAGGGCCATGCGTTCCCGCCAAGCCCCTCTCAAAGTTTTTATCGTCGATGACTCCGTCCTGATCCGGGACCGCGTTGCCGCCATGCTCGAAGCCAGTGCGATCAGCGTCGTGGGACGGGCCGCCACGCCGCAGGATGCCATCGATGGCATCCTGGAGGCCTCGCCCGATGTGGTGGTGCTGGACGTCCAGCTTGAAGGCGGTACCGGCCTGCAGGTTCTGCGCTCCGTCCGCCAGGCCGCACCGGGCATCGCCTTTGTGGTGTTCAGCAGCAATTCCGGCCCCGCCTACCGTAAACGTTATTTCGGGGAGGGCGCCGAAGCTTTTCTCGACAAAAGCACCGAATTTGATCAGCTCGTGCAGACCGTGGCGAAGGCCTCCCGGTATGTCGCGTGCTGACGCCTGAGTCACCCAAGGAGGATCCCATGTCTACAGCCACCCTCGAAGCCGTCGCCGCCCCCATCCGCATCGTGCCCCGGCAAGCCGCTCCCGCCGCCGGAGCGGTCGCGCCCCTCATGACACATTGCTCCACCTGCCACCTGCGCGACCTGTGCCTGCCCTGCGGCATGACGGGCAGTGACGTGGAGCGGCTGGACAGCCTGATGTTCAGCCGGCGCAAGGTGAAGGCTGCCCAGACGCTGTACCGTGAAGGGGACCGTTTCCAGTTCATTTATGCCGTGCGCAGCGGCACCTTCAAGTCCAGCCTGATGCTGGCCGATGGCCGTGAACAGGTGGGCGGGTTTTACATGGCCGGTGAACTGATGGGCCTGGACGGGGTCGCCAATGGCGCGCACGCCAGCAGCACCACGGCGCTGGAAGACACCGAAGTCTGCGCCATTCCCTTTGCCCATTTCGCCGAAGTGGCTGCGGGCAACCCGGGCATGCAGCACGTGGTCACCCGCTTGATGAGCCGCGAGATCGTGCGTGAGCACAGCCTGATGGTGTTGCTGGGCAGCATGAATGCCGAAGAGAGGCTGGCGGCATTTTTGCTGAACCTGTCGCAGCGCATGAAGGCGCGCGGCTATTCGGCCAGCGAGTTCCATCTGCGGATGTCGCGTGCCGAGATCGGCAGCTACCTTGGCATGACACTAGAAACGGTGAGCCGGACCTTTTCGGCCTTCCAGCAGCAGCGTCTGCTGGAGGTGGACAAACGCCACATCCGCATCACCGACCTGGACGGCCTGACCCGGGCTTTTGAGATGCGCGTGCACTGAACGCGTGTTGAGCGGCGGGCCCTGTCATGAAGTACAAGGACTATTACGCCGCGCTGGGTGTGCCGCATGATGCGGACACCGAGCAGATCAAGAAGGCCTACCGCAAGCTCGCGCGCCAGCACCATCCCGACGTGTCCAAGGCGCCCGATGCCGAGGCCCGCTTCAAGGAAGCGGGGGAGGCCTATGCAACGCTGAAAGACCCCGAAAAACGTGCGGCCTACGACCAGTTGGGCCGCCGCCCTGCCGGGGAGGAGTTTGCGCCGCCTCCGCAGTGGCGTCATGATTTCGGTGCGGACGGCCAGGGGTTTGAGGGCGTTGACCTCGCCGACCTGCTGGCCGCCATGGGGCGGGGGCGCAGGCCGTCCCGGGGGCCGGTGCCGATGCACGGCCGGGATTATGAAACCAGCGTCCGCATCACCCTGGAAGACGCGCACCATGGGGCCAGCGTCAAGCTCGATCTGGCCGATGAGGAAGGCGGACGCACACTGGAAGTCACCATTCCTGCGGGTGTGACCGAAGGCCAGAAGCTGCGGCTGCGCGGCAGGGGCGGAAAGGGTCGCAATGGCGGGACCGATGGCGACATTTACCTTCACATCACACTCGCGCCGCACCGGGTGTTTCGTGCCGACCACCATGACCTGTACTTTGACCTCGCGCTGGCGCCCTGGGAAGCGGCGCTGGGTGCGGACGTGGAGGTACCGACGCTGGACGGGCCGGTGCTGCTCACCGTGCCACCGGCGACACATTCGGGCCGCAAGCTGCGCCTGCGGGGACGGGGCCTGGCCGATGGCCACAGCGGCCGCGGCGACCTGTACGCCACCGTGCGCATCGACGTGCCCGCCAACCTGACCGAGCGGGAGCGCGAGCTATTCGGGGAGCTGGCGAAGGTCTCGCGTTTCAACCCGCGCGCACCTGCGGGCAAGGAGAAGTTTCATGGAACAACAGCTGCTTGACGTCGCATGGCTCGACGCACGCGAGGCCGTGACCCTGGCTGAACTCGCGCAAATCTGCGCCATGACTGTGGCCGAGCTCGACGAACTGATGGACTATGGCGCCCTGGTGCCGATGGAGGAGCTTCGGCAGGAGCGCCTGTTCAGCGCCGAATGTGTGATGCCGCTGCGCACGGCCGGCAAGCTGCGCCACGACTTCGACCTGGACCTGTTCACGGTCGGTCTCCTGCTTGGCTACCTCAACCGCATCGAGGCGCTGGAGCGGCAGGTCCGGTCCTTGCAAGCGCACCTGCCCGGCAACGCGTCCGTGGAACGGCGCTAGCGCCGGCGGGCATCAGTGTTTTTTTTGCCGGGAACGCTGCAGAACTGGTCGTAGAGCACCTTCATCACGTCAAGCGCCTGCGGGCTGTCGATGCGGTAATAAATGGCCTTGCCGTCACGGCGGGTGCTGACCAGGCCTTCGTCGCGCAACACGCCCAATTGCTGCGACAGGGTGGGCTGCAGGATGCCGACCGATTCCTCAAGTTCGCCCACACGCATCTCGCCCTGTGCCAGCTGGCACAGCAAGAGCAGGCGATCCGGATTGGAAAGCACTTTCATCAGACGGCAGGCAGCATCGGCAGAACTGCGCAGGCTGCCGAGATCCATCACAGTGTCTGCGGGCATGGGAGGCACTCCTTTTGATTTGCGACAATGATATTATATTGACAAATATAATGTTTGTAAATAGAATGTCAGAATCGAAACTGAGCAAGCCGGAAAACAGACATGACACCTACTGTCAAAAGCTTTTTTGACCCCGATACCTGGACCGTCAGCCACGTGGTCCATGAAAAGGGCGGCGCAGCCTGCGCCATCGTTGATGCCGTGCTCGACTACGACGCCAAGTCCGGCCGCACCCGAACCACGTCCGCCGACAAGCTGGCGGCTTTCGTGCAGGAAAACAAGCTGCAGGTGGCATGGATCCTGGAAACCCATGCCCATGCGGATCACCTGTCGGCGGCGCACTACCTGCGCGGGAAGCTGGGCGGAAAAATCGCCATCGGGGCGGCCATCACGCAGGTGCAGACCACCTTCAAGCGCATCTTCAACCTCGAGCCCGGGTTCCAGACCGACGGGCGCCAGTTCGACCGCCTGCTGCAGGACGGCGAGACCCTGGCCATCGGTGCACTCCAGATCCGGGCCCTGTCGGTGCCCGGCCACACGCCGGCCTGCATGGCCTACCTCACCGGCGATGCCGTGTTCGTTGGCGACACCCTGTTCATGCCCGATGTCGGCACGGCGCGTTGCGACTTTCCGGGCGGGGACGCCTCCGCCCTGTACCGGTCGGTGCGCAGGCTGCTGAGCCTGCCGCCTGAAACCCGCCTGTTCATGTGCCACGACTATCCACCCGAGGGTCGGCCTCCCGTCTGGGAGAGCACGGTCGCCGAGCAGCGCGCCAAAAACATCCATGTCCATGACGGTGTGAGCGAAGAAGATTTCGTGAAGATGCGCACCGCCCGGGACGCCACGCTCGACATGCCCACCCTGATCCTGCCGTCGGTGCAGGTCAATATCCGCGCCGGCGAGCTGCCGCCTGCCGAGGACAACGGGGTGTCTTATCTCAAGATTCCGCTCAATGCGCTGTGATCGGGTGCCGGTCCTTCATCCGGGACGGAGCGACGCCCCGCCGGAAAAGCAGCGGGAGATTGATATGAAGCAAGTTCAGAAACAGCCCCTGAACCGAATATTGAAAAACAGACGGCGGGTCCGGAGGCTGACGCGCGGCAGCCTCGGGCATGACAAAGGACAAATGATGAAGAAATTGCAGTTCCCCATGTTTCAGGTGCTGGCCGTGGTGCTGGGCCTGGCGCTCAGCGCAGGCTCGGCGCGTGCCGTCACGGCCGTCGAGGTGCCGGTGGTGCAGATCCGGGCGAAGGCGGTGCCCACGGGTTTCGAGCTCGACGGTGTGGTCCAGCCGGTGCAGCAAAGTACCTTGTCGGCGCAGGCGTCGGGACGGGTAGCCTCCCTGCTGGTGAAGGCGGGTGACCGTGTGCGTGCTGGGCAGTTGCTGGCCACCATTGACGATCGCGAGACCCAGACCGGCGTCCAGCGCAGCCAGGCGCAGGTGGCGCAGGCCGAGGCAGAGCTGCGCAATGCACGGGCCAACGCCGAGCGCTCGCGGGAGTTGCAGGCCATGGGTTTTGTCAGCAAGGCCGCCCTCGACACCGCCAACACGCAGCTCAATGCCGCGCAGGCCGGACGCGACCAGGCTGCGGCCGGCTCCCGCCAGTCGGCATTGGCGCAGGGCTTCACGCGCGTGACCGCTCCGTATGACGGCTGGGTTTTGCAGACCCTGAGCGAGGCGGGCGACCTGGCCATGCCGGGCACGCCCCTGCTGACGCTTTATGCGCCGCTGCCCTTGCGTGCCGTGGTGCAGGTACCGGCGTCGCTGGGCGACATCGCCCGGTCGGCCAGCCGGGTGGACATCCAGGCCCCGGCCGGCAAGGCCGGGCCGCAGTGGCTGGTGCCGGTGGCGCGCAGCGTCCTGCCCTCGGCGGACCCGGTATCGCAGACCGTCGAGTGGCGGCTGGAGCTGCCAACCGCCGGCGCGGAGGGCCTGGTGCCGGGCCAGCAGGTGCGTGTGCGTTTTGTCGGCGGCGCGTCCGAGCGCAGAGTGGTGCCGGCCTCGGCCGTGGTCCGGCGCGGTGAATTGACCGCGGTGTATGTCGTGGCCGGGCAGGGTTTTGCGCTCAGGGCGGTGCGGCTGGGCCCCGACCATGGCGCGGCCGGCGTGGAAGTGCTGGCGGGCCTGACCGCCGGTGACAGCGTGGCGCTGGACCCGGTGCGCGCCGGCCTCTCCGGTGCCCGTCCGCAAACCGCTGCGCGCTGAGGTGGCCATGAACGATCCGACCTCTTCCGGTTCCACCCGCCTCGGCGCCTCAGGCCGCATCGCGGCGGCCTTCCAGTCCAATGCCATCACCCCGCTGCTGGCACTGATGGCCCTGCTGCTGGGCCTCTTTGCCGTGCTGGTCACGCCGCGCGAGGAGGAGCCGCAGATCAACGTGACCATGGCCAACGTGCTGATCCCGTTTCCCGGGGCCAGCAGCGAAAACGTGCAGAACATGGTGGCCCGTCCCGCCGAGCAGGTGCTCAGCCAGATTGCCGGTATCGAACATACCTACTCGGTGGCCCGGCCCGGCATGGCCGTGCTGACCGTGCAATTCAAGGTGGGCGTGCCGCGCACCGAGGCGCTGGTGCGCCTGTACGACGTGCTCAACGCCAACCAGGACTGGCTGCCGCGTGACCTGGGCACACTCGCACCCATTGTCAAGCCCAAGGGCATCGACGACGTGCCGGTGCTGGCCGTCACGCTCTGGAGCGGCGACGCGCTGGCCGCCAACGATCTCGAACGGGTGGCGCGCACCCTGGAGATGGAACTCAAACGTGTGCCGGGCGCGCGCGAGGTGCAGACCCTAGGCGGCCCGGGCCGGGCCGTGCATGTGTGGCTGGATCCGGTGCGCCTGCGTGAACGCGGGGTCGATGTGCTGGGGCTCAAGCAGACGCTGGCCGCTGCCAATTTCGGCATGCCTTCGGGTTCGGTGCTGGACCCTTCGGGCCCGACCCCGCAGATGCTCAGCGTGGAGACCGGCGAGTTCCTCTCCTCCGCGGAGGAGATCGGTTCCCTGGTCGTCGGTGTCAGCAACGGCAAGCCGGTTTACCTGAGCGAGGTGGCCCGCATCGAGGCCGGTGCCCAGCTGCCGCAGCGTTATGTGTGGTTCACGCCGGGCGCGGCCATGACGGATGCCGGCGCGACGGCCACAGCGCCACCGGCTGCGGGGCAGGTTTATCCCGCGGTGACGCTGACCGTGACCAAGAAGCCTGGCGAAAACGCCGTGGATGTGGCGCGCGCTGCCAATGCCCGCCTGGCGGAGTTGCGCAACACGGTGATCCCGGCCAACATCCAGACCACCGTCACGCGTGACTATGGCGAGACCGCCGCGGAAAAAGCCAACAAGCTGATCCAGAAGCTGGCCTTTGCCACGGGTTCGGTGATTTTGCTGGTGGGCTTCGCCCTGGGCCGCCGGGAGGCCGTGATCGTCGGCGCCGCCGTGATCCTGACGCTGATGGCCACGCTGTTTGCCAGCTGGGCCTGGGGCTTCACGCTGAACCGCGTGTCGCTGTTTGCACTGATTTTTTCCATCGGCATCCTGGTGGACGACGCGATTGTGGTGGTGGAAAATATCCACCGCCACCAGCAACTCTTTCCGGAGAAGTCGCTGGCCGACATCATTCCCGGTGCGGTTGACGAGGTCGGTGGGCCGACCATCCTGGCGACCCTCACGGTGATTGCCGCGCTGCTGCCCATGGCCTTTGTGAGCGGGCTGATGGGCCCCTACATGAGTCCGATCCCGATCAACTCCAGCCTTGGCATGGCGATCTCGCTGGCCATTGCCTTTACCGTCACGCCCTGGCTAGCGCTCAAGCTCATGAAGTCGCATGGTCCCGGGCACGGCCATGAGGCCGCGGCAACACCTGGCGGGCTGGGCCCCAAGCTGCAACGCTTTTTCACACGCATCCTGACGCCCCTGCTCGACAGCGCGCGCAAGCGCTGGCTGCTGCTGGCCGGCATCCTGGTGGCCTTGCTGCTGTCGGTCGGGCTGACCATGGTGCAGTGGGTGGTGCTCAAGATGCTGCCCTTTGACAACAAGAGCGAGTTCCAGGTGGTGGTGGACATGCCAGCCGGCACGCCGCTGGAAAACACCGCGGCCGCCCTGCACGAGATGGGGACGTTTCTGGCGCAGCAGCCCGAAGTGCGCGACCTGCAGGGCTATGCCGGCACCGCCAGCCCAATCACCTTCAACGGCCTGGTGCGCCAGTACTACCTGCGTGCCGAGGCCGAGCAGGGTGACCTGCAGATCAACCTGGTGGACAAGGCACACCGCAGCGACAAGAGCCACGTGATCGCCCAGCGCCTGCGCCCGGAGCTGGAAAAAATCGGCGCGCGCCATCAGGCCCGGGTCAAGGTGGTGGAAGTGCCGCCCGGCCCGCCGGTCATGAGTCCGCTGGTGGCCGAGGTCTACGGTCCGGACGAGGCCGGCCGCCAGGCGCTGGCCCGGCGCATCGCCGCTGCCTTTGCGGCCACGCCCGACATCGTCGGCATCGACACCTCGCTCAAGGAAGACGCGCCGCGCGCCCAGCTCACGGTGCGCCGCCAGCGGGCCGAATCACTGGGCATTCCGGTGGCGGCGATTGCCCAGACGGTGCAGGGCGCGCTCTCGGGTGCGGATGCCGCCTACATGCACGATGGCCAGTCCAAGAACCCGGTGCCGGTTCGCCTGCAATTGCCGCTGGACAGCCAGGTGGGGCTCGATGCCCTGCTGGCCCTGCCCATGAAGGCCGCCAACGGCCGCATGGTGCCGCTGTCGGAGCTCGTGCGCGTGGACCGGGGCGTGATCAACAAGCCGCTGTTCACCAAGGACTTGCAACCGGTCAGTTATGTGTTCGGTGACATGGCCGGCAAGCTCGACTCGCCGCTGTACGGCCTGTTCGGCATCCGGCCCAAGCTGGCGCAGGCGGCCTTACCCAACACCGGGGAACTGGGCGAATACTGGATCAGCCAGCCCTCCGATCCCTACCGCCAGTACGCGGTCAAGTGGGACGGCGAATCGCAGATCACCTATGAGACTTTCCGCGACATGGGCACGGCCTACGGTGTGGGCCTGATCCTGATCTACCTGCTGGTGGTGGCGCAGTTCAAGAGCTACCTGGCGCCGCTGGTGATCATGGCACCCATTCCGCTGACCATCATTGGCGTGATGCCGGGGCACGCGCTGCTCAATGCCCAGTTCACGGCCACCAGCATGATCGGCATGATCGCGCTGGCCGGCATCATCGTGCGCAACTCCATCCTGCTGGTCGACTTCATCGAGCTGCAGGTCGCGCAGGGCATGGCCTTCAAGGAGGCCGTGGTGAGTTCGGCGGCCGTGCGCGCCCAGCCGATTGCGCTGACCGGCCTGGCCGCGATGATTGGCGCCTTTTTCATCCTGGACGATCCCATCTTCAACGGCCTGGCCATAGCGCTGATCTTCGGCATCCTGGTGTCCACGCTGCTGACGCTGGTGGTCATTCCGGTTCTCTATTTCGCGCTGTACCAGCACCGGGTGGCCCCGCCGGCCGCGCGCATTGAAGCCTGAGCGACGGACTGATTTTTCAACCTGAACCAAGGAGACATGACATGGCCAACATCATCATCATGGGTGCCGGGATAGGCGGCATGCCGGCTGCCTACGAAATGCGGGAGCTGCTGCCGCCGGAGCACAAGATCACGGTGGTCAGCGCGGTGGATTATTTCCAGTTCGTGCCCTCCAACCCCTGGGTGGCGGTGGGCTGGCGCAAGCGGGACGACATCGTGCTGAAGATCGCCCCCCTGCTGGAGCGCAAGGGCATTGCCTTTGTGCCCAAGGCTGTCACCACCATTGATGCCGAGGCCAGGCGCCTGACGCTGGAAGGCGGCGACAGCCTGGACTACGACTACCTGGTGATCACCACCGGGCCCAAGCTCAGCTTCGACGAGGTTCCCGGCGCCGGCCCCCACGGCGGGCACACCCATTCCGTGTGCACCGTGGGACATGCCGAGGCGTTCTGGGCGGAGTACCAGGAGTTCCTCAAAAGCCCTGGCCCGGTCGTCATTGGCGCCATGCCGATGGCCAGCTGCTTCGGGCCGGCCTACGAATTCGCCTTCATCCTCGACGCCGACCTGCGCAAGCGCAAGCTGCGCCACCTGGTGCCCATCACCTTTGTGACCAGCGAACCCTACATCGGCCACCTGGGCCTGGGCGGTGTCGGCGACAGCAAGTCCATGATGGAGTCGGAGATGCGCGGCCACGACATGAAGTGGATCACCAACGCCAAGACCACGCGTGTCGAGGACGGGAAGATGTTTGTCACCCAGGTCGATGACCTCGGCAATGTGTACAAGGAGCATGAAATCCCGTTCCAGCTGTCCATGATGCTGCCGGCCTTCAAGGGTGTGGACGCGGTGGCAGCGGTTCCGGGGCTGTGCAACCCGCGCGGTTTTGTGCTGATCGACGAACACCAGCGCAGCAAGGCCTGGCCCAACATCTTTGCGGCCGGCGTCTGCGTGGCCATTCCGCCGGTGGAGGTCACGCCCGTGCCGACGGGCGCGCCCAAGACCGGTTACATGATCGAGACCATGGTCACCGCGATTACCCACAACATCGCCGACGAGATTGCCGGCCGGCCGGTGCAGGCCAAGGCCACCTGGAACGCGATCTGCCTGGCCGACATGGGCGACACCGGGGCCGCCTTTGTGGCCCTGCCGCAGATACCACCGCGCAACGTGAACTGGTTCAAGAAGGGCAAATGGGTGCACCTGGCCAAGATCGCGTTCGAGAAGTATTTCATCCGGAAGATGAAAACCGGCAACTCGGAGCCGGTGTATGAGAAGTACGTGCTCAAGCTCCTGGGCATCGTGCGCCTGAAATAGAACCCACCTTTTTTCTTTTTTTTAACTCTCTGGAGAATTTTATGACCGTCGAACGTTACATCCGCATCATTGCAGGCCTGTTCATCCTGGCTTCGCTCGCACTCGGCATCGAGGGCAGCCCGCTGTTTGTGAGCAAGTGGGCCCTGGCCTTTACCGCCTTTGTCGGCTTCAACCTGTTCCAGTTCGGGTTCACCAACATGTGCCCGCTCGGCTTCATCCTCAAGAAGCTGGGCGTGCCTGAGTCCAAGTTTTCTTGCGGTACCTGATCCTGTTCATCTTCAACCCGGAGACGCCATGAGCGACACCCTCGTCCAGGTCAGCCTGGTCCAGCAGCACGACTACCGCTTTGACATCCAGTTTGGCGGGGCCATTCCGGTGCTGACCGGTGATGAACCGGCGCCACTGGGGACCGGGCTCGGGCCCTCGCCGGTGCAACTGCTCAGCGCAGCCGTCGGCAACTGCCTGAGCGATTCGCTGCTGTTTGCGCTGCGCAAGTTCAAGCAGGCCCCGGAGCCGATGCGCTGCGACATCACCTCGCAGGTGGGCCGCAACCCGGAAGGACGCCTGCGTGTGCTGGGCATGACCGCGCAGTTGACGCTGGGCGTGCCGGCGGCCTCGCTGCAGCACCTGGACCGCGTGCTCGAGCAGTTCGAGGCGTTCTGCACCGTCACCCAGAGTGTGGGGCAGGGCATCCCGATCACCATTGAAATTTCCGACAGCACCGGCCAGCGCCTGAAATAAGCCGTGCCGGTCCGCCATGCCCGCCATGCCCGCCATACCCGCCATGTTCAAGTGCATGGATTTCTCATGAAAACAGGCTCCAGCCCTTTTCAGGAAGCCGCAAGCAGCTATCACAACGGTAGTATCGGGGCATGACTTCCAGCTTGTCTTCTGCTGCTGCTGCTCCTTTCCCTGCGTCCTTCGCGTTGCTGCCGCCCGACGATGCGCAACGTGCCGTGCTGCACAACGAGCTGCATGCGCGGCCGTCGGCCCGCGTGCGGCTGCCGGCACTCATCATTTATGTGGCGGTGCTCAACGCCGGCGTGACCCGCGAGCAGGAATGTGAACACCTGCGCCGCCTGCCGGGTCAGCAGGATTTGCCGCAGGACAGCCTGAACGGCAACTTCCTGAGCCTGCGCTGCGGCGGCTACAGCGTGCAGTGGGAACGGCACACCGAGTTCACGCGATATGCCGTTGTGCAGCCGCTGCCCGCCAGCGCGCTGTTGGGTGCCGCTGAGCCGCTCCTGCTGTCGGCCCCGGTGGTGGCACCAGGCTGGTTGCCCGGCATTCCGGGGCGCACGGTAGCGGCCATCCAGCTGGCCCTGGTGCACGGCGATCTGTCCGGCGAGGCGGCGCTGATGGCGCAGGCGCTGGCCTGGTTCGGCGGCCGGGCCGTGGTGGCTTCACAGCTGGGCAACGGCCACTCGTGGGCGGTGACCGCGTTCCACCTTGGTGCCGACGGGTTCGAGCGCATGCTGGTGATTGCACCGCCAGCGATGACCGACATGCGCGCCGGCCGCATTTCCCAGCGCCTGCTGGAGCTCGAGACCTACCGCCTGATGGCCTTGCGCGGTTTGCCCGTGGCCAAGGCGCTGGGTCCCATGCTGGCCGAGGCCGAGGGGCAACTGGCCGACATCACGGCGCGGCTCGAAAACAAGTCGGCCTCCGACCAGGACCTGCTGGACACGCTGGTGTCGCTGGCGGCCCGCGTGGAGCGCGCGACGGCCGAGCATAGCTACCGTTTCTCGGCCACGTGGGCCTACAGCGCGCTGGTCGGGCAGCGCATCGCCGAGCTGCGCGAAAAACCCATTTCCGGCACCCAGCTCCTCGGCGAATTCATGCAGCGCCGCCTGTCGCCGGCCATGGCCACCGTGGCGGCCACGGCGCAGCGGCTGGCTTCCCTGTCCGAGCGGGTGTCGCGTACCAGCGCGCTGCTGCGCACCCGGGTGGACATCGCCACCGAGGTGCAGAACCAGCAATTGCTGGAAAAACTCACGCGCGGGCAGGAGCTGCAATTGCGCCTGCAATCCACGGTGGAAGGCCTGTCGATTGCGGCCATCTCGTATTACGTGGTGAGCCTGCTGCTGTATGTGGGCAAGGCGCTCAAGGCCGCAGGTGCGCCCGTCAACCCGGAGATCGCCGCCGGAGCCCTGATCCCGCTGGTCTTGTGGGGCGTGTGGCGCACCACGCGCCGCATCCACGAAAAAATCCGCGCACCCTGAGCTTGCGGGATCCGGCGCACGCGCCGGGTGCAGGCTGCCCGACCTATTCCAGATCCGATTCTTCACTTTGCTACCAGGAGTTCCCCATGAAAACCGCCCATGATCTCGTCGCCGCCGCCAAAACCCGCGTGCAGGAGATCGCCGTGTCAGACGCCGAAGCCGCCCTGCGCGATGCCGATGTGCTGGTGGACGTGCGCGAAGCCGACGAATACGCCGCTGGCCACCTGGCCGGCGCGGTCCTCGTCCCGCGCGGCCTGCTCGAATTCAAGTTCAGCAGCACCCCGGCGCTGCAACCGCGCGACCTGAAGATCGTGCTGTACTGCAAGACCAGCGGTCGCGCCGCCCTGAGTGGTGCGGCGCTGCACGAGATGGGCTACCTGAACGTGCGGTCGATTGCCGGTGGCATCGATGGCTGGGTGGCTGCCGGCAAGCCGGTGGTCAAGCCGGAGGCGCCGTCCTTTGAATGATGATCTGCATCTTGTTTGTCCGTGTGGCCGGCAGCGGCCGCAGGGAGTCTGGCCATGAAGTGGCTGGACCGCATCCCGCTGGTCTGGCTGGTCGTCCTGGCGCTCTGGATGGCCGTGGCGCCGATCACGCCCGAGCCGCACCTGATTGAAAAATTGCGGATGCTGGGTCAGGGCACGCTGTCCCGCCCCCTGGACATCTTCGACCTGTTCATTCACGCCATGCCCCTGGTGCTGCTGGTGCTGCGACTCTGGCGCCGGATGATGGCCGCACGCGCCGGCGCCGGGCGGCGCTGAGCCTGCAGGCCCTGAGCTGGGGTTTGGATGCCGACTGGGCGGGGCGTAGCCTGATCCGGTCAAAGCCGGCTCGGACCCTCACCGGCATTACGTAAATAGCTATTAAAACAGGAGCATTCAGGGTGCACTGCGCGCCCTCGCTGCGCCTTCAGGGGGCGGCAGCCGGAAACCCGACCGTCTGCGACAGCAGGACTTGCTGGTCGTGGCTCAGGCCCAGCGCGTCGGCGATGGCCGTGCGGTCTATCCAGGCGCGTATCACCGTGGCCAAGCCGCTGCTGGCCGCGAACAGGTAAACGTTTTGCGTGATGGCGCCGGCGGCGACATGGGCGTAGGCTTCGCGCTGTGCGGCCGGCACCAGCGACATGCGCGGGTGGTTGGCGACGTAGACCAGGTCCATGGGCGCCTCATCGACAAAGTCCTGGTAACCGGTCACACGCCGCAGGTCGGCGCCGGCGACCAGCTGCAGTTGATGCCCGGCGGCGTCGTAGCGATAGGCCCCTTCGGGCAAGGCCACATAAATGTCGATTTCCTGTGCGTTGAGCGCCGACGGCGCGGTGCGTCCGCCATCGGCGCGGTTGACGCCGCAGGCGGCCCAGAGCAGGCCCGACAACAGCGCCAGCGGCAGCGGGTCCGGCTTGTAGTCGCGGCGCGACTGGCGCTGGGCCAGGGCCTGCATCAGCGGCAGCCCGGCCTGCCGGTCGGGCGGCGGCAGGCTGATCAGGGCCGCCACGTTGCCGAGGGTCGGTTGCGGCCGCAATTTGCCCATCATGCCGAGGGCGAGCTTGGTCAGGGTGGTCATGGCGTTCCTCCTGGTTTCCGGTTCTGCCTAGACCGCTTTGGTCATGTAGCCCATCCAGGGCCAGTAGGTCAGCGCGAAGACAACCAGCAACGCCATGGCAGCCAGCGTGATCACCAGGCCGGTACGCACGAAGTCGCGCGCATCGAAGGTGTCCGTGCCGTAGGCGATCATGTTCTGCGGCGCGTTGACCGGCAGGATGAAGCCGAAACTCACCACAAACTGCAGCAGCATGGTCATGCCGATCACGTTGATGCCCGGCGTCTGCACCGCCGTCAGCACGCTGATGATGATGGGGATCATGGTCGAGGCCAGCGCCGTGGCGCTGGCAAAGCCGAGGTGGATCACGATCAGGAACAGCGACAGCAGCATCAGGATCGCAAAGGCGCTGGCCTGCTGCAGCCCCAGGTGCTGGACGATCAGGTTGGCCAGCCAGCCGGCCGCGTTGGTTTTCAGCAGGGCGGTGCCGACGCTGATGCCGACGGCAAACAGGATCACCGTGCCCCAGGGGAAGCCGCGCTGCGACTCCTTCCAGTCCATCACACCCAGGCGTGGCACCAGCATGAGGGCGATGGCCGCGATGGTGGTCGACGAGGTGTCGAAGTTGTGCAGCACTTTTTCGGTGGCCCAGAAGCCCAGCAGCACCAGCACGATGGCCAGCAGCTTCCACTGCCGCAGCGTCATCGGCCCGATGGCTTCAAGCTGCTGCCGGATGGTGGCCTGGCCGCCCGCGATTTCCTTCATCTCCGGTTTCATCAGGCGGGTCATGATGAAATACACCGCCACGCTCAGCACGGCCGAAAACGGCGCACCGGCGATGAACCACTCGGTCCAGCTGATGCTGGTGCCGAACTGCTTCTCGATGAAACCGATGGCTACCATGTTTTGCGCCGCTGCCGTCTTGATGCCGATGTTCCAGACGCTGGCGGTTTGCGCTGCGGTGATCACCAGCAGGCCGGCAAAACGGCTGCGCCTGTCGACCTTGAAGGCCAGGATGAAACCCATCATGATGGGCACCAGGCAGGCCACGCGCGCCGTGGTGCTGGGCACGATGAAGGACAGCAGGAAACCCGTCACCATGGCGCCGATCACAATGTGGTTGGTGCCCGCGTCCACCTTTGACAGCACCTTGAGAGCGATGCGCCTGTCCAGCCCCGTGGCGGACATGGCCGCGGCAATGAAGCAGGCCGCCGCTACCAGCGCCACGGCACTGTTGGAGAAGCCGGACAGGGCCAGCCCGAGCGCCGCACCGGTGCCCATGTCGGGGCCGGCGGGCTTGGCGGCATCGGGTGCATAGGCCAGCAGAAAGATCATGAGTGCACCTATGACCACCGAACTCACGGCGTAGTCGAGCGCCTCGGTCATCCAGACGATCACGGCAAAGGCCAGGATGGCCAGCATCACCTGCCCGGCGGCGGGCAGGCCCTGCAGTGCCGGCATCCAGACGATGGCCAGCAGGGCCGCCAGCGCGGCGAGCAGGCCAACCCGCTTGACAATGTCGCTGCCGGGCTTGCCGGGCGCGGGGGCGATCGGTGGCGTAAGGGTTGGCGCCATGGGGGCAGGGTTCATCGGGGTCTTTCTTGGGTGGATGGAGTGGGCAGGTTGGCCATGCAGCCTTATTGAGTGCGTTGCCCGAGCCGGCGCAGTTTGGCCAGCCAGCGGCTGCCGTCGTGCGCCTTGAAATCGCCGACCATGCCAATCATTGTGGTGTGGACCGGGGCGATGCCGACGAAACCCAGGATGTTGCGCTCCAGCGATTTGACGCTGTGGGCGCGGAAATACCAGCGGTACACCAGCGCCGGCATGCCCATGGTCACCACCACACGGGCCGATCGGCCTGTCAGCCCTTTGGTGGTGAAGGTCGCGCGGCCCGCTTCGTGTTCAAAAGCAAAACCGGGTCGGGCCACCTGTTCCAGGAATCCCTTGAGCAGGGCCGGCATGTCGCCCAGCCAGAGCGGAAAGAACAGCACGATGTGTTCGGCCCAGCGGATGTCGGCCTGCGCCTGCTGCAAGCCGGCGGGCAGTGCGCCTTCCTCCCAGGCCTGCTGGCTGCGCAGCAGCGGGAAATCAAGCTCGGCGACCTGGATGCAGCGCACGGTATGTCCGGCTTCTTCCGCGCCCGCGGCATACGCGGCCGCCAGCGCGTGGCACAGGTGGGGCACAGTGCTGTCAGGATGGCCCTGGATCAGGACAATGCGTTTCGCCGTCATGTCTGGACGTCCTTGCTGGCTGCGCTGAGCTGGCGCACGGCGCGGGCCAGCAGCGGCGCCATGTGTATCGCGTTGGTCGGGTGGGTGATGGTGTCGCAGGTCAGCACACGGGTGACGCCAGCTTCGAGCAACTGGCGCTGGGCCTCGGCGTCGAAGAGCGCATGCACGCCTATGCACAGCGGGGCGCCCAGACCGGCCTTCTTCAGGAGCCGCGTCGCCGCCAGCATGGTGTGCCCCGTGGAAATGATGTCGTCGAGCAGCACCGGTGTCCGTTCCGGCCAGCGCTCGCGGCTGACCAGCCGGACCCCCACCTCGCGGTCGCCGCGCCGTGTCTTGGCCAGCACGGTCCAGGGGGCGCCCGCCAGACCGGCCACCTCGGCAACCCATTGTTCGCTTTCCTGGTCGGGTCCGATCAGCCAGGGCGCTTCCACGTGGCTGCGCAGCCAGCGCGCGATCAGCGGCGCGGCCGGGATGACCTGCGTACGGATGCTGTACACCTCGCCCAGGCTGCGGATGCGGTGCAGGTGCGGATCCACGGTGACCAGAAAGTCGAGCGAAGCGGACAGCAGCCGGGCATAGCTGCGGGAGGTCACCGCCTCGCCGGGCTTGAATCGTTTGTCCTGCCGCATGTAGGCCAGGTAGGGCGCGACCAGCCCGACCTGCCGGGCGCCCAGCTCACGCGCCGCGTCGGCGGCAAAAATCAGCGGCAGGGTCTTGCCATCGGGCTGGTCCAGGCTGCCGGCCAGGACCACGCAGCGGCCCTTGACCGGCATGGCGATACGCACGCCAGTTTCACCGTCGGGAAACCGGTGCAGTTGCAAGCTGGCGACGTCGCAGCGCAGGCGGCTGGCGAGGCCGGCCGCGAGCTGCTCACCACCGGGGAGGGCCAGGACCAGCATCAGGCCTCTGCCATCACATGCACCGCTTCGGCCTGGGTGGTGGCGTACTCCAGGGCATAGGCGAGTTCGCCCGGCGTAGCCGCATGCAGCGTGAACAGCGGCTGGCCGCGCTCGACCACGGTGCCGAGCTGCACATTCATGTCGATGCCGGCACAAGCCGCCGAGGGGGCACCGGCCAGTTTGGCGATGCGTGCCAGGCGCCGGTTGTCGATGGCGATCACGGTGCCGTTGTGCCGGGCCGGCACCGCTTGCTGGTGAGGGGCCACCGGTGGCTCGCGCAAGCCGCCCTGGGCCTCGCAGATCTCCTGGAACTTCTGCCAGGCGCGGCCGTCCTCCAGCACCGCGGTGGCCTGGGCCAGGCCGGACCCGACGGGTGCCGCGCCGCCGAACTCGAGAATCTGACCGGCCAGCTGCAGCGCACGCAGCGCCAGGTCGGCCGGCGCCTGCGTTTCGCGGCGCAACACGGCCAGCACGTCGCGCGCTTCCAGCGCGGGGCCGATGCCGCGGCCCACGGGGGCCACGCCGTCGGTCTGCGCCACCCGCACCTGCATGCCCAGCGCCTGGCCGACCTGTTCAAGCTGTTGCCCCAGCAGCTTGGCCGCATGGGCGCTGCGGACTTTGGCCGTCAGCCCGACCGGCATGTCGATCAGCACATGGGTGGCACCGGCCGCGGCTTTCTTGGACAGGACCGAGGCGACGAGTTGTCCCTGGCTGTCCAGGTCCAGCGGGCGCTCCACGCGGATCAGGATGTCGTCCGCGGGGCTGAGCCGCACGGCGCCGCCCCAGACAATGCAACCGCCGGTGCGGTCGACCACGCGCCGGATCTGTGCCACGTCCAGGTCCACCGGCGCCAGCGTCTCCATGGTGTCGGCGGTGCCGGCCGGCGAGGTGATGGCGCGTGACGAGGTCTTGGGCATGCGCAGCCCGCAGGCCGCGATGATGGGCACGATGATCATGGTGGTGCGGTTGCCGGGCAGCCCGCCCACGCAGTGCTTGTCCATGACCAGGCCCTCGCCCCAATGGATGCGTTCGCCGACGTTGACCATGGCGCGGGTCAGCGCAATGGTTTCGTCCATGTCCAGATGGTCGCCGGCGCAGGCGGTGACGAAGGCAGCGAGCTGCAGGTCCGAATAACGCCCGGCCGCCACGTCCGCAATCACCGCGTCGATGGCGGCCTGGCCGAGGCGGCGGCCGTAGACCTTGGCGCGCACATGGCTCAGCGATTCGAGCGGTGCGGGATGGTGCAGTGAAATTTCCTCCCCCGGCCGCGCATGAAGCAGGCGCCAGGCCGCTTCGGACAGGCCGGCCTCGTCGACCGATAGGAAATCCCCGCTCACCACATTGAGCGTGGCCACGATGGTGTAGCCATTGAGCCGCAATTCCACGCGCGACCGCGCCTCGAAGCCTTCCGAGTGGCAGATGGGGCAGTCGCGGTGCATGTAGAGCACCGGTTCCTGGTAAGTGTCGATGCCCAGCCGGCGCAGGCGCAGCCGGTTGACAGTGGAAGGGGCAGTGACAGTGGCAGGGACAGGGACAGGGGGCGGCGTTGCTTGCATGGGGGTCCTTTCGCGCCACTGTAGGCAAGGCGGGTATTGCTGGCCTTGATGCAGCGCAAGTCCGGCTTGACGGCCGCAGCTGCTGAACCGTTCGGGACCTGTGTTCCGGCCTTTCCCGGCTGTCCCACGTTCTGACAAATCGCAGGCCCCACTGCTGCGCATCAGCGGATAGCGGGTTGTGCGTTCTTTCGCCGGTTGATATAAATCATGGCGCTTCCCGGCCGTGCGCCTAAAGTGTGTTTGTCACCGTGTCGAAAGCATTGCCGCCGCTGCGGCTAGGGCAACGGTACAGGGTCGTCCGCACGGCCCGTTCGCTGTGGCGTTCTGCGTCGCGGTCGTTGTCCGTTGTGCAGGCGGCTCCGCCTTGGCGGACCTTGAGATGCGGCGACACCCGCGTTGCCCGCCTGCTGCCGGTCTGGAGCCCTGCCATGAACATTGCCACCGCCTGGTCACCGCCAATGAGCAGGTTTCGCGGCATGCCCGATTCATTCCTGCCAGGACCGGGTGCCGCCACAAGGGACGCAGATCGACCGCGACATTTTTCGGGAGGTAAACCACCATGGCCGCCAAACAGATTCTGTTCAGAGAGGATGCGCGGGACAAGATCCGCCGCGGCGTCGAGGTCCTTGCCGATGCCGTCAAGGTAACGCTCGGTCCACGCGGACGAACGGTGGTCATCGACCGCGAATTTGGCGCCCCCCAGATCGTCAACTCCGGCGTGGTGGTGGCCAGGTCCATTGAACTGGAAGACCGTTTCGAAAACATGGGGGCGCAGCTGTTGCGCGAGGTGGCGGCGCGTACCAGCGAGATGGCGGGGGACGGCACCACCACCGCCACGGTGCTGGCGTACAGCATGATCCAGGAGGGCCTGAAATACCTGGCTGCCGGCATGAACCCGATGGACCTGAAGCGCGGCATCGATCACGCGATCGAGGTGGTTGTGGGTGAGCTCAAGGCGCTGGCACAGCCCTGCACGCTGTCGCAGGAAATTGCCCATGTTGCCACCATCTCCGCCAACAATGACCGTTCCATCGGTGAGCTGGTGGCCAGGGCGATGGACAAGGTCGGCCGCGAAGGCGCCGTGTCGATCGAAGACGGCTCTGGCATGGCCAGCGAACTGGAGGTGGTGGAAGGCCTGCAATTCGATCGGGGCTACCTGTCCGCCTACTTCATCAACAATGCCGAGCGGCAGTCCACCGTGCTGGAAGATGTGGCGATCGTGTTGTACGACCAGCGCCTCTCGACGGTGAAGGACCTGGTGCCTTTGCTGGAAGCGGCCGCCAAGGCCGGCGCGCCCTTGCTGGTGATCGCAGAGGATATCGACAACGAGGCGCTGGCGACGCTGGTGATCAACAGCATGCGTGGCGCGATCAAGACCTGTGCGGTCAAGGCGCCCGGTTTCGGGGACCGCCGCAAGGCCATGCTGCAGGACATCGCGCTGCTGACAGGCGGACAGGTGATCGCCGATGAAGTGGGGCTGACCTTGGAGAAGGCGACTTTCGAGCACCTGGGTCGCGCGCGCCGTGTCGAGGTGGAAAAGGACCGCACCACGATTGTTGGCGGTGCCGGTGAGCCCGGGCGAATCCAGGAGCGTGTTGCCGCCCTCAGGAAGGAGCGCGAAAACCTGAGCAGCGAGTACGACCGCAAGCAGCTCGACGAACGTATTGCCAAGCTGTCCGGCGGCGTGGCGGTGATCAAGGTCGGTGCCGCCACCGAAACCGAACTGAAGGAGCGCAAGCTGCGCGTGGAAGATGCGCTGCACGCCACGCGCGCGGCAGTGGAGGAGGGCTTGTTCCTGGCGGCGGCGTGGCCCTGGTGCGTGCCCGCAAGGGGCTGCAGGGCCTGGCGTTGCCGACGCTCGATCAGGATTCCGGGGTGAAGATCGTCGCGCGGGCGCTGGAGGAGCCGTTGCGGCGCATCGTCATCAATGCAGCAGAGGAAGCGTCCATCGTGCTGGACCGGGTGGAAAATGCGAGCCCGCGCAGTTTCGGCTACAACGCCGGCACGCGCCAGTACGGCGACATGCTGGAGATGGGCGTGATCGACCCCGCCAAGGTCACCCGCCTGGCGCTGCAAAATGCCGGCTCGATCGCCAGCCTGGTGCTGACCATCGACTGCATGATTGCCAACGCGCCGCGCAAGGAGGCGCCCGGCGCACCCGCCTTGGGGGGACAGCCGGACCTCTATTGAACGCGGGCGCTGGCAAGCCCCTGTGGGCCCGGATACCGAAAATTCATCACGCGTGAGCCGCACTGGGGGCGGCTCGCACCATGGCAATCTCATCGCCCGACAGGGGGTCCCCGGCGTCGCGCAGGCGGTCGAGCACCGCGACGTTGGCCTCCGACGCATCGCCGCGGCGGGCCAGCAGGCGTTCACGCAGCACGGGCAGGGGGGCTTCGCAGTGCACGATGGAAAACGGCACACCAAGCGCTTGTGCCAAGGCGTGTGCCTGATCCCGTTCGATGCGGTGGGGGAAAGCGGCGTCCAGGATCACCGGGTACCCCGCCTGCAGTGCCGTGCGCGCCAGGCCGAACAGCTGCGCATAGGTGCGCGCGGTGATGTCTGCGCGGTACAGGTCCAGCCCCCGGGCACTCGAATCCTCCAGCATGCCCAGGCCGTACAGGCGCTTGCGTTCCACGTCCGAGCGCAGCCGGATCGCGCCTTCCTGCTCGAGCAGGTGCTGCGAGACATAGGTCTTGCCCGACCCCGGCAGGCCGTGCATGATGGACAGCCAGGCCTTGCCCGGTCGCGCCCAGGCCAACGCGGTCGCCAGGTAGCGGCGGGCCGCGTCGCTCCCGGCGCTGCGCAGGTACGCCACCTGCGCGCGGACCAGCGCGCGGTAAACCACGGAAAACCGCAGTGCGGGCAGGCCGGCATGGTCGCCGGTGCGGTCCAGCCAGGCGTTGAGGAAGCGGAAGCACAGGTCCTGCCGCTGGTGGGCAGCAAGGTCCATCACCACGAAAGCTGCATCGTCGAGAACGTCGATCCAGCGCAGCGCCGGGTCAAACTCGATGCAGTCGAAGGCTGCGACATGCTCGTCAAGACGCACCACGTTGGCCAGGTGCAGGTCGCCATGGCATTCGCGCACATGCCCGTCCGTCAGGCGGGATGTCCACAAGGTCGTCAATGCGTTGGCCTCGACCTCCAGCCAGGTTTGCAAGTTGGAGAACGCAGCTTCGCTGGCCAATGGCCGGGCACCTTCGAGCGCAGCCAGCGCGATGCGCCGGCGCTGGCCGGCGCTGGAAAAACCATCCGCGGCAGCCGCGCGCGGCGCGCTCTCATGGAAATCGGCCAGCAGCGCGGCCAGCTGATCCACGTCCTTGTTGTCCAGGGTGCCGGCGGCGATTCTTTCGCTGAAGAGAGCGCCCGGGGGAAAGCGGCGCATGCACACCGCGTACTCCAGCACCGGCCCGGCGCCTCCGATGCCGGGCGAGGCGGTCGTGCCGGTGAAGTCTGTGACGCCCAGGTACAGCCCGGGCGCCAGCCGCCGGTTGAGCCGGACTTCTTCCTCGCAGAAGTGGCGCCGGGCTGGCAGGGCGCTGTAGTCGACGAAGGGCAGGTGCACGGGTTTCTTGATCTTGTACGCGGTGTTCGCGGTCAACAGCACCCATGAAATGTGGGTCTCGACCAGTTCCGCGCGCAAGGTGTCGGCCAGCGAGGTGACCAGGGCGCGGGCGGAGTCCAGGGCAGCGTCACGAGTTGGCGTCATGCAGCCAGACTATGCCGTCCCGGTGGCGCCGGGCTTGATACACCTCAATGCCCCGACCGTGCTGATGCCTATAGTTTTAAAACCACCTCAGAGGAGAGCGCAATGGACGGGATCCTGGTTGTCTTTTATTCCTACACCGGGACGTCACGGCGCCTGGTGCAACTGCTGTGCAGTCAACTCGGCTGGCCCTCGGGCGAAATTGTGGAGGAGCGAACCCGTTCCGGCGCATCCGGTACGCTGCGCTGCGTGGTCGATTCCCTGCTGCGGCGCCAGCCGCGCATCCGCTACCAGGGACCGGATCCCCAGGATTTCGCAACCGTGGTGCTGGTCTCCCCGATCTGGGCTTATCGCCTGGCCTCGCCGATGCGCAGTTTTGTGGCCGACCAGCGCGATGACTTGCAGCAGGTGGGCGTGGTGTCGGTGATGGGCGGCAGCGGCGCACCGAATGCCGTGGCCGAAATCGCGCACCTGCTGGGCCGTGCGCCCCTGCTGGCGACCGCATTCACCACGCGTGAGGTCGACGACGGCAGTTGTGCCGGCCGTCTGGAGGCCTTTGGTCATGCCTTGCAGGCGGCCAGCCGGCATGCCAGCCCGGTGCGTCCTGCCAGTTGGTCGCCTCTGGCCGGTTGACGCCTGGCGTGGCGGTGGCTGCTTGGCAGCGCGGGCAACACGGTGTCAAGGCGTGCGCACGTGGACCTTGCGGCCGTCGCGGATGGTGGCGGGAGGGTAAACAATCACGGTCTGACCCGGTGTCAGGCCGCTGCGCAACCACGCCTCGTTGTTGTTGCGGGCGCCGACCTCGACCGGCTGCAGCCGGGCATGACGACCGTCCAGCCGGTAGGCCGCCATGCCCTTGCCATGAGGAAACAGCGCCCCCAGGGGTGCCAGCACGGCCTGCTCGATACTGGCCGTGACAATCCGGACCGAGACCCGGAAGCCGTCGCCCATGCTGCGCCAGGCTTCGGGCGGGTTGCTGACGTCGATCAGCACGTTGACGCGCTGTTCTTCGACCCCCAGCGCCGAGACCTTGGTGAAAGCGGCCGGTTCCACCCGGCGCACAACGCCCTCGACGGGCGGCCCGCCCCAGCGTTCGATCACCACACGGCGCCCGGCCGTGGCCTGCACGGCGTCGGTGGTCAGCAGTTCGCTGATCACCTCCATCTGGAGGGGGTCGCCAATGTCGAGCAGGGCGGCACCCGCGGCAATGGTGGCCTCGCTGGGCTGCGGCACGCGCAGCACCACCCCGCTGACCGGCGAACGCACGCTCAGCGGCCGGGTGCTGCTGCTGCCGGCAGCGGCCGGTTGCAGCGCCGCCGCGGCCTGGGCCTTTTCCTGCACTGCCATTTCACGCTCCGCGTCCGCCACCTGCAGTTCGCGACGGGCGCCTGACTGGGCCAGCCGGACCGCATCGAGCCTTGAGGCCGACAGGAATCCTTCGCCGGCCAGTTTCTCGGTACGCTCCTTTTCCAGTTGAGCCTCCTGCAGGGAAATCCTGGCGCGTGCCACGCGGGCCGAGGCGCGCTCCACACCGGCGGCGGCCGCTTTCAGCCGTGCCGTGGCTTCGCGTGTGCTGCGTTCATCGACCATCGACGACATGACCGGCGTCAGTATGGCCACGACGTCGCCGGCGGCCACGCGGTCTCCCTCGCGCAGCACGATGCGCGCCACGCGTGCGGCCACCGGCGCCGAGACGGTGTAGCGGTCCTTCAGCCGGGTGCGACCATCCTCCTCGATGGACTGCTCGAAGTGCCCCTGTCTGACCGCCGCGGTTTCGACTTCGACCGGCCGCGGCGAAAAGGCCCAGGCCAGCGCCGCAAGCACCGCGACGCCCGCCGCGATCCAGAGCCAGGTGGTTTTTTTCAGTTTCAGCACGTTCATTCCCTGTTTCCCCTATGCCTTATTCCCTTGTCTTGAGCGCAGCCACCATGTCGAGCCGGTCGATGCGCCGTCGCACCACCAGGGCGCTGGCCACGCCGGCGGCGACAACGCAGATGGCCGCCCAGGCGTAGGTACGCGGCTGGATCACCACTGGAAACTGGAACTGATCGGACTTCAGCAGTTCCGCGACCAGGTGCACCAGGCTCCAGCCCATCAACATGCCCAGCGGCAACGCAATGGCGATGCAGATGGCCAGTTCGCCGAGCAGCAAGACCGAGACTTCGGCGCGCGTGAAGCCCAGCACCCGCAGGCTGGCCAGCTCCCACGTTCGCTCCGAGAGCGCAATACGTGCATTGTTGTAGACCACACCCACGGCGATCACGCTGGCAAACACGGTGAGAACCAGGCTCATGAGGCGGACATTGCGTGCGCTGACCTCCTGCATGTTGCGCAGCAGGTTGGCTTTGCTGAAGGTGCCTGCCACGCGCGGCAGGCCCTGGCTGGCGGCCAGGAAAGCGACCTCGCTGCCGCGCTGCAGTGCCACCGCGTATTGCGAAGCCACGTCACCTTCGCGCATCAGGCGGTTCAGCGCGCGGCGCTCCATGTAGGCGTTCAGTCCCATCATTTCCTGCACGGTGGCTGCCAGTGTCAGCTGCAGCGTCTCCCGGCGTCCTTCGAGCACCTCGGTGCGCACCGTATCACCCACACGCAGGCCCAGCTTGCTGGCCAGGCGATCCGTCATCACCAATCCGCCGTCGGGCAGCGGCACTTCGCGGCCGCGGATGTCGACGATGCGCCGAAGTTCGGGCTGTTCTGCATACCCCTGGATGAGGCCGCGCTCGCTGACCGGGCCGTTGACGAAACGCACCGGAACATCGCGGGTCGCCTCCACCGCGATGACCCCGGGCAGGCGTGCCACCTCATGGCGGGCCTGGTTGCCAATGGGGTCGCTCATCCACAGGATCACGTCGCTGCGCATGGCCAGCGTGAACTGGGTGTCCACAATATGGTCGATCGCGTCGCGTATGAAATTGCCCATCACCACGATCGCCACGGCCGCGGCCACGCCGGCAATGGACAGTCCGGTGCGCAGCGGACGGCGTTCCATGTTGCGCAGGATCATCTGCAGCGCCGGCTTGACGCCCTTGACCCCCAGGCGCTCCAGCAGCGTGCGCCTGAAGTGGCCGGGTGCCGGCGGGCGCATGGCTTCGGCCGGTGCCAGGCGCACCGTGGCGCCGATGGCGCTGAGCGTGCCGAGCATGGCGGTCGCCAGCGTCAGGCCGGCACCTACCACCAGCAGCCACGGCGCCAAGTGGTGCTCGAAAGTTGGAAAGTAGAAGAAGTCGGCATACAGCCGCGTGAAGGCGGCGCCCAGCCAGTCGCCGAGCCAGATGCCCAGTGCCAGCCCCAGGAGGACGATCACCAGCACCAGCTTGAGGTAGTGCGCGCCTATGCTGCGGTTGGCGTAACCCAGCGCCTTCAGGGCCGCGATCTGTTCTCGCTGCGTGGACACCAGCCGTGAGACCACCACATGCAAAAGAAAAGCTGCCACGCCAAGAAAGATGGAAGGCAGCACCGTGCCCAGCACCTGCTGCTCCTTGATCTCGGCGTCCAGCATGGCGTGTGACATCTGGTCCTCGCGGCCGTAGGCTTCTCCTGCGCCGTAGCGTGCCAGCTGTCGGCTCATGCGGGCAATCACGTCCCGTTGCGATGCCCCCGGCGCGAGCTTGATGCTCACGCGGTTGAAGGCGCCCTGCATGTCATAGGCGGCGGCCAGGGTGTCGCGGTCCATCCAGAACACCCCGAAGCCGCGCTGGTCGGGGCTGCCGCCGAGGCCGGCAAAAATATACTCCGGCGACAGCGCAATGCCCGCGATCAGCAGGGTGCGCTGTTTCCCGTTGATCAGGGCCGTGAAGGTGTCGCCCGGCTGCACGCCCCGGGATGCCGCAAAACCGGCCGACACCAGCGCCTCGATCCGCCCGTCGCTACGTGCGCCGGAGGAAGTGGCCGCAAGGTCCAGCGCCCGGCCGCGCGAGACAGTCACCTGGTTCATGCGCGGCAGCTGTTTGCGGTCCACGCCGATCAGCTGGCCGAGAATGGGGTCGCTCACACCCGGAAGCCCGATGCGCACCACCTGCTCGATCGTGGTCTGCACGTCGGCCACGCCGGGCACCTGCTGCAGCGTTTCGACCAGGGCATTCGGCGCGCGTTTGACCGTGGCGAACACGTCGGCGAAGCGCGCCTGGGCATAAAACCGCTCACGCGCCAGGTCCAGCGAGTCCACTGCACTCAGGCTGGTGATGAAGCCGCCGATGCCGCTGGCCACCACCAGCGCGATGGTCAGGCCCTGGCTCCAGAGCAGGCGCAGGTCCCTCAGCAACTTCCGGTCCAGCGCTTTCATGGTTTCACCATGACAATTCTGCGGGGGTCAGGCGCCGCGAAGGAACCTCAATGCTGGCAATGCGCCCGTCCGCCAGGCGGATCACGCGATCGGCCATACCGGCGATGGCGGCGTTGTGGGTGATGACAATGGCCGTGGTACCCAGCTCCTGGTTGATGCGGGCGATGACTTCGAGCACCAGCTTGCCGGTGGCATAGTCCAGCGCGCCGGTGGGCTCATCGCACAACAGCAACTGTGGGCGCTTGACGATGGCCCGGGCAATGGCCACGCGCTGCTGCTCGCCGCCGGACAGTTGGGAAGGGAAGTGGTCCTGCCGCGGCGTCAGCGCCACCAGCGCCAGCGCCTCGTCCACCGGCATGGGGTTGCTGGCAATGTCGGTGACCAGTGCCACGTTCTCGCGCACGGTCAGGCTGGGAATGAGGTTGTAGAACTGGAACACGAAACCAACGTGTTCACGCCGGTAACGCGTCAACTCCTCATCGGGCGCATCGGTCAGGCGGTGGTCCAGGAATGCCACCTCGCCGGTGCTTGGCCGGTCCAGGCCGCCCAAAATATTCAGCAGTGTGGACTTGCCACTGCCCGAGGCGCCGAGCAGCACCAGAAATTCACCCGCCCGCACCTCAAGATCCACGTCGCGCAAGGCGTGCACCGCAGTTTCACCGCTGCCATAGGTCTTGGACAGCGACCGGATGCGCAGCACCGGGACGTCCGGTTGCCACGCGGTAGCCATTGGCGCAGGGCCTATTGAACCGCTATTTTCTTGCTCGCTGCCGAGGCCTTTTTAGGCAGCTCCAGGCTCAGGACGCCGTCAGCGTACTTGGCCTGGACCTTGCTATCGTCCACGTCCTGGGCCAGGCTGAAGGTGCGCGAGATATTGCCCCAGTAGCGCTCGCTGCGCAGGACCTTGTCACCATTGCCCTTGGTCTCCTTTTCGCGCTTGACCTCGGCGTCGATCTGCACCACGTTGCCATCGATGCGCACGTTGATATCTTCTTTTTTGACACCGGGGATGTCGGCCTTGACCTGGTAGGCGTCGTCCTTTTCCGAGACATCGATGCGCATTTTCAGCGCCGGGGTCTCCGTCTCGAAAACTGCGGGCGAGAAGAAGCGGCGCATGGCCGACTCGAAGGAGTCGGTGAAGGTGGGATCCAGGACACGAAGATTGCTCATGATTGACACTCCTTGAATGAGTTTAAAAAGGATGAAAGAAATGTGCCTTCCAGGTCAGGCACCGACTTCCAGTTTGTCCACAACGCGCGAAACACCGCGCGCCGAGAATGCAGCACCAACGGCCGCTTCGCGCTCCGCCAGAGAATGCACTTTTCCCCAGAGGGTGACGACGCTGCCTTCAACCTCCACGGTGATGTGTTTGGCCTCCCGTGCGGCCTGCCGCGTCAGGGCCGCGGTGATCTGGGTACCGACGTCCTTGCTGCTCGCGCGGGACTTGATGGTGATGCGGTTGGACAGGCCGCGTACGCCGGCCAGCGGCCGCACACACTGTTCGGCGCTGGCCAGTTGGTAGCTCCAGTCGACTTCGCCGGTCAGTGTGACCCGGCCGTTTTCGACCAGGACCTGGATCTTCTCGTCCGGTACCAGGGAGTTCAGCTGCAGGGCCGTCGCCGCCGCCTGCGCGATGTCGGAGTCGCTGCGTTTGTGCTCGGCAGCCAGCTTGACATCAAGCTCCACCGCGATGCCGCGCACGCCTGCCACGCGTTGCACAGCCCGTTCCACCGCATGTTTTTCGGCGTAGCTGTCGAGGTGGCCGGTCAGGGTCACCACACCGTCCTTGACCGCCACGCCGATGCCGGTGGCGTTGACAGCGGGATCCCACGCGAGCTCATCGGTGACGTCGGCCTTGATGTGGGCATCCGTTTTCATGGAACTCTCCTTGTTGCTGTGGGTGGTGAACCGCCGCTCGGTGCTGCCAAAAAACTCAATTTATTCTTCTTTGCCCGGCGCGCATTGACATTGCTCAAGTCCGGGCGGAACCCGGCTCACGCGGGGGCATGGCTTGATCTTCCGCAGTCCTTCAGCATCGCTGCCGCGCACAATGACCTGCAACAAATGGTAGCCATGGAGCTTGTTGATGCCGCTTTTCCGCCACAGGATGAACCGGGTTCGAAAACACGTCGCCGCTGCCTTGCTGGCAGCCTGCTGCGCATCGGCGGGCGCCTTCGATCCGGTGACCGACATGGCTGTGCTGTACAGCAGCCAGGTCGACCGCACGCTGATTGTGGAGTCTGCGGATGCGCGCCTCTATGTCCGGCTGGCTGAAGAGGCGTTGGCCGGGGCGGGGATCACCCCTGCTTCTGCGCAATACCTGGTCGTGGTTGATCGGGACCCCAACATCCAGGCGCTGTTCCTGCTTTTTCGGCCCGCGGAGGGGCTGGCGCAGTTGGTGGGCGCTTCGCCGGTGTCCACCGGTCGGCCGGGCAGCTTCGACCACTTCGAGACGCCGTTGGGTGTGTTCGAGCACACCTTGGGCAACCCCGACTTCCGGGCCGAGGGCACGCCCAACAGCCAGGGGATACGGGGGTATGGTGCCAGGGGCATGCGGGTCTACGACTTCGGCTGGCAGCAGGTAGCCAGAGGCTGGGGCAAAGGTGGCGTGTCGGCGATGCGGCTGCAGATGCATGCCACGGACCCGGATCTGCTGGAGCGCCGGCTCGGCAGCGCGCAATCCAAGGGTTGCATCCGCATTCCTGCCTCGTTGAACCGGCTGATGGACCACTACGGATTGCTGGATGCGGACTATGAACAGGCGTTGCGCGATGGCCGCACGGTCTGGGTGCTTGATCCGCGGCGGGAGCCCGTGCCGTTTCCGGGCCGCTACCTGATCGTGGTGGAGTCGGGTCGGCAGGGCCGGCCCGACTGGAGTCCGGCGCCGTCCCTGCCCCATCGCAAGCCGGCGCCGCCGGTACGCTAATCCGGGCTCCAAGGCAGCAGGACCGCCGCGCCCTGCACCTGGCCCTCGCGCAGGGCCTGCACCGCCGCGTTGGCGTCCCGCAGAGAAAAGGTCTGCACATGGGTCTGCAGGGACATCCCGGCCACGGTGCGGAAGAAGGCTTCGCCATCTTCGCGTGTGAGGTTGGCGACCGACCGGAGCACGCGCTCACCCCAGAGCAGGCCATAGTCGAAAGCCGGAATGGTGCTCATGTGGATGCCGGCGCAAACCACGGTGCCGCCTTTGCGTGTGGCGGCCAGCGCAGCCGGCACCAGCGCGCCGACCGGGGCAAAGATCAGCGCCGCGTCCAGCAGTGCGGGCGGGACTTCGTCCGAACCGCCGGCCCAGGTGGCGCCCAGGCTGCGGGCGAACGCCTGTCCCGCCGTGTCGCCCGACCGTGTGAAGGCATGGACTTGCTGGCCGCGCGCCACGGCGATCTGGCAGACGATGTGTGCTGCCGCACCGAAACCATACAGGCCCAGCCGGCGCGGCAGGGCCTCGCCCGCCATGCGCCAGGCGCGAAAGCCGATCAGGCCGGCGCAGAGCAGCGGCGCGGCATGGGCGTCGTCGTAGCGGTCGGGCAGGGCAAAGCAGAAGCGCTCGTCGGCGGCGGCATATTCGGCAAAGCCGCCATCCCGGTCATAACCGGTGAAGACCGGCTGGTCGCACAGGTTTTCTCGGGCCATGGCGCAGAACGGGCATTCACCGCAGGCCCTGCCGAGCCAGGGGATGCCGATGCGCTGGCCGAGCGCAAAACGCCGTGCCCGGGGACCGTTGGCGATCACCTGCCCCACCACCTCATGCCCCGGCACCAGGTTTGCGCGCCGGGCCGGCAACTCACCGTCGATGATGTGCAAATCGGTGCGGCATACGCCACAGGCCAGCACGCGGACCACCACCTCGCAGCCAATTGCCTGCGGCACGGGTTTTGACGCGGGCTGCAGTTGTGTACTGGAGGGATCGACCGTCATCGCGAACATGGCATCGGGCAGCATCCGGGCATGTTACGCAGCTGGCGAGGCCATGGGCCGGGATTGGAGGTTTCGTTGACCTTGCGCAAATGCCGGGTGGCGCGGCTACGGGACGATTGTGTTTTTGGCTGACCGGCGGCGAAGTGGTGCCGCAACTTTTTATGACACTCTCCCACCCCCGCCCGCACGGGCACGCACCGGCTCCGATGGACCTTCCGCTCAAGCTCGGGTTGGCCAGGCTCACGCACGGTGTCTCCCCGGCATCGGTGGCCATGGCGTATGCCGACTGGTACACACACCTGCTGGTGTCGCCGTCCCGGCAGGCCGAGTTGCTGGCCGACGCCCTGCGCAAGGGCCTGCTGTGGGCGCAGTATGCGCCGCAAGCCTGGCGAGGCGATTGTGTGCGTTGCGTGGAGCCGGCCCCCCAGGACAAGCGGTTCTCGCCGCCGGAATGGAACCTGCTGCCGTTCAACGCCATGGCCCAGGCCTTTCTGCTGCAGGACCAATGGTGGACCGGGGCCATGACCGGCGTGCGCGGCGTATCCCGGCACCATGAAGACGTGGCAGCGTTCACCACCCGCCAGTGGCTGGACATGTGGTCGCCCTCGAATTTTCTGTTGTCCAACCCCCAGGTACTCAAGCAGACCCTGGCCACAGGCGGGACCAACCTGGCCAGTGGTTTTGCCAACTGGTCGCGCGATGCCATGGCGGTGCTGACGGAGGGCAAGCCGCGCGGTGTGGCGGCCTTCCGCCCCGGCAAAGAGGTGGCGCTCACCCCGGGCAAGGTGGTTTTTCGCAACCGCCTGATCGAACTGATCCAGTATGAGCCGGCCACGGCAAGGGTTGACGCCGAGCCGGTGCTGATCGTGCCCTCGTGGATCATGAAGTACTACATCCTTGATCTGACACCGGCCGATTCGCTGGTCCGCTACCTGGTGGACCAGGGCCACAGCGTTTTCATGGTTTCCTGGAAAAATCCGGACAGCCGGGACCGTGATCTGGGTCTCGACGATTACCTGGAACTCGGGGCCATGGCCGCGTTGAAGGCGGTGGGCGAGTTGCGGCCCGGCGCCGGCATTCACGCCGCGGGTTATTGCCTGGGCGGCACCTTGCTGGCCATGGCGGCTGCGGCCCTGGGCGCGCGGCCGCGCAACCCGCTGAAAACCGTGTCCCTGCTGGCCGGGCAGGTTGATTTTCACGAGCCTGGCGAGTTGGGGCTGTTCATCGACGAGAGCCAGATCGCGTTTCTGGAAGACCTGATGGCGGGACGCGGCTATCTCGACGGCCGCCAGATGGCGGGCGCCTTTGCCCTGATCAATTCCAAGGACCTGGTGTGGTCCAAACTCGTGCATGAATACCTGATGGGCGCGCAGACACCCATGACGGCGCTGCGTGCCTGGAATGCCGACGCCACGCGCATGCCGGCGCGCATGCACAGCGAGTACCTGCGCCGGCTGTACCTGCACAACGACCTGGCGGAGGGGCGTTATATGGCCGGTGGCCGCGCCATCTCGCTGGGCGACATCAAGGTGCCGCTGTTTGTGGTGGCCACCGAGCGCGACCATGTGTCGCCATGGACCTCGGTCTACAAGATTCACCGACTGGCGCGTGCGCGGGTGAGTTTTGTGCTGACCTCGGGCGGTCACAACGTCGGCATCGTCAATCCACCGTCCGGCGCCGCGGCCCACCCCCAGGCAAGTTACCGCTTCGCCACCCATGCGGAAGGCCGGGCGCCTGCGGATCCTCAGGCCTGGCTGCAAGGAACACCACCGGTTGCCGGCTCCTGGTGGCCGCGCTGGCACGCCTGGCTGCATGAACATTCAATGGGGCCGGTCCGGTCAGTACCGGTCGCCGGCCTGCCTTCTGAGGACCATTTGCCAGCGGCACCTGGCAGCTACGTTCACCAAGGTTGAGGCGCGGCTTTTTTGTCGCCCTTATAGGCCCCTGCCCATAGGCAGGGGCAGCAGGCGAAGCGCTTCAGACGCGGGCTTGCGACCCCGTGGTGGCGGGCTTGCCCGCCAAAAAGCCATTGCCCGACGTGAGCGCCGCCTGAAAACTTTCCATGGCGGATTTCAATGCACCGCCCTTTTCGCTGTCGAGCAGGTGGGTCGCGCTGGCCATCATCTCGACCTGCGACTGCAGTGCCGCTGCGGTGATCTGCTGCCAGTACTCGGTGGCACCCTGCAGGTCATAACGCAGCAGGTCGGCCGGTTCACAGTTTCCATGCAGCTTTTGCGCTGCCGCCTGGTGACGCAGCGAAGCCTCATGGGCCGTCTGATGCTGGATGGCCCGCATGGCTTCGCTGCCGCGCAACAGGGCACAGGCCGCATCGGTGGCGACGGCCAGTTGCTGGCGGCCGAGTTCGGCCAGAAAACTGGCGGGGGTGGTGCCCGTACCCGTGCTTTCGCGGGTCGGGACGGGGAGGGGTGTCTTTGCGCGCATGGAAATTCCTTTCGGGTGGGGGACGGTTGCCGGTTCAGCGCCGCATCGCCATCGGACGCTCATGCTCATGGATGGCCTGGCATGGGGTGCACAGGGCCGCGGCGGGCCGGGCCGCGAGGCGCCGCAGATCGATGGCTTCGCCGCAGTCCAGGCAATGGCCAAAGCTCCGGTCGGCCAGACGGCGGCGCGCCGCCAGCACTTCTTCGAGTTCGAGTACCGCGTGCCCGGCCTTGGCTTCATCAACCGTGGCCAGGGCCTGCTCCATGGCGACATCCTTGAAATCCATCACACGGTGTTGCCCGGGGCCGCCTGCCGCATGGGGCTGTTCGGCGCTGGCTTGCAGAAGGGCACGCAGTTCGTCTTCGCGCAGCAGCAGAATCTGGCTGAAGCGCGGCATCAGGGTGCTGTCGTATGTTTCCATGGAGAACCTTGTGCTGGCGCGACCATTCTGCGGGCCACCCGGCACCCGGGTCTTTGATCTGGAGCAACTGCGGGCGCTGCTCGGGCGCTAATCTTCCAACGTGGGGCAGGTTTGGTCCCCTGTTCCAAGGATATTCATGAGCGTACGCAATCTCGAAACCCTGTTCCACCCCGCTTCTGTGGCCCTGATAGGCGCCTCCGACCGCGAGGGCAGCCTGGGTGCCGTGGTCCTGCGCAATCTCCGGGCGGACGGGTTTCAGGGACCGGTCTGGCCGGTCAACCGCCGGCATACCCAGGTGGGCGGCGGGCCGGCCTGGATGGATGTCGCGTCGCTGCCGCAGGCGCCTGACCTGGCCATCATCTGCACGCCGGCCGAAACAGTGCCCGACCTGATCACCGCCCTGGGACGCAAGGGCACGCGCGCCGCCATTGTGCTGTCGGCCGGGCTCAAGCAGGCCACCAGCGCGGGCGGGCCCACGCTGGAGCAGGCCATGCTGGATGCGGCGCGGCCCTGGCTGTTGCGCATCCTCGGGCCCAACTGCATCGGGGCGCTGGTGCCGGGGATCGGGCTCAATGCCAGTTTTGCGCCCGGCAACGCCTTGCCCGGCAAGCTGGCCTTTGTGACGCAATCGGGCGCGCTGGCAACCGCCATGCTGGATTGGGCCAACAGCCGCGGCATCGGGTTTTCGCATTTCATCTCGCTGGGCGACAGCGCCGACGTGGACTTCGGCGACGTCATCGACTACCTGGCCAGCGATCCCGGCACAAAGGCCATCCTGATGTACATGGAGTCGGTCAAGGCCGCGCGCAAGTTCATGTCGGCGGCGCGCGCTGCTGCGCGCAACAAGCCGGTGATTGTTGTCAAGGCCGGCCGTGCGCCCGACGGTGCCCGGGCGGCCGCCTCGCACACCGGGGCGCTGGCCGGCTCCGATGTGGTGTTCGACGCCGCTGTCCGGCGTGCCGGCATGTTGCGCGTGGACACGCTGGAGGCGCTGTTCGACGCGGCTGAAACCCTGACCCATGTGAAGGGCTGGCAGGGTGAGCGGCTGGCGGTGCTGACCAACGGCGGTGGTGCGGGCGTGTTGGCCGCCGATGCACTGGCGCTGGGCGGCGGCAAGCTGGCGCTGCTGGCTGACGGGACGCTGGAAGCGCTCAACCAGTGCCTGCCGCCCACCTGGTCGCATGGCAACCCGATCGACATCGTCGGCGACGCTCCCGTCCACCGTTATGCGGACAGCCTGCGGGTCTTGCTGGCAGCGCCCGAGGTCGACGGTGTGCTGTTTATCCATGCCCCCACGGCGATTGTTCCTGCCGACCGGATTGCAGCGGCCTGCCTGCCGCTGATCCAGGCGGCAGCCAAGCCTGTGCTGACCTGCTGGCTGGGTGGTGCGGCGGTGGCGCTGGCGCGGCGGGACAGCGCCAGCGCCGGCATTGCCAGCTACAACACACCGGAACGCGCGGCGGCGGCGTGGCTGCAACTGGCGACCTATGCACGCAACCAGCAGGCGCTGCAGCAGCTTCCCGCCTCCGTGCTGGAGGACTTCACGCCGGACCGGCAACTGGCCCAATCGCTGCTCGAGGAGGCGCTGCAGGAAGGCCGCGAGTGGCTCGGTGATGCGCAGGCCCAGGCGCTGCTGCGGGCCTACGGCATCCCCACGGTGGAGACCGTCAGGACCCGCGACGTCGAGGAGGCGATCGCCACGGCCAACCGCATCGGTTACCCCGTGGCCCTGAAGATCGTGTCGCCCGAGGTCATCCACAAGTCCGACGTCGGCGGCGTGGCGCTGAACCTGGCTTCGGCCGAAGAGCTCCGGCTGGCGGCCGTGAAAATGCGCCGGCAGGTGATGCGGCTGCTGCCGCAGGCGCAGATACTCGGCTTCACCGTGCAGGCCATGGCGGAACGTCCCGGGGCGCACGAACTGATTGTCGGCATTGCCTCGGACCCCGTGTTCGGGCCGGTGATGCTGCTCGGCGAGGGTGGCGTGGCCGTCGAACTGCACAGGAACCATGTGGTGGCGTTGCCTCCGCTCAACACCCGCCTGGCGCTAGACATGCTCGCCGGCAGCCGGCTGTCGCTCCTGCTGGCGGGTTACCGTGGGCGCCCGCCCGCCGATGAGGCCGCGCTGCTGGCCACGCTGCTGAAGGTTTCGCAGATGGCCTGCGATCTGGCCTGGCTGGCCGAACTCGACATCAACCCCCTGCTGGTCGACGAACACGGCGTGCTGGCGCTCGATGCGCGGGTGCGGTTGCGCCCGGTCCCGGCGGGCGAGCGCAGCCGGCTGGCCATCCGTCCCTACCCGCAGGCGCTGGAAGAGCATGTGCAGGTCAAGGGTCAGGATGTGCTGCTGCGACCGATCCGCCCCGAGGATGGCCAGCGCCTGATGGCCTTTTATGCCGGGGCGTCGCCCGCCGACATGCGGCTGCGCTTTTTCATGACGCGGCGCGAGGTGCCGCATTCCGAACTGGCGCGCTACAGCCAGATCGACTATGACCGCGAAATGACTTTTGTCGCGATGGTGCCGCAGGCGGGCGGTGAGCCGGTCATGGTGGCCGAAGCGCGGGCCGTCTGCGACCCGGACAACCTGCAGGCGGAATTCGCGATCCAGGTGGCCACGGACTGGCAGGGGCGCGGTCTGGGGCGCCAGCTGATGGACAAGCTGATTCGCTACCTGCGTCAGAACGGCACCACCGAGGTCGTGGGGCAGTGCCTGCCGGAGAACGTGGGCATGGCGGCTCTGGCGCGCCAGATTGGGTTCGACGTGTCCATCGCGAGCGCGCAGGACACCATGGCCATGCGTCTGTCGCTGCGCTGAGAAATCTTTGACCGAGGAGAAAAAATTGTCCGCTTACCGTCAGCTTCTTGTGCCTTTCGACGGCAGCCCGACATCGGACAAGGCGCTCGATGAAGCCATCCGTCTGGCCCGGCTGACCGGCGCGCGGCTGCGGCTGCTCCATGTGGTGGACGAGCTGAGTTACGTCAACGGCTTCGAGACGGCGATGAATTACACCAATGAAATCGTGCCACTGATGCAGGCGGCGGGTGAGAAGCTGCTGGCGCTCGCCCGGCAAAAGGCCGTGGACCAGGGTGTGGACGCCGACCGCGTGCTGATGGTGGGCGGGCCGGGCCGCATCTGCGAACATGTGGCCGAACAGGCCAGGAGCGCGAAGGCGGACCTGATTGTGGTTGGTTCGCACGGGCGGCGCGGCATCGGCCGTGTCCTGCTGGGCAGCGACGCCGAGCAGATCGTGCGGACCGCGCCGGTTCCGGTGCTGGTGGTGCGCGGGGCCGCGGATGCTGCCCGCCAGTAGTGCGCTAGTTGCAGCCCTGCTGGTTGACGATGGACTGCAGGGCGTCGGTGTCGAGGATGCGCACATGGCGCTGGCGGACATCGATGACGCCGTCGTCGGCAAACTTCGAGAAGGTGCGGCTCACGGTTTCCAGCTTCATCCCGAGGTAGCTGCCGATCTCCTCGCGGGTCATGCGCAGGACCAGCTCCGACCCCGAGAACCCCCGTGCGTGCAGCCGCTGCACCAGGTTCAGCAGGAAGGCTGCCACGCGTTCTTCGGCCCGCATGCTGCCCAGCAGCAGCATCACACCGTGTTCGCGCACGATCTCGCGGCTCATGATGCGGTGCACATGGTGTTGCAGGGCATTGATCTCGCGCGAGAGCTCACTGATGCGATTGAAAGGCATGACGCAGACCTCGGCATCTTCGAGCGCGACGGCATCGCAGGTATGGCGGTCGTTGACAATGCCGTCCAGACCGATGACCTCGCCCGCCATCTGGAAGCCGGTGACCTGGTCGCGGCCGTCCCCGGAGGTGACACAGGTCTTGAAGAAGCCGGTGCGAATGGCAAACAGCGATTCGAAAGGCTCGCCGTTGCGAAACAGGGTGGCGCCGCGTTTGACCTTCCGGCGAACGGCCACGACCTCGTCGATGCGTGCGAGCTCTTGCGGGCTCAGGCCCACCGGCATGCACAGCTCGCGAAGGTTGCAGTTCGAGCACGCCACCTTGATAGTTTTTTCATCGACAAACGGTCCTTCCTGGACAGTCGCTAGCAGATCCGCGGTGGTCGTACGGACGGGGATTTCCTTCATGGGAGAGCCTTTTTATGATCTTGATCAAATTGTCCGGGTCCACGACCCGGCGCCTTTGATCCATGTCAAGCGCTCGGGAGGGCGGACGCGGCACAGTCGGTTATCTCCACGAGAAACATGTCATGACCAATGTATCGCCCGAACTGCTCCAGCGATTCGACGTTCCGGGGCCGCGGTATACATCCTACCCAACGGCCGATCGTTTCGTAGAAGCCTTCACTGAAACTGACTATGGCCAGGCCTTGGCCCAGCGCCGCACGGGCCCGGCCGGCTTGACCATGCCGCTGTCGCTGTATGTCCATATTCCGTTCTGTGAATCGCTTTGTTATTACTGCGCCTGCAACAAGATCATCACCAAGCACCACAACCGTGCCGTCAGCTACCTGCGCTACCTGAGCCGCGAGATCGACCTGCACACGGCCCAGCTCGGCCGGGGCCAGACGGTCACGCAATTGCATCTGGGCGGAGGCTCGCCGACCTTCCTGTCCGACGATGAGTTGAGAGAGCTCATGGCCATGCTGCGGCGCAGCTTCACGATGGTGCCCGGCGGCGAATACTCCATCGAGATCGATCCGCGCACGGTGGATGGTTCACGCCTGCGCGCCCTGGCCGACATGGGTTTCAACCGTCTGAGTTTTGGCGTGCAGGATTTCGATCCCGATGTCCAGAAGGCCGTGCACCGCATCCAGCCGTTTGAGCAGGTCAGCGAACTGATGGTCCAGGCGCGCGAAGTGGGGTTCGACTCCATCAATGTCGACCTGATCTACGGCCTGCCGCGCCAGACGCCCGAGTCCTTTGCGCGCACGCTGGCCCAGGTGGCGCAGTTGAAGCCCGACCGCATTGCGCTGTATGCCTATGCGCACCTGCCCGAGCGTTTCAAGCCGCAACGGCGCATTGCCTCCGCGGACTTGCCCGGCGCTGCGGCCAAGGTGGCCATGCTGTCACAGTCACTCGCTGCCTTCATGGCTTCGGGCTACGTCTACATCGGCATGGACCACTTTGCCCTGCCCAACGACGCGCTGGCCGTGGCCAAGCGCCAGGGCCGGCTGCATCGCAACTTCCAGGGCTACAGCACCCAGCCCGACTGCGATCTCATCGGCCTGGGCGTCTCGGCCATCGGACGCATCGGTGCGACCTACAGCCAGAACGCCAAGACGATGGAAGAGTATTGCGACCATCTCGACCAGGGCCGCCTGCCGGTGGTGCGCGGGCTGGCGCTCAGTCGCGACGACCTGGCGCGCCGCGCCGTGATCATGGCGCTGATGTGCCAGGGCCAGGTGATCTTCGAGTCGATCGAGCTGGCCTGGCTGCTAGACTTCCGCAGCTATTTTGCGGCCGAGCTGGAACAGCTGCGCAGTCTGGCCGATGAGGGGCTGGTGCTGCTCGACGAATCGGGCATCCAGGTCACGGCGCAGGGCTGGTTCTTCGTGCGTGCGGTGGCCATGGTGTTCGACCGCTACCTGCAGGCCGACCGCAACCGCGCCAGGTTTTCGCGCATCATCTAAGAGGCTGAGAGTCTTTTGTTCATACCCGCTTGTCACGCCAAAACGCACCCACTCGTCGTTGCAAATGCGCGCCATAGCCCGAGCTATGGCTGTGCTTTGCGCCTCGATTGGGCACGCTTTGACGCGCCACTCGGGCACGACCAAAAAACTCTCAGCCTCTGAGCGGGTTTCCGCGATGTCCACCACACTGGCCGTGACAGCCCTGATGATGGGGCTGGCCGGCGGCCCGCATTGCGCTGCGATGTGCGGCGCTGCCTGTGCGGGCATTTCGCGCCTGGGTCCGCGCCAGGGTTCCGGCTCGTCGTCGCGTTCGCTCTGGAGCTTTCAGGCCGGGCGTCTGGCGGGTTATTCGCTGGCCGGCGCCGCTGCCGCGCTGGCCGTGCAGAGCCTGGCCTGGCTGACCACGAATACCGCGGCGCTGCGTCCGGTCTGGACGCTGTTTCACCTGGCTGTGCTGCTCTGGGGGTTGATGCTGTTGTCCCAGGCGCGCCAGCCCGCATGGGTCAGCGACGCCGGCCGCACCGTCTGGTCACGCATCCGGCCACTGGCCGCGGCGCGTGGCGGCATCTTCGCCACCGGTGCGTTGTGGGCCTTCATGCCCTGCGGCCTGCTCTATTCGGCGCTGCTGGTCGCTTCGCTCAGCGGCGGGCCGCTGGAGGGCGCGCTGTCGATGGCGCTGTTCGCTGCCGGCAGCAGCGTGTCGCTGATGCTCGTGCCGCTGCTGTACGACAAGCTGCAGGGCCGCGGCAACAAGCTCAAGCAGGACTGGGGCACACGCGCGGCGGGTGGCTTGCTGATCGTCGCGGCGGCCTGGGCGCTCTGGGCGGATGCCTTTCACCGCTTTGCCGAGTGGTGCGGTATCGGAATTGCCTGACCTGGGGTTCCGGTCGATGGTCAACGCGCGACGGTGGCGCGGATGGCGATGAAAATGGTGTGGAGTGCCGGTTGAAGCAGGCCCATGCAGGGTAGACTGCAAATTCCGCTGCAACAAGGAACGCCCGTCATGGACGCCATCTCATCTAATGACCTGAACGACATGGGGCGCTATCTGCAGTTCATGGTGAAGTCCGATGCTTCGGATCTTTTTGTCACCGTGGGTGCCCCACCATCTGTCAAGGTACATGGGGTGATCCGCCCCATGAATCTGCCCGCCTTGACGTCTGACGATGCGAAGTCGCTGGCCTATTCGGTCATGCGCGAGTCCCAGATGCGTGAGTTCGAATCATCGCTGGAGTGCGACCTGGCCACAACCATCGACGGCTTGGGGCGCTTTCGCTTCAACATTTTCATGCAGCGCGGCGAGGTGGCGATGGTCGTGCGCTACATCACCTCGACTGTCGCATCGATAGATGAACTCAAGTTGCCGCCTGCTCTCAAGGGCCTGGCCATTCTCAAGCGGGGCCTGGTATTGGTCGTGGGTGCCGCCGGTTCAGGCAAGTCCACCACGCTGGCCGCCATGCTCGACTACCGCAACGGCACGGTGCCGGGACATATCCTGACCATTGAGGATCCGATCGAGTTTGTGCACCACCACAAGCAGTCGCTGGTCGACCAGCGTGAGGTGGGCCTGGACACGCATTCATTTGAGGATGCGCTTCGCCATGCGATGCGCGAAGCGCCGGATGTGATCATGATCGGCGAAATTCGCGATCGCCTCACCATGCAGCATGCGATGGCCTATGCCGAGACGGGGCACCTGTGTGTGTCCACGCTGCACGCGAACAACGCCAACCAGGCCATCGAACGCGTGCTCAACCTGTTTCCGGAAGAGTCTCGCCGCCAGGCGCTGATGGATTTGTCGCTCAACCTCAAGGGCGTGGTGGCGCAGCGCCTGATCAAGGGTAGCAGCGGCAAGCTGGTACCAGCCGTGGAGGTGATGCTGCAGTCTCCCTACATCTCGGATCTGATTCTCAAGGGCCAGGCGGATCAGATCAAGCCGGCCATGGCCAAGAGCAACGAATTGGGCATGCAGACTTTCGACCAGTCCCTGTACAACCTCTACACCGCCGGAGACATCTCTCTGGAGCAGGCCATCGAGAACGCAGACTCGAAAACCGACTTGTCCCTGAGGGTGAGGCTGACCTCCGGCAGGGCTCCGGACGCGTCGGGCATGGAGATCAAGTCGTGAGGCGGGGGGCGCGAAGATGAGCGAATCGACGGATTCATCCACGCCGCAATGGGACGGTGAACCACACGAGCTGGCTCCTGCCATGCTGGCAATGGCAGCCGGCTTGCCTGCGATACCGCCGCCGGTCACCACCATCCCGCAGTTGCTTGTGGCCCTGGAATATCTGCGTACCCGCCCCAGCCAATCGGTCGAGAGCATCATCCTTGACTTGGGCTACCTGTCGAAAGAGGCGCTTGCATCCTACTTGCATAAGGCAGGGTCTTCCGGGTCTTCAGGTTATTTGTTGGGGAATCTCCTCGAGAAGGGGTTGATCACGCTGGATGCATCGCACCGGATACTGTCGAGGTTGGCCGGTCTGCCGGAGGTGGACCTGAGCCATTTCGAGATCCGGACGGACGCTGATGAATTGAACGTGAGTGACGCGCGTCGCTACCATGTGTGTCCCCTCGGGGCGACGCCCGACAGCTTTTTTGTGGCTTCGTTTACACCGACCCAACAGGAACTCGCGCTACTGCTTTCGTCCCTTCTCAATCGGCATGTGCAACTGGTGTGGGCGTCGGCTCAGGCCATCGATGAAAGGCTCGTGAATCTTGTGCCGGGTCGGCGGAATCCAGTGCCCGCTAACGGACCGGCAGCAAAAGGAGCGGCGCCGAATGCGCGCGTCACCGGGTTGCCGGAGGCAGCAGACACCGGGACGGAAAATGAGAATATCGACCTGTTGCTGGCCAAGGCGATTGCCGAGGCGGATTCCCATCCGGCGGGTGCGCAGCTCCTCGATATTGTCGAGTCGTCCAGCTTCGTGATGTTGGTCAAGCGCATGATTCAGGATGCCCAAAAGCTCAATGCCTCTGACATCCACATCGAAACCAACCCGGGCCAGATGGTGACCCGTGTTCGCTTTCGCCGCGATGGGGACCTGGAACCCTACCTGAAGTTGCCGGCTTCGCTGCGCGCTGCGCTGGTGTCGCGCATCAAGGTGATGTCGAAACTCGACATTTCCGAGCGCCGCCGGCCGCAGGACGGGAAAATCAACTTTGCTGATTTTGGCGGCAGTAAGCTCGAGCTGCGGGTTGCGGTGCTGCCTACCCATGATGGTCTGGAAGATGTGGTGATGCGCCTGCTGGCGTCGAGTAAACCGATCCCGTTGGAGAAACTGGGTCTCCAACCTCGCGATGAAAAAAAGGTGTTGGCCATGTCGGCCCACTCCTTCGGCCTGATCCTTGCCGTCGGTCCCACCGGATCTGGCAAGACCACGACCTTGCACTCGATGCTGAAAGAGATCAACACAGACCAGCGCAAGATATGGACCGCCGAAGACCCCATCGAGATCACGCAGGACGGCCTGCGCCAGGTCCAGGTCAATCCAAAGATTGGCGTGACCTTTGCCGCTGCCATGCGTGGCTTCCTGCGGGCCGACCCGGACATCATCATGATCGGCGAAATTCGTGATGCCGAGACTGCCAAGATCGTGATCGAAGCATCGTTGACGGGGCATCTGGTTCTCTCTACCCTGCATACCAACAACGCCTCGGAGAGCGTGGTTCGCCTGCTGGACCTGGGCATGGACCCGATGAACTTTGCCGACTCGCTGTTGGGCATCGTGGCCCAACGCCTGATTCGGGCGCTGTGCCCAAAATGTGCCGCACCCAAGACACTTCCCCGCGAAACGTTTGACGAGCTGGTGACGGAGTACATCGACGGCACGCCCATGGATGCCGAGGAGGGTCGCCGCCGGCTGGTGGACGCCGCCGGCGTCAGCAAGTCCGACGAGATCGTGGTCAGGACGGCGGTAGGCTGCCCACAGTGCGGAGGCAAGGGCTACAAGGGTCGCATGGGGATCTACGAGGTGCTGGAGAATAATCCGACCTTGCGCGGCCTGATCCAGCATCAGGCTCGTCCGTCTGAGGTGTTCGAGACCGCCATCCGGATGGGCATGCGCAGTCTGCGGCATGACGCGCTGGAGAAGATGGTGCAGGGGAAGATCGACCTGCCACAGGCCCGTGCCGCCTACGGTTGAATCAATCAGTATGGAACGGGCGTGAAACTCGACGTTTCCTGTACGGTGCGCGCATTCGCCAGCTGGCATGGCCACGCGCCGGGATTTTTGCACCCGGTGCGCTGTGCAGACCTTGTACACCGCGTTGCGTTATGGTTCGGTCTGGCGCAGGGCCCATCGCTCCCCCGGCGATAGCGTTAACAGGCCATGAGCCCATCAACGGAGAGTGACCGTCTCGAGGTAGAACGGCATGTGAACCTTCCAGTGCAGCTCGCGTTCGATGTGCTGGCGCATGGCGTCCGCAGCAGCGGGTTCACCGTGCGTGATGAAGGTCTGTCGCGGCGGCGCCTTGAACCCCTTGAGCCAGCTCACAATTTCGGCGGCATCCGCATGGGCCGACAGGTCGTCCAGCATGGCAACCTCGGCCCGGACGGGCACGTCCTCGCCGAATATTCGCACCGTCGGCGCGCCCCCTGCGATCGAGGCACCGCGCGTGCCGCCGGCCTGAAAGCCGGCAAACAAAATGGTGTTGCGTTTGTCGGGCGCAAAGGCCTTGAGGTGGTGTACCACGCGCCCGCCCGTGGCCATGCCACTGGCGGCGACGATCACCATCGGGCCATGGCGCGCATTGAGCAGCCGCGATTCTTCCGGCGTTTGCACGATATGCGCGGCGTGCGCCAGCGCATCACATTCGGCGGCCGTCAGCCGCAGTTCCGATTTGTGTTTCAGGTACACCTGCATGGCGCTGGCCGCCATGGGGCTGTTGAGGTACACCGGAATGTTGTGGATCACGCCCTGGGCCTTGAGCAGCTGGATGCAGTGCAGCAGGCTCTGGGCCCGGCCCACGGCGAAGGCCGGGATCACCACCACGCCGCCGCGGGCGGCGGTGCGGTTGATCACCTTGCCCAGTTCCAGCAGCGGGTCCGAATTTTTGTGCGGGCGGTCGCCATAGGTGGATTCCACCACCAGGTAGTCGGCCCCATCCATCTGCACGGGGGGCTTGAGCACCAGATCGTGGGGCCGGCCGATGTCTCCGGAAAACAGGATGGAGCGAGAGCCGTCATCCAGCCAGACAAACGACGAGCCGGCCATGTGGCCCGAGGGCGTCATGCGCGCGTGCAGGCCTGGTGCGGGCTGCCAGTCCGTGCCATAGGGCACGGGATGAAACAGCTTGAGGCACTGCAGCGCGTCGTCGCGTGTGTACAGCGGCAGCGCCTCCTTGTGTTTGGACAGCTTGTGGCGGTTGGTGTACTCGGCTTCTTCCTCCTGCAGGTGGCCTGAATCGGGAAGCAGGATCCGGCACAGGTCGTAGGTGGCGGGTGTGCAGAACACCTTGCCGCGAAACCCCTGGCGCGCCAGCAGGGGCAGGTAGCCGCTGTGGTCAATGTGGGCGTGCGTCAGGATCACGGCGTCGATCGAGGCCGGTTTCACCGGTGGCGGTGCCCAGTTGCGCAGGCGCAGCAGCTTGTAGCCCTGGAACAGGCCGCAATCGACCAGCACTCTGGACTTGTCGTGCTGAATCAGGTATTTGGACCCGGTGACGGTGTCGGTCGCGCCAAGGAATTGAAGTTTCATGGCTTCAGTCTAGAAAGGGCGGTGGGGCGGCCCCTTGCGGTGGATCAACAGGGGTGGACGTGACTAACGACAGGCTCTTCTTTCTTCTACCGCGCCAGGGCCGTCCGCGCGGCCGCCAGGTCCCAGCCGGCCCAGCCGCAGCTCTTGAAAAGCACCGGCCCTGCCGGCCTCGGCGTGTCGTGGGCCAGCACGTCCGCGAGTGTTGCAAAGCGGCTCACATCCAGACCGGCCTGCAGCAGATCGCCTGCTTCATGGCTTGCATCGGCGGTGTCCACAAACACCGCGCCCTGCTGTGCAAAGTGACGGCACAGGTCGGGGCCAAGCTCCACCATCCGCGGCGTGAAGGCGCCTACCGCGCTGATGAACGCATCCCGGCGCGGCAGGTTGTCGAGCACCACGCCATGGGCCGGCGTGCAGGTGACCGCCAGCGGGCAGTCGGCCAGCGCGGCGTTGGCGTCCTGCACCACACGGGCCTGCAGGCCCAGCGCGTGCGCATGCTGCACCAGCGCCTGCGCACTGGCCGCGCTGCGCGAGGCGATCACGACTTCACTGACCTGCAGGACTTCGGCAAAGGCGTCGAGGTGGGCCTTGCCCTGCACCCCCGCGCCCACAATCAGCAGCGGCCCGCGGGTGTTGGGAGCCAGCCGCTGTGCCGCCAGCAAGGAGACGGCCGCGGTACGCCGCGCCGTGACCGTCGGGCCGTCCAGCACCAGCCGGCGTTCGCCGCTGGCAATGTCAAACACCACCACATCGCCCTGGATGGTGGCGCGTGGTGTGCCGGCGTTGGCCGGCGTGAAGGTGATCAGTTTGGTCATGGCCACCCGGCCGTCCGAGGCCGGCATCACAAACAGGCTGCCGCCGCCGGCCAGGGGCAGCACCTGCCGCTGCGGAACCTGCACCGAGGCATCACCCAACTGGCGCACGATCTCTTCCAGCAGGGCGGGGTAGGGCAGGCGTGCCGCGGTCTGCGCGGCGCTCAGCAGCATGGGAGAATCGGTCATGGCTGGATGGTAATTCCATTCCCAGATCCTCCGTGCACTTTGTCGGCTTCGCTAGCCGTACGCCCGTACTGTCGTCGCTTCGCCTTCGCGTTCACGAATGATCAGGAAATGGAATAAGCCAGCCTGCACATACCCTGCCCGTGGCGTCGGCACAGGGCCGGTCAGGGCGTGTTTGCGGGAAGCGGTTTTATCCTACATCGGCACGGGAAATGCCCCGCGTTGAATGTCCAGGGCGCGTTCATAACATCGAAACAGTCGCAACGAGGAGTTTGTTTCATGTTTTCCACCCATCTGCCCCAAGTCAATGCCATCCCCCGTGAATACCTCTATCTGGGTGGCGGGGCGGTGCTGATTGTCAGCCTGCTGGCGGCCATCGCCATGGTGGCCGGTGGTGAAGTCAAAAAGGCCAAGGCGCGTGACTCCATGCTGGCCTCCCAGCAGACCGCTGTGGCTTATTGTGTGGAAACCCTGCGCGGTGCGGCCCTCAGCAGTTGCGTGCGCCATGCCCGCGCCGACGGGTACAACGATGGCGCAAAGGCCACGCTGGCTGGCAATGATCCGACGGGTGCTGTGATGGCCAGCGGCCAGGCCAGGGCCCCCGTGGACAACATGGGCATGATGCCGGTTTCCTTCAGCGCCGTCCGTTAACGCCGGCTTTTGCACCGGTTTCCGGCGGGCACCCGTCTGCGGTGCTGAGGATTTTCAGGAAGGGCGCCGGCAGCGGTTAGCATTCCTTCCATGAAGTTATCCCGCCTGTTTCAGCCTCGCAATCCCCTGTTCTGGATGGCCATGGCGCTCAATGCCCTGTCGGCCGCGCTGGCCTGGATTGTCCACAACCGGGTGCTCGACACCTGGGCGACCCTGATCGTTGGCGGTTTCGCCCTCAGCAACGCGCTGATCGGCAGCTGGCTGGTCTGGCGGCTGCTGCGGGGCGAGCCAGCTCCCAAAAAAATCAACTGATCGCTCCCGCGCCGTGCGATATGTCGCGCTGCGTGGTCAGTGCCGCGCGCAGGGCCACCCGCAGCCCGCGCACCACGTCCTCCTGCGCCATGTGGGGCTGGCCCTGGCCGGGCAGGAAAGGCACATGAACAAAGCCGCCGCGCGTGCGTTTGAAGCCGCGCCGCGTGGCCAGCATGTGCATGAGTCCGTAAAACACATGGTTGCAGACAAAGGTGCCGGCGGTCTGCGAAACCTCGGCGGCAAGGCCTTCTTTGTGCAGCGCCTGCAGCATGGCCTTGATGGGCAGCGTGCTGAAATACGCCGCCGGCCCGTCAGCGATAACGGGCGTGTCCACCGGCTGCGCGGCGGCATTGTCGGCAATGCGCGCGTCGTTCACATTGATGGCCACCCGCTCCAGCGAGAGGGCGGCGCGCCCGCCGGCCTGGCCGACACAAATGACCAGCGCCGGCTTGTGCGTGCGTAGCAGCCGCCCAAGTTCGGCCAGGGAGGCTTCAAACACGGTCGGCAACAGGGCTGCCACCACCTGATGGCCGGCGATGCGCCGGCCGTGCAGCGCCTGGACCGCCAACCAGCTCGGGTTCAGGGCATCGCCGCCGAACGCGTCAAAACCGGTCAGGAGGATGGGCGGCAGGGGTGGGGCGGTCGGCGGGCGTGGCATGCCGCCATTGTGCGGCAGGCCGGGCCACATGGCTTCCCGGCATCGATCGCCCCGGCGGCGCTGGCGCAGGGCGCCTATTTCCTGATCAGTGCGCCGGTTTCCCGGTCGAAACGGACCTGGCGCACCTGCCCGTTCTGGCCGGGAAAGCCGTCCAGCGCTGCGCGCACCAGATACGGCATGACCGCAGGCAGGGCGGCGTTGCCTTCATACACCACGCGGGATTCGAACACGGCGCGTGGTTGCCCCGGCGGGCCGCTGCGGGTATCGAGCAGGCGCAGGTTGAGCTGGCTGAACTGCACGGTGTAGGGCACGACCCGGTCGCCCACATAGGTCGGACCGAACCGGCTGGGCGCCCAGAAGCCCGGAAAATACTGGCCGGCGGCATTGCGGCGCGGCGGGTAAAACACCAGGGGGTCTTCATACACGGGCTGCAGATAGGTTCTTTGCTGGGTCTGGCTGACCGTGCTCAGTTCGGCCAGCAGGCGCGCCTGCTCGCCCGCGGCGGCAGGCCGCAGCCCCAGTTTTTCCAGTTCAAGCTGCGCATACCGTTCATAGGTGGCCTGTTCCAACTCCTGGGGTGCGCCCCAGCGGTTGGGCGGCGGCTTGATGAAGCTGAAGCTGCTGCCGGCGGCGTCGGCGGGCCACTGGTTGAAGCTGGTGACCTGGGTCACCAGCGGGCCGGCGCAGGCGGTCAGCAATAAGGCTGACAGCAGAACGGGAAAAATGCGCGCGCGTTCAAGAAAGTTGTTCATGTTCAATGGGATGCTGCAACATACAAAATGTTCCGTCTCTGGATTCAAAGCTCAAGTAAAGTCATTTGCACAGTTTGCATCGCATCCGCGGCGCTGACACCAACGAAAGTCAATCATGAAGTGGGAAGGCAACCGCGAGTCGGACAACGTCGAAGACCGCCGCAGTGGAGGCGGTGGGGGCGGGCTGCTCGGTGGCCGGAGCATCGGCATTGGCACGATTGTCGTGGCACTGGTGGGTGGCTGGATCTTTGGCATCAACCCGCTGACCATTCTGAGCATGCTCAGCGGCGGCACGCCCACCGCACAGGTGCAGCAGCAGGGGCCGGCGCAGCGTCCGCCGGCGGACGACCGCATGGCCAGTTTTGTGTCCACCGTGCTGGCCGACACCGAAGACGTCTGGAAAGTCGTGTTCAGCCAGGGCGGCAGCACCTACCAGGAGCCGCGGCTGGTGCTGTTTCGCGGTGCCACCGCCACGGCCTGCGGCCAGGGGCAGGCGGCCATGGGGCCTTTTTATTGTCCGGCCGACCAGAAGGTCTACATCGACCTCGGGTTTTATGAAACCCTGCAGAAAAAACTGGGCGCGCCCGGCGACTTTGCCCAGGCCTATGTGATTGCCCACGAGGTCGGCCACCATGTGCAGAACCAGCTGGGCATCACCGGCAAGATGGACCAGATGCGGGGCCGTGTCAGCAAGGCCGAATACAACGCCATGAGCGTGCGGCTGGAGTTGCAGGCCGACTGCTTTGCCGGCTTGTGGGCGCACCACGCGCAGCGCGCCCGTGCCATCCTGGAGCAGGGCGACGTCGAGGAGGCCATGAATGCCGCCGCGAAAATCGGCGACGATGCGCTGCAGCGCGGCGGTGGCGGTGCCATCGTGCCCGAGAGTTTTACCCACGGCAGCAGTGCCCAGCGTGCGCGCTGGTTCAACAACGGCTTGCAGCAGGGCAGTGTCAAGGCCTGCGACACCTTCTCCGCCAGGAATTTATAGAAAACAAGGCTCCAGCCCATGCCCTGTCAGCGGAGGATGCTATTAAATTAATAGCATTTGGGCGACGGAAAACCGGTCATCCGCAGGCCCGACCGGGCGGCGGGCCGGCCAAAATGCCTTTATCGCCCAAAGTGCGACAATAGCAGGCTAAATGACATCATCTTTTTCGAACCTTTCGCTGGCAGAACCGCTGGCCCGCGCCGTAGCCGAAATGGGCTACGAAACCATGACCCCCATCCAGGAGCAGGCCATTCCGGTCGTTCTCCAGGGCAGGGACGTGATGGGCGCCGCCCAGACCGGCACCGGCAAAACCGCCGCTTTCGCGCTCCCGCTACTGCAACGCATGATGAAGCACGAGAACGCGTCGACTTCGCCGGCGCGCCATCCGGTGCGTGCCCTGGTGCTGCTGCCCACGCGCGAACTGGCGGTGCAGGTCGCCGAGCAGGTGAAGTTCTACGCCAAGTACACCAATCTCAACAGCGCGGTGGTGTTCGGGGGCATGGACATGAAGCCGCAAACCGCTGAGCTGAAAAAAGGCGTCGAGGTGCTGGTCGCCACACCGGGCCGCCTGCTCGACCACATCGAAGCCAAGAACACCGTGCTCAACCAGGTCGAATACGTGGTGCTCGACGAGGCCGACCGCATGTTGGACATCGGCTTTCTGCCGGACCTGCAGCGCATCCTGAGCTACCTGCCCAAGCAGCGCATCACCCTGCTGTTTTCGGCCACGTTCTCGCCCGAGATCAAGCGCCTGGCATCCAGCTTCCTGCAGGACCCTATCACGATCGAGGTGGCGCGTTCCAACGCCACCGCGTCCACGGTGGAGCAGCATTTCTACGCCGTCAGCGCCGACGACAAGCGCCGCGCGCTGCACCAGGTGCTCAAAACCCGTGGCATCAAGCAGGCCTTTGTGTTTGTCAACAGCAAGCTCGGCTGCGCTCGCCTGGCCCGCTCGCTGGAGCGCGAGGGCCTGAAAACCACCGCCCTGCACGGCGACAAAAGCCAGGACGAGCGCCTGAAAGCGCTCGAGGCCTTCAAAAGCGGCGAAGTCGACCTGCTGGTGTGTACCGATGTGGCCGCGCGCGGCCTGGACATCAAGGACGTGCCGGCGGTGTTCAACTTCGACGTGCCTTTCAACGCGGAAGACTATGTGCACCGCATCGGCCGCACCGGCCGCGCCGGCGCGTCGGGCCTGGCAGTGAGTTTTGCGGCTGCGAGCGACCAGCGTCTGGTCACCGACATCGAAAAACTCATCAAGACCAAGATCGAGCTCGAACCCATGGAGTTCGATGAAGACCAGCCGCGCATCAAGGAGCAGGGCCGCATCAACGACGGCCGGCGCATGTACCGCGACAGCGGCGACCAGCCCGTGCGCGAGGCGCCCGAGGCCCAGCGCGACAGGCCGGAGCGCCGCGAACGCCGCGAGCCCGCGCCGCAACGCCAGTCGGCCTCGCGCGACCCCTTCTTCGACAAGCCTTACGAATCCAGCCTGCCGGCCGAAGCGCAGCCGGCCTGGGAAGCGGCCGGCAAGGGCGGCGCCGCACGCGGCGTGTCGGCCAACATCAAGCCGAAGAAAAAAGTCGCTGCGCTGTTCAAGACAGGTAGCTGAGGCGGCGGGCCCGCTGGCTGTCGGGACCGGGGCCTACTGTTTCCCGCGCAGGCGTCTGATGGTTGGGCCACGCGAGCCGCGCCAAGCTGGGGCCATGATGCCCTCGATCGCTGGCCTGCGCCGCGCCTACCAACGTTCCTCCTTTCCCACCCTGTTGCGTCCGGTGCGCCGTGCCGTCGACCTGTGGATGAATGCGGACGGCCTGCGCATGAGTGCCGCCATGTCCTTCTACGGCATTCTCAGCCTCGCGCCCCTGCTGGTGCTGCTGGTGGCCGTACTGGGCTGGTGGCTGGACCGCAGCTACATCGAAAGCAGCCTGATCCGGGAGATTGGCGGCGTGATCGGCGAGCAGGGCGCGCAGATGATCAAGCAGGCGCTGGCCAGCGCACAGGAGCCGTCGGAGGGGCTGCTGGCCTCGGGCATCGCCTTTGTGTTGCTGCTGTCGGGTGCCACCGGCGTGTTTGCCGAACTGCAGGACGCCTTCGAACGGCTCTGGCGCCAGGACACCGGCGTGCCGCCGCAGCAGAAGTGGTGGTACGGCGCGTCGCTGCGTGTGCGCGGCATTGCCTACATCCTGGCCTTCGGTTTTCTGCTCCTGGTGTCGCTGGCGATCTCGGCCATCCTGAGTTTCCTGACCACCTGGGCTGGCGTCTACATGCCGCTCGAAAGTGTTGCGGTGGCGATCAACGAGCTGGTCTCCATGGGGTTTTCCGCGGGACTGTTCGTCGCGCTGATGCGCATGAGCGCCGGGCCCAAACCTGCGCTGCGTTACCTGGTGATGGGCGGCATCGCCGGCGGCATTTTGTTTGCGCTGGGCAAGTACCTGATGGCGATTTACCTGTCGACCGCGGCCGTGGTGTCGGCCTACGGCGCGGCCGGCTCGCTGGTGGTGCTGCTGATGTGGATCTACTTCTCGTCGGCGGTGCTGCTGCTTTCGGCCAGTGTGGCGCGCGCCCTGTCCGACGAGGCGGAACTCAGGAAGGCCGCCCCGGCCCCTGCGTGAGCGGTTGGCAGGCTGTTGAGATGCTATCTTATTGATAGCTGTTGGCGCAGGTACCTGTTGGGCTGGAGGCCCGAAATCCTTGGAAACCCTTGGATGTCCGGCTGCGTTCAGTCCGGTGCCTGGACCTGCGGACAGGGCACACGGACCAACTCGAACTGACCGGGCCTGCTGCCCAGCCGCGCCGCGCTCAGGCAGCCGCCCCAGACACAGCCGGTGTCCAGCGGCAGGGTATTGGCCAGCAGGCCGGCCCCGCTGGCCACGGTGTCGGCGCCCAGCGTGGACCAGTGGCCGAAGGCGACCGGCAGACCGGCGGTTTTTCGGCCGGGCACTTCAAACCACGGCAGGTAACCGGGGGGTGCCGCCTGCGTGCTGCCGGTGGTGGCAAATTCCATGGCGCCGTCGGCGGTGCAAAAACGCATGCGTGTCAGCGCATTGACAATCACGCGCAGCCGCTCGGCACCGGTCAGCGTGTCCTGCCACTGGTTCGGCGTGTTGCCGTACATCGCTTTCAAGAAGCCGGTCAGGTCGGGGCCGCGCAACGCCTGCTCGACCTCGCCGGCCAGCGCCATGGTTTGTGCGGCGCTCCACTGCGGCAGCACGCCGGCGTGCACCATGAGCCAGCCGTGTTCCAGCATGGCCATGCGGCGGTGCCGCAGCCAGTCGAGCAGGGCGTCGCAGTCGGGCGCGTCCAGCACCTGCTGCACGGTGTCGCTGCGGTGTGGTTTGCGCAGCCCGTGGCGGATGCCGAGCAGGTTCAGGTCATGGTTGCCCAGCAGGCACTGCGCCGCGTCGCCCAGGCCGGACAGGCTGCGCAGCACGCCCAGCGAGTCCGGGCCGCGGTTGACCAGGTCGCCCAGGATGTAAAGGGTGTCGCGGCTGGGGGAAAAATCCACGCTGTGCAGCAGGCGCTGCAGCGGCTCGTTGCAACCCTGCAGGTCGCCAATCAAGTAAAGTGCCATGTGTTCATTCTGCCTTCGGATCCATGGATTTCATCCTCATCGCCTTTTTGACCCTGCTTAACGGCGTTTTTGCCATGTCCGAGATGGCGCTGTCGGCAAGCCGCAAGGCCAGGCTCACCGCCCTTGCAGAGTCGGGTGACAAGGGCGCGCAGGGGGCGCTGTCGCTGCTCGATAACCCGACGCAGTTTCTCTCGTCGGTGCAGGTCGGCATCACCTCCATCGGCATGCTCAACGGCATCATCGGCGAGGCGGCCTTCAGCAACGGGCTCTCGGCGTGGATACAGACTTTTGGCGCCTCGCCCCGTGCGGCCGACATCACGGCCACGGCACTGGTGGTGACCATCATCACCTACATCACGATTGTGTTTGGCGAACTGGTGCCCAAGCGCATCGGCCAGCTGTACCCCGAGACGGTGGCGCGCCTGGTGTCGCGTCCGATGATGTGGGTGGCCACCGGCGCCAAGCCTTTTGTGCGGCTGCTGTCCTTCAGCACCCACAGCGTGCTCAAGCTGCTGCGTGTCGACACCGCCGGCGACCGCACCGTGACCGACGAGGAGATCGCCGCCAGCCTGGAAGAGGGCGTGGACGCCGGGCTGATCGAGGAGCACGAGCACCAGATGGTGCAGAACGTCTTTCTGCTCGACGACCGGCTGCTCACCTCGCTGATGCTGCCGCGCTCGGACATCGAGTGGCTGGACGCCAGCGACACCGTGGCGCAGGCCATCGTCAAGGCCGGCGCGACCGGGCACTCGTGGTACCCGGTGTGCCGCGGCAGCCTCGACGACGTCGTGGGTGTGGTCAACGTGGCCAAACTGCTGGCCCTGCGCGGCCAGATCCAGCCCGTCGGCGAGGAGACCGGCACCGGCACCACACCGACGCTGGCCGACCGCATTGACACCTACGCGATCCCGGCCATGTTTGTGCCCGAAACGCTGACCGGCATGGAGCTGCTCGAGCAGTTTCGCACCCAGTCCACCCGCATCGTGTTTGTGGTTGACGAATACGGCGTGGTGCAGGGCCTGATGACCCCGATGGACATGCTGGAGGCCATCACCGGCGAGCTGCAGCCCGGTGCGCAGGTGGACGCCTGGGCCACGCGCCGCGCCGACGGCAGCTGGCTGATCGACGGCGTGATGCCGGTGTCAGAACTCAAGGCCCGGCTCGACATCCGGGAGCTGCCCGACGAGGACAGGGGCCGCTACAACACCGTGGCCGGCCTGCTGCAAAGCGTGTCGGGCCGCCTGCTGGGCACCGGCGATGTGGTTGACGCCGCGGGCTGGCGTTTTGAGGTGCTGGACCTGGACGGCAAACGCATCGACAAGGTGCTGGTCAGCCGGATTGCCGGGCAGCCGGAACAGCCGGCCTGAAAGGGTCAGCCTGAAAGAGCCATCGGTCAACAGGCGGCTCCAATAGTATTTTCGACCTCAAGACCAGACCAGACCAGACTGGACGGTCGTAGACAGCTATTGATTCAATAGCAAATCAGTTTGCGGCGGGCTCAGGGCCGGCTGGCCGGCCGCACCGCTGGCGCCACCGTGATCAGCACCTCGTTGCCGCCAAAGTTGCTGCCCTGCATCTGCACCGTGGCCACACGTTCGGCCTTGGTGAAGGTCAGCAGGCTGAGTTTGGAAAACGAGCTCGAGGTCAGCGTCCAGCCGGCGGCGGGCAGGTTGTCGCGGAACCAGGCAAACGCCGGTTGCGCCTCGCCCGGCACGGTCAGGCTCAGCCGCCCCATCCAGGTATTGCCCGAACCCATGACCAGGCTGTCCTGCTGCTTGATGACCGCGCCCTGCGGCAACGGCACGTCGCCCGCCAGCTGTTTCGCCGTGGCCTCGGTCACGGTGCTGTCGCTGCCCAAGGGCGTGCTGCCCATGGAGCTGCAGGCCAGCAGCGCGAAGGTGGTGGAAAGCGCGAGCAGGGTCTTGAGGGACGTCATGGTTGGAACCCGGTAGGCGGTGACACATTCCTGGCCGCACCGTGATGCCGCACCAGAGGCTGCGAGATTGTAACGGGGGGTACGCGCGGGAAGCCGGCGCACGCTGCCGGGGCGGACGCTGTATCCTTGTTTGCACCACCAACCGGAACAAGACACCCGGGCCGCTTCAGCCCGGAATCCTCCATGAATCCTCCGCACCGCCCATTGCGCACCCTGCGAGACCGGCCCCGGCACGGCCTGACGGATGAATAACGCCGTGTGGTTCTTGCTGGTGGGCGGCCTGCTGCTGGTGATGGGTCTGACCTACACCGTCCTCAAGCGCTCGCCGGTTACGGCCGCCATCATTTACCTGGCCGTGGGCTTGCTGGTGGGCCCGAGCGCGCTCAACCTGCTGCACTTCAACCCGCTCAAGGAGTCGGCCCTGCTGGAGGTGCTGACCGAGGGGGCCGTGCTGATCTCCCTGTTTTCTGCCGGCGTCAAGATGCCGGTACCCTTCAGCTTCACCCGCTGGCGCGCGCCGATTCTGCTGGCCACCGTGTCCATGACGCTCACCGTTGCCATGGTGGCGGCCTTTGCTTTCTATGTGCTGGGCCTGCCGCTGGGCGCCGGCGTGCTGCTGGGCGCGATTCTGGCGCCCACCGACCCGGTGCTCGCCACCGATGTGCAGATCCGCCACCCGGGCGACCGCGACCAGCTGCGTTTTACCCTGACCTGCGAGGCGGGCATGAATGACGGCAGCGCCTTTCCCTTTGTGATGCTGGGGCTCGGTTTGCTGGGCCTGCACGAACTCGGCGACTTCGGCCTGCGCTGGGTCCTGGTGGATGTGCTGTGGGCCACGCTGGCCGCAGTCCTGATTGGTGGCGTGGCCGGCATCGCACTGGCCCGCCTGGGCTGGAAATTCCGGCGGGCGCCGCACAAGCACGAGTTGCTGGACGACTTCCTGGGCCTGGGGTTGATCGGCGTGGTGTACGGCTTGACGGTCATGGTGCAAGCCTGGGGTTTTCTGGCCGTCTTTTTTGCCGCCGTGGCGCTGCGCCAGACCGAACTGAAGCTGGCGAGGAGCGCACCCAAATCCGCCGCCGCCGTCACCGAAACCGCCGGCACCGGCGCGCCGGCCAGCGCCGGGCCCGCCGCCGATCCGGACTCCTTGCACACCGTCAGCGAAGGCTCGCTGGTCTTCAAGGAACACCTGGAGCGGCTGTCGGAACTGATGCTGGTGCTGCTGGTGGGCGGCTCGCTGTTCCTGACCTCCTGGAGCTGGCCGGCGGTGGGGCTGGCGCTGTTCCTGTTTCTGGTGGCGCGCCCGCTCAGTGTGCTGGCCGGCCTGCTGTTCACGCCGACGCCCTGGCGCATTCGCGGCATGACGGCCTGGTTCGGCGTGCGCGGCATCGGCTCGCTGTATTACCTGATGTATGCCATCCAGCACCAGCTGCCCGAAACCCTGGCCTTGCAGATGATCCAGATGACGCTGGTGGTGGTGGCACTGTCCATCCTGCTGCACGGGGTCAGCGTCAAGCCCATGATGGGTTACTTCTGGCGGCGCAGCAAACAGACGCCGGTGCCCTGAGGCCGGCCTGCTTTTTTTTCATGCGAACCGGTGATACGGCGCCCGGTGCAGGCAGAACGTCCCGTCCCTGCCAGGGGGCAAGGGACGCCCGCCGCGCCTGCCTGCGGGCCGCTGCGTTAAGCTGCCCGCCATGGATTCGCTGACCCAGATTGCACTTGGTTCGGCCGTGAGCGTGGCCGTCATGGGCCGGCGCACCGCCGTGTGGAAGGCCGCGCTGTGGGGCGCGGTGGCCGGCACGCTGCCGGACCTGGACGCCTTCATCGACCACGGCAACGCCATCCTCAACATGACGCTGCACCGCGCCGAAAGCCATGCGCTGCTCTACCTCACGCTGGCCGCGCCGCCGCTGGCCTGGCTGGTCTCGCGCCTGCACGGCGAGGCTGCGCTGTTCCAGCGCTGGTGGCTGGCGCTCTGGCTGGCGCTCATCACCCACCCGCTGCTCGACGCCATGACGGTGTACGGCACCCAGTTGCTGCTGCCGTTCACCAGCTACCCGTTCGGCGTGGGCAGCGTGTTCATCATCGACCCGCTCTACACCGTGCCGCTGATCGTTGGCGTGGTGGCCGCGCTGCGGCTCAAAAGCAGCCGCGGCCTGCGCTGGAACGCGGCGGCGCTGGTGCTGAGCACGCTCTACCTCGGCTGGAGCGTGCTGGCGCAGCAGCAGGCCACCGGGGTGGCGCGCAGCTCGCTGCAGGTTGAGGGCATCACCGCCAGCGCGCTGCTGGTGACGCCCGCGCCCTTCAACACACTGCTGTGGCGCCTGGTGGCCACCACCCCCACGCAGTATTTTGAAGGCCACTATTCGCTGCTCGACACCTCACCGCGCATCACCTGGACCGCGCACGACCGCGGCGCCGACCTGATCACCTTGCACGGCCAGGACCCGCCGGTGGCGCGCATCGCGGCCTTCAGTCACGGCTTTTTTCGTCTGTCCGAATCGGGCGGGCGCCTGTTTGTCACCGACCTGCGCATGGGCCAGGAGCCGGCCTACACCTTCCACTTTGACCTCGGCACCGCCGCGGCCCGCGCCGCGCAAAGCCATGTGCCCACCCTCAACAGCGCGCGGCCCAATGTGGCGACGGCCCTGCCCTGGCTGTGGCGGCGCATGTGGGGCGACCCGCTGCCGCCGCCGCGGTGAACCGTTCTTTGTTGCTACTGATTCGATAGCTGCTTGCGTAGGTGTTGATTGGGCTTGGGTTCAATTTGGCTTGTTGATCTTGTCGCGATTCGTCGCGCCCCACAGTTCGGGCTGAGCTTGTCGAAGCCTGTCTGGTACTTGGGCACGAACAAGGCGCGCCAGACCCCCTGCTAAAATTAACCCCGGGTGTCAGCGCATTCGCGCCAGGGCAGGTATGCGTCGGTCGGGCCGCCACGCGGAGTACCTGCGCCCATGCCTTCGACCCCTGACACCATCCAGGTGATTGCTGCCGCCATTTTTGCCGTGGCCCTGCTGCACACCTTTGCCGCCAAACAGTTCGAGCGGCTGTCCCACCGCTATCCCCGCCATGCCGGGCTGTTTCACCTGCTGGGTGAAGTCGAAGTGGTGTTCGGTTTCTGGGCCATCGTGCTGGTACTCGGCATGGCGCTGCTGGTCGGCGGCGGCGACGCGCTGGCGTATGCCGAGTCGCGCAACTACACCGAGCCGCTGTTCGTCTTCGTGGTGATGGTCATCGCGGCGTCACGGCCGGTGCTGCGCGCGGTGATGGCCTCGGTCAACACCCTGGCCCATTACATCCCGGTGCCCACCCCGATCGCGACCGCCTGGCTGGGCCTGGCCGCGGTGCCGCTGCTCGGCTCGTTGATCACCGAACCCGCGGCCATGACCATTGCCGCGCTGATGCTGGCGCCGCAGATCTTCCGCACGGCCGTGCCCGAAGGCGTCAAGTACTTCGCGCTCGGCGTGCTGTTTGTCAACGTGTCCATCGGCGGCACGCTGACCGCCTACGCGGCGCCGCCCGTGCTGATGGTGGCCGCCGCCTGGCAATGGGACAGCGCCTTCATGGCGGCCAACTTCGGCTGGAAAGCGGCCATCGCGGTGGTGATCAATGCCACCGCCGCTACCTTCGTGATGCGCCGGCACCTGCGCACACCGCCCGCGCCCCGGGGCGGGGAAGCGCGCATGCCGCTGTCGGTGGTGGCGGTGCACATCGGCCTGCTCGCGGCGGTGGTGCTGATGGCGCATCACCCGGTCGCTTTTCTTGCGATCTTTCTGCTGTTCCTCGGTTTCACCCAGGCCTATGACCGGCACCAGAGCCCGCTGATCATCAAGGAAGCGCTGCTGGTCGGCTTCTTTCTGGCGGGTCTGGTGGTGCTGGGCGGCATGCAGGCCTGGTGGCTGCAGCCCATTGTGGCCAGCCTGCAGCCGCTGGCGCTGTTCATGGGCTCGCTCGGCCTGACCGCCATCACCGACAACGCGGCGCTGACCTATCTGGGTTCGCTGATCGAAGGCATCTCCGACGAGTCCAAGTACATGCTGGTCGCCGGCGCGGTGGCTGGCGGCGGCCTCACCGTGATCGCCAACGCGCCGAATCCGGCCGGCGTGGCACTGCTCAAACGCGGCTTCGCCGACGAAACCGTGGGCGCCGGCGGCCTGCTGCTCGGCGCCTTGGGGCCGACGGCGGTGGCTGCGGCGGCGTTTCTGTTTCTGTAGCCGGGCAGGGCGGGCGTTCGGTTGCTAACTTATTGATAGCTGCTTGCGCCCGTTGAATAAGGGCTGGAGGCCGATTTTGTTCGCATGGTCAGTGGGGATGCCCCTACCAGGGTTTTCTGGCGCCAGCCACCTGCGCTGCACTGCGCGTGATGGCTGGCTGAAATAGCGTGACTACAAATAGTCCCTACCAATCAAATAAACGTAACTACAATAAATCGCGAATGTGACGTGGTCCGCATTGGCGTCGCTGGGCTACATCGGCTTGCGCATCATGGTCGTGGTGTTCGTTGCGCCCGCCCGAGTTGCCCACAGAGCGCCGCATCATCAGCTTGAGAAAAGCCAACACACGCGAGGTGAAACGTTATGCCGAAACTTAAAACCGGAACCATCCTTCCCAACCCTGCCGAGGACGCCGCCATCACGGCCGCTGCCCTGGCAGACCCCGATGCTGCCCCCTTCACGGATGTCGAATGGTTGCAAGTCAAACCACAGGTGCGTCGTGGCCGCCCGCTGGGCAGTGGCAGTAAAACCCAGGTCACCCTGCGCCTTGACGTGGAGGTGGTGGAAAAATTCAGGGCAACGGGCGATGGCTGGCAAACCCGCATCAACGATGCCTTAAAAAACTGGGTACGGACGCACGTGTGAAATACCGAAAATCCGCAACGTGCCTGACGCGTTGCGGTTCGGCGCCCTAGGCCAGGGCAAATAAATGTTCGCCAACAGCGAACAAAATAAGCATAATTCAGCTTTTCCTGATACACTTCGCTGGCGTTGTACTAAAGGGTGTTTCGTCAAAAGCGGGGCTGTGGCAACACAGCTCGTGGAAGCCGAAAGGTTTCTAATGTTTGCAGCAGAGGTCGATTTCTCTTTGCCTTGCGCGTCGCGGTCGTGTCTTCTCGATTCGGTCTTGATGTGTTGGTCAAACGGAACTTGCTTAGCGTAGCTGTGACGGGAACGAACTGTCTATGTCAGTTCGTTTTAATGGGCCCAGAGGTAAAACTGCCAGCGTTCTCCCAGCTTTTCTTGTGAGCGACGGGGCTCCGCATTTCGCGGGGTTTTGCAAGAAAGGAACCAAGATGGTTGATAAGCGCAAATGTACAAGCCGCTGGCAGGCATTGTTGAAGTTGATGTGGGGTTGGATTTGCAACCCTAAGGTATTCAAAGCGATGGTATGGACAGCAAGGGCTGCCTATCTGCTTTGGAAGATCTGGCAGAAGCTCAAGGATGACCTCTGGCCTTTTTATCAAGTGGATTGGGGAAGTCATGCAAAACGACGCCCTTCGGTTGATGCGAGTCTTTCACGACATGTCGCAAACCGCCTTGGCGGACAAGCTCGGTATTTCAAAATCGTACTTGAGCGAAATTGAGAAGGGGGAGAAGAAGAAAGTCACCCTGGACCTTCTTGAGCGCTACTCTCAGGTTTTCAATATCCCTGTGTCGTCTTTGATGTTCTTTGCAGAACAAGTGGATGAGGGCAAGCACGAAAAGGTGCGTGCTACTGTTGCTGGGAAGGTTTTGAAGATGCTCGACTGGATTGCGACAAAGCGAGACGTGGACAAACCTTAGCGTGAAAAAGGTAGAGAAGTCCTACCCGTTGGATCAAAGCCCGTTGTACTTAATGCCGACGCGAAAGAAGTTGGCCGGCCTGCTTGGATTCTCGCCGAGAGCACTCCAGAAACTGGCCGATGGCTCCAACAACTACGTACGGTTCAAAATCAAGCAGGATGGCAAGGAGCGGGACATCCAGGCACCCAAGGCCATTATGGAAAAGGTGCATCGGAAGTTGTTCACCTTCCTTGTCCGAATAGAAAAGCCAGATTACTTGCACTCCGGTCGCAAGATGCACTCGTACATTTCGAACGCGAGAGTGCATCGGGGTGCCGTTCCACTCGCCAAGTTGGACATCAAGAAGTTCTACCCGTCCATCGATGGCGGCAGGGTATATCGCTTCTTTATAGAGGGACTCAAATGCAGTCCAGATGTTGCAGGGCTGCTTCGAAAACTCTGTACTGTGGATGGGCATTTGCCGACAGGCAGTTGCTTAAGTCAGTTACTCGCGTTCTTTTCTGCCAAACCAATGTTTGATGAACTACATGAACACGCCGTAGCCAGCGGCGTGAAGGGGACGTGTTATGTGGATGATCTAACTTGGTCAGGAAGAAACGCCACCGGCAGTTTCTTGTGGGGCGCGAAAAAAATTGTCCATAGCCATGGCTTTTCTTATCATAAGGACCGTCTGTACTCCGAACACGAACGCAAGGTCGTAACCGGTGTGTTCATCTCTGGAGATGATCTGCAGGTGATACCGAGTCGTGAGCGTGAGGTCTGGGAGGCGCTGAATGCGTTGGGGGGTGTCAATGAAGGCGCGCGTCTGAAAGCAATAACTAGCCTAATCGGGAAAGTCTCGGCCTTTAGTCAAATCGACGCACGGTATCTCGCGAAATTGAAGGCACTTCGTCAACGCCAAAAGGCGATAAAGGTCAAATTGGCTCGCGCTGTGACAGTCTAATTGGGCTGGTGTTGTGCAAGAGGACGCAGCGGGACCACCGGAACCCAAAAGGTTAGGCTGGTCGATCTTGAATCTAGCGAGCCTAGACTGCAAAATCAACTAACGGTTACGAATTGACTACATGAAAAAGCCTCTGTTCCTTGCGAAACAGAGGCTTTCATTGGTGCCGGAGAGATGAATCGAACACCCGACCTTCTCATTACGAATGAGCTGCTCTACCGACTGAGCTACACCGGCGAATCCTGAATACAGCCTGCGATTATAGCCGGGCGAAACTCCAACTCACTTGGCGTGGTAGGCGGTGACCCGCTCGACTTCGTTCTTCGAACCCAGGATCACGCTGACGCGTTCGTGCAGCTTGCCGGGCTGGATGTCCAGGATGCGCTGGTGGCCGTTGGTGGCGGCGCCGCCGGCCTGCTCGATCAGCCAGCTCATGGGGTTGGCTTCGTACATCAGGCGCAGCTTGCCGGCTTTTTCGGGCTCGCGTTTGTCCCAGGGGTACATGAAAATGCCGCCGCGGCACAAAATGCGGTGCACGTCGGCCACCATGGCTGCCACCCAGCGCATGTTGAAGTCCTTGCCGCGCGGGCCGTCCTTGCCGGCCAGCAGTTCGTCCACGTAGCGTTTCACCGGCTCGTCCCAGTGCCGCATGTTGCTCATGTTGATGGCGAACTCTTTGGTGTCTTCGGGGATGCGCACGTTCTCTTCGATCAGCACAAACGAGCCCTGTTCGCGGTCCAGCGTGAACATGGCCACGCCGTCGCCCACCGTCAGCACCAGCGTGGTTTGCGGGCCGTAGATGCAGTAGCCCGCGGCCACCTGCTTGTTGCCGGCCTGCAGGAAGTCGGCTTCGTCCACGCCGCGGTCGTCTTCGGGCATTTTCAGCACGCTGAAGATGGTGCCAATGCTGACGTTGATGTCGATGTTGCTGGAGCCGTCGAGCGGGTCAAACAGCAGCAGGTATTCACCCTTGGGGTAGCGATTCGGCACCACGTAGATGGTGTCCATTTCCTCGGACGCCATGCCGGCGAGGTGGCCGCCCCATTCGTTGGCTTCGATCAGCACCTCGTTGGCGATGATGTCGAGCTTCTTCTGCATCTCGCCCTGCACGTTCTCGCTGCCGGCGCTGCCCATCGCGCTGCCCAATGCGCCTTTGTTGACGGCCTGGCTGATGCTTTTGCAGGCGCGGGCCACCACTTCCAGCAGCAGCCGCAGCTGCGAGGGGATGTGGCCGTCGATGCGCTGCTGCTCGATCAGGTAGCGCGTGAGTGATACTTTTGAAGACATCGTGAAGCTCCTCGGTTTGTCATCCCGGACTTGATTCGGGATCCAGGTTGGTGTGCCTGCATGGATTGCGGGTCAGGCCCGCAATGACATGCATGTTCAATCGGCCAGGGCCCGCGTGACGACCTCGTGCGTGTCCTTGCTCAGGTCGGTGCGGGCGGCGACGCGGGCAATGGCTTCGCGCGCGGCGCTGCGGTAGGGCTCGGCCAGCTTGCTCCAGCGGTCCAGCGCGCGTGCCAGGCGGGCCGCCACCTGCGGGTTGATCACGTCGAGCTCGATCACGCGTTCACTCCAGAACACGTAGCCCGCTGCATCGGTGCGGTGGAACGCGGCCGGGTTGCCCTGGCAGTAGGTGCTGACGACGCTGCGCGCGCGGTTCGGGTTGCGCAGGCTGAAGTCGGCATGTTTCATGAGCTGTTTCACAGCCGGCAGGATGTTGCCGCCGCGATCCGGCGCGCTGGTCTGCAGGCTGAACCATTTGTCGATGACCAGCGCCTCGTCCTTGAACATGGCGTGGAAGCGCTGCAGCGCCTCGGCGGCCAGCGGGTGGCCGCTGGAGACCAGGGCGGCCAGCGCGTTGAAACGGTCGGTCATGTTGCCGGCGTCCTTGAAACGCTGGTAGGTCTTGCCGGGCCAGACCGCATCACCGTTGGCGACGGCGGCCAGGCATAGCTGCGTCAGCGCCATGCCGGCCAGCGCGCGGCGGCCCGAGGACAGCGGGTCGGGCGTGTAGGCGCCGGTGTCGTGGTTGGCCTCGTAAGTGGCTTCCCAGTCGGCCTGCAGCGCCGTGGCCAGCTGCAGGCGCATGGCTTCGCGCACCGCGTGGATGCGCTGCGGGTCCACCACGTCGAGCTGCTCGGCCAGGTAGGTTTCCGACGGCAGGGTCAGCACCAGGTCCTTGAAGGCGGCGTCCAGCGCCGGGTCGCGCAGCACGCTGCGCATGGCGCCGATATAAGCGTCATTCAGGGGCTCGGCGCCCACCGGATAAGCGGAAGCAGCTATTGACTTAATAGCGCTTCGCACCGCCAGGCGTTGCCCGGCCTCCCAGCGGTTGAAGGGGTCGCTGTCGTGGGCCAGCAGGTGCAGCAGCTGTGCGTCGCTGTAGTCGAACTCCAGCACCACCGGCGCGCTGAAACCGCGCAGGATGGACGGCACGGGCTCGACGTCCAGGTTGACAAAACACAGCGTCTCGCTGGCGCCGGTCAGCACGAAGGTGCGCGGACCGGGCACGGCAGCGGCTTCGCTTTCCAACTGCAGCGGCAGGTCGGCACCGTCGGCGCCGAGCAGGCCCAAGCCCACGGGAATCACAAAAGGTTCCTTGGCCGACTGGCCGGGCGTGGGGGCGCAGCTTTGCGCCAGCGTCAGGGTGTAGCTGCGCGCGGCGGCGTCGTACACCCCTTCAGCATGCACGCGCGGTGTGCCGGCCTGGCTGTACCAGCGCTTGAACTGCGGCAGCAGGCGCGCCAGATCGGAGGCCGGGTTGGCGTCGGCAATGGCTTGCGCAAAGTCGTCGCAGGTCACGGCCTGGCCGTCGTGGCGCTCGAAGTAGAGCTTCATGCCTTTGGCAAAACCGTCGCGCCCCACCAGGGTCTGCATCATGCGGACGACTTCGGCGCCTTTTTCGTAAATGGTGACGGTGTAGAAGTTGCTGATCTCGATGTAGCTGTCAGGCCGCACCGGGTGCGACATCGGGCCGGCGTCCTCGGGGAACTGCGCGGTGCGCAGCACACGCACGTCCTCGATGCGCTTGACGGCGCGGGCCGAGGCCTCGCCGCACAGGTCCTGGCTGAATTCCTGGTCGCGGAACACCGTCAGGCCTTCCTTGAGGCTGAGCTGGAACCAGTCGCGGCAGGTGATGCGGTTGCCGGTCCAGTTGTGGAAGTACTCGTGGCCGACCACGCTTTCGATGTTCGAATAGTCGGTGTCGGTCGCGGTGGCCTGGTTGGCCAGCACGTACTTGGTGTTGAAGATGTTCAGGCCCTTGTTTTCCATGGCGCCCATGTTGAAGTCGCTGGTCGCGACAATCATGAACCGCTCCAGGTCCAGGCTCAGGCCAAAGCGCGCTTCGTCCCAGGCCACCGAATGCACCAGCGAGTTCATCGCGTGTTCGGTCTTGTCCAGGTCGCCGGGCCGCACATAGACCTGTAGCAGGTGGTCTTTGCCGGCGCGCGAGATGATGCGCTGCTCGCGCGCCACCAGCTGGCCGGCCACCAGCGCAAACAGGTAGGCGGGTTTTTTGTGAGGGTCCACCCACTTGGCGAAGTGGCGGCCACCCTCCAGCTCGCCCTGTTCGACCAGGTTGCCGTTGGACAGCAGCACCGGGTACCTGGCCTTGTCGGCGCGCAGCGTCACGGTGTAGCTGGCCATCACGTCGGGACGGTCCAGGAAGTAGGTGATGCGGCGAAAGCCCTCGGCCTCGCACTGGGTGAAAAAGGAATCGTTGCTGACGTACAGGCCCATCAGCTTGGTGTTTTTGACCGGGGCGCAGGTGGTGAAAATCTCCAGCTCGAAGGGCTCGGGACCCAGCGGCAGGTTTTCCAGCACCAGTTTGTCGCCGTCCATCTTGAACGAGGTGCCCTGGCCGTTGACCAGCACGCGCGCCAGGTTGAGTTCCTCGCCGTCGAGTTTCAGGGGCTGGGCCGGCACGTCGGCATTGCGCCGCAGCGTCATCTTGTTGAGCACACGCGTCTTGGCCGGGTCGAGGTCAAAACACAGGTCGACGGTGTCGATCCAGTAGGCGGGGGCAACGTAGTCTGCACGGTGGATGGCCGTGGCTTGTCCTTCACGCAGCATGGTGGGTTCCTGAAAAGTGGGGGTAATGGGCTGAGTCGCCGCCGGGCCGCCCCAAGGCGACTGCGGCCCCCTCGGGGGGCAGAGAAGTACACGAAGTGACGAGCGTGGGGGCCATGTCACACGCCCTGCTTGAGCGAAGCTTCGATGAACGGGTCGAGGTCGCCGTCGAGCACCTTCTGGGTGGCCGAGGTCTCGTAGTTGGTGCGCAGGTCCTTGATGCGGCTCTGGTCCAGCACGTAGCTGCGGATCTGGTGGCCCCAGCCCACGTCGGTCTTGGTGTCTTCGAGTTTCTGCTGGGCTTCCTGCTGCTTGCGCAGCTCGAAGTCGTACAGGCGCGAGCGCAGCCGTTTCCAGGCCACGTCGCGGTTGCCGTGCTGCGAGCGGCCGTCCTGGCACTGCACCACGATGCCGGTCGGCAGGTGGGTCAGCCGCACGGCCGAGTCGGTCTTGTTGATGTGCTGGCCGCCAGCGCCCGAGGCGCGGAAGGTGTCGACCCGAACGTCGGACGGGTTGATCTCGATCTCGATCGAGTCGTCGATCTCGGGGTAAACAAACACCGAGGCAAACGAGGTGTGGCGCCCGCCCGACGAGTCGAACGGCGACTTGCGCACCAGGCGGTGCACGCCGGTTTCGGTGCGCAGCAGGCCGAAGGCGTATTCGCCCTCGATCTTGATGGTGGCGCCCTTGATACCGGCGGTGTCGCCCGCGGTTTCGTCTTCGATCTGGGTCTTGAAGCCCTTGCGCTCGGCGTACTTGAGGTACTGGCGCAGCAGCATGCTGGCCCAGTCGCAGGCTTCGGTGCCGCCGGCGCCGGCCTGGATGTCCAGGAAGGCGTTGAGCGGGTCGGCCGGGTTGTTGAACATCCGGCGGAATTCCATTTTCTCGACTTCCACCGCGACCTTGGCGGCGTCTTCTTCAATGGCCAGCATGCCGGCGTCGTCGCCTTCGGCCTTGGACATCTCGAAGAGTTCGGTGTTGTCGGCCAGCTCGGAGCTCAGGCGGTCGATCACATGGACCACGTCCTCCAGCGACTTCTTTTCCTTGCCGAGTTCCTGGGCGCGCTTGGGGTTGTCCCAGACTTTCGGGTCTTCCAGCGCGGCGTTGACTTCGCTTAATTTACGTTCTTTGGCAGGGTAGTCAAAGATACCCCCGAAGCTCGTTGACCCGGTTGCTCAGGTCTGCGAGCTGGTTGCCGATGATATTGATGTGTTCTGCGTCCATGGGGAAGTCCTGTCCTGGTGTCTGGGGTTCAATCCGGCATTTTCTCATGCTCCGGACCGCGCGGCCTCAAAAGGGCCATGGCCGCTGGATACCCCGTGGCTGCGCCCGCCGCGCGGGGCTCAGGGGGCGGGCGGAGGCGGAGGCGTCAGGGGCAGGGTGACGGTGAACACGGAGCCCTCGCCCGGCTGGCTTTGCACGCTGATGCTGCCGCCGTGCGCTTCGACGAGCTGGCGGGTGATGAACAGGCCCAGGCCGAGCCCGCCGGTGCCGTCGTCGCTGGCGACACGCGAGAACTGCTCGAAAATGCGCTGCTGATCGGGCGCCGAAATGCCCCGGCCGTGGTCGCGCACGGAAATGCACGCACCCTCGGGCAGCAGGCGCAGGCGGACCTCCACAGGTTTGCCCTCGCCATAACGCAACGCGTTGGTCAACAGGTTGATGACCACCTGTTCGATCCTGAACTCGTCCCACAGGGCGGTGACCGGCTGGCCGGCTTCGAGCGTGATGGCACTGCCGGCGGCCGCGGCCTGGTTGGAGAGGTTGTCCACCACACGCGCCAGCAGGGCCTGCAGTTCGACCTCCATCGGCCTTATGGACAGCGCGTTGCTGCGGATGCGCGTGACGTCCATCATGTCGTCGATCAGGCGCATCATGGCTTCGATCTGGCGCTTGTCGCGCGCCACCATGGCGTTCAGGTAGGGGGCATCGAAAACGTCGGTGCGTCCCCGGTCCAGCTGCATCTTGCGCAACTGCGCCTCGAGAAACAGGGTGTTGAGCGGCGTGCGCAATTCATGCGCCACCATGGACATGAAGTCGTCGCGCATGCGGATGGACGCCTGCAGTTCCCCCTGGGTGGCATGCAGTTTCTGCAGCAGCACGTCCTGCTCCTGCCGGATGGTCTCCAGCACCTGGACCTGCCGGCGGGTTTCATGGCGCTGGCGGTAAAGCTCGACAAAGACATTGACCTTGCTTCTGACGGCCTCCATGTCCAGCGGCTTGTAGAGAAAGTCCACCGCGCCGGTTCCGTAACCCTTGAAGGCGTAGTTGGACTCCTTGCCGGCGGCGCTGACAAAGACGATGGGGATGTGCCGGGTCTTTTCGGTGCCGCGCATCAGTTCGGCCAGCTCGAAGCCGTTCATGCCGGGCATCTGCACGTCGAGGATGGCGAGCGCGAAATCGTGCCCGAGCAGCTGGTCCAGCGCCTCTTCGCCGCTGGAGGCCTGGAAAATGGTGCGGTCGTCCTGCCGGATCAGCGCGTTCAGTGCCAGCAGGTTCTCGGGCAGATCATCGACGATCAGGATGTTGGTGGTGTTGCTCATGGTGCGGGCCTGTCCAGTGTGTGAAGCAGGCTGCGGATGCCGTCCAGCGGGAGAATGAAGTCAGGGGGCATGGTGCGGATGGCGGCTTCGGGCATGGTGACGGCCAGCGCCTCGGCCGGATCCTGCACGATCGTCAGCCCGCCCAGCTGCCTGATCCGTGCCAGTCCGGCGGCACCGTCGGCATTGGCCCCGGTGAGCAAAATGCCGACCAGGCCGGCGCCGTAGGCGTCGGCGGCAGACTCCATCAGCACGTCGATTGAAGGACGGGAGTAATGCACCGGTTCTTCAACGCTCAATGAAAAAGTGCGGTCTTTTTCCACCGACAGGTGGTAGCCGGGACTCGCGAAATACAGTGTTCCCGGCGCAATGCTTTCCTTGTCGTCCGCCTCGCGCACCGGCCGCTGCAGCTTGTGCCGGAAAATGTCGGCGAGCTGGCTGGGCCTGTCCTCCGACAGGTGCAGTACCGCCACGATGGGCAGCTGGAAACTTCGCGGCAGATCCGACAGCAAGGCCATCAGCGCCTGCACGCCGCCGGCCGAAGCGCCGATGACGACCGCTTGCGCCACATGCCCCGCGGTGTTTTTGGGCGCGCTCATGGGCTTGTGTCCGCCATGATTTTGCGGAACAGCCGCGCGGGCTTGTCCAGCGCTTCAAAACGCGTGGCATAGGCCGAGAAGTCGATGCTTTCCTTGCTGCCCAGACCCAGGAAGCCGCGGTGGCTCAGCGATTCGTGAAACAGGCCCAGCGCGCGATTTTGCAGCGTCTTGTTGAAATAGATCAGCACGTTGCGGCACAGGATCAGCTGGGTCTCTGAAAACACGCTGTCCGTGGCCAGGCTGTGGTCGGCGAAGGTGATGCTGTCGCGCAGAGTCTGGTCAAAAATGGCCGCATCGTAGGCGGCGGTGTAGTAGTCGCTGAAGGCCCGCTGGCCGCCGGCCTTGCGGTAGTTCGTTGCGTGACTCTGGATCCTGCTCAGGGAAAAAATGCCCTTGCGGGCCTTGTCCAGCGACTGCGGGTTGATGTCGGTCGCATAAATCAGGGAGCGCTCGAGCAGGCCTTCTTCCTGCAGCAGGATGGCCAGCGAATACACCTCTTCACCGGTGCTGCAGCCGGCAATCCAGATCTTCAGCGAAGGATAGGTCTGCAGCACGGGCATGACCTGCTGGCGCAGCGCCAGGAAAAACGTGGGGTCGCGGAACATCTCGCTGACCGGAATCGTCAGGAACTGCAGCAACTGCATGAACAGCGTCGGGTCCTTCAGCAACGCCGCCTGCAGCGCCGGGACCGTGGGGCATTCAAAGTGGGCCAGGGCCTGCAGCAACCGGCGCTTTTGCGATGTCCCCGAATAGTCGCGGAAATCGTAGCTGTATTTGCTGTAAATCGACTCCATCAGCAGGCGCACTTCGGCATCACTGATGCTGGTGACCGGATGGCTCGTCGGGTGATGGGGCGATCCCGGGTGCCCGGTTCTTTTCGGCATGCTCAGACGCGTTCCAGGCTGGGCATCCACACGCGAAGCAGCGCAAACAGGCGGTCCAGGTCAATCGGCTTGGCGAGGTAATCGTTGGTGCCGGCTTTCAGGCATTGCTCCTGGTCGTCCTTCATGGCCTTGGCGGTGACGGCAATGATGGGCAGGTTCTCAAAGCGCGGGTCCTTGCGGATGCGGCGTGTGGCTTCCAGGCCGTCCATGCCCGGCATCATGACGTCCATCAGCACCAGGTCGATGTCCGGAACCTCGTCGAGCTTGCTGATGGCTTCAAACCCGTTGCGGCCGATCTCGACCACCAGGCCCTTTTGCTCGAGTGCGCTGGTCAGTGCAAAGATGTTGCGTGCATCGTCATCGACCAGCAGGATCCTGCGGCCTTCAAAGACCCGGTCCCGGCTGCGCGCGGCCCTGAGCATGGTCTGCCGGTCTGCCGACAGCTCTGACTCGACCTTGTGCAGGAAGAGGGTGACTTCATCGAGCAGGCGCTCGGGAGAACGGGCGCCCTTGAGGATGATGGAGCGCGAGTACTTGAGCAGGTCGGCCTCCTCCTGACGGGTCAGGCTGCGACCGGTATAGACGATCACCGGCGGAAAGGAGGTGATCTCCCCGGCCGACATGCGCTGGAGCAGCTCATAGCCCTGGATGTCGGGCAGCTTCAGGTCGATGATCATGCAGTCGAATATGGTGGTGGCCAGCAGCGCCAGCGCTTCCTTGCCGGTTTCCACGGCCGTGATTTCCACGTCGGCATCGCCGATGAGCCGCGTCACGCTGGCCCGCTGCAGAGCATCGTCTTCAACCAGCAGGACACGCTTGACCTTCTGCGTCAGCTTGTCCTCAATTTTCTTGAATACCGACTTGAGCTGCTCCCGGGTAGCCGGCTTGAGGGCATAACCGATGGCGCCCATCTGCAGGGCCGACTCACGGTGGTCATGGCCGGAGACCACATGCACCGGAATGTGCCGCGTGCGCGGATTGTCTTTCAGCCGCTGCAGCACCGACAGGCCCGAGCCGTCGGGCAGACCCATGTCCAGCAGGATGGCCGCCGGCAGGAACTGGCCGGCCAGTGCGATCCCTTCTTCGGCGCCGTGTGCCACCAGGCAGTTGTATTTCAGCTCATGGGCCAGGTCGTACAGGATCTGCGCGAAAGGCACGTCGTCCTCGATCACCAGCGCCAGACGTGCTTCCAGCGCTTTGTGCCTGTCGTCGGGGAAGGCCGGTGTGGCCGCCGGTGCCACCCTGGCCGGCGCAGCACCGGATGGCGGCGCGGGCGACGCTGCCGGCGGTGACGCTGTTGCGCCATGCGACTCCTGCGCCTGGTACCAGTGCAGGGGCAACCGCAGGGTGAAGCAGCTGCCCTGGCCTTCGCGGCTTTCCACCGTGATGGAGCCACCCAGCAAATTGCTGAGGTCGCGCGAAATCGACAGTCCCAGTCCTGTTCCGCCGTAACGCCGGCTGGTGGTGCCGTCGGCCTGGTGAAAGGCGTCGAAAATGATCTGCTGCTGGTCGGGGCGAATGCCTATGCCCGAATCCTGCACTGCAAAAGTCACCAGACCGCCAGGCTGCTGTGAGACCGTGAGGCTGACCTTGCCGGCTTCCGTGAACTTGATGGCGTTGGAGAGCAGGTTCTTCAGGATCTGCTCTACACGCTGCCGGTCGCTCACCAGCATGACGGGGGTGCCCGGCTGGATGTTGACCTCAAAGTGCAGCCGCTTCTGGCCGGCCATCGGTTCAAAGGTGTTTTTCAGGGAGTCGACCAGTTTGCCAAGGACGATTTCTTCGGGCGAAAGTTCGAGTTTTCCGGCTTCGACCTTGGAAATATCCAGAATGTCGTTGATCAGGTTCAGCAGGTCGTTGCCGGCCGAGTAAATCGACTGCGCAAACTTGACCTGTTCATCGTCGAGGTTGCCCCGGGTGTTGTCTGCCAGCAGCTTGGCCAGAATCAGCGAGCTGTTGAGCGGCGTGCGCAACTCATGCGACATGTTGGCCAGAAACTCGGACTTGTAGCGGCTGGCGCGGCTCAGTTCCTCGGCGCGTTCTTCAAGCTGGGTTTGTGCCAGGTTGAGCGCCACGTTTTTCTGGTCCAGCGACAGGGCCAGCTCCGACAGCTGTTCGTTGGTTTGTTCCAGCTCGGCCTGCTGGTTTTCAAGGTTGACCTGGTACTCCTTGAGCACGCGCGATTTCTCCTCGAGCTCTTCATTGACGGTGCGCAGTTCCTGCTGCTGGGTCTGGAGGTCCTCGTTGAGCCGCTGGCTTTCCGACAGCACGTCCTGGAGCTGGCGACGGTACAGCGCCGCGTGAACGGAGTTGCCGATGTTGTTGGCAATCATGTTGACGAATTCCAGGTCACGCGCGCCCAGCGCACGCAGAAACCCGAGCTCGACCACGCCGTTGACCAGTCCGTCGTTGTGGACGGGCACCACCAGCACGTGGCGCGGTGCGCCCCGGCCCAGACCCGAGGTGACCTTGAGGTAGCCATCGGGCAGGTCGTCGAGCTGCAACACCCGGTTTTCAAGCGCCGCCTGCCCGACCAGGCCTTCGGCGCTGTAAAACGTCTGTGTCGTCCCTTCGCTGCTGGCACTGAAACCGTAGGCGGCCACCCGCCGCAAGTTGCCGTTGTCTTCCCGGACGTACAGGGCCGCCACCGCCGCATCCAGATAACGCGCGACGAACTCCAGCACACTGCGCCCCAGCGATTCCAGTGCCTGCTGGCCGATGGTGTGTTCGGCCAGCTGCCGCTGTCCGGTGCGCAGCCAGAGCTGCTGGTCCAGCAGCAGTGCCGTGGCAGCCTGCTTTTGCTCCGCCGCGCCATAGGAGTCCGACAGGCGTTGCAGTTCACGGTGGCCCAGAACCGTCAGCAAGCCGCTCATTCCGAGGCTGAACAGCAGATACGCCGCCATGCCCCAGGCCGTGTTGCTTCTGGCCCGGGCGTTGCGCTCCTGCAGCAGGCGTTCCTCCACGCTGATGAACTCGGCGAACTCGCGCCGGATTTCGTCGGTCAGGCTTTTGCCGCCTGCGGAGCGCACCGGTGCCTGGTAGTCGAGGTCCTTGCGCCTGAGATCAACAATGTTTTGCGCAAATTCGTTCCACTGCGTCTGCAGCGCGGCGATGCGTCGGAGCCGGCTGACCTGGTCCTGGTTGTCGCCCACCAGGCCGGCCAGTGTGGCGGTTTCGGCGGCGATGCGCGGTTTGCCGATCTCAAAGGGTTTCAGCAGGGGTTCTTCGCCGGTGACCAGGTAGCCGTACATGCTGGCTTCCATGTCGGCGCCCAGTTTGGCAACCTGGTTGGCGTTGCTGATCGCCCGTTCTGTCAGTTCGACCCCGCCCAGGGCCGACAGCAGGTAAAAGATGAGGGTGACAAAAACGGCGGCGCTGAACGCGCCCACACCCAGCGGCAGGCTGATGTTTCGCGTCAGAACGCGGCGGAAGTTTTCCTGGCTGTCAGGAGTTGGCTCGGTCATGGTGGTCCCCGCGCCAAGCGCTGCAAAAACCTCTAGTATGCGCCCTGGCCGGAATTCCCTATGTGCGCTGCCGCACTTAAGAACAAGTTCTAAGCCAGGAATCCCTCCATCAGCCTGGCCAGTTGCTCCGGCTGGTCGTGGTGCAGCATGTGGCCGGCGTCCTCGATCACGGCGGTGGTGACCTGCGGCACCGACTGCAGGCGCTCGTGGTACTGGGCCAGGGTGTATTTGCCTTCCCACCATTTGCCCAGCGAATCGTCGGACGCCTCGATGGCCAGCGTGGGCGCGCTGATGCGCTGGTAAATCTCCAGCACCTCGTCCACGCGGTAGAGCTGGGCGTTGGTGATCTTGTGGGCCGCGTCGCCCAGGATGCGCCACTGGCCCTGGGCGTCGGGCGCGGCCCAATTGCGGGCCAGCCAGTCGGCCTTGTCCTGGCTCAAGCGCGGATTGGTCCGCATCAGGCGCCGGGCCACGCCGTCCACATCGTTGTAGGGTTTGAGCGCCATCTCGCCCTGGTGCAGGCTTTTGAGCTCGTCCATCCATTTGGCAAAACGGCCGGGCGCCTGGCTCGGCCGGGTCGCGGGCATGCCGAAGCCTTCGAGGTTGACCAGTTTGCGGATACGTTCGGGCCGCACGCCGGCGTAAAGCATGGCCACGTTGCCGCCCATGCTGTGGCCGACCAGGTCCACCGGCTGGCCGGGCGCATAGTGGTCGAGCAGGAAATCAAGGTCGGCCAGATAGTCGGGGAACCAGAAATTGTCGGCTCCCAGAGTGCCGGTCTGGCCATAACCGCGCCAGTCGGGCGCCAGGATGGTCCGGCCCTGCGCAAAGGGGTCGGACAGGGCGTCGACAACAAACTGGTAGGACGCGGCCACGTCCATCCAGCCATGCACCAGCACCAGGGGCGGCAGGCTGCTTTGGGCCTCGCCCCAGTGAAGCACGTGGTAGTTGATGCCGCGTATAGGGACATACTCGCTGCGGGAAAGACGTTTTTCTTTGTACATTGATGCTCATCATAAGGAGACCCGATTTGAAGCGCAGTCAAGACAGGGACATGGCCGCCGCGCGGCAGCCCGACCATTACGCCGCCCTGCACCAGGGCTTTCGCTGGCAGGTGGATGAATACTTCAACATCGCCGACGTCTGCTGCCGGCGCTGGGCTGCCGGCAGTGACAAAAATGCTCCCAAAAGAGTAGCTATCCGCGCCCACCAGACGGGGGCTGCTGCAACCACTTTTTATACCTATGTCCAGCTGCAGCAGGCCGCCGACGCGCTGAGCCATGTGCTGGTGCAGCTGGGCGTGCAGCGCGGCGACCGGGTGGCGATTGTGATGCCGCAGCGTTTCGAGACCGCCGTGGCCTACATGGCGGTGTTCCAGATGGGTGCGGTGGCCATGCCGCTGTCCATGCTGTTCGGTCCCGAGGCGCTCGAGTACCGCCTGCAGGACAGCGACGCGGTGCTGGCCATCTGTGATGAAAACTCGATTACCAGCGTCAACGCCATCCGCGGCCACTGTCCGGCCCTGCGCACGGTGGTGGCCGCTGGCGCGGCAACCGGCCAGGGCGACCTGGACTACGAACCCGCCCTGGCGGCGCAGCAGCGCGCTTTCACGGCCGTTAAAACCAAGGCCGACGACGCGGCCATCCTGATCTACACCAGCGGCACGACCGGCCCGCCCAAGGGCGCCTTGCTGGCGCACCGCGCGCTGATCGGCAATTTGCCGGGGTTTGTCTGCAGCCAGAACTGGTTTGGGTTCAGCCCTCACCCCCACCCTCTCCCGCAAGCGGGAGAGGGGGCTGATTCCTCCCTCTCCCTCGGGGAGAGGGCAGGGGTGAGGGAGGACAGCCAGGCTGTCTTCTGGAGCCCGGCGGACTGGGCCTGGACGGGCGGGCTGATGGATGCCTTGCTGCCCACGCTGTATTTCGGCCGGCCCATCGTCGCCTTCAACGGCCGCTTCAGCCCCGAGCTGGCCTTCACGCTGATGGCGCAGCAGGGCGTGACGCACAGCTTTCTGTTTCCGACCGCGCTGAAAGCCATGATGAAGGCCTACCCGCACCCGCGCCGGCAGTTCACACTGAAACTGCAGGCCATGATGAGCGCGGGCGAAGCGGTCGGCGACGCAGTGTTTGCCTACTGCCGCGACGAACTCGGTGTACTCGTCAACGAGATGTTCGGGCAGACCGAGATCAACTACGTGGTGGGCAACTGCTCGGCCCTGTGGCCGGCCCGGCCTGGCAGCATGGGCAAGGGCTACCCGGGCCACCGCGTGGCGGTGATTGATGACGAGGGCAGGGAGTGCGCGGTTGGCGTCCCCGGTGACGTGTCGGTCAACCGGTTCGATATCCACGGCGATCCGGACCCGATCTTCTTTCTCGGCTACTGGAAGAAGGAAGCCGCCACGCAGGCCAAGTTCAGCGGCGACTGGTGCCGCACCGGCGACCTGGCCACACGCGACGAGGACGGCTACCTCTGGTACGAAGGCCGGGCCGACGACGTGTTCAAGGCCGCCGGTTACCGCATCGGCCCCGGAGAGATCGAGAACTGCCTGGTCAAGCACCCGGCCGTGGCCAATGCGGCGGTGGTGCCCAAGCCCGACCGCGAACGCGGTGCCGTGGTCAAGGCCTTCATCGTGCTTGCTCCTGATTTTGTAGCTGCTCGCGCAGAACAGGCGGGGGCTGAGGCCAAATTTGACCTCAAGCTGACGGCCGAGCTGCAGGCCCACGTCAAGGGCCTGCTGGCGCCTTACGAGTATCCCAAGGAGATCGAGTTCATTGATGCGCTGCCGATGACGACCACTGGCAAGGTCCAGCGGCGGGTGCTCAGGCTGCAGGAAGAAGAACGGTTCCGGCTGGCCTCAGGGCCGGCCTGAAGGGGCGGCGCCGGGCTGGTGGCCCCGGAGCGTCAGGCCCTGGCTTGGGAAGCCAAAGGCTTGCGGGGAAGGGTGACGATGAACCAGGTGCCGCTGGCAGCATCTGATGTGACGGCGATGCTTCCGCCGTGCGCGCGAACGATTTCCTGGCAGATGAACAGGCCCAGGCCCAGTCCGGTCGGCTCCCGCTGCTCGGCCCTGGCGGGAACCAGGCCGCGAACCAGCGGCTTGAAGATCTGCTGCTGCTCCTTCAGGGGAATCGGTGTGCCGAGGTTGTGTACCGAAAAAACCACCGCGTCCTGCTGCTCCCACAGGCGAACCGTGACGGGCTCGCCGCGCGCACCGTAGGAAATGGCATTGGCCAGCAGGTTGGACAGCAGTTGCCCCAGGCGTCCTTCGTCCCAGGTGCCGTTGAAATCCCCCGTGCTCTCGAGATGCAGGATGGCTTTCGGATGGCGTACGCGGGTTTCTTCCAGGATCTTTCCGAACTGGTTGACCAGGTTGCCCGGCCCGGGCTTGATGGGCATCAGGCCCTCGGACTGGGCGCGTGTGAAATCGACCACATGCTCGATCACGCTGTTGATACGCACGACGCTGTTGATGATGGCGTCCGCTGCATGGGCAGTCAGCTGGCCGGAGCGCACCAGGTATTGCGCCGACATGGAAATCGTGCCCAGCGGATTGCGGATGTCATGGCCCAGGATGCCGATGAACAGCTCGGTCGATTTTTTGGTCTGCTCTGTGTAGCGTGCCACGGATTCGGCGATCGCCTGGTCCATCGCTTCATTGAACCGGATCAGGTCACGCATGTCGTTCTGGTGGTCCTGTCCGCCGCCTGCAAGCGTCCAGAGCCGGACGACGCTGGCCCGCAGGGCACGGTACTCGGTGATCATCGCGTCGATCGCAAAGCCGGAGACCATGCGTGTGTCGGCGTGGGTCTCGGCCGCTGTCTCAAGCTCTCCCTGGGGCTCACTGCCTTCACCCCGGGATTTTTCTTCCTGTGCGGCAGCGGTTTGGGGTTGCTCCAGATCGTTGGCAATCGCCGCGAGGATTTCACCCGCGTGATCGCGCAAGGCCTTCTCGTCCAGCATGGTTCCGTCGTGCACCACCGTGGCGGCGAAGTCGTCCCACGCGGTGAGGATGTCTTCCGCGTTGGTTCGGAGAAAGCTGGAAAGTCGCATGATTGAACTTCTTGGGTGGTGGAACGGTTTTCAAGCAATGGCGTGGTGCTTCTTGCTGGTTTCTGCTCGTTCTGGAATCCCGGAATAAAAAAACCCTCCGGGCCACGGAGGGTTTTTTTGCAGCCTGGGTGTCTGCTTAGCGGGCGGTGGCCTGCACAGGCTCGGCCACATAAATCTCGACGCGGCGATTTTTGGCGCGGCCTTCGTTGGTGTTGTTGTCGGCGATCGGTTCGCGCGAACCGCGGCCGTCGGTGGCGATGCGGTTGCCTGCAACGCCACGGGCCACCAGGTAGTTGCGCGTGCTGTTGGCGCGGTCAATGGACAGCGGGTTGTTGATGGCATCGCTGCCAGTGCTGTCGGTGTGGCCGATGATGGTCACCGTGGTCACCGGGTTCTGGTTCAGGCTGGAGGCAAACTGGTTCAGGATGGGGGCGAAGGTGGTGCTCACATCAGAGCGGCCCGTTGCAAACGAGATGTCCGAAGGGATGTCGAGCTTGAGGCGGTTGTCGGCGGTCTGGCTCACAGCCACGCCGGTGCCAGCCGTGGCGCGCTCCATGGCGGCTTTCTGGTCCTGCATGCGCTTGGACCAGAGATAACCACCACCTGCACCGACGGCGCCGCCGAGCACTGCACCCTGGGCCGCACCTTTGGAGCCACCGGTGGCAGCGCCAATCACAGCACCAGCGACGGCGCCGATGCCGGCACCTTTGGCCGTACCCTGCTGGGTTTCGCTCATGTTGGCGCAACCGCTCAGAAAGAGGGCGGCGCAGGTCAGGGAAGTGAGTACGAGTTTCATGGAAGGCTCCTGGGAAGTTGTTGTAAAGCGCAAGGGTTAAAGCTTTTGTGCATGAATGGTAGAACAGCAAAAATCAGGAATTTGTAAGCCAATCACCCGAGTTCGTGCCCTCCTGCAACAGCAGCGGTGAACCTTTAAACTACGACTCGTCCTGGGCGCGCCACCCGCTGCGCCCCTTTATCGCGAAATCCTTACCCCTGATCCATGAACAAAATCCAACTCGGCAGCAGCGACCTGCAGGTCACCCCCGTTTGCCTGGGCACCATGACTTTCGGCGAACAGGTCGACGAAGCCACGGCCCATTCGATTCTTGACCGTTCCCTGGAGCGCGGCGTCAATTTTCTCGACGCGGCAGAGATGTATTCGGTGCCGGCTCGCGCCGAAACCTTTGGCGCCACCGAAACCATCATCGGCAACTGGTTGGCCCAGCGCCCGGGCGCGCGGGACAAACTGGTGGTGGCCACCAAGGTCGCCGGTCCGGCTCGCGGCATGCCCTGGATACGCAATGGCAGCCCCGACCTGACGCCGCAGGACATCGTGCAGGCCTGCCACGACAGCCTCAAGCGCCTGCAGCTTGAAACCATCGACCTGTACCAGATCCACTGGCCGGCGCGCAATGTGCCGGCGTTCGGCATGGTGTATTTCGACCCGGCCAACGACAAGGCGGTCAGCTCGATCCACCAGCAGCTCGAAGCGCTGGGCGGCCTGGTGAAAGCCGGCAAGGTGCGCGCCATCGGCCTGTCCAACGAAACCCCCTATGGCGTGCATGAGTTTGTGCGGCTGGCGGAGCAGCACGGCCTGCCCAAGGTGGCGACCGTGCAGAACCCGTTCTGCCTGATCAACCGCACGGTGGAAAACGGGCTCGACGAAACCATGCACCGGCTCGGTGTGTCGCTGCTGGCTTATTCGCCGCTGGGTTTTGGCCTGCTGACCGGCAAGTACGACATGAGTGGCACCGCCGGCCCGTCCGCGCCAGCCGCCGCGCGCATCGCCCGCTACGAGTCGGTGCGCAAGCAGCGCTGGGGCCGGCCCGAAGCGCTGGCCGCCGCGCGCCGCTACAACGCGCTGGCCCGCGAACACGGCCTCACGCCGACGCAGCTGGCACTGGCGTTTTGCTACACCAAATGGCAGGTGGCCAGCACCATCATCGGCGTGACCTCGGTGGCCCAGCTCGACGAAGACCTCGACGCCTGGGGCACGCAACTTTCGCCCGAGTTGCTGGCCGCCATCGACGCGATCCGCTGGGAGCTGCGCGACCCGGCGCAGTAAGGGCTTTGACAAGCTCAACCCGAACGGTGGATCATGGCAAAAAAAGACCACGTGTCGGAAACGCCGGCCACGCAACTGCTGAAGGCGAACAAAGTGGCTTTCACCGAGCACCCCTACAAGTACCTCGAGCACGGCGGCGCGCAGCACAGCGCGCAGGTGCTGGGGTTCGATCCCTTCACCGTGGTCAAGACCCTGGTGATGCAGGACCAGGACGCGAAACCGCTGCTGGTGCTGATGCATGGCAACCTGGGGATGCTGTGCCTGACTCCCGCCATGCGCGTTCGAGTCCAAAACGGGATGATTTGCTCGCCAACACCACGCAGCGTGTGCCCAGGCACACGCAAGGGGTTTGGTGAGGAAAGCGCCCGTTTTGGGCCGAACCCCTTCGGGGGCGTGGTTTTGCGGGCGATCCGCTTCGTTGCAAAATCAGGCAAGGCGTCAGCCTTGCCTTGGGTTTTGCGCCTCACGGCTCATCCCGCAAAACCCACGCCGCGCGCGGCGGGAGTCAGGCACAGCATCCCTGAGGTGTCGACCAAAAACCTGGCGCGCCAGATTGGCGCCAAGTCGGTCGAACCCTGCCGGCCCGAGGTGGCGAACCGCCACAGCGGCTACCTGGTGGGCGGCACCTCGCCGTTCGGCACGCGCAAGGCCATGCCGGTGTATATCGAGGAAAGCATCCTGGCCTTGCCTAAAATCGCCATCAATGGCGGCCGGCGCGGTTACCTGGTCGGCATCGCGCCGCAGGTGTGCGTGGACTTGCTCGGTGCAAAATCGGTCCACTGCGCAGTTGCTGATTGAAGACAGAACTACAACAACAATACTGGAGAACTCCATGGACTACGCTTATTCCGCCCTGGCCGTGCTGGCGGCCTACCTGATCGGTTCGCTGTCGTTCGCGGTCATCGTCAGCCGGCTGATGGGCCTGAACGACCCGCGCAGCTACGGCAGCAAAAACCCCGGCGCCACCAATGTGCTGCGCTCGGGCAACAAGGCGGCGGCTGCGCTCACGCTGCTGCTCGACGGCCTCAAGGGCTGGCTGCCGATGGCGCTGGTCATGTGGTTCGGCAAGGACTACGGCATGCGGGAAGGCACGCTGGCGGCGGTCGGCCTGGCGGCTTTCATCGGCCATCTCTACCCGGTCTTTTTCGGCTTCCAGGGCGGCAAGGGGGTGGCGACGGCGGCCGGTGTGCTGTTTGGCGTGCACTGGGTGCTGGGCCTGGCGACACTGGCCACCTGGGGCATCGTGGCCTTCTTCTCGCGTTATTCGTCGCTGGCGGCCATTGCCTGCGCCATTTTTGCGCCCTGGTATTACCTGATCGGCGACCGTTCGTTCTGGTATGTCGACAAGATGATCGCGCTGGCCATTGTGGCCATGAGCGCCTTCCTGATTTTCCGGCATCGGGAAAACATCAACAAGCTGCTCAAGGGCACGGAATCGAAGCTGGGCGCCAAGAAAAAGGGCTGACCCGGATTTCCGGTTGCTATCAATAAGATAGCTACTTACGCCTGTTTGGCGTGAGTTACAGCCTGTTTTATTCCTAGAATCGCTTGACCAGCGTCATCTGGTCGTTTTCGCGGATCATCTGGAAACGCGTCAGGAAGCTGTTGCCCAGCAGCATGTAGGGCATGGGCTGGGGCGACACCACCGCGTCGATGTCGTAGACCTCGACATCACCGACCCGCACGGAACCGAGTTTGACGCGAAAGCCCTGGGTCATGCCGTTGGCGGTGCTCATCTGCACTGGTTGCCCGTTTTTGTAGTTGATGCCGGCGCGTTCGGCATCGGCAGCGCTCATGGCCACACCGGTTGCGCCGGTGTCCACCATGAACTGGACGGCCCGGCCGTTGATCTGGCCCGGGGTGAAGAAGTGGCCACCGGTGCCTGCGGTCAGCACGATGCGTGTGCCCTTGCCGGCGCCGCCGCCCGTGCCCCCGCCCGCACCCACGCTGACCGGTGCATCGCCGACACGCACGGTGTGGCGCTTGCCCGAGAGCTCCAGCACGGCCTGGTCGCCGGCGGTGGAGATCACCTTCACCCCCTGGTGGGATTCCCCGGGCGCCACCGATTTCGGGGCGCCGCCGTTGACGATCAACAGCGCCTTGCTGCCCAGCATGCCGGCCAGCGCGACGCTTTGCGCGTGTGCCATGCCGCCAAAGGCCGCCAGCGCGCCAACCCACAGCACGAGTCGGCAAGCGTGAGGCCCCCATCCCCTTCCAGCCGGGGCCGCGGAACCGGCTTCGCCGGGCCGCAGGCGCAGCGCCCCCGAGGGGCTGGAGCCTGCGGCTACAAAGCTGCTTGAGCAGCTTTGGACAGGCGACAGAAGCGAAGCCTCTGGCGAGCTGCGGCCTGCAAGGCCTCGCGAACCACACGCAGTGGGGAGCGTGGGGGCCACGCTAGTCCCTGAAGTTGTTGAAGCTCAGCGGCATGTCGGGCAGGTCCGCCTTGATCATGGCCATCGCCTCCTGCAGGTCATCGCGGTTTTTCCCGGTGACCCGCACCGCGTCGCCCTGGATGGAGGCCTGCACCTTGACCTTGCTGCCCTTGATCAGTTGCGAGATTTTCTTGGCCTGTTCGGTCTCGATGCCGTTGCGCACCTTGATGACCTGCTTGACCTTGTCGCCGCCGATTTTCTCGACCTTGCCGGCGTCGAAAAAGCGCACATCCACGCCGCTTTTGGTGGCCTTGTTGCGCAGGATGTCGGTGATCTGGTCGATCTGGAAGTCGCTGTCACCGATCAGCGTGATCTCCTTGTCCTTGAGCTCGATCGCTGCCGCCGTGCCCTTGAAGTCGAAACGTGTGCCTATTTCCTTGGCGGTGTTTTCGACCGAGTTTTTGACCTTGACCAGATCGGCTTCGAGAACGGTGTCAAAAGAGGGCATGGTTTTCCGGCTTCCGGGGTTGCGTTGCAGGGGTGTCGGGGTGCGACAATCCCGTGATGTTAGTCGAGAAAAACGTTCCCCTCCAGTTTTCCAATACCTTTGGCATCGTGGCCAAGGCCCTCACGCTGGTGCGTATCGCCAGCGAAGAGGACGTGGCCGCCGTGCTGGCCGATCCGGTGCTGCAGGCTTGCCCGAAGTTCGTGCTGGGCGGTGGCAGCAACATCGTCATCACCGGCGACGTCAAGTCCGTCGTGCTCAAGGTGGAGATCATGGGCAGGAAGCTGGTGGGCGAGACCGCCAAAGCCTGGATCGTCGAGGCCGGTGCCGGCGAGAACTGGCACGAGGTGGTGGGCTGGTCCCTGCACAACGGCTACCCGGGCCTGGAAAACCTCGCCATGATCCCCGGCACCGTGGGCGGCTCGCCGGTGCAGAACATCGGTGCCTACGGCGTGGAGCTGCAGGACCGTTTCGATTCGCTGGACGCCATCGATCTGGGCACCGGCCAGAGTTTCACGCTGAACGCGGCGCAATGCGCGTTTGGCTACCGCGATTCGGTCTTCAAACACAGCAGCACCGGCCCGAACGGGCGCCCCGGCCTGGGCCTGGCCGGCAAGGCCCTGATCACGCGGGTGCGTTTTGCACTGCCCAAGGCCTGGAAGCCCGTGCTCGGGTATGCCGACATCGAGAAAAAGATGGCGCAGTCCGCGATCACCCAGCCCGATGCGCTGCAGATTTATGAGTGGATTTGCGAGATCCGCAAGGCCAAGCTGCCTGATCCGAAGGTGATCGGCAATGCCGGCAGCTTCTTCAAGAACCCGACCGTGACGCCCGAGCAGTGCGCCGACATCATCCAGCGCGAGCCCAAGATCGTCCACTACCACCTCGACGATGGCTCGGTCAAACTCGCCGCCGGCTGGCTGATCGACGCCTGCGGCTGGAAAGGCAAGAGCATCGGCAACGCCGGCGTGTACGACCGTCAGGCCTTGGTGCTGGTCAACCGCGGCGGCAGCGCCGACCCGGTGACCGGCGGCGAGGTCATGACCCTGGCCAAGGCCATCCAGACCAGCGTCTACGAACGGTTCGGCATCCTGCTGGAGCCGGAGCCGGTGGTGGTGTAGCCTGCCCGGCGATCTGGCTATGCTATGTTATTCATAGCTGTTGGCCTAGGCGGGACGGTGGTTCTAGCCATTTTTCCTTAAAAAAACCGGCCGGACTCATGTGCAATCGCTATTTTTTTGATAGCTGCTCACGCGCGGCGGACGGGAGTTTCGGGCACTCTTGATCTCTGAAAACGGGCAAAAATCCAGGCTGAAACGGATTTTCGAGCCCCGTGGAAGCACTGGCCGTGCCCCGTCAGCCCTGCGCTACAGTCAGAGCACAACAAAATGCGAAGGGGAGAGGGTCATGCTTATCAAATCAGCCGACGACAAGTCCAGGCGCCTGGCTTTGCTGCAAGACCTGCAAAAGTCCCCCCTGCTCGACGCCGGCCAGAAAGAGTGGCTGCGTGTTGAGCTGCGCAACCTGAGCGCAGGTATCAAGGGTGAACGGGAAGCCGCATTCCATCTGGACGGCCATTACAAAGACGGCCAGAACAACGTGCTGCTGCACGACTTGCGGTTTGTGCTGGATGGCGAGACGGCCCAGATCGACCACCTGGTCATCAACCGCACCGGCTACATGGTGCTGATCGAAACCAAAAATTACTCGGGCGACCTGGAAGTTAACGCCCATGGCGAATTCACCGTGCACTACGGCAAAGAGCGTTACGGCATTCCCTCCCCCTACGAGCAAAGCCGCCGCCACGCGCGCATCTTGGGCAAGCTGCTGGAGCGGCTGGAGATCAGCACCCGCACCGACAAGCTGCCCGAGTTCCATAACGTGGTCATGATGCACCCCCAGGCCAACATCCAGCGGCCCGACGCCAAGGCGTTTGACACCAGCTTTCTGATCAAGGCCGACCAGTTCCGCGCCTGGCATGAAAAGCTGGTGGACGGCTTCAGCACCGGCGGCGTGTTCAAGGCCATCTTCAACATACGCAGCCCCGACACCATTCGGGAGTGGGGCGAGAAGCTCAAGCGCCAGCACCGTCCGCAAGACCTGCTGGACCTGCCAGACTTCATGCAGCCCAAACCTCAACCGGCCAAGGCTGTGATGGAGCCTGGGTCTCCAGCGTCAGTATTTGCTGCAGCACCCGCCAACCCGGCACCCGCACTGGCCGATGCCTCATTGGCCAAAAAGCTGATCTGCGCCCATTGCCGTGAGAAGATCAGCTACCCCGAAGGCAAGTTTTGCTGGAACAACGCCAAGCGTTTTGGCGGGTTGCAGTATTGCCGGGAGCATCAGGGGTTGTTTGCGTGACGCAGATTTCGGCGCAGACGCACCGTTCAGGAGGGCAGAAGTTGTGAGCATGAATGAAGCGGATACCCGCTATCACCTGATCGACCCTTTATTACGGGAAAAGGGTTATGTCAGCCGTGAGCGCATCACACTTGAAACCATCTTGACCCCGGCTCCCGTGGAGCCCAGCGGCGCCAAAGGTCGACGTCGCAAGGGGCCGGGGCGCACCGACTACTTGCTCTGCGTGCAGGTTGGCGATATGCCCAAACCCCTGCCCGTGGCGGTACTGGAGGCCAAGAGGGAAAGCGAAGACCCGCTCAAGGGAATGCAGCAAGCCAAGGGTTATGCGGATTGCGAACGCTTTGATGTGCAATACGTTTTCTCCACAAACGGCCACTTGTATGGCGAGTTTGATTGCGGCACCAGCCTGCAAGATGGCCCGTTTCCTTTTCCAGACTTTCCTCCGCACGCCGATCTAACCTTGCGATATGCCCGCGATACAGGCATCGACATCACCCAGCCCGCTGCCGCCATGCTGTTCCAGGCCGACAGCCCAGCCTGGGCGGAAAGCCGCTACTACCAAGACGCGGCTATTCGCGCCGCATTCGAGAAAATTCTGCTCGACCGGCAGGCCGGAAGGCCAGCGCGCGTGCTACTCACGCTGGCAACAGGAGCGGGAAAAACCATCATTGCCACCAACTTGCTGTGGCGTTTGAGCCAGGCAGGGCAGTTGCCCAAACCGGCGCTCTTCTTGTGTGACCGTGACGAGCTGCGTGGGCAGGCGTACAGCAAGTTAAAGGCTGCTTTTGGCGACAACGCCCGTATCGTGAAAACCGAGCGCGGTGCCAATGCTGCGGCCAATGCACGCATCCACATTGCGACATACCAGACCCTGGGGCTGGATGAAGATGCGAATGGGGACGACAGTGGCTTTGCCAGCTTCTTGAGCGAGCACTATGGCGAAGACGCTTTCAGTGTGATCGTCATTGACGAATGCCATCGCTCGGCTTGGGGCCGATGGTCCGAGGTGTTGCAGCGCAACCCCAATGCAATTCACATTGGCCTTACCGCGACTCCGCGCAGGTTGGACGAATCCAGGAATACGAGCGAGGAGGCGAAACAGGACTTCGCCATCACCGCTAACAATCGCCAATACTTTGGCGAGCCGGTTTATGAGTACACCCTGATCCAGGCGCAGGAAGACGGCTATCTGGCCGCCTGTGAAATCGTGCGGCGCAAAGCCAGCATTGACAAACGTGTTTTCACCAGGAAAGAAATCCTGAAGGCCGGAGTCAGAGACATTCGCACCGGCAAACCGCTGACAGAAGAAGACCTCACCAAAGCCGAGTACACCGGCAAAGACTTTGACGACGAATTGTTCATCGAGCTGCGCACGCCCAAGATGTGCGAAGACCTGTTCCAGCTACTCTGTGGCAACGGCGGGCCGGAGCAAAAAGTCATCATCTTCTGCACCCGCGAAATACACGCCGACCGCGTGGCCCAGCAGATGAACAACCTCTACACCCGATGGTGCAAAGAGCAGGGCCAAACGCCCAAGGACCACTACGCCTTCAAATGTATGGGCGGGCCTAACAACGGCGCCGACATGATCGAGCCCATGCGGGGTTCGGGTGAGCGCGCCTTCATTGCTTGCACGGTAGACTTGCTGGAAGCGGGAGTGGATATTGAGCGGCTGAACGCCGTGGTTTTCTTTCGCTATTTGCAGTCACCCATCAAGTTTTACCAAATGGTGGGGCGCGGCACGCGTATTCACGAAGAAACCCAGAAATACAAATTCTGGCTGTATGACTACACCGATGTGTCGCTGCTGTTTGGCACCGACTTCATCACCAAACCACCTCGACCCGGCAGTGGCGGCAGCGGTGGAAATGGAGGAGGTGGGGGCACTGGCGGGGGCGATGACGATGGCCCCAAAGTGGCTGAATTGCGAGGCGAATTTACGGTGATCAACCCGGAAGGTCATTTCATCTTGTCCCGACGCGATGGCCGCGACACCCCCATTCCCATTGACGAATACCGCCGCGAGGTGATTCAGCGTGTGGTGTCAGAGGCGCACAGCCTGGATGAATTCCGCGCGCTGTGGATCGAACAACAAAAGCGCCAGCAACTCATCAACCATTTGCTGGGCGACCACTTCAACCCCGATGCGATTCGCGATATGGACCAAATGAACGACTTTGACCTGTACGACTTTTTTGGCAAATACGGTTACCACGCCCGCGCCTTGAAACGCCCCGAGCGCGGCGCGCTCTTCATCACCCACAACCAAAATTGGTTTGATGGAATGGCAAGCGACACGGCCACCGTGCTTAAAGGCTTGGGGCACCAGTTTTCCCAAGGCGGCACCGACGCGCTGGAAAGCCCCAACTTGTGGGAGGTGCCAGAGATCAAATTGGCCGGTGGCCTGAATGCCTTGCGCGGGTTGGGTGCGCCAGGGCTAGTGATGCGTGAGGCTAAGACGAGGTTGTTTGGGGTATGAGAAAAGTTAAATTGGCTGACTGCTGCAAGTTTTATAGTGGCGGAACACCCACCAAAGGCAAGCGGGAATTTTGGAACGGTGAACTGCCATGGTTTTCCCCCAAAGACATTAAGAGCTTTGAACTATTTTCTTCGCAGGATCGGATATCCGACGTTGCAGTGTTGGAGTCTGCGACGCGCTTGCTACAACCAGGAGCAATCTTGGTTGTGGGGCGCTCTGGTGTTTTGGCGCACACGTTGCCCGTTGGAATTGTTCGTCAACCTTCGGCGTTTAATCAGGACATCAAAGCCATTGTTCCGAGTGATGGCTACGACTCTGAGTACATTGCGCTATATCTTGCTGCCAAGCAGAACTACATCCTCAAGGAGGGGGTGAAGCGCGGTCCGACTGTGCATAGCCTCATCTCCAATTTCATAGAAGAGCTTGAAATACCGGACATCCAAGTCAAAGAGCAACGCCAAATTGCCACTCGTCTTAAAACCCAACTAGCCGAAGTAGAAACAGCCCGTCAGGCGGCAAAAACTCAATTGCAGGAAGTCGCCGCCCTGAAATCAAAAGCTCTGGAAGCTCTATTCGCGGGCATAAAAAATTGGGAGCCTATTGGCTCCGCAGCTAAGCTGCAATCTGGCTACGCATTCAAAAGCGACACATTCAAAACTACGGGTGTGCGGCTCCTGCGCAATGCGAATATTCTTCCTGGTCGGGTGTATTGGGATGATGCGGTATGTCTGAGTGAGGAAGATTCAACAAAACACCCGAGCTATGTTTTGAAAGACGGCGACGTTTTGATCAGCCTGGACCGTCCCATTATTTCAAGCGGAATCAAGGTGGCGCGCGTCGGCTCTGATGACCTTCCCGCGCTGCTCGTCCAGCGTGTAGGCCGGTTTTTGATTGACCCTGACAAACTGGATGCCGATTACCTTTATGCGTGTTTGCAAACCGACTTATTTATCGCTGAAATATCGGGACACGATCAGAGTTTGGGTGTCCCACACATTTCGCCTTCTCAAGTCGAGAGTGTGCTGATACCCCTGCCAGACGTTGCCGTTCAACGCGAGCTGTCGAAGCGTATGAATGAGGTGACCTTCCAATGGCAGACGGCTGCGGCAGCCATGCGGGGTCAACTCAATGATTTTTCGCAATTGCCGAAGGCAATCCTCGCCCAAGCCTTCAACCAATAAGGAGATAACCATGGCGGATAGTCGAATTGCAAAGCTGCACCATGCCACGTTTGAAGGCATCCGGCAGGTGGATGCCGATGGCAATGAATTCTGGTCTGCTCGTGACTTGGCTCCCTTGCTGGAATACCAAGACTGGCGCAATTTTTTGCAGGTCGTCGAAAAGGCCCGTATCGCGTGTGAACAGTCTGGCCGCAGCACCGACGACCATTTCGGTGAGATCACCAAAATGGTCGAAATCGGTTCAGGTGCCCGCCGCGAGCTGCCCGACGTGCGCCTGTCCCGCTACGCTTGTTACCTGGTTGTACAAAACGGCGACCCCAGCAAACCCGTGATTGCCAACGGCCAGACTTACTTTGCCACACAGGCACGGCGGCAAGAGTTGGCCGATAGCGCTAAGTTTGCGCAACTGAACGAAGACGACAAGCGTCTGGCCATACGCAATGAGCTGGCCACCCACAACAAACACTTGGCGGCGGCAGCCAAAGACGCGGGCGTGGAAACGCCCTTGGACTACGCCATTTTCCAAGACCACGGTTACAAAGGCCTGTATGGCGGTTTGGGTAACAAAGACATTCATGCCCGCAAGGGCTTGAAAACCAGCCAGAAGATTTTGGACCATATGGGCAGCACGGAATTGGCGGCCAACCTGTTCCGCGCCACCCAAACCGAAGAGAAGCTACGCCGCGATCAGGTGAGTGGCAAATCAGAGGCCAATCAGACGCATTTTGAGGTGGGGCGCAAGGTGCGCAAGACCATCGCCGAACTGGGCGGCACCATGCCCGAGAATCTGGCCCTACCCGACAACAGCATCCAGCAGATTGAATCGGCCAAGAAAAAACTGGCGAAGAAGCTGGAACAGAAAAACCCGAAGAAATTACCCGATGGCTCGCCCTAAGAAAAATACCGAAAACACGGTTGCCAAAGCACCCAAGTCCATAGCCTCCACCCAGTCGCTTTCCTCGTTTGTCAAAAGCATTTGCGATGTAATGCGCAGGTCCAATTGCGCCAGCGCCTTGCAGTATGTGCCAGAGCTGACATGGATTTTGTTTCTGCGCATTCTGGACGCGCAGGAGGCCAAGGCCCGCGAGGAGGCCGACGCAGTGGGTGCTGATTTCTCCGCCGCTTTGCAAAGCCCTTACCGTTGGCAAGACTGGGCTGCACCCTATTCAGATAGGCCGGACCACCCCAAAACCCCAGACGGCAAACCCTTTGGCTGGAAGCGGCAAGCGCTGTTTGCAGCGGGGGACGGCAAGTTGTTTGACTTCATCAACAAAAAGCTGCTGCCGCACCTGCACAGCCTGGACATTGACACCCGCACTGGGCTGCCCAATCCCGAGGCAAGCCGCAAGCAGCGCATCATGGGTCGCACGATGACGGCGGTGGAGAAGGTGCGCGTGGATAGCGAGGCCAACCTGCGCGACATTCTGGACAAGGTGCACCAGATCAATATCGACCATGTGGACGATCAGCATTTCTTCACCCTGTCGCAGGTGTATGAAGACTTGTTGCTGAAAATGGGCGAGAAGAATTCCGATGGCGGTCAGTTCTTCACCCCGCGTGAGGTGATTCGCGCCATGGTGCACACCGTGAAGCCCAAACTCGGCCAGACGGTGTATGACCCATGCTGTGGCACCGGTGGCTTCTTGGCGGTAGCCTATGAGCACATTGCCCGCCAGTTAGGCAAGAGCGTCACCAGCACCGACATTGACACGCTCAAGCACGACACGTTTTTTGGCCGGGAGAAGGAGAACCTGGTGTTCCCCATCGCGCTGGCCAACTTGGTGTTGCACGGCATTGACCAGCCCAACCTGTGGCATGGCAATTCGCTGACCCGGCGCGCCACCTACGGCGCGCTGTTTGACCAGGCGCCCAAGCAGTTTGATGTGATCCTCACCAACCCACCATTTGGTGGCAAGGAGGGGACGGATGCGCAGAAGAATTTTGCCTATGAGTCCAGCGCTACGCAGGTGCTGTTTACGCAAGACATTCTGGCGGAACTGGCACCCAAGGGCACTTGTGCAGTGGTATTGGACGAAGGTTTGCTGTTTCGGACCAACGAAAGCGCGTTTGTCGAAACCAAACGCAAGCTGGTGGACGAATGCGATCTATGGGCCATCGTCAGCTTGCCAGGCGGTGTGTTCTCTACCGCAGGCGCGGGTGTGAAGACCAACTTGCTGTTTTTCACCAAGGGCAAGAAGACTCAGAAGACTTGGTATTACGACCTGTCGACCGTGAAGGTTGGCAAGAAGACGCCGCTCACGTTGGCACATTTTGGTTTTGATGAGCATGGCAAGGTGCTGGCCGATGACAAGTTGCCTGCCATCCTCACTGCCGCTTGGCAAGCCGATGAATCCAACGCGGGTAAGCCGTTCCCTAGCTATGCGCGCATGTTGCAACAGCGCGGCAAGCCCGAAGGCGATAGCCCGTATTCTTGGACGGTGGACTTTGCGGCCAAGCGCGCCAAGGCGCGTGTCGACATGCAACCGCTCCTAGATGAAGCTGCGAAGTTAAAAGCTGCCGTGGTGGACTTGAAAGAGCAGCTCAAGCGCCTTAAGAAGGACAAAGCCAGTGATGCCAAGTTAACGGCGTTAGATGCAAAGATCAAAGCGAAGGACAAGGCTGCCCGTGATCTGGAAACCAAGGCTGCAGACATTGACGCTGCAGTTTTTGATCTGAAGGCTGTGAACCCGACTGCTGAGGTGAATGTGGATACCCGCACGCCGCAGCAGATCGTTGAAAGCATCGAGGAGCAGGGGCGTGTCGTGGCAAATGCGCTTGTTCGGTTGAATGCACTACTTGCCGTGAAATGAACAAAGCCCGCTTGAGCGGGCTTTGTTTTTGTGGGAAATCAGAACTGACTTACTTCCCCAACTTCAAGAAATCATCCCCCTTGCCCAACTCCAGCATGCCAGCATTGGAATAAATCCCCAGCTTGGCGCGGGTGTCGGTGATGTCCAGGTTGCGCATCGTCAGTTGCCCAATACGGTCCAGCGGGCTGAATGGCGCGTCTTCCACCTTTTCCATGCTCAGGCGCTCAGGTGCGTAGGTCAGGTTAGGCGATTCTGTGTTCAGCAGCGAGTAGTCGTTGCCGCGGCGCAGTTCCAGCGTCACGGTGCCGGTGATGGCGCTGGCAATCCAGCGCTGGGCGGTTTCGCGCAGCATGATGGCCTGGCTGTCGAACCACCGGCCCTGGTAGAGCAGGCGGCCGAGCTTGCGGCCGTTGTCGCGGTATTGTTCGATGGTGTCTTCGTTGTGGATGCCGGTGACCAGGCGCTCGTAAGCGATGAACAGCAGCGCGAGGCCGGGGGCTTCGTAGATGCCGCGGCTTTTCGCTTCGATGATGCGGTTTTCGATCTGGTCGCTCATGCCCAGGCCGTGGCGGCCGCCAATTTCATTGGCCTTGAGGATCAGGCTGACCAGGTCCGGGTAGTGGACGCCGTTCAGTGCCACGGGGCGGCCTTCTTCAAAGGTCACGCTCACTTCTTCAGCCTTGACCACGCAGTCGTCTTTCCAGAAGGGCACGCCCATGATGGGGTTGACGATCTTGATGCCGCTGTTGAGGTTCTCCAGATCTTTCGCCTCGTGCGTCGCGCCCAGCATGTTGCTGTCGGTGCTGTAGGCCTTCTCGGCGCTCATCTTGTAGCCAAAGCCATTGGCCGTCATGAACGCGCTCATCTCAGAGCGGCCACCCAGTTCGTCAATGAACTGCTGGTCCAGCCAGGGCTTGTAAATCTTCAGCGCGGGGTTGGTGAGCAGGCCGTAGCGGTAAAAGCGCTCGATGTCATTGCCCTTGAAGGTGGAACCGTCGCCCCAGATGTTGACGTCGTCTTCCTTCATCGCGCTGACCAGCATGGTGCCGGTCACGGCGCGGCCCAGCGGCGTGGTGTTGAAGTAGGTGGAGCCCGCGGTGGTGATGTGGAAGGCGCCGGCCTGCAGAGCGGCCAGGCCTTCAGCAGCCAGTTGTGGGCGGCAATCAATCAGGCGCGCCTTGATGGCGCCGTATTCCATGGCCTTGCGCGGGATCTCGTCGTAATCGGCCTCGTCGGGCTGACCCAGGTTGGCGGTGTAGGCATAGGGCAGGGCGCCCTTCTGTTTCATCCACAAGAGCGCGGCGCTGGTGTCGAGGCCGCCAGAGAAGGCGATGCCGACCTTTTGGCCGGCGGGGATGTTTTGCAGGATGGTGTTAGACATAAAATTGGCCTCTAGCCCTTGTGGAATCAGCGCAGGCTGCTATGAAATTAAGAGTAAATCGCCTGCGGATCAGCCGAAATGGCAGATGTAGTGGTAGGCCTCGCCGACCCGGATGTCGAAGCTCGAGTGGCCCGGCACGCTGAATTTTTCACCCGGTGTGGACTTGAGCCAGGCGTCGCTGCCGGCGAGTTTGTACTCGCAGGCGCCGGCCACACATTCCATGATCTCGGGCGCGCCGGTCTTGAAGGTCAGTGTCGAGGGCAACACCACACCGACGGATTTTTTGGTGCCATCGGGAAAGGTGATGCCGTGGCTCACACACTTGCCGTCGAAATAGACATTGGCCTGGGTGGTGACGCTGATGTTGTCGATTTTTTCTGTAGTCATGGTGATGTGAAAGTGGACGGGGAAAACATCCGGCTGCCTGGCTGGGGATGCAAAACCCCTGATTTTAGGTCACCCGGGCCTCCGGCACGTGGCGGGGTGGTCTTGACCGGGCAAGGGAACCTGAATCCGTTCACCGGGTTCGGGCGTATCACGAATGCAAGACAATCAGGTCCATGAAAGCAGAAAGCCCGGATACCCAATTGATCGCGCTCATTGACCGCGTGGCGCTGGCCGACGAATCGGCGCTGAGGGAGCTGTATGAACTGACCTCTTCCAAGCTGTATGGCGTGGCGGTGCGTGTGGTCAGCAACCGGAGTTGGGCCGAGGACGTGCTGCAGGAGGCCTTCATCAACATATGGCGCATTGCGGGCGACTACAAGGCGACGCTGTCGCCGCCCATGGCCTGGCTCTGCCTGATCGTGCGCAGCCGGGGGCTGGACTTTCTGCGGCGCCGTAACTCCGACCGGGCCGATGCGGTGCAGGAGCTCGACGATGTGCTGTCCGACACGCTGGAGGGCGACTCCGCCAACCCGATGGACACCGCCCTGGCGGGCGAGCAGGCCTGGGCCCTGCACCAGTGCCTGAGCCAGTTGGGCAACAAGCAGCGCGAGGTGGTGAGCCTGGCCTACCTGCGCGATTTGAGCCACGGCGAGCTGGCCGAGCAGCTCAAGCTGCCGCTGGGCACCGTGAAGACCTGGATACGCCGCGGCCTGGAGCAGTTGCGCGGCTGCATGGCCCGGTTTGCTTGAGATAGAACTGATGTTTGTTTTTTTGTTTGCTCTGTTTGTTCCTGCTGCGTTGCGGCCGGAAACTTCTGAAGAAGGTGGCGTATGAACCTGACCCGCAATCCCGCGCTGATCGATCAGCTGGCGGCCAGTTATGCGCTGGGCACCTTGCGTGGCGGTGCACGGCGCCGGTTCGAGGAACTGGCGCGTACCCATGCTTCGGTGCGCGCCGCCGCGCTGATCTGGCAAGGGCGCATGGCGTCGGTCACCGAACTGCAGGCGCAGCAGGCGCCCAGTCCGGCGGTCTGGAAGCGGATTGAAAACCTCATCCAGGCGGACAAGCAGGCACGGGCCATGCAGGCCGCGCGGCAGGCGCCCGCGGGCCGGGCCAGCGCGGGCTGGTGGGCCAGCCTGGGCTTGTGGCGCGGGGCTTCGGCCGCCGGTGCCATGGCGGCCGTGGCTGCCGTGGTGGTGGGCGTGAACCTGAACACCCAGCTCAATGGCCAGGTCCGGGAGTTGAGTGCCAAGCTCGCGGCCACGCCTGAAATCCAGTACGTTGCTGTGCTGGCTGATGACAAGGCGGCGCCCTCGGTGCTGGTGACCTACGACCCCAAACACAGCCAGCTGCAGCTCAAACATGTGGGCCAGTTCCACCCCGGGCCCGACAAGTCCCTGCAGCTGTGGGCACTGCCCCAGTCGGGCGGCCCCAAGTCGCTCGGTGTGCTGGGTGAGGGAACCGTGGTTCGCCTTCCCGCGCGCAGCGGCGAGGTCAATCAGGTGCCGGCGCTGGCCATCAGCCTGGAGCCCAAGGGCGGCGTTCCAGCGGGCAGCGGACCGAGCGGGCCGGTGCTGTTCAAGGGTGCGCTGCTCCAGACCACGCTGTAAAGCCGGAAAGCGCTTCAGGCCGCAGCGGCCGGCAACAAAAAAGGGGCTTGAAAGCCCCTTTTTTGTTGGACTGGCTTAGGGCCTGTTCACACTATTTATGCAAGATGCGTTGCGAGTCAAAAAGGCCATGCGTGAGGCGCAAAATGCAGCCGGGCTGAAGCCCGGCAAGGCTTTGCAACGCTGCGCATGGCCTTTTTGGCCACAACCCGGAGGGAACGTGGTGGAAGCAGCGCCACTCCTCGTTGCACTCCTACGCCAGACGCCCGGTCTGGCGGTCGTCGCGCGCCTTGATTGGCACTGCTTTCACCACGTTCGCACTTGTATAAATAGTGTGAACAGGCCCTAGCGCCAGTGGCGGTGCCCGTAGCCGCCGCGGCTGTAACCGAAATTGAGCGACACGCCCACCGGCGGGTAGTAGGGCCGCGGGTAATAACCGGGGTAGGCGACCACCGCCGGTTGCACATAAACCGGCTGGGCATAGACAGGTTGGGCGTAGACGGGCTGCGAATACACAGGCTGCGAGTACACCGGCTGGGCTGGCTGGGCATAACCTTGCTCAACACCGGCCTGCGGCGCGGGCATCGCGCCCACCGGCGTGACCTGCAGCCGCACATACAGGCCGGGGTCACTGGGCATCTGCACGGTGTGCTGCTTGTCGGCGTATTCGTAGACCACGTTGTAGTGCGAGGTGCGGTTTTCGTAGGACATCTGGGTGCCGCACTGCTGCACGTTCTGCACCTGGCTGCGGTTGCCTTCGATGTTGTTGCCGACCATGGCGCCACCGACCAGGCCGATCACAGTCGCCAGGGCGCGCCCGCCACCGTCACCAATGGCATTGCCCATCGCGCCGCCGGCCAGGGCACCCATGACGGCGCCAGCGCCGGACGGGGGCGCCTGGGTCACCATCGGCTGCGTCGTGCAGACCTGCTGGGGCACGCTGACCTGTTGCACCACAGGCGTGCTGGAGATCACGCGCGCCAGGATGTCCGTGGCCGATGCGTTGACGGCAAACAGCCCGGAGGCTGCGGCAACAGCGGATAAAACAAGTGTTTTTTTCATGGTTCAAATCCCTTTTCAGCCTGCTGGAACAGCCCCGCGCGGGGCGGCCAAAACGATGGCTATCAGTTTAATGATTCAGAGTGGATTTGGTGCACACAAGTTCAGTAAAGCCCTGTAAAGCTGGCCCGGGCCGGGGCACTTTTAAAGGCCCTGACGGTGGTTTCAAAGCCGTTCCGACCAGCTTTTTTCGTCAAAACCGACGGTGATCTGCGTGCCCCAGTCCACCACAGGCCGCTTGATGACGCTGGGCTGCGCCCGCATGAGGGCCTGGGCGCTGGCCGCGTCCACCGTGGCGGCCTGCAGCGGCAGATCCAGCTTGCGCCAGGTGGTGCCCTGGCGGTTGACGAGTTTTTCCCAGCCCACCGCGCGCTCCCAGGCGGCCAGCCGGTCTGCCGGTACGCCCTGTTTTTTGAAGTCATGAAAAGCGTGGGCAACGTCGTGCGCGGCGAGCCAGGCGCGGGCTTTTTTGACGGTGTCGCAGTTGGGGATGCCGTAAACAGTGATCATGTGCGCATTTTTGCATGGTTTGGCATCAAATGGGCCTTGACCCATTGTAGGTAGGGTGTTGATAGCTATTGATTTGATAGCTATGCAACCCCATCCGGCGTACGGGCGGGGCGGCGGCACCACGGGACGCGGCGCGGCAGCGGCGACAATACGGGTTCCATGGACAAGCCCAACACCCTCGACGACTGGCTCGCGTACTGTGAGCGCCTGCACCCCCACGCTATTGACCTCGGACTGGACCGCGTCCGCAGCGTCGCCGAACGCATGGCGCTGCGGTTTGACTGTCCGGTCATCACCGTCGCCGGCACCAACGGCAAGGGCTCGAGCTGCGCCATGCTCGAGGCCATCCTGGGGCAGGCCGGCTACCGCACCGGTGTCTACACCTCGCCGCACCTGGTGCATTTTGAAGAACGCTGCCGCATCCGCGGCGAGATGGCCAGCGCCGACCAGCTGCTGCCGCACTTCGAGCGGGTCGAGGCCTTGCGCGGTGACATTTCGCTGACCTATTTCGAGTTCACCATGCTTGCCATCTTCAGCCTGATGGCCGAGTCCAAGCTGGACGTGGTGGTCCTCGAAGTCGGGGTCGGCGGGCGGCTCGACTCGGTCAACATCATTGATGCCGACTGCGCATTGATCACCAGCATCGACATCGACCACACCGAACTGCTGGGCAAGGACCGTGAAAGCATTGGTTTTGAAAAAGCCGGCATCATGCGCGCCGGCAAGCCTGTGGTGGTGGGCGACCCGGTGCCGCCGCAAAGCGTGATCGCCCACGCCGCCGAAGTGGGCGCCGACCTGTGGCGCCTGGGCCATGACTTCAACTTTTCCGGTGACAAGCAGCAGTGGGCCTGGGCCGGCCGCGGGCGGCGTTACGCCGGCCTGGCCTACCCGGCGCTGCGCGGCGCCAACCAGCTGGTCAATGCCTCGGGCGTGCTGGCCGCGCTGACGGCCCTGCGCGACCGCCTGCCGGTGACCGCGCAGGCCGTGCGCAACGGGCTGGGCATGGTCGAACTGCCGGGGCGCTTCCAGATCATTTCCGGCCAGCCGACGCTGGTGCTGGACGTGGCGCACAACCCGCACGCGGTGGCGGCGCTCACGGAGAACCTCGACGCCATGGGTTTTTACCCCTGTACCCACGGCGTGTTCGGCGCCATGGCCGACAAGGACCTGACGCAGATGCTCAAGCGGGTGGGGCCGCTGGTCGACCGCTGGTATTTCACCGATCTGCCGACCGCCCGCGCCGCCAGGGCCGAGGATTTGCTGGCCACGTGGCGGGCGCTGAGCACCCGCCAGGATGGCCGTGCCAGCGTGTATGCCGACCCGGTGCAAGCCCTGCAGGCTGCCGTCGCCGCCGCAGACCCCGCTGATAGAATTGTCGTGTTCGGATCGTTCTATACGGTGGGGGGTGTTTTGAAGGACGGCCTGCCGCGTCTTTTCGCTCCGCACGCTGCGCCTGAGCGCCACGCTTCATCAACCGATACCTAACGGATACCGTCATCGCCATGCCGTTTTTCAACTTTCGCCGGGGCCAAGCCTCTGCTGCAGCCGGGTCTGCCGCCCAGACCGAGAGCGTGGAAGTGATGCGCAAACGTGCCAAGCACCGCCTCATCGGTGCGGTGGTTCTGGTGCTGGCCGGGGTGATCGGTTTCCCTCTGTTGTTCGACACCCAGCCGCGCCCGGTGGCTGTTGATATTCCGATCGAGATCCCTGCCAAGAGCGGCGTCAAGCCGCTGGTGATGCCGGCGCCGGCCACCACACCGGCCGTTGCAGCCAGTGCCGCACCTGCAGCCAGCGACAAGGTCGCCACGCCGTCCAGCCTCTCGCCCCGCGAAGAAATCATCACGGAAAAAAAGGCCGAGGCGCCCGATGAATCTGCGCAAACTGCGATCAAAAAAGAAGCAAAACCCGAACCGAAACCGGAACTGAAGCCAGAACCCAAACCAGAACCCAAGGTCGCGGCCAAAACGCCCGCAACGGCGCCTGCCGGCGACGAGGGCGCCCGTGCCAAGGCCCTGCTCGACGGCAAGGTGCTGGCCCCGGCGCCCGCCGCCAAGGCTGCACCGGCCGAGACGGAAGGCCGTCTCGTGGTACAGGTTGGCGCTTTCGCCGATGCCGACAAGGCCCGGGAAGTGCGCCAGAAACTGGAAAAGGCGGGGCTCAGGACTTACACCCAGGTGGCTGACACCAAGGACGGCAAGCGCATTCGGGTGCGGGTCGGGCCGTTTGCCAGCAAGGCCGATGCCGACAAGGCCGCCAGCAAGATCAAAAGCCTTGATTTGCCGGCCGCCGTCCTGACCTTGTAGCGTGGCTGTTGCGGACTGGGCGTTTCTGGGGGTGTTGGTGGTGTCGCTGATCATCGGCGCGTGGCGGGGGCTGGTGTACGAGATCCTCTCAGTCCTCGGCTGGGCGCTGTCGTTTTACATCGCGCAATGGTTTGCGCCGGAGGTGGCTGCCGTGCTGCCGCTGCAGAGTGCATCCGATCCGGTGCGTTACGCCGCGGCCTTTGTACTGATTTTCATTGTGTCCGTGTTTCTGGCGGGCTTGCTGGCGGTGTTGTTCAAGAAGCTGGTGGAGGCCATCGGCCTGCGGCCGGTGGACCGGACCCTGGGGGCGGCTTTTGGCCTGATGCGCGGGGTGATCCTGCTGCTGGCGGTCACGGTGGTCGTCAATATGACCGCCTTCAAGGCCAGCGCCTGGTGGCAGGAGTCCGTTGGCGCCGGGGTGCTGACGGCGGCGGTCAAGGGCCTGAAGCCGGTGTTGCCCGAACAGTTTGCAAAGTACCTTTAATGATTGGCGAATTGATGAACGGAAATGTATGTGCGGAATAGTTGGTGTTGTCAGTAACGCCCCGGTGAACCAGCTGATTTACGACGGGCTGCTCCTGCTGCAGCACCGCGGTCAGGATGCGGCCGGGATTGTCACGCAGCAGGGACGCAAGTTCTTCATGCACAAGGCCAAGGGCATGGTGCGCGACGTCTTTCGCACGCGCAACATGCGCGCGCTGCCGGGCAACGTGGGCCTGGGGCAGGTGCGTTACCCGACGGCCGGCAACGCCTTCAGCGAAGACGAGGCCCAGCCGTTTTACGTCAACGCGCCGTTTGGCCTGGTGCTCTCGCACAACGGCAACCTGACCAATGCCGCCGAACTCAAGGCGGAACTGTTCAACACCGACCACCGCCACATCAACACCGACAGCGACTCCGAAGTGCTGCTCAACGTGCTGGCGCACGAGCTGGAAAAAACCACGCGCGGCCTGCCGCTCACGCCCGCCGACGTGTTTGCGGCGGTGCGCGGTGTGCACAAACGCATCAAGGGCTCGTATGCCGTCGTGGCGCTGATTGCCGGACACGGCCTGCTGGCTTTTCGCGACCCCTTCGGCATTCGCCCGCTGTGTTTGGGCCGCGGCCAGAACGACAGCGGCAACACTGTCATGGTGGCCAGCGAGTCGGTGGCCCTGGAAGGCACGGCCCACCAGTACGAGCGCGACATTGCGCCGGGCGAGGCGGTGTTTGTGGACATGGACGGCAAGGTCCACGCCGAGCAGTGCGCCGACCACCCGCAACTCTTTCCCTGCATTTTCGAATTCGTCTACCTGGCGCGGCCCGACTCGGTGCTCGACGGCATCTCGGTCTACCAGGCGCGCCTGAACCTCGGCGAGACGCTGGCCAAACGTGTGGTGTCCACCGTGCCGCCCAACGAAATCGACGTGATCATTCCGATCCCCGAGTCCAGCCGCCCGAGCGCGACGCAGCTCGCACACCTGCTGGGCATTCCCTACCGCGAGGGTTTTGTGAAGAATCGCTACGTCGGCCGCACCTTCATCATGCCGGGCCAGGGCGTGCGCAAAAAATCCGTGCGGCAAAAGCTCAATGTGATCGCCAGCGAGTTCAAGGGTCGCAACGTGCTGCTGGTTGATGACTCCATCGTGCGCGGCACCACCTCCAGGGAGATCGTGCAGATGGCGCGTGACGCCGGCGCGAAGAAGGTCTACCTGGCCAGCGCCGCGCCGCCAGTGCGTTACCCCAACGTCTACGGCATCGACATGCCGACCGCGGCCGAGCTGGTGGCGCATGACCGCACGGTCGAGGAAATCCGCGTCGCCATTGGCTGCGATGCGCTGATTTACCAGGACGTCGAAGGCATGAAACGCGCCATCGGTTCGCTCAATGGCAAGCTCGACGGTTTTGACGCCTCGTGTTTTGACGGCGTCTACATCACCGGCGACATCACGCCCGAGAGCATTGCCAAAATGAACGCGCAGCGCGTTGACAGCAGCGAAGAGGGCGATGTCGATGTCTCGCGCCTGGCGCTTCCCAACCCGCAGGAAGCCTGAGCATGGCCGACAAACAACTGCCCGACAACCTGCACCGCGACACGCTGGCCGTGCACGTGGCGATGGAGTCCAGTCAATACGGTGAACACTCCGAAGCGCTCTACCTGACCAGCGGGTTCGTGCAGCCCGACGCCGAAACCGCGGCCCGGCGTTTTGCCGGCACGCAGGACGGCTACACCTACGGCCGCACGTCCAACCCCACCGTCAGCAGCTTCGAGCGCCGGCTGGCCGCGCTGGAAGGCACGGAAGCCGCCATAGGCGCCTCGACCGGCATGGGCGCGATCCTCATGATGTGCATGGGCCTGCTCAAGTCCGGCGACCACGTTGTTTGTTCGCGCTCGATGTTCGGATCAACCATCAACTTGATCGGACGTGAGTTTGGCAAGTTCGGCGTCGAGACCACCTTTGTCTCGCAGACCGATGTGGCGGAGTGGAAGGCAGCGATCAAGCCCACCACCAAGTTGCTGTTCGCCGAAACACCGACCAACCCGCTGACCGACGTCTGCGACATTGCCGCCCTTGCCGATCTCGCGCACAGCGCCGGTGCGCTGCTGGCGGTGGACAACTGTTTCTGCACGCCGGCCTTGCAGCGGCCGACGGAACTGGGCGCCGACCTGGTGATCCACTCCGGCACCAAGTACCTCGATGGCCAGGGCCGCGTGATGGCCGGGGCGATCTGCGGCCCTTCGAAGCTGATCGTCGATGTGTTTGGCCCGGTGGTGCGCACCGCCGGCATGACGCTGTCGCCCTTCAATGCCTGGGTCGTGCTCAAGGGGCTCGAAACACTGGGCATCCGCATGCAGGCGCAGTGCGCCAATGCGCTGGCCGTGGCGCGCTGGCTGGAAACGCAGCCCGGCGTGGCGCGCGTTTATTACCCGGGTCTGGCCTCCCATCCGCAGCACGACCTGGCCATGCGCCAGCAGTCGGGGCAGGGCGGGGCGGTGGTGTCGTTCGACGTTGTGGGTAACGACCCCGACACCGCGCGCGCCAATGCTTTCCATGTCATCAACAGCACCCGCGTGCTGAGCATCGCCACCAACCTCGGCGACACCAAGACCATCATCACCCATCCCGGCACCACCTCGCACGGGCGTCTGACCGAAGCCCAGCGGCAGGCCGCCGGCATCGGCCAGGGCCTGATCCGCGTGGCGGTGGGCCTGGAGCATATTGAAGACATCAAGGCCGACCTGCTGCGGGGCCTGGGCACCCTGACATGACACCAAAAACAAGAACGCGGTTTGCGCCGTCACCGACAGGCTTCATCCACCTCGGCAACATCCGCTCGGCGCTCTACCCCTGGGCGTTTGCGCGCGCCACCGGCGGCGACTTCATCCTGCGCATTGAAGACACGGATGTCGAGCGCTCCTCGCAGGCCGCGGTGGACGTGATCATTGAAAGCATGCGCTGGCTGGGCCTGGACTACGACGAAGGCCCTTATTACCAGATGCAGCGCATGGACCGCTACAAGGCGGTGCTGGCCGAACTGCAGGCCGCAGGCCATGTGTATCCCTGTTACATGAGCGTGGCCGAGCTCGATGCCCTGCGCGAAAAGCAGATGGCCGAAAAGCAGAAACCGCGTTACGACGGCACCTGGCGGCCCGAGCCCGGCAAGACCCTGCCACCGGTTCCCGCAGGCGTGTTGCCCGTGTTGCGTTTCAAGAACCCGCAGGACGGCGTCGTGGTCTGGGACGACAAGGTCAAGGGGCGCATCGAGATCAGCAACGACGAGCTCGACGACCTCGTGATCGCGCGGCCCGACGGCACGCCGACCTACAACTTCTGCGTGGTCGTTGACGATCTCGACATGGCCATCACGCATGTGATCCGCGGCGACGACCACATCAACAACACGCCGCGCCAGATCAACATCTTCCGTGCCTTGGGCAAGGAGGTGCCGGTCTACGCTCACCTGCCGACCGTGCTCAACGAGCAGGGCGAAAAAATGAGCAAGCGCCACGGCGCCAAGGCGGTCACGCAGTACGCCGAAGAAGGTTACCTGCCCGATGCCATGGTCAACTACCTGGCGCGCCTGGGCTGGAGCCATGGCGACGATGAAATCTTCAGCCGCGAACAGTTCCTGCAATGGTTCAACCTTGACCACCTCGGCAAGAGCGCGGCACAGTTTGACGAAGCCAAGCTGCGCTGGGTCAACGCCCAGCACATCAAGGCCATGGCCGACGACAGGCTCGCGGAACTGGTGGTGCCCTTCCTCAACGCGCATGCACTGGACAGCCTCGATGCCGGCCGGCGCGTGGCCGCCTGCGCCTTGCTGAAAGACCGTTGCAGCACCCTGGTGGAACTGGCCGACTGGATGGGCGTGCTGGTCAGCCATGAGCCGGTCAGCGCGGAAGACATCCAGTCTCATGTGCCGGCCGATGTGGCGCCGGCCGTGTACCAACTCGCCGAGTTGCTGGCCAACTGCGAGTGGAGCAAGCCGGCGATCGCGGCCGCCATCAAGCAGGTGCTGCTGGACAAGGGAATGAAGATGCCGCAACTGGCCATGCCGGTGCGGGTATTGGTCGCCGGGCGCCAGCAAACACCGTCGCTCGATGCTTTTTTGTCTTTGATGGACAGGGAAAACGTGATTGCGCGTCTCGTCCACTTGAAAAGGCTCTGATTTTCGGGCTATAATTCAAGGCTCGACGATTGCAAGGAAACTTGCAACATGGGGGTATAGCTCAGCTGGGAGAGCGCTTGCATGGCATGCAAGAGGTCATCGGTTCGATCCCGTTTACCTCCACCATCAAATGGTCGGGAAGTTTTTGAATAGAGTTTTTTTGGCAGGTCTTTGTGTAAAAACAAAAAAGCCTGCTGACGGAAGTTCCAAGGTTTAGACCCTATCGTCTAGAGGCCTAGGACACCACCCTTTCACGGTGGCTACAGGGGTTCGAATCCCCTTAGGGTCGCCAGAATTCTTCACAGCGATGTGAAGCACAAGGCACAAGTTGATAACAAGCCTGCGCAAGCAGGCGACTTGGCTCGCAAGAGCGAAAGTTGTCACTACCAGGAGTGGTAGTTCAGTTGGTTAGAATACCGGCCTGTCACGCCGGGGGTCGCGGGTTCGAGTCCCGTCCACTCCGCCAAGTATGCGAAAAGCCGTTATAAGTCATTGATTTATAGCGGCTTTTTTCTTTTTCTGCTACACCATTTACGGTCCATCGGTGCTACCCCGAAGCCCCTTTGGGGTAGCGCAGCGCTCACAGCGCTTTTCTTTTTTTAAAGTGCTTGTTATCATACATATGTGAACAATAAGCCTTCTGTCTTCCAGAAAAGCCGCATGCCGCTCTATCTGCAGGTGGCCGGCCTGATGCGGAAAAAGATTGAGAGTGCGGAATGGCGCTTTGGCGAGCAAATACCGACGCTGGACGAACTGGAGCTGGAGTACCGCGTCTCCCGCATCACACTGCGGGCATCGCTGGCGCAGCTTGAAGAGCAGGGCCTGATTCACCGCACGCGTGGCCGCGGCACCTTCGTTGCGAAGGATTTGTCGCAACAGCGCTGGTTCAAGATGCCGACTAATTTCGATGACTTGGTGGCGGCCGTTTCCAGCCTCAAGATCCATCTGCTGGCGATCGATCAGGACGACCAGCCTTTGACCCCCCTGTTCCCGTTCGGCGACGTGGCCCCGGCGTACCGCCGGCTCAGGCGTGTGCATTTCCACAATGACGTGCCCTACTGCCTGATAGAGATCTATCTGGCCAAGGATGTTTTTGAACTCGATCCCGTGGCCTTCAGCAGTGCGCCCATCATCCCGAAGCTGGCGTCGCTGCCTGAGGTGCAGATCGCACAAGCCAGGCAAATCATGCGCATTACCGTGTCCGACGAAGACACGGCCGCTCACCTGGACATAGGCGTGGGCGCTCCGATCGCGGACGTTTGCCGGGCCTTGCAGGACCAGGATGGGCGCATTGTCTATTACGCCCATATCCAGTATCCGGCCCAGATGATCCAGGTTGAAACCGACCTCATGCACGGAGCGGCGAAACCGAAAAAGTCCAGATCGCGCAAAACAGCCGACTGATCCATTATTTCAGAGACACGCATGACCCTTGCTCCTATCACTTCGTTCAACAAGCTCCCCGCTGTTCAGCTGGCCAAAGTCGAGGCCATGGTATTTCGCGTTCCCATTGACGAGCCGGTACAGACTTCATTCGGGATCATGTATGACCGCCCCGCCGTGCTCGTGCGCGTCGAGGACCGCGAGGGCGCCGTCGGCTGGGGCGAGATCTGGTGCAACTTTCCCGGCGTAGGCGCTGAACACCGCGCGCGCGTTCTGGAGTCGGCGATCGCGCCCATCCTGCTCGAGCAAGAATGGAAAACCCCCGAACATGCTTTCCGGGAACTGTCCCGGCGTCTGCACATCCTCGGCATTCAGTGCGGTGAGCCGGGAACGATCGCACAGGCCATCGCTGGTGCCGACATCGCGCTCTGGGACCTGGTGGCGAGAAAGATGGACCAGCCCCTCTGGCGGCTGCTGGGTGGAACGGCCTGCATACAAACTTATGCATCCGGCCTGAGTCCGACGCAGCCGGAAAAACTTGCCGCTGCCAAACGGGATGAAGGATTTCGCGCTTTCAAGCTCAAGGTGGGTTTCGGCGCTGAGCGGGATGTCGCCAACCTGCGCGCCTTGCGCGAGCTGCTCGGCCCGGATGCGACCTTGATGGTCGATGCCAACCAGGCGTGGACACCGGATGAAGTGGCCGATATGAGCCACCGGCTGGCCGAGTTCCGGCCGGCCTGGCTCGAAGAGCCGATTGCCGCGGATTATTCCCTGGCTGACTGGGGCCGCATTGCCAGGCAATCCCCGATTCCTCTGGCCGCCGGCGAAAACATGCGCGGTGAGCAGCAGTTCACCGATGCCATCGCCTGCGGTGCGTTTTCCGTGATCCAGCCCGACTTGGGGAAATGGGGCGGCTTCAGCGGCTGCCTGCCGGTGGCGCGCCAGGCCATGGCAAAAGGCCGTATGTTCTGCCCGCACTGGCTGGGTGGCGGAATCGGCTTGCTGGCGTCCATGCATTTGAAGGCGGCAGTCGGTGGTCCCGGCTACGTGGAGGTGGACTCGAACCCCAATCCCTTGCGCGAATTGCTGGCCACTCCCTGTCCTGTCGTCAACGAGGGCGCCGTCATCCTGTCGGATCATCCGGGGCTGGGTGTCGCGCCTGACATGGACGCCGTGCGCGGCTTCCTGACCAGGCATCACTACGCTTGAACGCACCGCGGCACCTCAAGGCTTGAATTCACCCAGAAAGACAAAGCATCATGACGAAAAAAATAGTGATTTCCGAATTCATGGACGAGGCGGCGGTGGACAGCCTGCGAACGTCTTTTGATGTTCTGTACGACCCTGAGCTCGCGCTGCAGCGCCCGGCGCTGGCCAGGGCGTTGCAGGATGCGGATGGGCTGATTGTGCGCAACCGTACCCAGGTCGACCGGGAACTGCTTGCCGGTGCCGGCAAGCTCGTCGCCGTCGGCCGCCTGGGCGTTGGCCTGGAGAACATCGACCAGGACTGCTGCGCCAGACAGGGCGTTGCCGTCATTCCGGCGGTGGGTGCCAATGCGGCGGCGGTGGCGGAATATGTCATCAGCATGGCCATGGTTCTCATGCGCGGCTTTCTCTTTTCGTCAGCCAGCGTGGCTCAGGGCCTCTGGCCGCGCGCCCAACTGGCCTCGGGCCTGGAGGCCGCGGGCAAGACCATGGCTATCGTCGGGTTCGGCTCCGTGGGACAGAGCGTCGGCAAGCTGGCACAGGCGATGAACATGCGCGTCATCGCCTACGACCCGGTTCTTCCCACCGCGCATCCGGCCTGGATCAACGCTGTGCGCTGTCCGGACCTCGATGCCTTGTTTCGTGCCGCCGATGTCGTGACCCTGCATCTGCCGTTCACACCCGAAAACGCCAATCTGGTCAGCGATCGCGAGCTGGCGATCATGAAAAAAGGTGCTGTTCTCATCAACACGGCCAGGGGCGGCCTGGTCAACGAACAGGCGCTGGTCAGGGCGCTCAGGTCGGGCATGCTTGCCGCGGCGGCGGTCGATGTGTTCGAACAGGAGCCGCTGCCCGCCGACTCTGTACTGGCCGATTGTCCCAATTTGTTTCTGACGCCGCACATTGCCGGCGTCACACAGGAGTCCAATGTGCGCGTGTCATCGCTGATCGCGCAACGCATCGCAGAAGTCCTCAGTTAGTTCCTCGTCCCCTGGTACTCCGACCCAGAAATATCGAAACATGAAAGCGCGCCTTCGCACCCATGCCGTCGTTGCAAATCCTCGCCATAGCGACGGCTATGTCTGCGGTTTGCGCCTCGCCCTGGGCCCGAATCCATCACTTTCATCTTGTTCCGATACCTCTGTGTCGAAGTACTAGACGACAAATTCACAAACCGAAAGGGTCCCATGAAAGTATCGAAATTCCTTGCCGCCTGCGTAATCGCTATCGGCAGCATCGCCGCAGCCAGCGCGCAGACCTGGCCGGCCAAGCCCGTCAAACTGGTGGTGCCGTATCCGGCGGGCGGCGGCGTCGATCCGGTCGCACGCCTGGTCGGCCAGAAACTGGCCGAGCGCTGGAAACAGCCCGTGATCGTCGACAACAAGCCGGGCGCCAGCGGATCCATAGGCGCCAGCTACGTCGCGCACGCTGCACCGGACGGCTTGACCATCATGATGTCGGCGACCGCCGAGGTCGCGATCAACCAGTTCATCATGGAAAAAATGTCATACAACCCGGAGACCGATCTGGTCCCGGTCACGCTCGCCGTGCGGCTCCCCTTCGTGCTGGTGACGAATCCGTCGCGCCCGTATTCCACGGCCGCCGAGCTTGTTGCCTACGTGAAGAAAAATCCCAACAAGGTGACCTATGCCTCATCCGGCCCGGGGACACCACAACACCTGGCCGCGGTGCTGCTGGAACAACTCAGCGGTGTAAAAATGATCCATGTCCCTTACAAGGGCGTGGCGCCGTCGATCGCTGATCTGCTGGCCGGTCATGTCGATATCGGCTTCGCCGGTTTGCCCACGGCACTGCCGCATATCCAGACCGCTGCATTGAAAGCGCTGGGTGTTTCGTCCAAAACGGCCTCGGCTGCTGCCCCGAAAATCCCGCCGCTGGCGGCCACCCCGGGGCTGGACGGCTTTGAGCTGAACCAGTGGTTTGGCGTGTTTGTGCCTGCGGGTACGCCGGACACCGTGGTGCAGCGTATCCAGAAGGATATCTCCGAGGTGCTGCAAATGCCGGACGTCAAAGAAGCGCTCGAAAAACAAGGTGCGCAGCCAAGCGGCATGCCGACGGCGGAATTTGCCGCTTATTTGAAGAGCGAGCGCAAGAAATTCGAGAACATCGTCAAGAGCGCGAATATCCGGCCGTAAGCGGCCGCTCCCAGCGCCGCGCTATCCCTCGCCGCCCCGAAAGCCCTGATCCAGGGGCTTTTGTTATGGATGCTGCAGTCCTGGGACGCTCTTCGGGCATCGGAAATGAGCCACCGCAACCCCTGGTCAGGTCTTGTCGCATGCCGGGCTCCGGCGTGTTGGCGTGACAGTGCGTCGCGCTGATGGCCGGCCGGCACAGATGGCGAGCTCACGCTGCTTTCCTTTCAGCGCCCGGTCGGGCAGTAGCTGTTTTTCGGTTCTTCGCCGCGCAGGTACTGCAATTCCTCTTCGTCAGTGGCCTTGCGCACCGACGCCAGCTTGGCACGGTCGCCGTACAGGTCTTTCAGGGTGTCGGTCATTTTCTGGAACGGATCGTCGTTGGGGCCGAAGGCCCTGAACCAGCGGCGCGGACGGCCTTCGTAGTGGAAGTCCACGACCCAGATGACGGAGGTCTTGAAAAATTCAGCCATGCGAATGTGTGATCCGGTGGGGATGACCGGCCGGGGATGGTGCAGTCCCTCGGCTTGGTGATCTGCCATTGTAGACAGGTGCCGGGAACGTTGTTGCGCTGCATGGCCAGCGTTTTCCATGTCGCCGGGAGCAGGGTGCCTGCCGACGCGGTAACCTTGGTCTGGTCATTGCTGGAAATAAATAAACAGGAGCGCCGATTTTTTCGTCGAACCGTCCATCAGGGAGAAATGAATGAACCGGGATTTTGTCATGCGTCTGCTTCACGAGCGGATGGACCAGGCGGACCTGTCCGAGGGACGGGTGTTTGACATGGGCACGCTGGCCGAGGTGCTGATCAACGAGCTGGCGGAGAGCTGGGAATTGATTCCCGAGCGCACCCGCGCCATCATGATGGGCGCGGCCTTTGACCTGGTGATGCAGGACCTGAAGTTGCAGGATGCCGACATCGAGGCGGCGCTGGTGATTGAAGGCCTGAAGAAGAAATAGAACGCAGGCCCGGCCGTCAGTCTTCGCGCAGTTGCTTGTCCAGCGCCCGCTTGTCGGCATGCCGGGTGGCCGAGCGCGACTTGCGGTGCGCGCCCGCCTTGCGTTTTGCCGCCGGCACGACCAGCGGGTTGCGCGGCCGGGTGGCCTTCAGCTTGAGCTTGATCTTGGTTTTGCGTGCGGAACTCATCGCCCGATTTTAAGCAGCCCGGTGGACAGCGCCGTGCCGCAGACGATGACCACGGCGCACAGCAGCATCCAGAGCGTGACGGCCTCGCCGAGAAACAGCACGCCGTAGAACACGGCAAACACCGGCACCACAAACGTCACGGCCAGTGCGCGCGCCGGGCCGGCGGTTGCAATCAGCCGGAAGTACAAGATGTAGGCAATGCCGGTGCACAGCACGCCGACCACCAGCAAGGCCAGCCAGGCGCTGCTGCCGGGCATCTTTGCCGGCCACAGCCACAGGGCCGGCAACGCCAGGCCCAGGGTGGCGCCGATCTGGCTGCCCGCGGCGGTGACCAGCGGCGGCAGCCCGGTCAGGTAACGCTTGGTGTAGCTGGCCGACAGCGCGTAACAGATGCAGGCCAGCAGGCAGGCCAGCACGGCCCAGCCCGGCGCCACGCCCGAAGCATCGGCCTGGAAGGTGGCCTTGTCCCAGGCCAGCATGGCGACCCCGGCAAAACCGACGACCAGGCCGAGCAGGCGCGAGTGGTTGGGCTTGTCCTTGAGCCAGAGCCAGGCCACGAGTGCGCCGAACATCGGCACGGTGGCATTGAGAATCGCCGACAAGCCGGTCGTGATCGACAGCAGTGCAAACGAAAAGCAGGCAAACGGAATGCCGGAGTTGAACATGCCGATCAGGAACACATGGCGCCAGTTTTTCACCAGGGTGGCGCCGAGCCCGCGCAGCAGCACCAGCGGCAGCAAAAAGGCCGCGGCAATCGCGACGCGTACGGCGGCGGTGGGCAGCGGGCCGAACTCGACCGTGCTGATGCGCATGAACAGGAAGGACGAACCCCAGATGGCGGCCAGCAGCACGAAGTCGATGGCCCAGTTTTTCCGGTGAGCTGCCGGGGATACCGCGGCGGATGTGGCGCTCAAGACGGGCTCCCCTGAAGAACACCTTCTAGCGTGAGCAGGGCGGCCTTGCGTTCAAGTCCGCCCGCGTAACCGGTGAGCGCGCCGTTGGCCCCCATCACGCGGTGGCAGGGCACGATGATGCTGACCGGGTTGCGGCCCACGGCGGCGCCCACGGCGCGCACGGCGGCCGGTTTGCCGATGCGCCGGCTCACTTCGCCGTAGCTCGCGGTACCGCCTTGCGGAATTTTCAGCAGGGCCTGCCACACGGACTGCTGGAAAGCCGTGCCATAGGCCAGGTCCAGCGGCACATCGAATTGCGTGCGCTGCCCGGCAAAGTAGCCGGTGAGCTGTCGGCTGACTTCTTGCAGCACAGGATGGTCTGGATCGCTGGGCCAGACCGCAATACGCGCCGGCCGTTTCGGCGCCGGGCCGCCCCCAGCCGAAACAGCCCCCTCGGGGGGCAACGCAGTACGCGAAGCAACATGCGTGGGAGTTCTCTCTTCACCAGCCGGGGCCGCGGAACCGGCTTTGCCGGGCCGCAGGCGCAGCGCCCCCTCGGGGGGCAGCGAGGACACGCCAGTGCCGAGCGTGGGGGCTAATTCAGGCGGCAAATGGCGCTGGCCCTCAAACCAGAGCCCGGCCAGGCCCTTGTCTGTCGCGGCAATGATCATCTTGCCCAGAGGGCTTTGAAATGTGGTCTGAACGATGGAGCGGTCAAATTTCATGTTGTTCACCTTTTGAATGATTTCGGATTCCGGCCGGTCGTTCAGGCGGTTGCGAGGTTTTTCCCCTTTGAGTACGGAATTTGTTTGCTATCAAAAAAGCAGCAAAATAGTTTCTTCTCTATCCGCATGTATTTCAGGAAAAAAGGAACCTCCATCATTCATTGCTTATCGTCGTGCGGCGACGCTTTCCCGTCCAATGAAATTGATGCGCCTGATTCATGCTCTGAACGCATTGATCGCAGGGGCCGTCAGCCGGTCGGTTCCATCGCGCCGCTCCAGGCCCGGATCACGGCGTAGCTGCGCCAGGGCTTCCAGGCCAGCGAGGCGAGCTCGGCTTCCCTGGCCGGGTTCTTCAGCCCCTGCACACCGAGCGCCTTGTGCAGCGCCACGTCGCCGGCCGGAAAGGCGTCGGGCCAGCGCAGTGCCCGCATCGCGATGTACTGCGCCGTCCAGTCGCCAATGCCGGGCAGGGCTTTCAGTGCGGCGATGGTGGCATTGACGTCGGCGCCGCCGTGCAGTTGCAGGCGCTTGTCGGCCACGGCCTGGGCGATGCCGACGATGGCGGCCTGCCGCTGCTTGACAATGCCGAGCTGGCCCAGCGCGTCGCCGCTCGCCTGCGCCAGCACCGCCGCGGCAGGAAAGAGCCGCGTCAATTCGGGCCAGGGGGTCTCCATCGGCTCGCCGAACTTGTCCACCATGCGCTGCGCCAGCGTGCGCGCGGCCGCCACCGTGATCTGCTGGCCCAGCACCGCGCGCACCGCGAGTTCATAACCATCCATCGCACCGGGCACGCGCAGGCCGTCGCCGCCCGGAAAACCGGCGTGCAGCACGCTGTTGATGGCCTGCGGGTCGGCGTCGAGGTCCAGCATGGCGCGCAGCCGCCGTATCACCAGCGGCAGCACCTCGCGCAGCGAGTCGCTGATGCGCAGCACGACGTGGCAGCGGCTTTCGTCGAAGCTGGCGTGGATCCAGCCGGCGTGTACCTTGCCGCCGACCTCAACACGAAAAGTGCGACCTATCCCCATGCTGCCTGCGTCCTCAGCTACAAATTCGATAGCGTTGATCTGGCGCTTCCTGAAAAAGCCCGTCATCGCGGCCACGTCATACGGTGGGCGGTAGCCCAGCCGGACAGTGATGCCGGTGTCCGGCGAGGTGGCGCCCTGGCGCCGCATCTGTGTCGGGTTCAGGCCGTAGTGGCCGACAAAGGCCGCATTGAAGCGCCGCACACTGGCGTAACCGCTGATCAGTGCCACCTGCGTGATGGGCAGGGCGGTGTCGGCCAGCAACTGCTTGGCCGTCAGCAGCCGGCGCGTCTGCAGGTACTGCAGGGGCGACACGCCGAACTGCGTCTCGAAAATCCGCCGCACGTGGCGGTCGCTGACGCCCAGTCTGGCGGCCAGCAGTTCGACGGACGGTGCGGCTTCAGTCCAGGCCTCCGGCTCGTCGAGCAGGCGGGCCGCCTGGTGCGCCAGGATGTAAGAGGCGTCCTGGATGGACCAGACCACCGAGTGCGGCGCCAACTCAGGCCGGCAGCGCAGGCAGGGCCGGAAGCCCGCGTTTTCGGCCTGGGCGGCATGGCCGAAGAAGCGGCAGTTCTCGCGTTTGGGCGTTTTGACGCTGCAGACCGGCCGGCAGTAAATGCCGGTGGAGGTCACACCTGTAAAAAAGCGGCCGTCAAAACGGGCGTCCCGCGCTTTGAGCGCGAGGTAGCAGGCGTCATCGGCGAGAGGGGTGGCATCCGGGGTCATGGGCTCGATGATACGTGGCGGGCGGGTTTTGACTAGCCGTTTTCGGACATCTCCCGCGTGCCCCTGGCGCCTACAATCGATGCTGTTTCGCAACCCCAGGAGTGCCCACCCCATGCAGCTTGACGCATCCATTTTCAAGGCTTATGACATCCGCGGCGTGGTGCCCTCCACCGTCAATGAACCGGTCGCCGAGGCCCTGGGCCGGGCTTTTGGCAGCATCGCCCTGGCCCAGGGCGAACAGACGGTGGCCGTGGGGCGCGACGGGCGCCTCAGCGGGCCGGCCCTGAGCGCGGCGCTGATGCGCGGCCTGGTGGCCAGCGGCGTGGATGTGGTTGACATCGGCATGGCCACCACGCCCATGCTGTATTTCGCGGCCAGCACGCTGGCCAGCTCCGGCATCCAGATCACCGGCAGCCACAACCCCAAAGACTACAACGGCTTCAAGATGGTGCTGGCCGGCCGCGCCATTTACGGCGAGGACATCCAGGCCCTGCGCCGCAGCATGGAAGCCGAAGGCTGGGCCGCGCCGGCCCGCGCGGGGCGCATCACCAACGTCAACGTGCTCGCGGCCTACCGCGACCGCATCGTGGCCGACATCAAGCTGACGCGGCCCATGAAAATTGTCATTGATTCAGGCAACGGCATTGCCGGGGCGTCGGCGCCGGACATCTTCCGCGCACTGGGCTGCGAGGTGACCGAGCTGTTCAGCGAGGTCGACGGCACGTTTCCGAACCACCACCCGGACCCGAGCAAGCCGGAAAACCTCAAGGACCTGATCACCGCGCTGCAGTCCGGCGACGCCGAGCTGGGCCTGGCCTTTGACGGCGACGGCGACCGGCTCGGCATCGTCACGCGCGACGGCAACAACATCTACCCCGACCGCCAGATGATGCTGTTTGCGCGCGATGTGCTGTCGCGCGCGCCAGGCGGCGCCATTGTGTTCGACGTGAAATGTTCGCAGCGCCTGGCCCCCGAGATCGAGGCTGCCGGCGGCGTGCCCATGATGTACCGCACCGGCCACTCGCTGATCAAGGCGAAGATGAAGGAAGTCAATTCGCCATTGGGCGGCGAGATGAGCGGCCATATCTTCTTCAAGGAGCGCTGGTTCGGCTTTGACGACGGTACCTACGCCGGCGCCCGCCTGCTGGAAATCGTGAGCCGCGCGCCCGACGCCGGGGCCCTGCTCAATGCCCTGCCCACCAGCTTCAGCACGCCCGAACTCAACGTGGCCTGCCGCGAGGGCGAGCCGCACACGGTGGTGGAGGCCCTGGTGTCCCTGGCCATGGAGGCCATGCGAGATGCCGGTCCTTCGCCGGCCGGTCCCGATCCCTCGGGCGGCAGCGCCCTGCGCGAAGCCCTCAACGCCGGCGCCAAAATTTCGACGATAGATGGCGTGCGCATCGACTGGGCCGACGGCTTCGGCCTGATTCGCGCCTCCAACACCACGCCGGTGCTGGTGCTGCGTTTTGAAGGCCGCACCCCCGAGGCGCTGACGCGCATCCAGGCCGACATGTTGGGCCTGCTGCGCAGCGTCAAGCCCGACGCCAGTTTTGCAGCCGCAGTCCATTGAGTTCACCCGCGCAGTGAGAATCCTCCTGGTCAAGCTCTCGTCGCTCGGCGACGTGGTGCATACCTTGCCGGTGGTGCAGGACATCCTGGCGGCGCGCCCCGGTGCGCAGATCGACTGGGTGGTGGAACAGGCGTTTGCGCCTTTGTTGTCCCCGCTGCTGGCGAGCGGCCATGTGCAGCACGTCATCCCTTGCCAGATACGCCGCTGGCGCAAAGCGCCGCTGGCGTCGGCCACGCGGGCCGAGTGGCACGTTTTCAAACAACAGCTGCAGGCCGTGCCCTACGACGCGGTGATTGACCTGCAGGGCCTGACCAAATCCGCCCTGGTGGCGCGCCTGGCCCGGCTGGCACCGGGCGGCAAGCGTTACGCGCTGGCCAACCAGACCGAGGGCTCGGCCTACGAAGCGCCGACGCGCTGGGTCGCCGACGTGGCAATTGCCATGGAACCGCACATTCACGCCATGCAGCGCGGACGCGAGCTGTGCGCGCGCGCCCTGGGCTACGCCTTGCCGCCGGTCCCGGATTTTGGATTAAAAGTGCCTTCAGCCCTTATGGAGCGTGCGCCAGCAGCTCCTGAAAACATAGCGTTCGTGCACGGCACCTCGCGCGCCGACAAGCAGTGGCCGCTGGAGAACTGGGTCAGGCTGGGCCGGCAGCTCATTGCACACGGCTACCGCATTGCCCTGCCGCACGGCAGCACGGACGAACTGGCGACCAGTCAGGCCATTGCTGCAGGCTTGAACGCGGGAAGTGCGGAAGATCGGACCATCGTGTGGCCGCGTTTGCCGCTCGACGCGCTGACGCAGCAGCTGGCGCAGTGTGCCGGCGTCATCGGCGTGGACAGCGGCCTGAGCCACATGGCCGTTGCGCTCGACCTGCCGCATGTGCAGATCTACAACTTCGACACGGCGTGGCGCACCGGGCCATTGCCGGTGCCGACCGGCTCAGGTGCCCCGCGCCAGCGCAGCGTTTTTGCCCGGCCCACCCCGTCGGTGCAGGCGGTCTGGGATGCCTGGCTCAGTTGCCAGCCGCTCCCGGCGCAGGTGTCCGAATGGGCGCCGCTTCCCTGATGGTCCGCCAGCTTTATTCACTGTTGATGTGGGCGGCCCAGCCTTTTCTGCGGCGCAAGCTGCGCAGGCGCGGCCTGGCCGAGCCGGGTTACCTCGACGCCATCGACGAACGTTTCGGCCATTACACCCAGGCTGCCGAAAGCACTTCCGAACTGGTGTGGGTGCACGCCGTGTCGCTGGGCGAAACCCGCACCGCGGGCATTTTGCTGGCGGCCCTGCGCGCGCAGTGGCCCGGGCTGCGCATCCTGCTGACCCACGGCACCGCCACCGGTCGGGCCGAAGGCGCGGGCCTGCTGCGCGCGGGCGACGTGCAGGTCTGGCAGCCCTGGGACAGCCAGGCCGCCGTGGCGCGGTTCTTCACGCACTTCCGGCCGCGTCTGGGCCTGCTGCTGGAAACCGAGGTCTGGCCCAACACCGTGGCCGGCGCGCAGGTGCGCGGCGTGCCGCTGGTGCTCGTCAACGCGCGGCTGTCCGACAAGTCGCTGCAGCAGGCGCTGCGCATGGCGCTGCTGTCGCGGCCGGCTTATGCGGCGCTGGCGGCGGTGTACGCGCAGAGCGACAACGACGCACAGCGCCTGCGCGCGCTCGGTGCGCCGGTTCGCGCCGTGTTCGGCAACCTCAAGTTCGACGCCGCGCCCGACGCCTCGCAGCAGGCGCTGGGCCGGCAATGGCGCCAGGCGCTGGGCCGCCCGGTGCTGATGCTGGCCAGCTCGCGCGAGGGCGAAGAAGACAGTTTTCTGGAGCAAATCAAGGCGTTGGCCCTTTCCACACGGGCACAAACCGCTCCTGAAAAGAGAGCAGATGGCGAGCCGACGCCGGCCGACGCCGACTTCCAGATCCTGATCGTGCCGCGCCACCCGCAGCGTTTTGACGAGGTGCAGGCCCTGGTTGAAAAGAACGGCCTGACGGTGGCGCGCCGCTCCGGCTGGAACGGTGCGCCACCGGCCGCCGCCGATGTCTGGCTCGGCGACTCGCTGGGCGAGATGGCGCTGTATTACGCCCTGAGCGACGTGGCCTTGCTGGGCGGCAGCTTCGCACCGCTGGGTGGGCAAAACCTGATCGAAGCGGCCGCCTGCGGCTGCCCCATCATCATGGGCCCGCACATCTTCAACTTTGCCGAGGTTGCCGAACTTGCCGAAGCCGCCGGTGCCGCGCGCCGGGTTTCGGACATGGCCGAAGCCGTGCGCGCAGCCCGCGCCATGCTGAGCCGGCCGGCCGCGCAGCAAGCCGCCGCGGCCGCCGGCCGGCAGTTTTCGGCACAACACCGCGGTGCGGCCGCCAACACGGTGCAGGCCCTGGAAAAACTTCTGACGGACTGAAGGCATGGCAGAGCCGCTCGTCAACCAGTACGGCCCCGATGTGCCCCAGGCGATTGCCCGCATGATCGCGGCGGTGCACCCGGCCTTCGAGGCCAAAAAATTCATGCGTGATGTGCTCCAGGGTTATGAGGCCCTGGCCCTGATGCCGCGCGGCAAACACATTGCACGCGCCTTGCAGCGGCACCTGCCGCCGGACTACCCGAAAGCGGTGGCCGTCCTGCTGGCCTCGCTGGACCAGCCGCACGGCCGGCCGGAAGGGCTCAGCATGGCGTCTTTCCTGTATCTGCCGCACACCATGTTTGTGGCCGAGTTCGGACTGGATCATTTTGAGGCGTCGATGCACGCGCAACATGCGCTGACGCAGCGCTTCACCGCCGAGTTCAGCATCCGCCCCTTTCTGCAACACCACGAAATCGCCACGTTGACGCGCCTGAAACAGTGGGCCAGCGACCCGAGTGACCATGTGCGCCGCCTGGTATCCGAGGGCAGCCGCCCGCGCCTGCCCTGGGCCAGCCGCCTGCCGGCCTTCCAGAAAAATCCGGCGCCAGTGATTGACCTGCTGGAGCTGCTCAAGGACGACCCCGCGCTGTACGTACGCCGCTCGGTCGCCAACAACCTCAACGACATCGGCAAGGACCACCCGGACCTGCTGGCCAAAACCGCGAAGCAGTGGCTCAAAGGTGCCAGTGAAGAACGCCGCTGGATCGTGCAGCACGCGCTGCGCTCAGCCGTCAAGCGCGGCGAGGCCGGGGCGCTGGAAGTGCTGGGCTTCGGCAAAAGCGCCAAGGTCGAAGTGTCGAACGCCCGCATCACGCCCGCGCGCGTGCCCATGGGCGAGAAGGTCAACATCGCGTTTGACGTGTCCAACACCAGCGGGAAGACGCAGGACGTGCTGGTGGACTTCTGCATCCACTACGTCAAGGCCAGCGGCAAAACCAGTGCCAAGGTCTTCAAGGTCAAGGTGCTGAGCCTGGCACCGAATGAAACGGTGCGGTTGAGCAAGACGGTATCCACTGCGGAGATGACCACGCGCAAACACCATGCGGGGAAGCACCATGTCGACATGCTGCTCAACGGGCTGGCGAGGGAGCTCGGCTCTTTTGAATTGGTAGCGGAAAGTCGCAGATAGGCCAGAACTTGGCAGACTCCGAGATCGCCTTAGCCAAAGGACGTATCCCTACATCAGGACGCGCAGGCAACCAACTGATCTTGTCGCATCTCAGACAGCGCAATTCGAATGGATTAAATCATTGTCGCTTTGACCCAGGAACTCATAACGTTTCACCTCGACTTGGCCTAAACAATATTCAAGTCCAGAGTCGATCGCATTCTCGACCGCTTGCTCGCAGGCATCCATGAACCACTCAGCGCTGTCGCTTGTACTCGCATAGCCTAGTGTCAGATCGGGCAGGGTTGGCAGGCCCAAGCGACACACTTCCATGATCAGACCGAGGGTGACATCGACAGCGCATCCGGCAAGCTCCGAGCTTTTTGAATGTCCCCGGTGACGGCGCTTGATCCAAGCGTCATATACATCCATCTGAAACCCCAGAAAAGTGATGGGTCCGGCCGGGATCTGGAACGAAACAAGAAAGCTTACATATCCTGCGGGAGCGCTCTCACCAGGGACGAATAGGAGTGCCAGGCCAGGCAGACGCACGCTAACGTCTCCAACGAAGTCCTCTTCTACGATCGGAGTTCCAAACCGTTCCCCTGGTCGGCGGTGAATCCATAGCGCTTCGTCATATTCCTCAGTAACTTCGTAGCGAGCGTTCTCGTATGAAATGCTTCTTTCAAGGCTTTGCAGCATTTGGCGCTGAATACCATTTACATGATCAATCAAGAACACTTCGTCCGTTTTGCGCGATCCTTGTCGCCTATTTGCCTCCGACCCTTTTAAAAGTACAGGAGCGTAGGGCGAAGAAAATCCCTTCGCGATCAATTTGGCAAGATCTATAGATGGCTTCATAGATAACGATAATTTTGCATTTTTTATACTTATCTCTATGTAAATATTTTGATTAGAATAATTCTTTTACAAAAAATTGTCGAGGTGAAGATGAAAAAAATCACTTTAGGTAGATTTGTCGCGCAATTTACCAAGCATCACCAGCTACCTATGGGGTGCAATATCCTCTTGACGCCCAAGCGGGGGCAAGGCACGCGCCCAAAGCGAATAGATGCTTCATTTGAAGCAATTGATTCGAAAAAATGCCGTGTGGTTGGAGATGCCGAGACAGTAAGGGAATTTTTAGAACTCATGTCGAGCCATGCACCACGGCTGGGGATATGGAGCAAACAGTACAGGCTAGTCCTCGTAGCCCCCGACGGCACGCTTGTCCCTCCAGGCTGGACTATCGAGAAAGTACGAGGCCTGCCGCCTGCAATTACGAATCGAGAGAAAGAGAAGGCGCAAACTCTTAGGGAAAAGCTGGCTGATATCTTCAATAGCACAGGAAACCAGCTACCGCCGCGCCTGGTTGTGCAGGCTGCAATTCGCGCGTTGGTAGACGCGGGGTTTCGCAAGCCGGCAATCAAGAAAGCACTCTAAGTGGCCAGAGCTTGTCGTGATCTGCTGACAACAGAGGAGGGGTTGCCGACGGGTGTTCATGACCTGCTCCTGATACGTACCTGCCTTCGTGGACAGGTAGCGGGCAGCGAGCTGTCGGACGACTGGACCAGCTGCGCTGCGCTACTTGTGCTTGATCCTGATTCCCGTACACGTCAGCGCCTGCGGGCATTACGTGCGGGATTTCAAAGCTGTCGCGTTGAGGTTATCCCCCTCTCGCATCTAGATGAGATAAGGGATGCGGTAGGGTCCGTTGACGCCTGCATTGATCTTGTCGTCTGGGCGAAAGGCGGGGCTGCAGGGCGCTTGAACACATTGACCGACCTGTTTCCAACCGTCCCCGGGCTTCGCATCCTGTTGTCAGATCAGACGGATATTTCGCAGGGTCAGTCAGGGGACGGGTCATCTTTGGGCTGGCAGTGCGTTGTACATGACGCTCAAAAAATTGAGGCTGCCGTAGCGATTTTTCAAATGCTTGCCTGCCTGCATGCGCCGACAACCTTTAACTGCTTGGATCATGAGGATATCGAGGCTCTCTTTGAGTATGGTGCACGCGTGGTGCTGGTTCGTGGTACCTGGTTTGACCGCCAGCTGATATTCACCGATGCGGATTCTCGTCTCATAGCCCACTCCAAGCATGCTGTCTATATTTCCGACGAGGAGTCATGGACCGAGTTTCTCGATTGCGCTTTGATTGCAAATTCGATTCGCAGCATGATGGTACCGGGTGCGAAGTTATTTTCATTCAGTTCAGATGGATTTCTTTGGCATGGTTGGCCAACCCAAGCTCGGACTGTCAACGTTATGTGCGCCATAGGTTCTAGCGTTAGCGTCCCACAGACGGACGCGCATGACAATGTTCAATGACTACCTTCAATTTTCTTCCACTCTTGAAAGCTGATACATGTCTACGTTCGACGATGCGATTCGAGCATACCAATGCAATGGCTGTCTTTATTCCAGCACTTTAGGCAAATGTAAGAAGGCAGAGCTACACAATGTAGGGTGCAGAAACCACAGCATCTCCCAAACCCGTATTAGTGGAGGAGGAAGCGGGGTCCTTCACGGCGTTCGCCTTGGAGGTTCTGGGAACATCGCACCGGGTCTGGGGCCGGGATTCGAAGTATTCCCAATCGAAATGAGGACTTTCCGTATTTCTCAAAACTTCGAAAGCTCGGCGGTACCGATTGCCAAGCCCGTATTGAAAATGCTCGATCAATTAGAAAATACGCTGGTTCGTTGGAGTACGCCTGAAAAGTACGGTGATTTCACGACGGTTTTCCTTGGCGATGTGCGCGCCTATTTTGCCGATACACCCGAAGTCGCAAATGCTCAACTTAAGCCCTTTGTTGGGTGATTTACTCATCCGTGAAAGGCCGGGAGCGCACTGTTGACGCATTTTTCCGATTTTTCCGGGGCCTCGCCGAGTTCAGCGAGTCTTGGTACGCAGTGAAAAAAACGTGTGAGTCTGTCGCTCTCTTACTGCACCAGCAACGAATTAATCAGCAACAAATCTTCCGGCGTCAGCGTGCCATTGGCCTGGCGCAGCCGCAGGCCGCCGATCAGCACGTTGTAGCGCGCCTGGGCCAGGTCGCGTTTGGTCTGGAACAGCTGGCTCTGCGCATTGAGCACGTCGATGTTGATGCGCACGCCGACCTGGTAGCCGAGCTTGTTGGCATCCAGCGCGCTTTGGCTGGACGCTTCGGCGGCTTCCAGGGCCTTGACCTGGCCCTGGCCCGACAACACGCCGAAGTAGGCGGTGCGCGTGCTCAGGGCAACGCCGCGTTTGGCGCCTTCGAGGTCGGTGCGGGCTTTTTCTTCGAGTGACAGCGTTTCGCGGATGCGGTTTTGCGTGGCGAAGCCGGCAAACAGCGGCAAGTTCAGCGCCAGGCCGACCGTGGTGCTGTTGCTCCGGTTGTCCAGCGGGCTGGTGGCGCTGCCCTGGGGGTTGCGCTGCACGCCGTAGCTGGCAGTCAGGTCCAGCGTCGGTTTGTGGCCGGCTTCAGCCTTGTTGATTTCGAGCTTGGCGACTTCCAGGTTGGCCTGGGCCTGGCGCACCGTCGGGTGGATGTCTTCAGACTGCCGGACCCAGGTGTTCACGTCGGCGGGCACCAACGGCGGCAGCTCGACGGGCACCAGCAGGCCTTTGGGCTGGGCGTCGGTTTTGCCGACCAGCTGGTCGAGCGCGATTTTCTTGACGCGCAAGTCGTTTTCGGCGGCAATTTCCTGGGCGGTCACCAGGTCGAAACGCGCCTGCGCCTCGCGTGAGTCGGTGACGGTGGAGGTGCCGACCTCGAAGTTGCGTTTGGCCGAAGCCAGCTGTTCGCCGACCGCAGCTTTTTGCGCCCGGACAAAGGCCAGTGTGTCCTGCGCGGCCAGCACATCGAAATAGGCCTGGCTGGTGCGCACGATCAGGTCCTGCTCGGCAGCTTCGAGCTGGGCCTTGGACAGCACCACTTGCTGCTTGCCCTGTTCGTAGGTGGCCCAGTTGCCGGGCCGGTACAGCGGCTGCGAGGCGTTCAGCGAGCCCGTCTGCGTCGGGAAGTTGCGGTCCATCACTGGGTTGGTGTTTTCGAAATTGGTGCGCGACGCTCCCAGCGACAGCCCGGCGGTTGGCAAAATGCCGGCCTTGGCCTGCTCGGCCTTGGCCAGGTTGGCCTCGTACAGCGAACGTGCCGACTGGTAGGATGCGTCGTACTCGCGCGCCGAACGGTACAGCTCCACCAGGTTCTGCGCCTGGACGGCTGGCGCAAAAGCCGCCAGCACGGCACTCAACGCAAGAGACAGGGGCAACAGGGCCGGTTTTTTGAAGAGCGTTTTCATGGGGTGTCCTGATGAAATGTGAAGTCAGTGAAGAGGGCAGGCCAAGGGTCAGTAGCGCGGGACGGAGGCATCGCGCTGCACGGACCACGCGTTGATGCCGCCCTGCAGGTTGACCACCTGCGTGAAGCCGTTTTGCGCCAGGAAGCTGGCCACCTGCTGGCTGCGCGCGCCGTGGTGGCACAGGCAGGCCACCGGCTGGTCGGCCGGCAGTTCTTCCTTGAGATCAAAGATCCGCGCGGGGACGGCACGCATCGGAATGTGCAGCAGCCTGAAACCGTCTTCCCTGACCGACGCCGTCTGCACTTCCCACGGCTCGCGCACATCGAGCACGATGGGTGCGGGGCAGCCGGCCGGCAGGCTGGCAAGCCAAGCGTTGAAGTCGGCAGGGGACAGTTGGTCAATCATCGGGACGGCTCGGGTTAAAAGTTGAATTTGGACGGTTCAGGGAAGTGGAGCAGGCGCGGAGCAACCGTGTCCCAGCCCTGCGTGGTGCGAAAGGCGACGTCGCCGACGCGGCTGACCAGCGTGGCACGCATGACGGGCTCAAAACCCACGATGGCACTGAGCCGTCCGCCGATTTTCAGCATCGCCAGCAGCGCGGGCGGCACCTCGGCGACCGAGCCGCTGAGCACGATCACGTCGAAGGGACCGCTCAGCGGGTCGTTGCCAGTGACCGCCTGGCCGAGTTTGGCGGCGCCGTCGCCGGTGCGGACTTCGGCGTTGTAGACGCCGGCTTTTTTCAGGTTGTCCCGGGCCAGCTGGGCCAGGTCGGGGTCGATCTCGAGCGTGATGACCTGCTGGGCGCGGTGTGCCAGCAGGGCGGCCATGTAGCCGGAGCCGGTGCCGATCTCGAGGACTTTTTCATGTTTTTGCACCGCCAGGTCCTGCAGGATGCGTGCTTCGACCTTGGGCGCCAGCATGCACTGGCCGGGTTTGGCGCCCAGCGGGATCTCCATGTCGACAAAAGCCAGGGCGCGCATCGCGGGCGGCACAAAGTCCTCGCGCTTGACCACGGCCAGCAGGGAAAGGACCTGGCTGTCCAGCACTTCCCAGGGGCGGATTTGCTGCTCGATCATGTTGAAACGGGCTTGTTCGTAGTTCATGGTGTGGCCTGTAATAAACGGGGGGACGGTCGGGGAAAACCCATCATTTTAGTTGGGGGGCAGCCACAGGGGCGGGCAGGGCGCGCCGGCCGGTGAAGATTCGTTTGAACCATTGCGCCAGGTCATCCAGGTAGCAATAGGTCACCGGCACCACCACCAGCGTCAGCAATGAGGAGGTAATCACTCCGCCAATCACGGCCTGGCCCATGGGCGCGCGCTGCTCCGAGCCCTCGGTCAAGGCAAAGGCCAGCGGCACCATGCCGAAGATCATGGCCAGCGTGGTCATCAGGATGGGGCGCAGGCGCACGCGGGCGGCCGTCAAGAGGGCTTCGCTGCGCTCCATGCCCGGGATGCGGCGGCCGTCCGTGTCCGTCCGGTCTTCGCGCATGCGGATCGCAAAATCGACCAGCAGGATCGCGTTTTTGGTGACCAGGCCCATCAGCATCACCACGCCGATGATGGAAAACATCGACAGCGTCGAGCGGAACAGCAGCAGCGCCAGCACCACGCCGATCAGCGTGAGCGGCAGCGAGGTCATCAGGGCCATGGGCTGCAGAAAGCTCTTGAACTGGCTGGCCAGGATCATGTAGATGAACAAAATCGCCAGCACCAGCGCCGAGATCGCGTAACCAAAGGACTCGGCCATGTTTTTGGTCGAGCCGCCAAACTGGTAGCGGTAGCCGGGCGGAAAGCTGATGCTGTCGAGCGCCGTGCGGATGTCGGTGGAGACCTCGCCGGCCGAGCGGTTGTAGACGTTGGCATTGATGGCGACTTCGCGTGTCAGGTCGCGCCGGTTGATCTGGTTCGGGCCGGTGGCTTCTTTCACCGTGGCCACTTGGCTCAGGCGCACCGTGCGGGCCGAGCCGTCGGGGTTGCTGCCGATGACGCTGCTGATGAAGGGCAGGCGCTCCAGGTCCTGCGGTGCGTTGCGGGAATCGGGTGCGAGCCGGACATTCACGTCGTAGGTCTGGTCGTCGGGCGCGCGCCAGTTGCCCACCGTCTGCCCGGCCACCAGCGTGCGCAGCGACGCCGCGATCTGCGCCACCGACAGGCCCAGGTCGGACGCGGCATCACGCTTGACGTCCACTTCGATGGTCGGTTTGTCGGCCTTGAGGCTGGAGTCCAGGTCCACCAGGCCGGGGATACCGCTGATTTTGGCCATCACCAGGCCGGTCAGGCGCTCCAGCTCCTTCAGGTCGGCGCCCTGCAGAGAAAACTCCACTTGCTTGTTGCCGCCCACCGCGTCCAGCAGACCGACGTGAGTGACGGTGATGCCGGGCACCTGCTTGAGGCGCTCGCGCAGCACGCCGGACATCTCGTCCACGTTGCGGCTCCTGGCCTTGCGGTCCACCAGGCGCACGTAGATGCTCGCGTACATCTTGCCTTGCGCACTGCCGGTGTTGATGGTGGACAGCGTGTACTTCACTTCGGGGAATTCGCGCAGAATGGTTTCGACCTGCCGCGTCTTGGCCTCGGTCGCCTCCAGCGATGAACCCACCGGCGTGTAGAAATTGAGCGAGGTTTCCGAAAAATCAGCCTTGGGCACAAACTCGGTGCCGAGCAGGGGCACCATGAAAACACTGGTCACAAAAATCGCCAGGGCCAGGCCCACCGTGGCCAGCCTGTGGCCCAGGGACCAGCGCAGGATGCGCTGGTAAGTCTCGGCCAGCGAGTCGGTGGCGCGTTCGAACCAGCCGGTCACCCGGCCTATGGTCCGGTCGTAAAAAGTGACCGGTTTTCCGTGTTGGCCGTGTGCATGAATGCTGGGGTCGTGCCAGATGCTTGACAGCATCGGGTCCAGCGTGAAACTGACAAACATCGAGATCAGCACCGCCGCCACGATGGTGACGCCGAACTCGTGGAAGAACTTGCCGATGATGCCGCCCATGAAACCAATGGGCAGGAACACCGCCACGATGGAAAACGTGGTGGCCAGCACCGCGAGGCCGATTTCCTGCGTGCCCTCCATCGCGGCCTGGTAGGGCAGCTTGCCCATCTGCACATGGCGCACGATGTTCTCACGCACCACAATCGCATCGTCGATCAGCAGGCCCACACACAGGCTCAGCGCCATCAGCGTGATCATGTTGATGGTGAAGCCGAACAGGTTCATGAACAAAAACGTGCCGATGATGGAGATCGGCAGCGTCAGGCCGGTGATCACCGTGGAGCGCCACGAGTTCAGGAACAGGAAGACGATCAGGATGGTTAGCAGCGCGCCTTCGATCAGCGTGCGCCGCACGTTTTCAACCGCCACCCGGATGGGCCGCGAGCCGTCGCCAATCGGCTCCAGCCGCGTGCCGGGCGGAAGCTGGGCCTCCAGCTCTTTGAGCGCCTTGTTCAGCCCGTCCACCACCGCAATGGTGTTTTCGCCCTGGGCCTTCTGCACGGTCAGCAGCAGCGTGCGCTGGCCGTTGTACAACGCCAGGCTGTCGATCTCCTGCGAGCCGTCGCGGATGGTGGCGACCTGGTCCACGGTGACGGTGCTGCCCGCGCCGGCGGCGGACACCTTGCGCGCCACGATGATCTTGCCGAAATCCTCGGGCCGTTTCATGCGGGCGTCGATTTTCACGACGCGTTCCTGCGCCAGCGAACGGATGGCGCCCACCGGCAGGTCCTGGTTTTCGTTGCGCACGGCGCTCGCCACCTGGTCGGCCGTGATGCCCAGGGCTTCCATGGCCTGCGGGTTCAGGTAGATGTTGATTTCGCGCTTGCTGCCGCCCACCAGGCTGACCGAGCCGACGCCGCGCACGTTCTCCAGCCGTTTCTTGAGCACCTGGTCGGCCCAGTTGGTCAGTTCGACGGCGGTAGGCAGGGCCGCTGTGCCTGCCGCTGCCGGTGTTTTTCCATCTGCGCTTGCCGCCATCGGCAACACGGCCACCGACCAGATGGCGCGGTTGGCCGGGTCGAAACGCAACACGCGCGGCTCCTTGACCTCGTCACGCAGCAGCGGACGCAGCGACGCAATCTTTTCGCGCACGTCTTCCGCGGCCTTGCGGCCGTCGATCTGCAGCTGGAATTCGATGATGACGACCGACTGGCCTTCGTAGCTGCGCGAGGTCAGGGCGTTGATGCCGGCAATCGAGTTGACGCCTTCCTCGATTTTCTTGGTGACTTCGCTCTCGACGATCTCGGGCGAAGCGCCGGGGTATTCGGTCGTGACCACCACCACCGGAAAGTCAATGTTCGGAAACTGGTCGACCTGCAGGCGCTGGTAGGAGAACAGGCCCAGCACCACGATGGCGAGCATGACCATGGTCGCGAAGACCGGATTTTTCAGGCTGACCTGCGTGAACCACATACCAGCTTACGGCGCGGTTTTGGCGGAGGTCGCGGGCGCGGAAGCCTGGGCCCAGGCGGGCGCCTGCGTGAACTTCACGGCCGTGCCCTCGCGCAAGGCACCCACCGCGCCGGCGATCACCACCGCGTTGTCCGCCAGCCCCTTGACGGCCACCAGGGTGCCCTGGCCCGCGTCTGTGGCACTGCTGCCGCGCAGGCCCAGCTCCACCGGCTTGTGCACGACCTGGTTGTTGTCCACCACCTGCACATAAGGCGCGGGTTTGTCGGTGCGCACGGCGCTCAGCGGCACGGCCAGGGCCGACATGCGCGTCGTGCCCAGCGTGCCCTGTGCAAACAGGCCCTGGCGCAGGCCCAGGGGCGTGGCCGTGTTGTCGATGCCCAGGTACACCAGCACGCTGCGGCTGCCGCCCTGGGCGCTGGGGTTGATGCGTGCCACCGTCGCCTTGACGGTTTGCGCGCTGCCTTCGATCTGCAGCACGGCGCTCTGGCCGGGGCGCACCGTCAGCGCATCGGCCGCGCCGAGGCTGGCTTCCATTTCAAGCCGGCTCAGGTCCACAATTTCCAGCACCCGCACGTCCACCCCGAGGCGTTCACCGGGCTGGGCCAGGCGCTGCGCGACCTGGCCCGACAGGGGGGCGCGCAGCACCGTGTCGTCCAGCGATTTTCTGGCCACCTCGGCAGCGGCGAGGGCAGCCCGGTGGTTGGCCTTGGCCGCGTTGAGGTTGGCCAGCGAGGCGTCGAGCGCCGTTTTGGAAATGAAACCCTGGTTGACCAGGGCCTGGTTGTTGTCGTACTGGCGCTGCACGATGTCGATCTGTGCTTTGGCCGAATCGGCCTGCTCCTGCGCCTGCCGCATGCGCGACTGGTACTCGCTGGCGTCGATGCGTGCCAGCACCTGCCCGGCCTTGACGGTGTCGCCTTCCCGCACCGTCAGGCCCTGCAGTTCGCCGGCCACCCGCGTCTTGACGAAGGCCGAGTTGACGGCCTTGAGGGAACCCGACACCGGCAGGCCTTGGCTGAGCTCCACGGTTTTGGCCTGGAACACATCGGTGGCGGCCAGTTCGACCACGGTTTGCGCCTTGGCTGCCGTGGTGTCGGCCAGCGCCTGCTGCTGCTTTTTGCGTGCCGACAGCGTGCCCCACACGGCCGTGGCCAGCAGCAGCAACAGGACGAGGGCGATGGCCCATTTGATCCAGGGTTTCATTTTTTCGACTTGGCAGTGGTGGGGGCCACGCAGATCCCGTGGAGGATGGTGTCGACCTGGGTGGCGATGTATTTGGTGGCGTTGCCAGGCAGGCTGGGGTCGGCGCAGGTGCCCGCGGAATGTTTGGCCAGAATCAGGAAGATCATGGGCGCAATCACGCTGTAGATGGCGTAGTCGAGGTCCATCGGCCGGAATTCGCCGCGGTCGATGCCGCGCTGCATGATGCGGCGAAACAGCGCCTGGCCGGGCAGGATGACTTCCTGCTGATAGAAAGCGGTGATTTCCGGAAAATTGCCGGCTTCGCTCATCATGAGTTTGGTGATGCCTGAGGCCCGGGTGGCGCCCACGCGTTCCCACCACACCGTCATGCAGTAGGCCAGCATCTCGGCGGTGGTGCCTTCAAAACGTTCGAACTCGTCGTTCCACTCCTTGAAGCGGCCCGAGATGTTTTCGCGCACCACGGCCTTGAGCAGTTCTTCCTTGCTCTGGAAATACAGGAACAGCGTGCCCTTGGAAACGCCGGCGCGCGCGGCCACTTCTTCGGCGCGGGTCGCGGCAAAGCCTTTTTCAACAAACAGGTCGAGCGCGGCGTCCAGCAGTTCGCCGGGACGCGCTTCCTTGCGCCGCTCGCGTTTGGCCGAGAGCGTGGCGGTGGTATCGCTGAGGAATCTGGAGATGGACATGAGTTACTGACTGACTGGTTAGTAATGTAGTGCCTTGCTCCCGGTCCGTCAAGAGACCCGCCCACTTTATCCGGGCTCAGGCAGGTGAAGGTTCGGTAAAGCTTGCGGCAGATCAAGGCCGGGCAATGCGCAGGGCCAGCCACTCCTTGAGCACCAGCCGCGACGCATCCAGCCCATCGGACGATGGCAGCCATTCCAGCACACCGTTGCGGCTGGGCAGCATGAAACCCATGGGCGCAGCGGTCACCGTGAAGCCGGCGCGCTCGAACGCCAGCACCGAACGCGGCATGTGCCAGGCATGGGTGACCAGCGCGATCCGCTGCACGCCGTCTTTGTGCAGCAGCGGCCGCAGCAGGCTGGCGTTTTCCGCCGTGTCGCGCGAGCGGTCGTCGACCCAGCGCAGCTTCAGGCCATAGTCCTGCTCGGCCATGCGGCGTGCGACTTCGCCTTCGGACAGAACTTGTGCGTCGGCCGCGCCCCAGCCCAGGCCGCCGGCAAACGCCACCGGCAGGCCGGTCTGGCGCGCCAGCCAGGCGCCGTAGCGCAGGCGCATGGCCGCGGCGGGGGAGGACTGCGCCTCGCCATACTCCGGCGCCACCGGATGCACGCCGCCGCCCAGCACCACAATGGCCTGCACACCGCTGCTTTTCAGCGCGGCGACCGTCACCGGCGTGTGCTGCGGCAGGATGGTCTGCGCCAGCCACACGGCGACCGCATGGCAGCTCAGGAACCAGAGCAGGGCCACCCCGGCAAAGGCCGGCACCAGGCCCCACGCCTTTTTGCGGATGGCCAGCAGCAGGCCCAGCAAGGCCAGCAGCAACGGTGCCGCTGGCGGCAGCACCAGCGTGGCGAGAATCGGCTTGAGTTCACCCAGTGACATCATTCAAAATGCTCTCAAATAAATAGCTGTTTGCGCAAGTGCAGTAGGGGCTGGCGGCCGATTGAATTCATGAACTTCGGGAGGCAGGGGCCGGGGTCGGGGGCAGGACGGCTAAGGGGTTTTCCGGTTTTCCGGATGATCGCTGCCTGAATTCAATACCATTCGGTCAAGCCCGCACAAACAAGCCAGAACCGCCCATCGTAACCAAACAAGGATGATCACCCATGACCCAAGACCAAGACCAAGACCCATCGAACGACGCCAGCCCGCAGACCATCACGCTGGGCGGCGGCTGCTTCTGGTGCACCGAAGCGGTGTTTGTGCAGGTGCGCGGCATTCTTGACGTGGAGTCGGGCTACAGCAACGGCCATGTCAGCCAGCCCAGCTACGAGCAGGTGTGTACCGGCACCACCGGCCACAACGAGGTCGTCAAGCTGGTCTATGACCCGGCTCAGATCAGCCTGCGCGCCATTCTTGAAATTTTCTTCGTGATCCACGACCCGACCACGCTGAACCGCCAGGGCAACGACAGCGGCACGCAATACCGCAGTGGCATTTACTACTCGACGCCCGAGCAGAAACAGGTGGCGGAGGACATGGTCAGCGCGCTGAACCGCGACAAGCTGTTTGGCAAGCCGGTGGTCACCGAGGTATTGCCGGTCAGCAATTACTCCGCGGCCGAGGAATACCACCAGGACTTTTTCGAAAAAAACCCGAACCAGGGTTACTGCATGGCGGTGGCCGGACCCAAGGTGGCCAAGTTCCGCAAGACGTTTTCGGAATACGCCAAAAGCTGAGAACGTAATTCTGGTGCACGGCGCCCGCATCTGGTGCGAATCAATGCTGCGTGGTGCGGGGAAACCCTTGGTTTGCTTGATGGTTCAAATGTCCTATTGACAGAACAATAGGACTGTTCCTACCATCGGCCCATGTCACCCGCATTGCCCATGACGAAGTACCACCAGATTTATCTGGTGCTCCGCGAGCAGTTGCATGAAGGCCGGTTCGCCGACGGATTTCCCGGCGAGTTGGCGCTGATGCAGCAGTTCGGCGTGGCGCGCGTCACGGTGCGTCGGGCGCTGGAGCAACTGGCGTCCGAGGGCTTGATCTCGCGCGAGCCGGGTCGTGGCACGCGGGCCCTGGACCTTGGCGCCTCGCAGGCCGCACCGCGCGGCCAGGCCGGGCAGCGGGCCCAGCTCACCGGCCTGCTGGAAAACCTGGTCAGCATGGGGCTGAAAACCTCGGTCAACGTGCTGGAGGTGGAGCTGGTCACCGCGTCCGCCAGCGTCGCCACTGCCTTGCAACTCAAGCCGGGCGACCCGGTGCAGAAAGCGATCCGGGTGCGCAGTACAAGGGAAGGCCCGGTGTCCCACATCACGACGTATGTGCCGGCAGACATCGCCCGCAAGTTCGGGCGGCGCGAGCTGGCCAGAAAACCGATTCTCATGCTGCTCGAAGAGTCCGGGGTCAAGGTCGGCCGTGCCCACCAGACCATTTCCGCGCGGCTGGCCGATGTCATGGTGGCCCAACATCTGGACGTCGCGGTCGGCTCGGCCCTGCTGGCCGTTCGCCGCCTGGTCTACGACGACCAGGACCGTCCGATTCAATGGCTGCATGGTTTGTACCGCCCGGACAGGTACGAGTATGAAATGCAGTTGTCGCGCGTTGGCAGCATCGATGCCAAGGTGTGGGTCAGCAAAGAGTTGTCCGCCAAGTTCCATTAATCCACTTCAGGAGAATGCCATGAGTACACGTCGCCATTTCATATCCCAGTCTGCCGCGGCCGCTTCGGCTCTGGCATTTCCCCTGGTCGGGGGCGCGCAGCCCAAGGCCATCAAGGTCGGTGTGCTGCACCCCGTGACCGGCGCGCTGGCTTATTCGGGGCAGCAATGCCGACTCGGCGCGCTCATGGCGATTGAGGACATCAACAAGGCGGGCGGCATCAAGTCCATGGGCGGCGCCAAGCTCGAGGCGCTGCTCGGTGACGCGCAGTCCCAGCCGCAGGCCGGCGTGGCCGAGGTCGAGAAGATGAATGAAGCGGGCGTGTCCGCCGTTGTCGGCGCCTTTGCCTCGGCGATCTGCCTGGCCACGACCCAGGCGGCCGCCAAGTACAACCTGCCGCACGTGGTCGATGTCGGCGTGGCCGACCAGATCGTCGAGCGCGGCCTGAAGAACACCTTCCGCTTCGGCCCCGGCTACCGCAAGTGCGCCGAGACCGCCGTGGCCAACCTGCATGTGCTCAACACCGCCGCCGGCAAGCCCGCCAAGACCGTGATGATTGTTCACGAAGAGTCGCTGTTCGGCACCGGCACGGCCAACCTGCTGGCGCGCGAGCTGCCCGGTTATGGCTACGAGGTCAAGGAAGTGATCAAACACGCGAATCCGACGCGCGACTTCAACAACATCGTGCTGCGCATGAAGGCGGTCAATCCCGACATCGTGATCCCGGCCAACTACTACAACGAGTACGCCCTGCTGGTGCGCACCATGCAGCAGCAGAAAGTCAGCCCCAAGGCGATTTATTCGGTGCTGGGCGGCGCGGCTTCAAGCTACAAGTTCGTCAAGGAGTTTCCGGACGCGGCCAACGGCATCATCGACTGCAACCACTGGTTCAACCCCAAGGACAAGCGCTCGGCCGAACTCAAGAAGCGGGTCGAGGCCCAGGGCCTGTTCTTCAGCTACGAGGTGTTCATGACCTACACCTCGATGCGGCTGCTGGCCGATGCCATCGACAAGGCCAAGTCAGCCGACCGCGCGGCCATCATCAACGCGCTGCAGAACAGCACTTTCTCCGATCACATCATGCCGTACGGTGCGACCAAATTCGTCAACGGCCAGAACATGGGCGCCCAGCCGCTGATGACGCAGGTCCTGAAGAACGACATCAAGGTCATCATCCCGCGCGACTACCGCGAAGCCGACCCCCTGTTCCCGCTGCGGGCCTGAAAAAGCACCGTTCGCACCGCGCCTGCGCCAGCGCCTTCATGCGCCTGGCCGGGCCCGGTGCCAGCGGCTGTGCCACCTCCCTGTGTGACCCATGTTTGACCTCAGCATTCTTTTCCCCTCCCTGCTCAACGGCGTGACCACGGGCGCGGTCTATGCGCTGATCGCGCTGGGCCTGACCCTGATCTACGGTGTGCTGCACATCATCAACTTTGCCCACGGTGCGGCCCTGATGATCGCGCTGTATGCCGTCTACATGCTCAAGCAGCATCTGGGCATAGACCCCTACCTGGCGCTGCCGCTGGTGGTGCCCGGCATGTTTGTGCTCGGTTATGCCCTGCAGCGCCTGATCATCAACCGTGCCGCCCATGGCAAGGATGAAAACATCCTGCTCGTGACCTTGGGCCTGTCCATCATCCTGGAGAACGCGGCCCTGCTGTTCTTCAAGTCCGACACGCGCACGATAGACACGGCTTACATGCTGACCACCGTGGCCATCGGCCCGGCCATGATCGCGCTGCCCAAGCTGGTGGCCTTTGCCGGCGCGCTCGCGGTGTCCGGCCTGCTGCTGTGGATTGTCGGCAAGACCGATCTGGGCCGTGCAATACGCGCGGTCGCCAAGGAAAAACACGGTGCCAAGCTCATGGGCATCGACGTCGACCATGTCTATGCCATGAGTTTCGGCATTGGCCTGGCCTGCCTGGGCGCCGCCGCCTGCTTCCTGCTGCCGGCCTATTACGTGAACCCGCAGGTCGGCAGCGGTTTTGTGCTCGTGTCCTTCACCATCGTGGTGCTGGGCGGCATGGGCAGCTTTGGCGGTGCCTTGCTCGGCGGCCTGCTGATCGGCGTGGTCGAGTCGCTGGGCGGCCTGTACCTCGGTGAGTCGCTCGGACAGATCGGCATCTTTGCCATCTTCATCGCGGTGCTGCTGTTTCGCCCGCAGGGCCTGTTTGGAGCCAAGGCATGAGAAGCGGCATGAAAGACCTGACCGGTATTGTGCTGTTTGTTGCGCTGGTCGCCGGCATTCCGCTGGTGACCGATTCCGGCGTGATCCTGAACTTCGTGATGATGGCGCTGTATGCGGCCCTGCTGGCCCAGGCCTGGAACATCCTGGGCGGCTTTGGCGGCCAGTTTTCGTTTGGCCACGCGTTGTTCTTCGGCACCGGCGCCTACATCCAGGCCATCGCCCAGCTGCAGGGCGGGCTCAACGCCTGGCTCGCCCTGGGCCTGGCGGTGGCCGGCAGCGCCGGGGTCGGCGTCTTTGTCGGCGCGCTGTCGTTTCGCTACGGCCTCAAGGGTTCGTACTTTGCGCTGGTGACGCTGGCCTTCGCCGAGGTGTTCCGCATCCTGGCCCTGTCCGTGCCCTTCACCGGCGCCGGTGTCGGCCTGATGCTGCCGCTGCAGGAGTCGTTTGCCAACATGCAGTTCGGCTCGCGCAAGGGTTATATCTACGTCGTTCTCGGTTTTGTCGCGGCCGCTCTGCTGGTGAGCTGGTGGCTCAAGAACTCCCGCTTTGGCGCCTACCTGCAGGCGGTACGCGACAACGAAGACGCAGCGCGCGCGATTGGCGTCAGTCCCTTCGGCATCAAGCTCGGCGCGATTGCGCTGTCGGGTGGCTTCATGGGGGCGGGCGGCGCTTTTTACCTGCAGGTGTTCCAGTACATCGATCCCGGCATTGCCTACGGTGCCCACACCTCGGTCGAGGCGCTGGTCGCCGCCATCGTCGGCGGCCTGGGCACGCTCTGGGGCCCGGTGCTGGGTGCGCTGGTGCTGCATGTGCTGGCCGACATCACGCGCAACCTGTTCGGCGAGCTGCCCGGTATCAACATGGTGATTTATGGCGTGGTGCTGGTGGCCATCGTGATGTTCATGCCACGCGGCATAGGCGGGCTGGGCGCGACGGCCCGGTCGCTGTGGCGCGGGCGCGGACACAAGAAAGGAGGCCGCGGTGGCTGATTCCCTGCTCTCCATCCAGGGCCTGTCCAAATCCTTTGGCGGACTGCAGGCCGTGCAGAACGTGAGCCTGGACGTTCCCCGGGGCAGCCTGACAGCGCTGATCGGACCCAACGGCGCGGGCAAGACTACGCTGTTTGCGCTGATGTCCGGCTTTCTGAAACCCGACAGCGGCAGCGTGGTGTTCGACGGCCAGGACATCACCGGCCGCGCGCCGCACCTCAATGCGCGCCAGGGCATGACGCGCACCTTCCAGATCGTGCAGCCGTTTGCCACGCAGACCGTGCGCGAGAACATCGCTGTCGGTGCGCACCTGCATCTCAAGGACAGGCGCAGCGCGCTGAGCCAGGCCGAGGAGGTCGCCGCCCGCGTCGGCTTGACGGCCCTGCTCGACAAGCCGGCGTCCGACCTGACGGTGGCCGGCCGCAAGCGGCTCGAGCTCGCGCGTGCGCTGGCAACGCGGCCGCGCCTGCTGCTGCTCGACGAGGTGCTGGCCGGCCTGAACCCGCAGGAGATCGCAGAGATGATTCCGGTGGTGCGCGGCATTGCCCAAAGCGGCGTCACCGTGCTCATGATCGAGCATGTGATGCAGGCCGTGATGAACCTGGCAGAACATGTCTGGGTGCTGGCCCAGGGCCAGCTGATTGCGCAGGGCACACCGGCCGTGGTCACCGCCGACGAGAAGGTGGTCGAAGCCTATCTGGGCCACGGCACGGCAGCGCGCCTGCGTGCCGGCGCCCTGGCGGCAACGGGAGGGGCCTCGTCATGAGCGCGTTATTGGAAATCCGCGGGCTGCGCGGTGGTTACGGCCAGGTCGAAGTGCTGCGCGGCGTGGACCTGACGGTCCAGACCGGCGAAACCGTGGCGCTGCTGGGCAGCAACGGCGCCGGCAAGTCCACGCTGAACAACGTGATCTGCGGCATCTACCCGGCCTGGGCCGGCAGCGTGTTGTTCGACGGCCAGGACCTGAGCCGCGCGCATTACCGCGATGTGGTGAAGGCCGGCCTGATCCAGGTGCCGGAAGGGCGCAAGGTGTTCCCCAATCTCACCGTGCTGGAAAACCTCGAGCTCGGCTCCTTCACGCGTGCGCGTGAGCGCCGCGCCAGCAACCTCGACAAGGTGTTCGGCATTTTCCCGCGCCTCAGGGAGCGCCTGCCGCAGCTGGCCGGCACCATGAGCGGCGGCGAGCAGCAGATGCTGGCGATCGGCCGTGGCCTGATGGCCGAACCGCGCCTCTTGATCCTCGACGAACCGTCGCTGGGCCTGTCGCCTTTGCTTGTCGACGAGATGTTCGGCCTGATCCGCAAGCTGCGCGAGGACGGCCTGGCGGTGCTGCTGGTGGAGCAGAACGTCGGCCAGTCGCTGGAAATCGCCGACCGGGCCTATGTCATGGAAAACGGCGGCATCCGTTTTTCCGGCCAACCGGCGGACCTGCTCGGCAGCGACGAGTTGCGCCGCGCCTACCTGGGCCTTTGATCCCTGATGGAGATTGATCATGAAACGTCGTGAAATTTTGTTGTCCTCTGCTGCCCTGCTGGCGGCAGGGGTGTCTGCGCAAGCCCTGCCCACCCGCATCCTGGTCGGCGCGCCGGCCGGTGGCTCCACCGACACGCTGGCCCGCACGCTGGCCACCGAACTGGGGCGCTTGTTGGGCAAGGTGGTGATCGTCGAAAACCGGCCCGGCGCCGGCGGCAATATCGCGGCCGAGGCCGTCGCCAAGGCCGCGCCCGATGGCAACACGCTGTTGATGAGTTTCACCAGCCACGCCATCAATGCCTCGCTGTACCCCGCGCTGCCGTTTGACCCGATCCGCGACTTCACGCCGCTGACCTGTGTGGCGACCTCGCCCTCGGTGCTGGTGGCCCACCCCTCGGTGCCGGCCAAAGACGTGCGTGAGCTGATAACACTGGCCAAGGCCAAGCCGGGGCAGCTCAACTTCGCCATTGGTGCGGTGGGCTCATCGCTGCATCTGGCGGGCGATCTGTTCAAGATGCAGTCGGGCGCCTTCATCGTGAACATTCCCTACCGCGGTACCGCGCCGGCGATTCAGGACGTGATTGCCGGGCAGGTCGAACTGATGTTTGCCGCGATCGGCAATGCGCAGGCGCAGGTGAAGGCCGGCAAACTCAAGGCGCTGGGCGTGACCAGTGCCAGACGCCTGCCGGCCTTTCCGGACGTGCCCGCGATTGCGGAAGTGCTGCCCGGTTACGAGTCGAGCGCCTGGTTCGGCCTGTTCGGCCCTGCGCGCATGGCCCCCGAGCTGGCCAAACGCATCAGCGATGCCGCGCGGCAGGCGATTGCCGCGCCCGAGGTGCGCCGCCGGCTCGATGCCGAAGGCGCGCAAGCCGTGGGCAATTCACCGGAAGAATTTTCGAAGTTCGTGCAGGGCGAAATCCAGCGCTGGGCCAGGGTGGTGAAGTTTTCGGGAGCCAAACCGGAATGAACACGCCAGCACCTGCGCCGCAGACCCTCGCCCAAAAGCTGATTGCCCGGGCGGCCGGACGTTCATCGGTCTCGCCCGGCGACATCGTGACCTGCGCGGTGGATCTGGCCATGTTCCACGACTCGTCCGGTCCGCGCCGGCTCAAGCCCATGCTGGAAGAACTCGGCGCGCAGATCTGGGACAAGTCGCGTGTGGTGCTGGTGATGGACCACTATGTGCCGGAGCGTGACGACGAGTCGCGCCGGATCGTGCGCATTGCGCGCGACTGGGCGCGTGAACAGGACCTGCCCCATGTCTACGACAGCCAGGGCATCTGCCATGTGGTGGTGGCCCAGCATGGCCACATCCGGCCCGGCATGTTCTGCGTTGGTGGTGACTCGCATTCGCCCACCGGCGGGGCGTTTGGCGCCTACATGTTCGGCATCGGCAGCACCGAAATGCTGGGCGTGGTGGTGACCGGCGAGATCTGGCTGCGTGTGCCGCACACATTGCAGATGCACTGGCGCGGCCATCTGCAAAAAGGCGTGACTGCCAAGGACATGATGCTGCACATGATTGGCCGCTTCGGCATGAACGGCGGGCAGTACCAGGCGGTGGAGTTTGCCGGTCCCGCCGTCCAGGCGCTGGCCATGCAGGAGCGCATGACGCTGTCCAACATGAGCGCCGAACTCGGTGCGCAGGTCGGCCTGATCGCGCCCGACGAGGTCACCGCAGCGTGGCTGCAGGCCGCCGGTGCGCCGGCCAGCTCGCTGGCCGACCTGGACCGCTGGCAGAGCGACGCAGGCGCGACCATGACGCGCCATGAATTCGATGCCGCTGCGCTGGCGCCGTTTGTGGCCGCGCCACACAGCCCGGCCAATGCCGATGTGGTGGGCCGCTACAGCGGCACCCCGGTGGACGTGGCCTACATCGGCGCGTGCACCGGCGCCAAGCTCGACGACTTGCGCGCGGCCGCCGAGGTGCTGCGCGGCCAGCGCGTGGCGCCCGGCGTGCGCCTGATGGTGGCGCCGGCCAGCCAGAAAGACCAGAACGCCGCGCGCGAAGAGGGCGTGCTGCAGGTGCTGCTCGATGCTGGCGCAGAGCTGTTCCCCACGGCCTGCGGCGCCTGCGCCGGTTATGGCGAGACCATGGGCGACAACACCACGGTGATCTCCAGCACGGCGCGCAACTTCAAGGGCCGCATGGGCTCCGCCACGGCGCAGGTCTACCTGGCCTCGCCCTACACCGTTGCCGCCTCGGCCCTGCGCGGTGTGATCACTGATCCGCGCGAGGTGCTGGCATGACGACGCCATCCGCAACCTCGCACCGTGTCTGGAAACTCGGTGCCGAGATCGACACCGATGTGCTCGCGCCCGGCCATGCCATGAAACACGGCATCGACAAGATCGCCACCTATTGCCTGGAATCCGTGCGTCCCGAATTCGCCAGCCAGGTGCGGCCGGGCGATGTGATCGTGGCCGGGCCCCACTTCGGCATCGGCTCCTCGCGCGAGCAGGCGGCCGCCGTGCTGGTCAAGCTCGGTGTGGCGGCGGTGATTGCCCCGTCGTTCAGCGGCCTGTATTTCCGCAACGCCTTCAATGTCGGCCTGCTGCTGTTGACCTGCCCCGAGGCTGAGCGTTTGCAGGAAGCCGAGCTGGTCGCACTCGATACCAAACATCTTGCGGTGATTTCAGGCGCGGGAAAGCGCCTCGCCTGCGAGCCCATCCCCGACTTCCTGCTGGACATGGTGCGCAGCGGCGGCTTGATGAATCAACTACGAATCCGACTTGGCAAGAAAGCGACTCAATGACTGAAATTTCCGCAGGGCCGGCGATGGACCCCGTCACGCTGGCCGTCCTCCGGGGCCGTCTCGAGCAGGTCGCCGACGAGATGGACGCCACGCTGTACCGCAGCGCCTTCAATCCGATCATTGCCGAGGCGCACGACGCCTGCCACGGCCTGTACGACGCCGGCTCGGGCGACACGCTGGTGCAGGGTAAGTCCGGCCTGCCGGTGTTTGTCGGCGCCATGGCGTTCGCGGTGCGCGCAGCGGCCCGGGTGGCGCGCGAGCGCAGCACACCGGGCGACCCGGCCGCCGGCATGGCCGACGGTGACACCTGGCTGTTCAACGACCCTTACGAGGGCGGCACCCATGCCAACGACTTCAAGCTGGTGCGGCCTTTTTTCCGCGGCGGCAAGCTGTTTTGTTACCTCGCCTCGGCCGCGCACTGGCACGACGTCGGTGGTGCCGTGCCCGGCAACTACAACCCGGCGGCCACCGAATGCTGGCAGGAGGCGGTGCAGATTCCGCCGGTGCGCATCGTGCGCGCCGGTGCACTCGACGCCGATGTGCTGGCCATCCTGCAGGCCAACACCCGATTGCCCGACAGCCTCTGGGGTGACCTCAACGGCCAGCTGGCCGCGCTCGAGCTCGGCGTGCGGCGACTGCATGGCCTGCTCGACGAGTATGGCGACGCGCTGGTGCTGCAGGCCATGGGCGAGCTGCGTGCGCGTGCCGTGCGGCTGATGCGCTCGCACATTGCCTCGCTGCCCGACGGCCGCTACTCCTTCAGTGACATCCTGGACAACGACGGCGCCAAGGACGAGCCGCTGACCATTGCGCTCGACATGACGGTGCAGGGCGAACGCATGACGCTCGATTTTTCGCGTACCTCGCCGCAGTGCGCAGGCCCGGTCAACATCTCGCGCGCCACCGCGATTGCCGCCTGTTATGTCGCGCTCAAGCACCTGTTTCCCGACGTGCCGGCCAATGCCGGCGTGCTCGACGCGGTGGACTTCGTGCTGCCCGACGGGCTGGTCATCAGCGCGGCGCGGCCACGGCCGGTGGGTGGCTACACCGAAACCATCTTGCGCATGATTGATGTAATTTTCAGCGCGGCGGCGCAGGCCGACCCGACACGTGCCGTGGCCCAGGCCTACGGCACCATCAACGCGCTGTCGATTGCCGGGCACCGCACGGACGCGGCCCGCCAGGGCCAGCGCTGGGTGATGTTCAGCTTCTTCGGCGGCGGCCACGGCGGCCACTCGGGCGGCGACGGGCTGAGCCACGGCAATGCGCCGATCTCCACCGCCACGATTCCGCCGCTGGAGATTCTGGAAGCGGCCTACCCGGTGCGTTTCACCGAGTGGTCGCTGCGCGCCGACTCCGGCGGCGACGGCCAGTTCCGCGGCGGACTCGGCGCGAACTACGAAATCGAACTGCTCGAGCAGGACGCCGAGGTATTCATCTTCGGCGAACGCGGCAAGTCGGCGCCCAAAGGGATTGCCGGCGGCGGCGAGGCCGCGGTCAATGTCTTCAGCTACGAGAACAACAATGAATGGAAAACACCCCCGATGGTCTCCAAGATGGTCGGCATCAAGCTGAAAAAAGGCGAACGCGTACGTTTGCAGACGCCCGGCGGCGGCGGCTTTGGAGCGCCTGCGGATCGCTCGCAGGCTGCGCGTGAACGCGATCTGGCGCTCGGTTACGTGACGGCAGGCGCCGCGAAGAAGGAGGGCGTATGAGCACGCCAGGCGGCCTGGTTGTCGGCGTCGATGTCGGTGGCACCTTCACCGATTTGTTTGTATTGGATGAAGCCAGCGGCAGTGCGCGCATCGTCAAGGTGCCTTCCACCCGCGGCGAGGAAGCGCGCGGTTTCATGAACGGTGTCGCGCGGGTCGCCGATTCGGCGGCCAGCATCGCCACCATCGTGCATGGCACGACGGTGGGCACCAATGCGCTGCTCGAGCGCAAGGTGGCGCGCACCGGCATCATCACCACGCGCGGCTTCCGCGATGTGCTGGAAATGCGCCGGCGCGACCGCCCGCAAACCTGGGGCCTGCGCGGCAGCTTCGAGCCCATCGTGCCGCGCGACCTGCGGCTGGAGGTCGATGAACGCGTGCTGGCCGACGGCAGTATCCACACCGCCGTGGACCTGGACCAGGTTCGCGCCCAGGCGCAAGCCTTGCTGGCCGCGGGCTGCGAGGCGGTCTGTGTGTTTTTCATCAACACCTATGCGAATCCGGCCAATGAACGCGCCGCCGTCGCCGCCGTGCGCGAGCTCTGGCCCAACGCCCATGTGACCGCCGCCAGCGAAGTGCTGCCGGAAATCCGCGAGTTCGAACGCTGCTCCACGGCCACGCTCAATGCAGCGCTGCAGCCGGTGGTCGGCAGCTACCTGACGCGCCTGGAGTCCGACCTGCGCGGCCAGGGCTTTGCCGGCGAGCTGCTGATTGTGCAGAGCAACGGCGGCGTGATGTCGCGCCAGACCGCCTGCGATGTGCCGGTCCGCACCGCGCTCTCGGGCCCGGCGGCCGGCGTGATTGCCTGCGCGGCGATTGCCCGCTCGGCCGGTTTCCCCAACGCCATCACCGGCGACATGGGGGGCACCTCGTTTGACGTGTCGCTGGTCGCCAAGGGCGAAGCGGCGCTGTCGGCGCAGACCTCCATCGAGTTCGGCATGGTGGTGCGCTCGCCCATGATCCAGATCGAGACCATAGGCGCCGGCGGTGGCTCGATTGCGTCGGTCGATGCCAGCGGCATGCTGCAGATCGGCCCCGAGTCGGCCGGCAGCAACCCGGGCCCGGCCTGCTACGGCCGCGGCAACACACGCCCGACGGTGACCGACGCCAACGTGCTGCTGGGCCGGATTGCCGCCGACCGACCGCTGGGTGGCGGCCTGCTCGCGGCCATGGACGCCGGCAAGGCGCGCGCCGCCATCGAGCAGCATGTGGCGCGACCCCTGGGGCTGGACGTGATGGCTGCGGCCGAGGCCATACTCACGGTGGCGAACGCCAAGATGGCTGGCGCGATCCGCGTGGTGTCCATCGAACGCGGGCACGATCCGCGCAACTTTGCCTACATGCCGTTTGGCGGCGGTGGCGCACTGCATGTGTGCGCCATGATGCGCGAAGTCGGCGTGACCACCGGCATCGTCCCGCGTTACCCCGGCGTCACCTCGGCGCTGGGCTGCGTGATGGCCGACATGCGGCACGATGCGGTGCAGACCCTCAACAAAGGCCTGGCCGAGCTCGACATCGCCGATCTGCGCCAGCGCATCACCACCGTGGCGGCGGCCTGCCAGCAACGGCTGGACTCGGCCGGCGTGCGTTTCTCCGAGGTGCAGGAAGTCATCGCGCTGGACATGCTGTACGCAGGCCAGACCCACACGGTGCAGGTGCCCTTGCCGGTGACGCAGGCGGAGCTGATCACCGCGGCGGTGATTCAAACCGCTTTTGAAGCGGCTTACCTGGCGGCCTTTGGCCGCGTGCTGGGCGGCATCGCGATACGCGTCATGAACCTGCGTTACGCCCGTATTGGCGTGCGGCCCAAGTTCGACCTCGCGGTGCTGGCCCCGACAGGCGCCGGTTCGACGGCGTCCAGCGGCGAACAGCAGGTATTCCACGCCGGGCGCTGGTGGGCGGCGGTGCGTTACCCGCGCCTCGACTTGCCGGTGGGTGCGCGTATAGACGGTCCGGCCATTCTCGAGCAGCCCGACACCACGGTCTGGCTGGAGCCGAGCTTTCACGCGACGGTCGACAGCTTTGGCAACCTGCTGGTCAAGCCATCATGAACGCCTCACCGAAAAAAATCGCGCTGATCATCGTCGATCTGCAAAATGATTTTCTCTCGCCCGATGGGGCCTACGCGCGCGGTGGTGCCGCCAGCGCGGCTGCGCGTGAACTGCCCGGCCGCGTGGCCGGCGTGGCGCGTGCGCTCAAGGCCGGCGGCGGCCTGGTGGCTGCGAGCCAGTTCACGCTCTGGCCCGATGCCCAGGGCGAGCCCATGATCTCGCCACACCTGCTGGCCCTGCGCCCCTTCCTGCGCCGTGGCGACTTCGCGCCCGGCAGCGCGGGCCAGGCCAATGTGGCCGAGCTGGCGCCCCTGATCGATGTCTCGGTCTGCAAGGTCGCTTACTCGGCGTTTTTCAACACCCAGCTCGACTGGGTGCTGCGCCATGCAGGCATAGACACCGTGGCCGTCTGCGGCATCGTCACCAACGGCGGCGTGGCCAGCACGGTGCGTGATGCCCACATGCGCGAGTACCACACCATTGTGCTGAGCGACGGCTGCGCGGCCTTCAAGCCCGAAGTCCATGCGACGGCGCTGGCCGACATGGGCACGATCGCGCAGGTGATGCGCTGTGACGAGTTCATTGAATCTTTGTCATGACATTGCCAGTGATTCACCGCGCCGGGCGCGTGGACGCCCCGGTTCATGTGCCGGTGGCGATTGTGGGCGCCGGCGCCTGCGGCCTGACTGCGGCGCTGATGCTGCGCGACGCCGGCATCGAGTGTGTGGTGCTCGAGCGCGACGCCGTGCCCAGCGGCTCGACCGCGCTGTCCTCGGGCTTTGTGCCCGCGCCCGGCACGCGCGTGCAGAAGTCCAAAAACATTGACGACAGCGCGCAGCGTTTTGCAGCCGACATCCAGGCCAAGGCCCATGGCACCGCGGTTCCGCAGCTGGCCACGGCTTATGCCGAGGCGATTGGCCCGGCGATCGACGCCTTGCAGGCCCAGCATGGGCTGGACTTTGTGTTGCTCGATGATTTTCTCTACCCCGGCCACAGCCGGCACCGCATGCATGCCGTGCCCGAAAAAACCGGCGCCGGCCTGATGGCGCGCCTGCAGCAGGCCGCCGAAACAGCAGACGTTCCCATCGTGACCCGCGCGCTGGTGCGCGAGCTCTGGTTCAATGACCGCGATGAAGTTTTGGGCGTCGCCTACGAGCGGCCCGACGGCACGCTGGAGCAGTTGTCCTGCGACGTGCTGATCCTGGCCTGCAACGGCTTTGGCGGCAATGCAGCCATGGTGCAGCAGCTCTTGCCCGAGATGACGGACGCCACCTTTGCCGGCCACATCGGCAACGACGGCAGTGCCATCGCCTGGGGCCGCGCACTGGGCGCGCGCCTGGCCGACCTGGGCGGCTACCAGGGCCACGGCTCCTGGGCCGTGCCGCAGGGTGCGCTGGTGTCCTGGGCGCTGATGATGGAGGGCGCGGTACAAATCAATGCACTGGGCCGGCGCTTCCACGACGAAACCGGCGGTTATTCGGAAGCCGCCGTGCAGGTGCTGGCGCAGCCCGGCAGCGTGGCCTGGAATGTGTTCGACGAACCCTTGCTGACTTTTGCACGCAGCTTTCCCGATTTCCGCGAGGCCGAAGCCGCCGGTGCGCTCAAGCGCTGCGATAACGAGGCAGCGCTGGCCACGCTGATCGGCTGCGATGCCGGCGCCTTGCACGCCACGCTGGCGGCTGTGACCCCTGGCGCCGCGGCGACCGACGGCCGCGTCTTCAAGCGCGCGCTGCAAGCGCCTTTTTACGCCGTCAAGGTGACAGGCGCGTTGTTTCACACCCAGGGCGGGCTCGACATCGATGCACATTGCCATGTGCTGCATGAAGACGCGAGCCCTTTCAAGAATTTGCTGGCCGCCGGCGGTGCCGCGCGCGGTGTCTCGGGCAACGCGGTCTGGGGCTACCTCTCGGGCAACGGCCTGCTCAGCGCCATTGCAGGCGGCTACATCGCGGCGCGCAGCGCGGCCACGCTACTGGAAATCAAGCCATGAACCCATCTCTTTCATTGAAGCAGCGCCTGGCGCAGGCCCAGGCCGTGCTGGCCCCCGGCGTCTACGACGCGCTAAGTGCCCTGGTGGCCGAGCAGGCCGGCTTCGAGGCGCTCTATTTGTCGGGCGCCTCAATCGCCTACACGCGCCTGGGCCGCTCCGACGTGGGGCTCACCACCTATACCGAGGTGGCCGACACGCTGGCCCGCATCACCGAGCGCGTGAGCCTGCCAGTCATCGTCGACGCCGACACCGGTTTTGGCAATGCGCTTAACGTCATGCGCACCGTCAGGGGCTTCGAGCGCGCCGGTGCGGCCATGATCCAGCTCGAAGACCAGACCTTTCCCAAACGCTGCGGCCACCTCGACGGCAAGGCCGTGGTGCCGGTGCAGGAGATGGTCGGCAAGCTCAAGGCCGCGCTCGATGCCCGCACCAGCGCCGACACGCTGATCCTGGCCCGCACCGACGCGATCGCCGTCGAGGGCCTGGACGCGGCGCTGGAGCGCGCCGAGCGGTATTTTGAATGCGGCGTGGACGCCCTGTTCATCGAGGCCCTGCGCACACCCGAACAGATGGACACGGCCTGCGCCCGTTTTGCCCAGCGTATTCCCATGCTCGCCAACATGGTCGAAGGCGGCAAGACCCCGGTGCAAAGCGCCACCGAACTGGGTGCGCGTGGATTTCGCATCGTCATCTTCCCCGGCGGCACCGTGCGCGCCGTGACGCACACGTTGCAGGGCTATTACGCCAGCCTGCACCAGCACCAGACCACGGCACCTTGGCAAAAGCAGATGCTGGACTTTGATGGGCTCAATGAGGTCATCGGCACTGCGGAATTGATGGCTGTCGGCAAGCGCTACGACTGAGCAGGCCGCCCTCGTGGGGCCTGACGGCCCGGCATGTCTTCGGGCCGGGCGTTCAGCTCAGCTCCGGCGCCGCGCCATGTAAAACCATTCCTGCCCCGGCTCGGCGCGCGGATTCGGAAACACCACAAAACCGTCGTGCGGCGCCTTCACTTCCACGCCGCTGTGGCGCACGCCAATCAGATCGCCGGCCTTCACCGCATCAAAACTGCGCCACTCGCGGCTGAAGCTGTCGCCCGCGTGTTCGCGGTCGGTCACATCGACCAGGCGCAGGATTTCGCGCTCGGCAGTTGAGGCTTCCATCGGCTGCGACACCATGCCCAGCAGCGCCAGCGTTTGCACAATCGCGTGGCGCGCCACCTGCACGCCCTGCGGGTCGTCATGCTGGCCGCATTCCAGCGTCACGCCGTAGCCGCCGCGTGAACGCATGTACTCCGTCGTGCCGACGCCGTAGTTGGGGTTGGTCACCAGCGTCTGGGCGCGGGCCGAGCCTGCAGGCACCGGCGCTGCCGCACGGCGCTGAACGCCACGTGCATAAGTGTCCAGCCAGCCTTCGACAATGCGCGGCGCGCCGGTGCACAGGGCCAGCTGCATTTCTGCTTCGGCTTGGTTGAAGGGCTCCAGCGTGCCCGTGTTGTTCTGCGGGCCAATCATCACAAACGGCGCACCGCCGGTGTGGAAGGAGTGCAGGTCCAGCAGCACGTCATGCGCGTCCAGCAGTGGGCACAACACATTCGCTATGCGGTCTTCAAAATCCTGCGGAATCGCACTCGGCGCCATGTTGCGGTTCAGGTTGCGGTCGCCGGTGCGCTGCTTGCGCTGGTAGGCCAGCGGGTTGGTGACGGGTACAAAAGTCACCGTGCCGCGTTCGATGGCGAACTGGCCGTTGTCGATGTCCTGCAGTAGCTGTGTGATGGCTTTGGCGCCGCAGACTTCGTTGCCGTGGACGGCGCCGAGGACCAGCAACTTCGGGCCGGGGGCCAGGCCGTGGAAGGTGTGCGTGCGCAGGTGGGTGGGAGGGGGCGGGGAGTAGGCGGGCGCATCGCCCTGTAGCTTGTTGGTCATAGTGGCTTGTTTATACAGCGCTAGGCTTGGGTGTCTGACACTTTCGATGTATGGGCTTGTCGCCATTCGCAGGACGGGGAAGTTGTCGATGACCACCTATGATTGTTCTGTCTTTTCCGCATGGCGGTTTACGAACCACAACAATCACCGGAGTCTGTCGCGTGACCAAAATTGAAACTGATGGATTTCTGTCCGATGAGGCAGTGGAAGGACGGGCAGTATTTAGAGCGCGATTCTCGGATGCTTTTTCCCTGGCAGAGGATTTGAATCGCGTAGCTGTAAAGAAGTTGGGCGAGGCCAAGTTGGCTGATGTTGCCGATGGGCACTTCATTTTGTATCTCCTCACCATTCGGATTATTGAATCATTTGAAGCGATCATTATTTTGATGGAACGGGGCATGCTCGCACCTGCAAAATTGATCGTGCGCCCCGTTTTGGAGGCATTGTTTACGCTAGCGGCTCTTGAAAAAGACAAAGAACTTATAGCCAAATACTTCGGCACGCAGAGTAAGGCGCAATTCGCACTTCTTTGGTCGTCGACCCGGTGGCGTAACGAAGAGTTAAAGAAGTTTTTCAAGGAATCCAAATTAGAAGCGAAGTACATAGAGAGGAAGAAAGAGCAAAAGGAAAATCCGCCAGAGACCTTGCGGCCGATAGATTGGGCTGAGGCGGCTGGTTACGAGGATTTTTATCATCTTCACTATGTCCAATATGCATCGTTTACGCATTCAAACCTTAGTGCTCTGGAAGACCACATGGACAGGGATGGCGAAGAAAAAGTTGAGGCGTCTTTCGGTCCTTCAATAACGGGTTTTTATGAGCTGTTGAGAGACGCTACGAACTTTACGCTCCTGTCAGTGATGCACATGTGTTCTGCTTTTCACCTACCGATCGATTCGGATGCGGCTCGAATCCAAGAAGGTATCGAAAAGTTGAATGCCGTTTACAGTACAAACCAGTAAGGCGCCGAGAGGAGGCTCCACCACATTAATGTCCAGAACGAATAGCTCGAAGCCCTTAGTTCCCGGCATCATCGTTGAACCTTGAACTCGCCGCCATGACCACACTAGAACTCAAAATTCCCCCGCCTGCGGTAGCGTTGACCATTGCGCTGCTCATGTGGCTCACATCCATCCTTTTTGGCTTCATCCCGATACCGCTGGACTACCGCCTGGGCGCGGCGCTGGCCTTGCTGGTCATCGGGCAAGGCATCGGCATTTCCGGCATCGTTCTATTTCGGCGGGCCAAAACGACCCTCAACCCGTTCAAACCGGGCGCCTCATCGGCGTTGGTGACTGGCGGCATTTTCCGTTTCACGCGCAACCCCATGTACCTTGGTCTGCTGCTCACGCTACTGGGGTGGGCAGCTTTCCTCGCGAGCCCGCCGGCGCTGGTTTTTCTGTTTCTTTATGTGGTGTACATCAATCGCTTCCAGATTGAACCGGAAGAGCGCATCCTGTCGTCGCTCTTTGGCGACAACTACGAGGCCTATAAAACGCGCGTTCGCCGCTGGGCATGACGCTCTCCAAATGCCACGCTGAATAGCCGCTTTCGCCTGCTGCGCCGGCGGAGCGCTGAAGCAGGCGTTGGCCAGTTCTGGCTAAAAGAAATTGACCTGCCTGCACCGGTCGGTCGAATCAGGCCAAGGTGTCGGTGATAATGCAACAAAATTGCGTTAAGGTGCGTGATCGTTCTGATTGCGTACAGACTTCCAAACCCAATGCCCTCCCTCCCTTCCGACAACGCCACCGACCCGATTGACGCCTTGCTGTCCGCCCACGGCCTGCGCCGCACCGCGGCCGCGCGCCGTGTGCTCGGCTGGCTGCTGGCGCATCCGGACACCAGTTACACCCATGCGCAGTTGCAGGCGGCGCTGACCGAGGGGGAGGAGCAGCCTGGATTGCGGATCAAGTCCGCAATGACAAAGACGGGAAAGAAGGCGAGGGCGGTTGAAACTGCGCCGCTGGATCGCGTCACGCTGTACCGCCTGATCGACCGTCTCACGCAGGTCGGCTTGCTGCTGTGCCGGGTGGACGCCAGCCGGGTGCGGCGTTACCAGGCGATGCCGGCGGGGGTGCATGCCATGCCGCACTTTGAATGCCAGAGCTGCCACCGCGACAGCCCGCTGGAAAACGCGCTGCAGGCCAGCGCTGGCGACCTGGACCGTGCGGCGCAGTCGGCGCTCGACGCCCTGAAGGCCCTCGGGTACCAGGGCATGAGCCTGGACTTTGCCGTGCGTGGCGTGTGCGCCGACTGCGCGACGGGCAGTACCAGCGGTCATCGGCAGCGGGGTGTCGCCGCGTGATCCGTACGCGGCAACTGGCCTACCAGTACCCCGGCGGCGCCGAGCTTCGCTTTGACGACATCGATGTGCCGCAGGGCGGGGTGTTGCTGCTGCGCGGCGCATCGGGTTCGGGTAAATCCACCTGGCTGGCGCTGGCGGCGGGGCTGCTGGCGCCGACCGCGGGCGACATCACGGTGGCCGGGCAGCCGCTGACCGCGCTGGGCAAGGTGGCGGGTGATGCCTGGCGTGCGAGGACGATTGGCTTTCTGCCGCAGAAACTTCATTTGAGCAGCGCGCTGACGGTGCACGCCAACCTCGCGATCGCGCAGTGGGCGGCCGGGCAGGCGCAGGACGATGCGCGCATCCGTGAGGCGCTGACGGCCCTCGGTGTGCAGGACCTGGCTGCGCGCAAGCCAGCACAGCTCTCGGGCGGGCAGGCGCAGCGGGTGGCGCTGGCGCGGGCGGTGTTGCTGCAGCCCAAAGTCATCCTGGCAGACGAACCGACGGCCAGCCTGGATGATGACGCGGCCGCGCAGGCCCTTGAACTGCTGCAGGCGACGGCGAAGCGGTACGGCGCGACGCTGGTGATCGCCACGCACGATGCACGGGTCGCCGCGAATCTTGATGACAAAATAGGCTTCCAGCCCTTATTCCTAGGGCGTAGATAGCTATGAATACCGTAGCATTCGCCTGGCGTTTCCTCTGGTCCCGGCCGCTGGCGGCGGGGCTCAATGTGCTGCTGCTCAGCCTCGGGCTGGCGTCGCTGAGCTTTGTGCTGCTGGTCAGCCACCAGATCGACAAGGCCTTCGAGCGCGACCTGGCCGGCATCGACGTGGTGGTGGGCGCCAAGGGCAGCCCCATGCAGCTGATTCTGTCGGGCGTGTTCCACATCGACGCGCCGACCGGCAACGTGCCGCTGGCGGCGGTGAAAGAACTCGAACAACACCCGCAGGTGGCCAAGCTGATTCCGCTCAGCCTGGGCGACAGCTTGCAAGGTTTTCGCATCGTCGGCACCACGCCGGATTACCTCACGCATTACCAGGCGGCGTTCGCGCAGGGAGGCGTGTGGACGGTGCCCATGCAGGCGGTGCTGGGCGCGCAGGTGGCGAAGCAAACCGGCCTGAAAGTCGGCGACCGCTTCGCCGGCAGCCATGGCCTGGGCGGCGGCGGGAACAGCCATGGGCAGACGCCTTATGTGGTCAGCGGCGTGCTGGCGCCCGGCGGTTCGGTGCTGGACCGGCTGGTGCTGACGGCGCTGGATTCCGTCTGGCAGGTCCATGAAGATCACACGGCACTGGACGCCGACGACCGCCAGACGCTCGAAGAAGAGCGTGAGGTGACGCTGGCGCTGATCCAGTACCGCACGCCGCTGGCGGCGGTGACCTTTCCGCGCTTTGTGAACAGCAGTACCGAGATGCAAGCCGCCGCGCCGGCGCTGGAGATCACGCGCCTGCTGGGCATGATCGGCGTGGGCACCGATGTCTTGCGTGCGCTGGCCGGTGTGTTGCTGCTGACCGCGGGCCTGAGTGTGTTCATCGCGCTGTGGAGTGCCGTGCGCGAGCGCCGCGCCGACCTGGCGCTGCTGCGTTTGCTGGGCGCGCCGCCGCGCAAGGTGGCGGCGCTGTTGCTGTGCGAGGCGCTGTGGCTGGCGCTGCTGGCGACCGTGCTTGGTGTGCTGGCGGGGCAGGGGCTGATGGCGCTGCTCGCCTGGCTGCTACAGCTGGACAAGTCGGTCCTGGTCGGTGCGTTGTCGTGGCCGGTCGGGTTGGTGAGTGTGCCGGTGCTGGCCGTGGGTGTGGCGCTGCTGTCAGCGCTGCTGCCCGCGTACGAGGCCTACCGAGTCCCTGTGTTTGAACTTTTACAGTCGAGATGAACCCCATGATCAGGAAATATATGAAAAAAATGCTTGCCGCCCTTGCCGCCCTTGCCGCCCTTGCCGCCCTTGCCGCGCTTGCGCTGGCAGCTACGTTTTCGATAGCGCATGCGCAACACAAGGACGCAGAAACCAAGGAAGACATCCAGCGCCACCGCGCCATGGCGGCCGCGCACGAAGCGGCTGCCAAATGTCTGGAATCGGGCAAAAAGGAAGATGTCTGCGTGAAAGAGCTGCAGGCTTCCTGCAAGGGGCTGGCGGTGGGAAAATACTGCGGCATGAAACACGCGCATTGACGCGCCGCCACCGCACCGTTTCTGGAGAACCCATGAATATTTCTGCTTTCACAGTTTCCAAGGCCTCGCCGTTATTGCTGTCGCTGCTGCTGGCCGCCGGAAGTACGAATGCGCAGTTGAGCTCACCCCTGCCTGCCGGCAGCGGCAAGCCCGCGGCGGGCAAGGCGGCGCCTGCGCCGCTTGGCAGCATTGATCTGCCGGCCGGGCAGGGCGCGGGTGTGCACGGGGCCAACAGCCCGTTTGCGCCGCTGGCCCCGCGCGGCGATGTGGTGCCCTGGTCGGTGCTGACCGATGTGAAAACCAAGAACGAGAAAAACCGCATCCTGCCGGTGTTCAATGAGGGGCAGCTCGGCATGAACGGGAAAATACAGCGCATCCAGGGCTTCATGATGCCGCTGGAGCCGGGCAAAAAGCAGCGCCACTTCCTGCTGTCGTCGGTGCCGCTGACCTGCTCCTTCTGCCTGCCGGGCGGGCCCGAGAGCATGGTCGAGGTCAAGACAAAGACGCCGGTCGACTACAGCATGGAGGCGGTGGTGGTGGAAGGCCGCCTGCAGGTGCTGCATGACGACTCGTACGGCCTCTACTACCGCATCAACGATGCGGTGACGGTGAAGTAAACACCATGGTCTTGCGGCGCATGGCATGGCGGGCGGCCTGGGGCTATCTGGCCCTGGTGCTTATGCTCGCGCCCATGTTGGGCCAGATGCATGGCCTGATTCACGGCGCCAGCGGCGACCGGCAGGCTGCGCAACAACTCCTTCAGACCGATACGCATGCGCATGACCACGCCGACGGACGCGGCTGGCTGGCTGATCTTTTTTCCGTCCATCTTGATGATTCGGATTGCCGCGTTTTCGACCAGCTGTGCCACAGCGATGTGCTGCCGGCAGCGCTGCCGTTGGCGCTGCCCATGGCGCTTTCCTCGTTTGTTCTTCAATTTCTGGAAGGCGAAGTACTCGCCCGCCGGGCTGCACTTTTCGAAGCGCGCGGCCCACCCCTGGCTCGCTGAATCCCTTCCCTGAAGTCCCGTGTGATGCCTGCCGGCATGGACACGGCGTTTCCGTCTTCCGATTCAACGAGTCCCCATGAAAAAACCATTCCCCCGCCCTGCCATCGGCACGGCCACGCTGTCCCTGCTCGCCCTGGCCGGCGCGGCGGCCCACGCGCAGGCCCCTGCGCCCACGCTGAAAGAAATCACCGTCACCGGCAACCCGCTGGGTGCGACGGACCTGATTACCCCCGCCACGCAGTATTCGGGCGCCGGCCTGCTGCTGCGCTCCAAAACCACGCTGGGTGAAACGCTGGACGGCACACCTGGCGTCAGCAGCACCTACTTCGGCCCCAACGCCAGCCGGCCCGTCATCCGCGGGCTGGACGGCGACCGCATCCGCATCCTGGCCAACGGCGGCGGCTCGCTCGATGCGTCCAGCCTGAGCTACGACCACGCGGTCACGGCCGACCCCATCAGCATCGAACGCATCGAGGTGTTGCGCGGCCCCGGCGCCCTGCTGTACGGCGGCAGCGCCGTCGGCGGCGTGGTCAACGTGATCGACAACCGCATTCCGCGCGAGCCGCAGTTTGACGAGAAGGGCGGAATCAGCGGCAAGGCCGACCTGAGCCTGGCCAGCGGCAACTCGGAGCGCGGCAAGGGGGTGCTGCTGGAAGGCGGCAACCAGCGCTACAGCCTGCACGTGGATGCTTTCGACCGCCACACCAGCGACGCGAAAGTGCCGCGCGATCTCAATTGCACCAAGGCCGGCGTCACCACCCGCTTGCGGCGCATCTGCAACTCCGCGAGCGAGGTCAGCGGCGGGGCCGTCGGCGGCTCGGTGTTTTTCGACAACGGCTACCTGGGCGCATCGGCCAGCAATTACCGCAGCACCTACGGCACGGTGGCCGAAGACGAGGTGACCATAGCCATGAAGTCGGACCGTTATGCGATCGAAGGCGAAGTGCGCAACCTCGACGGGCCCTTCCAGAGCATCAAGGGCCAGTACAGCCAGACCGACTACGGCCACACCGAGTTCGAGGGCGCGACCGCCGGCACGGTGTTCAAGAACAAGGGCAGCGACTTCCGGCTGGAAGCACGCCATGCCAGGCTCGGCAAGCTCGACGGCGTGTTGGGTTTCCAGACCGAGTCGAACCGTTTTTCCGCCGACGGCGCCGAGGCTTTTGCGCCCTACAGCAAGACGGCGCAGTCGGCGGTGTTTGCCTATGAAGAACTGGGCACGGACTGGGGCAAGCTGAGTCTGGGCGGCCGGCTGGAGTCGGTCAAGGTCGAGTCCTTCGGCAACCCGCGGGTGGCGCGGTTCACACCGGCGAGCAAAGACTTCAGGCCCGGCAGCTACGCGCTGGGCGCCTTGTGGAACGCGGCACCGGGCTGGCAACTGACCAGCAACCTGGCCTACACCGAACGTGCCCCCAAGGACTATGAACTGTTTGCCGACGGCCCGCACATTGCCACGGCCGCCTATGAGGTAGGCAACGCCAGCCTGACGAAAGAACAGTCGGGCAACCTCGATCTGGGCGCGGCCTGGAAGTCGGGCGGGCACAGCTTCAAAATCAACAGCTATGTGAGCCGCTTCAAGAACTACATCGCGCTGAACCAGACGGCGGGCGTCACGCGCAATGCGGAAGATGGCGCGGTCAATCCGGTGGAAGACACTGGCAACCCCGGCTTCACCGCCGCGGGTGCCGAGTTCAAGCCGCTGGCCGAATTCCGTTACGAGCAGGTGCGGGCACGCTTCACCGGCATCGAGGCCAGCGGCAACATCCGCCTGCTGGAAGGCGCCTCGCAGGTGGACCTGGCGCTGCGCGCAGACGTGGTACGCGCCACCAACCTCAGCAACGGCCAGCCGCTGCCGCGCATCGCGCCCTGGCGCGTGGGCGCCTCGCTGCTGTGGGCCAGCGGACCCTGGGGCACCAGCCTTGGCTTCGACCACAACGCCGCCCAGAAGCGCGTGCCGGCGCCGCCGGTGGGCGCCACGGGAGCCTACACGCTGTGGAATGCCGCCGCGTCCTACCGCGTCAAGGCCGGCGCCGCGACGCTGCTCTGGTATGCGCGGCTGGACAACCTCACCGACAGGTTGGCCTACAGCGCGAGCTCGGTGCTGACGAGCACGGCGTTTCCGAAAGCGCCGCTGCCGGGGCGTAGTTTGAAGGTGGGGTTGCAGGCGAGTTTTTAGGATGCTTCGGGTGGTAGCGGTCGAGTCGAATGCTTTGTTGCATCACGCTGCGTCCCCGGTTCGTTCTGGACAGTAGGAGCGACTCCCCACTCCCACCCCTAACCCCTCCCTCGCCCCGCTGGGCGATGGAGGGGGACTTCATGTGGTCGCGTGTGCTGCGCTCGCGTGCAAACGTGACGGCCTCTTGACGCCGACCTGACGCGCTACGCGCGTCAGGTCTCCCCGCCTTCGGCATTTGGTATTTGTCTTCGCTTCCTTCACCCGTCGGGCTGGGCCGAGGAGCGCAGGCAAAAGCGGATCAGGGCGAGCGATTGTCTGAGCCGAAGGCGAGTTCGAGCGAGACCCCGCTTTTGTCGAGCACCGCAGGTTGCCCGTAGCGAAGCGAAGGGACCCAGACCATCGGGTCGCCTTTTTCTTTGCTTACTTTCTTTTTGGCGCGACGCAAAAAGAAAGTGAGTTGCCGCCGGGCAACCCCCGGCTTATTGGAAGCGCCAACACTGTTCAAGCTTGCGCAGGCTTCGACAGGCTCAGCCCGAACGGGCAGAGGCGGGATTGGGGGCACACCGGTAACCCCGTTTGCGCTGAATCAGCACAACAGCAAGTCCTTCCCGGATAATGGTTTTCAACATATCAGGAGACGCCCGTGACGGATGCCGAACAGCCTCTTTCCTCGCTCAACGCCGACTTGAGTCCGTCCAGCAGCCTGCTGGCCAATTTGCGCCACGAACTGATGCGGCATCCGCCGTTTGCGCAGATGCAGGCCGGCGACGTGGACTTCTTCCTGAGGCATGCCCGGCAGAACTACTTCGCACCCGAAGAAATCCTGATTGAACCCGACAGCGGGCCGGTCAAGGAACTGTTCTTCATCCGCCAGGGTGCGGTGATCGGCGAGCGCGGCCTGGCCGAGCTGTCGGGCGGTGCTTTCCATTACGAACCGGGCGAGCTGTTTCCCATCAGCGCAGCGCTGTCGCAGCGCGCGGTGACCGCGAGCTACCGCGCCGTGGCCGACACCTTTGTGCTGGCCCTGCCGCTGGCTTCCATGCATGCGCTGGCCGTGATGAGCCCGCCGTTTGCCGACTTCCTGAACCGGCGCATCCTGAAGTTCCTCGACCTCTCGCGGCGTGCCCTGCAGGTGGCTTATGCCTCGCAGGCGCTGGCCGAACAGTCGCTGGAAACACCGCTGGGTGACGTCGCGCGCCAGGCGCCGGTGAGCTGTCCGCCCGACACGCCGCTGCGCGAGGCGCTGGGCCGCATGCACCAGCAGCGCATCGGCTCCATGCTGGTGACCGACGAAGGCGGGCGGCCGCTGGGCATTCTCACGCGGTATGACATCCTGGGCCGGGTCACGCTGGCGGCGCTGCCGCTGGACACGCCGATTTCGCAGGCCATGGTGCAGCCGGTGCTGACGCTGAGCCACGAACACACGGCGCTGGACGCGGCCCTCCTGATGAGCAAACATGGCATCCGCCATGTGCCGGTGACGCGCGACGGGGTCGCCGTGGGCGTGGTGTCGGAGCGGGACCTGTTTGCCATGCAGCGCCTGAGCCTCAAGCAGGTCAGCACCTCGATCCGTTCTGCCGCCGATGTGGAGATGCTCAAGATCGTGGCGCAGGACATCCGGCGTTTTGCGCACAGCCTGCTGGGCCAGGGGGTGCATGCGCGCCAGCTCACGGCGCTGATCAGCCACCTCAACGACGTGCTCACCTTGCGCCTGCTGGAGATCAAGGCCGGGGAGCACGGCATTGACCTGAGCCGCCTGTGCTGGCTGGCGCTGGGCTCGGAAGGGCGCGGCGAGCAGACCATTGCGACCGACCAGGACAACGCGTTGATCCTGCCCGACGACACGACGCCGGCCCAGCGTGAGGCCGCGCTGCGTTTTGCCCGTGACGTCAATGTGGCGCTCGACGCCTGTGGCTACCCGTTGTGCCGCGGCGGCATCATGGCCAGCGAGCCGGCCTGTTGCCTGACCCTGCGCCAGTGGCGCGAACGTTTTGCGCACTGGATAGAACACGGGGCACCCGAGGATTTGCTCAATGCCAGCATTTACTTTGACTTCCGGTCGCTGGCCGGTGATGCACGCCTGGCCGACAGCCTGCGCCAGGAGGTCAGCGAGTCGGCGCGGCGCGCGCCGCGTTTCATCAAGCAGCTGGCGACCAATGCGCTGATCCACAGCCCGCCGCTGAACTGGACCGGCAGCATTGCGGTGGGCGACGGCGGCATGATCGACCTCAAGCTGCAAGGCGCCGCAATTTTTGTCGATGTCGCGCGTATTTATTCGCTCAGCCGCGGCGTGACCGCCACCAACACCCGGGAGCGGCTGGACGCTGTGGGTCCGCTGCTGGGGCTGGCCCCGTCCGAATACCAGGCCTGGGTCAGTGGCTTCGAGTTCTTGCAGACCCTGCGCCTGCGCGTGCAGCTCGAAGGAACGGCCTCGCCGCAGCAGCCGAACCACCTGAAAGTCGATCGTCTCAACGACATCGACAGGCGCATTTTGCGCGAGTCGTTTCGCGTGGCGCGTTCGCTGCAGCAGCGCCTGCAGCTGGACTATGAGCGATGAGCTGGGCGGACTGGCTGAAAAAGCCCTTCGCCGCGCTGGCCGGCGCGGATGAGGCGCGCTGGGTGGTGCTCGATGTGGAGACCAGTGGGCTGGATCCGCAGCGCGACCAGTTGCTGGCGATCGCCGCCATTGCCGTGCAGGTGGACTGGGCGGCCAAACGCCTGAGCATCATGCCGGGCGACAGCTTTGAGGTGGTGTTGCGCCAGTCGTCGGTCGGCTCAAGCAAAGACAACATCCTGCTGCACGGCATCGGGTTGCAGCGCCAGAGCGAAGGGGTGCCGCCCGAGCAGGGCCTGCGCGCCTTTGCCGACTTCGTTGGCGACTCGCCGTTGCTGGCCTTTCACGCCCCGTTCGACCAAGCCATGATTGGCCGCCACGTCGCGCAGCACCTGGACACGGGGCTGCCGAACCGCTGGGTGGACATTGAGCAGCTGTGCGCCGTGACCCATGAGAAGGTCAAGGCGCGCGCGCTGGACGAATGGCTGGCCCATTTCGGCATTGTCTGCGCGCCCCGGCACCAGGCGGCGGCCGACACGCTGGCCGAATGCGAGCTGCTGCTGCGCATCTGGCCGCGCATGGCCGGGCAGTGCAAGTCCTGGCGCGATGTGGAAAAACTCGCTGCCCATCAGCGCTGGATTGCCCGGGCTTGAGTCCGCGCCGAGGGGGGGCGCGTGGCGGCTAAGATCGTCGGGTGAATTCGCTGGTTTGCTCCCCCGAGCACGGAGTTTTATGCAATTTCTACAATCCCTTCCGGTTTCGGCGCAAGCCATTGGACTGCTGCTGCTGTCCAACGTCTTCATGACTTTTGCCTGGTACGGCCACCTGAAGAACCTGGCGACCTCGCCCTGGTACATCGCGGCGCTGGCCAGCTGGGGCATTGCGCTGTTCGAGTACCTGCTGCAGGTGCCCGGCAACCGAATCGGCTTCACGATGTACAACATCGGGCAGCTCAAAATCATGCAGGAGGTCATCACGCTGACCGTGTTTGTGCCTTTTGCGGTGTTTTACCTCAACGAGCCGCTCAAGCTCGACTACCTGTGGGCGGCGCTGTGCATGGTGGGCGCGGTGTATTTCATCTTCCGTTCGGCCTGACCCGGGCCTTGCGATTGACCATGAGTGGCTCTTTGCCAAGCAGGGCCGCGGAACCGGCCTTGGCCTGTCCTGAGCCTGCCGAAGGGCCGGGCCGCAGGCGCGGCGGCCCCCACGGGGCAGGGAGCGACACGCAGTGCGCAACCGTGGGGGCGTTAAACTCCCGGAAGTCATGAATTTGTCATATGTCTGACATGTACCGCCTTAGGAGTTGAAGATGCTGTTTGGCAAACTGTTGCCGCGTGAAGGTAATTTTTTCGAGTTGTTCAACCAGCATGCTGACCGCATCGTGGAGGCCGCCCACGCGTTCTCCAACCTGGTGGTCAACTACAGCGATGTGCAGAAGCGCGAGGCCTACAACCGGGAGGTCGACAACGCCGAGCGCGCGGCCGACCGGATCACGCAGGAGGTCAACCGCATGCTGCACAAGACCTTCATCACGCCAATCGACCGTGAGCAGATCCATTCGCTGATCAATACCATGGACGATGTCTGCGACCTGATCCAGGACTCCGCCGAAACCATGGCGCTGTACGACGTGCACCACATGACCGAGGAGATCGTGCGCCTGACGGACCTCAGCGTCAAATGCTGCGAACGGCTGAAAGACGCGGTCGCCCTGATTGACAAGCTCAGCGACGCCGCCACGGCCGAAGCCGCCCTGAAGACCTGCGAGGAAATCGACAAGCTCGAGTCCGATGCCGACCGCGTCATGCGCTCGGCCATGAGCAAGCTGTTTCGCGAAGAGCCTGACGTGCGCGAAGTCATCAAGCTCAAGGCGATTTACGAGCTGCTGGAAACCATCACGGACAAATGCGAGGACGTGGCCAACCTGATCGAGGGCATCGTCCTCGAAAACTCCTGAACATGGAGACCGTACAGACGGCCCTGTGGGTGGTGGTCATGCTGGTCATTCTGGCCGTGGCCTTCGACTTCATGAATGGTTTTCATGATGCAGCCAACTCGATTGCCACCGTGGTGTCGACCGGTGTGCTCAGGCCCGGGCAGGCGGTGCTGTTTGCCGCGACCTTCAATTTTGTCGCCATCTTTGTCTTTCACCTCAGCGTGGCCGCCACCGTGGGCAAGGGCATTGTGCAGCCGGGGATTGTCGACACCCATGTGGTATTTGGCGCGCTGATAGGCGCCATCAGCTGGAACCTGGTGACCTGGTACTACGGCATCCCGAGCAGTTCCTCACATGCGCTGATTGGCGGCATTGTCGGCGCGGTGATGGCCAAGTCGGGCGCCGGGGCGCTGGTGGCCGGCGGCATCCTGAAAACCGTGGCCTTCATTTTTGTCTCGCCGCTGCTGGGCTTTTTGCTCGGTTCGCTGATGATGGTGCTGGTGGCCTGGGTCTGCCGGCGCGCCACACCGTCGCGCGTGGACCGCTGGTTCCGGCGCCTGCAGCTGGTCTCGGCCGGCGCCTACAGCCTGGGCCATGGCGGCAACGATGCGCAGAAAACCATCGGCATCATCTGGATGCTCCTGATTGCTACCGGCTACACCTCGGCCAGCGACAGCGCCCCGCCAACCTGGGCGATTGTCAGCTGTTACATCGCGATTGCCGCGGGCACCATGTTCGGCGGCTGGCGCATCGTGAAAACCATGGGCCAGAAAATCACCAAGCTCAAGCCTGTGGGCGGCTTCTGCGCGGAAACCGGCGGCGCCATCACGCTGTTTCTGGCCACCGGCCTGGGCATTCCGGTGTCGACCACCCACACCATCACCGGCGCCATCGTCGGCGTGGGCTCCACCCAGCGCGCTTCCGCGGTGCGCTGGGGTGTGGCCGGCAACATCGTCTGGGCCTGGATTTTCACGATCCCGGCCTCGGCCTTTGTGGCCGCCATCGCCTACTGGGTCAGCCTGCAGCTTTTCTGACCGCCGCACGTCTCGCGGGTGCACGTGGGGGCTCTCTCCTTCAAGCAGGGGCCGCGGAACCGGCTCCGCCGGGCCGCAGGCGCAGCGCCCCCTCGGGGGGCAGCGCAGTACGCGTAGCGACAAGCGTGGGGGCCTTATTTGTGGCCTGGTATTCAAAGTAGCGCTGGAAGCTGAACACGATGCTGGACATCAGCGCAATCGTGCCGAACAGCAGGGCCAGGATCACGGCCGCCATGGTGATCCAGTTGGTTTTGCCGCAAGCACTGTCCGGTGCAACCGACGGGTTGTGTTTTGCATTCCATTTTTCGGGTGCCATCAGGCCGTAATAAATCGCCGTCAGCGCCGTGGCCGCCAGGGTGAAACCCAGCAGCGGTACCAGCGCCCACGCCAGCTGGTCGTCCTGGCCGTACTGCCGCACGCGCTGAACGCCCCACCAGCCCAGGGCAGCGGCCAGGGGATGCAGCCAGGCCAGCAGATCGCGCCCGCCGTACAGGTAGAGGCGATGAATGCCCAGCTGGCCGCCGGCAAAAGCCAGCCAGGCGGCCAGTGTCTTGTTCTTGTTTTTCATGAATGCAATCAGGGGCGGGAGGGTGAGGAAGAGGGGGGTGCGTCGTCCAGGGGCGGCAAGGTGTCGCCGGCGCCCAGTGTTTTCTGCATGATCACAATATCACGCCAGGCGCCCATCTTCCAGCCGCAGGACTCGACGACGCCCACCAGCGTGAAGCCGAGCGCGCGGTGCAGGCCGATCGATCCCGCGTTGGCCGAGTCGCCGATGATGGCCATGATCTTGCGGATGCCGGCGGCCTCGCAGCGCGCCAGCAGTTCGCTCAGCAGGGCGCGGCCCAGGCCTTTTCCCTGCTGGCCGGGTGCCAGGTAAATCGAATCCTCCACCGAATAGCGGTAGGCCGGCCGTGGCTTGAACCAGTTGCCATAGGCAAAACCGACGACCTCGCCGCCTTCTTCGGCGACCAGGTAGGGCAGGCCCTTGGACAACACGTCGGCACGGCGCGTGGCCATGTCGGTCACGCTGGGGGGGGCGGTTTCAAAGGTACCGGTGCCATGGAGCACATGGTGGGCGTAAATGGCGGTGATGGCCGGTATATCGGTGTCAAGGCTGGCTCTCAGGAGGGTCATGGCGTGCCAAAAATGGGTTGGAAGGACGTTGGAGGTGCGCAGCTGGTGGGACAGCGGCAAGCCGCGGGTTATAATCTGCGGCTTTGCAGCATTTCGCTGGCCGGGTGCCATGTCGTGTGTCTCAAGCGCTGCAGGAACATTTTGGGGTGATTTTTTTTCACCTCACCACCCGAAGGATAAATCATGGTCGTCATCCGACTCTCGCGCGGCGGTTCTAAGCACCGTCCATTTTTCAATATCGTTGTAGCTGACAAACGCGTCCGCCGCGATGGCCGTTTCATCGAACGCATCGGTTTTTACAACCCGATTGCCAAAGGTGGCGAAGAAGGCCTGCGCATCGAGCAGGACCGCCTGACCCACTGGCTCGGCGTGGGCGCACAAGCGTCCCCCACCGTGCTGCGCCTGGTCAAGCAGGGCGCTGCTGCAGCTCCCAAGGCTGCCTGATTGTCGGGTTCCTGAATGTTGCCCGGCCTTGAGCCGTCTGGCCTGCCAGACGATGCAGTTGAAGTCGGGCGCATTCTTGACGCCTGGGGCGTCAAGGGCTGGGTAAAAATCCTGGCCCACAGCGCCTCTTCCGAGGCGCTTTTTTCATCCGGCCGCTGGTTTTTGCAGCCGCCGGATACCAAACATCGGCCCGGTTTTGACGCTTTCTCCGGCACCGTGGTGCTGACGGTCAGCGAATCCAAAACCCATTCCGGCTCCGTGGTGGCCAAATTCGAGGGCATCGACGACCGCACGCCGGCCGAGGCCCTGCGCGGCGCGCGCATCTTTGTGCCGCGCAGCAGCTTTCCCAAGGCCGGCAAGGACGAGTATTACTGGGTCGACCTGCTGGGCCTGAACGTCGTCAACCGCGAAGGCGTGGCTCTGGGCAACGTGCGCGACCTGATGGCCACCGGCCCGCATTCGGTGCTGTGTGTGGAATACACCGAAGGCGAGCAGACGCTGGAACGCATGATTCCCTTTGTGGCCGCCTATGTGGACGCCGTCGATCTGCCGGGCAAGACCATCACGGTGGACTGGCAGCCTGACTACTAGGGCCCCCACGCTCCCCACTTCGTGTGGTTCGCTGCCCCCCGAGGGGGGCGCTGCGCCTGCGGCCCGGCTAAGCCGGTTCCGCGGTCCCTGCTGGGTTGGGAATACTCCGGCCACATCGCTTGTCGCTTCATAGCGCAAAATCCAAGCCATGCGTTTTGACGTCATCACCCTGTTTCCCGAGCTGTTTGCGCCGTTCCTGAGCAGCGGCGTGACGCGCCGCGCCTATGAATCGGGCCTGGTCGAGGTGAAGCTGTGGAACCCGCGCGATTTCGCCGAAGGCAATTACCGCCGGGTGGACGATCGCTCCTTTGGCGGCGGCCCTGGCATGGTGATGTTGGCGGAGCCGCTGGCGCGTTGTCTTGAAAAAATCCGCGAGGAGCGCGCCGAGCCTGCCGGCCAGCAGGCGCCGGTGGTCCTGTTTTCGCCGATTGGCCGCCCGCTGGACCACACGGGCGTGCAAGCCTGGTCGGCCGGTTCCGGGGCGGTGCTGGTCTGCGGCCGTTACGAGGGCCTGGACCAGCGTTTTATCGACACCTATGTCGACCAGCAGATCAGCCTGGGTGACTTTGTGCTGTCGGGCGGCGAAATTGCCGCGATGGCCTTGCTGGACGCGGTGGCGCGCCTGCAACCGGGCGTGCTCAACGACGAGGGCAGCCACCAGTTCGACAGTTTCAACCCGGCGCTCGACGGCCTGCTCGATTGCCCGCATTACACCCGGCCCGAGACCTGGCGCGGTCAAACGGCCCCCGAGACGCTGTTGTCGGGCAACCACAGCCACATCGAGCGCTGGCGCCGCGAGCAACGCCTGGCCCTGACGCAGCAGCATCGGCCTGAACTGCTGGACAAAGCCCGCGCCGCCGGCAGCCTGACGGCCGCCGACGAGGCATTTCTCGCGGATTTAAGCAAAAACAGGGCTGCGGCTCCCTGACCCCCTGAGACTTCCAGAAATTCAGATTTTCGGGATGAAGTGCGAGGCGCTTGTCGCATCGCTCTTCGAGCTCATACGAGGGTCGCGCAGCAACCGGAACGTACTTCGGTACGTGAGGATTGCGAGCACCGCGCAACGACGCAATTCGCCCGAAAGATGGATTTATGGAAGTGTCATATAATCAAAGGCTTTTCGGTCCTCTGGCGGCCACTGCAACCATCTTGACCATCCCTGATGTGTCCATGGATTTGCGGTCTTTAGCGTAGCGCGTGTATGAACGAAAAAGTTAGATGGAATAAATCATGAATCTGATCCAGACCCTAGAGCAGGAAGAAATTGCCCGCCTGAACAAGACGATCCCCGTGTATGCCCCCGGCGACACCGTGATTGTCAGCGTCAACGTGGTTGAAGGTACCCGCAAGCGTATGCAGGCTTTTGAAGGCGTCGTGATTGCCAAGCGCAACCGCGGCCTGAACTCCAGCTTCATCGTGCGCAAGATCTCCAATGGTGAAGGCGTCGAGCGGACCTTCCAGGTCTACAGCCCGCTGATCGCCAAGATCGAAGTCAAGCGCCGTGGTGACGTGCGTCGCGCCAAGCTGTACTACCTGCGCAGCCGCAGCGGCAAGTCGGCGCGTATCAAGGAAAAGCTGGGCGCCAAAGCTGCATAAAAACAGCCGGCCCGCAAAAAAGCCGCTCTCCGGAGCGGCTTTTTTTATTTCACCATGACGTTAGCACCGAATTTGGCTGACGTTCGCTGAGGCTCGCCACAGCGAGTTTCCCTAGGGAACAAGCGGGTTCACCATATGCCGGTGCTTTCCGTAACCCGCTCCGCTTTTCCTTCGCTAGGCTCCCAGCCGACACCTGGAAATCGGGGTTTCTCTAGGAGTCGTCATGGCCAAGATCAAGATCACCAAGTCCGCAGTCGATGCGGCACAACCCCAGGCGCAGCCCGTCGAACTGCGCGATACGCTGGTGCCCGGCTTCCTGTGCAAGATTACACCAGCAGGTCGCAAGGTGTTCATGCTCCAGTACCGCACGAATGCTGGTGAACGGCGCAAGCCCGCTTTGGGCTTGTACGGGGAACTGACCGTCGAACAGGCCCGCTCGCTGGCCCAGAACTGGCTGGCCGAGGTTCGCCGGGGCGGCGATCCTAGCGGCGACAAGGCAAAGGCGCGCCAGGCACCCACGGTCAAGGAGCTGTGCACCAAGTTCATGGAGGACTATTCCAAGCAGCGCAACAAGCCTAGCACGCAGCACGGCTACCAGAGCGTGATTGACCGCAACATCATTCCGCTCCTGGGGCGAATGAAGGTTCAGGACGTGAAGCGGCCCGATGTGGCGGCAATGATGAAGAAGATGGCCCACAAGCCGGCCGATGCAAACCGCGCCTTTAGCGTCATGCGCAAGATGTTCAACCTGGCCGAAGTCTGGGGGCACCGGACCGATGGCACCAATCCCTGCCGCCATGTTCCGATGTTCCCTGCCGGGAAATCCACACACCTCATCAGCGATGAGGAAATGGGCAAGCTGTTCCGGCATCTTGACCAGTTGGAGGCCGAGGGGCTGGAGTCCTGCGTCATCCCATTGGCGATTCGCTTGCAGTTCGAGTTCGCCGCCCGTCGCTCCGAAATTGTCCTGCTTGAATGGGCATGGGTCGATCTGGAGCAACGGCGCGTGGTCTGGCCCGACAGCAAGACCGGCGGCATGTCCAAACCCATCAGCGAGGAAGCCTATCGGCTGCTTTCGACAGCGCCCCGTTACGAGGGGGCGCTCTACGTGCTGCCTTCACCGCGCAACCCGATGAAGCACCTGACCACCGGCGAGTATTACAACGGCTGGAGCCGCGCCTTGAAGACCGCTGGGGTGGCGCACGTCGGCACACACGGCATCCGCCATCGTTCGGCCACGGACATCGCCAACTCGGGCATTCCGGTGAAGGTGGGCATGATGCTCACCGCGCACAAGACGGTGGCTATGTTCATGCGCTATGTCCACACCGAGGATGGCCCCGTGCGGCAGGCCGCCGAACTGGTGGCGAACCGGCGCAAGTCGGTGGTGGCGGGTTCGATTGCCACACCAGTCTCTGTATCTTGACTATAATTCGTTTATAGACGAACATGGCAATCTACGAGATTGAGCATTACCTGAGTCCCGGTGAGCAGAAGGACTTGTACATCGACTGGCTGAAGCGGTTACGCGACGGCCAGGCCAAGGTTGCGGTGGCACGGCGCGTCATTCGCATCGAGCAAGGCAACTTTGGCGATCACAAGTTCTGTCGCGAAGGCGTGTGGGAGCTGCGCATTGATGCGGGGCCGGGCTACCGGGTGTACTACGCCTTGTCGGGCCGGCGTGTGGTGTTGCTGCTGTGTGGTGGCGACAAACGCTCGCAGGACGCGGACATTGCTCGGGCAGTGGATTACTGGCAGGACTGGCAACGGAGAACAGATGATGAGAAGTAGACCCCATGACGATGCGATGGCCGAGTTGTACCGCAACGACCCCACGTTCGCGCTGGAAGTGGTCAACGGCATTCTGGAAGATGGCGACCAGGCCGAACTGCTGATCGTGCTGCGCCAAATGGCCGAGGCCTTCGGAGGCGTTCAGGCGGTGGCCGAACAGGCGCACCTGAATCCGACGCAGCTTTATCGCACGCTCTCCCCGAAGGGCAATCCGGCACTTAACAGCTTACGGGCAATCCTCAAGGCGATGGGGCTGCGGCTGGCGGTGCAGCCGTTGGCTGCGCCCGCCCCGCCGGCGCATGCCACCTGAACCGTAAGCGAGCAACCAACACAAGTTGAGGCCCGAGGCGATACTCCTTTCTCATTCATGCTGACGTTACAAGATGGCCTGATAGATGGTCCACCTCCATGGAGAAGACCGCTATCTCCTGTGGCTTTCAGCACCAATGAACGCGGCCTCCGCGAATCCAGAAATGAGAACGACAGCCCTTCTTTAGCCAGACCGACGGCGTAAGTGTGGGCCTGCCCTTGGCATCCACCGACACGTCCCATCGCGGCTTCGCCTCGGCAACGACTAAGAGCTCAATCACATGGCCACAGCCGCAAGGGCAACGCATGCCCACACACCAGTCCTCGCCATCATCTCGTGCGAGAACAAGATCCCGCCTGGGTAGTTGAGGCGGCAGACTATCACCCTCGATGATGCGCAGCCCCCGGCATGGGCCGAGCCGAGCCCATGCGTCACGCCACCACCGCATTATTTTTTTCGATATCGTCATCGCGTAGGCGCCTTAAGTGCCGGCAAGCCCAGCAGTGGTTCGGCATCGCCTCGTGCGAGGAGCGGATTCGGCGCACGCTTGAATACATCCTCGGAGAAGTGTTCTTCTTCACAGGCAGCCAGACTGAACTGCGTGCGTGCATAGAGACGGTTGGATTCCAAGCGGAAGGGAAATGCGCGCGATATAAACTCATTCACGCAGGCCGACGCCGCGCGCATATTGAGCGTAATCACCGCGGGTGCTTCTTCGACCAGCCCTTTGAGATAGCCGGCGTCGAGTTCTTTCTGGTGCGCTTCAGGAGCCACCTTCCGCAGATACTCACCGCGCAGGCTCTCCGGCGTGTACACACCGCGGTCCTGCAGGGTTGAGCCACCAGGCTGGACATAGTCGATACGGCCGCATACATCGGCGATCGCGAATGCATCGCCTTTCTTGCGCACGGGAATGACAACGCCGACGTCAAACAACGGCAGAAGGAACGCTGCCGCGATCAGGTCTGCGATTTGTCGGGCTTCGAGGGTATCGACACAGCAAAAAACAACATCGGACTGAGCAGCCGCAAGCACTGCATCCCGTGTTGCGATCGATGCTGGCACCGGGATGGCCACGCCTTCGCCGCGATAGGTAGCCACGGCTTCGGCGAAAGCTTCAACCTTCAGGCGATTCGCGTCGGCGTCGGCGCGTTTCGAGTTGAGGATACGGTTGAGATTTTTCCATTCGAGCCGGTCGAAATCGATCACGAAAACACGGCCAAATCCGAGGCGGGCGAGTTGCTCGCCCGCGACCGAACCCGTCCCGGACGCGCCGATCACCGAGGCCGAAAGTCGGCCGAGTTCGGCCGTCATACCACTGGTAAAGGCGACGGGGCGATCCTCGGGGCCGGTGAAGCTCGCCTTGTCGTCCCACCAGTAGCACAGATCGTCGCCGGCGACCGTCACAAGATCGACCGCACGCGCCTGGAGGCTCGGATCGTATAGCCTCGCGCGAATCGCACCGTTGGCCGTCATGATGGCCGAACCATGCAGGGTCCCGAACGCGTGGAACAAGCTGGGGATGACCTTGCGGTCGCTTTCGTCGTCTGCGTCGGAGAATCCAAACAGTCCACCGGGGTGCGAATGAATGAGGATCATGACGGAGGCGGTCGACTCGGCCAGGTCAATAGCCTGTTCGAGGTATTCGCCTGGCCACGTGATGGCGTCGCGTTCCCGGCGCTTGCAGGCGGCATATGGAACAAAAATGATCTCTCGGACCAGAAAGCGCTGCCGCGGACCTGGTGTACGCGTGCAGATCAAGATGGCGGCCGCCTCCAGGCCATCTTGCGGGAAAAGGTGCCGCTTCACCTGAGCATGCAGGGCACCGCTAAAGGCCAAAGTGGTCTCGGGGATCATTCGTCAACCTCCTTGGCGAGTGCGGCATCGACCAGCGCGAGCTGAGTCATCACGTTGTCGGTATTGGCGTCCCAAGGCGCCGCTGGGCCGCGGTTGCGAGACCAGCCGTGGTATTCGGCACCAAGTAGCACACCCCGAAGTTGGGTACTCGCGATCACGCGGCCGGATGACAATGCAAGCGGTGGATAAGCGTAGAAGCCATAGATCTGCGCGCCGGGATAGGTGGGAGGGATTTCCAAAGCAACTTTGCTGTGGGCGACGGTGTAGCCGACCGGCAACGGATAGTCATGGAGGAGAAGCCAGCGGCGCTCGGCCTCGACGAGGGTTTCCCACTTCAGGCCAAGGCGATTGAGATGCGCCTCGTCGATGTCGAGTAGAGCGAACGTGCGGCAAGGCACCACCGGTGCCTCGCCGTTGTTGACGTCCTTGGGCGTGAGTCGCAGCTTCTCGATCCCCGGCGTGCGCAGGTCAATCACGGTGGTGAGCTCGACCGGCTGCTTTTGCTGGCCGACGATTTTGAGAAAAATATGCCAGCCCTGATCGGGGTTGAACCCGGCCTCAACCAGCGCCTCTCGCACCACAATGGTCGGTGCGAAAAGCTCCAGCACGACGCCCTGGACATTAAGTTTCCACACGAGCTTGCGGCTGACAAACGACTCGACACCAGCAGCGTCGAGGTCGACGAGATCTTGGTCGTCAACTTGGCGATCCGGTTGATCCTGCCGCTCGAAGTAGATCACCTTGTCAGTCGGCACCTGGCCAAGCTTGCGCAGCAGTCCTCCCGAAACGATGCGGCACGGCCAATCGAAACGCTGGTCGTCGATCGTCAACCGGTAAGCGCGATCGCTCTCGACGATGACGAAGCGCCCCTCCTCGCTACGCAGGTCCACCGTCTCGTTGGGGCGAACGTCTTCCAGATCGCCGGTTGCCAAGATTTGCAGCACGCTGACCCCATCGACCGACTTGAAGCCAGCGGCGATAGCGAGCTGTGCGCCAGTTGGGGTGAGGTCGTCGATACTCACCTGACGATGGGTCAAGGTTTGATCGGCGACGTCGATGGTATGGCGAATTGCCGCACCAACATCTTCGGCAGGAATCCGGACATCGCCGGTAGAAGTAGTAGTTTGCATGTGATTGCCTTTCTGTTGGCCCTGCGAAATTGCAGATTTCTGGCCTTCAGTTAGTTAATCGCAGCGCATTTCAGAACCGGAAAGCTGTCTACAACTTTTTTATGGTGACGGCACCGTCCGGCAGCTCACCACAGATGAAGAAACTGGGGCAGCGCGGACAGGCTCGCGCCTCTGCCTTCAACGGGAAATCGCCTGAGCGGACGCTCTGCACGATGTTCTGAACTTTCTGGCGTCGGGTTTCAAGCTTCTTTGCCGAGATCGACATCGGCTCTGTCGTCTCGCTGGTCAAATAGGTCACTTCAACCTGCGCCTGCCCGCCGTAGGCTTGCACGGCAGCGAGATGGAGAATCGTATATTCGATATCGTCAAAGGCATTCGATCGCGGCTTTCCGGTCTTGACCCGCCCCACCACAACCTGCCCTCGATCACCTCGGGCAACGCTATCCGGCTTGACGAGGATATCGCCCTCTGCCCAACCCAGCGAGAGCGGCGCGACCGGAGAGCGGACTCCATTGCTTCGGGTTTCGATAAGGTAGTCGATCAGGCGGCGGCCGATGCGGCGGTAGTCTTCGGCATAGCCATGATCCGCCGCGCCCTTGGCTTGCCACGCTTCTTCGAAGCGCAAACTAAGTTCGGAATCGCTCGGGGTTGTCGTCTCGTGAACGGTTTTTAGCCAATCGAACACGTCGCTGACTACGTTATGCATCTTCATGAAAGCTGTTTCCGTGCGACGCCCGCCGAGCTTGAGCACGTGCGTGTACAGAAACCGGCGCGGGCATCGCTCGAACAGGTTGACCTGGTTCTCGGTCCAGACCGGCTTTTCCTCCCAGGTAATTCCGACCGTGGTTGCCGGTCTCGCCGCTCCGCTCCGCTGTGCCGGATTGGCGGGACGGACAAGCAGATGATTGATCGCCGGAATGAATTTTGAAGGGTTGCGTACCTTGCCATCGGACTGAACCGAGGATGCATAGAGAAAAAGCCGATCCCGGGCACGTGACAACGCGACGAAGAACAGGCATTCCTCTTCCTCGTCGTGCCCTGCCTTGACCGCCTCCAGTCCGGTCAATCCCTGGGAACCGTGAATCAACCCGTCCGGCGGTACGCAGCGTGGTGCCATGTTGTTGCGCGGCAAGCCGGAGGTCACCATGCCGGGGATATGCACGATGTCGAATTCGAGACCTTTGCTGCCATGGATGGTCATCAGCCGCACCGCATCAATGCCTTCGGCGACTCCCGGCAGTTGTCGCAGGCCGCGATCTTCTGACAGCAGGACAAGACGGCGAATGCGATCGAGCAGGCGCACACTGGGAATGCCCGCTCCCGATGGCTGGCGGCGGCAGAAGTTGAGGAACTGCCACAACGCCAAACCCTTCATTCGGCTTTGCGGGTCGCGCGCCAAATGCAGAGTCTTCGCCAGTCCAAGCCGGTCGATCACCCACGTGGCCAGGATCGTCCAGGGGTTGCCCATCGGGTTCAGCCCGGTAAAAAGGGCGGCTACACGCGACAACGCAGTCTGGCTTTCTGTCGCAAGACTCGGCAGCTTCGCGCCAGCTTGCCTCCAGTCGAGGGCAGCAGCTTTGCTTTCCCTGAGATGTCCGATGATTTGCATGACCTCTTGCAACGGCATCTCGTGCGCCGACATCGTGACGGCCCTCACCAGTCCGACCGCATGCGGGTCCGTCAAAATCGAAAGCAAGGCAAGCAGGTCTTTGATCTCTGGACGCTCAAAGAGGCTGCCCAGGTGCAGCACCGGAATGCCTCTGGCCTCCAGGCCTTCGGCGATGTCACTCAGGCGGGCGTTGGATGCACAAAGCAGCGCCTGCCTGCGGTACGGAATTCCTGCCTCCTGCTGTGCTTGGATCACGGCCGCAACTGCAGAAATCTCATCCTCGGTTGATCTGACCACCCGAAATTCCGGTCGGGTATTCAAGACACCGCGGTCAGCCGTCAGTTGCAGCGGCAAGGCGCCCGTCGACGCCTTCATCGTGCCGGAGAATGCTGTAAAAACCTCGATGACCTCTCGCCCCGAGCGATAGTTGACTCCCAACTGGCGCACCTGCGCGCCTGGGAAATCAACGGCGAACTGCGCCATGTTGGTGGCCGATGCCCCACGAAACCGATAGATGGATTGGCGCGCATCGCCCACAACCCAAAGATTCTGGCCATCACCCACGATGGCTCTCAGCAAACGCACCGAAGCGCGGTTGACATCCTGATACTCATCGACGAGAACATGCTGGTGCCGAGCCTTCAGCGCCGCTCTCACCTCGGCATCGGTTTCGACCAGACGCACCGGTAGCGCAACCAGATCACCGAAATCGATCAAGTGCCCCGCTGCCAGTAGCCGTTCATAGGTTTCGAACAGCAGCGCGACCTCCAGACACTTCTCCGCACGCATGGCCGCTTCTTCGTCATGACCGGCGTTGTCTGCCATGGCCTGCGCCAACGTTCGATATCCCGCCGCATCGATGACCTCGTCCTTGGCGCGCGATATCGCATGGAGCATGTCACTGAGATCGAGTGTCGGGTCCCACAGGTTGCGATAGTGACGAAGCGGAAGCCGTGGCAGCTCATCTTCGAGCAGTTCGATCGCTTCCGACCGGTCGACTAGGCGTGGATCGGGCGGCAGTCCCAACTTGTCATGAAAGCGGCGAACGATATCCAAACCGAACGCATGGAACGTGCCGATCCACATCGCTGCGGCAGCCGTGGGGTTGCTCGCGGCCAGCCGCTCGCTCAGCTCATTGGCTGCTTTGTTGGAGAAGGTGAGGACAAGGATGGACATGGGGTCCACACCTTCGGCAAGCAAGCTCTCGATACGACGCACAAGCGTTCGCGTTTTGCCAGTGCCAGGTCCAGCTTGCAATTGGAACGCACTATTGCGATGTTCTGCCGCCGCAATCTGAGTTGGGTCGGGGGTCAACGCCGCGGCAGGAACCGCGAATGATTCGATAGAGGAATCCTCTGGCAGCAACAGCGCATCCAGAAGCTGTTGCTGAACCACCTGCAGCGGCGCACCGAGGCGTGTGGCAATGTCCGTCGAAGAACGGCCATCGCTCACATGGAGATGTCGGACCACCGAACGTGGCAGGAGGAGTTCACGGGCAAAGAGATCCATCCGGATTTCCCGCCGCTCCCGCGCGCCATAGTCGAGCACCTTTTCAATGCCGACCGGCGCGTCCTCGACAGAGCGATCCGGTTCAACTTGCTCTGTCACAATGTCCTGCGTGCCGCCCTCCAACACAACATGCCCGAGTTCATGGGCAATGAGAAAAGCACGGTCGAATTCGGACCCCGTGTCTTCGTACAGAATGATCCCGGCCTGACTATCGAAGGCCGCCCGCCCGCCTTTCAGTTGGGAGTCGCCGGACGGCAAGGCATACACATCCAGCTCTCTTCGAGCCGCTTCCTGTCGGACCAAATCGAGCAATTTCCAAGGATCATCACCTGCCGCGACTGCCGCTCGATGAATACGCTCTGCTTCTCGACGAGCGGCCTCGGTCGCGTCCATGACCTAGTCCTGCAATGTCTTGAGGGCGTCCAGCTGAGCCGGCGTGAGTTGAGACATCTCAATCGCCTCTGCAAAAGAAATCTGTTCGGCGACTGCCGGCTTCACGGCTGATCGAAAGCTGTGGCCGGACACCATCGCTGGCGGACTTTGCAGATAGTCCATAACCGCTTCTGCGGTCGCGCCCAACTCGGTTGCGAGCCCCTGAACGAAACGTCCCGGTATCGTTGCTGCGACGATCGCCCGATCACGTAGGCGTACTAGCAGCAGGTTGGTGATATCGAGTCTTTTTGCGAGCGACCTGAAAGCGGTTGGATTGAGCGTGGCAAACGGGTTTGTAACCAACACGTCGCCGGGCTGACTAACGACGGTTTGAAACCGCTGCCAAGCCCGATCGACGGCACCTTCAGAGGTCACTGCGACATCGTCACTGCGCGTTGCATCCACCATCAATTCAATCGAGCAGGCGACGAGTGCCTTCGCATGCTCCGGGTACTCTCTCAGATATTGCTCCAACGTCTTGCGGTCATGCGTCGGCTCGACGGAGAAGGCCAGAAGAACCTCTTCCTCACTGGGTCTTGAGTGCTGTTCGGCAGTCATTGTGCATTCTCCTTTTGAAGAATGGCCTTGAGCGCCTTGCAGGCACGATCGCGGCGGTTGCGAACCGTCCTTTCGTCGCACTGCAGAATGCGTGCAATGGTCATAATGTTTTTATCCTTGGAATCAATCTGAAAACCTTGCAGTAGTAGCCCGACGACCTGCTTTTGATCCTCTGGCAGACAGTCAATCGCGGCAGTTAGCTCCAACCGGAAAGCCGGATCGTCAAGTTTTTCGGGATCGCCACCTAGAAAGTCCGCTGCGGCGGCCTCCACGTCGGCTGAAATCTCCAAGCCATCGTCTTCATCCGTACCCAAAGGCACCGTGTCCACTACCGTCGGGCCAATCTGGCGCAGAGCGGAGGTGCGGAAAGCCGCAAACGCTTTGTCGAAGCGGATTTCATAGAAGTCCAGCAGACCAGTTCGCCCCTTGCAATCTTTGGCGATTCGTTCCGCGAATCGATCCATGATCTCTTCCCGGATGCCTCGGGCCCCGGCCATGCGTGAATCAGAAATAGCTGAGCACAGCGACTGCTCGATCCGTTTCATAAGAATGCGGAATATTTTTTCAAAATCTCCCTGCATTCCGTCTGCCCAGGCTCTTCGCAGAAAGTAAACCAGCGCCTCCGACGGCACATGCCCAATGCTCTTCCTGGACAACGTAGCGAATTGTCGGAGCCGCTCTATGACCTCAACCGTCTCAAGCTTTTTTAGCCACGCTTCAATCTCGGGAGGACGCTCATACGAGGTACCGTCCTTCTTTTTCCGTTTAAGGGGTTCCGGCATTCGTTGCCTCCGTTACAGGTGGATCAATCGATAGTGAAGGGTTCAACATGGTGTCCACCGCTCTACCGAATTCGGATCGGCAGCGATACTTGCGGCTGGATCGGTACCAGCGTTTTCGCGTAGGCACGCAGGATTTCGTTATAGAGATCGACATGTTTCGGCGCTTCGACAGTGATGATCAACGCATAGCGAATCTTCTCGGCGCCGTTCGCCCTGCGTCCCGATTCGCGTGCGTTGTAATGGATGTCGAAAACCGGATTTTTGAGACTGCTACCACGCATTTTTTTGGCGCCGTGTAGAACCGTTTCCCATTTGCCCATGTCAGAGCGGCGCTCTTCCTCAGTCGCGTACTTCTTCATGTCGAAGAAGCCCTTTGTATCGGCGTTGGCCTTGCCGTCCTTGATCTTTTCGTCGTTGGGGCGGAACACCGTTTCTAGTCCAGCGCGGGTATAGGCCGCGGCGTCCTGCGGATCGGTCGGCGAGGCGTAGCAGAAGGTTGCCTTGAGACGGATGCTTCCGTTCAGGCCACCGGCGGGCAGTGGCAGCGAGGCGCGAAGGTATTTGCCGGGCTTCAACTCCCCCTGGTAGACGATGCGGGCTACCCCCTCTGGACAGGTGATGATGCTCATCATGTCCTCTGGCACCTTGCCCCAGCCCACTTCGAGCTTGTCATGTGTCGATGCGTCAGCGGCATGGACCAGCAGTGCTTTGATCGCCAACGGCGACAACTCCGCGCCCAGGATGGCACGAATGCCGACCGCGCTGCGCAGTAGGTACGGGGACGCGAAACTGGTTCCCAGTTGCGGCGAGAGTGCTGCTTTCTTGCCTGGAGACAGTACATGGAAATAATTTCCGGCGTTGCCGCCAAAGGCCATCAAGTCCGGCTTGACGACACCGGGACTGCGGCCGGGGCCGACCGCGCTGTACTGCGCGCGCGCCCAGTCCGCTTCGGTGCCGTTGGCAGCGCCGACCGCCAATGCGTTGACACAATCAGAAGGTACTTGCACGCGGGCATTGCCAGAGGCGCGGTCTAAGTGACCGTTGTTGCCGATGGCGACCGTCATAAGCGTGTCGCCGTCGCTCAGTAGGTCGTCAATAACTGATGTCCAGGCGTGTACATCGGTATCCTCGATCGGCAAGTCGGGGCCGAGACTAAGGTTGATGAACTGGTACTGACGTGAGAGCAGAACCTGTTCAACAAAACCCAAAGTTCGGTACAACTCCAACGGGTCTTCGGTGTCGGCATCTTTGTCAAGTACGCGCAGGTGATCAACATAGGCAAACGGGCGGGCCGCTGTGCCGTTTGGCGGGATGGGGCCGAACAGGAATGCAGAACTGACGGCGAGGCCATGTTCTAGGCCTGCTGGATCGTCCTGCGCATCTTCGTCGAGAACGCGGTATGAACGTAGCCACGGACCAATCGCATGTTGTTTGGGTAATCCGCCATCAAGGATGGCGACCTTGGGTTCCGAGGAAAGCGGCTGCTCGGTCGGCAGGTTGCAACCCACTGACACTTCACCGGTGCGCTGTACAGGCCGCATGCCGCGCAGCTTGGGAACTGGGCGAATGACACGCACAAATACGAATTCGGCAAGCCGTTCGATGTGGTCATGTTTGCCCTCGACGGGCACAAACCACAGGTTGCCTGCCGTGAAGCCGAGGTCGCTGTGAACCTTAACGCTCACTTCCTTGGCGTACTTCACAAAAGCTTGCTGGACAAACAGTCGGTTTTCATCGGGCAGCAGATGAATTCCAACTTCGAAGAAGCGATCCTTGGCACTGCCGTAGTCAGCAATACGTTGTTGCGGTGTAAATGTCGAAAACTGTTCGATGTGCGCCAGGTCCTGTGCTTCATCAGATTCAGGTTCGACTTGCTGGGCCCAATCCTGGAGGTGCCGAAACGCTTGGCGCTTGCCCGCAACAAAGAGCTCGGTCGTTGTGCATTCCTGAGGATCGCCTTTCTTGGTCCAACCGCCAGGCATCACCTTCACGGTCCGGCTGCCGACGGATTCCAGACCAACGGTGCGCAACATTGCCATCGGGAAGAATGACCGGGCGATGTAGCTGGGATTCATCGTCAACCGGGCGACCCCGAAGTCACCGGGGCAGGCGAGCGGCGCCAGCGTGTCAAGCGCGGTAGCCGTCGCCGAGAACTGGGGAGCCAACCGCTGCACGGCTTGCGCAAGGGTGTAGACCTCGGCCTTGCCAGGCATGCGTTTCGGCCCCTTAATGTCGTGGGTCAGCAGCTCGCCGCGCCCGATCAGAAAATTGGTTTGGCTCATGCGTCAGGTTTCCTTTTTGAGGGCTTCTTGGCGGGGATTGGTTGTTCGCTCGTGTACTTTCGGATGGTGTCGCGGCTCACCCCTGTGATGTCGGAGATCGTGTGCTGCGAAAGACGGGTCTGCTTGGCCAGCAGCACTGCTAGATCAATGCGTCCCTGGCGCTCTAGGACGAGCGCGCGCGATTTGACGAATTCTTCGATCAGGTCGGCGTCCGAGGCGGTGCCCAATGCAACGGCACGCCGGAAACGCTGAATTTCCCGCTCGATGTCGCTGAACGACTCGCCGTTGAAGGCAAAGGTCAGGATGTCGATCCAGCGGCCGAACAGGGCATAGTCCGGCCCCAGAAAGCGCTTGATCGCCTGTTTGACGGCGGGTATTTCCGGCACCTTGAAGTTGATCACCAGGTCGAAGCGCCGCCAGAGCGCCGGGTCGATCAGTTCCGCATGATTGGTGGCCGCCAGCAGCAATCCAGTGGCAGGCCATTCATCAACCTCCTGCAGGATGACGGTGACCAAGCGTTTCAATTCACCAATGTCGGCATCGTCACTGCGACGTTTGGCGATGGCGTCGATTTCGTCCAGCAATAGAACGCAGGGACTGCGTTTGGCGAAATCGAGTGCAGTGCGTAGGTTGCTGCCACTGCGCCCGAGCAGGCTGCTCATGACAGCGGTCAAATCCAGGACATACAGCGGCACGCCCAGTTGAGAGGCCAGCCAACGCGCCGTCAACGTTTTGCCGACACCCGGGGGGCCCACAAAAATTGCAGACCGTGTCGGGTTCAGGCCCATGGATGCCAAGCGTTCCGTCTGGCGACGCTCCTGAATCAGTTGACTCAAGGTTTCTTCGAGGTCGAGAGACAACAGTGGTTGCTCTCGATTGGGTTCGTCCTTGAAAACCTTTAGCAGTGACAGTCTCGACTCATCGTCGACCGGTAATGTTTGGACTGGCAATGTGGGTTGTGTGATCTTGCGCATAGGGGCGCTCGCGCGAGGTGCTTTCGCGCGCAGGTAGAGATCCATCTGCTCAGCCAGTTCTGGATCGGTATTCCGGTACTTGCGCACAAGTCGGGCTACAAACAGCCGTACATCCTCTGTCTGCTCAGCGAGTGCGAGCCGGATAAGCTGGGCTAAATCAGATTGAACTTCGTTCATTTCGTCCAACATTTACATAACTCATTGATTTAAAAGGAATTTACATTTTTATAAAATGGAATAGATGTATTTTCTCACGTTTTTGTTATGTTGGGAAGAAGGACGCGCAGGTTGTCAGGATGGGGCGACCCGAATGCATCAGCTGTAGTCGATCTCCCGCGTGCAAAGGAGAGTCACGTTGCATCCCGGCGTTCCGCCGTCGGGCTCGCGGGCGTTGCCCCATGCCTCGTATCGAGTCATGGCCATCCGGCTTTGATCCCTGATGCCTCTAGCCGTCTCTTCGTTCCCGGCCTGCGCACTGCGCTTGCCCTCCGGGGATCGGCTGGGCAGCCCATCCCCGCCGCACTCTGTTTGGCGCCCCTGCAATGCCGCCGAACAGGTTGCACCTGATCGGCCAACAGCCCTCCATCTAGGCGTACCGTTGGCACGCAGGGGCGCTCGCCGCGCGGCGTTGGTTTCGGCGCATCCCCTGGCCATCGACCGCTGTTCGTCTTTCCCCAAATTCATCGCTTTTTCCCGCGACCGTAGCCCGCGGTGCCTGGTCGTCAAGGCGCGCAGGGCCGAGTCCTCGCTGCGCTGCGGGCCGCACCAACCCTGCGCTTCTTCCTTGACGGCCAGTCCCTCGCAGGCCCGGTTTTTCGCGGGCGATGAACTCAGGAAAGACGGCGGCAAACAGGAACCAGCCCAGGTCTCTGCGCCGAACCAACCAAAGCCACAACGGGCTCCGAATCTTGGAATCCGGTCAGCTTTGAAACCACAGCTTCAATCTCAGGAGAAAGACCATGCAACTCAGTTCCCGTTTCGCTTCCCGCTCCCCCGTGCTGCGCGCCGATCATCCGCTGTCGGATGACCAAATCCGCACCGTGGCCCCGTCCATCTTTGCCGAGGACAAGCACGAAAGCCGCTCTGACCGTTACCGCTACATTGCGACCGGCGCGGTGTTGTCCGAATTGCGCAAGGAAGGATTCCAGCCTTTCATGGTGTGCCAGACCCGTGTACGCGATGAAGGTAAGCGCGAACACACCAAGCACATGGTGCGGCTGCGCCACGCCGACCAGATCAACGGCGCGGAAGCCAACGAAATCATTTTGCTGAACTCACACGATGGCACCAGCAGCTATCAAATGTTGGCCGGCATGTTCCGCTTCGTCTGTAAAAACGGCCTGGTGTGCGGCGACACCGTGGCCGATCTGCGCATCCCGCACAAAGGCGATGTGGTCGGGCAAGTGATCGAAGGCGCGTATGACGTACTGGATGGTTTTGATCTGGTGCGGGAACGCCGCGACGAGATGCGCGCCATTACGCTGGACCGGGGCGAAGCAGAAGTGTTTGCCCATGCGGCGCTGTCCCTCAAGTACGACGACCCGGCTACGCCCGCACCTATCACCGAATCGCAGCTATTGATGCCGCGCCGCCGCGATGACGACCGGCCCGACTTGTGGAGTGCCTATAACCGCGTGCAGGAGAATTTGACGCAGGGCGGACTGCATGGACGTACCGCCACCGGACGCAGGCACAGCACCCGGCCCATTCAAGGCATCGACCAGAACGTCAAGATAAACCGGGCTTTGTGGATGCTGGCCGAAGGCATGAAGCGGCTCAAGGCTTGACCGGCTGAATCAGCGAGGGGGCGCAATGCCCCCTCGACAATGAAGGCACACAGCACAGCGGAGGGCGGCCATGCCAGCCAGGCCGCCGCGCGCCCATCCGTTCCGTCTGGGCGCGCGGCGGCGGCGGTCGCTACGCGACCGCTCGATGGCTGTAGGTGTTCGCCATCGTTGGCATGGAAAACCGGCTGATAGATGCCAGCCAGATGCTTCGCATTGGGTAGTTCGGTGTTCCTGCCTGAAGTGTCTTTGCGTCTCCCTGCATCGCCGGGCCGCGCTGTCGTGCATGGCATCGAGCCGCCATCGCGTCTCGCCCCTCTCGGGCTTCCATCGTTCCCTCCCTGCGGTCGGCTGACGCCTGCGCACTGTGTTTGCCCTCCAGGGGATCGGCTGGACAGCCCATCCCCGCCGCGCTTTGCTTGTCGCCCCTGCAATACCGCCGAACAGGCTGCACCTGATCGGCCAACAGCCCTCCAGCTAGGCGTGCCTTCGGTACGCAGGGGCGCTCGCCGCGCGGCGTTGGTTTCAGCGCATCCCCTGGCCCATCGGCCGCTGTTCGTCTTTCCCCAAGTCCATCGCTTTCTCCCGCGACCGTAGCCCGCAGTGCCTGGCCCTCAAGGCGCGCAGGGCCGAGTCCTCGCCTTTGGCTGTGGGCCGCACCAACCCTGCGCTTCTTCCTTGACGGCCAGTCCCTCGCTGGCCCGGTTTTTCGCGGGCGATGAACTCAGGAAAGACGGCGGCAAACAGGGACTGGCCCAGGTCTCTGCGCCGAACCAACCAAAGCCACAACGGGCTCCGAATCTTGGAATCCGGTCAGCTTTGAAACCACAAGGAGAGCGCGCATGCAGATACCAACACCGTGAATCGACGCCGAGTTTTGTTCTTCCTTTTTTGTTTTATTTCGTCCCGACACGGGACAGGAGCTATCACCATGAACACCGTTACCCATCAAGAAGTCCTTGCCCTGCAAGCAGCAACCCCGGCGCAAAACATGCTGCTGGTGCCGCTGTCGCAGCTTCGCCCGTCCAAGCGCAACGTGCGCAAGACTTTGGGCACGTCCATCAATGCCCTCGCATCGAGCATCCAGCGCGTAGGGCTGCTGCAAAACCTGACCGTGATTCTTGCCAGCGATGGCGAACATTACGAAGTGGTGGCCGGTGGCCGTCGCCTTGCTGCCCTGAAATTACTGGCGAAGAAACACCGCATTGCCAAGGATTTTGAGGTGCCTTGTCTGCTGGTCGCCGATGCGTCGGCACGTACCGCCAGTCTGACCGAGAACGTGCAGCGCGAAGCCATGCACCCCGCCGACCAGTTCGAGGCTTTCGCCGCCTTGATCGAAGAAGGCCGCCCCATCGAAGACATTGCCGCAGACTTTGGTGTGACCCCGCTGGTGGTGCAGCGCCGTTTGAAGCTGGCGAACGTATCGCCACGCCTGATGGCCGACTACCGCGCCGATGAGGTCAATCTTGACCAGTTGATGGCATTGGCCATCACCGATGACCACGCCGCGCAGGAAGCCGCTTTCTACGATGCGCCGAACTGGCAGCGTAACCCGACTGCTTTGCGGGAACGGCTGACCGAGCGGGAGATTGATGCCCACCGCCACCCGCTGGTGCGCTTTGTCGGGCTGGATACCTACGAGGCCGCAGGCGGTGGCATCCGCCGTGATCTGTTTGCCGATGCTGACCAAGGCATTTACCTGAGCGATACCGGACTGCTTGACCGGCTGGCACAGGACAAGCTGGCGAAGTTGGCCGACACAGTACGCGCCGAGGGTTGGGCATGGGTGGAGGCTGTCCCCGCTACCACCTATGCCGACCTGCAAGCCTTCCAGCGTGCGCCGAAGGAGCCGCGCAAGGCCAATGCCCGCGAAGCCAAGCGTATCGCCAAGCTGCAAGCGAAGTTGCAGGAAATCGGGCAAGCCTTGGAATCCGCACTGGAGGCCGAGGACGAAGAGAAAGCAGAAGCACTCGACGAGGAAGGCCGCAGCGTGGGCGATCAACTGGAAGCCCTGGAGGCCGAGTTACTGGCCTACAGCCCGAGCATTCGCGCTGCTGCTGGTGTTGTCGTCACGCTTGACCGCCAAGGCGAACCCGTCATCCATCGCGGATTGCTGCGCGAGGCCGAAGCCAAGGCGCTGCGCACACTGGCGCGGGTGCAAGGCGGCATGGCCCCGGAAGAAACCGACGACGAACACGGCTCGCAACCGAAGAAGGCCGCAGCCGTAATCTCAGAAAAGCTGGCACGACGCATGAGCGCCCACCGCACGGCGGCGCTGCAAATCGAACTGGCACGCAATCCACAGGTATCGCTGGCCGCACTGGTGCATGGCATGGTGCAGCGGGTTTTGCAGAACGGCTATGCGGTGGAATTGCCCATCCGTATCAGCTTTCGCCCGCAGGACGGGCTGGAAGGCTACGCGCCGGACTATCCGCAGTCGCCTGCTGCGGTCGCATTGAAGGAGTTGCAACAGGTTTGGGGTGAGAAGTTGCCGGAGGACGATGCCGAACTGTTCGCCGTGCTGCTGGCAATGCCACAGGATGAACTGGTGCGGCTGCTGGCGGTATGCGTGGCCTCGACGGTGGACGTGGTTTCTTCGCGGGGACACGATGCACCGGGCAAGGCGCTGGCACAGGCTGTGGGGTTGGACATGGCGGCATGGTGGACACCGACCGCTGACGGGTATTTCTCGCATGTGTCCAAGGCGGTGATTCTGGAAGCTGTGCAGGAGTTTGCACCCGGAAATGTCAGCCGACTGGCGAAGCTCAAGAAGGCCGACATTGCCAGCGAAGCCGAACGGCTGGCGGTTGGAACGGGCTGGATGCCTGCCATATTCCAGAGCGAGGGCAATGCCAGCGCGGCGCAGGACGACGCGCAGCAGGAAAGTTCGCAGGACACGACGAACGACACGCCAAAGGAAGCCCCGCAGTATGCTGTAATCGAGGTGGAGGAAGTGGCCGAAGCGCTGGCCGCGTGAGGTAGCAATGACAAATGGCCCCGGCACAGAAATGCGCCGGGGTATCTTTTTTTAAAAATCGGGCGCGGCAAGTTTGCCGCGCCCGGTCTAACAGCCGACGAGCCACCCCAAAAACCAAAAACGCGCCCCGCCTTCGTGGCGGGGCGTCGAAACGGAAGAAACTCCGGCCCATGCCGGGCCTGCGCGTGCGATGCACTTGCCCAAGCAGAGCCCCCGCCACGGTAGGCGGGTGCTGGGGTGCGCTGCACCTTGCTGCGGCAGGTTGTGCAAATGCGTGCCGCCCACGATGCTGACGGTTTGCCGCCAGTTACATCACGAAGGACGGTTCACCGACGCGCCACACAGCCTTGCCATGAAGATTCCACGCCACGCCCCAATCCGTTGCCGTCCGGTGCAGGGAGCGTTCCCGCCAGTCGTTCGCAGCCAGACCTTACCGACAACGGAGCATGCCGGCGCTGCCTTCCTGCGCGAATGCCGAGTTGGCCATCGCTCCATTCGGGCCAGTTCGACCCCTGCGTCCTTGGCTTGTCGTGAATCCTGGCAAGGGCACGGCTTGCGCCTCGGGCTTCATGGCTGCAACCGTCCGGCCCAAACAATTTCCCCGGCGCTGTGCGCCTTCCTCGCGCAACAAATTCTTTGGGCCTCCCGGTCCTCCACGCTGTTGCGGCCGCTGCGCGGTGCAGCCCGCCCGACCCTCACCCTTGGATCACCGACAAGGACGCGATGGGCGCGATCTTGCAACCCCGAAAGGAACTACATCATGGCTAACATCGGCACCTTTACCGCAGACAAAGACGGCTTCACCGGCACGCTTCGCACCCTGACGCTTAACGTCAAGGTCAAGTTCATCCCGAACGACAAGAGCAGCGAGAACGCTCCCGACTACCGCATCCAAGCCGCCAACGGGCTGGAGGTCGGCGCAGCGTGGAAAAAAATCAGCCAGGCCGAGCGGCCTTACCTGTCGGCGAGCCTGGACGATCCTTCGTTCCCGGCCACTGTCTACGCTCGCCTGATCGAAGGCGAGGACGGCACGCACAACCTCATCTGGTCGCGCAGCAAGGGCGACTGACGTCGCCCCAGCGCCCCGCCCACCTTGGCGGGGCGTTCCCTGACGGTCAGTGCTCCGGTTCGGAAGCCGTCAGGCGGCTTTCCGTCGCCGTCATCAAGTCAGCCGAACTGCAACCTAGCGCCCGTGCAATCTTGAGAATGATCGCCAGTGTGGGCATGTGTTCGCCGCGCTCAATCTTGCCCATGTGCGAGCGTTCGATGCCCGCCAGGTGGGCCAGCGTCTCCTGAGCGACCCCTTGCTCCGTTCTCAGCGCGCGCACTGCCGCGCCGAAGGCTTGTGCCGGTTCGGCCTCGAAAGTGGTGGCGCCGACCGGGCGGCCACGCTGGATTGATCGCTTCTGCATGCACAGAAGCGTCGATTAACAGCACAATTAAAACCACGTTATCTTTAACTCATTTACCATTTCGGCCTACCATACTGGGTAACGGTATCTCGCTCTTCATCGTGCTTTTACGCTTCTGCGTAAAGCCGGATTCTTGCTTCTGTGCTTCCGTGGATTCGTTGACTTCCATCTGTACGCTTTTACGAACTTCCGTAAATCCTTAATGACACATCTGAGGCTTTCCCTGCATCCAGCAATACGGCTTCGTGCATCGTCGGCTTTGTGGACATCCTGGCCGCTCTCGGGTTCACTCCACAGCGGACAAGTACGCGAGTCTGGCGCACGCCACTTGCCGTCAACCCCGGCCCGCACCGGACCGTGTTGGGGTATGACGGCTGCGCTCTACGCGCACGCCCCAGTCGCCTCGCTCCGCCGTGGAGTGAACCCTTCAAAGGAAGCGACCATGACCCAACATCTCATCACCGACGAACAACGCGCCCAACTGCTCGCCAATGGCCGAGCCAGTGCCGAAGGCCAGGACATTGACCCACTGCCCATCGTCAAGCTGTTCACCCCGGACGCGCACGCGACCTGGCTGCTCACCGAACTCGATCCCGAGGACGGCGATACGGCCTTTGGCCTGTGTGATGTCGGAATCGGCATGCCCGAGCTGGGCACCGTGCGGATATCCGAGCTGGCATCCATCGTCGGGCCGTTGAAGCTGCCGGTTGAGCGCGATCTGTATTTCGTTGCGCAGCGCACGCTGTCAGACTATGCGCGGCTCGCCCGCATCAACGGTTCGATCATCGACTGATCGAACCGCATGGCCCGCTGCGGCGGGCCATGCAGACACTGCCGGTTGCAGCGTACTGTGTCTATTTAGGTCTCAGTTCAGACCCTGATCGCATCAATCCAGACTATGCACCGCAGCGGTGCAAACTTGACCCAAACAGTCACGATGTATAGCGGGCCTTGCGGCACCGTGTTGGGGTTCTGCGCACCATTTCCGGTTGCGCAGCCGTCGCATTCGGACACCACCTACAACGCTTCAGAGCCCGTCAGACTTGACATTAGCCAGTTTACAGAAACTCACATATTTTTTGACGACTCCCTAGTTTTTAATTCTGGTGCCCGTGGCGACTGTTCCTGCTATCCGACAGGAGGTTGCGCCATGGCAGAGCTGAGTTCCGATCATTGGCATCCGAGCGCCGCGTATCTCTACGTCCTGCATCTGGACGGCCCGGCGCTGGCCTGGGAATACCTGCGGCGCGACCTGGACTACCGGAGCGACTGGCTACGCCGTCTGCGCCACCCCGAGGTGGCGCAGCGCTGGGGCCTGCGCCTGCTGGAAGATCCCGGCCAGGATGCCCGGGACGCGCACCCGGCCTGGTTCCCCGATCACGACACCGTGGTGCAGCTCTACCCTGATGCCGATCCGCCGCCCGATGCGGTGGCGTTCGATTTCTGGCGCATCCCGGGCTACAAGCAACTGCTCCATGATGGCCGACGTTTGGTGCTGGTCGCCCGGCAGCCGGGCTGCTGTCTGCGCTTGGCACTCGCGCCAGCGCTGGAGGATGGCATGGCCTACGTCTACGCCATCCGCGCCTGCCAAACGTCTTGCGCCAGCTATCGCACGCTGGCGGGCGAACTGCACAAGCTGCAGGAAGCCGGCAACGCGACACCTGCGGGAGTGGTCAAACCGCGTCCATCCCCGTCGTCGCTGCTGGAACTGCACACCTTGCAGGCGCTCGACGGCACCCTGGCGGGTGCGTCCTTGCGCACGGTGGCCGACGTGCTGTTCGGCTCCGATGCCGTGGCCGAGGGCTGGCACGCTGATGGCGATCTGCGCGCCCGCGTGCGCCGCCTGGTGCAACGCGGAAAAAAGCTGATGTTGGGCGGCTATCGCCGCCTGGCACAGCTTCCACCGCTCGGGCAGGGACGTTCTGTATCGAACGCAGAACGTCCCTGAGCAGAACGCCGAGCTTTCTTGAGACTGGCCTCCATCCGGTCGCGCTGTTGTGGCCGGCGACCCTGAACGATGGAGGTTCACACCATGAGACCAGTCCCCTTGCGGCCCGCTGCCGCACCCGCTGCCACGCAGCAACCCGTGCAGCCTGCACGCTACCTGACCAACGACGAGGCCGCCGTGTTCCTGCGGCTGTCGCCGCGCACGCTGGAGAAGCAGCGCGTCATCGGCGGCGGGCCGCGCTTCCGCAAATTCGGCCGCCGTGTCATGTACGCGGTGGCGGACCTCGAAACCTGGGCGGATGCCCGCAGCTTCGAGGCCACCTCCGACCCTGAATACGCCGAACGCCACTCTGGCGACAGCCGCGATGGTCAACATGGCCGCCGCTGAGGTCAGGCAAGCTAGGCGCGCCGATGGCCTTCGCCATGTCCAGCCCATCGCTGCCGCCAGCGCAGACTATGCAGCAGCACGAACAGCTCGACCTGTTTCGCGCGCTGCCGGGAGACATGGCGCCGCGCGATGCCCAGGACTTGATGGCCTATCCGTTCTTCTCGCTGGCCAAGTCGCGGCGTATCGCGCCGATCGACTTTCGTTCCGGTGGCGTGACCGTGCGCGTGGAGGGAACACAAGAGCACGGCATCGCCACGATCTGGGATGCCGACATCCTGATCTGGGCGGCCAGCCAGATCGTGGAAGCGCGGGATGCTGGCATCCGCAGCTCCCGCCGGATGCAGGCCACTCCCTACGAGATCCTGCGCTTCATCGGGCGCGGTACGTCGCTGCACGATTACCAGCGCCTGAAGGCTGCGCTGGACCGTTTGCAATCCACCAGCGTGGCGACTTCGATCCGAGAAACAACAGGCCGACGCCTGCACCGCTTCTCGTGGATCAACGAGTGGAAGGAGCGAGCCGACAGCAAGGGGGTTCCGCTGGGCCTCGAACTCATTCTGCCGGATTGGTTCTATGCCGGCGTGCTGGACGAAGCCCTGGTGCTGACCATCGACCCGGCGTACTTCAAGCTCACAGGCGGGATCGAGCGCTGGCTGTACCGGTTGGTGCGCAAACACGGTGGCAAACAGCCTGGTGGCTGGCAGTTCGACTTCCCGCACCTGCACCGCAAATCGGGCAGCTCGGCACGCTTCTCGGACTTCGCCTACGACCTGCGTGCCTTGGTGGCACGGCAGTCGTTGCCGGGTTACACCCTGAGCATCGAGCGATTGCCGGACGAGCCGGAAATCCTGGTTTTCCGGCCGAAGTTATCCACCGCGAGCACGTTCCAGATCGGCAGGTCGTGATTCTGTGGATAACAAGTGCATATCCTGTGAATGGCCTCGTGCTATCAGGCGCAAGGTGGCTCGTGCTATCGGGAGTACGTCTCTCGTGCTATCAGGAGTACGAATCGGCCGCAAAGCCAATAACGGCGCGGGTTCCGGTCTCCCTTAACTTCCCTAACTTAAAACCTCTAACTTTTAGTAAGAGCTCGCCGGTTCGGTGGACAAGTGCTCAAAACGACTTTGACAACGGCTTTGAACCCCGCTTTCAAAACCGTTTGCCAGCAGGAGCAAGGCCATGATCATCGCCTTGCTCAACCAGAAAGGCGGGGTCGGCAAGACCACGCTCGCCACCCACATCGCCGGTGAACTGGCAATGCAGGGCAAGCAAGTCATCCTGCTGGATGCCGATCCGCAAGGCTCATCGCTGGATTGGACACAACGGCGCAGCCAGCAAGGGCTACCCAGGTTGTTCAGCGCAGTTGGTTTGGCAAGGGAAACCCTGCACCAGGAAGCACCAGAACTTGCCAGGCGCTGCGATCACATCGTTATCGATGGCCCACCCCGAATCGCCGCACTCGCGCGCTCCGCGCTGCTGGCGGCCGACTGCGTGCTGATCCCGGTGCAACCCAGCCCTTACGACGTTTGGGCCAGCGCCGAGATGGTGGCGTTGATTCGCGAGGCCCAGGTCTTCAGGCCAACGCTGCGCGCGGCCTTCGTCATCAATCGCCGTGTCAGCACCACGGTCATCGGACGCGAAGCGCGCAACTCGCTTGCCGATCAACCGCTGCCCGCACTGCGTGCGGAGATTCGCCAGCGTATCGTCTTTGCCGACAGCGTGGCCGCTGGTCGGCTTGCACGCGAACTGGTGCCGGACAGCGCTGCCGCGCGTGAGATCACTGCGCTGGTTGATGAGCTGTTGCGGTGGTCGCCATGAGCAGCAAGCGCATCGCCATCGGCGCACGTCCACCGGCGAATCCGCAAGCCGAAGCCTGGATTCGCCAAGGTGAAGGTGCAGACATCAACAAGGGCGATCTGTACACCGCACGCCTGACCCTCGACGTGACGCCCGCGCTGCGCGCTCGCATCAAGGTCTCGGCTTTCACCCAAGGCACCACGGTGGCCGAACTGCTGCGCGCCTTGCTGGAACGGGAGTTCCCGGAGAAGACACCATGAATACAAACACGCAAGTCCAACCACCAACAAGCGCGGCTGCTTCGCCGCCATTGCTGCGCACACTTGCCGTCCAAGCCGGCAATGTGCCGCTGACCCGCGTCGCACTCGCTTTTGTGGACAAGCGCATCAACCTCTATCTGCGCTTCGGCAACCCGGCGCGCACCATCCAGCTCGACCGCTGGCGGCGCAGCGCGGTGTTCCTGCCAGCATCCATCTTCTGCCGCATCCGCTGGGAGTCCAACGACTACGGTACGACCCGCTGGCAGCTCATGGTGATGCAGGCCTGCACGCCGCTGGACGCGGTGCAGCGCATTCCCGACATACAACCCGGCGCACGCATCCTGCTGCACGCCGAAGGTGAACGACAGGTGCAAGCCGTGTTGCCGTTGATCGACGCCATAGAGGTACTTGGCATCGCCCCAATCGACATATCGCCTGCGTACTGGCGCACGCTGGGCAACCGCCTCTCCGCACACCTTCCGCTGCCCGCATACACCGCCGAGCGGCATACCGCCTGGCTCGCCGGGAGGGAATTGCAATGACCGCAGCAACGATCGAACCTCGCTCGCGCATGCGCGCTCACCTCGTGCTGGCAATGCTATCCACTTGCGGCCTTGCTGCGCTGGCCTGGGCATCCTTCGTGACGCCTTCGGCTCACGTCGTATACAACCCCTCCAACAGCGTGCCGGTCGGCTGGTATCGCATCGAATCGGTCAATGTGCCAGCTGACTCACTGCATGTCGGCAGCATCGTACTGGCCCAACTTCCGGCAGAAGCCGCGACACTGGCCGCGCAGCGTGGCTACCTTCCGCCGCACATCCCGTTGCTCAAACGTGTCGGTGCGGTTGCACCTCAACACGTCTGCATCGTGGGCGGTGTTGTGCGCATTGACGGCGTGCCGGTAGCCACCGTATTGCGCACCGACCGGATGGGGCGTCCGCTACCTTCCTGGCCGCAGTGTCGAGCGCTTGCCGAGGGTGAATTGTTTCTGCTCAGTGCGACCAATCCGGCGTCGTTCGACAGCCGGTATTTCGGGCCGATTGCTGCATCCACCGTGATCGGTACGGCGCAGCCGATTTACCTGGAGAAGCAACCATGAAATCGGCCGACCGCATGCAGACTGACCCGGAGTCTTTATGGCCTCGTTTTTGCGTTGACGTGCTATCGGACTTGTCGTCGCCGATGCTGACACAACCTCATTGTACGTGCAGCTTGAATGCAGTTGCACCGCGCTTCACCCTGCATCCGTTGCTGCGTTTGAGGAAGAGTTCTTCTCACGCTTTCGCGCAGGTTTGCGTGCGCCCCAACGTGCAGATAGCTTGCCCCGAGCGCACCATGCCGCAGGCATGGCTGGCGCTCATCGGTCGGCAGGCTGCGCGGGACGCAGCGCCGCCGTGGCACCGCAGACCCGTGCCGTCAGGCAGGGGAAAGGTGCAGGGCAAGATTGAAGGGTCCGGCACGCTGCCGGTCTATAAGCGAGTCTGCACGTTGGGGTGGCGCGGCACGCGCTATTTGGCGGCACCGTGCCGCGATATCTGCCAACGCCTTGTGGGCATTGGCGAAACCACGTGCATGGCACGCTCTGGTTGGATGGCCTTGGCTGGAGTATCCGCATGAGCAGGCGCGGCGACTCGGATGGTGAAGACCGTTTTCGTGTCCGCCCCGGAGCACCGAAGCAGCGCGGCCAGGCCTTCGTCTCGCAGGTGCTGCGGCAGGCCAGCAAGGGGGCCAACTCGACAGGGCGCAAACCAGGAAAGACGCCCGGTTCGCGCCTGGGGCGCGGTCATGTGGCGGCGCGCTTCACCGGGAGGTCGCTGTCTGCGACCTCCCGGCGCGCCACCGTCAAGGTGCGGCTGGTCTACCTCAAGCAGGCCGGTGCGCGTTCAACCATCACCCACTTGCGCTACATTGAGCGCGAAGGCGTCGGCCGCGAACAGGACACCGGTAAGGCCTATGGGCCAATGACCGATGAAGCCGACTTGCCGGCCTTCGAGGAACGTGGTGGGGAGGATCGGCACCAGTTCCGCTTGATCGTTTCGCCCGAGGACGCCGAACAGCTCGACGACCTACGCACCTACACGCGCCACCTGATGGGCCGCATGGAAGCCGATCTGGGCAGTCGGCTGGACTGGGTGGCAGTGAACCACTGGAACACCGACAACCCGCACACGCATATCGTCTTGCGCGGCAAGGACGACACGGGCAAAGACCTCATCATTTCGAAGGCCTACATCACCCGAGGCATGCGTGAGCGCGCCGCGGAACTGTCCACCGAATGGCTGGGGCCGCGCACCGAACTGGAAATCCAGCGCACCTTGTTGCGCGAGGTGGATCAGGAGCGGTGGACCAGCCTGGACCGCACGCTGCAACGCGAGGCAAATGACGGGCTGAACCATGTCGATCAGCCGGCCCGCGACCCGAAACTGCGGCAGCAGCGCGTGCTGCTGGTCGGGCGCCTACAACGCTTGCAGCGGATGGGGCTGGCGACCGAACAGAAACCCGGCGTCTGGGCCGTTCACGCCGACGCCGAACCCGTGTTGCGGGCGATGGGCGAACGCGGCGACATCATCCGCATGATGCAGCGGGCGATGGGCAGCCAGCAGCGTGATCTGGCCGTATTCCTGCCGGGCGAGGATGGCCGTTCCATCATTGGCCGGGTGGCCGCCAAGGGGCTGGCCGACGAGCTGTATGACAAGGGCTATCTGGTGGTCGATGGCATCGACGGCAAGGCGCACTACGTGGCATTGCCGGCCAAAACCGAACTGGAGAAGTTCCCGGTTGGTGCCGTGGTCGAAGCCCGAGGTTCGGCAGACATCCGCGCCGCCGACAAGAACATCGCCGCGGTAGTGGCCGATGGCTTCTACCGCACCAACCATCACCTGGCGATTGCCAAGGCGCAGGCCCAATCCGAGCCCACATCCGAGCGCAATCCGCGCGAGGTGGTCGATGCCCACGTGCGGCGACTGGAAGCCCTGCGCCGGGCCGGCATCGTGGAGCGCATGGCCGAGGGTGTCTGGCGAGTGCCGGGTGACTTGCCCGAGCAGGGCCGTCAGTACGACGCTCAACGCCTGGGCGGCGTGGCGGTGGAACTACGTTCGCACTTGCCCATTGAGCGGCAAACCCGCGTTGTCGGTGCGACTTGGCTGGACCAGCAACTGATCGGCGGCGGCAAGGGCTTGGGCGAGATGGGCTTTGGCAGCGAGGTACGCGATGCACTCAAGCAGCGCTCGGACTTCCTGATCGACCAGGGCCTGGCCGAGCGGCGCGGACAGCGCGTGATCCTGGCGCGCAACCTTCTGGCGACACTACGCGGTCGGGAGGTGGACGCTGCGGGCGGGCGCATCGCGGCCGAAACCGGCCTGGCGCACCGTGCCGTGACCGATGGCGAGCCCATCACCGGCGTCTACCGACGAAACGTCCAACTCGCCAGCGGCCGCTTCGCGATGCTCGATGACGGCATAGGGTTCAGCCTGGTGCCGTGGAAGCCGGTGATTGAGCAGCGGTTGGGGAAAATGATGACGGCTATCATTCGAGGGAGTAACGTGTCATGGGTGCTTGAACGGCAACGTGGGGTATCAATGGGGTAAGTCGCTCGTTCGTAATCAGGCCCACTGGACGTGCAAGCAAGGCCATTCTTAGAACAAGCTTTCAACTGACGTCGACCCAGCCCCCACCCAATGCTTGGTACAAAGCAGCGCTATCGACGAGGCGTTGTGCCTGAGCCGCGATCAGGTTGATTCGATTCTGTTGCGCCTGCTGTTGTGCAGTGAGCAGTTGGACATAACTGGCGGCGCCCAGCGCATATTGCCTTTGCATGGATTCCAGAGAGCCCTGCGCTGCGGTATCGGCGGTTGCCAGTGCAGCCAGTGTCTGCGCATCGTTGTCCAGTGCGCGCAGCACGTCGGCCACATTGAGCCAGTCCCCGAAGCGTGGACGCTTTGGTAATTTGCCGCCGCATCGAATGCGGCCAATGACGCACGCTTTTCGGCGGGCAGTCCGGGATTGCAGAGCGGTTGGGTCAACTGCCCGATGAGATTCCATACCGCAGAGCCGCCGCCGAACAATGCGCCCGTGCTCAATGCCTGCGAACCGAGGCTGGCACTGTGTTGAGTTGTAGGTACAACTTGGCGACCGCGACGCCGTATTCTGCGTTGGCGGCATGCAATAGGGCTTCTGCGGCCTGAATGTCGGGGCGGCGGCGCACCAATTCGGACGGCAAGAGCAGCGGCAGGTCAGACGGAAGGGTGAACGCATCCAAGGTGAAGGTGGGTAAGCCTCCCGCTCCCGGCGCCCGGCCAGTGAGTACGGCCAGCAGATGTTCGTTCTGCTGGAGTTGTTTGCGCTGCAGGGGAAGTCCAGCGCGGGTCTGCTCCACCTGGGTTTGCAGGGCCAGTACATCGTCCGGCGCAGCCTGACTAACTCAGCGCTTTCGTGTCCCTGCAAACTGGCGGGGAACGGTGCGGAAAGTGCTGCAAACTCGCTGGGAATTAGCAGGGTCAACGACCGGTCAACGTGTCACATGCTTGTCACATTGAGCTGCTATATTGGCTCTAAGTCAGAGAGGGAGATCGCTCTGATTCCGCTAAATTTCAACCCTACTTTCATCTTAGGAGTATCGAATGAACAAATCACTGCCAACTGCTGCACTGCTGCTTACTGCGGCTGTTTTTATTAACACTGCCCAGGGCGCCGAGACCGTCCAGGTAGACGGGTCGAGCACCGTCTTCCCGATCTCGGAAGCCTATGCCGAGGAATTCCAGAAGCAGACCGGCGTCAAGGTGACGGTCGGCCTCTCCGGCACCGGCGGCGGCTTCAAGAAGTTCTGCCGCGGCGACATCGACGTCACCGGCGCCTCGCGGCCGATCCGCGACATCGAAATGAAGCTCTGTACGGAGAACAAGGTCGAATTCATCGAACTGCCCGTCGCGGTCGATGGTCTGGCCAATGTCGTCCATCCGTCCAATACCTGGGCGACCTGCATGACCGTCGCGGAACTCAAAATGATCTGGGAACCCGCAGCCCAAGGCAAGATCACCAACTGGAAGCAGGTCCGGTCCAGCTTTCCCGATGCACCGCTGAAGCTGTTCGGCGCCGGCACGGATTCGGGCACCTACGACTACTACACCTTCGCCATTAACGGTAAGGAACACGAATCGCGCGGCGACTACTCCGCCACCGAGGACGACAATGTAACGGTTCAGGGCGTTGCTAGCGACAAGAACGCATTGGGTTTCATGGGTCTCGCCTACGTGGAAGAAAACCGCAACAAGTTGAAGACCGTCGCGATCAAGCAAGCCGACGGAAAATGTGTTGCGCCCACCATCGAGACGGCGCAGAACGCGACCTACCAGCCGCTTACGCGCCCGCTGTTCATGTACATAAATAAGAAATCTCTCGATAAGCCGGCGGTGCAGAAGTACGCGGATTTCATGATGACCGCCAAGAATGGCACAAAGCTGGTTCGCGAAGTGGGCTACGTACCATTGCCCGACAAGGCGTTCGAACTCGGCAAGAAAAAGGTCGCGGCGCGCAAGACCGGCACCTTCTTCCAGGGCGGCTCCAAGGTCGGCGTCAAGATTGAGGACTTGCTCAAGGCGAACTGATAAACCATCGGGTGGAGGAGCGGGGACGGACGCTGTCCGTCCCCGCTCTCGCTTGCCCCCAGACATAAACGAAGGAATTGCTATGGAAATCCATGAGGCGGTGGGCCAAGATCCCCCCGGACAAGCCTGGTCGGTGGCGCCCGGCTACCTCGTATGGCGTCGCGCGCTCGACCGTGTGATGCGCGTCGCGCTGTTTCTCCCGGCGGCGCTATCGGTGTTCGTGACGACGGCCATAGTCGTCATCCTGGTCACGGAGTCGTGGGGCTTCTTCGCGAAGGTGCCGCTCATCGAGTTCCTGACCGACACGCAGTGGACCCCGGTGTTCGCCCAGCCGCGCTTCGGCATCCTGCCGCTGCTGACGGCAACGTTCTGGACCACGGGAATTGCGCTTGCAGTCGCGCTTCCCCTGGGCGCGCTGCTTATGATTTATCTCAGCGAGTACGCCTCGAAGGCCGTGCGCGAGACGGTAAAACCACTGCTTGAGCTATTGGCGGGCGTGCCCACCGTCGTTTATGGGTACTTTGCGCTGCTGTTCCTGACACCGCTGTTTCAAACCCTGATCCCCGAATTGGGAGGTCTCAACCTGCTGGTGCCGGGCATCGTGCTCGGCATCATGATTCTGCCCACCGTCGTGTCCATCAGCGAGGACGCAATGCGCGCCGTGCCGGCATCGCTGAGAGAAGGCGGCTACGCGCTCGGGATGACGCGCTGGCAGGTTGCCCTGCGCGTGGTGGTGCCCGGGGCGCTCTCCGGCATCATCGCCGCCTACCTTTTGGGCATGTCGCGGGCCATCGGGGAAACCATGGTCCTCGCCATTGCCGCGGGCCAGAACCCGAACCTCACGGCCAACCCGCTCGAAGGCGCCGCGACCATCACCGCCTACATCGTGCAGATGAGCCTGGGCGACCTGCCGCACGGCAGCCTCGAGTACCAGAGCATCTTCGCGGTCGGTCTGACGCTGTTCGTGATCACGCTGTTGTTCAACGTCGCCGGCTTCTTTCTACAGCGGCGCTTCCGGGAGGCATACTGATCATGGCGAGCAAACTTAATCCGGTTCAGGCCAACGCCGCTCCGTTCGTTGACGATGTCCTGCGCGCCATCCGGCGCAGTCGGCGGATCGACGTCGTATTCGCCGTCGGCGGTGTGATCGCCCTTATCATCGCTCTCGGCTTGCTGTTCACGCTGCTCGCCGACTTGGCGGTGGACGGCCTCGGCCGCATCGACTACGATTTCCTCACGAATTTTCCGTCGCGCAAACCGGCAGAAGCCGGCATGCTCTCGGCCTGGGTCGGCACGTCGCTTGTCATGCTGGTGACCGCTGTGCTGGCGATCCCGCTCGGTGTCGCTGCCGGGCTGTATCTCGAGGAGTACGCGCCGAAGAACTGGGTGACCGCCCTCATTGAGATCAACGTCAGCAACCTCGCGGGCGTCCCGTCGATCGTCTACGGGCTCCTGGCGCTCGGCTTATTCGTCTACGGTCTCGGTCTCGGCCAGTCGATCCTCGTCGCCGGCATGGTGCTGGCGCTACTGATCCTGCCCGTGGTGATCGTGGCGACCCGCGAAGCGGTCCGCTCGATTCCCCGGGAGATCAAGGAAGGCGCCTATGCCCTCGGCGCCGAGCAATGGCAGGTGATGTGGCACTACATCCTGCCGTTCGCCAGACCCGGCATTTTGACCGGGGCCATCATCGGCCTTTCGCGCGCCATCGGCGAGGCGGCGCCGCTGATCACGATCGGCGCCCTGGCCTTTATCGCCTTCCTGCCGCCTTCACCGCTGCAGACCGCAGCGCCGTTCATCAATTTCCAATGGCTGATGAGCGACTTCACCGTCATGCCGATCCAGATGTTCAACTGGATTTCCCGCCCGCAGGCAGGCTTTCACATCAACGCGGCGGCGACCGGCGTCCTTCTTATGGCGATGACGCTGGCGATGAACGCGGTCGCCATCTGGATCAGGTTCCGCCTGCGGCGGCACATCAGGACATAAACGGAGGAGGTAGTTATGCAAATGCAAACAGGAGGGAAATTATGAACGACACGTCGATCACGCTGGAGAATAGACCAGTCACCGGGCTGCCCGGGCCGGATGCGGCACTGCGTGCCGAGGTCCGCGATCTGAGCTTCTGGTACGGCGGCGCGCAAGCGCTCAAATCCGTGACGTTCCCGATCGCCGACAAAAAGATCACGGCCGTGATCGGGCCGTCCGGCTGTGGCAAGAGCACGCTTTTACGCTGCTTCAACCGGATGCATGATCTCTATCCCGGAAATAGGTACGAAGGGTCGATCACCCTGTTGCCGGAGGGCGACAACATCGTTGGCTCACGCGTGGATCCGGTTCTCATGCGGCTGCGGGTCGGGATGGTGTTCCAGAAGCCCAATCCCTTTTCCAAGTCCATCTATGAAAACGTCGCGGCAGGATTATATGTGCGCGGTGTGCGCAAGCGCGCCGTCGTCGACGAGGTGGTCGAGACGGCGCTGCGCAAGGCCGCCCTGTGGGACGAGGTCAAGGACCGCTTGCATGGCTCCGCCTACGACCTCTCCGGCGGTCAGCAGCAGCGTCTCTGCATTGCCCGGGCGCTCGCACCCAACCCGGAAATCCTCCTGCTGGACGAGCCGACCTCGGCGCTGGATCCCATCGCTACCGCCAGGATCGAGGAACTGCTCACCCAGCTATGCGAATCGGTCACGATAGTGATCGTGACCCATAACATGCAGCAGGCGGCGCGTATCTCCGCTTTTACCGCCTACATGCTGATGGGCGAGATGGTGGAATACGGCGAAACCGATAAACTGTTCAACAGTCCGTCCGACAAACGGACGGAAGACTACATCACCGGCCGTTTCGGCTGATCACATCGGTGCGGGGAACAACACTATGACAGACAGACACACACTACATATTTTCGATGAAGATATGAAAGCACTCAGTGATGAAATCATCAACCTTTCAGAGCAGGTGGCAAACGAGCTAGAGCGTGCGTTGAGCGCGTTGATGGCGGGCGATCATGCGGCGGCAAAGGCGGTCGTCGAAAGCGACCGTCAGGCCGACGCCCTGCAGGACAAGATCAACGCCCACACGACCCGCGCCCTGATGCGGCAACAGCCCATGGCCAACGACCTGCGCGCCATTCTCGCTGCCTCGCGCATGGCGCCGCACCTGGAGCGCATCGGCGATTACGCCAAGAATACGGCGAAACGAACCCAACGGCTGTCACAACCCATCGATGCCGAACTCGCGGGGCAATTCCACTGGATGGGGACGCGCATCATTTCCATGTTGCACCGCGTCACCGAGGCCTATGTGAAGCAGGATGCGCAATTGGCCAACGTCGCCTGGGCGGACGACGCCGAACTGGATGCCGTCTATGCCGGGCTGTTCAAGTATTTGCTGCACGCGATGTCTGCAGACAGTCAACGGGTGGCGGACGGGTCACAGCTTCTGTTTATCGCCAAGGGACTGGAACGCGCCGGCGACCATGTCACAGACATTGCCGAGGAAGTTTACCTGATGGTCACGGGCAAGCCGCTGCAAGGTCCGCGGCCCAAGGTGGATGAAACGGGAACAGCCACAACGCCCGCAGAATCCTGAACTGGCCTCAGGAACTGGCTGGTTGTTGGCGGCACTTGGCGAACGAGGAGATTTGAATGGGACCTCTCTTGCAGTCACCTGTTTCATTGCGCATCAATCAATTACGATGGCATTATGAGCGCTGTATTATTAAAAAATGTCCGGACGCAGGCATCCGGCTATTAACCGTTTTGCATCAACGGAGTTTCAATGAAAATAGAACAAGATACTTGCCCCAATTGCAGTCGCTTGCGCCAGCAACTGTCTGGAAAAGACCAGACTCTTCAGGCTTTACGCAGCCAGATCATTGAACCAAACACATAGGAGGGTTTCCATGACAACCGTAGTCGCCATCCGCCATGTTGCCTTCGAAGACTTGGGCACTCTCGCCCCCGTGCTGTCCTTGCGCGGCGCAACAGTCCGTTACCTGGAAGCCGGAATCGATGATCTCACACGCATTGATGCGCGCGAGCCCGATCTGCTGGTGGTCCTGGGCGGTCCAATCGGAGCCTACGAGGATGCGGCCTATCCCTTCATCAATGATGAAATCCGGATGATCGAGAGACGCTTGGAATCCGCTTTGCCGACCCTGGGCTTCTGCCTCGGCGCGCAGATGATGGCCCGTGCTCTTGGCGCCCGGGTATACCCAGGTCCGGCTAAAGAGATCGGCTGGAGCCCACTGACCCTGACCGAAGCCGGGCGCGCCTCGCCCCTGAGCCACTTGGCTGGCGACAAGACTTCCATGTTGCACTGGCATGGAGACACTTTCGACCTCCCGAAGGATGCCACGCTGCTCGCTTCCACCGGTCTATGTCGGCACCAAGCGTTTTCCTGGGGACAGGCCGCCCTCGGTTTCCAGTGTCATCCCGAAGCCAAGGCGGCGGAACTAGAACGCTGGTTTATCGGCCATGCGTGCGAAATCGCCGGCGCCGGCCTGTCAGTGCCGCGCCTGCGCCAGGACACGGCGCACTTCGGCCCGCTCCTGGAAACCCAGGGCGCCAAGTGCTTCGCCGATTGGCTGGAGGCGGTGGGGTTATGAACGACCTGCCGCCGGTGAAACTCGACCACTTGCTGGTCGGCCGGTCGGCCCCTTTCGGGGCCACCGGGCCCAGCGCGATCGACAAGCGTCGCGTAGGCCAGCCGTTGCGCCTGACCTTCACCGGTTTCGAAGGGGACGAACAAGGTGATCCGCGCCATCACGGCGGCCCCGACAAGGCCGTGCACCATTACCCGGCGGAGCACTATGCCGCGTGGCGCCGCGATTGTCCGGAACTGGAACCAGAACTGCTCCGGGCGGGAGGTTTTGGCGAAAATTTGAGCACTTTCGGGCTCACCGAGGAGAACATCTGCGTCGGCGACGTGTTTCGCATTGGTACTGCTCTCGTCCAGGTCTCCCAAGCGCGGCAGCCCTGCTGGAAGCTCAATCTGCGTTTCAGTCATCTGCGCATGTCCTCCCTGGTACAGGCAAGCGGCCGCACCGGCTGGTACTACCGCGTGGTAGAAGCCGGCGAGGTGGCTCCGGGTGACACACTGTATCTGCTGGAACGGCTCCATCCCGACTGGCCTTTGGTACGTCTGCTACACCACCTTTACGCCGATCCCCTGAACCACGAAGCGCTGACAGCGATGGCGGCACTGGCCGTCCTGCCTTCCTCGTGGCGGGAGTTGGCGCGGCAAAGGCTTGGGTCGAGTCGCGTCGAGGATTGGTCGCGCCGCCTGGAGACGCCCAAGGCGGCGATCCGGGAAGGGGAACCGCGGTGAACCGGTGCGAACTCACGGGGTCTTGCTTGACTAGATTTCAATATGCCTTGTATAATTGAAACATGGAAAAACTCAGCGCCACTCAAATCTTCGAGTCCCTGTCCTCCGGCATCCGACTCGACATCTACCGCCTGCTGGTCAAGCGAGGCTTGGAAGGTATGGTCTCAGGGCAGATTGCCTCGGCACTCGATCTGCCGCCGAACAACACCTCGTTTCACCTCAAAGCAATGACACAGGCAAGCCTGCTTTCGGTCGAGCAGGAAGGTCGTTTCCAACGCTATCGGGCTAACATCCCGCTGATGCTCGACCTGATCGCCTATCTGACCGAAGAGTGTTGCGCCGGTCATCCCGAACAGTGTGTGAGCCTTCGTGCCGCATCGCTGTGTTCAGAGAGCGCGCTTCCTCCCCTTTCTTCAACCCCACAAGAGAACTGACATCGTGAATATCCTGTTTTTGTGCACCGGCAACTCCTGCCGCTCGATCTTGGCCGAAGCCACCTTCAACCACCTGACATTCGAGGATTGGCACGCCATGAGCGCGGGCAGCCAGCCGACCGGCCAGGTGCATCCGCGCTCGCTGGCCTTGTTGGAACGCGAAAGCATTCCAACTGAGGGGCTATCCAGCAAATCCTGGGACAACTTGCCGAAAACTCCAGATATCGTGATTACAGTCTGCGCCAGCGCCGCCGGCGAGACCTGCCCCGCGTATCTGGGGCCAGTGCTGCGCGCCCACTGGGGGGTCGATGACCCGGCCAAGGCAATCGGTACCGATCAACAGATCGATGCGGTCTTCGAGCAGGCCTATCGCATCTTGCGCACGCGGATCGAAGCCCTGCTGGCGTTGCCCTTGGACAGTTTGCGTAAAGACCCCGCCGCTCTCAAGGTGGAACTTGAACACATCGGCTCGCTGATGTCCTAAGGGGCGAAGCTTGCGAGGCAATATCTTGGTCGTGAGGTATGGCCTTTTTTATTGAGCGACATTTCAACCTTCTTAGGAGTATTGTAATGAAAAAGATCGAAATATTTGATCCAGCCATGTGTTGCGGCACCGGCGTGTGCGGCGTGGATGTCGATCAGCAATTGGTGACCTTTGCCGCTGATGTGGATTGGGCCAAGCAGCAAGGCGCACGCATCGAACGCTTTAACCTCGGGCAGCAGCCGATGGCCTTCGTCAACAACGTCGTTGTCAAGGGCTTCCTGGACCGTTCCGGCCAGGAGGCGCTGCCCTTGATTCTCGTCGATGGGGAGGTTGCATTGGCGGGCCGCTATCCGCAGCGCGCCGAGCTCGCCCGCTGGCTGAGTATCGCGCCGGAAACGTCGTCCGCGGCACCGGCCCAATCGTCTGGCGGCTGCTGCGGTGGCGGCAGCCGTGCCTGCTGACCCGTTCATCATTGGTTCATTATTTAAAAGGACTTCATCATGCTTTTTCTACAAAACCCTCCCGCTTTCCTGTTTTTTACTGGCAAGGGCGGCGTTGGTAAAACGTCGCTGTCCTGCGCCACCGCCATTCATCTGGCACGACAGGGCAAGAAAATACTGCTGGTCAGCACTGATCCGGCGTCCAACGTCGGTCAGGTATTCAGCCAGGACATCGGCAACAAAATCACCACCATTTCCACCGTAGCGGGGCTATCAGCCCTGGAAATCGACCCACAGCAGGCAGCGCAGCAATACCGCGAACGCATCGTTGGCCCGGTGCGCGGCGCTCTGCCAGACGACGTGGTCAAAGGCATCGAAGAACAGCTCTCCGGAGCCTGCACCACCGAAATCGCGGCCTTCGACGAGTTCACCGCGTTGCTGACCGATGCGACACTGATTGCCGACTACGATCACATCATCTTCGACACGGCGCCGACCGGTCATACCATCCGTCTGCTGCAACTGCCGGGCGCGTGGAGCGGTTTCATTGAAAAGAATCCGGAAGGCGCTTCGTGTCTTGGCCCGCTGGCAGGTCTCGAAAAGCAACGCCAGCGTTACGCTGAAGCGGTCAAGGCGCTGTCCGACCCTGAGCGCACGCGCCTGATATTGGTCGCCCGCGCGCAGAAAACCACGCTGGACGAGGTCGCACGCACGCACGAGGAACTCGCCGCCATCGGCCTGTCCAGGCAGAACCTGGTCATCAACGGCGTGCTGCCAGAAAGCGAAGCCGTTCACGACGCGCTGGCCGCTGCCATCCATCGCCATGAACAGGAGGCCATCGCCAACATGCCCGCCGTGCTGCGCGACCTGCCCCTCGATCAACTGCCGCTCAAGGCATTCAACCTGGTCGGTGTCGAGGCGCTGAGCAGCCTCTTCTCCGATCGAGACGAGGCCGCGCCCGTCGTCGCCGATGCGCCTGCCAAACCCGTTGACCTTCCGCCGTTGTCGACGCTGGTTGATGAGATCGCTGAAACGGGCCATGGCTTGATCATGATGATGGGCAAGGGCGGTGTCGGCAAAACCACCCTGGCGGCTGCGGTGGCGGTGGCGCTGGCCGAACGTGGCCTGCCCGTGCATCTGACAACCTCTGACCCCGCCGCACACCTGACCGACACGCTGGCCGGTTCGCTGGGCAATCTTGAAGTCAGCCGCATCGACCCCCAGGCGGAGACCGAACGTTATCGCCAGCATGTGCTGGTCACCAAAGGCAAGGATCTCGATGCCGAAGGCCGTGCCATGCTGGAAGAAGACTTGCGCTCGCCCTGCACCGAAGAAATTGCGGTGTTCCAGGCGTTCTCGCGCGTCATCCGCGAGGCCGGTAAAAAGTTCGTGGTGATGGACACCGCACCAACCGGCCACACCTTGCTGCTGCTCGACGCCACCGGGGCTTATCACCGCGAAGTGGCCCGTCACGCCGAGTCGAACGTGCGCTACACCACGCCGATGATGCAGTTGCAGGACCCGGCGCGCACCAAGGTGATGATTGTGACCTTGGCGGAAACCACGCCGGTGCTGGAAGCAGCCAATTTACAGGAAGACCTGCGCCGCGCTGGTATTGAGCCGTGGGCCTGGCTGATCAACAACAGCCTGTCCGCCGCACCAACCTCGTCACCCTTGCTGAAACAGCGTGCCGCGTTTGAGCTGACCCAGATCGAGGCGGTTCGCACCCGCTACGCCAAACGCGTCGCCCTGGTGCCGATGCAGGCGGAAGAACCGATTGGCATCGAACCCTTGCTAGCCCTGGTCGAGCCGCGGAACGGGCCCGGCCTTGGCGGCGCGAAACCTCAAAAGGTGGCGCTATGACGCGTCTGCTCATCATCGGCGGTAGCGATGCGGGCATCAGCGCGGCACTGCGGGCTCACGAGCTCGACCCCCAAGCCGAGGTATCGGTTCTACTGGCCGACGAGTACCCGAACTACAGCATCTGCGGCCTGCCCTTTTACCTCAGCGGCGAGACGCCGGATCACCGGCAGCTTGCCCATCGCACCGCGTTCGACGGAATCGAAATCCTGACGAACCATCGGGCCGTGTCGGTTCATCCATCGACCAAGACGGTCGATGTCGTGCGCGGGGCGAACGGCAGTGTGGAGACGTTGCGCTATGACCACCTGGTCATCGCGACCGGTGCCGTCCCAGTCCGTCCCAAAGCGTTGCCCGGCCTCGATCTTCCCGGCGTTTATCTCCTGCACACCATGGGAGATGGCTTCGCTGTCCATAGCCGTCTCATGGGCGGCGAGGCGCGCTCGGCCATCATTATTGGCGCTGGTTACATCGGCGTGGAGATGGCCGACGCGCTGCGGCATCGGGGGATCGATGTCACACTCGTAAGCCATACCGATCCCGTGTTCCCAAGCGTTGATCCGTCGTTCGGCAGGCTGATCGGGGATGAGCTGTCACGGCATGGCGTGCGCGTCGTGGTCGGTTGCACCGTGGAACGAATCGAAGCCGCCGATAACCGGCGTGGTCTCACGGTATCGGGTTCGGGCGGGTTTACCGCCTCTGCCGATCTGGTGCTGGTCGCCACCGGCGCGCGACCCGACACCACCCTAGCCGCCGCTGCGGGGATTGCGCTGGGACCCTCGGGCGCCATCCGCGTCACGCAGCGCATGGAAACCACGCTACCCGGCATTTGGGCCGCCGGCGACTGCGCCGAGACCTGGCATCGGATACTCCAGCGGGCAGCCTACCTGCCACTTGGGACGACCGCGCACAAGCAGGGCCGCGTGGCCGGCGAGAACGCGGTGGGCGGGGAGCGTCTGTTCGCGGGCTCGGTCGGCACCCAGACCGTGAAAGTGTTCGAGTTGGCGATCGCACGGACGGGCTTGCGCGAAGCCGAGGCGCGCGCGGCCGACTTTGATCCCGTCACCATCGAGACTGAAACCTGGGATCACAAGGCCTACTACCCTGGCGCGCAGAAGCTCCGCGTCCGGGTGACCGGTGATCGCCGCACTGGCCGGCTCCTGGGCGCGCAGATCCTCGGCCCCTGGCGCTCGGAGGTGTCGAAACGCATCGACGTGTTCGCAACGGCACTGTTCCACGGCATGGGCGTCGAAGACTTGAACGATCTCGATCTCAGCTACACACCGCCCTTCGGCAGCCCGTGGGACGCGGTGCAGATGGGCGCGCAGGCCTGGATGAGCGTGATGAAAAACGAAGTGGCAAGTTGTTCACCGCCCATCGACCCACAAATTTTAGGAAGGAGCACACCATGAAAGTTCGCGACCTGATGACCCCAAACCCGATACAAATCGCGCCCGAGACGGCTGTGGCAGAAATCGCCCGCATCTTGATTGAACACCGCATCAACGGCGTTCCGGTCACCGACACCGAGGGACGTCTGCTCGGCATCGTCACCGAGGGTGATTTGGTCCATCGCGCCGCCGACGAGCGACTTGAGCCGCGCGAATCGATCTGGAAAGAGAATTTTTACCGCTCGGTATTTCGTCGGCGCACGCCGGAGCCGGACAAGGCAGAGGGCCGCACCGCCGAGCAGGTCATGACGCGGGAGGTTCTGACGGTGGCGCCCGACAGCAATGTCACTGTGGCCGCCCGTCTGCTGGCGGATCACAACATCAAGTCTCTGCCCGTCATCGAAAACGAGCGGCTGATCGGCATCATCTCGCGCTTCGATTTGATCAAGCGACTGGTCAGCAACGCGGATATCTTCAACCCCATGAGCAAGGACTGAGCTAATGTTGACCGCTTTTTTAATTTTTATCGCCACCATCGTACTGGTCATCTGGCAGCCGAAAGGTTTGGGTGTTGGCTGGAGTGCCCTGCTGGGCGCCGCACTGGCACTGCTAACCGGCGTGGTGCATCTGGGTGATATTCCAACGGTTTGGGGTATCGTCTGGAATGCCACCCTCACCTTCATCGCCGTCATCATCATCAGCCTGCTGCTAGATGAAGCCGGGTTTTTTGAGTGGGCGGCGCTACATGTGGCGCGCTGGGGTAACGGTAACGGACGCAGGCTGTTCGCTTTTTTCGTGTTGCTGGGCGCGGCCGTGGCGGCACTGTTCGCCAACGACGGCGCGGCGCTGATCCTGACACCGATCGTAATGGCGATGCTGCTGGCGCTCAGGTTCAGTCCGGCGGCGACGCTGGCCTTCGTGATGGCGGCCGGCTTTATTGCCGATACCGCCAGCCTGCCCCTGGTCGTCTCCAACCTGGTCAACATCGTCTCGGCCGATTTCTTCAAGATCGGCTTCACCGAGTATGCCGCCATCATGGTGCCTGTCAACATCGTCGCCGTCGCTGCCACCCTGGCGATGTTGATGTGGTTCTTTCGCCGCGACATTCCGAAAAACTACGATGTTATGCAACTAAAAAACCCGCGTGAGGCGATTCTTGACAGCGCCACCTTCAAGGCCGGTTGGTGGGTATTGGCGCTGCTGCTGGTTGGCTTTTTCGGGCTGGAACATGTCGGCGTGCCGATCAGCGCTGTAGCGTCAGCCGGAGCGCTGATTCTGCTGGGTGTGGCGGCGCGCGGCCATGTGATCTCCACCCGCAAGGTGCTCAAAGAAGCGCCTTGGCAGATTGTGATTTTTTCACTTGGCATGTACCTGGTGGTCTACGGCCTGCGCAACGAGGGTCTCACCGAACACATCGCCGAACTGCTCGATTACTTCGCACAAGGAGGCGTATGGGGCGCAGCTTTCGGTACGGGCATTCTCACCGCGCTGCTATCGTCGGTCATGAATAACATGCCTACGGTACTGGTGGGCGCGCTTTCCATTGATGCCACGAGTGCAACCGGTGTGGTCAAGGACGCGATGATCTACGCCAATGTGATCGGCAGTGACCTCGGGCCGAAGATCACCCCCATCGGCTCGCTGGCAACGCTGCTTTGGCTGCATGTGCTGGCACGCAAGGGCATGACGATCACTTGGGGTTACTACTTCAAGGTGGGGGTTGTACTAACTGTTCCTGTACTGGCTGTGACACTAGCTGCGCTAGCTCTTCGCCTGAGTCTCGCATGATGAGTGCGGTAGCCAGTCCGAAGATGGGTTGTTTGGACACCGCTTTGCCATAGGCAAGGCGGCTCATCACGTTGGTCTTAACCGTGGAACTTCGCCACCTGCGTTATTTCATCGCTGTCGCCGAGGAATTGCACTTCGCTCGCGCTGCGGAACGACTGCATATCGAGCAGTCGCCGCTGTCCCGAGCGATCAAGGACCTGGAGTATGGCTTGGGCGTGCAGTTGTTCGAGCGAACCACGCGCAGCACTCGCCTGACTTGGGCCGGACAAGTATTCCTGGACGAAGCGAAGCACGTACTGTCCGCCGTAGATCAGGCCAAAGCCAGTGTCAAGGCCGCTGCCACCGGCTATCGCGGCACGCTGCGCATCGCACTGTCCGACGGCATTGACCCACTCCGTCTCGCTGCTCTACTGGCGCAGTGTCGCGAGGATGAACCCGATGTCGAAATCCGCCTGTTCGAAGTACCCCTGGCCCAGCAGCTAAAAGGCCTGCGCGGTGGCCTGTATGACGCGGGATTCGCCCAGGCATCCGATGTCGGAGAAGATGTCGTTGTTCAGTCCGTGTGGAGTGATTCGTTGATCATCGCTGTTCCGGCGCGTCATCCGTTGCTGGCGCACAAACGAATTCCATTGACGGAATTGATCCGCTACCCGCTGGTGCTCTGCCACCCGGAGATTTGTGAAGGCTGCTACCGGCAGATCGAGCGCATCTTGCGCACTGTCGATGTAGAACCTCTCGTCGCCGAACATGCGGCGACCTTCGACCTGATGATGACGCTGGTGGCCGCTGGCTATGGACTCAGCTTTGCCAGTGAATCTCACATGATGGTCTGCCGTCACCCGGAGGTTGTGGCTCGCCCACTGGCGGGTCGAGCTTTCATGCTGACCACCTACCTGCTGCGCCCCAATACGGAATCCTCCGAACCGTTGAGCCGCTTCGTCGCCCGAGTGCTTGAGGCAACCGTCAGTCCCGCCACCATCAAATGAGAGGTCATGCAATGAAAACATTCCCAGCGTTGATGCTTACCATCGTGCTCACCGCCTGCGGTCAATCTTCTCCCACTGATACGGTCGAATCGCTGGCGGCCAACCCGGAACGTTTGAAGGAACTGCGCACGCAGTGCAAAGCCGACCGCGCCAAGCTCGGCGACGCGTTGTGCAACGCCGTGGCCGAAGCCACACGCAAGCGCTTCATGGGCAACGGCACGCCGTACACGCCTGAGTCGGCCCCGAAGAACTGATCGCATTGCGCAAGTAGCGACGCCGCGGCCGGCCAATGCTGGTCGTATGGCTCGGTACGTGTCGATTCATCACATCGGCAAAAAATCTTTCAACAAATCATCCTACACGCCGCAACGCACTGTCCTTTGTGGCGATGCGCTCCGCATGTCCCTAGCTAGAAATCTTGTTTTCTTCGTCTTCGCTATCCCGATAACGGTCTTTGACCGGCACTGAGTTGACACCGAACCTCACGTCTGCGGCACGTCTTTGTGCGCGTGATGTGCAGAAGAAATTCGGAGGTCGGGATGCAAGGGACCAGTGTGCTATTCGGTCAGGTGTTGACGGTGTTCGGCATTGTCATCGCCGGTGTGTGGGGTGCCACGCAATGGACCGCCGCCGCACTGGGCTATCAGCTGCGCCTGGGCGCTCCCTGGTTCGACTTCTTCGGCACGCCGGTCTATCACCCATGGCGGCTGTTCGAGTGGTGGTTCTTCTTCGACGCTTACGCGCCGCACGTCTTCAACACGGGTGGCAGCATCGCCGGCGCCAGTGGCCTGGTTGCCATGGTGGTCGCCATCGGCATGTCGATATGGCGTTCGCGGCAGTCCAAGCTGGTCACGACCTACGGCTCGGCACGCTGGGCCGATGCCAAGGAAATCCGCAAGGCCGGACTGACCGGCCCGGCCGGTGTTTTCCTCGGCCTGCATGACAGTCAGTATCTGCGCCATGAAGGGCCGGAACATGTCCTGACCTTCGCGCCCACGCGCTCGGGCAAGGGTGTCGGCCTCGTTGTGCCCACCTTGTTGAGCTGGCCGGCATCGGCCGTGATCCACGACATCAAGGGCGAGAACTGGAACATCACCGCAGGTTGGCGTTCGCGCTTCTCGCACTGCTTGCTATTCAACCCCACTGATCCGAACTCGGCCGCGTACAACCCGCTGCTGGAAGTCCGACGCGGCGCACATGAAGTGCGCGACGTGCAGAACATCGCCGACATCCTGGTCGATCCCGAAGGCGCGCTGGAACGGCGCAACCACTGGGAGAAGACATCGCACGCGCTGCTGGTCGGCGCGATCCTGCATGTGCTCTATGCGGGCGAAGACAAGACGCTACGCGGCGTCGCGAACTTTCTGTCCGATCCGGCGTGCCCGTTTGAAGTGACGCTGCATCGGATGATGACGACGCGCCACTTGGGTGAAGCACCGCATCCTGTCGTCGCATCGGCCGCACGCGAAGTGCTCAACAAGTCGGACAACGAGCGTTCTGGGGTGTTGTCCACGGCCATGTCCTTCCTGGGGCTGTACCGCGATCCCACCGTGGCCGAAGTGACCTCGCGCTGCGACTGGCGCATCGCCGACCTGATCTCTGCCGAACATCCGGTGTCGCTGTACCTGGTGGTGCCGCCTTCGGACATCAGCCGCACCAAGCCGCTGATTCGATTGATCCTGAACCAGATCGGTCGGCGGCTCACCGAATCGCTCGATGGTAGCGACGGCGTAGAGCGCAAGCACAAGCTGCTGCTGATGCTCGATGAGTTCCCGGCGCTGGGTCGTCTCGACTTCTTCGAGTCAGCCTTGGCCTTCATGGCCGGCTACGGCCTGCGCGCCTTCCTGATTTCTCAGTCGCTCAACCAGATCGACAAGGCCTACGGCCAGAACCATTCGATTCTGGACAACTGCCATGTGCGCGTGACCTTCGCCACCAACGACGAACGCACCGCGAAACGCATCTCCGAAACGCTGGGCACTGCCACCGAATTGCGGGCGCAGCGCAACTATGCCGGCCATCGCCTCGCGCCTTGGTTGGGCCACCTGATGGTGTCGCGCCAGGAGACGGCGCGGCCACTGCTGACGCCTGGCGAAGTGATGCAACTGCCACCCGATGAATCAGTGGTGATGGTCTCCGGCCATGCCCCAATCAAAGCCAAGAAGCTGCGCTACTACCTTGACGCCAACTTCAAGCGGCGTGTACTGCCGCCGCCGACGTTGACCTTGGGCCGTTATGCCGACGTGCCTGCCGCACGCGCCGACGACTGGAGCGCCTTGGCCGTGCCCACTGTGCCAGCCACTTCTGCCACGACTGGGCTTGATGAATCGGCCGATGACGGCGGCCCACGTCAGCAGCCAGAGTTGTCCGAGATTGCCACCTATAGCCCCGAACCCGATCAGTCGGCCAGCGACCTGTCGCTGCTCGATGACGACGATTTTCCGCTTCCCCTCCCATCCCAGTTCGACCCGCGCTTGCAGCGCACGGCACGGCTGGCCGCTCTCGACCCTGACGACGGAATCCAGCTATGAGCCTCAACCATCCCACCTATCGCTTGAATCTCTTTATCCAACCCGACCACGCCAAGCGCCTGGACGAACTGGCCGCCAAGAAAGGCGTGTCCAAGTCGTCCATCGTCGCGGCAGCGCTCGCGTCCTGGCTCTCACCGGACGCGGGTGACCAGCGCGAGGCGGCCACCGCCAAACGGCTGGACCGGCTGTCGCGCCAGTTCGAGCGCCTGGAGCGTGACCAGAACATCCTGATCGAGACGATGGCGCTGTATGTGCGCTACTACCTCACTGTCAGCACGCCGGTGCCGGAGGCCCATCAGGAGGCCGCGAAAGCACAGGGCAAGGCACGTTTCGAGCAGTTCATCGAACAGCTTGGCCGCCATGTGTTGCGTGGGCGTAGCCTGGTCAAGGAGGTCTACGAAGAAATCCAGCCTGATGCGGCGCGGCTGGCGGAAGCGGCCATGCAGGAGGACGGAGCATGAGCGCCGTCCCGAAGTTGCCACCCGAGTTGCAGCTTAAGCCGCCGTCATCCGCCGCCACGTCGCTGGACCGGCGTATCCGCATGCTGCGCACGGCGATGGGGCCACTGATTGCCGCCGCGCTGGAAGACCCGGACGTGGTGGAGATCATGCTCAACCCGGATGGCTCCTTGTGGATTGATCGACTCTCGTCTGGCCGCTCGCCGACCGGCGTCAAGCTGTCCGAGGCCGATGGCGAACGCATCATCCGACTGGTTGCTGCCCATGTCGGCACGGAGGTGCATCGCGGCCAGCCACTGCTGACGGCCGAACTGCCAGAAACGGGTGAGCGCTTCGAGGGCATCCTGCCCCCGGCTGCGCCGGGGCCGGCTTTCGCCCTGCGCAAGCGCGCCGTGAGCATCATCGGACTGGAGCGCTATGTCGCCGACAGCATCCTGACCGAGGAACAAGCCGAGTTCCTGCGCCGCGCGGTGCGCGAGCGGCAGAACATCCTGATCGCCGGGGGCACCAGCACGGGCAAGACCACGCTGGCCAACGCCTTGCTGGCCGAGATCGCCGCCACTGGCGACCGGGTTCTGGTACTTGAAGACACCGTGGAGCTGCAATGTGCCGCCCGCGACCATGTATCGCTGCGCACCCGTGCTGGCGTGGTGTCGATGGCCGAGCTGGTGCGGGCCACGATGCGGCTGCGGCCTGACCGCGTGGTCGTCGGCGAGGTGCGCGGTGGCGAAGCACTGGACCTCATCAAGGTCTGGGGCACCGGGCACCCCGGCGGTATCGCCACCATCCACGCCAGTTCCGCCCACGGCGCGCTGCTGCGCCTGGAACAACTGATCCTCGAAGTCGCTTTGACACCGCCGCGTGCGCTGATCACCGAGGCAGTGAATGTCGTCGTCTTCATCGCCGGGCGCGGCCGTGCCCGCCATGTTCAGACCATCGCCCGGGTTGTGGGTTTTGACGGTCACGGCTACCAGCTCGACGACGCCCTGGCCCCGCCATTCCCTTTACTACAGCCGACGCTTCCAACCCTTTCGCCCCCTTCCTCAACCACTCCTGGAGAACTGCCATGACGCACACTGTTTTTTCGACTTCCCGCTTTTCTGTAAATCCGCATCTGCGACTGGTGCTACACGTTGCCGTGCTCGCTGCAGTGACGCTGTGCCTGGCAACGACTGCCCACGCAGCCGGCTCCAGCATGCCGTGGGAAGGGCCGCTGCAATCCATCCTTGAATCGATCCAGGGGCCGGTGGCCCGGATCGTCGCGGTCATCATCATTATTTCCACGGGCCTGGCCCTGGCCTTCGGCGATACGTCGGGCGGCTTTCGCAAGCTGATCCAGATCGTGTTCGGTCTGTCCATAGCGTTCGCCGCGTCTTCGTTCTTCCTGTCGTTCTTCTCGTTCTCGGGCGGGACGGTGGTCGCATGAGTGCGCACAACGAATTCGCTTCCGGCTTTGAAGTACCGCTGCATCGGTCTTTGACCGAACCGATCCTGCTGGGCGGCGCGCCGCGCACCGTGGCAATTGCCAACGGCACGCTGGCCGCCGCCGTCGGCTTGGGCCTGCAACTGTGGATTCCCGGTCTGGTGCTGTGGATCGTCGGCCATTCGTTGGCGGTTTGGGGGGCGCGGCTCGATCCGCAATTCATGGCCGTGTTCGCCCGTCACATCAAACATCGCCCACTGCTGGACGTGTGAGACCGACAAGGAGAACACGCCATGATGAATCTCGCTGAATACCGCAAACGTCCCGCGCTGCTGGCCGACTGGTTGCCCTGGGCCGGGCTGGTCGCGCCGGGCGTTGTGCTCAACAAGGATGGCTCGTTCCAGCGCACAGCGCGCTTTCGCGGGCCGGACCTGGACAGTGCCACACAGGGCGAATTGATCGCCACGTCGGCGCGTTTGAACAACGCGCTGCGCCGCCTGGGGTCAGGCTGGGCCTTGTTCGTGGAAGCCGAGCGGCGCGCCGCCGCCGACTACCCGCATTCGGATTTTCCGGAGCCGTTGTCCTGGCTGGTGGACGAAGAACGTCGAGCGTCATTCGAGGAAGACCACAGCCACTTCGAGAGCAGCTATCACCTGACGCTGGCGTACCTGCCCGCCAAGGAATCCCGCGCCCGCGCGGCCAAGCTGCTGTACGAGAACACGCCACAGGCCGGCGTGGACTGGCGCGAGCGGCTGGAATCGTTCGTCTCGGAGACGGATCGTTTCTTCGACCTGCTCGATGGCGTCATGCCGGAGATCGTCTGGTTGGACGACAGCCAGACGCTGACCTATCTGCATGCGACGGTCTCGACGCGGCGTTATCGGGTGGCTGTGCCGGAGCATCCGTTCTACCTCGATGCCTTGCTGGCCGATTCCGCCTTGGTTGGAGGTTTGGCACCCATGCTGGGTGACCAGCACTTGCGAGTGGCCTCAGTGCGCGGTTTCCCGACATCGACCTGGCCGGGTCTGCTGGACGACTTGAACCGCCTGGGCTTCGCTTACCGCTGGTCCACACGCTTTCTCTGCATGGACAAGGCCGAGGCAGAAACGGAGTTGGGCCGACTGCGCCGCCAGTGGTTCGCCAAGCGCAAGAACGTGGTGGCTCTGCTGCGCGAAACGATCTTCCAGCAGGAAAGTCCGCTGGTAGATACCGATGCCTCGAACAAGGCGAACGATGCCGATGCCGCCTTGCAGGAGCTGGGCAGCGATCAAGTCGCCTTCGGTTATGTCACGGCGACGGTGACGGTACTCGATTCGGACGCCGGCGCAGCCGACGAAAAGCTGCGTCGGATTGAACGTGTGATCCAGGGCCGCGGCTTCGTCACGATCCCGGAAACGCTCAATGCCGTGGAGGCGTGGCTGTCCTCGATTCCAGGCAATGCCTACGCCAACGTGCGGCAACCCATCATTTCGACGTTGAACCTGGCGCACCTGATGCCGGTGTCAGCCGTATGGGCCGGGCCGGAGCGTAATGACCACCTGGACGGGCCGCCATTGATCGTGACACGCACCGATGGCGCCACGCCGTTCCGGTTGGTGACGCACATCGGCGACGTAGGCCACACGCTGGTGGTCGGGCCGACTGGCATGGGCAAGTCGGTGCTGCTGGCGGCCTTGGCAATGCAGTTCCGCCGCTATCCTGGCTCGCGCATCTTTGCCTTCGACATGGGGCGCTCCATGCGCGCCACCATCCTGGGCCTGGGCGGCGAGCACTATGACCTGGGCACGGACGGCGAGATCGCCTTCCAGCCGCTGGCCCGCATCGACCGGGAGGGTTACCGCACCTGGGCCGCCGAATGGCTGGAAGGCCGGTTGTTGCATGAAGGCGCAGCCGTCGGCCCGGAAGAAAAGGCCATGGTCTGGTCGGCGTTGGGGAGTCTGGCGGGTGCGCCGGTGGAGCAGCGCACCTTGACTGGCTTGTCGGTACTGCTGCAATCGAATGCCTTGCGCCAGGCCTTGCAGCCTTACGTGCTTGGCGGCGCGCACGGCAAGCTGCTGGACGCGGATTCGGACCGCCTGGGTTCCGGTTCCGTCCAGTGCTTCGAGATGGAAGAACTGATGCACAGCAAGGCGGCAGTGCTGGCTGTACTGGGCTATCTGTTCGCGCGCTTCGATGAGCGTTTCGACGGTGCGCCCACCTTGCTCATTCTGGACGAGGCCTGGCTGTTCCTCGACGACCCGGTGTTTGCCGCGCGCATCCGCCAGTGGCTCAAGACGCTGCGCAAGAAGAACGTCAGCGTCATCTTCGCCACCCAGTCATTGGCAGACATCCAGAACTCGTCCATCGCCCCGGCCATCGTGGAGAGCTGCGCCAGCCGCATCTTCCTGCCAAATCCGCAGGCAACCGAACCGCAGATTCGCACGATCTACGAAGGCTTTGGTTTGAACCGCCGCCAGATCGACATCGTGGCCGAGGCAGTGCCTAAACGCGACTACTACTACCAGTCCCGGCTGGGCAATCGCTTGTTCGACTTGGACCTGGGGCCGGTCACGCTGGCCTTTGCCGGTGCCTCGACACCGCAGGACCAACGCGACATTGACGCGGTATCCCGCTCTGTGCCGTCTTCCGACTTCGCAGCCGCTTGGCTGCGCCATCGCGGCCTCGACTGGGCCGCCGACCTTGTTTCGTCCTTTCCGCCCCTTTCGTCAGTTCAACAGGAGAACGCACCATGAAAAAATCCATCCTCGCCATTGCCGCCGCGGCGTTGGTGACGTTGATGCCAGTCGCACACGCGCAATGGGTCGTGATCGACCCGTCCAACCTGGCCCAGAACATCATGACGGCCGCACGCACGCTGGAGCAGATCAACAACCAGATCAGGCAGCTCCAGAACCAGGCGCAGTCGCTGATGAACCAGGCGAAGAATCTCACCGGTCTGGACTTCAGCGCGTTGAATGAACTGCGTGCGTCGCTGTCGGCGACCAACCAGCTCATCCAGCAGGCGCAGGGACTGGCCTTCAACGTGTCGCAGATGGAGACCGAATTCCAGCGCCTCTACCCTGATGCGTATTCCGCTTCCACCTCGGGCGCCCAGATGGCGACCGATGCACGTTCGCGCTGGCGCAATTCGCTGGAGGCGCTGCGCACCGCAACCAAGGTGCAGTCACAAGCGGTGCAGAACTTCGCATCCGACGAGCAGACGCTGACAGACCTGGTGAACCGCAGCCAGTCGGCGGTCGGCGCTTTGCAGGCCACGCAGGCGACCAACCAACTGCTGGCCTTGCAGGCGCGGCAATCCATCCAGGCGCAGCAACTGCAAATCACGCAGGACCGCGCCACCGCGCTGGAGCAGGCGCGCGTCGTTGCCGTGCAGGAGCGTGCCCGCGAAGTGCGGCGGCGCTTCATCGGTGATGGCACGCCGTATACCCCGCAGTCCGTCGATTTCTACGGCAACTGAGGCGATGCCATGAACGACGTTTCCGTCATCGACCATTTCCTCAGCGTCTTCTCGCACTACATCGACTCCGGTTTCGGTTTGCTGCGAGGAGAGGTTGCTTTCCTGACGACCACGCTGGTGGTGATCGACATGACGCTGGCCGGGCTGTTCTGGGCCATGAGCCATGCCAGCGGTGGCGGCGACGACATCATCGGCAAGCTCATCAAGAAGGTGCTGTATGTAGGCACCTTCGCCTACATCATCGGCAATTTCAACCTGCTGGCCGGCATCGTGTTCCGGTCCTTCGCGGGCTTGGGGTTGGTAGCGTCCGGCTCGACGATCACACAGGCCGAGTTCCTGCAGCCGGGGCGGCTGGCCAAGGTGGGCATCGACGCGGGTGCGCCGATCCTGAAGCAGATCGGCGACATGGCGGGCTTCCCCGAGGTGTTCGTGAACCTTGACGCGATCGTCGTGCTGTTCCTGGCCTGGCTGGTGCTGATCGTGAGTTTCTTCGTGCTCGCGGTGCAGCTCTTCGTCACCTTGATCGAATTCAAGCTGACCACGCTTGCAGGCTTCGTGCTGGTGCCGTTCGCGTTGTGGAACAAGACTTCGTTTCTCGCTGAAAAAGTATTGGGCAACGTGGTGTCGTCGGGCATCAAGGTGCTGGTGCTGGCGGTCATCGTAGGGATTGGCACGGGGCTGTTTGCCGAGTTCCAGGTGACGCCGAATGAACCTTCCATCGACCACGCGTTGACCATCATGCTGGCCGCACTGGCGATGCTGGGCCTGGGGATCTTCGGGCCAGGCATCGCGACCGGGCTGGTGTCTGGGGCACCGCAGTTGGGTGCAGGTGCCGTTGCCGGAACCGCGTTGGGTGTTGCGGGAGCGGCGGTCGCCGTGGGCGCTGCCGCCACGGGTGTCGGTAGCGCCGTTGCTGCCGGTGCGCGTATGGCACCGGGTGCCGCAAAGATGGCCGCCAGTGGTGCCAGCTCGATGGCCTCGACCGCCAGCAGCGCGAAGTCTGCGTTCCAGGCCGGCTCTGCCGGTGCGGGCGGCGGACTCAAGGGTGCGGCGGCAGGCCTGGGCAACGTTGCCAAAACGGGTGCGCAATCGGTCGGGCAGAAGGTCGCCGCCGGAGCGAAGTCGATGAAGGACCGGGCTGCTGCGGCCATCAAACCGGATGCCCCAGCATCCGGGACTGGTGCCGGTGCCGGAGCTGGCCCGGCTGCTCAAGGCGGCAACGATGCCGCACCCACCGATACCCAGCAACCCGCTTGGGCCAAGAGCCTGCACCGTCGCCAGCAGATCAGCCATGCCGCTTCGACTGTCGCCCACACGCTGCGCGGTGGAGACGGCGGAGGCTCGGGCAGCAGCCCCAGCCTGCGCGACCCCTCGGATTCATAAGGAGAACATCTCATGCGATTCAAACGCTCATTGGTGCGGTATGCGGATACGCCGCAGCCCGCTACCCCGTATCAAGCCGCAGAGCAGGTCTGGGACGACCGTATCGGTTCATCTCGCGTGCAGGCAAAGAACTGGCGCTTGATGGCTTTCGGTTGCCTGGTGCTCGCCTTGCTGATGGCGGGTGGCCTGGTCTGGCGCTCGGCGCAATCCATCGTCACGCCTTTTGTGGTGGAGGTGGACAGCGGCGGGCAGGTGCGCGCTGTCGGTGAAGCGGCCACACCGTATAAGCCGAACGATGCGCAGACGGCGCACCACTTGGGGCGCTTCGTCACGCTGGTGCGATCGCTCTCCATTGACCCCATCGTCGTGCGGCAGAACTGGCTCGACGCCTACGACTACACCACCGACCGGGGTGCTGCGGTACTCAACGACTACGCACGCACCAACGATCCCTTTGCCCGCATCGGCAAGGAGTCGGTGACGGTGCAGATCACCAGCATCGTGCGGGCCAGCGATGCGTCGTTCAACGTGCGCTGGACCGAGCGCCGTTATGTCAACGGCGCAGCCGCTGGACTGGAGCGCTGGACGGCCGTTGTGTCCGTCGTCCTGCAAACGCCACGCACCGAAGAGCGGTTGCGCCGCAATCCGCTGGGCATCTACGTCAATGGGTTGTCGTGGAGCCGTGAACTCGATTCTTCCGAAGGAACCAAACCATGAAACCGTCTTTGCGCATTTACGTATTTCTGTCTCTAATGGTGGCCACATCCATGACGCTCTCGGGCTGCGCCACGCCGGGCAAGCCGCCGCCAACCATCACGCTGGATGAGCCGGTCGCGGCGCAGCCGCTGCCGGAGTTGCCCAAGCCCATCGAGGTGGTCGCGGTTCCGCAGCCTTTGCCATTGCCCGAGCAGTTGAAGCTGTTGCCGGATGAGTTGGAGGCCAAGACAGTGCCTGAATCAGCCGACGAGAAGGTACGCGTTACGCGGGCCAATCAGGAGGCGCGCATTGCACCGACCCGCGAGGGCTACGTCAATGCGATCCAGGTCTGGCCGTTCACCGATGGTGCGCTGTACCAGGTCTATGCCAGTCCGGGCCGGGTAACAGTCGTGTCGCTTCAGCCGGGCGAGGAACTGGTGACGGTCGCCGCTGGCGACACCGTGCGCTGGATCGTGGGCGACACCTCCAGCGGCGCGGGGGCCGGTCTGCGCGTGAGCATTCTGGTCAAGCCCACGCGCAGCGGTCTCAAAACCAATCTGGTGGTGACCACCAACCGGCGCACCTACCTGATTGAGCTGACCTCAACCGAGAAGGCCTGGATGGCATCCGTGTCCTGGGACTATCCGAAGGACCGCATGTTGGCCTTGCAGCGCCAGGCACAGGCGGCACAGGTTGCCGCGCCAGTCGATGCGGGCCTGTCCCTTGAGAAAATTCGTTTCCGCTACGCGATCACCGGCAGCAATCCGCCCTGGAAGCCGCTGCGCGCCTTCGACGATGGCGAGAAGGTCTATATCCAGTTCCCCAGCGGCATCGCGCAGGGCGAACTGCCGCCGCTGTTCGTCATCGGCGCGCAAGGTGATGGGCAACTGGTGAACTACCGCTTCCGCTCGCCGTACTACATCGTGGACCGGCTGTTCGGCGCTGCCGAACTGCGCCTGGGCGCGGACAAAGGCGACGTGGTGCGGATTGAGCGCACGGATGGGATTGTGGGCGGGACACGGAGGAACTGACCATGAGCCAAGCGAACAATGCCCCTGATACCCCAGATTCTGCGGTGCCCGACGTGCCGCCCAAGGTGGCTCCGGAAAACGTGACGCTGCGCTCCCAGCCGCGTCCAGTTACGCGCCTGAACCGGCGCATGCTGGCTGTCCTCGCTGGAGGGTTGGCGACTGCCGTACTCGGCGGCACGATCTGGTCTTTGCAATCAACGCAGCGCCGTGGCGCTGGCGACCAGAAGGAGTTGTTCAACGTGGATCGCGTGTCACGCTCGGAAGGGCTTGATCGACTGCCAGCGGACTATTCCAAGCTGCCGCCGACCCTGCCAGCCGCAGTGCCACAACTCGGCGTGCCGCTGCCAGGCGACTTGGGCGGGCCGATCCACAAGGCCGAACAGCAGGCGCAAGGCTACGGTTACCAGCAGCCTGGCCATGACCCGGCTGAGGTTGAGCGCCTGGCGCGTTTGAAGCAGGCCGAGGAAGCGGCGTCGTCGTCGGTGTTCTTCCGATCAGGTGGCCAAAAAGTGGCCGCTGCCGCGCAGCTGCAGGCCTTGCCTGCTGCCACAGCGGTGGCCGCGAATGCCGCCTTTGATCCGATGGCCGCTGGCCCGGCCTCGACAGCAGCGCAGTCCGCCGACCCAACGACGGTACAGAACCGGCAAGACCAGAAGGAGGCGTTTCTGTCCAAAGCGGGTTCTACGGAAACCCGTAATTCCGGGTCTCTGCAAATGCCCGCATCGCCGTATCAAGTCATGTCCGGTACGGTGATCGCCGCTGCGTTGGTCACGGGCATCAAGTCCGACCTGCCGGGCGATGTGATCGCCACGGTGACGGAGCCGGTCTACGACACGGCCACCGGTAAGTACGTTCTGATCCCGCAAGGTTCGCGCTTGCTGGGCAAGTACAACAGCCAGGTCAGCTATGGGCAGAGTCGCGTGCAGGTGGTGTGGAATCGAGTGATCCTCCCGGATACGTCTTCGTTCCAGCTCGACAAATTGGTCGGCACCGATCCAGCGGGCTATGCGGGTCTGGAAGACGGTGTGGACTGGCACTGGGATCGCGTGTTCGCCGGTGCGGCGCTTACCACCTTGCTGGGCATCGGCGCCGAGCTGGCCGCACCGGAGAATCGCAATGGAGGGGACCGCGTGATCATCGCTGGACGCGACAGCCTGAAGGATTCTGTGAACCAGGTGGGCCAGGAGATGACCCGGCGCAACATGAACATGCAGCCGACGCTGACCGAGCGACCCGGCTTGCCGGTGCGCGTCATCGTCAATCGGGATCTGGTACTACGGCCCTATCAACCCCTTTTCTTTATGCGGGGGGGATTGCGATGAGCACATTGCCAAAAAAATTGCGTCTTGGCCCGCTCCCGAAGACAGAAAGCGCAAAGCTGACTTTCGCCTGCCCAGCCAGCCTGAAGGTCGACCTCGACCACTATGCGGCGCTGCACGCCCAAGCCTACGGCGAAACAGTGGATGCGGCGACGTTGATTCCGCACATGCTGGAAGCGTTCATGGCTGGAGACCGGGGATTCAAGAAAAGGGACGCACCAAAGCTAGCGTCGCAGAAGCCGCCCCAGCGAGAAGTAACACCTCCATAGGCAAAGTCACAGTGCCAAAGCACCCTTGAACGCGCAGTCTCCGAACTGCGCGTTCGCGTTTCGGGGATCAGCCTTAAGCATTGCTCACATATGATTACGGAGGACGCGACCGTTGCCTGCATCCGTGTTGCCCGCTCTGGCACGCCAAGACCCGCAACCGCAAGGCTCCTATGTGGCCCCCAGCCTACAAACCTTCAGTGGGCTAAAGTCCCCAGGAAATACCCTAAACTGTTGCTCCATATAGGTTTTTCGCGTCATGCCCGTTATCAAAAAAGGCTTGACAGCGGACATTTTTTATGCCCTGTTAATCTTGCGTTCTCATGACGGCGCCCCGCTTCACCACGCCTTTGCCCACCTTTGATCCCCGCAGCATCCCGGTGATCGGGGTGGACACGCACCTGTCGGGCGTGCCGGCGCAGGAACTGACGCCACAGGCCCTGCGCCAGCGCTTCCGGCACCCGCCGGTCTGGACGCCGGAACACAGCGTCGAGAAAAGATTTTCCAACCGCGAGCCGGCGCTGGCGGCCGTGCTGCTGCCGCTGGTCATGCGTGATGAGCTGACGCTGTTGCTGACGGAGCGGGCGGGCAACATGTCCACCCATTCCGGCCAGATCGCGCTGCCCGGCGGCAGGACCGACGACACCGACCACGATGCGGTGGACACGGCCTTGCGCGAGGCGCACGAAGAAATCGGCCTGACGCGCGAGCATGTGGAGGTGCTGGGCATCCTGCCCACCTATGTCACCGGCACGGCCTTCATCATCACGCCGGTCGTCGCGCTGGTGCGGCCGGGTTTTGCGCTGCAGCCCAGTCCGTCCGAGGTGGCCGACATTTTTGAAGTGCCGCTGCGTTACCTGATGGACCCGTCCAACCACCAGCGCCACGAGTTTGAATTCGACGGTGTGCTCCGCCAATGGCTGTCGATGCCCTACACGGGGGAGGAGGGCGCGGACGCGAAGGAGCGTTATATCTGGGGCGCGACGGCCGGCATGCTGCGCAACCTCTACCGCTTTCTGAGCGCATAGACAAGCCACCCCCGTCCAGGCTCACTGCGTGTAGCCTGTTCCCCCTCGAGGGGGGCGGCGCCTGCGGTCTGGCGGAGCCAGTCCCGCGGCCCCGGCTGAACGAGAGTGCCACACCCAGGAAAATGAGCTTGAGAAGATATCCAGACCAGCAGGGGCCGCGGGTCCGGCTTTGCCGGCCCGCAGGCGCAGCAGCCCCCTCGGGGGGCAGGGCGCTACACGAAGTGAGCAACCGTGGGGGCCAATCAAGCAGTGCGCGACTGTGGGGGCAGTATCATGCTGCATGAGTTTTTTTGCTGTTTTGTTTGCTCTCATCATCGAACAGGCGCGGCCACTGGCGCGCGGCAACCCGATTCATGCCGGTTTGCGCCGCTGGGCGCGCTGGGCCAGCCGCAGCCTGGACGCCGGCAAGCCGCAACATGGCTGGATCGCCTGGGCCACGGCGGTGGTGGGGCCGGCCCTGCTGACCCTGGCGGTGCACTGGCTGCTGTGGAGCGTCAACGGCGTGCTGGCCTTTGCCTGGAGCGTGGCCGTGCTTTACGTGACGCTCGGTTTTCGCCAGTTCAGCCACTATTTCACCGACATACGCGATGCGCTGGATGACGGCGACGAAGCGACCGCGCGCGAGCTGCTGGCCCAGTGGCGACAGGTCGATGCCAGCGAACTGCCGCGCAGCGAAATCGTGCGGCATGTGATCGAGTATTCGGTGCTGGCCGCGCACCGCCATGTGTTTGGCGTGCTCGCCTGGTTCTCGGTGCTGGCTGCGCTGGGCCTGGGACCGGCCGGTGCCGTGTTGTACCGCATGGCCGAGTTTGTCTCGCGCTACTGGGCCTACAAGTCCAAATCGACCGGCGAGGGCGCAAGCCCGGCCCTGCAACAGGCCGCGGCGCGGGCCTGGGACGTGATCGACTACGTGCCGGCGCGCCTGACCTCGCTCGGGTTTGCGGTGGTCGGCAGTTTCGAGGACGCGATCGACGGCTGGCGCAACTACATGCAGCGTTCGCCCGCGGGCCCGGAAAACCGCAATGACGGCGTGATCCTGGCCGCGACCTCGGGAGCGGTCAACGTGCGCCTGGGCGGCGAAGCGCTGAAAGCCGCGTTGTCTCCCGAAGCGTCCCTGGGCTTCCAGGCCGACGGCATCGACGCAGGCGACCTGCAGGCCACCGAGAGTACGCCGGGGCGCGAGCCGGAGGTGGGGCACCTGCGCAGCATCGTGGGCCTGGTCTGGCGCTCGGTGGTGCTCTGGATGATGCTGCTGGCGCTGCTGACGCTGGCGCGCCTGCTGGGCTGACCATTTGCCACTGACGTTGCCTGCGCATGTCTGACGCTCCGTCGTTCTGGAGTCCGGCGCTTCGGGGTCTGGTGCCCTACACGCCGGGCGAGCAACCCCTGATCGAGGGGCTGGCCAAACTCAACACCAACGAAAATCCCTACCCGCCTTCACCCCGGGTGATCGCCGCCATCAGCGCTGCAGCGCAGGAGGGTCTGCAGCTTTACCCCGACCCGCAGGCGGCCGGGCTGCGGCAGGCGATCGCGGACTTTCACGGCATCGCTGCCGGACAGGTGTTCGCCGGCAATGGCTCGGACGAAGTGCTGGCGCACGCCTTTTTCGCTTTCTTCCGCCAGGGCAAGCCGGTGCTGATGCCGGACATCAGCTACAGCTTCTACAAGGTGTATTGCGGGCTGTACGGCATTGACACCGGGATCGTTCCACTGGACGCTGCCATGCGTATCGACGTGGCGCAGTACCGGGCACCCTGCGGCGGCGTGGTCATCGCCAACCCGAATGCGCCGACCGGGACCGGCCTGCCGCTGGCGGACATCGAGCAGTTGCTGCAGCAGCAAAGCCGCTCGGTCGTGCTGGTCGATGAAGCCTATGTGGATTTTGGCGGCGAAAGCGCCATCGGCCTGGTCAGCCGTTACCCGAACCTGCTGGTGGTGCAGACCCTGTCCAAGTCGCGTTCACTGGCGGGGCTGCGCGTGGGATTTGCCGTCGGCCAGCGTCACCTGATCGAAGCGCTGGAAGTGGTGAAAGACAGCTTCAACTCCTACCCGCTGGACCGGCTGGCGCTGGCCGGCGCCACCGCGGCCTACCAGGACCACGCCTACTTCGAGAGCACCCGCGCGGCCGTGATGCAAAGCCGCGAGGACTTGAGCCGTGACCTGAGCGACCTGGGGTTCGAGGTGCTGCCGTCTCAGGCGAATTTTCTGATGGTCCGCCACCCAGCGCACGACGCCGCGGCCCTGGCCGCGGGCTTGCGTGAGCAGCGCATCCTGGTGCGCCATTTCAGGCTGCCGCGTATCGAGCAGTACCTGCGCATCAGTGTGGGAACGCCCGCGCAGTGTGCGGCGCTGGTGCAGGCCTGCCGCGCGCTGGTGAGCGATCAGTAACGCGGGGGCTGCGACAGCTCGGCGAACAGTTCGCTATACAAACGATAGCGACTGGCGCTTATGTTGCTTGGGCCAGAGGCCGATTTGACCTCTGAAATCACGCCGCAGCCGGGTTCATGCAGATGCGTGCAGTTGTAGAACTTGCAGTCCTGCGCATGGGCCTTGAGGTCGGGCATGTAGTTGGCCAGCTGCATCGGCTCGATGTGGTGCAGGCCGAACTCCTGGAAGCCCGGCGAATCGATCAGCGCGCTGGTTCTGGCGTCGTCGAGCCAGTACAGCGTGGTGCTGGTGGTCGTGTGTTTGCCCGAATTGAGCGCCTGCGATATTTCTGCGGTCAGCACCTGCGCGCCCGGAATCAGCAGGTTGGTCAGGCTGCTCTTGCCGGCGCCGGAAGGACCCAGCACCAGCGTTTTCTTGCCGCGCAGCAGCTCGCGCAACTGGGCGGTTTGCGCGTCGTTGGCAACGGGCGTGTCGGTTTTCGGCTTCACCGCCAGCGGCACCACCTGGTAACCCATGGCGCGGTAGGGCGCCAGCTTGGCCCAGGCGCGTGCAAAGGGTTCGGCCAGGTCACTTTTGTTCAGCGCGATGATGGGGGTGATGCGCTCGGCCTCGGCCGCGATCAGCGCGCGGGTCAGCTGGCTCTCCGAGAACTCGGGCTCGGCCGCGATCAGGATCAGCACCTGGTCGAGGTTGGCCGCGAACGACTTGGTGCGCATGTCATCCTGCCGGTAAAACAGGTTGCTGCGTTTTTCCACCTTCTCGATCGTGCCTTCGTCCTGCGAGGGCAGCCACAACACACGGTCGCCGACAACGGCCTGGCTCTTCTTGCCGCGCGGATGGCAGATCAGGCGCTGGCCGTCGGGCGTTTCCACCAGGCAATGCCGGCCGAAACCGGCCACCACCAGGCCGGGCAGGGTCCCGGCGGAAGAAACAGTGGTCAAGCCAGCAGCGCGTCAACCTTCGACGCGCAGAAAAAGTCGCTGACCGAAATGCCGTTCACGTCGTGCGTGTTGAAACGCACCGTGCACTTGCCATAACTCAGCGCCAGGTCCGGGTGATGGTCCTCGGCATTGGCAATGAAAGCCACGGCGTTGGCAAACCCCATGGTCTCGTGAAAGTTCTTGAAGCTGAAGGTCTTCTCCAGCGAACCGTCGATCAGGCGCCAGCCCTGCGGCTGCTCGCCGTTGAGCAGGCTCAGCTGGGTGACGATCTCGGTGGCGCTCAGCGCGCGGCGGTTCTGGTGAATCGGATTGCTCATGCGGGTGTTCCGGTGGGTGCACCCATGCGGGACAGCCGCTCGGAGGCCGGCGGGTGCGAATAATAAAACTTCACATACACCGGGTCGGGCGTCAGTGTGCTGGCGTTGTCCTGGTAGAGCTTGAGCAGGGCGCTTTGCAGATCCCGGCCGTCGGTCTGTGCGATGGCGTAGGCGTCGGCTTCAAACTCGTGCTTGCGCGAGAGCAGGGCAAACAGCGGCGAGATGAAAAAACTGAAGAGCGGCACCACCAGCAAAAAGAGCAGCAGGGCCAGGGCGTCGTTGCTGCCTGTCATGTTCGGCCGCACGCCCAGGCCGGTGTAGAACCAGACCTGGGTGGACAACCAGCCCAGCAGCGCAAAACCGGCCAGGCTCATGGCAAACATGGCGACTATGCGTTTGATGATGTGTTTGTGCTTGAAGTGGCCGAGTTCATGGGCCAGCACCGCGTCAACTTCGGCGGGGTTCAGCTGCTTGAGCAGGGTGTCGAAAAACACCACGCGTTTGGAGGTGCCAAAACCGGTGAAGTAGGCGTTGGCATGGGCCGAACGTTTGCTGCCGTCCATCACGAACAGGCCCTTGGCGGCAAAGCCGCAGCGCTGCATCAGGGCGGTGACGCGCGCCTTCAGGCTTTCATCTTCGAGCGGCTGGAACTTGTTGAACAGCGGCGCAATGACCGTGGGGTAAAGCACCAGCACCAGCAGGTTGAAACCCATCCACACGCCCCAGGCCCAGAGCCACCACCAGACACCGGTGCTGCCCATGATCCAGAGAATCAGCGCCACGATCGGCAAGCCGATCACGAGGCCGACCAGCAGTGACTTCACGAGGTCGCCCAGCCACAGCTTGAACGTCATCTTGTTGAAGCCGAAGCGTTCTTCGATGCGGAAGGTGCTGTACAGCGTGAAGGGCAGGTCCAGCAGCCCGTTGACCAGACCAAAGGCGGCGAGCAGCGCCAGCTGAGGCGCCAGGGGGCCGTAAGCGGCCAGGCCTGAGTTCACCAGTGCCTGGTTCAGCTGGTCGATGCCGCCCAGCAGCGTCCAGCCGATCAGCACGGCCGTGCCAAAAGCCAGTTCGAGCAGGCCAAAGCGCGCCTTGGTGATGGTGTAGTCGGCGGCTTTCTGGTGCGAAGCCAGCGAAATCGTGGCGGCAAAGGCGGCCGGCACCTGGTTGCGATGCCGCGCCACGTGGCGGATCTGGCGCGAGGCGAGGTAGAACTTCGCGAGCAGCACCAGCACCAGGGCGCTTGAGAACACCAGGGTAAAGACAAGAGAATAGTCAGCCATGGGGGAAGTTTAGGCGATCAGCGAGAATCGCAAGATGGCTGAAAACGAAACCCTGCTGAAAAAATCCGATCTGAACCTGGTCTGGATCGACTGCGAAATGACCGGTCTCGACCCGGAAAAGGAGCGGCTGATCGAAATCGCCGTGGTGGTTACCGGCCCGCAACTGACGCCGCGCATCGAGGGCCCGGTGCTGGTGATCAAGCAGTCCGACGAACTGCTCGGGCAGATGGACAACTGGAACAAGGGCACACACGGCCGCAGCGGCCTGATCGACAAGGTCAAGGCCAGCATCGTGACGGAAGCCGATGCCGAAAAGCAGCTGCTGGCCTTCCTGGCGCAGTACCTGCCCAAGGGCACCTCGCCGATGTGCGGCAACACCATCAGCCAGGACCGGCGCTTCCTGGTCAAGTACATGCCCAAACTCGAGGCGTTTTTTCACTACCGCAATGTCGATGTCAGCACTTTCAAGGAGCTGGCCAAACGCTGGCGGCCCGAGGTGTACAGCGCGTTCAAGAAGCAGCAAAGCCACACGGCGCTGGCCGATGTGCATGAATCGATCGACGAGCTGGAACATTACCGGACCCACTTCCTGAAGTGATTCTTGCTTTCACCCCTTTTTGCGCGGGCGCTGGTAGCTATTGAAAAGAGAGCAATAAGCGGTTGTTCGCGGCGGGCGCCAGCAGGGTTGAAGGTCTTTCGGCGACGGGGGACTGGTGTAAACCCGTAAACCATGCCATAATCAATGGCTTGACGGATGCACGGGGTGCACCGCATTTGTACATCTACCTCACACTTTTGGGCTCTACCAACAGAGCCATCGCTTCAGGCACCGGTTTTTCCGGAAGTCGCCCGAACCGAAATATTCGTTTGATGGTTGATGTTTTATTAACCACAAACGAAGCCTTCCGCAACGCGGCAGGTGGTCGTTTCTTGTTCGCCTGCTCAAACCACAAGTGGAGCAGCGCGCAAGTGATTTGTGAGAAAAAACATGACTGATTCTTTTGAAGCTCGCGGCGACTTTATGGCCGAAGCAAACACCGATACCGATATCCACGTGATTCCGGATTTTTCTGACGCGCCCGTCGCAGCAGAAACGTCGCTGGACGCCGTCGTCGCGGAGCCCAACGGCTTCGTGAAACTGGGCCTGGCCAAGGAACTGCTGCAAGCCGTGGCCGACATGGGGTTCACCCAGCCGACCGCCGTGCAGATGGCGACCATCCCCAAAGCCATGCAGGCGCTGGATGCGGACGTCAAAGCCGACCCGAAAGCCAAATTCACCGACCTGCTGGTGTCCAGCCAGACCGGCAGCGGCAAAACCGCCGCCTTCCTGCTGCCCGTGCTGCACACCCTGCTCAAGCAGCAGGAAGAGGCCGAGCGCAATGAACGCGCCGAGTTTGAACGCCTGAGCGCCGAGGCCGTCGCCCGCGGCGAAGCCCCGCTGAAAAAGCCCAAGCGCAAGGACCCGACCAACGCGCGCAATTTCAAGGCTGCCACACCCGGCGCCCTGATCCTGTGCCCGACGCGCGAGCTGGCCCAGCAGGTCTGCGCCGACGCGATCGACCTGGTGCGCCATTGCCGCGGCCTGCGCATTGCCAACGTCGTTGGTGGCATTCCTTACCAGCTGCAAATTGCCAAGCTGCAAAACGCCGACCTCGTGGTGGCCACCCCAGGCCGCCTGCTGGACCTGCAGCGCAGCATGCAGATCAAGCTCGACCAGGTGCAATTCCTCGTGGTTGACGAAGCCGACCGCATGCTGGACCTCGGCTTTGCCGACGACCTGACCGAAGTCAACCAGCTCACCATCGAGCGCAAGCAGACCATGATGTTCAGCGCCACCTTCGCGCCGCGCATCATGCAGCTGGCCACGCGTGTGATGCGCCAGCCACAGCGTGTCGAGATCGACTCGCCGCACGAAAAACATGCGTCGATCACGCAGTCGCTGCTGTGGGCCGACAACATGACCCACAAGCGCAAGCTGCTGGATCACTGGCTGCGCGACACCACCATCAACCAGGCCATCGTGTTTGCCTGCACCCAGGTCGAGTGTGACGGTCTGGCCAATGATCTGGTGCAAGAGGGCTTCAGCGCCGTGGCGCTGCATGGCGCCCTGGGCCAGGGCCTGCGCAACCGCCGCCTGATGGCGTTCCGTGACGGCCGCGTGCAGATCCTGGTCGCGACCGACGTCGCTGCCCGTGGTCTGGATGTTCCGACCATCACCCACGTGATCAACTACGGCCTGCCGATGAAAGCCGAAGATTATGTGCACCGCATCGGCCGTACCGGCCGTGCCGGCCGCGAAGGCCAGGCAATCACGATTGCCGAGTTCCGCGACCGCCGCAAGATCCAGGACATCGAGCACTACACCCAGCAGAACCTCAAGCCCAGCGTGATCGCCGGACTCGAGCCACAGCAGCGTTTTGCACCGACCTCGGATCGCCCGCGCGGCAATTTCGGTGGTGACCGCAATGACCGCGGTCCCCGCAGCTTCGGCGGCGGTGGTGGTGGCCGTTTTGGCAACGACCGTGCCCCTTCGGGTGGTTTCGGTGGCGGCGCTGGCGGCGGCTACGCCGGCAAGAAGCCTGCCTTCGGCGCTGACCGTGGCGCCGATCGCGGTGGTTTCGGCGGCAACCGTGATGACCGTGGCGGTGACCGCGGCGGTTTCTCCAACAACCGCAATGACCGTGCGCCTTTCCAGGCACCGGCTGGTGGTGGTGCCTTCAACGACCGTGACAACCGCGGCCCGCGCCGTGATGACCGCGGCTTCGGCAACAACAACAACGGCGGTTTTGCCCAGCGCGAAGAGCGTGGCGGCGAGCGCAGTTTTGGTGGCCGTCCGGAAGGTTTTGCATCGGCCCCCCGCGGCGATTTCTCTGACCGCAAACCGGCGTTTGCAAAACCTGCCGGCAAGGTGTTTGTTCCGCGTGACGCCCACAAGCGTCCGGCACGCCCCGCACGTTGATTTTTGCGCTGACAACAAAAAAGGCCCGCTCTGCGGGCCTTTTTTTATGGGCGTCAGCGTGAGGTTTCAGCTCATGCCGTTGCGGCTCGCCAGCTCGACAAACAGGCCCGAATGGTCCAGCTCGCCGAGACCGTGGGCGATGCCTTCGGCGTAAAGCTGCTCGAACAGTTTGGTGACTGGCGCCTCGAAGCCGATTTCTTCGGCGGTAGCCAGCGCATTGCGCATGTCCTTGAGCTGGATGGCGAGGCGGGCGCGGGAGGTGAAGTCGCGCTCGACCATGCGCTGGCCGTGGACCTGCAGGATGCGGCTGTCGGCAAAACCCCCGGTGATGGCTTCCTTGACCTTGGCCATGTCGGCGCCGCCCTTGGTGGCAAACAGCAGCGCCTCGGCCACCGCGCCTATCGTGATGCCGACGATCATCTGATTGGCCAGCTTGGTCAGCTGGCCCGCACCATGGGAGCCCACATGGGTGGCGCGCCCGAACACCTGGAGCACCGGCAGGGCACGCTCAAAATCCGCCGCCTTGCCGCCCACCATGATCACCAGCGTGCCGCTTTCGGCGCCGCCCGTACCGCCGGAGACAGGCGCATCGAGATGGGCGACACCGAGCGCGCCCAGGCGTGCCGCATGGTCGCGTGCCTCGCGCGGCTTGATCGAGGCCATGTCGATGAACAGGGCGCCCGGCTTCATCGCTGCAGCGACCCCCTGGGTGAACAGCACCTCTTCCACCACCAGGCCGTTTTCCAGCATGCCGACCACGATGTCGGCGCCCGCTACCGCCGCGCTCGCCTGGGCATGAACGGTCGCGCCCAGCGCCGTCAGTGAAGCGGCCTTGGCCGGCGTGCGGTTCCACACCTGCAGGGCATGGCCGGCCTCGCACAGGCGCCTGGCCATGGGCAGGCCCATGCTGCCGGTGCCCAGAAAGGCGATGCGGGGGATGACTGTGTTGCTGCTGGTGCTCATGGCATGTTCCGGGCTGTGGCGTGGCCACCATCATGCCGCACCCTGTAAAAGAAGGCTGTCAAGCGGCTTTCTTCATGGCCGGTGAGAACATGGCTTCCATCTCATTGCGCACCTTGTACGCCGGGGTGGAGGTGTCCATGGCCACGTCGGCCCAGCTCAGGCTCTGGCCCTTCTTGACGGCGCGTACGACCTTGACGTTGTGCGCCAGGCCCAGCGGCAGGCCGCCCATCTTCACCGAGGTGTCGGCCGGCAGCAGCTTGCCCCAGACGGTATAGCCACCCTCGCCGTCGAGCATGTCGCCGGGTTTCAGATCGCGTTTGGCCGTGGCCACCACATCGGCATTCCAGCAGGTCGCGACGCCGGTCGGCTCACCGCGCAGCGCGACGCTCGCCACCGACACGCCGACTTCCAGGCCTATCAAATGCCAGCGCTTGTACAGCGTGAAGTAGCGCCCGCTCGGGTCGGTGTGTGCGTTGTACTCTTCAAAGCAGTTCTTGATGTAGTCGGTCTCGGCTTCAACCGTGACCCAGACGCCCATGCGGATGTCGTAGGGAATCTTGCGGCCGTTGGCTTCCAGCGAGGAGATCACTTCCACCATGCCCTTGCGCTCGAGCACGCCGCCTTCGGAAATCGGACGGGTGACAAAGGGAATGTCCTCGACGCTGGCCGGCGGATAGAGCAGACCGTTGCTCGGCACCGTCAGGCCGGTGGCATTGGCCACGGCGGTCGATTCGATCGAGGGTTTGGAGCCGTCGAGGAAGCTGTTGAACATCTTGGGGTTGAGCCCGCCACGTGCGGCCTGCTCCGGCGTGAGGCCGTAGTTGCCCCAGACCGTTTCGGGTGTCGATTCGGAAAAATGCGGCAGCCACTTGTGGCCGCGGCCTGCCGCCACGACGGGAAAACCGCAGGTGCGGGCCCAGTCCACCAGGTCGCAGATCAGGGCTGGCTGGTCGCCGAAAGCCAGCGAATACACGACGCCAGCTGCCGCCGCCTTGCGCGCCAGCAGCGGGCCGCAAAAGGCGTCGGCCTCCACCGTGACGTTGACCACGTGTTTGCCGTGCGCAAACGCCTGCAGGCAATGCTCGACCGCGGCCACCGGGTTGCCGGTGCATTCCACAATGATGTCGATCTGCGGATGCGTGACCACCGCGTTCCAGTCGTCGGTGATCCAGGTTGCTCCTGTTTTGATAGCTTCCTGCGCAGAAGGGGCCTGGGTCAGGGCCGGATTCCACCCTACACGCGCAAGGTTGGTGCGGGCGGCGTCGGGCGACAGGTCGGCGATCGCCACCAGGTGCACACCTGGCGTTTTCGGGATCTGAGCGAGGTACATGGAGCCGAACTTGCCGGCGCCTATGAGGCCGATGCGGATGGGCTTGTTGTCTGCCGCGCGTTGCTGGAGCTTGGTATAGAGATTCATGGAAGCAGTCCTTGTCATTGCGGGCTTGACCCGCAATCCATGGTGGAAGGGATGGAGGTGGTTAACGGGGCATGGATGCCCCCGGATCGGAGTCCGGGGCAGGCTCCTCAAGTCGGGCCTGACATGCAACTTGGCTCAGGCCGCCTTGCGCTCCGGCACGATTTCTTCCATCGAGGTCTGCAGCGCGGTGGCCGGCACGCCGTCTTTCCAGGGCAGGTCCACCGGGTAGTCCTTCAGCAGGCAGTCGTCCGGCAGGCAGTCGATAGCCGTGAAGTCGCGGTGCGCGATGTATTCGGGGCGCTTGTGGCGGCGGATGTGGTTGCTGACCGCGCACAGGCTCAGGTAGACGCTGACGCGGTTGAAGGGCGACAGGTTGCTGCCCGAGGCATGCACCAGGCAGGAGTGGAACAGGATCATGGAACCGGCCGGTCCCTTGGGACTGACGATACCGCCTTCCTTGCCGCCGGCGCGTTGCACCAACTGGCGGATCAGGTCGTTGTCCACCGTCCACAGCGGGTAGCTGGTGGTGGTCAGGTCGTGTTTGGCATCGACCACGCCCTTCTTGTGGCTGCCCGGAATGAACATCAGCGGGCCGTTGTGTTCCGTCACGTCGTCGAGAAAAATGGCGACGTTCATCGCGCGTTCGGTCGGCATCATGTCGTCGTTGAGCCAGGTGCCGTAGTCCTGGTGCCACTGCCAGACGTCGCCTTCAAAGGCCATCTTGCCGTTGATCTTGAACTGGTGCATGTAGAGTTTTTCGCCGAGCAGGTCTTCCACTGGCCCGATCATGCGCGGGTGCCGGCCGAGCTTGGCAAAAGGCTCGCTGTACATGTGCGCGGCGAAGTTGGTGCGCACGGCATCCTTGCCTTTTTCACGCACGTTGTAGTCCTCGCGGCGGCTGTAGAGCTCGGGCACGGCGTCGTTGAGCGCCTGCGTTTCCTCCGGCGTGAACAGGCCGGGAAAAAACAGGTAACCGTCGCGGTCGAATTGGGCGAGTTGTTCAGCAGTCAGGTTCATCGGTGTCTCCTTGGGGTGGTTTTCAGGCGGGCAGGGCGGTAGACGGGGGCGTCGGGTGCAGGGCGCTGGACAGCAGGCCCGAGAGGTTGTGGCTGGCGTCTTCCCCGTGCTGGCGGATCAGGTGTTCGGCGGTGGCCTCATCGCCGGCGCCTATGGCCTGGGCGATGGCCTCGTGTTCGTCCCAGATCGATTCGCGCATGGTGGACACCTGCAGCACCGCGCCCATGGCGCGGCGGATGTGGTGCCAGTGCAGTTGCGCGCTCTGGGCGATCAGGGGGTTGCCGGAGGCGTCATAAATCGCGCCGTGAAATTCGGCGTCGGCAGCCATCATGGCCTTGACATCATGGCTGCGTGCGGCGGCGCGCCCCTGGCTGATCAGCGCCGGGGCGATCTGGAAATGGGCGCGGGCGGCCAGCCGCGCGGCCAGTGCATCGAGCGCGCTGCGCACCTGGTACACCTGCATGAGCCAGCCCACGTCCAGCGGTGCGACCAGCACGCCGCGGCCGGGGGCGTCGAGCACAAAGCCGTCTTTTTTCAGCAGCCGCAGGGCCTGCAGCACCGGCTGGCGCGACACCGCCAGCTGCTCGGCAATGTCCTCCTGCGTGATGCGGGCGCCCGGCGCCAGCGAGCCCTCGCTGATCGCGTCGAGCAGGCTTCGGTAGACCTGGTCCACCAGATCCGGGCTGGATTCGATTTTGATGAGTTGGGGTGTCATGGCTTTAACTCTGTATACAGAATACGATAATCGGCGATCAAGCTGAAGCGGGTTTACCCGAGGGCCTGGCGGGTGCGTCCGACTGTGCCAAGATGACGGGCATTTATTGATCTTTTCCAAATACACGACAGTGAATTGGACTGCTCTCACCCTCGCCCCTTGGGAGAGGGACGGGGTGAGGGGTTGAGCGTTCTGACTGTCATGAATTTTGAAATGCTCAATAGAACCAGTTCTTTATGCCGATTCTTCAGGAGCTCCCATGACCCGACCCGATCCCGCCTGGCTGGACCGCATGTACAACAACCGCGCCCTGGTGCCTGAACACGCGGCGCATTTCAGCCGCTGGGCCCAGACGTCCGCGCAGGCGCGCAGCAGCCAGCCCTGCACGCTGGACCTCCCTTATGGCGCGAGCCCCGGCGAGAAACTCGATGTGTTTCCTGCGGCACGCGCCACACCGGGCGGCGCGCCGGTGGTGGTGTTTGTGCACGGCGGCTACTGGCGCTCGCTCGACAAATCGGAGCACTCGTTTGTGGCGCCGGCGTTCACGGCGGCGGGAGCCTGCGTGGTGATTCCCAACTACGACCTGTGCCCGGCGGTGACGATTCCCGAGATCACGCTGCAAATGGTCAGGGCGCTGGCCTGGACGTATCGCCATGTCGCCGCTTTTGGCGGCGACCCGGAACGCATCACGGTGATTGGCCATTCGGCGGGCGGCCACCTTGCGGCCATGCTGCTGGCCTGCCTCTGGCCTGTCCATGCGAAGGACCTGCCGGCCGATCTGGTGAAAAACGCGCTGTCGATTTCGGGCCTGTACGAACTTGAGTCCGTCATGCACACGCCTTTCCTGAAGGACTCCCTGCAGCTCACACCCGCGCAGGTCGCGCAGGCCAGCCCGGCCTGGCTACCGCCGCCCAAACAGGGCGTGCTCTACACCGTGGCCGGCGCCGATGAAAGCGAAGAGTTCCTGCGCCACAACGCGCTGATCGAGAAGGCCTGGGGGCCGCGCGTGGTGCCGGTGCGCGAAGCCCTGCTGGGCCTGAACCATTTCAGCATCGTCGAGGCGCTGGTGCAGCCCGGCCACCGGCTGCACCAGCTGGCGCTGCAGTTGCTGGCGGCCACGGCCGCCTGAAGGCTCACATCAGCAGGTGTTCGCCGGCGTTGTCGCCGCCCAGGATGACGTAATTGACCTTGCGGATGTCCATCAGCCGGGTGCCGCCCGAATAACTGATGGCGCTCTGCACGTCTTCCTCCATCTCGCGCAGCGTGTCGGCCAAAGAGCCCTTGACCGGCTCGAGAATGCGCTTGCCTTCAACGTGTTTGTACTCGCCCTTGTTGAAGTCCGAGGCGCTGCCGTAATACTCCTTGAAGAGCCGGCCATCGACCTCCACGGTTTTGCCGGGACTTTCTTCCAGGCCGGCCAGCATGGAACCGATCATGACCATGGTGGCGCCGAAACGGATGGACTTGGCGATGTCGCCGTGTTCGCGGATGCCGCCGTCGGCAATGATGGGTTTGGTCGCCACGCGCGCGCACCACTTGAGCGCCGAGAGCTGCCAGCCGCCGGTGCCAAAGCCGGTTTTCATCTTGGTGATGCAGACCTTGCCGGGGCCGATGCCGACCTTGGTGGCGTCCGCGCCCCAGTTCTCCAGGTCAATCACCGCCTCCGGCGTGGCCACGTTGCCGGCAATCACAAACGACGCGGGCAGCTTTTCTTTCAGATAAGCCACCATGCGCTGCACCGTGTCGGCGTGGCCATGGGCGATGTCGATGGTGATGTAGTCGGGCGCCAGGCCTTCGGCCACCAGCCGGTCCACCGTCTCGTAGTCGGCTTTCTTGACGCCCAGCGAGATCGACGCATAAAGGCCCTGGGCCGCCATGCTTCTGACAAAAGCCAGGTTGTCGAGGTCGAAGCGGTGCATCACATAGAAATAGCCGTTTTGCGCCATCCACACGCTGATCGCTTCGTCGATCACCGTCTTCATGTTGGCCGGCACCACCGGGATGCGGAAGCGGCGGCTGCCCAGCGCGACGCCGGCGTCGCATTCGGAGCGGCTTTCCACGCGGCATTTGCGCGGCAGCAGCAGGATGTTGTCGTAGTCGAAGATTTCCATGGATTCCAGGCTCCTGAATTAAAAACAGAAGGCACTTGGATTGGACCGGTTTGCCCGCAAGGTCTGCGGAAACAAAAAACCGGGCGCAATTGCTTGGGCCCGGTGATTGATTCTAGGCGCTTGTGCGGGGGGCGAGGAGATGCGGCGGCGTATAGCCGTTATATGCCCGTGCAGATGCAGATGGAGAGGGCGCTATTTCCCGGCGCAGCGCGATTGTGCCGCCGCGACGATACGCCCGCTGGCGTCCTGCACCCAGCCGATGACGCGCAGCCGGTCGGTGGTCGTGCCCGCCGGGATATCCAGGGGGCGCGACTCGATGAATCGCAGTTGCTCCTGTTTTGATAGCTGGTTGCGTCCATCCCACTGGACCTGGAGCAGGTTTCGCACAAGGTTTCTGGGCGCAGGCGAACCCTCGGTGCCGGCGGGAAGGGCTTCCACCAGCGCCAGCCAGGCGGTCCAGGGCTGGCCGGTGGCCCTGTCTGCCGCCCCCCTGAACGCGATCGACGCGCCGATGTAGCCGGAGACCGGCAGGCCGTGCGCCACCCGCAGCGCGCCCGCGCGACCTTGCACCGGCGCCCGGAGGGTCAGGCTGGCCGCCGGCGGCGCCGCGCCCAGCGCCTGCAGGCGCTTGAGCGCATCGCGCGTGGTCACGGCAGACAGCGGGGCGTCCTCGCCCCGGCCGCCGGGCAGGACCCAGTCCAGCGCCACGGCGGCCCGGCCGGCCAGTGCGGTGGCCGGGTCGGTCCAGCAGGTGGCGCAGTCGGCATTGATGAAACGCTCCACCAGGGCCACCGGACGCTGTTGGCCATCGCTGGCACAGGAAGACTGGGCCAGGGCCGGCTGGGCCAGGCCGGCGGCCAGCAGAAGGGTCGATAACACGGGTACTCGGGGGGCGACAGGATCTGGCATCAGAGGCTTTCTACAATGGAGAGATGTTCTCAGAAGTCGTCCCAAGCTCCCCCCTCTTACAGAATCTTAATCCGGAGCAACTCGCGGCCGTCACGCTGCCCAACACGCACGCGCTGATCCTGGCCGGCGCCGGTTCCGGCAAGACCCGCGTGCTGACCACCCGCATCGCCTGGCTGCTGCAGACCGGGCAGGTGTCGCCCGGCGGCATTCTGGCCGTGACCTTCACCAACAAGGCGGCCAAGGAAATGCTGTCGCGCCTGTCGGCCATGCTGCCGGTCAACGTGCGCGGCATGTGGATAGGCACCTTCCACGGCCTGTGCAACCGGTTTTTGCGCGCCCACTACAAGCTGGCGAATCTGCCGTCGACCTTCCAGATCCTGGACACGCAGGACCAGCTCTCGGCGATCAAGCGCCTGTGCAAGCAGTTCAACATCGACGACGAACGTTTCCCGCCCAAGCAGCTGATGTGGTTCATCGCCGGCTGCAAGGAAGACGGCCAGCGCGCCAAGGATGTCGTGGTGCGTGACGAGGAGACGCGCAAGAAGGCCGAAATCTACGCGCTCTACGAAGAGCAGTGCCAGCGCGAAGGCGTGGTCGATTTCGGCGAGCTGATGCTGCGCAGCTACGAGTTGCTGCGCGACAACGCACCGGTGCGCGAGCACTACCAGCGGCGCTTTCGCCACATCCTGATCGACGAGTTCCAGGACACCAACAAGCTGCAGTACGCCTGGATCAAGATGCTGGCCGGCCAGGGCGACGATGCCGCCCCCGGTGCGATGCCCGGCGGCTCGGTGATCGCGGTCGGTGACGACGACCAGAGCATTTACGCCTTTCGCGGCGCGTGTGTCGGCAACATGACCGACTTCGTGCGCGAGTTCCAGGTGCAGCACCAGATCAAGCTGGAGCGCAATTACCGCAGCTTTGGCAACATCCTGGACTCGGCCAACGAGCTGATCAGCCACAACAGCAAGCGCCTCGGGAAAAACCTGCGCACCGAGGCCGGCCCGGGCGAGCCTGTGCGCGTCTTCGAAGCGACGTCCGACTTTGCCGAAGCCCAGTGGTTTGTCGACGAGGTGCGTGAGTTGGTGCGGGGCGGCATGGCGCGCAAGGAAATTGCGCTGCTCTACCGCAGCAATGCGCAAAGCCGGGTCATGGAAACCGCGTTGTTCAACAACGGCATTCCCTACCGCGTCTACGGCGGCCTGCGTTTTTTCGAGCGCGCCGAGATCAAACACGCGCTGGCCTATTTGCGCCTGATCGAGAACCCGAACGACGACACCAGCTTCATGCGGGTGGTCAACTTTCCGCCGCGCGGCATTGGTGCGCGCAGCATCGAGCAGTTGCAGGACATCGCACGGAGCTCCGGTTGCTCGCTGCATGACGCAGTCAGTGCCGTGCCCGGCAAGGCCGGCGCCAACCTCGGCGCCTTTGTCGCCAAGCTCGACGTGTTGCGCGAGCAGACGCCGGGCCTGAGCCTGCGCGAGATCATCGAGCTGGTGCTGCAGCACAGCGGGCTCGAAGAACACTACAAGCTCGAAAAAGAAGGCCAGGACCGGCTGGAGAATCTGGGCGAACTGGTCAACGCCGCCGAATCCTTTGTCAGCATGGAAGGTTTCGGCCGCGATGCCGTGGCCTTGCCGGTCGATGAACTCGGCACGCCGCTGTCGCAATCGCCGGCCAGCCAGGGGCTGGACCTGTCCGCGCCGCTGGGCGATGAACCTCTGCCGGAACTGCTGGCACCCAACCAGGAAACCGGCGAGACGCTGTCGCCGCTGGCCGCCTTCCTGACGCATGCCGCGCTCGAGTCGGGCGACAACCAGGCGCAGGCCGGCCAGGACGCGGTGCAGCTGATGACCGTGCATTCGTCCAAGGGCCTGGAGTTCGACTGCGTGTTCATCTCCGGCCTGGAAGACGGCATCTTCCCGCATGAAAATTCCCTGAGCGACGCCGGTGGTATTGAAGAAGAGCGCCGCCTGATGTATGTGGCCATCACACGCGCGCGCCAGCGCCTGTACCTGAGCCATTCGCAGACGCGCATGCTGCACGGCCAGACGCGGTACAACCTGAAAAGCCGTTTCTTCGACGAACTGCCGGAGGCCGCCCTCAAATGGATCACGCCGAAAAACCAGGGCTTTTCGTCGGCCTACGGCGGTGGCAGTGGCGCCTGGGGTGCTGCGAATTCAGGCGCTGGTGGCGCCCGTGGTGATTGGGCCAAGGCCGCTTTTGCTTCAAAGAATCAGGGCGGGGGCCAGTTCCCCAACCCGGCGGTGCCGGTGCAGCGTGAGGCGCCGGCGCATGGGCTGAAAAACGGCATGAATGTGTTTCACAACAAGTTCGGTGAAGGCAAGGTCATGATGCTCGAAGGCAGCGGCGACGATGCCCGGGCGCAGATCAACTTCACGCGGCATGGTGTGAAGTGGCTGGCCCTGAGCGTCGCCAAGCTCACGGTGGTTTAGGTACCTTGGTTAAGATGGGGCAGACGACCAACCGCCCGCGAGACAAAAATGAACGAGACCGAGACCAAGACCAAGACCAAGCCTGAAGCAGACGGTGCCACCGTCGAGGTCAGTCACCAGGAGTTCCGAACCGGGTTGCCCATGGGCCGGTTCCGCCTGATCGTGAACCCCGAGCGAGCGCAGAAATACGTCAAGCACCGGCTGTTCGTGATCGGCATCGCGCTGCCACTTCTGGGCATAGGCGCGGCGCTGGCCCTTTCCGGCCATGTGTGGTGGGGGCTGCCGCTGGTGGTCGCCGGCGCCTTGCTGCCCCGCGTCATCAAGGCGCATGCCGCCAAAATCCTGCTGCACCTGGCGCTGCATGATGCCAGGACTTACCGGGAAGCGATCGAGTACGAAATCCTGGAAGTACGTCGCGCGACCTGAGCAGCCTTCCGTCTCGCCCGATCACGGTGACCTCGACAAACTTCGAGTCGACGCGGTTTTCCGGCGAGAAGCTCCCCTTGAAACCGCCGACGTCGCGGTTGTTCATTTTTAGAGTTGGCGCATGATTTTTACGCGGGTCGGGTCAGCGCCACGGCGAGGGCCAGCGGCTTGTCGTCGGCCAGCAACTGGCGCGTCACGGCCAGGGTCTGGTCCGGCTTGTGGCTGTCGTCCCATGATTCTGCATTGCAGAATTTATAGACCACAATGCTGAGGAATTGTGCGGCCAGCCCATTCGGCCCATGTTATGAAATTCCATCATTCCATTGAGAAATCCCGGGAGATCAGTCATTCGAACAACATGAACTGATAGGATTGCAATATTCCGCATTGCAGAACACTATGAAAAAAGTACGCACTTCAGAACCGGCCGCTTCGGCCAAGCCGCTCGCTGGACACGCGAAGGAAGACCGGCATTTTGTGACCGCGCTGGCACGCGGCCTGGACGTGCTCGGTGCCTTCCGTTCGCGTGACCGCACCCTGGGCAACCAGGAACTGGCGCGCCGCTGCGGCCTGCCCAAGTCCACGATTTCACGTCTGACCTACACGCTGACCAAACAGGGCTACCTCGAACATGCCCAGGACGGCAACGGCAACCCGGGCTACCGGCTCGGCAGCGCGGTGCTGGCGCTGGGCAGCGCCATGCTGGCCCGCATGGACATGCGCCAACTGGCACGGCCCATGATGCAGGAACTGGCCGACCGTTCGCAGGCCATGGTCTCTTTGGGCATACGCGACCGCCTGAGCATGATTTATGTCGAGAACTGCCGCAGCGAATCGGCCCTCACGCTGAGCCTGGACGTCGGTTCGCGCATTCCGCTGGCCAGCACGGCGATGGGGCGTGCCTACCTGGCCGGCTGCAGCGACAGCGAGCGCAGTGCGCTGATGGACCGCATCCGGGCCCAGGACGAAAAAGCCTGGCCGCAGACCCGGGACGCGCTGGAACTGGCCCTGGCGCACTACCGCGAGCACGGCTGTTGCGCCTCGTTTGGCGAGTGGCAGAAAGACGTGAATGCCATCGCCGCGGCTTTCCGTCCGGGAAGCGGGCGTTCGGTGATGGTGGTCAATTGCGGCGGACCCGGTTTCAAGCTCTCGCCGCATTTCCTGATGACCGAGGTGCGGCCGCAGTTGGTGGCGCTGGTGCGCCGGTTGCAGAATGCCGCCGGCGATGTCTGGTGAGGCCGGCTGGCGGCAGCGCCGGGCCGCCGGCCCAGCGGCCCGGGCTCAGTAGGTCATCTGGTCGCGGCCGTCCTTGACGCCTTTTCGGCCGGCGATTTGCCAGGCCGTGCGCTGGTTCACCAGGCGGGCCAGAAATTCAAGCTCTTCGTCGGTATGGTTCAGCGCCTGGGCGGGCGACAGGTAGCGCCCGTTGCGGGGTTCGGCGTCGGCCCAGAACGACTGGTGGTATTGCGCCTGGGACACCTGCTTGTCGCTGCCCGCGCCCAGGTCCACCGTGCCATAACAGTTGCAGAAATAGTTGCGGTTGCTCTGGTCGGCAAAAATCTCGGCATACACGCCGGTGCCGCGTATGCCGGCGGTCAGGGTCGGCATGACGATGGCGCGGTTCACGCCTTTGCCCCAGACACTGGCCACTGCCCCGGTCAGCAGGCGCAGCAGGCTGACCACATTGAGCGTGGCACCACGTTCCACCGACAGGCGCGAGTTCTGGCGCACCTGGAAGGCCGAGTTGCCGATCGCAAACACGAGGTTGGCGCCCGGTCCGGTCTGGATCACGTCGCCGGTCTGGATCGTGTGCTGCGGGCTCAGGCGGCTGTCGTTGAGGGTGGCGTCGCCGGTCAGCTGCACGATGTTGCTGCGCTGCTGCGCCATCGCGGCCGGCAGGCCCCCCATGGCCACCCAGGCCGCTGCGGCCTTGAGCGCGTCACGCCTCTGGAACCACAGGATTTCCTTTTCTTGCCGGCCTTGCAGCAGGTGCTGTGTCATGGCGTGTCTTCGGGGCTGGGGTTGTTGTCGTTGTTGGCGGGGCTGTCGGGCGGGGTGGCATCAAAACTGTCGCGGAAGGTGAAATACAGCGAGCTTGAAAACATCGCGGCCATCAGCAAGGCGGCCGGCATGACCAGCGCGGCCGCGGCCTCGGGGCTGGCCAGCAGGCCGGCCAGCAGGCTCACCGCCAGGCCGATGAGCATCAGCACGACCATCCAGGTCAGGCCGAACAGCGCGTAGGCGCCGGCGTTCCTGACACACACGACGGCACTGAAAAACAGGCTCTTGACCGGTGTCACGCCATGCCAGTGCACCAGCGCGGGTGCATGCCAGAACAGGATGGAGACCGGCAGGTAGAGCGCCATGATCACCAGCATCACTCCCTGCATTTCGGGTGCCAGGGCGCTTTCGCGGCTGACCGGCACATCGAAAAACAGCGGCACCACCGACACGATCAGCAGGCAGGCGGCCGCATACAGAAAACCCAGCACCAGCATGGCGCGGGCGCGCTGCCGGCCGGCGCGGAAGGCGCTGACAAGAATGGCGGGCATCGGAAAACGGCCCTTGGTGGCCTCCAGCGTCGCGGCCATCAGGCCCAGGGTGGCCGCCGGCACGATCGCCAGTGCCAGCACCACACCAACAAAGGGAATCAGCGATGCCAGCGTGGCCGCCGCCATGTACATGAAAAACAGGCCGGCCAGCGCCAGCGGCTGCTTGAAGAAGGTTTGTATGCCGAGTTTGACCCATGTGATGCCAGTACGCGCGGGAACGATGTTTAGTTTCATTGCTTGGGTTGCAGGTTGAGGGGTTCGGGTCGGACGAGGGTCAATCGAAGAGGCTAAATGTGCGGACTCGGTGAACAAGCCGGACAGTTTGCTGCAAAAAGCGGGCCCTGCGGCGGCTTTTTCGCACCAGCCGCTCCGGCCGGGGCGCGGCGCAACAACAGGGTCAGGCCGACAGGCTGCACGGATGGGCCACGCGCTGGCGCAGCACCCGCTCAAAATGGCCGGGGTCGTGCGCCTGCAACAGCGCGGCTTCGCGCGGCAGGTAAAAGTCCCACAGCCGCGAGATCCAGAAACGCAGGGCGCCGGCGCGCTCCATGGCCGGCAGCAGGCTGCGTTCCTGGGCGTTCAGGGGCCGCACGGCCTGGTAAGCCGCCAGGAAGGCCGCGGTGCGCGTTGCGTCGCGTTCACCGGTGGCCAGGTCCACACACCAGTCGTTGAGGCTGACGCCGATGTCAAACAGCAGGGCGTCCCAGCCGGCAAAGTAAAAATCAAAAAAACCGGTCAGGCGCAGGCCGCTGCCTTCGCCGTCAAACATCACGTTGTCGCGAAACAGGTCGGCATGCACCGGGCCGCGCGGCAGCGCCTGCCAGGCCGAGCAGGCGGCGACATGATTCTGGTAGGCCAGTTCGGAGCGGATCAGGCTGCTTTGTTCGGGGCTGAGGTAGGGCAGGACCACCGGCACGGTCTCATTCCACCAGGCCAGGCCGCGCAGGTTGCCCTGCTGGCGGTCGAAGTCCTGTCCCGCCAGGTGCATGCGCGCCAGCATGTCGCCCACCGCAGCGCAGTGGGCAGGTGTGGGCGCCAGTGCGCTGCGGCCGCGCAGGCGGTCCACCACGGCGGCAGGTTTGCCCTTGAGCTTGTGCAGGATGTCGCCGGGCCAGCTGCCGCCGCTGGCCGTCAGCGCAGCATGGGGTTCAGGCACGGGAATGCCGCGCTGCGCCAGATGCTGCATCAGGTAGAGGTAAAACGGCAACTGCTCGAAACCCAGGCGCTCGAACAGCGTCAGGACGTAGCGGCCCTGATCGGTGTCGGCGAAATAGTTGGTGTTTTCGATGCCGCCCGAGCAGGGGTCCAGGGTCTTCAACTGTCCCAGACCGAGCGAATGCAAAAGGGGAGCGGCCTCGTCAAACGAGACTTCGGTGTAAACGGCCATGCCTGAAACGGAAACTGAAACTAAAGGGAAAACTAGAACTTGAGCACGTTCCAGACACGTTTGCCGGTGCTGCCGGCGCCCGAGGTGGACGGGGCGGTGCCGCCGCCCTTGGTGGCGTCGGAAGGCTGGACCTCGTAGGCCGGCACATTGGCTTTGGGCTGCACGGTGATGCTTTGTGTCTCGCCACCCACCCGCACTTCGTCGATGCGCGAACCGGCGTCTTCCGTGCGGATGCGCTGGATGGCCGGCTCGGGCCGGCTGCTGACGGGGTTGGTCCCGGGCGGCAGTGCTTGCGCAGGTGCCGCTGCCGGGGCAGGCGCCGCCGTCTGGGCCAGCACGGGGGCACAGGCCAGAGCAGCCGTGGCGGCGAACAGAAGGGAGCTGAGAGGGTGTTGCATGCCTGCATTGTAGGGGGCCGGCACCCCCGTGGATAGGACTGGCAAAACGGTGACAATCGGGGCCATGAGCACCGACAAAAAAACACTGCTGCTGGTGGATGGCTCCAGCTATCTCTACCGCGCTTTCCATGCGATGCCCGATCTGCGCGCCGACCCCGGCAACCCGCAAAGCCCGGCCACCGGCGCCATCCGCGGCATGATCAACATGATGCAGAAGCTGCGCAAGGACGTGCGCGCCGACTATGCCGCCTGCGTGTTCGACGCCAAGGGCCCGACCTTTCGCGATGCGCTGTACCCCGAGTACAAGGCCCAGCGCTCGGCCATGCCCGACGACCTGCGCAGCCAGGTCGAGCCCATCCACGAAGTCGTGCGCCTGCTCGGCTGGACGGTGCTGGACGTGCCCGGGGTGGAAGCCGACGACGTGATCGGCACGCTGGCCTGCATGGCGTCGCAGCAGGGCATCGAGGTCATCATCTCCAGCGGCGACAAGGACCTGAGCCAGCTGGTCGATGAAAACATCACGGTGATCGACACCATGAACGACCGCCGGCGCGACCTGGCCGGCGTCGAGTCCGAGTTCGGCGTGCCGCCGCGCCTGATGGTGGACTACCAGACCCTGGTCGGCGATGCGGTGGACAACGTGCCCGGCGTGCCCAAGGTCGGCCCCAAGACGGCGGTGAAGTGGCTGCTCGAATACGGCTCGCTCGATGCGCTGGTGGCGCGCGCCGGCGAGATCAAGGGTGTGGTCGGCGACAACCTGCGCAGCTCCCTGGACTGGCTACCCAAGGGCCGCGAGCTGCTGACCATCAAGAAAGACTGCGAACTGCAGGATTACATCGAGGGTTTGCCTGCTATGGAATCCATAGCTGTCGGCGCCCAGCAGACGGAGGTCTTGAAGGATTTTTATGACAAATACGGCTTCAAGGGCCTGGTCCGCAGCCTAGACGCCCAGAATGCGCCGGCCGAGCTGCCGGCCGGACCCGACACCCATCGCCAGGGTCGCGCCGCGCCCATAGCCTCGTCCGACGAACCGGGGCTTTTTGACGAGCCGGCTTTTCTGGCCACCCCGCTGGCCGAGCGTGCCACCAACCTGCGTTACGACACCATCTTCACTTGGGAGGCCTTCGAGCGCTGGCTCGCCAGCATCGAAGCCGCCGAGCTGGTGGCGCTTGACACCGAAACCACCTCATTGGACGAAATGCAGGCCCAGATCGTCGGCCTGAGCTTCAGCGTGACGCCGGGCGAGGCCGCTTACATACCGCTGACGCACGACTACCCCGATGCGCCGGCGCAGTTGCCGCGCGACGAGGTGCTGGCGCGGCTCAGGCCGTGGCTGGAAAACCCGGCGAAAGCCAAGCTCGGCCAACACGTCAAGTACGACCGCCATGTGTTTGCCAACCACGGCGTCGAGGTGCAGGGTTACACCCACGACACCATGCTGCAGAGTTATGTGCTGGAAGTGCACAAGCCGCACGGCCTGGCCAGCCTGGCCGAGCGCCATGTGGGGCGCAGCGGCATCAACTACGAAGACCTGTGCGGCAAGGGCGCACACCAGATCAAGTTCAACCAGGTCGACATTGCCAAGGCCGCCGAATATTCGTGTGAGGACTCGGACCAGACCCTGGACGTGCACCGCGTGCTCTGGCCGCGGCTGCAGGCCGACGACAAGCTGCGTTTCATCTACGAACTGGAAATGCGCAGCAGCGAAGCCCTGTACCGCATCGAGCGCAATGGCGTGCTGATCGACGCCCCGACGCTGGCCAAGCAGAGTGGCGAGCTCGGCACGCGCATCCTGCAACTCGAAGCCGAGGCCTACGAGATTGCCGGTCAGCCTTTCAACCTGGGCAGCCCCAAGCAGCTGGGCGAGATCTTCTTTGACAAGCTGGGCATGCCGGTGATCAAGAAGACCGCCACCGGTGCGCGCAGCACCGACGAGGAAGTGCTGGAAAAACTCGCCGAGGATTACCCGCTGCCGGCCAAGCTGCTGGAGCACCGCTCGCTCTCCAAGCTCAAAGGCACCTACACCGACAAGCTGGCCCAGCTCGCGCACCCGAGAACGGGGCGGGTACACACGCATTACGCGCAGGCGGTGGCCGTGACCGGCCGCCTGTCGAGCAACGATCCCAACCTGCAGAACATCCCCGTGAAAACCGCTGAGGGCCGGCGCGTGCGCGAGGCCTTTGTGGCGCCGCCCGGTTGCCTGATCGCCAGCGCCGACTACTCGCAGATCGAGCTGCGCATCATGGCCCACCTGAGCGGCGACGACGCGCTGCTGCACGCGTTCACCGACGGCCTGGATGTGCACAAGGCCACGGCCGCCGAGGTCTTCGGCGTGGACCTGGACCAGGTCAGCAGCGAGCAGCGCCGCTACGCCAAGGTCATCAACTTCGGCCTGATCTACGGCATGAGCAGCTTCGGCCTGGCGCGCAACCTGGGCATCGAGACCAAGGCCGCGGCCGCCTACATCGACAAGTATTTCCAGCGTTACCCCGGCGTGAAAAACTACATGGAGCAGACCGTGGTGTTTGCCCAGAAAAATCATTTCGTCGAGACCGTGTTTGGCCGGCGGCTCTATCTGCCCGAGATCAATGGCGGCAATGGCCCGCGCAAGAAGGCGGCGGAGCGGCAGGCGATCAACGCGCCCATGCAGGGCACGGCGGCCGACCTGATCAAGCTCAGCATGGTCAAGGTGCAGGACGTGCTCGATGCCGAACAACGCGCCACCAAGATGATCATGCAGGTGCACGACGAGCTGGTGTTCGAAGTGCCCGAAGCCGAGGTCGAGTGGGTGCGCCACGAAATTCCGCGCCTGATGGCCGGGGTGGCCGACCTCAAGGTGCCGCTGCTGGCCGAGATCGGCATCGGTCCGAACTGGGAAAAGGCGCACTGAAGCCGCAGGGACAGGCGGCATGACAGACATCAAGACCTACGGCATGTCCGAGCGTGCCGACCACCTCGATTTCGACATCCGCTCCCAGCTGGTGCGCCCGCCGCTGGTCAGGCCGCACCGGCATGAGTATTTCCAGATCCAGATCAGCCTGCAGGGGGACACCGAGCAGAACGTGGCCGGCACCGTGCGGCCTTTCCGGCGCGGCTACCTGAGTTTCATCCTGCCCTACCGGGTGCATGTGATCCCGCACCCCGAAGGTTCGCGTTACGTCATCATCAACATGGCTCAGCAGTTTTTGCGGCCCGGTCTCGACGTGGACCCGCTGGACCTGGAAGACGTGCCCTTGAGCCGTGCGCCCGAGCTGGCGCCTTTCCTGTTTCAGGAGTACGCCGACTTCCATTTCACGGAAGAAGAATTTCCCGACATCGAGATACTGCTGGGCAAGCTCGCCCTGGAAAATGCCAACCGCCGTTTCGGTTCGGTCGAGATGATCCGCGGCCTGATGCTGCAGCTGATCGCGCTGGTGTGCCGCAAGTTCGAAGCCGACCTGCTGCGTTTTTCTGCCAGCCAGGCGCAACTGGGCAGCCGGCGTGCCGGCCTGCAACGCGCGGTGCGTTATATCCGCGAGCACCTGGCCGGCGAAATCACCCTGGCCGATGTGGCTGCCGCGGCTTTCCTGTCGCCCAACTACCTGGCGCACCTGCTCAAAAAGGAAACGGGCAAGACCTTCACCGAGTTGGTGACCGAGCGGCGCCTGGAGTTTGCGCAAGAGCTGCTGACCCACAGCAGCCAGCGTATCGCCAGCATCGCGCATGCCTCGGGGTTTGTGGACGAGGCGTATTTCGCGCGGCGCTTCCGGCAGCGTTTTGGCCAGACCCCCCGGGCCTTTCGCGATGGCGTGCGCGCCAAGATCTCCGGCGCGGCCTGATCTCCTGCGCGTGTTGCATTGAATCGTCCGGTAAATGCGTAATTGCGTCTGTACGCCAGTCCCGGGCGCGGCCTAAGCTTGCGGTCGAGACAGACACAGACCACACCCAAGGAGACAAACATGAAAAACACCTCCAACATCACCGACATGAGCAAACGCGGCCTTCTGCAATCCGGCGTCCTGATGACCGCAGGCGCGGTGGTCGGCTGCGCCACCCCGGGCACGGCGGCCAACACCCCGACCACGCCATTCACCGTGCCCGGCACCTATGTGCCGATTGCCGGCAGCAGCGAGATGTTTCCGGTGCGCCGCATTTACTGCATAGGCCGCAACTACGCGGCCCACGCGATCGAGATGGGCTCGGATCCGACTCGCGAGCCACCTTTCTTTTTCCAGAAACCGACGGATGCGATTCAGGTGGTGGCACCCGGCACCGTGGCTGACCATCCCTATCCCAGCCTGACCAAAAACTACCACTACGAGGTCGAACTGGTGGCGGCCCTGACCAAGGGCGGGCGCAACATCCCCATGAGTGCGGCGCTGGACTGTGTTTACGGCTACGCCCTGGGCCTGGACATGACGCGGCGCGACCTGCAGCGCGGCATGGGTGACCAGAAAAAGCCCTGGGAGATCGGCAAGAGTTTTGACCGCTCGGCGCCCATCGGCCCCATTCACAAGGTGGCGCAGACCGGCCACTACACCAAGGGCGCGATCTGGCTCAAAGTCAACGGGCAGACCAAGCAGCAGGCCACGCTCAACCACATGATCTGGTCGGTCGCCGAGCAGATCTCCAGGCTCTCCGAGGCCTTCGAGTTGTTTCCCGGCGACATCATTTACTCAGGTACACCGGAAAACGTCGGCCCGGTGGTCAAGGGCGACGTGATCGAATGCCACATCGACGGTTTGCCCGGACTCAGCGTCAAGATCGTGTGAGCCCGAGTGGAGGCGAGGGCAGGGGCGCATGGCAGAGACGGGGTGGGAGGCAGGAAATACCTCGTGGTATTTCCTTGCACCAGCAGGAATTTATGCCACCACATAGACTCAATGTGTTTTGATTCACGCCCATTCAACCCAGACATTGAGAAAACCGCCATGCTCAACAGCGACCAGAAATCCGAGTTTGATTCCCTGCTCCCCGGCCACAGCAACGAGAGCGGGGCGACCCGTCGCACGGCGCTCAAGGCAGCACTCGGCGTCGGTTATGCCGCCACGGCCCTGCCCATCATGGCGCAGACCGCGATCAAGACGTCTGCCGAAGGCTTGAAAGCCGGTGAAACCTCGTTTGAAGTCAATGGTTTCAAGGTGCCAGCCTATTACGCTGCGCCCGCGGGCAAAACCGGCCTGCCCGTGATCCTGGTGATCCAGGAAATTTTTGGCGTGCATGAATACATTGCCGACACCGTCCGCCGCTTTGCCAAGGCCGGTTACCTGGCCATTGCGCCCGAGCTTTATGCCCGCCAGGGCGACCCCGCGGAGTTCGGCGAACTGGCCAAGCTGATGGCCGAGGTCGTCTCCAAGGTGTCTGACGCCCAGGTCATGGCCGACCTCGACGGCGCCGTGAAATGGGCGGGCGCCAACGGCGGCGACACCGCCAGGGTGGGCATCACCGGTTTTTGCTGGGGCGGCCGCGTCACCTGGCTGTACAGCGCGCACAACCCCGGCGTCAAGGCTGGCGTGGCCTGGTACGGCCGTCTGGTCGGTGCCAGCACGCCGCTTACGCCGAAACACCCGATCGACATCACCCCCATCCTGAACGGACCGGTGCTCGGCCTGTATGGCGGGCAGGACAGCGGCATCCCCCTTGACACGGTTGATAAGATGAAAGCGGCCCTTGCTGGCGGCAGTGCCGCGGCAAAGGCATCGCAGTTTGTGGTGTACCCTGATGCCCCGCACGCTTTCCACGCCGATTACCGGCCGAGCTTCCGCAAGGAGCCGGCAGAAGACGGCTGGAAACGCGCTCTGGCGTGGTTCAAGGCCAACGGCGTCGCTTAAACTCAAGCCCGCCCGGCACGGAGCCGCCCCACAGCAATGTGCGGCGGCTTTTTTGCGTTTTAGGCGAGTTTTTTGCAACATTTTCGGGCTTCAGCCCATACAGATCGGGCGTGAGCAGCTATGACATTGATAGCAATTTTGACTGGCACGCTGGCCGCCGGCATCGGCAGCGTGTGGCTGGCGGCACTGCTCAGCTTTGGTGTGCTGGCCCGCTACACCAACCACATGCTCAGCCTGGCCGCCGGCGCGTTGCTGGCGACCGCCTTCATGCACCTGCTGCCCGAGGCTTTCGAGAGCCAGGCCGGCGCGCAGGAGCTGTTTGCCACCTTGCTGGTCGGTCTGGTGTTTTTCTTCCTGCTCGACAAGGCCGAGCTGTATCACCACGGCCATGAGCACCATGACCCCAAGAGCCCGCAGCAGGTGGACTATCTGATCGCGCCGCTGCGATCGGGCAACTCCGGGCGCGCCGAACACGTCAACACCGCGCCCGCTTCCTTGCAGCCCGGCCAACAGCATCAGCATCTTCACCATCACCATCACGGCCAGCCCGCCAGATCAGGCAGCTGGGCCGTGCTGACCGGCGACAGCGTGCATGCCTTCGGTGACGGCATCCTGATTGCCTCCGCCTTCGTTGCCGACATGCGCCTGGGCGTGATCACCGCGCTGGCCGTGCTGGCGCATGAAGTGCCGCACCACATGGGTGACCTGGTGGTGCTGCGCCATACCTCCGGCAACCGCAGCATGGCCCTGATCAAGGTGTCGCTGGCCGGCGCCGTGACGGCCCTGGGCGGACTGGTCGGTTACGCGCTGGTGGACATGCTGCACGACTGGCTGCCCTATTTCCTGGTGGTGGCCTCCAGCAGCTTTGTCTATGTGGCGCTGGCCGACCTGATTCCGCAGCTGCAAAAACGGCTGACGGCCCGTGAAACGCTCGCGCAGATAGCCTGGCTGGGCGTGGGGATTGCGCTGGTCACGCTGGTCAGCGGGGTGGCGCATTCGTCTCATTGAACGGCTGGCGGCCTTTGTCTGCCGACGGGCCAGCCTTGTCAGCCGGACACTGACAGGCAGAAGGCATCGCAGCCTATAGGCGCGGCGCCCGGGTGCGGCCATTATGGAGGCATTCTTCGAGGACGCTGCCATGAATCTGCTGACGCCAACACCTTTCAAACCCCGCCGGACCCGCCGCATCGCCGCGGCCTACATCGCCTACCTCACCACCGTCTGCGCCAGCATGGCGGCGGCAGCGGCTGTGGTGACCGAGACCGTGCCGCTGACGCTGGGAGGGTTCTGAGATGCATGCCGAACCGAATGCCCTTCCCGAAGAAGACGAACCGGTGGTGACACCGGGCGACGATAGCAACGACGACCCCACGCCGCCGCTGCCGGTGGACCCGAGCGGCACGCCGCAGCGCAATCCGGCGGTGGATCAGGCGGCCAATGACACCCGGCTGGCGCTGCCAGCGGAAGAGGACGAGCCGGAGATCGGCTACGAGCGCGATATTCCGTCCGACGGCCGCGACCTGGAAGGCGAGGGCATGATCCGTGAGCTCGACAAACCGGTGGAGCCAGCCCCGGGCAAACCGGAAAGGGAGTAGCCATGGCGAGCGACCCCAACGTGCCCCCGCCCGAGCCGGTGCAACCCATCGCCACCCCGCCCAACCCCGGCCAGGTGCAGCCCACGCCGCAGCCCATATAGCCGCTGGCGTGCGTTGGCTGTCAGAGCCCGGCGTGCGTCAGTTGTGCGCGGGTCGGCAGGCCTTCGCTGTCGCCCGCTACCTGCACGGCGCGCGCCCCTATCCAGGCACCGCGCCGAACCGCTTCCAGAACAGGGCGTCCCTCCAGCAGGGCGCTGATCACGCCGACGGCAAAGCCGTCACCGGCGCCAACCGTGTCCACCACCCTGGCCACCGGCCAAGCCGGTACATGCCCGGTGCCGGCGCTGGCGCTGTCAAACCAGGCGCCGTCGGCGCCCAGCTTCACCACCACCAGCGCAGCGCCCCGCCGGCGATAAAAAGCAGCAATGCCTTCGGTCGTGGTTTCGCCGGTCAGGAAACGGCCCTCTTCGAGGCCAGGCAACACCCAGTCGGCCCGCGCGGCCAGGTCGTTGATGGCCTCGCGCATGAGTTCGGGTGTGGCCCATAAGGTCGGGCGCAGGTTGGGGTCGAACGACACGCTGCGTCCGGCGCCGCGCATCAGGTCCATGCTCCGGCGTGCGGCTGGCAGGGTGGTCGCCGAAATGGCGGGAAACACGCCGGTGGCATGGAGGTGCCGCGCCGACAGCAGCCAGGCTTCGTCGATATCGCTGAGGGCCATGTGACTGGCGGCCGAGCCCTGGCGGTGGTATTCGACCGGCGGGTCGCTGCCGTCCAGCACACTGCCCTTGATCATGAAGCCGGTGGGCTGCGCCGCCGTGAGCACCACCTGCGAGCAGTCAATGCCTTCGGCCGACATCGCCCGGATCAGGTAGCGGCCCATCATGTCGGTGCCCAGCCGGCTGGCCCAGCCGACCTTCAGGCCCAGGCGCGCCAGGCCGATCGCCACATTGGTTTCGGCGCCTGCCGTGTGTTTGTAAAAAGAGGTGGCGTCTTCGAGCGGGCCCGGCCGGTCGGCCACCAGCAGCATCATGGCTTCACCAAAAGTGACGACGTCCAGCGTGCTGGTCATGGGGGTTCACGGGGAGAGTGCAGGGTGCGCGAATCGTAGCACCTCTCGTACGCTACTTTATTGATAGCTGCTTGCGCCTGTCGGACAAGGGCTGGAGCCCGATTTGATGCGGCTGCAGAACCAACCGCAACGGCATGTCACTTTCGTGCTGTCCTACAAACACATCAACGGTGTCTGACACAGGCGCACGGGAGCGCTGCCTAGAGTCGTTTTTATGTCTGGCCGTCCGCCAGGCATGCAGCACCGCCGGTGCTGTGAGTGACCAACCAACCATCACCAGGAAGCCCACCATGAGCAAAGCACCCCCCAAGATGAACGATGCCGTCGACCTGCTCGATACCGACCACATTGCCGTCAAGAAGCTGTTCACCCAGTTCAGGAAACTCAGCGAAGCCAAGGCGCCCGCCGATGAGCGCAAGGCGCTGGCCGACAGGATCTGCAAGGAGCTGACCGTGCATGCCGACATCGAAGAACAGATCTTTTACCCGGCGGCACGCGAGGCCATTGGTGACGACGCGCTGCTCAACGAGGCCGAGGTCGAGCATGCCAGCGCCAAGGACCTGATTGCGCAGATTTCGGACATGGATGCGGACGCAGAACTGTTCGACGCCAAGGTAATTGTGCTCGGCGAATACATCGACCACCACGTGGAAGAAGAGCGTGAAGAGATGTTTCCCAAAGCCCGCAGGAGCGACATGGACCTCAAGGGCATGGTTGCCGACCTGAAGGCGCTCAAGCAAGAGATGCTGGCCAACGATGATGTGTCCGCCTGAGGGGGGCGCCACGGCGACCCCGCCTCGCGGGGTCTGCCCTGAAGGTTTGCCGCGGCGATCAGGCCGTGGTGGCGCCGACCCGGGGATCGAAGGAGAAATAGAAACACGCGCCTTGGCCCTCGGATGACTCGCCGCGTATCAGGCCGCCGTGCCGCTCCAGAATGCGGTGCACGGTGGCCAGTCCGATGCCGCTGCCTTCGAATTCGGTGTCATGGTGCAGCCGGTGGAAGGGCTTGAACAGGCTGTCGGCATATTCCATGTTGAAGCCCGCGCCGTTGTCGCGCACGAACAGCATCTTGCGCCCGCCCTCGCGCGCCGGCAGCAGGCCGAATTCGATGGTCGCTTCCGACTGCTGGCGCGAGTATTTCCAGGCGTTGCCGATCAGGTTTTCCAGGATGATGCGTGCAAGTTTGCTGTCGCAGCGGCCGCGGATGCCCGCCTGGATCGTGACCTGCACCGGACGCTGCGGGTCGCGTTGCCTTTCCTGCAGGACCACCTGCTGCGCCATGACGCTGAGGTCCACATCCTCCAGCACCAGCTTGCCCTTGCTGACGCGGGCCAGCGCCAGCAGGTCGTTGATCAGTTCGTGCATGCGTACCACGTTGACCCGGACACGGTCGAACAGGCGTTGCTCCTCGTCGCTGAGCCGGCCCTTGAGGCGGCGCGCCAGCAGCACGCTGAATCCCTCGATGCTGCGCAGCGGGGACTGCAGGTCGTGCGAGACCGAGTAACCGAAAGACTCCAGCTCGGCATTGGTCGCCATGAGCTGCTCGGTGCGCTCGTTGATGCGCTGCTCCAGGGTTTCGTTGAGCCGCAGGATTTCCCGGTCGCGGCGCAGGCGCACCAGTTCAGCGGTGATGCGGCTGGCGAAAATCTGCATCAGCGCGTCCCGGTCGGCGGAGCGGGCTTGGGGCTTTCGCCACAAGGCATTGACGACGCCGATGGGGGAGCCATCTGCATCGCACAGTGCCGCGCCGACGTAGGCGTGGAAGTTGCCCTCCGTCAGGACCCGGTCTTGCGGAAAAAGCTGTTGCACGTCTTCGTTGTAGACACACAGGGCGGACTGGCTGAGGACCTTGTCGCAGGGGGTGCCGGTCAGCGCATAGGTGATGTTGGGTTGCAGCACGCCGTTCTGGACCAGGGCGAGAGAGGTCACGTTTTGGCCATCCGTCGTTTCGCCCACCATCACCAGATCTGCCTCCACCGCCCTGCCCAGATGCTGAACCACAGACTGGAAAAACGCTTCGCCAGTTTCGCCCGACAGCCCCTTGGCGATATCTATCAGCAGAGCTTCACGGCGCTTCTGCTCGGTGACGTTGATGGTGGAGCTGAGTACGCAGGGCTCACCGCCGATTTCCAGAATCACTGCCCACATGCGGCAATCAATCAAACTGCCGTCCTTGTGGCGCAACTGGGTTTCGAGGCCTTCCACCCGGCCCCGCTGGCGCAATGTGTCAATGAATTTCTGCCGTTCCGCCTTGTCGCGCCAGCCGCCTGTATCCACCGACCTGCGGCCCACCAGCTCGGCGGCGGAATACCCGTTCAGCCGGCCTTCGACGGCATTGACGGCGAGGTAGGTGCCATCGGAGACTCGGGTGATCGCCATGTCGATGGGGCTGAAATCAAAAGCCTTGGAGAACAGTTCGGCCGACTGGCGCGCTGCCAGTCTGGCCTGGGTTTCGGCGGTGGCGTCGGTGATGGTGGACACCACGATGCGTCCCTTGCTCACACCCTCGATCTCGGACGACAGCAGGATGTTGATCAGCCTGCCGTCCTTGGTGCGGCCCTCAGCCGGAAGGTTGATGGCCCGGTTCGCCGCACGCATCAGGCGCTGGAAATCTTTTCGGGCCTCGGGCTTGTCCCACAACATCGCATCGTTGCGGCCGAGCGACTCTTCGCGGGTGTAGCCGTAGAGGCGTTCGAAAGCAGGGTTGACATCGAGCACCGTCATGGTGTCGGCGTCCTGCACGATGATGGCCGCCGGGCTGTTGCGAAAAATGCGGCTGAAGCGGTCTTCGCTCAGGCGCAGTTCGTCTTCGGCCTTCTCGCGCCGGCGCAGTTCGGCATGTTGCTCGCGCAGCGCCCGGAGCACCACCTGGCGGCTGGTGTACACGCTGCCGGCAATGCCGGTGAGCAGCAGAACATTGACCAGCCAGAACCTCAAATTCACCTCGAAATCCGGTTTGACCAGCAGGCCGGCTTGTTCGGCCCAGCTCAGCAAGCCCAGCACAAGGGCACTCATCGCCACCGCTGAGATCAGGGACATTTTTCCCTGCATCATTCCGGAGGCAATCACCGCGCCGACAAAACCCAGCAACAGCGCACTGCGGACCGATCCGTAGGCCAGCATGCCGGCCGCCGACAGGCCGATCAGGGAATAGACCAGCAGATAACTGGTCCACTGGTAGTGCCCGCGGTGCAGCAGCCAGTAGCCGAACGCGGTCAGTGCCAGCGCGACGGTGATCACGATGATTTGCACGTCGCCGATTTCCTGGGCAAGTGACAGGCCCAGCACCATCGGCAGGCTGGCCAGCAACATCAGCAACAGCGACCGCAGCCCGTGCGAGTAGCGTTTTTCGATCAGCTCCGCAGCCAGCAGGCGGGTGGTTTCGGGATAGGAAGAGGTGTGGGGCATGGCGGGGGCTGGTCTGATGAATACTAAAGCACTGCATCGCACGCGTGAAACTATTTGCTCACGGTCTCAGTCCCCTTTGGCCACGGGATGGCTGGGGTCGCTGCACCAGTCGCTCCAGCTGCCGGCGTAGAGGCCGGTGCGGCCCAAGCCGGCAATTTCCATGGCCAGGAGGTTGGGCACGGCACTGACGCCACTGCCGCAGTGGTGCACCACGCCAGCCGGGTCGCGGCCCGCCAGCAGCGCTTCAAACTCCGCCCGCAACTGCTCGGCGGGCTTGAACCTGCCATTGGGACCGAGGTTGTCGCCAAAGGGCCGGTTCAGCGCACCGGGGATGTGGCCGGCCACCGGGTCCAGAGGCTCGATCTCGCCGCGAAAACGTGCCGGAGCGCGGGCATCCACCAGGGTCTGGGCGGGCTGGCCGAGGTGGGCGGCCACCGTTTTACCGTCGACCAACAGCGCCTTTTCCGGGCCGGGAAAAAAGATGGACTGGAAATGCGAGGGCTCTTCGCCGCGGTTGACCGCACCGCCAGCCGCCTGCCAGGCCTGCAGCCCGCCGTCGAGCACGGCCACCGCTTCGTGGCCGGCCCATTTGAGCATCCACCACAGGCGGCCGCAGTAGTTGGCGCCATTGCGGTCATAAACCACGGCCTGCATGTCGTTGCTGAAACCCACGCTGGACAGCCAGGTGGCAAATTTTTCGCGGTTCGGCAGCGGGTGGCGCCCGCCGGAAGCGGGCTGGTCCGCGCCGCTGTGCACGGTCAGCACGCCGTGGGCGCCGGGCACGCCGTGTTTGGCGCTCAGGTCGGAGTCCAGGTTGGCATAGACCGCGCCCGGTATGTGCGCCTGCAGGTACAGCTGTTTGCCAGCCTGTGGCTGCATCAGGTCAAAGCTGCAGTCAAAGATCCGGCAGGGCTGGTGGCTGGCCATCAGCGCCTGCAACTGTCCGGCTGAAATCAGGGTGGTGTACATGGCGGCTCCGGTTGAAAATAAGCCCGTGAAATCGATTCAGTGTTCTTCGGCAGGCGCGCCCGGCGCGGCCCGGGCACGAAGCACGGTGGCGGCGATGCCGCTGGCCACGATCAGCGCCATGCCGGCCCAGCCCAGCAGGGGAATCTGGTCGCCAAACAGCACCAGGCTGTAGATCGCGCCAAATACGATACCGGAGTATTGCAAATTTGCCACGACCAGCGTGGCGCTGCGGGTTTTCGCCATGCTGTAGGCCCGCGTCATGCACAGCTGGCCCAGCGAGGCCAGCACGCCCAGCGGCAGCAGCCACAGCGCCGGCTTCCAGTGCCATTCGGAAATGCCCGCCACCAGCATGCCCAGGCCGCCGGCGACGGCCGAACCGACGGCGAAATAAAACACCGTGCGGGTTTCGGGTTCGCCGACCCGTGCCAGCGCCATCACCTGCATGTAGGCAAAGGCGGCCAGCAGGCCGGACATCAGGCCGATCAGGCCGGCAAAGGCCTGGTTTTGCTCTATCGTTGGTCGCAGCATCATCACCACGCCGATAAAGCCGGTGATCACCGTCAAAACCAGTGGCCCCTGGCTGAAACCAGCCCCCGCGCCTGTCGCTTCGTGTGCCGCGCGGCCGCCGCGCGCCGGCAACAAGCCCATCAGCAGCGCGCCGCCGACCAGAAAGGTGGCGATCCAGACACTGCTCATGTAGTTCAGCGTCATCGCGGTGGCCAGGGGCAGGTGGGCGATGGCGTAAAACCAGGCGCCCAGCGAGATCACGCCGACCAGGCTGCGCCACATGTGCATGCCGGGATACCGGGTGGCCAGCGCCACGCCACGTGTGCGGGCCAGCGCCCACATGAAAAACATGCCCAGCAGTCCGCGGTAAAACACCAGCTCTGCGCTGTTGAAATACACCGAGGCGAACTTGACGCAGACTGCCATGGTGGCAAAGAAGAAGGCGGCGGCCAACATCCAGAGGGCTTGCATGGCGGAGCTCGTTGTTAGAAGTGAAAAGCGGTTGCAGTCCAGGCGATTCCTGCGGCAGCAGCTATCGAATTAATAGCGTTGGCTGCAGGGAGGAACCGCGTCAAAGCATTTGCGTGGTCTTGCTGGCGCCCATCTCGCGGCGGTACCACTCGTGAAAGTGCTGCATGCCGTCTTCCATCGGGCTCTGGTAGGGGCCGAACTCGTTGTCGCCGCGCTGCATCAGGGCTTTGCGGCCGGCGTCCATGCTCAGGGCAATCTCGTCGTCTTCGATGCAGGTCTCCATGTAGGCAGCCTGCTGCGCATCCATGAACTCGCGCTCGAAGGCGCAGATTTCCTCGGGGTAGAAAAACTCCACCACGTTCAGCGTCTTGTCCGGCCCCTGCGGGTGCAGGGTGCTGACCACCAGGGCGTGCGGATACCACTCGACCATCACATTGGGGTAATAGGTCAGCCAGATCGCGCCGTACTTGGGCGGCACGCCCTTGCGGTACTGCAGCACCACGTCGTGCCATTTCTTGTAGACGTCGGTGCCCGGCTTGCCGAGCTTGTCGGATACACCGACGGTTTGCACCGAGTAATTTGGCGTCAGTTCCCAGCGCAGGTCGTCGGTGGTCACGAAAGCGCCCAGGCCGGGGTGGTAGGGGCCGACGTGGTAGTCCTCGAGATAGACCTCGATGAAGGTCTTCCAGTTGTAATTGCACTCGTGCAGGGTGATCCGGTCGAGCTGGTAGCCGGAAAAATCGAGGTCGGGCATGGCGCCCAGCGGCGCCATCTCTGCGGCGATGTCGCGGCCGTTGTCCTCAAACACCAGGCCGTTCCAGCTGCTGGTCTGGTAGCGGTTCAGGTTCAGGCAGGGGTCGACCTCGAAATGCGGCGCCCCGATCAGCTCGCCGTTGGTGTTGTAGGTCCAGCGGTGCAGCGGGCAGACGATGTTGCTGCCGGTGTTGCCGCGGCCCTGCAGCATGGTGGACTGGCGGTGCCGGCAGACGTTGGAGATCAGCTCGACCCCGGTGGCATTGCGCACCAGGGCCCGGCCGCCGAGCTCCTGGGGCAGGGCGTAGTAGTCGCCCAGATTCGGCACCGAGAGCTCGTGCCCCACGTAACGCGGGCCGCGGGCAAACAGCTTTTGCTGCTCCCGCTGGTACAGGCCGGCGTCAAAGTAGCTGGAAACGGGAAGCTGGCTGGTGGCCTGCAGGAGACGGAGGCTTAGATCAGACATGCAATTTCCGAAACAGGCAGTTTCGGGGGTGGATGAAGGGGCAGACAACCCTGTCAGGCAGGCGGGGCGTCAAGGCGTGAAGCCTGTCGATTGTACCGTGCAGGTCCCGCCTTGTGCCGCTGCGGACCTGCCGTGAAAGTCTGTATCACCCCATAAACAGGTGGCCGGGCACACGGACAATGCCGGCAGGGCGGAAAATGGCGCACAACGGCCTAAAATCAGTCCTCCAACCAAATACCCATGGCCAAAACTTCCTCCTCCCCCGTCCCCGCCACACCCGCCAGTTACGAAGCTGCGCTGGAAGAACTCGAAACCCTGGTGGCCCGCCTCGAATCCGGCCAGTTGCCGCTGGACCAGCTGCTCACCGGCTACCAGCGCGGCGCCGAACTGCTCAAGTTCTGCCGCAGCAAGCTCGAGGCCGTGGAGAACCAGATCAAGGTGCTGGAAGGCAACGAGATCAAGCCCTGGAACCAAGAGTAAGCCCATTGACTGAGTACACACATTTTGTGCTGGGCGCCTGGAGCACCCGCCACCTCGCCGCCGTTGAGCGGGCCCTGAGCCGCTGGGTGGCCCCTCCCGTACCCAGGCCCGCACCGGCCGGCCTGGGCGACGCCATGCGTTACGCGGTGCTCGATGGCGGCAAACGGCTGCGTCCCCTGCTCGTCATGGCGGCCTGCGAGGCGGTCGACGGCAGTCCCGCTGCGGCGCTGCGTGTGGCCTGCGCGGTGGAGCTGATTCACGCGTATTCGTTGGTGCACGATGACATGCCCTGCATGGACAACGACATCCTGCGGCGCGGCAAGCCGACGGTGCATGTCAAATTCGGCCAGGCGCAGGCCCTGCTGGCCGGCGATGCGCTGCAGGCGCTGGCCTTTGAGCTGCTGACGCCGGAAGACGACTCCATCGAGGCCGCGACGCAGGCGACCCTGTGTCGCATGTTGGCCCAGGCTGCGGGCTACCAGGGCATGGCCGGTGGACAGGCCATCGACCTGGCCAGTGTCGGCAAGGCGCTGAGCTCGGCTGAGCTGCACGACATGCACCGGCTCAAGACCGGCGCCCTGCTGCAGGCGAGCGTGATGATGGGCGCCGCCTGCGGTGCCGCCACGGCCGTGGCTCAAAACGCGCTGTGCGACTACGGTGCCGCCGTGGGGCTGGCTTTCCAGGTGGTGGATGACATCCTGGACGTCACAGCCGATTCGGCCACACTGGGCAAGACCGCGGGCAAGGATGCCGCCCAGGACAAGCCCACCTTTGTGTCGCTGATGGGCCTGCCGGCTTCGCGCAATTACGCGCAGGAGTTGCTGTCCCAGGCGCATCACAGCCTGAAGGTCAGCGAACTCAGGCACACCGCCGCGCTCAGCGCGCTGGCCGACATGCTGGTCAACCGAACGACTTGAGCACAGACTTGAGAAAAGAAGCGACTGGCCTCTCCAGGAAACGAGACATCAGAAACAAGACACCACGATGTACCCACTGCTAGAAACCATCAACAGCCCCGCAGACCTGCGCCTGCTGCCGCGTCCCCAGCTCAGGACGCTGGCCGACGAATTGCGCGCCTATGTGCTGCACAGTGTGTCGCAGACCGGCGGACACCTGAGCTCCAACCTGGGCACGGTCGAACTCACGGTGGCGCTGCACTATGTGTTCAACACCCCCGAGGACCGGCTGGTCTGGGACGTGGGCCACCAGACCTACCCGCACAAGATCCTGACCGGACGGCGCGACCGCATGGCCAGCCTGCGCCAGTTCGGCGGCCTCAGCGGCTTTCCGCGGCGTGACGAAAGCGAATACGACACGTTTGGCACCGCGCATTCATCGACCTCGATTTCTGCCGCCTTGGGCATGGCGATGGCGGCCAAACAAAAGGGTGAGGACCGCCATGCGGTGGCCATCATCGGTGACGGCGCCATGAGTGCCGGCATGGCCTTCGAGGCGCTCAACAATGCCGGTGTCTGCGACTGCAACCTGCTGGTGATCCTCAACGACAACGACATGAGCATCAGCCCGCCGGTCGGCGCCCTCAACCGTTACCTGGCGCAGCTCATGAGCGGGCAGTTTTATGCCTCGGCCAAAAACGTCGGCAAGCAGGTGCTCAAGGTCGCGCCGCCGCTGTTCGAGCTGGCCAAGCGGCTGGAGACCCACGCCAAGGGCATGGTGGTGCCGGCCACGCTGTTCGAAAATTTCGGCTTCAACTACATCGGCCCCATCGACGGCCACGACCTCGACTCGCTGATCCCCACGCTGGAAAACATCAAGCATCTCCAGGGCCCGCAGTTCCTGCATGTGGTGACCAAAAAAGGCCAGGGCTACAAACTCGCCGAGGCCGACCCGGTGGCCTACCATGGTCCGGGCAAGTTCGATCCGGCCATGGGACTGCAAAAGTCCGCGGCACCGGCGAAACAGACTTTCACCCAGGTGTTCGGCCACTGGCTGTGCGACATGGCAGAGAAGGACAACCGGCTGGTCGGCATCACGCCGGCCATGCGCGAGGGCTCGGGCATGGTCGAGTTCCACCGGCGGTTCCCCGACCGTTATTACGACGTCGGCATCGCCGAGCAGCATGCGGTCACGTTTGCCGCGGGCATGGCCTGTGAAGGGCTCAAGCCGGTGGTGGCGATTTATTCGACCTTTTTGCAGCGCGGTTATGACCAGCTGATCCACGATGTGGCGCTGCAGAATCTGCCGGTGGTGTTCGCCCTCGACCGCGCCGGTCTGGTGGGCGCCGACGGCGCCACCCATGCGGGCGCCTACGACATCGCCTACCTGCGCTGCATTCCCAACATGAGTGTGGCCTGCCCGGCCGATGAAAATGAGTGCCGCATGCTGCTGAGCAGCGCGTACGAACAGAACCATCCGGTGGCCGTGCGTTACCCGCGCGGCGCCGGTGCCGGGGTAGCAACACAGGCCCATCTCGATGCCTTGCCCTTTGGCAAGGGCGAGTTGCGCCGCCAGGGCACGGGCGTGGCGATTCTGGCTTTTGGCACCTTGCTGCATCCGGCCCTCGAAGCTGCCGAAAAACTCGGCGCCACGGTCGTCAACATGCGCTGGGCCAAGCCGCTCGACACCGGATTGCTGCTGCAGGTGGCGGCCAGCCACGAGGCCCTGGTCACGGTGGAAGAAGGTTCGATCATGGGCGGTGCCGGCAGTGCCGTGGCAGAGGCGCTGGCGGCTGCGGGCGTCGTCAAGCCCTTGCTGCACCTGGGACTGCGCGATGAATTCACCGAGCACGGCGACCCGGCCAGGCTGCTGGCCCTGCAGGGGCTGGACGCGGCCGGCATCGGGCAGGCCATCGTCACGCGTTTTGGCATCCTGCCCGCACCGGCCCAGCCGGCCAAGCGCACGCTCAAATCCGTGGCATGACAGCGCCCATGAACAGCGCGCCCGGCCTTTCGGCGGGGCCATCGGCCATGCCCGATGTGCAGGGCCGGGCCGACCTGCGCCGCCTGCCCATCCAGCGCGTCGGCATCACCTCGCTGCGTTACCCCTTGAGTGTGGTGGTGGCGGGCAAGGCGCAGCCGACGGTGGGGACGTGGACACTCGATGTGGGCCTGCGCGCCGACCAGAAGGGCGCGCACATGTCGCGCCTGATCGCCTGGCTGGATGCGCTGACGCTGCGCGGCGAGGCCCTGACTGCAGACTCGCTGCGCGCCGACATGGCGGGCATGCTCCGCCTGCTGGAAGCCGATGACGGCCACATTGAAGTGAAGTTTCCGTTTTTCATCCGGAAGTCGGCACCGGTCAGCGGGCAGCAAAGCCTGATGGAATACGACGGCGCCTGGCTGGCCCGGCGCCAGGGCGGCGCAACCTGCATCAGCATGCAGGCCACGGTGCCGGTCAAGTCGCTGTGTCCGTGTTCCAAGGAGGTCAGCGACGACGGCGCGCACAACCAGCGTTCGCACATCAAGCTGCTCGCCGGGATCACCGAGGCGATGGACTGGAGCGAATTGGTCCGTTTTGCCGAGGACAACGCGTCCTGCGAGCTCTGGGGTCTGCTCAAACGCCCCGACGAAAAATGGGTGACCGAGCGGGCCTATGCCAACCCCAAGTTTGTCGAGGACCTGATTCGCGACGTGGCGCTGGCGCTCGATGCCGACGCCCGCATCGCCGGCTACCGGGTCGAGGTCACCAACTTCGAGTCGATCCACGCCCACGACGCCTATGCGGTGATCGAACGCGGCATCGCTTGAACGCTTGCACGACCGGTTACCCTCTGATTTTCATTCCTGACAGGAGCCTGAAGACCTGCGATGTGAGAGGTGTTTTGACGGGATAACCCCCGATGGCCAGGCTTCCCCGTTTTCTACAATAAGCATGCATACAGATTGGGCCGCATGGAGCGGCGCTGTCCAAGAACCAACCGTTTTATCAACTCCCGGAGTCTTTTCAATGGATCGTCGTTCCCTCATCAAACATGCCGGCATCGCCGGTGTGCTTGCCGCTGGTGTTGCACCGGCCGTACACGCCCAGGCTGCCATCCGCTGGCGCCTCGCATCGAGCTTTCCCAAGTCGCTGGACACGGTGTTCGGCGGTGCAGAGACCTTTGCCAAAAAGGTCAACGAAATGAGCGGCGGGAAATTCGTGATTTCCACGCACGCAGCCGGCGAGTTGATGCCTGCTTTCGGCGTGGTCGATGGCGTGCAGAACGGAACGGTCGAGATGGCCCACACCGCGGCCTACTATTTCTTCGGCAAGGACGACGCTTTCACGCTGAGCTGCTCGATTCCCTTTGGACTGAACAGCCGCCAGATGACCGCCTGGATGTACGAGGGCAATGGCCTGAAGCTGACGCGCGAGTTCTACGCCAAGTACAACATCATGAACTTCCCGGGCGGCAACACCGGCGCGCAAATGGGCGGCTGGTATCGCAAGGAGATCAAGTCGGTTGCCGACATGAAGGGCCTGAAATTCCGCGTGGGCGGTTTTGCCGGCAAGGTGCTCGAGCGCATGGGCGTGGTGCCGCAGAACATTCCGGCCGGCGAGATCTACCAGGCGCTCGAAAAAGGCACGCTGGATGCTGCCGAGTGGATTGGGCCCTATGACGACCAGAAACTGGGTTTCAACAAGGTGGCACCTTATTACTACTACCCCGCCTGGTGGGAAGGTGGTCCGCAGCTGGAGTTTTTCATCAACACCAAGGCTTACGAAGCCCTGTCGCCCGAAAACAAGGCGATTGTGACCGCGGCTTCCGCCTACGCCCACACCGAACTGCAGGCCAAGTACGACGCCAAGAACCCGACGGCCCTGAAGCAGCTGGTGGCCTCGAAAACAAAGGTCTTGCCCTTCCCCAAGGACATCATGGATCGTGCCTACAAGGAGTCCATGGCCCTGTACGCCGAAATCAGCGACAAGAATCCGGCCTGGAAAAAAATCTACGATGATTTCTCCAGCTTCCGGCGCGACCAGAATCTCTGGTTCCGTTTCACCGAAGCGCGTTTCGACAGCTTCATGCAGGCGCAGAAACTGTAAACCGCCACGGCCGGCCAGACAGGGCGCCACTCCCCATGCGGGGGTTGGCGCCCTGTTGCGTTTCTCCATCAGGTGAAGCCCGGAGGGGGTAACTCCCAATAGTTATGGCGTTGCCTCCTCCTAGACTCGCGGGGTGTCACTAATCCTTTTAATCTATCAATAACCGAGGAGTTTGCTCATGGATCGTCGTTCGCTTATCAAAAATGCCGGCATTGCCGGTGTCCTGGCTGCTGGCGTAGCGCCCGCCGTCCAGGCCCAGGGTGCCACCATCCGCTGGCGCCTGGCATCGAGCTTCCCGAAATCGCTGGACACCATTTTTGGTGGCGCTGAGACTTTTGCCAAAAAAGTTGGCGAAATGAGCGGTGGCAAATTCACCATTTCGACCCATGCTGCCGGCGAGTTGATGCCTGCGTTCGGCGTGGTCGATGGCGTGCAGAACGGCACGGTCGAAGTTGCGCATACCGCGCCGTATTACTTTTTCGGCAAGGACGAGACCTTTGCCCTCGGTTGCGCCATTCCCTTCGGCCTGAACAGCCGCCAGATGACCGCCTGGATGTACGAGGGCAACGGCATGAAGCTGATGCGCGAGTTCTATGCCAAGTACAACATCGTGAATTTCCCGGCCGGCAACACGGGTTGCCAGATGGGCGGCTGGTACCGCAAGGAGATCAAGTCGGTCAAGGACATGAAGGGCCTGAAGATGCGCATCGGCGGCTTCGGTGGCAAGGTGCTTGAACGCATGGGCTCCGTGCCGCAAAACATTCCTGGTGGCGAAATTTACCAGGCGCTGGAAAAAGGCACGATTGATGCAGCCGAGTGGGTCGGTCCTTATGACGACCAGAAGCTGGGCTTCAACAAGGTCGCTCCGTTTTATTACTACCCCGGCTGGTGGGAGGGTGGTCCCCAGCTCGACGTGTTCGTCAACAACAAGGCTTACGAGGGCCTGTCTGCAGAGAACAAGGCGATTGTTGAAGCCGCTGCCGCCTACGCCCACGTCGAAATGCAGGCCAAGTACGATGCCAAGAACCCGACCGCGCTGAAGCAACTGGTGGGCGGCAAGACCAAGGTCCTGCCTTTCCCCAAGGATGTGCTGGACCTGGCCTTCAAGGAGTCCATGGCCCTGTATGCCGAGATCAGCGCCAGGAACCCGTCCTGGAAAAAAGTGTACGACGACTACGCCAACTTCCGCCGCGACCAGAACCTCTGGTTCCGCTTCACCGAAGCGCGCTTCGACAACTTCATGCAATCCCAGAAGCTGTAAACCGCTTCCGGGTTTACTGTCCAAAGCCCCGCTCTGCGGGGCTTTTTTTCGCCTGTCTGAGACCGCCCGTCTTGACCGCCGACGTTCGGCGCTTGCCTGAGGGTTGCAACTGCCCTGTCAGGCGCACCACGGCTCCGCGCATCGACGCCAGGGCGGGGCGAAGCAGGTCAGGCTGCCTTGCAAACGTTTGCGGCCATCCGGGCAGTCTGTGGGGGGGCACGGAAAAAAGAAAGCCCCGGCATGCCGGGGCTTGATCTATGGCGCGTCCTCCAAAGGGTTGCGCCTGGCCCTGCGGCCTATTTTTTCTTGTCCTTGTCCATGGAGTCCTGCATGGCTTTCATCGGGTCGTCGTCAGCGAGCTTCTGCTCGGCGGCAGCTTCCGCGGCGCTGCCTGGGACAGGCACGGCTTCCACCGGCTCTTCCTGAACCTGCAGGATGACTTTGTCGAGATCGATTTTCTCGACCTTGTCGAGACCGCTGGACACAATGCCCGGGAAGGCAATGATCAGGCCGACCATGACCACCTGGATCAGCACAAAGGGCACGGCACCCCAGTAGATCTGCATGGTGGTGACCGGCTGGATCAGCTTCTTGGTGACCTTGTCGGTGTATTCCTTGATGGGCGCGACGCTGCGCAGGTAGAACAGCGCAAAACCGAAGGGTGGGTGCATGAAGGAGGTCTGCATGTTCACCGCCAGCAGCACGCCGAACCAGATCAGGTCGATGCCCAGTTTCTCGGCCACCGGTGCCAGCAGCGGCACCACGATGAAGGACAGCTCGAAGAAGTCCAGGAAAAAGGCCAGGAAGAAGATCAGCACGTTGACCACGATCAGGAAGCCGGTCTGGCCGCCGGGCAGGCCGCTGAGCAGGTGTTCGACCCATTTCGGCCCGTCCACGCCCTGGAACACCAGGCTGAAAATGGTCGAACCGATCAGGATGAAGACGACAAAACACGACAGCTTGGTGGTGGTGTTGAGCGCCTGCTTGAGCAGGGACAAGCTCAGGCGGCGGCGCGCAAACGCCATGATCAGCGCGCCCAGCGCACCCATGGCGCCGCCTTCGGTGGGCGTGGCGATGCCGAGGAAAATCGTGCCCAGCACCAGGAAAATCAGCAGCAGCGGCGGGATCAGTACAAAGGTTACACGCTCGGCCATGCGCGACAACAGGCCCAGGCGGGTGACCTTGTTGACCACGGCGATCACGAAGGCCAGGATCACACCCAGGCACATGGACACCACAATGGTTTCATCGAGCGGCACCGAGGTGACGGTTTCGCCTTTCCACCAGGTCTGCACCTGGGCGTAATTTTTGGCAAAGTAGACGGCACTGCCGGCGGAGGCAATGGTCAGCAGCAGCAGCGACAGCAGGCCGGCCTTGCCGTTGTCCTCGCGGATGGTGCGCGCTTCGGCCGGCAGGGCGGGAACCCACTGCGGCTTGATGAAGGCCAGAACAAACACGTAGCCGACATACATGCCGGTCAGGATGAAGCCGGGTACGAACGCGCCCTTGTACATGTCGCCGACGCTGCGACCCAGCTGGTCGGCCAGGATAATCAGCACTAGCGAGGGCGGAATGATTTGCGCCAGGGTGCCGGAAGCGGCAATTACCCCCGAGGCCAGGCGCCGGTCGTAACCGTAGCGCAGCATGATGGGCAGCGAAATCAGGCCCATGGAGATCACCGATGCCGCGACCACGCCGGTGGTCGCGGCCAGCAGGGCGCCGACCAGGATCACCGCGATGGCCAGGCCGCCGCGCAGCGGGCCAAAGAGCTGGCCAATGGTGTCCAGCAGATCCTCGGCCATGCCGCTGCGCTCGAGCACCAGGCCCATCAGCGTGAAGAACGGGATGGCCAGCAAGGTGTCGTTCTGCATGATGCCGAACAGCCGCAGCGGCAGGGCCTGCATCAGGGCTTCGGGCAAGACGCCGAGTTCGACGCCAATGAATCCGAAAAACAGTCCGCAGGCGCCGAGGCTGAAGGCCACCGGAAAGCCCATCAGCAGGAAGACGATCAGCCCCATGAACATGATGGGGGCGAGGTTGGCGATAAAAAATTCCATGATGGTGTTCCCGGTCAGCCGACAGTTTTGGACTCGGCGAGGCGGCGTATCGCCTCGGCCAGCTCTTCTTCGGCGGTCTTCTCGACCTTCTTGGCAGTCGGATCGTCAATCAGGCCCTTCAGGAAGGCGATGCGCTTGATCAGTTCAGACCAGCCCTGCAGCATCAGCAGGCCGAAACCCAGCGGGATCATGGCGTACACCGGCCAGCGGATCAGCCCGCCCGCGTTACCCGAAACTTCCCCGGAGCGGTAGCCCTGCAGGAAAAACGGAATGCCGTAATACAGGATGGTCAGGCACACAGGGGTCAGGAAAACAGAAAAGCCGATGATGTCGACCCAGATTTGCCCGCGTTTTGACAGTTTGCTGGAGACGACATCGATCTTGACGTGTTCGCCGTGGAGCAGGGTGTAGCCCGCGGCGAGCAGGAAGGCGGCTGCAAACAGGTACCACTGCACCTCGAGGTAGGCGTTCGAACTCATGTTGAATACCTTGCGGATCACGGCATTGACCGCGCTGATGACGGTGGAGGCAAGGATCAGCCAGATCACGTATTTGCCGATCTGGGCATTGACCCAATCCACGGCATTGGAAAACTTCAGTAAGGCGCGCATTTTGTCTCCAGGAAAAAAGAATCCACGCATAAAAATCATCCGGCAGGCCTTCTGGGGAAAGGCGTGCCGGATACTGGTTGGCGCGGGTGGAATTCTATAGAGGACTATAGAAGCCAAGCTGACAGCTTCGTGACGGTGTTATCCCGTAGCGCCGGCTGTTTGGCATGCCCGGGGCTTACCCCAAAAAGGTGCGCCGTGCGGCGGTCAGGCCGGGTTTCAGAGGACCTGTACGCCGCTGCCTTCCAGCATGCGGCCTATGACACGGGCTTCCGAAAAGCCCTGGCTGTGGAAGCAGGCCAGAACCTCGCTGGCGATGTCCGGTGCGCAGGACACCAGGAGGCCACCGCTGGTTTGCGGGTCGGACAGCAGGGCCTGCTGTGCCGCACCCAGGCCCGCCGGCAGCCGCACTTCATGGCCATACGCGGCCCAATTGCGGCCCGAGGCGCCCGTGACCATGCCACGCCCCGCCAGGTCCAGCACGCCGGGCAGCAGCGGAATGCTGTCCATCTGCAACTCCATCTTCAGTTTTGCGCCGCGCGCCAGCTCCAGCCCGTGGCCGAGCAGTCCGAAGCCGGTGATGTCGGTCAGGGCATGGACACCCTCCATTTTTGCCAGTGTGATGCCCGGTTTGTTGAGCTGGGTGGTGACGGCAATCATGCGGGCATACCCCTGGGCGTCGAGTGCTTCTTTCTTGAGCGCGGCCGACAGGATGCCGACGCCCAGCGGTTTGCCCAGGATCAGCACATCGCCCGCGCGGGCGCCCGAATTTTTCTTGACCCGCGAGGGATGGACCAGGCCCATCACCACCAGGCCGTAAATCGGCTCGACCGAATCAATCGTGTGGCCGCCGGCAATCGGAATGCCGGCGTCGCGGCAGACATCCTGGCCGCCGCGCAGGATGGCGCCTATGGTTTCCAGCGGCAGCACGTTGATCGGCATGCCCACCAGTCCCAGCGCCATGATGGGTGTGCCGCCCATGGCGTAGACGTCGCTGATCGCGTTGGTCGCGGCGATGCGGCCAAAGTCGTAGGGGTCGTCCACGATGGGCATGAAGAAGTCGGTGGTGGCAATCAGCGCCTGCTCGTCGTTGAGCTGGTAGACGGCGGCGTCGTCCGCGGTTTCGATGCCGACCAGCAATTGCGGCGGGATGTTGAGGCCCGGCATGTTGCTGGAGTTCTTGAGGATTTCACTGAGCACGCCCGGGGCGATCTTGCAGCCGCAGCCGCCGCCATGGGACAGGCTGGTCAGGCGGGGAGGGGCGACGGGTATGCGTGGATCGGGTGCATTCATGGGGTGGGTTTCCTGGGCGGTGCGGCAGACAATGCGCTGAGCACCAAGTTTAAGACAAGGCGTTTTTCCGCTTCGGGGTCGAACAGGTGGGCGCGCTCGCTGCATTGTTTTTCGAGCAGGGCCAGAAAACCTGCATCGGTGGCGCAGCGCAGCAGGAGCGCCGCCAGCGCAGCGTCGTCACCCACGGGAAAATAGCCCGCATAAGCGGCGCCCAGCATGCCGATGTTGCCGTTGATTTTTGATGCCAGTACCGGCGTGCCGGACTGGACGGCCTGCAAGATGACCTGGGCGCCGCCTTCCATGCGCGAGCTGTTGACCAGCACGTGCGCCTGTTTGATGTGCTGGCGGGTTGTTGCCTGGGGCAGACCGCCCAGCCAGCGGTAGCCGGGGATGGAGGCCTGCGCCGTCCGCACGGCCAGCGCGAGATCCGGTGTGAGTGCGTCCCCGATGTGGTCAAACAGCAGGCGTACTGGCGGGCTTGCGGTTCCCGGGGCCAGCCGCGCTGCCGCCCGTATCCAGGTCAGCGGGTCTTTTTCCTCCCGCAGGTGGCCGACCATCAGGGCGCGAAAGTGCCGCACCGGTTTGACGGCAGGCTTCAAGGCGCGCGCCGACTGGTAAATCACGCGGGCCTTGTGGCGCAGGGCGGCGGGCAGCGCCTGCAGGCCGGCCTCCTGCAGCACCACCAGATGTGTGGCCAGCGCCAGCGATTGCTGCGCGCTGGTGTCCGTAAGGATGTCGCGGTACAGGTCGGTGCCCGTCAAAATGAGAATCAGTGGTTTGCCGGGGCACTGCCGCGCCCAGGCTGCGATGGAAGGCGCCGAGCGGCGTGCATGCAGCGCGATCAGGGCATCGGCCTCGGCCGAAGGGGTCGATTCCGGCCACTGCGCCCGCAGGCGGGTGGCACAGTGGCCCGCCAGGCATTGTGCCCAGCGCCTGGCGGTGTGCCAGTTGCCGTTGTTGGCATCGGCCAGGGCCGGGCTGACCAGCACCACGGTTTTTGTTTCGGACACGTTGCCCATGGACCACCTTGTTTCGCGAGCCGGAGAGCTCCCCTCGCAGCAAGGTTAACAGGCCTCAGGCCGGCCCGTCTTCGGCATCTTTGGCCGCCGTGAGTTCGCCCTTCTTTGCGTCGTAGACAAACTGTTTCCTGGCAAGCGCCGGCTGGTAGTTGAGCATGTCGATCAAGAAGCTCAGGGCGCCGAGGTTGTTGCCGAGGCAGTCAAATGTCCCGGCCGCGAGAAGCTGCTGTCCGTCGACATCGGCGTGCAGCATCTGGTCGACGAGTTCGCGCATGTGCACCACCGCCAGCGGGGCCTGGTCCAGCCCCAGCAGGGCCAACACGCCGCGCATCTGCCCCAGTTGCCCGGGCACCGCGCTCAACACCGTCTTGTCCTGGGGCGCACGGGAAAAATTGTCCAGCGATTTTTCCAGATCACCGAGCGTCACCCGCAGTTCAACCACCAGGGTCGCCATGGTTTGTTTGTCGCTGACCCGCCGGTAAAGCTCTTCCATCCAGGGCTCCAGCGGCTGTGACGGCCCACCGGCCTGGGCCGCGGCTAGCCGTTCGGCGAGCCGGGCCGTGCGGGCGGTCAGTTGGGGGTCACTGGGGTCGAGATCGTCAAAAGCGACTTCGAGGTACAACACGGCCGTCGCCACTTCCAGCGCCAGTTCGGGGCTGGGCACCTGGCCTGAGCGTGCGGTCGTCTCGATCACCCGCGCCAGCACGCGCGCCAGCGGCTCGCTGGGCGGGTGCATTTTGACCAGGGAGTCCGTGACCAGGCTGAACTGATCGTTCATGGTCTTGAACCGGGTGAGGTCGCCCGAGCTCACCCATGACCAAGTGTCCTTGGCTGAACTGATCCGCTTGCGGGCCTGGGCGATCAGCGCCGGGGCGAAGCGCCCGAACTGGATGGCCTCGTAGTCGATGGGCTGAAAGCGGTCCAGGCCATAACTTGCACGGACGGCCGACAGCACCGGGGCATCCGTGGTGTTCTTGGGCACCGCCTGGGTGCAGAGAAAGAGCAAATCCTGCGCCAGCCTTTCCGACGCACGGACGTTGCCCCGCGCCAGGGCCGCATACTGCAGCAGGATGCGCAAAACAGCCCTTTTGGCATACACATCCACTTTCAGCAGGCCTTGTGCGAGGGCTTCAAAAAAGCCGGCCGCCAGTTTCCAGAAGGCCCTGGGTTCACTGTCCGTTTCCGCCCGCGCGAAGCCCAGGCACATGTCGCACAGGTGTTGGGCCGCCTCGGGATGGCTGCTCCGGACGAGTTTCAGTGTCCACCGGTCCAGCAGTTCCCGGCTGGCGTCGCCGTAGGCCAGGGGAGGGGCGCCGGACGCCAGCTCCGGCTCAATCCAGTGCCACGCAAAGGCCCAGAGGTCTGCCGGATGGATGCGGTCCGCGCCGACCAGGCCCTGGACATCGCGGTACTGGGGGAACAGCGACACGGCCGAAGCTGGTTTGCCCGCCAGCACATCCTCGAGGTAAGCGGTCAGGGCAAAACCGGCCAGTTCGACCTTGTTGACGGCCTCCGGGGTGCATTGACCGGGTGTCTGGACAAACTTCTGCACCGCGGCCTCCATCGCCCGCAGCACCAGTGCCGGCGCACTCAAACCGACCATCTCCAGCGCGCCCACCGCCTGATGCAGCTGCTGGCGGGCGATGCGCAACTGGCTCGCATCAAGCGCGGCAAGCTCAGCGTCCTGCGCCACTTCGGCTTCCCGCACAAAACGTTTCAGCGCCTTGCTCGAACTGTCCAGTGATTTTCCGAGTTCATCCAGGACCCAGGCCAGTGGACTCATGTCCATGATGCTCAGGTCGAGATCTTCTGGGGAGGCATTCAGCTCGTTGGATGGCATAAATGGCGGACCGGTTGATGGATCTGATTCACACGCGAAGGCAAAGGAGGAACCCGGCAAGCGGCCTTGCCTTGATAGAAAAACCATCGAAGTCTATCCCGACTGTGCCGAACCGGTGATGGGCGGGGTGACGACCGGTCGGGAAAAGCGCTTGACTGGTCGACGCCAGGTCCTCTCCAGCCGGATTTTCACCGGCGCGCAGGCGGCTTGCCGCTGTCCCTGGCGGTCGCAGGTCTGCTATTCTGGGTTCCCCATGCGCGGTGCGCCGCTTGCCAGGGTTGGCATGCTGCAGCCGGCTTACCAGGACGACGGTTTTGGCTTCAGATCCGCTACCCCCTTCATCACCCCATTTGTCTGCTGCCCACGCAGCCGGCCTGATTGACTCGCCCTTGATGCGCAGCGCCGGACGGGATGCCCTGTCGCTGGCCCTGATGGATGCGCGCAACCATACCTTGCGCCTGTTTGGCCAGTACCAGCAGGCGCTGGAGTCCGTCAACTTTGCGGTGCCCGAGTTGACGGTCCTCAATCCTCCGCTGTGGGAGCTCGGGCATATCGGCTGGTTTCAGGAGTGGTGGATCGGGCGCAACATGCAGCGCGCCCGGGGTGACCGCTGCGAGCCCGCGCATGCGCGGCTGGCCTCCATCGAACCGGGCGCCGACCGCTGGTGGGACTCGGCCAACGTGCCGCACCACCAGCGCTGGACACTGGATCTTCCCCCGGTCGCGAGTTGCCGTGCCTATTTGCTCGACACGCTGGAAAGCACGCTGGAGCTGCTGGAGAAAACCGGGGAGGACGATGATGCGCTCTATTTTTTCCGCCTCTGCCTGTTCCACGAGGACATGCATGGCGAAGCCCTGAGCTACACCGCGCAGACATTGAGCCTGGGCCTGGACAAGGCGCTGCTGCAGGCCTTCACGCCACCCACCATGACCCTGCGCGAGCCCTTGCTGGTGCCGGCCACCGTCTGGACGCTCGGCAGCGCCGTGGCGCCGGGATTCGTGTTCGACAACGAGCTGGCCCAACACACGGTCAGCGTGCCCGAGTTCGAGATCGACGCCCAGCCGGTGAGTTGGGCGCAGTTCGTCGAATTTGTCGATGACGGCGGCTACGACCAGCCCGAGTTCTGGCAGCGCGAAGGCTGGGACTGGCTGCAGGCCACGGCGAGCCGTGAAGGACGGCGCGGCCCGCGTTATGTCGAGCAGATCGGTGTGGCCAGCGGCGCGGTGATGCAAACCCGCTTTGGCAAGCCGATGCGCATGCTGGGGAACCAACCGGCCATGCACATGAGCTGGTGGGAAGCCGACGCCTGGTGCCGCTGGGCCGGGCGCCGTTTGCCGGCCGAGGTCGAGTGGGAGGTGGCGGCGCACACGGCCGCGCGGCGCGGGTTTCGCTGGGGCGATGTGTGGGAGTGGATGGGCAGCACCTTCCGGCCCTACCCGGGTTTTGTGCCCGGTCCCTATGCCGATTATTCGCAGCCTTGGTTCGGTACGCACAAGGTGCTGCGCGGCGGTTCCTTTGCGACCCGCGCCCGCATGAAGTCTCCGAAGTACCGCAACTTCTACCGGCCTGAGCGGGACGATATCTTCTGCGGGTTTCGCTCCTGCGCTCTGTAGTGCTATCTGTTTGATAGCTGGTGGCGATTTTTGGGTAAGGGCTGGAGGTGGATTTTATTGTTGGCCCGTACTGCTGGGCTTGTCGAGGCCTCTTTGATTCAACAGCCGGCGGTTTGCCAGCAAGCCGGGAGTCGCCCGCCGGGGCGAGACCCGGCCAGCAGGCAGACCCGCAGGCTGGAGAGACTCCAGAGTTTGCTATGAATTAAATAGCTACCAGCGCAAACGCACCAAGGGCCGGAGCTAAAAAACCTCAAGACCGGGAAACCTTCGCTTTCCGGTAATTCCACCACGGCAACATGGCCCGCAGCGACAGCACCTTGCCGCTCTGCGCGTGGTCGCCGCTGTAGCCGGGCAGTCCGGCCAGCGTCGTCTGCCAGTCGCTGCTCTGCAACTCTTTCAGCAGCGCCTGCACCTGTGGCTGCGGCAGTTCGGACTTCAGGCAGACCAGGTGGTAACGCTCCTGGATCAGCGGCACAAAACCGAGGTCTTTTTCACGCGCTGCGGCCTCGATGCCCAGGCCGGCATCGGCGGCGCCGCTGGTGATGGCCTGTGCGACCGCGCCGTGGGAGGGCTCCTGCGTGTTGTAGCCTTCGATGCCGTCCGCGTTCAGACCGGCCTGCGCCAGCAACTCGTCGAGCAGCACCCGCGTGCCGGTGCCTGCCGCGCGGTTGACATAACGGATGCCCGGCCGCTTCAGGTCGGCGATGCCGGTGATGGCCAGCGGGTTGTTCTTCGCCACCATCAGGCCCTGCTGGCGATGCGCGAAACCGATCAGCTTGTGCTGGCCGGGCTTGAGCAGGCTGCGGTAAGTCAGCGCCGCCACCGACTTGCTGTCCGGCTGTTCCAGGGTGTGAAAGCCGGCCATCATGCAACGACCGGCGTTGAGCGCCGCAATCGCGTCCACGCTGCCCATGAAACGGATGTCCAGGTGCAGGCCGTGCGCACTGGCCTGTTCGCGCAGTGCGCTCAGCGCGGCGTCGTGGCTGGCATACAGCGTGAGCACGTGGGCCTCATCGTCAAAGGCGGTGGAAAAAGCCCGTTCGATGTCGCCGCGCAGCGCTTCGATCTGCGGCGCCAGCCTGGCCTGGGCCTGGCGCTCGGCCCACAGCAGCTTTTCGCCAAATTCGGTGAGTTGGGCGCGCTGGCCCTTGTCCCAGACAATCAGCGGCCGCTGCAGGGTCAGCTCCCACTTTTTCAGCGCCCCCCAGACATGGCGGTAGGACAGATCGAGGGCGCGCGCCGCCTTCGAAATGGAGCCCTGTTCGCGCACGGCGTGCAGCAGGTCCATCAGCGGATTGCGGATCAGCGTGTCCTTGCTGCGCTCGGGCGTCAACAGGTAGGAGAGTTCGACTTTGTGCATGGGGTGGCAGGACGGTGTGCTGATTATGGGCGCAAGACCGGGCGCGTCTTCCTTATGCAATCGGCTTCATAGCTCGTGATTCCCGATGGTGATCCGCGGCCATCGCTTCTACGATAAGGTCACAACTTTTCTTTTGCATGAACACTTTCTCGGACAGCGCCGGCACGGCGTTCTCGCTCATCGTTTCCCTGGATCCCCTGTTGGCGAGCATCGTGCTCCGGTCGCTGGCAGTCAGCGCCTGTGCCTGTGCGATCGCCTGCAGCGTCGGGCTGCTGCTCGGAGCCTGGCTGGGCGTGGCACGCTTTCGCGGCCGCGGCATCCTCCTGACCGTGCTCAACACGCTGCTGGCCCTGCCGTCGGTGGTGGTCGGGCTGGTGGTTTACCTGCTGCTGTCGCGGTCCGGCCCGCTGGGTTTTCTCGGTTGGCTGTTTTCCTTCCAGGCCATGGTGCTGGCACAGGCCGTGCTGGTGCTGCCGGTGGTAACGGCGCTGGTGCGCCAGACGATTGAAGACGCCGACCGCCTGCACGGCGAACAGTTCCAGTCGCTGGGCGCGGGCAAGGGCATGCGCAGCCTGCTGCTGCTGTGGGACGAGCGTTATGCGCTGCTCACCGTGCTGATTGCCGCCTTCGGCCGCGCCATCTCCGAGGTCGGCGCGGTGATGGTGGTGGGCGGCAACATCGACGGCTTCACGCGGGTGATGACCACCGCGATAGCGCTGGAAACCAGCAAGGGCGACCTGCCGCTGGCGCTGGCGCTGGGCCTGCTGCTGCTGGCCGTGGTGCTGCTGCTCAATGTGCTGATCGCGCTGGTGCGACGCTGGCGCGAGCGGCTCGATGACGGCCTGCCCGAAACGGCCCAGCTGCTGGTGCCCGAGGCTGGAGCGGTCAAGCCATGAGTGCGCTGTTCGAACTGGAAGCGGTGGACGTGTACTTCGGCCAGACTCGCGCGCTGGCCGGGTGCGCACTCAGCATCCATGCCGGCGAACGGGTGGCCCTGGTGGGCGCCAACGGCAGCGGCAAAAGCACGCTGCTCAGAACCCTGCACGGGCTGGTCCCGCCGACGCGCGGCGCGGTGTCTTCAGACGCATCGGTGCGCCAGGCCATGTTGTTCCAGCGGCCCTACATGCTGCGCGCCAGTGCCCTGAACAATGTGGCGCTGGGCCTGTGGCTCAAGGCCGTGCCCTGGAAAACTGCCCAGACCCAGGCGCTGCAGGCGCTGGCGCGTGTCGGGCTGGCGGGCATTGCCCGCCGCAATGCCAAGGCCCTGTCAGGCGGGCAGCAGCAGCGGCTGGCGCTGGCGCGCGCCTGGGCCTTGCAGCCCCAGGTCCTGCTGCTCGACGAGCCCACCGCCAGCCTGGACCCTGGCGCCAAACGCGAGGTGGAGGCGCTGATGACCGAGTTTGCCGACGCTGGCATGACGCTGGTGTTCAGCAGCCACAACCTGGGCCAAGTCAAGCGCCTGGCCAGCCGCGTGATCTACCTCGAACACGGCCGGCTGTTGGCAGACCTGCCGGTTCATGACTTTTTCAACGGCCCGCTGCCGCTGGAAGCCGAGATGTTTGTCAAAGGAGAACTTGCATGACTCCCACCCCCATCCTGTTCCGCATAGTCAGGTGTTTCCGGGCCGCAGCCTTTGTACCCATTGCGCTGGCAGCTACGGTTTCAATAGCGCAGCCACACACCATCGTGATGGCCTCGACGACCTCGACCGAGCAGTCGGGCCTGTTCGGCACACTGCTGCCGGCCTTCAAACAGGTCAGCGGCATAGCCATCAAGGTGGTGGCCCTGGGCACCGGCCAGGCCATCGACATGGGCCGCCGCGGCGATGCCGACGTGCTGTTTGTGCACGACCAGGCGGCCGAGGAAAAAGTTGTTGCCGAAGGTTTTGCGATCAAACGTTACCCGGTCATGTACAACGACTTCGTGCTGGTCGGCCCGGTTGCCGATCCGGCGAAAACCAAAGGCAAGGACATTGTCGAAGCACTGAAAAAAATCAATGCGACCAACGCCCCCTTTGTCTCGCGCGGTGACAAGAGCGGCACCCATACCGCCGAGCTCCGTTACTGGAAAAATGCCGGCGTCGACAACCCGCAGTTTGCCGGCTACAAGGCCTGCGGCTGCGGCATGGGCCCGGCGCTGAACATCGCGGCCAGCTCGGGCGCCTACGTGATGGCCGACCGCGGCACCTGGCTGGCGTTCAAGAACCGCGCTGACCTGGCGGTGCTGGTGGAAGGCGATACACGCCTGTTCAACCAGTACGGCGTGATGGTGGTCAACCCTGCGAAACACCCGAAAGTCAAGGTGGCCGAGGCGCAGAAGTTTGTGGACTGGGTGATTTCGCCGGCCGGCCAGGCGGCGATTGCCAGCTACAAGATTGGCGGCGAGCAGCTGTTTTTTCCAAACGCCCCGCGCCAGTGAGCGAACGCGTGGACGCGATGCCAGGTTCTCCAATTCAAGCAGGGGCCGCGGAACCGGCTTCGCCGGGCCGCAGGCGCAGCGCCCCCTCGGGGGGCAGAGAGCTACACGAAGTGAGCGAACGTGGGGGCTACCTTAGTAACCCCAGCGCAAACGGCAGGCTGAACATGCCGAGCAGGGTCGACAAGGTGACCAGGCCGGCCACATAGGCGCCGTCGTAACCCATGCGGGCCGCCAGCACGTAACAGCTGGAGGCGGTGGGCAAAGCCGAAAACGCCAGCAGCACGGTGGTCTGCACCGGCGACAGGCGAAACACCCAGGACAGGCCCAGCGCAAGCAGCGGAATCAGCAGGTGGCGGATGACCAGCAGTGCCACCGCCAGGGTTTTGGCCCGGGCCAGCTGGCCGAACTGCAGGCCGGCGCCGGCAGCCATCAGGCCCAGCGCCAGCGAGGCCGCACCAATGCGGGTCACGGTGGGTTCCAGCCAGACCGGGATCTGGAAACCCGCCAGGTTGGCGGCCAGGCCGGTGGCGGTGGCGATGATCAGCGGGTTGCGCACCAGAGCCCCAAGGAAACCGCTGTTGGCGTGGCGCGCCATCGGCCAGACGGCGCCGACGTTGAACAGCGGCACGCAGACGCCAATCAGCACGGCAATCAGGAGCAGGCCTTCGGCGCCGGCCAGGCGTTCGGCCAGCGCCAGCCCGATGAAGGAGTTGAAGCGGAAAGCCACCTGCGCGCTGGCCGCGTGCTCTCGCCGGTCAATATGCGACCCCAGCCAGGGCAGGTGCGGCAGCGAGTAAGCCAGCGCAATACCGAGCACGCCCATGCTGAGCCCGGCCGCCATCAGGCTGGAGGCCGCGCCCAGGTCCAGCGGGCTTTTGACGATGGACTGGAACAGCAGGACCGGAAACAGGAAGTAATACACCAGGCTTTCCACCTGCTGCCACACCGTGCGGTTGAGGGCGGTGTAACGGCACACCAGGTAGCCGCAGAGAATGAGGGAGAAGTCCGGGAACAGAAGTTGGGCGTAATTCACCCCGGCAAGAATAGCCGCAATGGCCGCAAAGCCTAGGGATCCTCTGCCTGACTCCCGGCGTGCGCGTTCGGGTCCACAACGGGATGATTTGCTCGCCAACACCACGCAGCGTGTGCTGAAGCACACGCAAGGGGTTTGGTGAGGAAAGCGCCCGTTTTGGTCCGAACCCGAAGGGGCGTGGTTTTGCGGGCGATCCGCTTCGTTACAAAACCAGGCAAGGCGTACAGCCTTGCCTTGGGTTTTGCGCCTCACGGCTCATCCCGCAAAAGCCCCGCCGCGCACGGCGCGAGTCAGGCAGAGGATCCCTAGGGATTGCCCTTATGCGTATTCCACAACAAGGTGGCACGGTGCTTGCGCTTACGATAGAGCTTGTTTACTTTCTATCGCAAGGAAAATCGTTATGCAACGTCGTTATCTGCTCACCCTTTCTGCACTGACGCTGGCCACGGCCGCGGCCGGTTCTGCACTGGCCCAGTCCTACCCGAACAAGGTTGTCAAGCTGCAGGTGCCTTTTGCACCGGGCGGCACCACCGACATCGTTGCGCGCGTGATCGCCGAGCCGCTGGGCAAGGCTTTGGGGCAAAGCGTGATCGTCGAGAACAAGGCCGGTGGCGGCGGCGTGGTCGGCGCCCTGGAAACCGTGCGTTCCGTGCCGGACGGCTATTCGCTGGGCATGGCGACGGTGTCCACCACGGCGGCCAACCCGGCCATCAACACCAAGATCCCGTACAACCCGCTGACGGACTTCACGCCCATCATCAACATTGCGGCCACGCCCAACATCATCGCGGTGCACCCGAGCTTTCCGGCGCGCAACTACAAGGAGTTCATCGCCGAGATCAAGAAGAACCCGGGCAAGTACTCCTACGCCTCGTCGGGCACCGGCGGCATCGGCCACCTGCAGACTGAGCTGTTCAAAAGCCTGAGCGGCGCCTTCATCACGCACATTCCCTACCGCGGCGCGGGCCCGGCCCTGAACGACACGGTGGCCGGCCAGGTGCAGATCATTTTCGACAACATCCCCTCGGCACTGCCTTTCATCCAGCAAAAACGCCTGATCCCGATCGTGGTGGCCGCGCCGCAGCGTCTGGCGGTCCTGCCGGATGTTCCGACCTTCAAGGAAGTCGGCCTCGAGCCGGTCAACCGCATGGCGTATTACGGCATTCTCGGCCCCAAAGGCCTGCCAAAAGAGGTGGTCGACAAGGTCAGCGCGGCCACGCTCAAGGCCCTGCAGGACCCGGCAGTGCGCAAGCGCATCGAGGACACCGGCTCCATCATCGTCGGCAACACGCCCGAGCAGTTCACGGCCCAGATCAAGGCCGAGTACGAGGTCTACAAAAAAGTGGTGACCACCTCCAAGCTGTCGCTCGACTAAGAACCGGCCAGGCGGTTTGACCGCCTTTCCCGTGTTTCCCCGGCCCTGCCAGCCTTGAGTTGGCGGGGCTCTTTTTTTTTGCAGGGGTCTGTTGGTTCAGTTTGTTATCGTTGCGCTTATGAATCCCCAGAGCCAGTCCAGCATTGATGCCTTTGTCGACGCCATGTGGCTGGAAGACGGCTTGTCCAAGAACACGCTGGCCGCCTACCGGCGCGACCTGTCGCTGTATGCGCTCTGGCTCGGTGCGAAAGAGCAGGGCGCCCGCAAGCTCGACGACAGTTCCGAGCGTGACCTGAACGCCTATTTTTCGGCCAGGCACGCCAGCACCCGGGCGACCTCCGCGAACCGGCGCCTGACGGTGTTCAAGCGCTACTTTCGCTGGGCCCTGCGCGAGCGTCTGATCTACGCCGACCCCACCCTCAAATTGCAGTCGGCCAAACAGGCCCTGCGTGTGCCCAAGCTCATGTCGGAAGCCCAGGTCGAGTCGCTGCTGGCCGCGCCCGACAAGGACACGCTGCTGGGCCTGCGCGACCGCGCCATGCTGGAGCTGATGTACGCCAGCGGCCTGCGCGTGAGCGAGCTGGTGGGACTCAAGACTTTCCATGTCGGCATGAACGAGGGCGTGCTGCGCGTCATGGGAAAAGGCCGCAAGGAGCGCCTGGTGCCCTTCGGCCAGGTGGCGCGGCAGGCGATCGAGCACTACCTTGCCGAAGCGCGCCCCGCGATCCTGGGCGGGCAGCAGACCGACGACCTGTTTGTCACCGGCCGCGGCAGTGGCATGAGCCGCGTGATGTTCTGGATGCTGGTCAAGAAACATGCGCTGCGGGCGGGCATCACCTCGCCGCTGTCACCGCACACCTTGCGCCATGCCTTTGCCACCCACCTGCTCAACCACGGCGCCGACCTGCGGGCGGTGCAGCTGCTGCTGGGCCATGCCGACATCTCCACCACCACCATCTACACCCATGTGGCGCGCGAACGCCTGAAGGCGCTGCACGCGCACCACCATCCCAGAGGCTGAATCCGCAGCAAGGGATGGGGGCAGGGCAAAATGGTGTTTCCCCTTTCACTTCCGGACTCCCCTCTCATGTCACGCCTGAATCGCCGTCACGGCCTGTTTGCCCTGTCCTTGCTTGCCCTCGGCACCAGCTGGATGCCCCTGTCTGCCGCCGCCCAGAGCGCCTGGCCGGCACGCCCCATCCGCATCGTGGTGGCTTATCCGCCCGGCGGACTGAGCGACAACATCGCGCGGGCGCTGGCCGACAAGCTGGCCGTGCAACTGGGCACACCGGTGGTGGTGGAAAACCGGGCCGGTGCGGGTGGCAGCATCGGCATGGACGTCGTGGCCAAGGCCGCGCCGGACGGCTACACCATCGGCTTTTCCTCGATCAGCCCGCTGGCGCTGAACCCGCACCTGGGCAAGCTGCCTTATGACCCGGCCCGGGACATTGCCCCGGTGGCCAGCGTGATGTACTCGCCGGTGGTGCTGCTGGCCACCTCGGCTTTTGACGGCAAGGACTTCAAGGACCTGCTGGCAGCAGCGAAAGCCAGGCCGGGCAGCATCCGCTGGTCCACCTCGGGGCTGGCTACGGTGGGCCATATCGTGCTCGAGCAGGTCCAGCACGGTGCCAAAGTGGGGATCACCCACATCCCCTACAAAGGCGGCGGCCAGCAACTGACCGACGCCCTGAGCGGGCAGTTTGAAGTGATCACGACCAACCTCAGCGGCGCGGTGATGCCGCACATCCAGTCGGGCAGGCTGCGTCCGCTGGCGGTGGGTGCACCGGCGCGGGTGGAGGCCCTGCCGCAGGTTCCGACCTTTGCCGAGCTCGGTTTTGCACCGGCCAACCTGAGCTCGCTGTTCGGCGTGTTTGCACCTGGAAAAACACCCGAGGCCGTGCTGTCGCGCCTGAACACCGAAATCAATCTGGCCCTGAAGACGCCCGAGTTGCGCAAGCGCCTGCTGGGCGCCGACAACGTGCCGACGGGTGGCAGCGCCGCCGAGTTCGGACGGCAGATTGCGCAGGAGTCGGACAACAACGCCCGCATCATCAAGGCGGCGCAGATCAAGGGCGACTGAAACGCGGGGCGCAGCATGCTATTTATTTAATAGCTGTCTGCGCACGTGAAATAAGGGCTGGAAGCCAATTCTTTCGAAAATTTCCGGGAGACACCCGGTTCAACCCGGCGTGCTGCCCGCGCCGGCCGGCGGCGCATACATGTAGTCGCGCCTGAACGGGTAAACGCTTGGCGCACCCTTGCCGGCGTTGCCGGACGCGCCCTCGGCGGGCCGGGTGGCCAGCATCTGGTGCAGCGAGAGCCAGCCTTGCTCGAAGCCCATGGCGCTGCCGGCCAGGTAGAGGCGGTAGGCGCGCAGGATTTTTTCGCCGCGTTCGCTGCCGCTGCGGGCGGCCAGCACCTGCTGCGCCGCGTCCAGCCGGGCCTCCAGCGCATCGGACCAGTCCCACAGCGTGCGCGCATAGTGAGGCCGCAGGTTTTCCATATCGACCATCTCCAGCCCGCCGCGCGCCATGTGGTTGAGCACGTCGCTGACATGCAGCAATTGCCCGCCGGGGAAAATATATTTCTCGATGAAGTCGCCCATGCCGGCACCGAGCTGGTCGTTGTCCGGCCCGCCGGCGGTGATGCCGTGGTTCAGGACCAGCCCGCCCGGTGCCAGCAGGCGCCGGATCTTGTTGAAATACGCCGTCATGTTGCTGCGGCCCACGTGTTCGAACATGCCCACCGACGAAATCTTGTCGAAGGGCTGGCTTTCATCGAGCTGGCGGTAGTCGCACAGCTCCATCCGGACCCGGCCCTGCAGGCCCTTGTCGGCGATCAGCTTCTGCACATGGGCGTGCTGGTTTTTTGACAGGGTGATGCCGGTGGCATCAACGCCGTAATGCTCGGCCGCCCACAGCAGCAGGCCGCCCCAGCCCGCGCCAATGTCGAGGAAGCCCTCGCCGGGCCGCAGCATGAGTTTGCGGCAGATGTGGTCCAGCTTGGCCTCCTGGGCTTGGGCCAGGGGCATGGCGTCGTCGCGGTAGTAGGCGCAGGAGTAAACGCGGCGCGGGTCCAGCCAGAGGGCGTAGAAATCGTCCGAGACATCGTAGTGGAACTGGATTTGTTCGGCGTCTTTTTCCGGCGTGTGCGCCCTGAGCGCCCGGATCTGGCGCTGCAGGGTGGTCCACCAGCCGGCGTCGATGTGGACCGGGTTGGCCGGCAGCAGGCTGACGGCCACGGCCATCACGTCGCGCATGCGGCCTTCCAGGAGCAGCTTGCCCTCGACAAACTCCTCGGCCAGCGCGCCGATCTGGCCGGCGCGCAGCCGGGTCAGGCTGGACCAGTGGGAAAACGACATTTTGACCGGCGCGCCGGGCGGGCCGAGCACCTGGCCCGCGGGCAGTTGCACGGCCACCGGCGACGGCAGGCGCACGATTTGCGACTCAATCTGGGGCACGAGATGCCGGATCATTGCAAACCCTCCTCTGAGACTTGACGGTCTGAAGCCGAAATATTACTCAATCCTGCGCCAGCTTGCCGGTGTTCCGTACCCTCGCGCCGTGGAAAAAATTACCGATTCAGTGTCAGCCGCCCCGGACCCCGCTGTATTGATGTGTATCAAGCCGGCGGGCCTCTGCGCCGCGCGCGGCCGCTGTGTCGTGGTTCAGGTCCCCAGCCGGGCCAGTTCGGCCTCGTCAAACCCGGCGGCGCGCCGGGCGGCCAGGTTGAACGGGCCTCGCAGCGCGGGCGCTCCATACCTGGCCGCCAGTTCAGCATAAGTTGCCACGGGATCGAGCTGGCGCTGCCCGCACAGGTGGCGGTACCAGTGGTTGCCGATGGCGACATGGCCGATCTCGTCGCGCAGGATGATGTCCAGAATGGCCACCGCGCGCAGGGCGGCGGGGCTGCCGACCCGGCGCAGTTTGGCCTGCATCGCGGGGGTGGCGTCCAGCCCGCGGGCTTCCAGCGTGCGCGGCACCAGCGCCATGCGCGCGAGCACGTCGCCGGCGGTTTTTTCGGTCATGTCCCAGAGGCCGGTGTGGGCGGGAAAGTCGCCGTAGTCATACCCCAGGGTCTGCAGATGCTCACGCAGCAGGCTGAAGTGTTGTGCCTCTTCCGCGGCCACTTTGAGCCAGTCGAGGTAATAGGCCTGCGGCATGCCGCCAAAGCGCCAGGCGGCGTCGAGCGCCAGGTTGATCGCGTTGAATTCGATGTGTGTCACCGCGTGGAGCAGGGCGGCCAGGCCCTGCGGGGTGAACGGGGAACGCTTGGGGACATCGAGGTGGGAGCGCAGCTCGGGCCGCACCGGACAGCCGGGCAGGCCGGCGGGCACCTCGAAACGGTCATGAAACGCTATCGAAAGAGTAGCTGCCTGCGACCGCAGGAATTGGGCCAGAAGCACTTTTTGCTGTGGATCGGGCTCCATCAGCGCCTGCAGGGCCTGCTGGCGCAGTTCGGGGGGCGGGGGCGTGCTCATCAGTCCTCCATTGTCGGCGATAGCGCTGGATGGGCGGGCACAGACCCGCCAAGACAGGGGGCGGGCGCATCCTTACAATTGGGGCTCACCCCGCCGCACGACCTTGCCCCCCTTCCCACGACTCATCAAAGACCCATGGCCATCTACCAACTCGACGATCTGACCCCTGTCATTCATGAATCCGCCTGGGTCGCCGACAGCGCCCAGGTCATAGGCCGTGTCGAGCTGGCCGAAGGTGTCAGCGTCTGGTTTGGCACGGTGATCCGCGGTGACACGGACAGCATACGCGTAGGACGCGGCTCCAACATCCAGGACGCCAGCGTGCTGCATGCGGACGCCGGCGTGCCCCTGACGATTGGTGAAGACGTGTCGATCGGCCACCAGGTCATGCTGCACGGCTGCACCATAGGCGACGGCTCATTGATCGGCATAGGCGCGATTGTTCTGAACAACGCGAAGATCGGCAAAAACTGCCTGGTGGGCGCCGGTTCGCTGGTGACCGAAGGCAAGGAGTTTCCCGACGGCTCCATGATCCTCGGCAGCCCGGCCAAGGCCGTGCGGCAACTCTCGCCCGAGCAGATCGAGGGTTTAAAAATGATTGCGCAGCACTATGTAGAGAATGCCCGGCGCTACAAGGCTGGCTTCAAGAAGATCGCCTGATCACCACCCAGACCATGACCCAACCCCAAAATTCCATACACAGAGCCAGCGTTGGCGCGCCTATTCCGGCAGGGGCCGCGGATCTGGCTCTGCCGGCCCGCAGGCGCAGCGGCGAAGCGACAGCGGGAATTCCGTGCCAGCAGGGGCCGCGGAACCGGCTCCGCCGGGCCGCAGGCGCAGCGGCCCCCTCGGGGGGCAGCGCAGTACACGAAGTGACAAGCGTGGGGGCTTAATGTCCGAGCTGCACAAATTCATTTTCGACGGCCTGCCGGTGCGCGGCATGCTGGTGCGCCTGACGGACGCCTGGCAGGAAATCCTCCAACGACGCAAGACGGGCGGCGGCTACCCGCCCGAGGTCATGCAACTGCTCGGCGAAATGACGGCCGCCGGCGCGCTGATGCAGGGCAACATCAAGTTCAACGGGGCACTGGTCCTGCAGATTTTCGGGGACGGTCCGGTCAAGCTGGCCGTGGTCGAAGTGCAGCCCGACCTGAGCCTGCGGGCCACCGCGACCGTGACCGGCGACGTGTTGCCGGGCGACAGCCTGAGCCGTCTCGTCAACGTCACCAACCAGGGCCGCTGCGCGATCACGCTGGATCCGAAAGACCGGCTGCCGGGCCAGCAGCCCTACCAGGGTGTGGTGCCGCTGTTTGGCGACCAGCATGAAAAGCTCGAAAACCTCGGCGAAGTGCTGGAGCACTACATGCTGCAAAGCGAGCAGCTCGACACCCGGCTGATTCTGGCGGCCGACGGCCAGGTCGCGGCCGGCCTGCTGATCCAGCGCCTGCCGGTGCAGGGGCAGGGCAACCTGCAGGGCGGCCAGCGCGCCGACGAAGACGAGATCGGCCGCAACGAAGACTACAAACGCATCGCGCTGCTGGCCGGCACGCTCAAGCGGGAGGAGTTGCTGGGCCTGGATGCCGACACCATCCTGCACCGCCTGTTCTGGGAAGAAAAAGTCACGCGTTTTGTGCCCAGCACGCCAACCTTTGCCTGCAACTGCTCGCAGGAGCGTGTCAGCGGCATGTTGCGCAGCCTCGGCACGGCCGAGGTCGAAAGCATCATCGCCGAGCAGGGGCGCATCGACGTGGGCTGCGAGTTCTGCGGCGCGCAGTACGGTTTCGATCCGGTCGATGCCGCACAGATTTTCACCCGCCAGGAAAGCCAGCTGCCGCCCGCGCCTACCGTGCAGTAGCTGCAATGCTGGCGACCATCAGGGCGGACGGCGCGCCAGCAGGTCGCTGAGCAGGCGGCGTTCGCAGGCCGGGTCGCTGCAGGTGTCGCAGGCCCAGACCCAGGGGTTGCGCGCCTGCACACCGGCTTGGCTGCCGTCCTGCAGCCCCTGCAGCGCGGCCAGTGCATGGGCCAGGCGCTGCGGTCCCTGGCCGTAAACCACGGTGTAGGGCACATCCGCGCCGGCAAGCGTCAGGCGCAGGTGCTGGTCAACCGCGTCCTGTGCCGCCGCGAGGCCGGCGGCTGCCGGCAGATCCAGACCCATGAGCAGGACCCGATCGAAGCCGTGCTGGCCGGACAGGCCGTCCGCCCTTGCACTTCGCACAGCCGCCAGTGGCGGGTTGTCGGCGACCAGGAATATCGGGTGTGGGGTGGGGCGATTGTCAAGCGCCGCCAGGAGTTCGCGAGCCAGTTGGGTCTTGCCGGTACCCGCTGCGCCCAGCAGCGCGACGTGGCGCGGAACGGGCCCGGGTTCAGGTCTGGCGCTCAAATCATGAGTCAAATCAGGATCCAGCCCTTACAGGTAAAGCGCTGGATGCTATCAAAAGCAGAGCAAGAGAAGCGCGCGATGGCCGCGGTCAGGGCGCAATCTGTACAAAAATTTCATTGGGTTTGACCATGCCCAGCTCCTGGCGTGCCTTTTCCTCCACCATCTCCAGGCCTTCGCGCAGGTCCTTGACCTCGGCGGCCAGCCGTTCGTTGTCGGCGTGCGCCTGGGTGTTCCTGGCGGTCTGCTCGCTGAGCCTGCGCTGCATCTCGTTGACGCTGGGAAGGCTTCCCCGGCCAATCCAGAGCTGCGCATGCACGATGACCAGCAGCGCAATCAGGAGGGCGGGGACGACGCGGTTGCCCACGATCAACGGTTGTGTTTAGCGCAGGTTGTAGAAGGCAGCGCGGCCAGGGTAGATCGCGATGTCGCCCAGGTCTTCCTCGATGCGCAGCAGCTGGTTGTACTTGGCCATGCGGTCCGAGCGACTCAGCGATCCGGTCTTGATCTGGCCGGCGTTGGTGCCGACCGCGATGTCGGCAATCGTTGAGTCTTCGGTCTCGCCGGAGCGGTGCGAAATCACGGCGGTGTAGCCGGCGCGTTTGGCCATTTCAATCGCGGCAAAGGTCTCGGTCAGGGTGCCGATCTGGTTGATCTTGATCAGGATGGAGTTGGCAATGTGCTTGTCAATGCCTTCCTGGAGGATCTTGGTGTTGGTGACAAACAGGTCGTCGCCGACCAACTGCACCTTCTTGCCCAGGCGTTCGGTCAGGATTTTCCAGCCGTCCCAGTCGCCTTCGTGCATGCCGTCTTCGATGCTGATAATGGGGTATTTGTCGCACCAGGTGGCCAGCATGTCGGTCCACTGCTGGGCATTGAGTTGCAGGCCGCCTTCGCCTTCCAGCACATACAGACCGTCCTTGTAGAACTCGCTGGCAGCGCAGTCCAGCGCCAGGGCGATCTGGTCGCCCGCGGTGTAGCCGGCCTTGTCGATCGCTTCAAGGATCAGCGCAATCGCTGCTTCGTGGTTTTCCACGCTGGGCGCAAAGCCGCCTTCGTCGCCCACGGCGGTGCTGATGCCGCGGTCGTGCAGGATCTTCTTGAGCGCGTGGAACACCTCGGCTCCCCAGCGCAGGGCTTCGCGGAAGCTGGGCGCGCCCACCGGCACGATCATGAACTCCTGCAGGTCCAGGCTGTTGTTGGCGTGGGCGCCGCCGTTGATCACGTTCATCATGGGAACGGGCATCTGCATCGCGCCCATGCCGCCGAAGTAGCGGTACAGCGGCAGGCCGGCTTCCTCGGCGGCGGCGCGTGCCACCGCCATGCTGACGGCCAGCATCGCGTTGGCGCCCAGGCGCGCTTTGTTCTCGGTGCCATCCAGGTCGATCAGCGTGCGGTCCAGGAAGGCCTGCTCGCTGGCGTCCAGGCCCAGCACGGCTTCGGAGATTTCGGTGTTGATGTAGTCGACGGCCTTGAGCACGCCCTTGCCGAGGTAACGCGAGGCATCGCCGTCGCGCAGCTCGATGGCTTCGCGCGAACCGGTGGAGGCGCCCGAAGGCACGGCGGCGCGGCCCATGACGCCGGATTCGAGCAACACGTCGCATTCGACGGTGGGGTTGCCCCGGCTGTCCAGGATTTCGCGGCCGACGATATCAACAATTGCACTCATGGAGGTCTTTCAAATCAAAAAAATAAAAAACGGGCAGGCGAGGGCTCAGACACCTTCGACGATGATCATCCGCATGATGGCCGCGCCTTGCCGCGCGGCCCTGGCTTTGCCGTATTCAGGGGAGGCGTCAAAGGCCTGCGCCGCTTCAAACGTCGGAAACTTCAGGATGACCAGGCGCTCGGGCGCCCAGTCGCCTTCGAGCACCTCGACCTTGCCGCCGCGCACGCAGACCTCGGCACCATGCGCCTGCATGGCCGCGCTGGACCACTTCTTGTATTCCTCGTACTGCACCGGGTTGGTGACCGTCACATTGGCAATGATGTACGCACTGGTCATGATCAGGCCTTGAAGTTGTTTTCGAGAAAACCGTTTTTCTTGGTCACGCGATCAAGCTCGAGCAGCGTCTCCAGCAGGGCCTTCATGTGTTTGAGCGGCACCGCGTTGGGGCCGTCACTCATGGCCTTGGACGGGTCCGGGTGGGTTTCCATGAAGAGGCCCGCAATGCCGACGGCCACGGCGGCGCGGGCCAGCACCGGCACCATCTCGCGCTGGCCGCCGCTGGTGGTGCCCTGGCCGCCGGGCAACTGCACGGAATGGGTGGCGTCAAACACCACGGGGGCGCCGGTCTCGCGCATGATGGCCAGGCTGCGCATGTCGCTGACCAGGTTGTTGTAGCCGAAACTGGCACCGCGTTCGCAGGCCATGAAATTGTCTTCGTTCAGGCCTTTTTCGCGTGCGGCCGCGCGGGCCTTGTCGATGACGTTTTTCATGTCGCCGGGCGCGAGAAACTGGCCCTTCTTGATGTTGACCGGTTTGCCTGACTGTGCCACCGCGTGGATGAAGTCGGTCTGGCGGCACAGGAAAGCCGGCGTCTGCAACACGTCCACCACGGCCGCCACGGCGGCAATCTCGGCCTCCGAATGCACATCGGTCAGGATGGGCAGGTTCAGCTCGCGTTTGACCTTGGCCAGGATCTCCAGGCCTTTTTCCATGCCGGGGCCGCGAAAGCTGGTGCCGCTGGAGCGGTTCGCCTTGTCGTAGCTGGACTTGAAGATGAAGGGAATGCCCAGTGAAGCCGTGATCTCCTTGAGCGTGCCCGCCGTGTCCATCTGCAGTTGCTCGGACTCGACAACACAGGGGCCGGCGATCAGGAAGAAGGGCTGATCGAGGCCCACGTCAAAACCGCAGAGTTTCATGCCACCACTTTCAATGTTTTTCCGGCCGCCTGGTGGTCCAGTGCGGCTTTCACGTAGGCGTTGAACAGCGGGTGGCCGGCCCAGGGGGTGGACTTGAATTCAGGGTGGAACTGCACGCCGATGAACCACGGGTGCACGTTTTGCGGCAGCTCGATAATTTCGGTCAGGTGTTCGCGCTGGGTCAGTGCCGAGATCACCAGGCCGGCTTCACGCAGCCTGTCGAGGTAGTGGACGTTGGCCTCGTAGCGGTGGCGATGCCGCTCGGTGACCACGTCGCCGTAGATTTTGTGGGCCAGGGTGTCTTTGGCCACGTCGGAGCTTTGCGCACCGAGACGCATGGTGCCGCCGAGGTCGGACTGCTCGTTGCGCGTCTTGATGGTGCCGTCTTCGTCTTTCCACTCGGTGATCAGCGCGATGACCGGGTGCGGTGTGCCCGGCGCGAACTCGGTGCTGTTGGCGTCCTTCAGGCCCGCCACATGGCGTGCAAACTCGATGGTGGCGACCTGCATGCCCAGGCAGATGCCGAGGTAGGGCACCTTGTTTTCGCGCGCAAAACGCGCCGCGCAGATCTTGCCCTCCACGCCGCGTATGCCGAAGCCGCCGGGCACCAGGATGCCGTCGAACTTGGCCAGGCGCGAGACGTTGTCCGGCGTCAGGGTTTCCGAATCGACATACTCGATGACGACCTTGGCATGGTTTTTCATGCCGGCATGGCGAATCGCTTCGTTGAGTGACTTGTAGCTGTCCGACAGGTCCACATACTTGCCGACCATGGCAATGTGCACTTCATTGGCCGGATGCGCAGTTTCGTAAACCAGGTCGTCCCAGCGCTTGAGGTTGGCCGGTGGCGTGTTCAGGCGCAGCTTGTCGCAGATCAGCCCGTCCAGGCCCTGCTCGTGCAGCATGCGCGGCACCTTGTAAATCGTGTCCACGTCCCACATGGAAATCACGCCCCACTCGGGGACGTTGGAGAACAGCGAAATCTTTTCACGCTCTTCGCTGGGGATGGGGCGGTCCGCACGGCACAGCAGCACATCGGCCTGGATGCCGATTTCGCGCAGCTGTTTGGCGGTGTGCTGGGTCGGCTTGGTCTTGAGCTCGCCCGCGGCAGCGATCCAGGGCACATAGCTGAGGTGCACAAAGGCCGTGTTGTTGGCGCCCAGGCGCAGGCTCATCTGGCGCACCGCCTCGAGGAAGGGCAGCGACTCGATGTCGCCCACCGTGCCGCCGATTTCGACAATCGCGACATCGACCGCCTGCGGCGTGTCGTAACCGGCGCCGCGCTTGATGAATTCCTGGATTTCGTTGGTGACATGCGGAATGACCTGCACGGTCTTGCCGAGGTAGTCGCCGCGGCGTTCCTTTTCCAGCACGCTTTTGTAGATCTGGCCGGTCGTGAAATTGTTGGCCTTGCGCATGCGCGTTTCGACAAAACGCTCGTAGTGGCCCAGGTCCAGGTCGGTTTCCGCGCCGTCGTCGGTGACAAACACCTCGCCGTGCTGGAACGGCGACATCGTGCCGGGATCGACGTTGAGGTAAGGGTCCAGCTTGATTAAAGTGACTTTGAGGCCTCGCGATTCAAGGATCGCTGCTAAGGAGGCTGAGGCGATTCCCTTGCCCAGGGAAGACACCACACCGCCGGTGACGAAGACAAATTTGGTCATGTCAGGTACGAACCGCAAGTTCGCTTAGGTGGTAAACGGGGATTATACGGGTGAGTCCGCGTTCGCCCCGGTTCGCGCCGTCAAGGGCTCGGACAAACTGGGATACATTGCGGGGCATGACGAAGCAAGCAAATGAAGAAGTCCCCGACGCAGGCGGCGATCTGGCCGGCCGGCACATCGTGCTGGGCCTGTCGGGCGGCATTGCCTGCTACAAGGCGGCGGAGTTGTGCCGCGCGCTGATCAAGCAGGGTGCGACCGTGCAGGTGGTGATGACCGAAGCCGCCGAGCAGTTCATCACCGCGGTGACGCTGCAGGCGCTCAGCGGCCGGCCGGTCTACACCAGCCAGTGGGACGGCCGGGAGGCCAACAACATGGCGCACATCAACCTGAGCCGCGAGGCCGACGCCATCCTGATCGCGCCCTGCAGCGCCGACTTCATGGCCAAGCTGCTGCATGGCCGGGCCGACGACCTGCTCAGCCTGATGTGCCTGGCCCGGCCCATCGCCACGGTGCCGCTGCTGATCGCGCCGGCGATGAACCGTGAAATGTGGGCCCATCCCGCGACCCAGCGCAACATGGCGCAGCTTTCTAGCGATGGCGCGACCATCCTGGGCGTGGGCAGCGGTTTCCAGGCCTGCGGCGAAACCGGCGACGGGCGCATGCTGGAGCCGCCCGAACTGCTCGAGGACATCATTGCCTTTTTCACGCCCAAGGTGCTGGCCGGCCAGCACGTGCTGGTGACGGCGGGCCCGACCTACGAGGCCATCGATCCGGTGCGCGGCATCACCAACCTGTCGAGCGGCAAGATGGGTTTTGCCGTGGCCCGCGCCGCGCGCGAGGCCGGCGCGCAGGTCACGCTGGTGGCCGGGCCGGTCAGCTTGAGCACGCCGCGCGGCGTCACGCGCATCGATGTGAAATCAGCACAAAACATGCTTGAAGCCGTGATGCAGAAGGCGCCAGTAGCTACTATTTTCATAGCAACTGCGGCGGTGGCCGACTGGCGGCCGGCAAGCAGCGCAGAGCGCAAGATCAAGAAAGACGGCTCGGGCCAGGCGCCCCAGCTGGCTTTCACCGAGAACCCCGACATTCTGGCGACGCTGGCGCAATCGCCGCGTGGCGTGTCGGGTGCGCTGTTCTGCGTTGGTTTTGCCGCCGAGAGCCATGACCTCGAGGACCACGCGCAGGCCAAGCGCCAGCGCAAGGGCGTGCCGCTGCTGGTGGGCAACATCGGTCCGGCCACCTTCGGCCGTGATGACAATGCCCTGCTGCTGGTCGATGCGCAGGGCAGCCGGGAGCTGGCGCGTGCCTCCAAGCAGTTGCTGGCGCGGCAACTGGTGGCAGAGATCGCCAGCCGGATCCAGCGGGCAGGGTGAGGCCGCATGCAACTGCCTTCCGACACCCCGCCCGACGGCGACTTTGCCCGGTATGTGGAAAAGCTGAGTGCCACCGCGGCGGCGGCTGTCCTTGCCAGGCAGGCGAAGGCCGACGCGCAGCCGGGCACCGGCCTGATGTATGGGGCCGCCACGCCGGCGCGCCAGGAAGCCGCCAGGGACGCTGCGTCGAGCCGGACCGCCGGACCGTCCTTGTGGACGGTGGGCAAATGGGTGCTGGTCGGCTGGATGGTGCTGCAACTGGTCTCTGCGGTGATTCCGGGCGCCGGCATGTTGGCCCTGCCGCTGCTGATCGGTTTTGCCGCATGGGCGTTTTACCGCTTTAAAAAATACTCGCCGGAGTTGCTCAAAGCGCGCTTGCGTGGGCTGAGCGAACAGGCCGCCAAAGAATTCAAACAAGGCAAGTGACATGAACATCGACGTCAAGATCATCGACGAGCGCCTGCGCGGCAACCTGCCCGCCTATGCCACGCCCGGCAGCGCCGGGCTGGACCTGCGTGCCTGCCTGGACACGCCGCTGACGCTGCAGCCCAACGCCTGGCAGTTGGTGCCCACCGGCCTGGCGATCCATCTGCACAACCCCGGTTACGCGGCCATGATCCTGCCGCGCTCGGGGTTGGGGCACAAACACGGCATCGTCCTGGGCAACCTGGTGGGGCTGATCGACAGCGATTACCAAGGCCAGCTCATGGTCAGCGCCTGGAACCGCAGCGATGTGGCCTTCACGATCGCGCCCATGGAGCGTATCGCCCAGCTGGTGATTGTTCCCGTGGTGCAGGCCGAGTTCAACGTGGTCGATGATTTCGCGGCAGCCAGCGAGCGCGGCGAAGGCGGCTACGGCTCGACCGGCAAGGTCTGAGAGGCTGAGCGGGCAAGGCGCAGCGTCAGGCTTTTCCTACACCTGCCGGCAGTGGGCTCCCACGCCGGGACAGCCTGGGACCCCACCCGTCCACCGACGCGGCGTGGGTGTAATCAATGCAGCAGGGTCCTCAGGCAACTTGTCCTTCAACGGCAGATGCGGTGGGCCCTCTGAATGTTCACCCACAGGAGATTTCCATGCGTCAAGCTTCCCGTTTCATTTCAGTCATTTCATCCGTGGTTGTGGTCGCCGGGCTTGCCGCCTGCGCTGCCCCCATGAGCCAGCCGGCCCCGGGCTCGACCTATCCTGCGGCCACTTATCCCGCATCCACTTACCCTGCGCAGAACCCGCAGGGCAATTACATCGAATACGGCCGAGTCAGCAATGTGGAAGTCCTGCGTACGCAACAACCGGCCACGACCTCCGGCCTGGGTGCCGTGATCGGCGGCGTGGCCGGTGCAGCCGTGGGTAGCCAGATCGGCGGCGGTAGCGGACGCACGGCAGCCACCGTGATTGGCGCTGTTGGCGGTGCCGTTGCCGGCAATGCCGTCGAGAAGAACCGCAACACCCAGCCCGTGAACGAAACCTACCGCGTGTCTGTCCAGCTGGACAACGGTGGCACACGTGCCTATGACGTGCCTTCTTACGGCGAGCTGCGTATCGGCGACCGCGTCAAGATCGAGAACAACCAGCTGTACCGCATGCGTTAAGCCTCTGCGGCGTCAGCTCAGGCCGGCCTGCTCTCTGGAGCAGGCCGGCCTTTTTATGGGTGGGATTTAGTGCAGCGTGTTGTTGCCGGGAGCTTGCGATTCAAGCTTGAAAAACCCGGTCCCCATGGAGCCTTGGCCGATTTCTGCCTCGGTGGCCTCGCGCACGGACTCGACCTTCAGGCTCAGGCGGATCGCGATGCCGGCCAGCGGGTGGTTGCCATCGAGCACCACATGCTCGGGATAAATTTCGGTCACCGTGTAAATGCGGTCTGGCGGCGTGTCAGGGTTGACGCCGACGGGCAGGGCGGCGCCGTCAAAGGTCAGGCCTTCCTCGAGTTCGGCCGGAAACAGCTTGCGGGCTTCCAGGAAAACCAGGTTTTCGTCGTAGTCGCCAAATGCGTTTTCAGGCTCCAGATGCAGGTCGATCGTGGCGCCCGCCTCATGGCCCTGCAGGCTTTCCTCGATTTTGGCGAGCAGGTCATCGCCGCCTAGCAGAAACTCCACCGGCTCGTCGAGCTCGTCCAGTATTTCGCCCAGGGTATCTTTCAGCGTCCAGGTCAGGGCAACAATGCATTGCGGGGTGATTTTCATTGGACAATTGTTCCATGGATGTCAATCAACCCCTTGCCCTTCTCGCCGGTCTGGCCCCGGCCCAGTTCATGCGCCGCCACTGGCAGAAAAAGCCCCTGCTGGTGCGCCAGGCCATGCCCGGGTTCAAACCCTTGCTGAGCCGCAGGGAGCTGTTCGACCTCGCGGCGCAGAAACAGGTGGAGTCGCGCCTCGTGGTGCAGCAGCCCACCGGCTGGCGCATGAAGCAGGGGCCGTTCGGGCCGCGCAGCCTGCCGGCCCTGAGCAGGCCCCAGTGGACCCTGCTGCTACAGGGCGTGGACCTGCATGACCGCCGGGCCCATGAGCTGCTGCAGCACTTCCGCTTTGTACCCGATGCCCGGCTCGATGACCTGATGATTTCATTTGCCACGCCTGGCGGCGGCGTGGGTCCGCACTTTGACAGTTACGACGTTTTCCTGCTCCAGGCCAGCGGCCGCCGACGCTGGAAGATAGGCCGGCAGAAAGACCTGACGCTGCAGGAAGGTGTGCCGCTGAAGATCCTGCAGAACTTCGAACCCGAGCAGGAGTTCGTGCTGGAGGCCGGCGACATGCTTTACCTGCCGCCGCGTTATGCCCATGACGGGCTGGCCGAGCCGTCGCAGGACGAGGACGGCAAGGCGCAGGAATGCATGACGTATTCGATTGGTTTTCGAGCGCCCAAGCGCGCCGAGCTGGCGAGTGAACTGCTGCAACGTCTGGCGGATTTCGCGGGTGATGATGAGGACGGTGGTGCCGTCAGCCAGGGCCTGTACCGCGATCCATCGCAGGCCGCAACGCCAACGCCCGCGGCTGTGCCGGAAGGCCTGCTCGCTTTTGCGCAAAAGGCGGTGCATGACGCCTTGGAAGACCCGCTGGCGCTGGCCTGTGCGCTCGGTGAATGCCTGACGGAACCCAAAGCCTCGGTCTGGTTTGACGACCCGTCGGGACGGTGGGACCCGCACTGCGCCGAGGGTCTCTGCCTGGATCCGCGCACCCGCATGATGTACGACGCGCAGCATGTGTTCATCAATGGAGAAAGCTACCGCGCCAGGGGGGCCGACGCGACCCTGATGCGGCGCCTGGCCGACCAGCGCCGGCTCTCTGCCGCCGACCTTCGCCGCGCGGGACCTTCGGCGCTGGACTTGCTGGCAGACTGGCATGCGGCCGGCTGGCTGGCTCATCCGGACGGTTGCTGAACCACGCGACAGGCCTGCTGTTTCATGCCTTCAAGGAGCCGATGATGAACGATCCCCATCCTTCCGCAGCGCCTTCTTCGCCCGCATTGCTGCAGGGGCGCTTCGAGGGGCGCTCGGCATTCGCCGATCTGGTCCGGCAAGCCTTCGCGGCAGCGGCCGCGCAGGGCTGGCGTGAAATCATTCTTTGCGACGCCACGTTTGAGGACTGGCCGCTGGGCGAGCGCAGTGTCGCGCAATCCCTCAACGACTGGTCAACATCGGGCCGCACACTGACCATGCTGGCCCAGAACTATGACGAAGTGACGCGCCGGCACGCGCGGTTTGTGAGCTGGCGCCGCACCTGGTCTCACATTGTTGAATGTCGCGGCAGCGGCCAGGTGGCGGCCAGCGACCTGCCCAGTGCCTTCTGGAGCCCGGGCTGGGTGTTCGAGCGGCTGGACCTGGTTCGCAGCACCGGTGTGGCGGGACCTGAAGCTGCGCGGCGCGTCGCACTGCGGGAAAGGCTGACGGAGAAGCTGCTGCGCAGCAGTCCGGCCTTCCCGGCGACCACATTGGGGATTTGACGCAGTGGGGCGATGCCGCAGGGCGCCAAGCTGGTGAAAGGGGCTGTCTGGTAGTGGTATTACGTTGCTTTTTTGTGAATTGAGGGTTTTTACGCCGGTGAAAACCCGCATATACTCGCTCCCAGGGCAGTTTGAGCTCGCGTCACTCGCCCTCACGTCGAAAAAACTCGAATCGTAAGGTTTGGGTTTTTTTTTGACGGATTTATAAGTTGTCTCTCTCATTCATCAAGGATCTCGATATGAACAAGTCCCTCGTTTTGGCCGCCATCGTCGCTGCGGTTGCCCTGGCTGCCTGCGGTAAAAAAGAAGAAGCGGCTGCACCTGCTCCTGTCGTTGTCACGCCAGCACCTGCTCCAGCACCTGCCGAGGCAGCTTCCGCACCTGCAGCTGTCACGCCTGCACCGGTTCCTGCTGAAGCCCAAGCTCCTGCCAGCGCCGCGAAGTAATTCCTGCTGCTTGCCTGAAAGCCGCCTGCGGGCGGCTTTTTTACGCCTGTCCTGTGCGCAGGGGGGTGCGGATCAAACGTCCAGCCAGTGCGTTCCCGCGCCGGCGTCTGCCACCATGATTTCCGTGGCGCTTCCCAACGCCTCCAGCATGGCTTGCCGGGCCAGTTCCGGCCGATTGTTCTGCTGGCTCAAATGGGCCGCCACCAGCTGCCTGAGACCGCCATGCGCGACCGAGCGGGCGATCTCGCCCGCGGCCGCATTGGACAAATGGCCATACATGCCGCCTACACGCCGCTTGAGAAAGGGCGGGTAGACCGACTGGGCCAGCAGGTCGCTGTCATGGTTGCACTCGAGCAACAGGGCGTCGCAGTGTGCGAGGTGGGCGAGCAGGTGGGAGGTGGCGTGACCGAGGTCGGTCAGCAGCCCCAGTTTGGACGCGCCGTCCGTGCAGGTGAGCTGCAGGGGCTCACGCGCGTCGTGAGGAACCGTGAACGGCATGAGCTGCAGTTCGCCGAGGTCGATGGCCTCCCCATCGCGTGCGGTGTGGAGCAAGCCGTCGAAGTCGGGCAGGCCGATGCCTTCCTGGGTGCCGCGGCTCATCCAGACCGGGACCCGGTGGCGCCGCGCGAACTGGCGCGCGCAGCCGATGTGGTCGCTGTGTTCGTGGGTGATGAAGATGGCGTCGATGTCGCCGTCGGCGAGGCCTGCTTGGGCCAGCCGCACCGAAAGTTGCCGGATCCCCAGGCCGCAATCGACCAGCAGCCGCGTTGGCCGCAGCCCGGTCGCCTCCACCAGCGTGGCATTGCCTGTGCTGCCGCTGCCCAGGCTTTTGAACCTCAGCACCGGCCAGGCTCCACGCGACGCTTTAGTCTTATTTCAGGTCGTCGGCAATGACCTGCACGATGCGCTGGGCATTGGCCGACGCTTCGGGATTGCCCTGGGCGTTGAGTACGGAGACGGTGGTCGCTTCGCCCTGGCTGCGTACGGCGATCCGGTATTTGAGGGGGGCCGGGCCTGCCGAGGAGCTGCTGAAGAGCTTGCTGAAGAAGCCGGGTTCCTTTTTGTCGCCGGTAGGCTCGACGTAGCGCACAAAATAAGTGCCTTGTGCACGGTCACGGTCTTCAACGGTGAAACCGGTGCGGTCCAGGGCCAGGCCGACACGGCGCCAGGCGCGCTCAAAACCTTCGTCGATCTGAAGCACGGGCATGTTGTTGACATTGGCGACACGCGCACTCTGCCGCGCCGGGCCGCTGGCGACCAGCGCCTTGGACTGCTCCTGGCTGACACCGAGCTTGACCATCAGGCGGCGCAGGAATTCTGCTTCCAGTTCCGGATCGGCCGGGCGTGGCTGCCACACCGTGCCATCGCTTTTTTGCGGTGTCCTGACCGTGCCCGTCAGCACCTCCACCATGCCGCGGTGGCTGATGTAGATCTCGGTGCCGCCGGTCGGCGTGCGCTCCAGGCGGGTGCGGAACTTGTCGCGTTCGCCGGTGGAGTACAGGCTGTCGAGCAGCTTGCCCAGGGTGGCGCGGATGAAGTCCTGTGGCAGCTTGGCGCGGTTTTCCGCGTAGTCGGTTTCCATGATGCCCAGGTTTTCCTGCTCGGTGGCAATCAGGAAACCGTTTTCCTGCCAGAACTCGCGCACCGGACCCCACAGCTTGTCGGCCGGGCGGTTAACCACCAGCCAGCGCTGTGTGCCCGCGCGCTCGATGCGCACGTCGCCGACCGTCAGGGCCGCCGTCGGCACGGACTGGGTGGTCTGGCCGACCTGGAAGCCGCTGGCCGTCACGGAACTGCCGGGCACGACGTAACGTGTATCGCGCGACAGCTGCGTCAGATCGGGAGGAACCTCCAGCGAGGGCGCCTTGCCGGCGCTTTTGTAATCGACCTTGTCGCCCTGCATCGACTCGCTCAATGAAGAGCAACCTGAGAGGAGGAGCGCGGCGACGAGCGCCAGCAACGGTGCCGCGGCAAGCCGTGGTGCAGATACAGATCCGGAAGCGCTGGGCGTGTGCAATGTCATCACTGGGGTTTCCTTAAAAATCAGAGCAGGCCGCAAACGCGCAGGGCGTTTTCGACCGTGGCCTCGTTGGCAGTTTCAAGCGGTGTCATGGGCAGGCGCAGGGTTCCGCCGCACAGTCCCATGCGGGCCATGGCCCATTTGACCGGAATCGGGTTGGCTTCCACAAACAGATGTTTGTGCAGCGGCAGCAGCTGGAGCTGGATGTTCATAGCGGCCCGGGTGTCGCCGGCGATGGCCGCAACACACAGCTCGTGCATCAGGCGCGGCGCCACATTGGCCGTCACGCTGATGTTGCCTTGGCCACCGCACAGCATCAGCGCCACGGCGGTCGGGTCGTCGCCGGAATAGACGGCAAAACCGGCCGGCACTTCCTTGATCAGCCACTGCGCGCGCTCGATGTTGCCGGTCGCTTCCTTGATGCCCACGATGCCGGGCACCTGCGCCAGCCGCAGCACGGTGGCGTGCAGCATGTCGGCCACCGTGCGCCCGGGTACGTTGTACAGCACCATCGGCAGGTCCACGGCTTCGGCAATCGCGGTGAAGTGCCGGTACTGGCCTTCCTGCGTCGGCTTGTTGTAGTAGGGCACGACCTGCAACTGGCAGTCGGCACCGACGGTTTTTGCAAAACGTGCCAACTCGATGGCTTCGGCGGTGGAGTTGGCGCCGCAGCCGGCCATGACCGGCACCCGGCCCTTGGCTTGCTCCACCGACACGCGGATGATCTCGCAGTGTTCTTCAACGCTGACGGTGGGCGACTCGCCGGTGGTGCCGACCACGCCAATGCAGTCGGTGCCCTCGGCAATGTGCCAGTCCACCAGCTTGCGCAGGGCCGGGTAGTCAACGCTGCCGTCTTCATGCAGGGGGGTCGCCAGTGCAACAATGCTGCCGGTAATGGTTTTCATGTCTTTATGTCGGGTTGGGGCCCTGGGCGCTGGTCATCTGCCGCCGCATCAAGCCAATTCCGCATTCTACCTAGGGCGCCGGCCAGGGAATCAGCCGAACAAGGGGCTGCTGTCGTCGATGCTGGCCAGCAGGCGTTGCCGGCCCGACAGCACATGGCGGACTGCCGCTGATTTAGCCTTTGCTTTGGCCCCTTTGACAATAGCCTCGTAAATCGACTTGTGCTCGATGTTGGAGCGCCGCATGTTACCCCGGGAATTGAAGTAGCGTCGCCTGAAAAGGTGCAATTCCCTGACATAGTCATCGTAGGTTTCGTGCGCCCGCTGGTTGTTCGACAGGCGCAGGATCAGGGCGTGAAATTGCAGGTTCAGGTCATAGTAAAGATCGGCATTTTCGGCGTCGCAGGCGGCATCCATCTGCGCCAGTAGTAGCTCGAACTGCTGCTTGTGGTCTTCATTGACGTGTTCCGTCGCCCGTTCGGCCGCAAAACCGAATACCAAGGCTCGAAGTTCGTAGATTTCCAGCATCTCTCGTATCGAGATCTGCCGGACAAACACACCGCGATTGACCACCGCCTTGACGATGCCGAGACCGGTGAGCACGCGGATGGCCTCACGGATCGGGCCGCGGCTGGTGCCCATGCGCAGCGCCAGCGCGGCCTCGTTGAGGCGTTCGCCGGGTTTGAGTTCGCCGGTGTAAATCAGGCGCTTGAGCTCATCGGCAATGAAGATCGGCAGTCCCTGCTCTGGTTTTTCTTTGGCTGGTGACATGGCTTGGCGGCCGGTTGGGCGCTTTGCGGCGCGTGACAGAGTATTCGGTATGGTAGCGGACAAGTTCCAATGCAGACAAAAAGCATAAAAGTGTTCTCTATTTTATAAAAAATGTTGACACTTTGAGGATTGACGGATGACACTTGCGGTTTTCGTTTGCGAATTTTCCGGATCCAACATGCCTCATATGCCAGCTTCTTCCGCGCTTGCGCGCTTTCGGGTGGTGGACCTTACCCAGGTCCGTGCCGGGCCCACCGCTTGCCGGCAGCTGGCAGATTGGGGCGCCGATGTGATCCAGGTACAGATGCCCGAGCACATGCGCGGCGACGACACCCTGGGCGGGCAGGAAGGCTCGGACTATCAGTACACCCACCGCAACAAGCGCTCAATCACGCTCAACCTGAAAGAGCCCGAAGGCATCAGCGTGCTTAAGCGCCTGATTGCAGGCGCCGATGTGGTGGTTGAAAACTTTCGGCCCGACGTCAAGTTCCGCCTGGGCATCGACTATGAAACCCTGGCCGTGGACAACCCGGGCCTCGTGTACGCCAGTATTTCGGGCTTTGGCCAGACCGGCCCGCTGGCAGCGCGGCCCGGCTTCGACCAGATCGCCCAAGGCATGGGCGGCCTGATGTCGGTGACCGGCATGGTCGAACAGGGCCCCATGCGTGTGGGTATCCCCATCGCCGACTTGTGTGCGGGCATTTTTGCGGCCCAGGGCATTCTGGTGGCGCTGCTCGAGCGCCAAGCCTCGGGCAAGGGCCAGTGGCTGCACACCTCGCTGCTTGAGTCCATGGTCTACATGATGGATTTCCAGACCTCTCGCTGGCTGATCGATGGTGAAGTTGCCACCCAGGCCGGCAACTTCCACCCGACCAGTATTCCGACCGGCGTGTACAAGGCGCGCGACGGTTACATGAACATCGCGGTGTTCGGTTCCAAGATCTGGGAGCGCTTTTGCGACATCCTCGGCGCGCCGCAATGGGTCAGCGACGAGCGTTACAAGGATAAGCGCGGCCGCTCCATCAACCGCGACTCGCTCAACGCCGAAATCAACCGGCTGTTGGCCGCACATGACCGCGACTACTGGATAGAGCGCCTGAACGCTGGCGGCGTTGCCTGCGGCCATATCAATACGATGGCGGAAGTGTTCGAAGAGCCGCAGATTCAACACCTGGCCATGGTCAAGGAGGTGGTGTCCACGCACCTGGGTGCGCAGCGCCTGGTGGGTCAGCCGGTGCAACTCGAGCGCACGCCCAGCAGCATCGCGCGCGCCGCGCCGCGCCGCGGGGAGCACACCGAGGAAATCCTGTCTGAACTGGGCTGGGGCGCCGATGACCTGGCGCGCATGAAATCAACCGGAGTGTATTGATGGCTGACGTGACTTATGAATCCCCCACTGAACGGGTGCAGACCTGGCTCGATGCCTCGACGCTGCATATCCGCTTCAACAACCCGGCGCGCCACAACGCGCTGTCGGTGGACATGTGGGAGGCGGTCCCCCCCCTGTTGGCCCTGGCGGAAAGCGACGAGCGCGTGCGGTTGGTGGTGTTTTCGGGGGCGGGCGAGAAAGCTTTTGTGTCCGGCGCCGATATCTCCCAGTTTGAGGACATGCGCGCTGCGCGCGAGGCGGTGACGCGTTATGAACACATGGCGGAAAACGCCTTGATGAGCATTCTCAACTTCAGCAAGCCCACGCTGTCTTGCATCCGCGGCTACTGCATAGGCGGCGGCGTGAATGTCGCGATCAGCTGCGACATCCGTATTGCGGCCAGCGATTCGGTGTTTTCGATTCCCGCTGCCCGACTGGGCCTGGGCTACCGCTACTCGGCCATGAAAAACCTGGTGGACCTGATCGGCCCTGGCGCCGCCAAGGACCTGTTTTTCACGGCCCGCAAGATAAGCGCCGCCGAAGCCCAGTCGCTGGGCCTGGTCTCACGTGTGTGCGAGCCGGAACAACTGTCCACGCTGCTGGCAGAGTACACCTCGGCCATGGCAGCCAATGCGCCGCTGACCATACGCGCGGCCAAGGCCATCACGGCTGAAATCCTCAAGCCATCTCCCGAGCTCGACATGGCGCTGTGCCAGCAATTGATCCGCGGCTGTTTTGACAGCGCGGACTACGCCGAAGGCCGCCAGGCTTTCATGGAAAAGCGCAAGCCGGTTTTTGCCGGCAAATAAGCAGCAGCCTTTCGTTACCCCGACACACAAAGAAAACACCATGCAGTCTTACTGGATGCAAATGACTGGCGATCACGCCACGCTGGAACTGCGCGACGTGCCGCAACCTGACCCAGGTCCGCAACAGGTGCTGGTGCGCCTGCACGCAGCCAGTTTGAACCGGGGCGAGTTCATTGCCGGCCATGGGCTGCACGGCAAATCAGGCAGCGCCAAGGCCGTCGGCATGGAGGGTGCGGGCGAGGTGGTGAAGCTGGGTCCGGGCGTGAGCAGTTTCAAGCCGGGTGACCACGTCATGGGGCGCTGTCTCGGGGCTTTCGCCGAATATGCCTTGATGGACTTGCGCGAAACCATGGCCATGCCCGCGAACCTGTCGTGGGAAGAAGCGGCCAGTGTGCCGCTGACCTTCCTGGTGGTCTACGACATGCTGGTGTTGCAGGGGCGCCTGTCCGCCGATGAATGGCTCCTGATCAACGGTGTGTCATCGGGCGTCGGCGTGGCTGCCTTGCAAACCGCCAAGGCCCTGGGGGCGAAAGTGATGGGCACTTCCGGCTCGGCTGGCAAGCTGGCCCGTCTCAAGCCGCTGGGCCTTGACGTCGGCCTGTGCACGCGCTCCGCTGATTTCTACGATGCGGTGATGCAGGCCACCGGCGGCAAGGGCGTCAACCTGGTGGTCAACACAGTGGGCGGTTCGGTGTTTGCCGAAGGTGTCCGCTGCATGGCCTTCCAGGGACGGCATGCGACGGTCGGCTATGTCGATGGCGTGCTGAAGGCCGGGATCGACCTCGAGGCGCTGCATGCCAGACGCCTGACTTTTTTTGGTGTATCCAACAAGCAGCGCACGCCCGAGCAACGCGCCCAGGCGGTGCCGGGCTTCGTCGCCGACATCGTGCCCGCCATTGCGGCGGGCCGCATCAGGCCGCTGGTGGACAAGGTGTTTCCCTTTGCGCAACTGGCGGATGCCAAGGCACATATGGAGGCCAGCCAGCACCTGGGCAAGATCGTTCTGGCTATTTCAGGCGAGCGCTAAAACGCATTTCGAATAACTAAACGAAGGAGACATTCATCATGAAAAAAATTGGCATCATTTCAGCATTGGTTCTCGGCGGCCTGAGCATGGGCGCCGCAGCCCAGGCACCCGTTTATCCTGCTAAGCCGATCCGGCTGCTGGTGGGTTTCGCGCCGGGCGGCGCGGCGGACTATGTGGCACGCGCGATGAGCGACGCGCTCGGCAAGGCCTTGGGCCAGCCCATCGTGATCGAGAACCGCGCCGGCGCCGGATCCAGCATTGCCGCCGAAACAGCGGCCAAGGCCGCGCCGGACGGCTACACCATTCTCATCGCCAGCCCCAGCAGCATTTCGGTGAACCCCGCGCTTAATCCCAAGCTCGGCTATACCGCCCGCGATCTGATGCCCATCACCAAGTTGACCACGTCACCGCTGGTGATTGCCGCCAATCCCGCCATAGGCATCACGTCCATCAAGGAGCTGATCGACAAGGCAAAAAAAGCGCCAGGCACGCTCAACTACGCGACCTCCGGCAACGGTTCGGCGCCGCACCTGGGCGCTGCGCTGTTCCTGCAGATCACCGGCGTGCAGATGACGCACATCCCGTTTCGTGGCGGCGGCCCAGCCATCCAGTCGGTGATTGCCGGCGACACTCACCTGACTTTCGGCACGCCGCCTTCGGTGCTGCCCATGGTGCAGGGCGGCCGCCTGCGCGGCTTGGCGGTCAGCACGCGCGAACGCACTCCGCTGGTACCCGGCGTGCCGGGCATGGCTGAAGCCGGCCTGCCGGAGTACAGCATCGAATTCTGGTACGGGTTTTTTGTGCCCGTGGGAACGCCGCCGGCCATCGTCAAGAAGATATTCGACGCGGCCACCATGGCGATGCAGCAGCCCGCGGTCAAGGCTGCTCTGGCGCGCGAAGGCACGGACGTGGCGCTGTCCGCTTCGCCCGAGGCGTTTGCCGCTTTCCTGAACGAAGACGCGAAGTTCTGGGTCAAGCTGGTCAAGGACGCGGGCGTCAAACTTGACTGAAACTCCAGGCCGATTCCGCCGGCTTACAGGACGTAGCGGGGCGCAGCTGCTGCCGGCGTTGTTTCCCGGACCGCCGCAATCCGCTGTATGAAGCGCGCTGGCGCATCCTGGTAGCCGTCCTCAAAGGCAACAACCCGCAGGTTGCGGCATACCTCCAGCAGTTCACCGTGGCGCAGCAGAAAGTCCGGCCGCGATGGCTTGCCGACAGTTTCGTTGCCCTGGGCAAAGGTTTCGTAAATCAGCACGCCGCCCGGCGCCAGGCTGGCCAGCAGTGTTGGCAGCAGGGGGCGCCACAGGTAATTCGTGACGACGACGGCGTCGAACTGGCGGCCGGCAAAAGGCCAGGGGCCGTTTTCAATATCGGCCACCACGGCTTCGCAGGCGTTGGCCGGGATTGCTATGGATTCGATAGCTTCCTGCGACCGATCCACGAGGGTTAGGGGGTGATTTAGCTGGTGAAACCACCAGGCGTGCCGGCCATGGCCGCAGGCGACGTCGAGCACGCGGCCCTGGGCGGGTACCAAATGGGACCAGCGCCGGACCCAGGCTGACGGGGTGGGGCTGGTATGGGCAGGAGCGGTATCGGTTTTCAATGCGGCTTGACCTCGTCCTTGAGGGCGGCCAGCGCCATGGATTCGACGGTCCCGGGCGCGAGCAGCTTGAGCCAGCGCCCGAGTTTGCCTTTGGGTGTCATCACGACTTCACGCGCGCGTTGGTCCATGCCCTCAAGAATCAGCCGGGCGCAGGTCTCGACGCTCATGGCATTGTCTTCCCGGAGGCCGCTGGCACCGGCCGGGGCGCCCGCGGCGTTGAAGCCCCGATGGCGGATCTGCGTGGCGACCACGCCGGGGTAAGCGGTGGTGACGCTGACGCCGGCGGTTTTCAGTTCGGCGCGCAGGGCTTCAAAAAAACCGGTCATGGCGAATTTGCTGGCGCTGTAGGCGGTGCGCCCGGGCACACCGACCAGCCCGGCCAGGCTGGAAACCGCCACCAGGCTGCCGCGACTTTGTTTCAGGTGGGGCAGGGCGGCATGGGTGCACCACACGCTGCCCCAGAGGTTGATGCGCATCAGGTCCTCGTACCAGCCGAGGTCGTCGGTTTGGACATCTTCAAACAGCGCCTGCGCCGACATGCCGGCGTTGTTGATCAGGGCGTCGATTTGGCCGAAGGCCTGGGCGGCCGTGGTGATCAGCCGGCGGCACTGGGCCGGCTCGGAGACATCGGTGCGGACCACCAGCGCCGCGGCCCCGCCGGCCCGGCACTGGGCGGCGACGGCATCAAGCGCGGCGTCGTTGCGCGCGGCCAGCACCAACGCCACTGCCGCGCCATGGCGCTGCGCCAGCTGACGCGCCATTTCCGCGCCTATGCCGTCGGACGCCCCGGTGATGACGATGGTTTTCATGGCCCTGCTGTCCCCTGCGTGTGTGGAGGCGAAAGACTACCACCGTTTGATGTCTGCACCGGCCTCTTGCCCCGGCGCGGTCTATCCCTTACGCTGTGCATCTGATTCATGCATCAGGCCAACCCATCGGGCGCAGACGCCGCGCCCGGCACCCAGGAGCGCGCCATGTCCTCTTCCACGCATCCGGTTCCTTCGGCCGTCCCCGCCCTGCGCACGCTGGCGCTGGTGGGCGCAGCGGCCAGCGGCAAAACCACCCTGGTCGAGGCCTTGCTGCACCAGGCGGGCGCCATCGGCGCCCCGGGCAGCCTGGAGCGCGGCACAACGGTCAGCGATTTCGATCCGCTGGAGCGCCGCGCCCAGCATTCGCTGCATTCCACGCTGGTCCACCTGCAGCACCAGGACACGCGCATTCACATCATCGACACGCCCGGTGCGCCGGACTTTCTCGGGCAGTCGCTGCCGGCGCTGGAGGCGGTGGAAAGCGCCGCCCTGGTCGTCAGCGCCGCCAGCGGGCTGGAGCTCATGAGCGGCCGCATGATGGACTGGGCCGCCGGCCGCGGTTTGTGCCGCATGGTGATCATCAACAAGATCGACGCGCTGGGCACTGACCTTCCCGGACTGCTGGCCGCCATCCAGGCCGCCTTCGGCAAGGAATGCCTGCCGCTGAACCTGCCCGCCGGCGGGGGCACCCGGGTGGTGGACTGCTTTTTCAATCCGGCCGGGGAATCCGATTTTTCCAGCGTGGCGCTGGCGCACCGCGCGCTGGTCGAGCAGGTGGTCGAGGTCGATCCGGCCTTTGTCGAACGTTACCTCGACGAAGGCGACGTGGATCCCCAGGAGTTGCATGCGCCGCTGGAGCAGGCCTTGCGCGAGGGGCACCTGATTCCCGTGTGTTTTGTGTCGGCACGCAACGGTGCCGGCGTGGCCGAACTGCTGGACGTGATGGTCAAACTGCTGCCGAATCCGGCCGAGGGCAACCCGCCGAAGTTCCTGCGCGGCGAGGGTGCAAGCGCCGTCCCGGTGCGGGCCGAGCCCGACCCGGCCAGACATGTGCTGGCGCATGTTTTCAAGGTCAGCGTGGACCCCTATGTCGGCAAGATGGGCATCTTCCGGGTGCACCAGGGCACGGTGACCCCGGGCAGCCAGCTCTACATCGGCGACGGCAGGCGCCCCTTCAAGGTCGGCCACCTGTTCCGGCTGCAGGGCAAGGACCACATGGAAATCGCCAGCGCCGGGCCGGGGGAGCTGTGTGCCGTGGCCAAGGTCGACGAGATCCATTTCGATGCCGTGCTGCACGATGCGGCGGAGGACGAACACATCCACCTGCAGCCGCTGGACTTTCCGGTGCCGGTGCACGGGCTGGCCATCGAACCCAGACGCCGCGGCGATGAGCAGCGCATGTGGGACCTGGTGCAACGGCTCGTCGATGAAGACCCCTGCCTGCGGCTGGAGCATGTGGCGCAGACCAATGAAACCGTGGTGTACGGCCTCGGCGAGCTGCACCTGCGCACGCTGATCGAGCGGCTGACCGAGGTCTACAAGTGCGAGGTGAACACGCGGCCGCCGCGTATTGCCTACCGCGAGACGGTCACCGCGCCGGCCGCCGGCCACCACCGCCACAAAAAGCAAAGCGGCGGCGCCGGCCAGTTCGGCGAGGTCTTCCTGCGCATCGAGCCGCTGGCGCGCGGCGCCGGCATCGAATTTGTCGACCAGGTCAGGGGCGGCACGATTCCCGGCCAGTACATGCCGGCCGTGGAAAAAGGCGTGCGCCAGGCGCTCGACGGCGGGGTGGTTGCGGGCTTTCCGGTCAGCGATGTGCGGGTGGTGGTGTACGACGGCAAGCACCACAGTGTGGACAGCAAGGACATTGCCTTCGCGACGGCCGGACGCAAGGCGGTGATCGAAGCCGTGCGCGCCGCGTCGCCGGTGGTGCTCGAACCCGTGGTCAATGTCGAGATCACGGCGCCCGAGGCCGTCATGGGCGACATCACCGGCGACCTGTCGGCGCGCCGCGGTCAGGTCAGCGGCACGCGCGGGCTGCAGGCAGGCACGCTGGCCGTGCTGGGCCAGGTGCCGCTGTCCGAACTGGCTGCTTACCAGTCGCGGCTTAACGCGCTGACCGGCGGGCAGGGGGCCTACACGCTGGCCTTCAGCCACTACGAGGTCGTGCCGCCGGCGGTGCAGCAGCAACTGGCCGGGCAGTACCGCGTGCGCGATGAAGAGTAGGCGGGGGCGGGGCTAGAAGCAGGCCCAGAGCTGGTCAGCCAGGGTCAGCAAAAAATCGGGCCGCAGGTACAGCGCAAACACGACCAGCGTGGCCGCGATGGCGAGTAGATACAGGGCGAGCTTGCGTACCATGTCAGGCGCCTTGGGGCAGGCGGCCCGCCGCAGGCCGGTGGATGGCCGCTTCGCGCACCGGCAGGTTGATCAGCGCCGCAAACACGCCCAGGCCGATCGAGATGTACCAGACGAGGTCATAGCTGCCGGTGCGGTCGTACAGGAAGCCGCCCAGCCAGACACCCATGAATGAGCCGATCTGGTGGCTGAAAAAGACGAAACCGCTGAGCATGGACAGGTGCTGGATGCCGAAAATCTGCGCCACGACGGCATTGGTTGGCGGCACGGTGGACAGCCAGAGCAGGCCCATCAGGCTGGCAAAGATGTAGACGCTGGCCGGGCTCAGGGGCGCGGCGATGAACACGGCAATCACGACGGCCCGCGCGAGATAGATAAAGGCCAGGATGTTCTTTTTGGCGAGTCGCTGGCCGAGGGCGCCCGCCGCATAGGTGCCGAACACATTGAACAGGCCGATCAGTGCCAGCGCATAACTGGCCACCTGCGGCGACAGCCCCTTGTCCTTGAGGTAGCTGGGCATGTGCACGCCGATGAACACCACCTGGAAGCCGCAGACGAAGTAGCCGGCCATCAGCAGCTGGAAGCTCGGGTACTTGAAGGCCTCCTTGAGCGCCTGCAGGATGGTCTGTTCACGCGGCGGTGCCTGGCCGGGGCCGAAGCGGGTCTCGCGCAGGCCAAAGGCCAATGGGGCGATCAGCAGCACCGCGGCGCCCAGCACCAGCAGCGCCTCTTTCCAGCCCAGGCCGCTGATCAGGAAACCTTCGACCGGCACCATCAGGAACTGCCCGAAAGAGCCTGCCGCCGCTGCCACACCCATGGCCCAGGAGCGTTTGTCGGCCGAAATGTTGCGGCCGATCACGCCATAGATCACGGCATAGGTGGTGCCTGCCTGCGCCGCGCCGATCAGCACGCCGGCCGTCAGCGTGAACAGCAGGCCGGTCGGCGACAGCGCCATGCCGACCAGCCCCAGCGCATACAGCACGGCGCCGCCCGCAATGACGCGAAAGGCGCCAAAGCGGTCGGCCAGCATGCCGGCAAAAATGCCGAACACGCCCCAGGACAGGTTTTGCACGGCCAGGGCAAAGGCAAAGGTTTCGCGGGTCCAGCCCTGGGCCTGGGTGATCGGCTGCAGCCACAGGCCGAAGCCGTGGCGTATGCCCATGGACAGGGTGACGATGGCGGCGCCGCAGATGAGCACCTGGGCCATGGAGAGATTTCGGCTGGGAGATTGCATCCGGAGAATGTACCCAATGCGCTGCGTTCTGTTTTTGAAAGTTTTTGCGGTCATTGATGAGCGTCAGGCATGGGTTTCGGAGTGTGGTGAATAAAAAGCTGTATATTTATCCAGTCTTAAAATCATCCGGGACTACAATCCACCCCCCATGGCGACCAAACTACCCAACGACTACTCCGAAGGCTCGATCCGCGTGCTCAAGGGCCTGGAGCCCGTCAAGCAGCGGCCCGGCATGTACACGCGCACCGACAATCCGCTGCACATCATCCAGGAAGTGCTGGACAACTCGGCCGACGAGGCGCTCGCCGGCCACGGCAAGAAGATCAAGGTCACGCTGCACACCGATGGTTCCGTCAGCATCGAAGACGATGGACGCGGCATTCCCTATGGCCTGCACCCGGAGGAAAAGGCGCCGGTGATCGAACTCGTCTTCACCCGGCTGCACGCCGGCGGCAAGTTCGACAAGGGCAAGGGCGGGGCTTACAGCTTTTCCGGTGGCCTGCATGGCGTCGGCGTCAGTGTGACCAACGCGCTGTCCAAACGCCTGGAAGCCACCTCCTACCGCGATGGCATGGTGGCCCGGCTGGTGTTCGAGGCCGGCGATGTCACCGAGCCGCTGGAGCTGCGCAAGGCCGCTGACGGCGACCGCAAGTCCGGCACCACGGTGCGGGCCTGGCCGGACGCCAAATATTTCGAGGCCTCGGCCCTGCCCATGGCCGAGCTGACCCACCTGCTGCGCAGCAAGGCCGTGCTGATGCCTGGCGTCACCGTGACGCTGGTGGTCGAGAAGACCAAAGAGGTGCAGACCTGGGTTTACAAGGGCGGCCTGCGCGACTACCTGATGCAGACCCTCAACGCCGATCCGGTGATTCCGCTGTTTGAGGGCGAGGGTTTCGCCGATGCGGCGCACGACAGTTTTGCCGAGGGCGAGGGCGCCCAGTGGTGCCTGGCCTTCACCGAGGACGGCCAGCCGGTGCGTGAGAGTTATGTCAACCTGATCCCGACCAGCGCCGGCGGTACGCATGAAAGCGGCCTGCGCGATGGCGTGTTCCAGGCCGTCAAGGGTTTCATCGAGCTGCATTCGCTGCTGCCCAAAGGCGTCAAGCTGCTGCCGGAGGACGTATTTGCCCGCGCCAGTTATGTGCTCTCGGCCAAGGTGCTGGACCCGCAGTTCCAGGGGCAGATCAAGGAGCGGCTCAATTCACGCGATGCGGTGCGCCTGGTTTCGAGTTTTGTGCGACCGACGCTGGAACTGTGGCTGAACCAGCATGTCGACTACGGCAAAAAACTGGCTGAACTGGCGATCAAGGCCGCGCAAACCCGCCAGAAGGCCGGCCAGAAGGTGGAAAAACGCAAGGGCTCGGGCGTGGCCGTGCTGCCGGGCAAGCTGACCGACTGTGAAAGCAAGGACCTGGCGCACAACGAGGTGTTTCTGGTCGAGGGCGACTCCGCCGGCGGCAGCGCCAAGATGGGGCGCGACAAGGAAAGCCAGGCCATCCTGCCGCTGCGCGGCAAGGTGCTCAATACCTGGGAGGTCGAGCGCGACCGGCTGTTTGCCAACACCGAGATCCACGACATCGCGGTGGCCATTGGTGTGGACCCGCACGGCCCCAACGATTCCCCGGACCTCAGCGGCCTGCGTTACGGCAAGATCTGCATCCTCAGTGATGCCGACGTGGACGGCTCCCACATCCAGGTGCTGCTGCTGACCTTGTTTTTCCGGCATTTCCCTCAACTTATTGCGACAGGGCATATCTTTGTGGCGCGGCCACCGCTTTTTCGGGTGGACGCCCCGGCCCGCGGGAAGAAGCCTGCATCGAAGGCGTACGCGCTCGATGAAGGTGAATTGACGGCCATTCTCGACAAATTGCGCAAGGAAGGCGTGCGTGAAGGGGCTTGGGCGATCAGCCGCTTCAAGGGCCTGGGCGAAATGAATGCGGAACAATTGTGGGAAACCACACTCAATCCTGATACGCGCCGGCTGTTGCCGGTGCAACTCGGCAATTTTGACTTTGCCCAGACCGAAAGTCTGGTGACCAAGTTGATGGGCAAGGGCGAAGCCGCGGCGCGGCGCGAACTGATGGAACTGCACGGCGATGCCGTGGAGATCGACATTTAAAGGACACCATGCGCCACCTGCAGATTTGCAAGGCATGAGTTATTTCATGCATAAAAAATGGCTCCAGCCCTTGTGGTTATTGCGCAGACAGCTATCATTTTTGATTATCGCTGTCGCCCTGCTGCTGGCTGGCGCGCCAGCCCGTGCCGACGTCTGGGGCTATGTGGACGGCCAAGGGGTGGCGCATTTTTCGGCCGAGCGGCTCGACGAGCGTTACCAGCTGTTTTTCCGTGGCGGTGAGAGTTTCGACACCAGCCGTGGCGGGCGCGCTTCGGCGGGCGCCTACGGCGGCGGCATGCCCGGGGCACCGCCCAAGCTGCTGGCCTTTTTCGACGTTTCACCCAACTACAAGGCGGTCAAACATTTGCTGCGCGAAGCGTCGGTGGCCAATGACATCGACTACGAGCTGCTGCAGGCGCTGATTGCCACCGAGTCGGGCTTCAACACCCACGCGGTGTCGCCCAAGGGCGCGGTGGGCCTGATGCAACTGATGCCACCCACGGCCCAGCGTTACGGCGTGCGTGCCGACAAAAATTCCCCGATCGAGAAAAAACTGACCGACCCGAGAACCAACATCGTGGCCGGCTCACGCTACCTGCGTTACCTGATCGACCTGTTCCCCGGCCAGCTGGAGCTGGCAGTGGCGGCCTACAACGCCGGCGAAGGCGCGGTCCAGCGCTACGGCAACAAGATTCCGAACTATCCCGAGACCAAAAATTACGTCAAGACCGTGATGCAGCTCTACAGCCACCTCAAGCCGCCGAGCATGATGGGTGAAACACGCCGCTCGGGCCGCGTCAGGATGGAAATGATGGGAGGCAGCAAGATTTCTTCCAGCCCGTCCGTTGGCGGTGCCACCGGGCGCGGCAACCAGCTGCCGACCCTGGTCGTGCAAAGCCCGGTCGCTCCGGAATTCCGGGTCGAGCGCGACTAGTGTCCTGACGTGGAGTTGCCGCTTCGCGTGAGGCCATAATTCCCTGCGACAGCTTGCCCGCCCCTCGGCGCGGCCATCTCTTTTGACCTCTATCCTTTTTGCAGTTTGAACCCCGATGGACGACCTTTTTACGCCTGCTCCGCCTTCCTCGCCCGACGTCCCTGACCAGGAATCGCTGGCCGCCTATGCCCAGCGCGCCTACCTCGAATACGCGCTCAGCGTGGTCAAGGGCCGAGCCTTGCCCGATGTCTGCGACGGCCAGAAACCGGTGCAGCGGCGCATCATGTACGCCATGGCGCGCATGGGGCTGGGCTTTTCCGGCGCAAGCGGCGCCAAGCCGGTCAAAAGCGCGCGTGTGGTGGGTGACGTGCTGGGCAAATACCATCCGCACGGCGACCAGGCGGCCTATGACGCGATGGTGCGCATGGCGCAGGACTTCAGCCAGCGCTACCCGCTGATCGACGGCCAGGGCAACTTCGGCTCCAGAGACGGCGACGGCGCCGCGGCGATGCGCTACACCGAGGCGCGGCTGGCGAAAATCACCACTCTGCTGCTCGACGAACTCGACGAAGGCACGGTCGACTTCGTGCCGAACTACGACGGTTCTTTCGAGGAGCCGCGCCAGCTGCCGGCGCGGCTGCCCTTCACGCTGCTCAACGGTGCCAGCGGCATTGCCGTCGGCCTGGCCACCGAGATCCCGAGCCACAACCTGCGCGAGATCGCCGACGCCTGCATCGCGCTGATCAAGACACCCAAGCTCAGCGACGACGAGCTCTACACGCTGATCGCCGGTCCCGACTACCCGGGTGGCGGGCAGATCATCTCGACGGCGGCCGACATCGCCGCCGCCTACAGCACGGGCCGCGGCTCGCTCAAGGTGCGCGCGCGCTGGAAGATCGAAGACCTGGCGCGCGGCCAGTGGCAGCTGGTGGTGCAAGAGCTGCCGCCCGGCGTCAGCACGCAGCGTGTGCTCGAAGAAATCGAAGAAATCACCAACCCCAAAATCAAGGCCGGAAAAAAAGCGCTGAGCCTGGACCAGGTCCAGCTCAAGCAGACCGTGCTGGCCGTGCTTGATGTGGTGCGCGACGAGTCGAGCAAGGACGCGGCCGTGCGCCTGGTGTTCGAACCCAAGACCAGCCGCATCGAGCAGTCCGAACTGATCACCACCATGCTGGCGCACACCAGCCTGGAAAGTTCGTCGAGCATCAACCTGACCATGATCGGGCTGGATGGCCGGCCGACACAGAAAACGCTGCGGCAAATGCTGCAGGAGTGGATCAGCTTTCGCCAGACCACGATAGAGCGGCGTTCGCAGCACCGCCTGAACAAGGTGCTGGACCGCATCCACATCCTCGAGGGCCGGCAGCTGGTGCTGCTCAACATCGATGAAGTCATCGCCATCATCCGCCAGTCCGATGAGCCCAAGGCGGCGCTGATTGCGCGTTTCAAGCTCAGCGACCGGCAGGCCGAAGACATTCTTGAAATCCGCCTGCGCCAGCTGGCCAGGCTGGAAGCCATCAAGATCGAGCAGGAGCTCAGCAGCCTGCGCGAAGAGCAGGGCAAACTCGAGGAAATCCTCGGCAGCCCGGCCGCCTTGCGGCGCCTGATGATCAAGGAAATCGAGGCGGATGCCAGGCAGTTTGCCGACCCGCGCCGTACCCTGATCCAGGCCGAGAAAAAAGCCGTGCTGGAAGTCAAGATCCTCGACGAGCCGGTGACCGTGGTGGTCAGCGCCAAGGGCTGGGTGCGTGCGCGCAGCGGCCACGGCCACGACGCCGCCAGCTTCGCCTTCAAGTCGGGTGACGGCCTATACGGCACCTTTGAATGCCGCACCGTCGATACCCTGCTGGTGTTCGGCACGGCGACCAAGGGCACGGGCCGGGTGTATTCGATCCCGGTCGCCATGTTGCCCGGCGCACGCGGCGATGGCCAGCCGGTGACCACGCTGATCGAGCTCGAAGCCGGCACGCAGCCGGCGCATTATTTCGCCGGACCAGCCGGCGCCACCTTGCTGCTCAGCAGCAGCGGCGGCTACGGTTTCCTGGCCACGGTGGAAAACATGACATCGCGCCTGAAGGCCGGCAAGGCCTTCATCAGCTGCGGTGAAGGCGAGACCATTTGCAAGCCCTCGCCGGTGGCGGGCTGCGGCGGCGCCGTACCTCTGAGCCCGGCGACCCACGTGGCCTGCGCCTCCACCGGTGGGCGCATCCTGACTTTCGAGATCAGCGAGCTCAAGACCCAGGCCGCCGGCGGCCGCGGCCTGATGCTGATCGACCTCGATGCCAAGGACACGCTGGCCGGCGCGGCGGCGTATACCCGCAGCGTGAAGATCGAGGGCATAGGCCGTGGCGGCAAGGAGCGCGAGGAAACGCTGGAGATCCGCAGCCTGAACAATGCCAGAGCCGCCCGCGGGCGCAAGGGCAAGGCGGCCGACCTCGGCTTCAAACCGACGGGCATTACCCGGGTCGAGTGACGGGGTCGCAGCTGCTATTTTTTCGATAGCTGCTTTCGCCCGTGGATATTGGGCGGAGGCGCTGTTTCTTATGAGGCCGTTCGGGCTGGGTCTGTCGAAGCCGGTTCTTTGCTTGCTGCGCTGTGGTTTGCCAGCAAGCCGGGTCTCGCCCCGGCGGGCGAGGCACTTTACTTTTGCTTCGCCAAGAGGGTGTAGAAGAAATAAACTATGCTCTCCATTTGACGTATGGCCAGGAAAGAGAAGATGAGCAAGACAGGACGCCCGCCGAGCATTCCTCCCACAGAGTACAAAGCACTGCGCAAAGTGGTGCAAGAGCATCCCCAAGCCACCTTGAGCGAGTTGGCGCTGGCTTGGGGCGAGTTCACTGGTGGGCAGGCGCCCAGCACGGTCACGCTGCGGCGTACTTTGCAATTGGCAGGATTGCGGCGCCAGCGTCCACCAGTAGCGCCAGCAAGGCGTGCCGGCACGACAGCGCAGCGCTATGGCTACACCCAGCGGCACCGCAACCTGCCCGCGAACGCAGCCCTGACCGATGCCGAATGGGAGTTGGCCCGCGATCTCTTTGAGCCGCAGGCGGGCGCTCGCGGGCGTCCCGCGCTGCACGATCGTCGCGCCATGGTCGATGCCTGCTGCTACGTGTTGCGCACCGGCGCGTCCTGGCGCAGCCTGCCCGCGGGCGTCTATCCCCCCTGGCAGTCGGTGCAAAAGGCCTTTGTGCTGTGGGCCCGCGATGGCCGCTTCGAGCAGTTGCAGGAACGCCTGCGCCAGCAGTGGCGACTGCGCATCGAGCGGGCGGTTCAGCCCAGTCAGGCGGTCATCGACTCGCAGTCCACACGCGGCAGCGCCCAGGGCGGCACGCTCGGCTTTGACGCAGGCAAGAAGGTCAAGGGCCGCAAGCGCCATCTGGTGGTTGACACCCTCGGGCTGGTGCTGGCCGTGGTGGTCACCAGCGCGGCCGTGCCCGACCGCGAAGCGGCGGCCCAAGCGGTGGTACAGGCCTGCGCACGCACCTCGAACTCGATCACGACGCTGTGGGCTGACAGCGCCTATGCCGGCCGCTGCGCCCAGGATATCGAGCAACGCACCCAGGTACAGGTGCGTATCGTGCGCGCAAGCACAAGGGCGCGCTGGGACGATGCGCAGCAAAGCCTGTGGCTTCAGCCGCAGGTGCAGGCCATGCCCGCCCGGCGCTGGGTGGTTGAGCGCACGCATGCCTGGCTGGAGCGCTACCGCAGGCTGGTCATGCACCACGATCGCAAGCCGCTGTACGCCTCGGCCTGGGTCTGGCTTGCTCAGGCTCGCATGCTGCTCAGCCGCTTGGCTTAGTTTGTTTCTTCTACACCCTCCAAAGAAAAGTACCCAAAAGAAAGGCGACCCGATGGTCTGGGTCCCTCCGCTTCGCTCCAGGCAACCTGCGCTGCTCGACGGGTGTGGGGAGAAAGCGGGAGCGGATGCAGACAGGGGGAGACATGACGCGCGCAGCGCGTCATGTCGGACTCAACAGACCGTCATGTTTGCACGCGAGCGCAGCACACTTGGCCAAATGAAGCCCCCACCATCGCCCAGCGGGGCGAGGGAGGGCGGGGGGAGGGAGTGGGGAGTTGAAACTACCGTCCAAGCCAGGCCCGAGTGGCAGCGTGATGCCTGGGTCATGTACGATAAAACTACCTTGTCCGCCGTAGTGAAAGCCGGATTGCAGACCAACCACGGGAGGCCGGATCAACAGCAGCGGGTTTGAGCGCCTTAAACTGCCGCCCAGAACACCGCAAACCAGTCCTTCGAATCGGTCCAGTGTTCGATCTGCGAAAACCCCGCCTGTCGCAGCAGCGCTGACATGCTGTCCAGCGTGTATTTGTACGAGCTCTCGGTATGAATGCGTTCACCCATCCCGAAACGTCGCTCGCCGTTCGGCCAGTGCACGGTCAGTTCGCAGCGCGCCTCCAGGTGCATCTCGATGCGGGACTGCGCTTCGTTGAACAGGGCGACATGGCGCCATTGATGCGGGTCGAAGTCGGCGCCCAGTAGCGTGTTGACGTGGCGCAGCAGGTTTTTGTTGAAGGCAGCGGTGACGCCCAGCGCGTCGTCGTAGGCGGCTTCCAGCGTGGCCCTGTCCTTGACCAGGTCGATGCCGAGCAGCAGGCCGCGTGCAGCGCCTTGTGCCGGGTCTGCGATGCGCTGCAAAAACGCCAGCGCCTGGTCCGGCGAAAAATTCCCGATGCTGGAGCCGGGGTAGAAAAACACACGGTCCTGGCGCTGCACCTGCGGCGGGAGCACCAGCGTGGCCGAAAAATCCATGCCCACGCCCACAATGGCCAGCTCCGGATAGGTGTTTTGCACCTGTTCCGCAGCATCGCGCAGAAAGTCCACCGAAATGTCCACCGGCACATACTGCCCGGGCTGCAGGTGCGGGATCAGCCGCATGGCTTTGGCGCAGCTGCCGGCACCCAGGTCGATCAGGCAGGGGCGGCTGATGCCGGCGCCGGACAGCGCCGCCGCCATGTGGCCGTGGGCCGCGTCGAAAATGCCGGCCTCGGTACGTGTCGGGTAGTACTCGTCGAGAAGGGTGATGGCTTCAAAGAGTTGCGAGCCCAGGGCATCGTAGAAATATTTGGGCGACACACTCGCGGCCGCCGCGCGCAGTCCGTCCGCCAGTTCACGCGCAGCGCCGGGCTGCCCATGGCCGGACGCGTTGTAGCGGTCGATGAACTGCGGCGACGCAGGCGCGAGGGCGAGCCTGGGGTGGGGAAGGGGAAAGTTCAAAATCGGTTCAGCGTGTGCTGGTGTGGGTTCAGGCAATTTACTGCAGGGCACGGCCTGCCTTTGTAGGACTGTTTCGCTTTGCTGGCAAGGGGGTGAGTGCCGGTTGATTGTCTGCGCATCCCGGATGCCCTGCGCCGGACTGCATTAATCAGGCCCTGCTAAGCTTGGCGTGACCATGTCTTCATTCCCACACCCGATGGCGTCCAGGCGTCTTTTTTTGCAGGGCGCCGCCTGCGCGGCAGGTATGTCGCTGCTGGGGCTGGATGCCCTTGCCGCGGGCGAAGCCACTTACGCTGTGTCGCCCTGGCAGGGCGCTGTCCCGCCGCTGCAGGCGGTCGACACCCAGGGCAAGACCTGGCGCCTGTCCGAACTCCGGGGCCGTGCGGTGCTGCTCAATTTCTGGGCCAGCTGGTGCGAACCCTGCCGCGCGGAAATGCCGACCCTGCAGCAAATCGCTGATTTCTACGGCTCCGACAAGCTGCTGATACTGGCCATCAATTTCAAGGAACACCCGACCCGCGTCATGCAGTTTGCGGCCAGCACCGGCCTGAACCTGCCGGTGCTGCTGGACCCGCAAGGGCAAACGGCGCGTGCCTGGGGCGTCAGGGTGTTTCCCACCACGGTGCTGGTGGACCGGCAGGGCCTGCCGCGCCAGCGTGTGCAGGGCGAGGTTGACTGGACCGGCGCCGCCGCGACCCAGTGGGTCGAGGCCCTGCTCAAGAACTGAGCCGCCTCATTCCAGTGGCAGGACGAGGTCCGCGGTGCCGGGGCAGACCCAGCGCGCGAACTCGCGCGTGGTGTCCATGCAGCCGCCGTCGCGGTACATGCCGCGCGGTTCGCGGTAGCGCTGCATGAGGGCCAGGATGCGTTCAAGCTCGGGATCATCCTGCTGCGCCGCCGCCACCAGCGTTTCGACTTTGGTTTCATCGATGCGTTCATTGCCTTCCGGGTCCCGGTACAGCGCGTTGCGCCACTGGTAGATTTCCAGGCATTTGTCGGCCAACGTGTAGGGCTTCTCGCGTTTCCAGAAGTTGCTGAACTGGCCACCACCGAGGTAAATCACCCAGGAGCCTTCATAACCCGAAGCCTCGGCCGAGGCTTCGTCGGGATTGCGAAACCAGGTTCTGTCGCCCGGCACAAAATAATGCGGGGGCAGGGGCGCCTCCATCGATCCCTGTTCGCGCAAAAAAACATCGTGAAACTGGCCCGACATGATGGGCCGGGCGGCCCAGAGCGTCTGCAATTGCGCATACAGGGCGGGGTTGCAATGCGCCAGTTCCTCGGCAATGCCCAACAGCATCACGTATTCGGTGGCGCGATAACAGGAGAACGAATACAGCGTGCCGGACACCTCGGGCTGGGTCGCCTTGGCCAGGGCGGCGATCAGCGACACGCCGGGCCGGATGACAAAACCGATGTCCTTCCTGTAGGTCCAGCAATCCTCCGGCCGTTCCGCCTGGCTGGTGTGAAAGGACAGGCTGGTCTTGCGGGCCGCCCGCGCGATGTTGTGGCGAATGCGGACGGCGCACGCCAGTTCATCCAGGCTGGGGAATTCAAAGGCCACCGGCCCCATCAGCATGGCTACCACGATCTCGCGGGTCAGGTCGGCCGGTTCGTCGTCGGTTTCCAGCTGCAGCCTGCGAGCCAGCGGGAGTGTGTCGTAGCCGGGGGCCCAGGCCTCGCCCTGTTCCGCGCTGAGGCTGAGCCGGATGAAGTGGCCGGCGCCATCGTCGCCTTCCGTGCAGCACACACAGTGCGCCAGGTCCTGCGCGTCCAGCCGCGTCAGCACCGCCTGCAGCGTCGCCGCCGGCCCCTGGCCGGCGGTGCCGCGTAGCAGGATGCCTTGCGGCCCCGCTGGTTGTTTGCCCGATTTGCCCATGCCATCGTCTCCGGCTTTTATGTTTCGTTATCGTGGGAGCTTGCAACTTTGATGGCGCGCGGGACGCCAGGAGGTTGCCTGATAAATATAACCGAGCCCTTTCCACCTTCATGACCGGCACGACGATCGCCGCCATAATTGCCCCTCGGCGCAAGCTTTCTGCTTTCCGCCGCATGGACATCCCGGTGCACCTTCTCATGCCCGGTCACGTCTGCCCACCCACCTTCCGGAGTTCTTTTGATGACCACCGTTCGCCGTACCTTCCTGAAAAATACCGCTGCAGCGGCCATGGCGGCCGCATTGCCTGCGCTCAGTTTCGCCCAGGCTGCGCCACGCCGCCTCTTCGCGCCCCAGAGCGGCGCCTGGCGCACCTTTGACGTGACGACACGGGTCGACCTCGTCAAGCCCCAGGGCGCCGCCAAGGTCTGGTTGCCGATTCCATCGGTCAACAGCGACTACCAGCGGTCGCAGGGCAACAGCTTTTCGAGCAACGGCAAAACCGACCTGACCGACGATGGCGTGGACGGCGCCAAGATGCTGTACGCCGAATTTGCCGCGGGCCAGGCCCAGCCTTTTGTCGAGCTGACGAGCCGCGTGCAAACCCAGGGCCGTGCGGTCGACTGGTCGCAGAAAACCGCGGTGCGCGAAGATGCCGACACGCTGCGCTACTTCACGCGCCCGACGAAGTTCCTGCCGACCGACGGCATCGTCCGTGCGACGGCGCAGAAAGCCATCGCCGGCGCAAGAACCGACGTTGAAAAAACGCAGAAGCTCTACGACTGGATCGTGGCCAACACCTACCGTGACCCCAAGGTGCGCGGCTGCGGTGAAGGCGACATCAAGACCATGCTGGAAACCGGCAACCTGGGCGGCAAGTGCGCCGACCTGAACGCGCTGTTTGTCGGCCTGTGCCGCTCGGTCGGCATTCCGGCGCGCGACGTGTACGGCATCCGCCTGGTGCCCTCCAGCTTTGGCTACAAGGAACTCAGCGGCAACCCCGTCAGCCTCAAGGGCGCGCAGCACTGCCGTTCGGAAGTGTTCCTCAAGGGTTACGGCTGGGTGGCGATGGACCCGGCCGATGTGGCCAAGGTGATGCGTCTGGAAACGGCCGACTGGATCAAGAACACCACCGACCCGGTGGTGGCGCCGGTCAACAAGGCGCTGTTCGGCGGCTGGGAAGGCAACTGGATGGCCTACAACACCGCCCACGACATTGCCCTGCCAAACTCGAAACTCGAGAAGCTGGGCTTTTTCATGTACCCGGTGGCAGAAGACGCGGGCGGGCGTCTCGATTCCTACGCGCCGGATGACTTCAAGTATCAGATCACGGCGAAAGAAATCTAGCCCCCACGCTTGCTCACTGCGTGTAGCCGCTGCCCCCCGAGGGGGCGCTGCGCCTGCGGCCCGGCTAAGCCGGTTCCGCGGCCCTGGCTTGACTGGAACCGGGCCCGGCAGAGGGTCAGTGCGGCGTTCTCAGGGGAGCTCCAGCCGCAGCTTGCTGCTGAACTGCCGTCGCTCGCCGGTGAAAGGATCGTCAAAGGCGATGCTTTGGGCCAGCAGTTGCAGCGGATAGCGGTAATCGTCTTCCGGGGTGGGGTCCAGCGGTGGGTAGACCCGGTCGTTGACGATGGGCAGACCCAGTGCATACATGTGCACGCGCAGCTGGTGTTTTTTTCCGGTCACGGGGCTCAGGCCGTAACGTGCCAGCGGCCCGCTGACTTCGAGCAACTCGATGCGGGTTTCGCTGTTGGCGACGCCGGCCACTTCGGCCTGGCGGAAAAAGGGCTGGCCTTCCACGATGCGGCTGGTACAGACTCGCGGAAACGTCAGCTCCGGGCGCCAGGGCGCAATCGCTTCATACCATTTGCTGACCTCCCGTTGGCGGAACAGGTCCTGGTAGGCAGCGCGCTCCTGCGCTTGCACTGAAAACAGCACCAGCCCGGCCGTTTCGCGGTCAATCCGGTGGAGGGGACTGAGCCCCGCGATGCCCAAGCGGTTTTTCAGGCGCACCAGCAGGGTCTCCTGCAGGTAGTGGCCCGATGGTGTGACCGGTAAAAAGTGCGGCTTGTCGACCACGACCAGGTGGTCGTCCTGGAACAGCAGTTCTTCGTCAAAGGGAATGCGGGTCTCCGCTGGCAGGGTGCGGTAGTAATACAGCCGCATGTGACCGCGATAGGCGCGCGCCGGTGTGACGGCCTCGCCGAACTCATCGACCACCTCAGCAGCGGCCATGCGTTCCAGCCACATCGCACGCGGAATGTCAGGAAAACGTTGGACCAGAAAGTCGGTGATGGTGGGCCAGTTGCCGGCAGGCAGGCTGACACAGCTTGGGCCGACACCTTCGCGCGTGGGCAGGCCGCCGAATTTATTAGCCCCCACGCTTGTCGCTTCGCGTGCCTTCGGCGGTGCGCTGCCCCTTGCACGAATAAGAGGGGCGCTGCGCCTGCGGACTGGCAAAGCCAGATCCGCGGCCCCTGCTGGTGAAGAGCGAGCCTCGGCGGCCGTAGGGGCCTGGGCTTCTACAGTTTTAAGGGGCTTGGACACGCGTAAACACCACGTCCCAGACACCATGCCCGAGCTTGATGCCGCGGTTTTCGAACTTGGTGAGCGGCCGATAGGCGGGCTTGGGGGCATAACCGCCCTGGCTGTCGTCCGCCGTGTTTTTCAGCAGGGGTTCGGCGCTGAGCACCTCGAGAATCTGCTCGGCATAGGGCTGCCAGTCGGTGGCGCAGTGCAGGTAGCCGCCCGGCTTGAGGCGGGCCGCCAGTTTGGCCACCAGTGGCGCCTGGATCAGCCGGCGCTTGTTGTGTTTTTTCTTGTGCCAGGGATCGGGGAAAAAAATGTGCACGCCGTCCAGGCTGCCGGGCGCCAGCATGTGGTCCAGCACCTGCACCGCGTCGTGCTGCAGGATGCGGATGTTTTCCAGGCCCTGCTCGCCAATGCGTTTGAGCAAGGCGCCCACGCCGGGTGTGTGCACTTCGCAGCAGAGGAAGTTTTTGTCGGGCATCAGCGCCGCAATATGCGCCGTGGCTTCACCCATGCCGAAGCCGATTTCCAGGATGGTGGGTGCGACGCGTCCGAACGCGGCTTCGACGTCCAGCGGCGCTGCAGCGTAGGGCAGCAGGAATTTCGGGCCGGCATCGGTGAAGGCCTTGGCCTGGCCGGCGGTGGTGCGGCCGGTGCGCAGGACAAAACTGCGGATGGTGCGCAGACGCGTGGGTTCGGGTGACGCGCCTTCCGGCGGGTTTGACGGCGGGTTGGAGGTGGGGGATTCAATCACCGCTCAATTTTAGTCGCCCGGCTCCAGAGCGCCACGGCTTGCTGTAGCCAGTCAGCGGGCGTCCGGGCAGACAAGCCTGCGGGAAGACCCAGTACCTGCCCGGCTTCATCCAGTGCCTGCAGCGGCTGGGTGGTGTCCAGTGCGCTGGCACCGTTCTGTTTGGAGAGCTTTTCGCCGTTGGCCCCGAGCACCAGCGGCGTGTGGAGATAACGCGGCAAGGGCAGGCCCAGCGCACGCTGCAGCAGGATCTGCCGCGCCGTGTTGTCGGCCAGGTCTTCCCCGCGGACGATGTCGGTGATGCCCTGCGCGCCGTCGTCCACCACCACGGCGAGCTGGTAGGCCCACAGGCCGTCGGCGCGCTTGAGCACAAAGTCGCCGACCTCCTGCGCGACGTCCTGCTGCTGCGCGCCGAGCCGGCGGTCCTGCCAGTGGACAAGCTGGTCTGCTATCGAATCAGGAGCTGTTTGCACCCGTGTGATAGGGGCTGGAGGCCGATTTGGCTTCATGTTTTCAGTGAGGAAGCGCCACGCCCGTGCGGGACGACCCTGCAGGCCGTGACGGCAGGTGCCGGGGTACACCAGCTCGCCGTGGCGTGGCCGCGGCTCGCCACGGGCCTCCAGTGTCCGTGCAATGTCCTGCCGTGTGCAGGCGCAGGGGTAGGCGAGGTGGGCGGCGATCAGCTGGTCCAGGGCGGCTTGGTAGTGGCTGCTGCGCTGCGACTGGTGCAGCGGCGGCGCATCCGGCCGCAGTCCGCAGGCGGCCAGCTGCTGCAGGATCAGGGTGTCGGCGCCGGGTACGCAGCGCGGCGTGTCGATGTCCTCGATACGCACCAGCCACTGGCCGCCATGCGCCCGCGCATCGAGCCAGCTCGCCAGCGCGGCGACGAGCGACCCGGCGTGCAGCGGACCCGTGGGCGAGGGCGCAAAGCGGCCTCTGTAGGCCCGCGGCTCCACGCCCATACCCATCAGGCGATGGTTAATGCCATTTCCAGGCCAGAGATAAACGCGTCTTCAGCCCGGTGGCCGACGCACCAGTCGCCGCAGCTGCCGATGCGCGATTTCGCATCCCACAGGTGGGTCTGGCCCAGCGGTTCGGTGGTTTGCGCATAACGCCAGCGGTGCACCACGGCGTGCGGCGGCTCGGCGCGTATGCCGGTGACCTCGGTGAAGGCCCTGAGCAGCTTGGCCTTGATTCGCTCGTCGTCGTCTTCCAGGTGCCGCGTGGACCAGTCCGGGCTGGCCTGCACGGTCCAGCGTTCGATGGGGCTGCGCCCCGGCTTGGATGATTCGCGCGCCAGCCAGGCAATGCGGTGGTGGGTGCTGCGCGCCGCATTCCACTGCGGCCCCAGGTGCGGCAGCGTCGGCTGCTGCCCTTGCGGAAAAGCCAGCATCAGGGTCCAGCAGGGGGCAATGGCAACACCGGCGAGGGCTGGCATCAGGGCCTTGCCCTGCTGGGAGCTGAGCAGCAAGGCATGGGCCTGCGGCGCGGGCACGGCCAGCACCACGGCATCGAAGCCGGAATACACCTGGCTGCTGGCGCCCGGTCCTTCGGTCTGCAGCTGCCAGCGCTCGGGGTGCAGCTTGTCGCGTTCCATCCGGATGACCTGGGTTTCCAGCGTCAGCGAGCCGTCCGCAACCAGGGGCTGGGCCCACTGCTTGAGCAGCGCGCTCATGCCCGGTGTCGCCACCCAGTGAGGTTCCCGGGGCGGCGGTGCGGACGCCACGACACGGCCGGCCTCGTCGAGGATGCGCACGGTGTTGGCGCTCCAGGGCCGCACCACGCCGGGGCTGGTGGCCAGCGCCTTTTCGAAGCGCGCATCACGCACGGTGAAGTACTGCGTGCCGTGGTCAAAGCCGCCAAATTCCGTGTTGCGCGTGGCCATGCGCCCGCCCGGGCCGCGGCTTTTTTCAAACACCGTCACGCGGTGGCCCGCCTGCATCAGCGTGCGGGCACAGGCGATGCCGGCCATGCCCGCGCCGACCACGGCGATATGGCGTGGCACGGGCGTGGCAGAGGGAGTAGAACGGGATTTTTTGGTCATGTCTTTGTACTTTTTATGGCGGGGTGAAAGGGGCAGTTGGCTTGCGGGTCCCGGCGGCGGGCTTTCCCGGATTTTGGCAGCACAGCGCAAACATCATTGGAAATCATGATCACACTCTACACGCTGGCGCGACCGGCCGACCGAACATTCGCCGCGGGTCAGGGTTTTACACAGCATGGTCGCGCTCCAGCAGGGCTTTTCGCGTCGCGGGGCTGTCCAGCTGCTTGAGCCACCACTGCAGCGCGCGGCCCTCGCTGCCGCTTGTCACGCGGCGCCAGGCATAACTGACGGGGATCAGGCGTTCTGCCCGCTGCACGCGTTTTTCGACCAGCCTGCCGGTGGCGATGTGGGGCCGCGCCAGGTATTCGGGCAGAAAGCCGCCGCCCAGGCCGCGCAACTGCGCATCGAGTTTTTCCTGCATGCCCGGCACGGTGAAGATGTCCTGGCCGCCCAGCAGTCCGACCGAGACGCCGCTTCCCCGCTGCACCGAGTCGGCGACCGCCACCGCCCGGTGCGGCATCAGCATCGCGTCGGTGATGGGCTCGGGGGCCTGCGCCAGCGGATGGTGCGGCGCGACGGCGTAGATGAAATGGATGCTGCCCAGCGGCTTGCCCTGCACCGACTTGTGCAGCCCGGGCTCGATGGCCACGCCGATGGCCAGATCGGCCTGGCCCGAGGTGAGGGCTTCCAGTGTGCCGGACAGGGCTTCTTCCCTTAACCGCAGGCGGGTGGGTGGGTTCAGCGCAAAAAAGGCCTCGCACAACTCCATCACGGTGGTGCGCGAGATCACGCTGTCGACCGCGAGTGTCAGCTGGGGCTCCCATCCGGTGGCGACCCGTTTGACGCGGTTGGCCACAGCGTCGAGTTCGGCCAGCAGGCGCGTGCCTTCGCGCAGCAGCTCCTTGCCCGCCTCGGTCAGTTTGGCCTGCCGGGAGGAGCGGTCGAACAGCAGCACGTCCAGCGCATCTTCCACCTGGCGGATGCGGTAGGTCAGCGCGCTGGGCACCACGCCGAGCTCGCGTGCGGCCGCCGCCATGCTGCCGGTGCGGTGCACGGTGCCGATCAGGCCGATGGTTTCGGGGGTCAGCGCATCGCGCACGCGGTTGTTCATTGATGGGCTGGTAGTTCAAATAATTTGAATGATGCCATCAAATAACTGCAATGGCCAGGGCCGCGCCGGCCCCTACATTGGAGGCATTGCCAACGCACCCTGAAAGGAGCTCCAGATGCTGACCCCTAGATCTTCCAGCGAACGCGGTTACGCCGACCACGGCTGGCTCAAGTCCTTCCATTCCTTCTCGTTTGCCGGTTATTACGATCCGGCCCACATGGGTTTTGGCAACCTGCGTGTCATCAATGAAGACAGGATCGCTGCCGGCAAGGGCTTCGGCACACATGGCCACCGGGACATGGAAATCATCAGTTATGTGCTCAGCGGCGAGCTGGCACACAAGGACAGCATGGGCAACGTCAAGGGCATTCCGCCAGGTGACGTGCAACGCATGAGTGCGGGCACCGGTGTGCAGCACAGTGAATTCAACCATGCCGAAGGCCAGACCACGCATTTCCTGCAGATCTGGATTGAGCCCAATGTCACCGGCATCCCGCCCAGCTACGAGCAGAAAAGCTTTCCCGACAGCGACAAGCGCGGCGCGTTGCGGCTGGTGGCATCGCCCGACGGGGCGCAGGGCTCCGTGACGATTCACGCGGATGCCAGCGTGTATGCGGGCCTGTTCGACGGCGACGAGACGGCCGACATGGCGCTGAACCCGCAACGCAAAACCTATGTGCACCTGGTGCGCGGAGAACTCCAGGTCAACGGCCAGCCTCTGAAGGCGGGCGACGCGCTCATGCTGGAGGCAGAAAGCCGGCTGCTGCTTGCCGATGGCCAGGAAGCTGAGGTGCTGGTTTTCGATCTGGCAGCCTGAACGCCAAAGTGGCCCGGGACTTGCATCGCCGGGCGTTTCGTTTCCCATTTTTTCTTTCATCACTCTCAACAAAAAGGACTCACCATGCTCAACTCACTGCAAAACCCGCTTTCCCTCCTTGGCCGCGTACTGATTGCCCTGCTGTTTGTTCCGGCCGGCTTCAGCAAGATTGGCGGATTCACCGGAACGGCAGGCTACATCGCTTCCAAGGGTGTCCCCCTTCCGGAAGTGGCTGCAGCGATCGCCATCGCGGTTGAGCTGGGCCTGGGCCTGCTGCTGCTGATCGGCTTCCAGACCCGCTGGGCGGCACTCGGCATTGCCGTGTTCACCGCGGTCATCACCTTCATCTTCCACGCCTTCTGGGCCGACCCTGCACAGTCGCAGGCCTTCTTCAAGAACATCGCTGTGGTCGGTGGCCTGCTGACCATCGCCGTCTGGGGTGCCGGTGCCTGGAGCGTGGACGGCAAGCTCAAGGACTGATCGCGGCACGCCACGACCTGCCCGCAGGCCGGCTCCAGGGCCGGCCTGCCTGTTTCCTCCTCCTCATTTTTCTCTTCTCTCTTCTTCCTTTTCTGAGCCCAAGGACAACACACCATGACCAACCTCGTCGTCGTTTACCACTCCGGTTACGGGCACACCCAGCGCATGGCGCAGGCGGTGGCTGAAGGCGCCGGCGCCGAGCTGCTGGCCATCGACGCCGATGGCAACCTCCCCGAGGGTGGCTGGGAGCAGCTCAAGGCTGCCGACGCCATCATCTTCGGCTCGCCCACCTACATGGGCAACGTGAGCTGGCAGTTCAAGAAGTTTGCCGATGCATCCTCCAAACCCTGGTTCAGCCAGGAGTGGAAGGACAAGCTGGCCGCCGGTTTCACCAACAGCGCGGGCATGAACGGCGACAAGCAGGGCACGCTCACCACGCTGTTCACGCTGGCGATGCAGCACGGCATGGTCTGGGTCAGCCAGGGCCTGATGCCGTCGAACAGCAAGGCCGCCCAGCGCGACGACATCAACTACCTGGTGTCCTACAGCGGTGCGATCGCGCAGTCGCCTTCCGATGCCGGCGCCAGCGAGATGGCCGCGGGGGACCTGGCGACAGCCCGGCTGTTCGGCCAGCGGGTGGCCGATGTGGCTGCAAAGTTTCACACCTGACCCCTTCCTGCCCCCCCCTCTTGCCCCTCTTCCTGACCCTCTTTTACGAAACCAACGCTGGAGTTACTGCCATGCCTGTCGACCTGACATTGACCGGACACGACAAGGACCTGGGAGGCGGCTTCCGGGTGCGCCGCCTGCTGCCGGCCGGGCAGCGGCAGGCGGTGGGACCCTTCCTGTTTTTTGACCATTTTGGCCCGGTCACGCTCGCCCCGGGAGGCTCGCACGACGTGCGGCCGCATCCGCACATCGGCCTGGCAACCGTGACCTACCTGTTTGACGGGGCCATCATGCACCGCGACAGCCTGGGCTTCAGCCAGCGCATCGAGCCCGGCGCCATCAACTGGATGACGGCAGGACGCGGCATTGTGCATTCCGAGCGTGCGCCGCAGGAGCTCAAGGGAAGTACTTACGTCAACCACGGCATCCAGCTGTGGGCGGCCCTGCCGCGCGAGCACGAAGAGGCTGAGCCGGATTTTGTGCACACCCCGGCGTCGGCCATTCCGTCGCTGGTGCTGGGCGGCGCGCAGGTGCGTGTGTTGATCGGCGAGGCGTTTGGCCAGCGTTCGCCGGTCAGGACGTTCTCGACAACGGTCTATCTCGATGTACAGCTCGCTGCCGGCGCGGTGTTCGAACTGCCGCCGCTGGCCGAGGAACTGGCGGTGTATGCGGTAGACGGCCCGGTGGTGGTGGACGGCGAACAGGTGGCTGCGCATACGCTGGTTGTGCTTGCGCCCGGCGCGGCGGCATCGATCACGGCCAGTGAAGCGGTGCGGCTGATGGTGATAGGCGGCGACGCGCTCGATGGCCACCGCTTCATGTGGTGGAATTTTGTGTCCAGCCGCAAGGAGCGCATTGTGCAGGCCTCGCGCGACTGGGAGGCCCAGACCATGGGCCAGGTGCCGGGGGAGGCGGAGCTGATTGCGCTGCCCGAGCGCCGCTTTACCGCAGAATGAGTTTTATGCGGCGGCGCCGTCGCGTGCCAGCCGCAAACCGCTGAATTGCCACTGCGCCTAGGGCGGAAAAAAGTTGCGGTAGCTGGCACGTACATGGCTTTGCGGCGTGGCGCAGGAGCCGCCGCGCAGCACGAACTGGTTGCACATGAATTTGCCGTTGTATTCGCCGACCACGCCCTCCCACGGCTTGTAGCCGGGATAGGCGTTGTAGTTGGACTGCGTCCACTCCCAGACATCGCCAAACATCTGGGCCGGATGGCCCGTACTGCGTTGCTGCAACGGGATCGGGTGGTAGGCGCCGCCTTCGACAAAGTTGCCTTCGGCCCGCTGGCCGGGCGGGGCTGACACACTGCGCGCGGCGAGCTCCCATTCAAATTCCGTCGGCAGGCGCGCGCCGGCCCAGCGCGCATAGGCGTCGGCCTCGAAATAACTGAGGTGACAGACGGGCGTGTGCGGGTCCACCTGCACCAGGCCCTGCAGCGTGAAGTTGCGATACGGGCCGTTCTGCGTGTCAGGCGCCTGCCAGTACAGCGGCATCGTCGCTCCGCGGCCTTGCACCCAGTCCCATCCCATGGCCAGCCACAACTCGGGCCGCCGGTAAGCGCCGTCCGCCATGAAAGCCATCATCTCCCCGTTGGTGACCAGCCGGTGGCCGATTTCAAACGGCGCCACATAGACCTTGTGGCGCGGCGTCTCGTTGTCAAAGGCAAAGGCGCCGTCCATGGCGGGGTCGAAGCCATGCTCCCGCAGGCCGCCCTCAAAGCCCAGCCAGTGCAGCGGCTGCGGGCTGATGCCGGCCAGCGGCCAGTGCCTGGCATAGGCCGGATGCGCCGGGTTGAAGGACAGGGCGTGTTTGATGTCGGTCAGCATCAGTTCCTGGTGTTGCTGCTCATGGTGCAGGCCCAGTGTCAGCAGTTGCACCAGTTCGTCTTCGGCAGCACCGGCCGGGGTCTGCCGGATGACGTTTTGCACGCGCTCGTCCACTGCGGCCCGGTAGGCCAGCACCTGCTGCAGGGTCGGCCGGCTGATCAGGCCGCGTTGCGGCCGCGGGTACTTGTCGCCAACGCCGTTGTAATAGCTGTTGAACAGCACCCTGAAGCTGGCATCGAAAGGCCGGAAATCTTTTTCGAAACGCTCGAGGACAAAGGTCTCAAAGAACCAGGTCAGGTGGGCCAGATGCCATTTGGCGGGGCTGGCGTCGGGCATGGACTGCAACTGGCAATCCTCGGCGCTCAGGGGCTGGACGAGCCGTTCGGTTTGGCTGCGGACCTGTTCAAAGCGCAGCGACAGGCCGGAGATCCCTGCGGCGGTGCGTCGGGCAGCGGTGGGCGTTGGCATGGCGGTTCCGTGCGTGGTGATGGGTGCGAAAGCCGGTTCAGCTTCCCACAACTTCGGCGAGCGCCTTGTCAGACGATGCCCCGACATTGACGCGGGGCTGGAGGGCCGGGTCCAGCGCGCGCCGCGCATCAAAGACAAAACAGGCGCCGTCAAAATGCGCGTGGCCGTTTTCTTCAAAGTATTTCAGGATGCCGCCGTCGAGCTGGAAGACATGGCCGACACCCGCCTCGCGCATGAAGATGGCGGCCTTTTCACAGCGTATGCCGCCGGTGCAGAAGCTGACCACGGTTTTTCCCTCAAGTTCTTCGCGGTGCTGCAACAGAGCCTGCGGGAACTCGGTGAATTTGTCGATGCGCCAGTCGATGGCGTGCCGGAAGGTGCCCACGTCGACCTCAAAGGCATTGCGGGTGTCCAGGGTCACGACGGGCCGCCCCTCATCGTCGTGGCCGGCATCCAGCCAGCGTTTGAGCGTCGCGGCATCCACCGCCGGGGCGCGGCCGGCCGCAGGCTGGATGGCCGGGTGGTTCATGCGGATGATTTCGGGCTTGATCCGGACCAGCAGTTTGCGAAAAGGCTGGGCATGGGACCAGCTTTCCTTGACCTCCAGGTCGTGGAAGCGGGCATCGTGCCGCAACCATGCCAAAAAATCATGAATGTCGGCGCGCGGGGCGGCCAGGAACAGGTTGATGCCTTCTTCCGCCAGCAGCACCGTGCCTTTGATGGCGCGGCTCTGCAGGGCTACCAATACATTGGCCTGCAGCCCGGACAGGCCTTCGAGGGCCACAAACTTGTAGGCGGCAATGTTCAGGATGCGCATGATCGGGCCATTGTAGGCAGCGGGGAAGGCGGCGGCGCGCGGACCCGACCCTAAAATGAAGCCATGTTTGTCCATTTACGTATCCACACCGAGTTTTCAGTCGTCGATGGCACCAACCGCATCGATGAAATCGTGGCCGCCGCAGCGGCCGACCGCCAGCCCGCGCTGGCCATCACCGACCTGGGCAACCTGTTCGGCACGGTCAAGTTTTACAAGGAAACGCGCAGCGCCGGGGTCAAGCCGCTGATCGGTGCGGACGTGTGGGTGCAGGTGCCGGGCAAGGAAGCCGGTGCGGCGCCGGCGCGGCTGCTGCTGCTGGTGCAAAACCGCCAGGGCTACCTGAATCTGTCGGAGCTGCTGACCCGGGCCTGGACCCGGGGTGTGGTGCGCGACCAGGCCATCATCAGCCTGGAATGGCTGCAGGAGCTCGGCGAGGGCCTGATTGCCCTGTCCGGCGCACAGGGTGGCGCGGTGGGGCAGGCGCTGGTGCAGGGCGACGGCCCGCGTGCGCTGGAATGCGCGCTGCATTTTGCGGGCCTGTTTCCGCACCGTTTTTACCTGGAGCTGCAGCGCGCGCAACGCGCCGACGACGAGCAGCATGTGGCGGCGGCGGTGCAACTGGCCGCCCGCCTCAAGCTGCCGGTGGTGGCGACGCATCCGGTGCAATTTCTGGGTTACGAGGATTACGAGGCCCATGAAGCGCGTGTCTGTATTGCCGAGGGCGAGATCCTCGGCAATGCGCGGCGCGTGCGCAAGTTCACGCGCGAACAGTATTTCAAGTCCTCGGCGCAGATGGCCGCGCTGTTTGCCGACCTGCCTTCGGCGCTGGCCAACACGCTGGAAATCGCCAAACGCTGCAACCTCAAGCTCGACCTCGGCAAACCCATGCTGCCCGAGTACCCGACGCCCGAGGTCGCCGGCGTGCGCATGTCGCCCGACGAGTATTTCCGCTACGCTTCTTTTCAGGGGCTGGAAGAACGGCTCGCGCATCTGTATCCGATTGAGGCGGTGCGCAACGACAAGCGGCCGCAATATGTGGAGCGGCTGGAGTTCGAGATCAACACCATCCTGAAGATGGGTTTCCCGGGCTACTTCCTGATCGTGGGCGACTTCATCAACTGGGCCAAGAACAATGGCTGCCCGGTCGGCCCGGGCCGAGGCTCGGGCGCCGGTTCGCTGGTGGCGTATTCGCTGAAGATCACCGATCTGGACCCTTTGCAGTACAACCTGCTGTTCGAGCGTTTCCTGAACCCGGAGCGGGTGTCCATGCCCGACTTCGACATCGACTTCTGCCAGACCAACCGTGACCGCGTGATCGACTACGTGAAGGACAAGTACGGCCACGCGGCGGTCAGCCAGATCGTGACCTTCGGAACCATGGCGGCGCGCGCGGCGATCCGCGACGTCGGCCGGGTGCTCGATTTCTCCTATGGCTTTTGCGATGGCATTTCCAAACTGATCCCGAACAAGCCGGGCCAGGCCGTGACCCTGCAATTGGTGCCTGCTGATCGCAAGAAAAACGACAAGATGGTCTACGCCCTGGAGGCCGAACCGGTGCTGGCCGAACGCGAGGCCAAGGAAGAAGACGTTCGCACCCTGCTCGAACTTGCGCGCAAACTCGAAGGGTTGACGCGTAACGTCGGCATGCATGCCGGCGGCGTGCTGATTGCGCCCGGCAAACTCACCGACTTTTGCCCCCTGTACCTGCAACCCGGCAGCACCTCGGCCGTGAGCCAGTTCGACAAGAACGACGTCGAGGCCATCGGCCTGGTCAAGTTCGACTTTCTGGGCCTGGCCACCTTGACCATCCTGGAGCTGGCGCGGGAGTTCATTGTCCAGCGTCATCCGGCGCAAAAGGACTTCAAGTTCGAGAACCTGCCGCTGGACGACCAGCGCGTCTATGCGCTGTTTGCCGAAGGCAAGACCGAAGCCGTGTTCCAGTTTGAAAGTATCGGCATGCAGCGCATGCTCAAGGACGCGCGCCCGAACCGGCTCGAAGACCTGATTGCGATGAATGCGCTGTACCGGCCGGGTCCGATGGACCTGATCCCGACCTACATCGCGCGCAAGCAGGGCAAGGAAACGCCCGAGTACCCGGACCCGCGCGTCAAGCCCATCCTGGAAGAGACCTACGGCATCATGGTCTACCAGGAGCAGGTGATGCAGACCGCGCAGATCCTGGGTGGTTATTCGCTGGGCGGCGCCGACATGCTGCGCCGCGCGATGGGCAAGAAGGACGAAAAAGAGATGGCCTCGCAGCGGGAAATTTTCCGCAAGGGTGCCGGCATCAACGGCCTGTCGCAGGAAAAGGCCGACGAGGTTTTCGACTTGATGGAGAAGTTCGCGGGCTACGGCTTCAACAAGTCGCACTCCGCTGCCTACGCCTTGCTGGCCTACCACACGGCCTGGCTCAAGCGCCACTACACCGCCGAATTTTTCTGCGCCAACATGACGGTGGAGATGGGCGACACCGACAAGCTGAGGATTCTTTTCGGCGATGCGCAGAAGATGGGCATCAGCTTCGAGTCTCCCGACGTCAACCGCGGCCATTACCGCTTCGAGCCGATCACCGACAAAAGCATCCGTTACGGTCTGGGGGCCGTCAAGGGTACCGGCCAGCAGGCGATTGCCGCCATCGTGGCGGCGCGCGAGGCCGATGGGCCCTTCACCTCGCTGTACGACTTCTGCCTGCGGGTCGACAAGTCAAAGATGAACAAGCGCACGGTCGAAGCCCTGATCAAGGCCGGTGCTTTTGACAACCTGCAGCTCAACCGCGCGTCGCTGCTGGCCTCGGTGGACCGGGCCTTCGAATTCGCCGCCCAGGCCGAGGCCAACGTCAACCAGGGGGGACTCTTTGACATGGACTCGCATGCGGCGAGCACGCAGGAGCCGCCGCTGGTGGCGGCCGTGCCCTTCGGCGTGAAAGCGCGGCTGGTGCAGGAAAAAACCGCCATCGGTTTTTATCTCTCGGGGCATTTGTTCGACGAAGTCGAGACCGAGGTGCGGCAGTTCATCAAACGCAAGATCGACGACCTGATCGACTCGCGCGACCAGACCCTGCTGGCGGCCATCGTCAGCGACCTGCGTGTGATCAACGGCAACCGCGGCAAGCTCATCATCTTCAAGCTCGACGACAAGACCGACACGCTGGAAGCCTCGGTGGACGAGGCCACCTTCAACGCCAACCGCAACCTGCTCAAGGACGATGAACTGGTGATCGTGCAGGGCACGCTGCAGCCGGCGTCGGAGCGCTTTGGCCGCCGCTTCAAGGTGACACAGGTCTGGAGCCTGGAGTCGGCGCGCTGCCGCTTCGGCAAGTACCTGCGCGTGGCGGTCAACGGCACGGCGCCCGACGTGCAGCGCATCGTGCGCGACTTTCCGCCGCGCAAGGAAATGTCGGAGCAGGGGGAGGTCAGCCGCGGCCTGCCGGTGCGCCTGAGCCTCAAGCGCGACAGCGTGGTGGCCGAACTGCAGCTTGGTGAAGCCGCGAAATTTTTCCCGACCGATGCAGCGCTGGCCAGCTGGATGGCGCAGGCCGACCAGGGGCGGGCACAGATTGTTTATGAGTGAATAAGGGCTCCGGTCCTTGTCCTGATTGCGCCGAAAGCTATCTTATTGATAGCGTTCGCGGTGCGCGGTGCTCAGTCCTTGGGCCGGAATTCCAGAATCATCGGCGTTGGTACCCGGCCATCCACATCGCGCGGCATGGTTTCGGTGCGGAGGATGGCCTTGATCACCGCGTCGTCCCAGGCCTTGTTGCCGCTGGACTTGATCAGGCGCTGGCTGATGATGCTGCCATCCAGTGCGGTGCGCACCTCGACCTCGGCGGTCGGGTTGCCGGAGATGTCCTCGGTGAAGACGATGTTGGGTTTGACCTTGGCGCGCACCTTGCCCCCGTAGCTGGCTGACGGCCCGCTGGCTTTTTGCGCCGAACCCTTGGCGTCGGCGCTGCCCGTGGCGCCGGCCAGGCCCATGGCCCGCTTGATGTTGTCCTGGCGCTGCTTTTCCGCTGCAGCGTCGGCCATTTTTTTCTTCTCGGCCTCTTTCGCGTCCTGCTTTTTGTCGTCGGCTTTTTTCGCTTCGAGTTTCTTCGCTTCCTCGGCCTTGCGTTTGGCCAGGTCTTCCTTGAGCTTCTGCTCTTTTTCCTTTTTGGCCTGAAGCTCTTTCAACCGGTCCTGCTCGGCCTTGGCTTTGGCCAGCTCGGCTTCCTTCTTCTTGAGTTCGAGCTTGCGTTTTTTCTCGCGCTCCAGCGCGATGTCCACGTCCGGTGCGGGGGGCGGCGGTGGCGCCTTGACCACGGGCTCCGGTGGGGGAGGAGGAGGGGGCGGTGGTGGCGGCGGCGCTTCCACCAGTTTGGGCGCGGCTTCCTGCGGCACGCTGGACCAGAGTTCGGCTTCGAACGAGATATCGGGGGTGCTGCGCTTCCAGTTCACGCCCCAGGTCAGGGCCGCGATCAACAGCAGGTGAACCAGCACCGCCAGGCCGAAGGAACGCAACGCAGCGGGCTCGCGGTGCGGGGCAAACTCGGGGCGATCGGCGGCAATGGGCATGAAAAAATTCAGCGCGGGGCGGGGTCAGTTGCCGGTCTGCACCGAAAGGCCGACGCGGGCCACACCGGCCTTTTGCAGCGCGTCCATGACCTTGACCACAGTCTCGTACTTGATGGATTTGTCGGCGCTGATCACCACCGGTGTAACCTGCTCACCGGCCGGCACCGCCGGCTGCAGGCGCTTGACGGCGGCGCCGACCTCGCCGAGCTTGACCGCTGTGGTCGCGCCCGCCGACTTGATCTGGATGACTTCGTCCTTGCTGATCTCGATCTGGATCGGCTTGGGCGGCTGCCCCGGCGCCTTGCCGACCTTGGGCAGGGCAATCATGCTGGGCGTGATCAGCGGCGCCGTCACCATGAAGATGATGAGCAGCACCAGCATCACGTCGATGAAGGGCACCATGTTGATTTCGCTGATGGTGCGGCGGCCGCGGCCGCGGGGGCTCACTGCTGGCATGGCTTGAGATCCTTTATCAAGGCCCGGGTGGTCACCGAAACCAAGCCGGGGCCGCGGGACCGGCTTTGCCGGGCCGCAGGCGCAGCGGCCCCCTCGGGGGGCAGCGCATTACACGAAGTGAAAAGCGTGGGGGCACACATACCTAGTGACCTGAAGGCGAATGCGCGCCCAGGTTGCGCTGCAGGATGTTGGAGAACTCCTCGATGAAGGTCTCCAGCTTGTTGGCCACGCGGTCGATGTCGTGGGCGAAGCGGTTGTAGGCCACCACCGCGGGGATGGCGGCAAACAGGCCGATCGCCGTGGCCACCAGCGCTTCGGCAATGCCGGGCGCCACGGAAGACAGCGTCACCTGCTCCAGCGCGGCCAGGCCGGTGAAGGCGTGCATGATGCCCCAGACCGTGCCGAACAGGCCGACGTAGGGCGAGACCGAACCGACCGTGGCCAGAAAGGACAGGTTGGATTCCACCGCATCCATTTCACGCTGGTAGCTGGCACGCATGGCGCGGCGGGCGCCGTCAAGCAGGGTGCCGGGGTCTTCCATGCGGCGCTCGCGCAGCTTCTGGAATTCACGCATGCCGCTGGCGAAAATGCGCTCCATCGGGCCGCTGTGTTTGGCGTTCTGGTTGGCGGCGGCAAACAGGTCGTTCAGGCTGGTGCCGGACCAGAATTCGCGGTCGAACTCGTCATTGAGCGATTGCACGCGCTTGAGCGAGACGATCTTGCGGAAGATGGCGGCCCAGCTCGCGATCGACACGCCGACCAGCAGTGCCACCACGCCCTGGACCACCCAGCTGGCGTTGAGAATGAGGCTGACAATGGATAAATCCTGGTTCATGTTTTGGCTTCCAGACGATCAAGGATGTTGGCGGGAATTCTGGCGGGCTTCAGGCTGGCTGCCTCCACCCAGCCGATGCGTATCGTGCCTTCGCAGAGCAGTACCGGCGTGCGCTCTGATTTTAATAGCGAACTCTGACCGATTATCAAGGACGCCCGGCCCTTTTCGATCAGGCTGGCGGTAACAATCAGTTCATCGTCCAGGCGCGCGGGCCGGTGGTAACGAACACTGGTTTCCGTCACGACGAACATGCCGCCGGTGCTCTCACGCAGGCTGTGTTGTTCAATGCCCAGTGATCTGAGCCACTCGGTGCGTGAACGTTCAAAAAATTTCAGGTAGTTGGCGTAGAACACGATGCCACCCGCATCCGTGTCTTCCCAATAGACCCGCAAGGGCCACTGGAAGGTGGTGGCCGCCAGGGCACCGGTGGCCTCAGCCAAGGACGGCCTCCAGCCGGGCGACGGCCTCTTTGAGTTGCGCCATGGAATTGGCCGTTGAAAAGCGGACGTACTGCTCCGGTGCCATGGTGCCGAAATCGCGCCCGGGGGTCACCGCCAGGTGGGCGCGTTTCATCAGCTCAAAAGAAAAGTCCCAGCTGCCGCTGACGCCCAGCCGGGCGGCGGCATCCGTGCAATCCGCATAGGCGTAGAAAGCACCGTCGGGCATCACGGGCACCGTCAGACCCAGGCGATTGAGTTCGGGAATGAAGTAGTCGCGCCTGGCCTTGAACTCGGCGCGGCGCCGTTCGTACTCGGCCAGGCTGTCGGGTTCAAAACAGGCCAGGGCGGCGTGCTGGGCCACGGTGCTGGGGCAGATGAACAGGTTCTGCGCAATGCGCTCGATCACCGGTGCCAGTGCCTCGGGCACGACCAGCCAGCCCAGGCGCCAGCCCGTCATGTTGAAGTACTTGCTGAAGCTGTTGATGCTGATGATGCTCTCGCCGAGTCCGCCTTCCATCGCCAGCGCTGTCTGACCAAAATGCGCCTCGTAACTCAGCCCCAGGTAGATCTCGTCAATCAGGGTGATGCCGCCGCGGCTGTGCACAAACTCGTGGATGCGCCGCAATTCTTCCGGCGCAATCGACGTGCCCGTCGGGTTGGACGGCGAGGCCAGCAGCACACCGCGGGTCTTGTCGGTCCAGGCGGCCTGCACTTTTGCGCTGCTGAGCTGGAAGCGCTCTTCGGCGGTGGTGGGCAGCAGCACCGCGTTGCCGTCGGCGGCGCTGACGAAATGCCGGTTGCAGGGGTAACTCGGGTCCGGCATCAGGATCTCGTCGCCCGCTTCAATCAGGGCCAGGCAGGCCAGCTGCAGCGCCGCCGAGGCGCCGGCGGTGATGATGATGCGGCCGGGCGCAACGTCGGCCTGGAAACGCGTGGCATACCAGTCGCTGATGCGTTCGCGCAGCGGCTGCAGGCCGGTCGCCTGGGTGTACTGGGTGTTGCCGTCCCGGATGACGCGGGCCGCGGCCTGCTGGACCAGCGGCGGCGCGGTGAAGTCCGGCTCACCGATGTTCAGGAAGATCATGGGCTCTGCCGTGTGGGCCACCTGCTGGGCCATGCTTGCCGCGGCCTTGGCCACTTCCATCACATAAAAGGGTTCGATGCGCTGGGCGCGCCGGGCTATCCTGATCTCGCTCACCGCGCGCCTCAGGCTTTTTTGTCGGCGGCGACTTCAGCGGCGCGAAAGGCCGGTGCCAGTTTGTGCAGCACACCGTTGACGTATTTGTGGCCGTCGGTGCCGCCAAAAGCCTTGGCCAGCTCGATGCACTCGTTGATGATCACGCGGTAAGGCACGTCCAGGCAATGCTTGAACTCGTAGGTGCCAATCCACAGCACCGCATGTTCGACCGGCGATATTTCCGCCATCTTGCGGTCCAGCAAAGGCGTCACGCTGTCGTCCAGCGATGCGGCTTCGTCAATGCAGCCGTGCAGCAGCGCGTCGTAATGCGCCGCGTCGGCCTTGTGAAAACCCACCAGATCGCGGGTGAAGGCGTCAATGGACGACGCCTCGTTACGCCCCACCAGATGCTGGTACAGCGCCTGCAGGGCAAACTCGCGCGCCCGGGTGCGCGCTGACTTGTCGGCGGCTTTTTTGACACCCGTGTCGGTCAGGCCGTTGCGGGTCTGCGGCGGGCGCTTGGGTTTGAGTGGTGTCTTTTCAGTCATGGCGCGCTTGTTGGGGGAGGGGAGGACCGGGGTATCAGTCAAGTTCGTTCAGCAGGTTGGCCATTTCCACCGCCACGCGCGCCGCATCGCGGCCCTTGTCGGTCTGGCGGGTTTCGGCCTGGGCGATGTTTTCGACGGTCAGGATGGCGTTGGCGATCGGCAACTGGTAGTCCAGGGCCAGCCGGCTGACCGAGGCGCCGCTTTCGTTGGCGACCAGTTCGAAGTGGTAGGTCTCGCCGCGGATGATGCAGCCCAGAGCCACCAGCGCATCGTACTGGTCGCGCTCGGCCATGGCCTGCAGGGCCGAGGGGATCTCGAGCGCGCCCGGCACCTTGACGTGGTGGATGTTTTTTTCCTCGACACCGAGCGCCAGCAGTTCCTGCCAGCAGGCCTTGGCCAGCGCGTTGGTGATGCTTTCATTAAAACGCGCCTGGACGATGCCAATCGAGAGTTTTTTGCCGTCCAGCTTGTCGGCCGTACCTTTTTCTGCACCAAACACGGTTATTCCTTTTTGTTGGCAATGTAGCCGGTGATCTCGAGGCCGTAGCCCGTCATGCTGGGCATGCGGCGCGGGTTGCCCATCAGGTTCATTTTGTGCACACCACACTCGCGCAGGATTTGCGCGCCCACGCCGTAGGTGCGCAGGTCCATGCGGCCGCGCTCGGGGGCCTGGCTGGCGCGTGCGGTGCCTTCGAATTGTTCAAGCAGTTGCGCCGCGCTTTCGCCGCAATTGAGCAGCACCGCCACGCCTTTGCCCTCTTTGGCAATATAGGTCAGGCTCTGGTCCAGGCTCCAGGAGTGCATGGAGCGGCCGGTTTCCAGCGCGTCGAGCACCGACAGCGGCTCGTGAACCCGCGCAGCCACGATCTCTTCGGGTGACCACTGTCCCTTGACGAGCGCCAGATGCAGGCCCTGGCTGGTCTTGTCCTTGAAGGCATGCGCGGTGAATTCGCCAAAAGCGGTATTAAGTGTCCGCGTGCCGATTTTTTCAATCAGCGAATCGTGGCGGCTGCGGTGTTCGATCAGGTCCGCGATGGTGCCGATTTTCAGCCCATGTTCAGCGGCAAAGACCTGCAGGTCCGGCAGCCGGGCCATGGTACCGTCGTCTTTCATGATCTCGCAGATGACGGCCGCCGGCGAGCAGCCCGCCATGCCGGCCAGGTCACAGCCGGCTTCGGTATGGCCGGCGCGCATCAACACGCCGCCATCGACCGCCTGCAAGGGGAAGATGTGACCCGGTTGCACGAGGTCGCTGACCTTGGCATTCCGTGCCACCGCGGCCTGCACCGTGCGGGCCCGGTCTGCCGCGGAGATGCCGGTGGTCACGCCCTCGGCGGCCTCGATCGACACCGTGAAGGCGGTACTGTATTTGCCGCCATTGCGGGTGGCCATGGGCGGCAATTGCAGCATCTCGCAGCGTTCGCGCGTCAGGGTCAGGCAGATCAGGCCGCGGCCGTAACGTGCCATGAAGTTGATGGCTTCCGGGGTCACGTGATCGGCGGCGAGCACCAGGTCGCCTTCGTTTTCGCGGTCTTCTTCGTCGACCAGGATGACCATGCGGCCGGCCCGCATGTCGGCCACGATGTCTTCAACAGGGGAGATGGCAGTGGTCATGGTTCAGTTTTTCTTTCCGTCCTGGAGCATGCGCTCAACGTAGCGCGCAATCAGGTCAATTTCCAGGTTCACCTGCGATTGTGGTCGCAGATGGCCCAGGGCTGTGTTTTGAACCGTGTGGGAAATCAGGTTGATGCTGATTTCGCAGCCGGCCTGGCCGCCTTCCAGGTCGGTGACGCGGTTGACGGTCAGGCTGGCGCCATTGACTGTGATGGAGCCTTTGTAGGCCAGGTACTTGGCCAGTTCGCGCGGGGCGAGAATGCGCAACTCCCAGCTTTCACCCACCTGGGCGAAATGCGTGACGGTGCCGATGCCATCGACATGGCCGGCGACGATGTGGCCACCCAGCCGGTCGTTGGCGCGCAGCGCCTTTTCAAGGTTGATCGGGCCGGGGTCGGTCAAGCCACTGGTTTTGGCCAGCGACTCGGCCGATATTTCAATCAGGAACTGGTTTTTGGGGAGGTCGAGCGCGGTCACGGTCATGCAGGCGCCGTTCAGTGCGATGCTGTCGCCCAGGCCCACGTCGTCGAGGTAGCCCGATGGCGCTTCGATGGTGAGTCGCTTGCCATGGTCCAAAGAGCTGCCCAGGCTATGGATGGCGACGATGCGCCCCACGCCGGTGATGATTCCGGTAAACATGGCGCTATTTTCGCAGAGATTGCGGGCGGCCATGGGCCGGACCGACAAAGCAGGGCTAAAAGAGGTCGCGTCCCCTGACTCTGGCCACGATACGAAGATCGCGGCCCAGCCGGTCGGTCGAGCGAAACTCGAGGTCCAGCGCCTGCGACAGCTCGGTGATCGGTCCGAAACTGGCCATGCCGCTGCCCTGGCCTATCAGCTTGGGGGCCAGGTAGACCAGAAACTCATCGACCAGACCTTCACGGATCAGCGACCCGTTGAGCTTGTGCCCGGCCTCGACGTGGACTTCGTTGACCTCGCGCAGGGCCAGGTCGCGCAGCATGGCCGCCAGGTCCACCTTGCCACCCTTGCCCGGCAGATAAACGACAGTCGCACCGCGCGCTTCAAGGGCTGCTTTTTTGGCATCATTTTGCTCGGCAGCGTAGATGTAAAGCGCACGGCCAGCTATGAAAAGATGAGCATCCAGCGGCGTCTCGAGCCGGCTGTCCACCACCACCAGATGCGGCTGGCGCGGCGTATCGACCAGCCGCACATCGAGGCGCGGGTTGTCTTCAAGCACGGTGCCGATGCCGGTGAGCACGGCGCTGGCGCGTGCGCGCCACGCATGGCCGTCCGTGCGGGCGGCATCCGAGGTGATCCATTGGCTGACCCCATTGTCCAGCGCGGTCTTGCCGTCCAGCGACGCGGCCACCTTCATCCTGACCCAGGGCGTCTTGCGGATCATGCGGCTGAAAAACCCGATGTTCAGCTCACGCGACGCCTCCGCGCCCGGCCCGACCTCGACCTCAATGCCCGCGGCCCGCAGGCGCTCAAAGCCCAGGCCGGACACCAGGGGATTGGGGTCGGCAATCGATGCGACCACCTTTTTGATGCCGGCGGCGATCAGGGCGTTGCAACAGGGGCCGGTGCGGCCATGGTGGGAGCAGGGCTCGAGGGTGACGTAGGCGGTTGAACCAGCGACTGCATGTCTCCTGGCCGCCGCATCGCGCAGGGCCATGATTTCTGCATGGGGTCCGCCCACGGCCTGGGTGCCGCCGGTGCCCAGCACCCGCTGGTCACCAGCAGAGACGATAACGCAGCCCACCCGGGGGTTGGGTTCGGACAGACCTGTGGCTTGTCGCGCCCGCTCCAGGGCTTGGTCGATGAACGGAAGGAGTGGCTTCATCCTGAGTGAGGCAGCGCTGTTTGGGGTTTGCAAGGGTGAAGGTTGCCCATTTTAATCCGCCTCGGTGGCCTGCCTGACGCGAACCACTCGTTCGGGCAAAGCGACCGATTGTCGGGCCACAGGGGCTTCTGGCAACCGCATGCGCTAAGGTTCAGCCTCCAATAGCGTAACAACAGGAGATGGCATGCGCAGTGGCAAGCAAAGCGGTTTCACGCTGATTGAGTTGATGGTCACTGTTGCTATCGTGGGCATTCTGGCAAGCGTCGCCTATCCCTCCTACACCAGCCACATCAGAAAAGGCGTGCGGCGTGCGGCCCAGGCGCAGATGATGGATATCGCCAATCGGGAGCAGCAATACCTGCTGGCCAACCGTGCTTTCGCCTCCTACGATACGTTGACGCTTAGTGGCTATTCACTCCCCACTGACCTCACTGCCAAGTACACGCCCACGATCGCCCTGGTCGGCGGTACGACCACGGCGCCCGGCTTCACCATCACGTTCACGGCCATTGGCGTCCAGGCCCAAGACGGCAACCTGACACTCACCAGCGAAGGGGTGAAGGGCCCGGTGGACAAATGGTAGTCCCCGTGTCGTCCCGCATTCCGTGTCGGCAACTCGGCGCCTCGATGATCGAAGTGCTGGTCACCATGATCATCATCGCTTTCGGCCTGCTCGGGATGGCGGGGCTGCAGATGCGCATGCAGAGTTCGGAGATGGAGGCCTACCAGCGCAGCCAGGCGCTTCTGCTGCTCAACGATATGGCCAACCGCATCGCGGCAAACCGCAACAATGCCAGCTTGTATGTCATGGGGACCACGGCGCTAGGGACGGGGATGACCTGTCCCACGGCGACCGCGACCATCGTGCAGCAGGACCTGCGGCAATGGTGCGAAGCCTTGCAGGGGGCCGCCGAGGTGTCCGGCACGGACAAGGTGGGCGCGATGGTCGGCGGCCGCGGATGTGTCCAAACCGCCAGCGGCGACTACCTGGTGACCGTGGCATGGCAGGGTTTCACGCCGATTTCGGCACCACCGGCATCCGTGACGTGCGGCGCCGGCCAGTTCAATGGCGACAGTGCGTCCAGTTGCAAGAACGATCTGTGCCGACGTGCAGTGACCACCTTGGTTCGAGTCGCCACCCTATGAACAAAACCCACCGCATGCAGCGCGGCTTCACCTTGGTGGAGCTGATGATTTCGCTGGTCCTCGGACTGCTGATCATCCTGGCCCTCTTCATCATGTTGATCAACGTCAATCGCAACAACAGCGAGCTGAGCTCCACGAACAGGCTCATCGAGAACGGCCGCTTCTCGCTGCAGTTGTTGACGTCTGACGTTTCGCATTCGGGCTACTGGTCGGGTCATGTTCCCGAGTTCGACGATTTGACGGGCTCGACCACCATTGGACCCACAGATGTGCCGACAGGCGTGCCCGATCCGTGTCTCGCATTCTCGCCGGCCAACTGGACCGACGAGTACAAGAAAAATCTGGTCGGCATCGCGGCGCAGGGCACGGATATTCCGGCGGTTGTGCCGTCCCCGACAACGCCATTTTGCGGCAGTGTCGTCACGAATCCCCAGCCCAACACCGACGTTCTGGTGGTGCGCCATGCCGAGCCGTGCCTGGTCGGTTCGGGTACCGACGATTGTTCCGATACGCGCGCCAGCGCCTCGCCGCACCTGTACTTCCAGGCGTCGCGCTGCGACACGGATACCGCCAATTTCGTGCTGGACACTTCAGCCTTCACCTTGAAGGCGGGCGACTGTACCGCGGCGGCCCCCATCCGGCGGTTCTCCTCCAGCATCTACTACGTACGCGATCACGCCAACGCGGCGGGAGACGGCATACCGACACTGATGCGCGCGCGTTTTGGTGTCAACGGCACCCCGCAATTCCTGTCCGCCCAGGCGCTGGTGGAGGGGGTGCAGGGCTTCCGGGTGGAATACGGGGTGGACAACAAGAGCGACACCGCCGCCACGGTCGACCTGGCGGCGCTGGCCTTGCCGATCGCGTGGCCGACGGGCGCCACCACGCTGAACACCCCCACGAATCGCGGCAATGGCCTGCCGGACGAATACATCCGCTGCTCGCAAGCAACGCCCTGTACTGCGGACCAACTGGTGAACGTGACGGTGGTCAAGCTGTATGTGCTGGTGCGAGCGGAAAGGACCACGTCAGGCCATACCGACACCAAGCAATACTGCCTGGCCAGTACCTGTACCGATCCGACGGACTACATGGGCCCGTTCAACGACGGCTACAAGCGCCATCTGTTCACCCAGACCGTCCGCTTGACCAACGTAGCCATGCGCAGGGAGACGCCATGAGTTCAATAGTGAGAGGCTCGCGACCTGGGCCGGGCCAGAGCGGCGCCACGCTGGTGGTCGCGCTGATCATGCTGACCTTGATCACCCTTCTGGTGGTCAATGCATTCACGCTCAGTTCATCCAATCTCAAGGCCGTCGGCAACATGCAGGCGCGCGACGAAGCGATCGCTGCGGCCAACCAAGCCATCGAACTGGTCGTGAGTTCCTCCTTCACCGACGCGCCGGTGGCGCAGGAACTGAATGTTGACATGAACAAGGACGGTACGACGGACTACAACGTCAAAATTGAGCTGCCCAAATGCGTGCGGGCTATAGAGGTGCCCAACCCCGAAAAATGCGAGGAAAACCTCAAGGCGCTGTGTGCCGAGAACAACTGGCACACCGAGTGGGACCTTCAGGCCACTGTCGGCGATACCGCCAGTGGCACGTCCGTCGTTGTGCACCAGGGCGTGCGCGTGAAGCTCAGTAACAGTCAAAAAACGGCGACCTGTGCCATACCAACCACCTGAGTCCCTGTTGGAGAACCTCATGAAGCAAAAAATATTTCAAGGCATCGCCGTACTGCTCGTGTTCGTGGCGCATGTGTCCACCAGCCTCGCGGAGGACATTGAATTGTTCGTGGGCGCGCCACCCACCACCGCTGAAACACCGAATGTGCTGATTGTTCTGGACAACACGGCGAACTGGAACACGGCCTTCGTGAACGAAAAAGCCGCGCTCGTGTCGGTTTTCCAGGGAATGCCGGTCGACAAGTTTCGGGTCGGCTTGATGATGTTCAACGAGACGGGCGGTGGAAACTCGGGTAATGACGGTGCCTATGTTCGGGCGGCAGCTCGAACGATCACAAGCAGCAACAAGACCGCCTACGCCGACCTGATCAATAGCCTGGACATTACCGGCGACAAATCCAACGGCGGCAAGGTCGGCAAAGCCATGATGGAAGCGTACTACTATCTCAGCGGGGGCACCCCACACGCCGGCAACCAGAAGAACAAGGCCGACTACGCCCTCAATACCGAGGGCAATGCATCCGACGATGCTCTGCATGCGCTTGCCGGCAACGCACTGGCATCGAAGAACAGCACCACCTACCTCAAGCCGGGTTCGGGTGATTGCGTCAAAAATTACATCATCTACATCAGCAACGGCCCGGCGCAAGACAACAGCGCGGACATTACGACTGCAACGACCGCGCTTGCCGCCGCCGGCGGCAAAACAACCGCCATTTCACTCAACCCCAGCGGTTCGCAGGACAACCCGGCCGACGAATGGGCGCGGTTCCTCAAGAAGAGTGCGATCAAGGGGGTGGTGTACACGCTCGACGTGAACAAGGACACTTCGGGCCAGGGTCCTGGATGGACGGCCTTGCTGAAAAGCATGGCATCGCAAAGCGGTGGACGGTATTTTGATGTGGGCACCTCAGGTATCGCGGACGCCATCAACTCCATCCTCTCCGAGGTCCAGTCCGTGAATAGCGTGTTCGCGTCGGTCAGTCTTCCCGTGAGCGTGAACACGCAGGGCACCTATCTGAACCAGGTATTCGTGGGGATGTTCCGGCCCGACGGCGACAGTGCGCCGCGCTGGAAGGGAAACCTCAAACAGTACAAGATGGCTTTCATCGACAATGAGTTGAAGCTGGTGGACGCAGACGGGAAGGCGGCCATCAACGGCCAGACCGGGTTCATCACGGAGTGCGCGCGAAGTTACTGGACGCCGGCGACGGTAGATACCGAGTGGAACAGCGCGCAGGAAAGCGACTGTCTCACGGTGGTGGGCGCGGAGTCGTCCAATTATCCGGACGGCAACGTCATTGCCAAGGGCGCGCAGGCCTACCAGCTGAGACTGAGTTCCACCAGGACTTCGCTCACTTGCAACGATGCGACTTGCAGCAGCCTCGTCGCCTTCAATAATACGAACGTTTCGCAGACGCAGCTTGGCGTGAGCACCACGACTGACCGCGACAATGTGATCAATTGGGCCAAAGGCACGGACAACATGGACGAAGATATCGACGGTTCCTTCACCGACCGCAGGTTGTCCATGCACGGTGATGTGGTTCATTCTCGCCCCGTGGCATTGAATTTCGGAACAACGGCGGCGCCCAAGGTCGTTGTTTTTTACGGCGCCAACGACGGCTGGTTCCGGGCGGTGAACGGCAATCGAACGGACGCGATCGGCTCGGTGCCAGCCGGGGGCGAGCTTTGGTCTTTTGCACCGCCAGAGTTCCTGCCGAAGTTCTCCAGACTCCGCAATAACACGCCATTCAACTACTACCTCAACACGCCAGCGACGGGCACCCAGAAGAAGGACTACGCCATTGATGGCCCTATCACTGCGTACCGAGGGACGGTCGGCGCATCAACCGCCACCAAGACATTCCTCTATGCCACCATGCGTCGCGGCGGAAGATCGATCTACGCCTTCGACGTGAGCAACGCCGACACTGCGCCAACCAGCCCCGCGCTCAAATGGCGGATCGGCTGCACCGCGGACGGCACCTGCTCCAGCGGTATGAGTGGCATCGGTCAGACCTGGGGCTCGATCAAGACGTTCACGCACGGTAGCTTCAGTTCCGGCAACACGCCCCTGCTGATCTTCGGCGGTGGGTACGATGCCTGCGAAGACTATGACCAGTTCAGCACGACTGGCGCGAACCACAACTGCACGTCAAGTTCCACCGGCAACCATGTCTATATCGTCAACGGCGACACGGGTGCCGTTGAAAAGAGCTTTGATACCTCGGCCTCGGTGCTGACTTCGTTCAACAAGTATCGCGGGGTTATCGCCGACATGGTCACCGTTTCGGGCAGCGACGGCCATGCGAAATACGCTTACATTGCCGACCTGGGCGGCAACATATTCCGCATCACCATGACCGGCGCGCCATCAGCCTGGACGATGAAGCAGATTGCGTCGTTCGGGTGCGACACGACCACCACCAGCTGCCCGGCGAACCGCAAGCTGATGTTCGCCCCCAGCGTGGTGAATACGGCGACAGGTGAATACACGCTGCTGGTGGGCTCCGGCGACCGGGAGAAACCGATCACGGGCTACACGGCGGCAACGGCGGTGACCAATTACTTCTTCATGTTCAAGGACAAGCCCGATGACACGTCCTACCCAGGCACCACCGATTGCGGGATCGCCGTGGTGTGCCTCAACTCCTTGCTCAAGATCGAGCGGGACGCGGCGTCGCCCTCTAGCCTTGGAACCAAGAAAGGCTGGTACCTGGCTCTTCATTCAACCGAGCAGGTCGTGACCCAACCCCTGACCATCTTCAGCGTCGTCACCTTCAGCACCCATGAGCCGGCTGTCAGGGGAGGCGTCAGCTCCGGCTCCTGCAGCAACCTGGGTACCACACGTGTCTACAACGTGGACTATGAGTCCGCCAAACCCCGGGAGGGCGACCTGCGTTATGAGGACGTGGTGGGTGACGGCCTCCCGCCTTCGGCGACAGCGGGCCTCGTCACGCTCGACTCAGGCCAGACGGTTCCTTTCTGCATCGGCTGTACCGGAGACTCGCCTCTCGAATCGAAGAAACCGACGTCCTCGTCATCAAGCATCATGCCCAAGGGACGCCTTTACTGGTATCTTCAAAAGAAATGACAAGCACGATGGCTTTACGGCTTCAGCGCTCCCCATCCGGCGCGGGGGCGTCTCGCGGCTTTACCCTGATCGAGCTGCTGGTCAGCATGACCGTGCTCGGCATTCTGGCCGCTATCGCGGTGCCGTCATTCAACGAGGCTTTCCTGAGCAACCGGCTGGCGTCATTCAGCAACTCCTTCATCGCGAGCGTCCAGCTCGCGCGCAGCGAGGCAATAAAGCGCAATGCCGTGGTCAAGATGTGCCGATCGTCCAGCGGCACAAGTTGCGCGACCACGGGCGGTTGGCAGCAGGGCTGGATCATCTTCAGCGACAACGGCGCGAGTGGTAACGCCGACAACGGCACTGTGGACAGCGACGAGACTCGCGTCTCTTATCAGCAAACCCTTTCCACCGATTATTCTTTCACGGGCAACAACTATTCGATCGCTTTTCAGCCGTCGGGCCTGGTTGCTGCGAGCGTCAGCCTGACCTTGTGCCGCTTGGCGCCCTCCGCGGGATCGCAGGAGCGCATCATCGGCGTTGGTACGACGGGGCGTGTTTCGGTGAGCACGACGAGAACCGGCGTTTGCTCGTAACTAAATAGTTCGCTGGTGTTTATTTATCACATTAATTAAACCTGCCTTATCCTCACTTTGGAGGAGGTAAGGTTGGTGCACCCTGGCTATCTTTCGGTGTATGCCGAAACAGCCAAACCTTCCTGCCGCGCCGGAAGCCAACCCGGAATCCCTTTTGCGCAAGCGCTCGATGCGCGGGTTCACGTCAATCGAGTTGCTGGTGGTAGTCGCTATCCTGGGCATCTTGCTGGGCGCGTCTGTGCCATGGGTTGGGACCTTCGCCGACTCGATGCGGCTGAGCTCGCAAGCCAATGCCTATCTCTCGGCGCTGCACCTGGCACGCAGCGAGGCGATCAAACGCAACAGCAGAACAACCTTGTGCAAGTCTGCTGACGGATTGAGCTGCGCCGCGAGCGGCGGCTGGCAGCAGGGCTGGATCATCTTTCACGACCCCAACCACAATGCTGCCAAGGAGGACACGGAGGTGATGGTGCATCAGTCGCCAGCCCTTCCGACCAGCTTTCGACTGGTCGGCAATCCGAATGTTGCCAAGTACGTGTCATTCGACGCCACGGGGGGCACCAAGCTGGCTTCCGGGGCCTTCCAGGCGGGCACGTTGACGATGTGCCGGCAATCGGCGTCGGGTGGCGAGGCCCGGCAGATCGTCATCAATAGCGCGGGCCGGCCCCGAGTGCAGAAAGTCGTGGTCGCTACTTGCGTTTAGATCTGACCGCCTGGGTCAGCGCCTGACCTCATCGACCAGCGTCTTGAACTCGTCAATATCCTCAAAACTCCGGTAGACGCTGGCAAAACGCACGTAGGCGACCTTGTCGAGCTTTTTGAGTTCACGCATGACGAGCTCGCCGAGGCGGGCCGACGGCACCTCGCGCAGGCCCAGGTTGAGAAGCTTTTCCTCGATGCGTTCGATGGCCGAGTCCACCTGTTCGGTGCTGACCGGGCGCTTGCGCAGCGCGAGATTCATGGAGTCGAGGATCTTGCTGCGTTTGTATTCGATGCGGCGGCCGTCCTTTTTGACGATGGCCGGAAAGTTGACGTCGGGCCGCTCGTAGGTGGTGAAGCGTTTTTCACACGCGCCGCACTGGCGGCGGCGGCGTATGAAGTCTGCGTCTTCCGACACCCGGGTTTCGACGACCTGGGTTTCAAGATGGCCGCAGAAAGGGCATTTCATGCGGCTTCGCCTGGACTTGCAAGCATTATTGGCCTCCAGCCAGCACGGGGCATGCGCAAGAAGCTATCAAAAGCGTAGCGTTTGCACATGCGCCGGCCCATCAACGATACACCGGAAACCGGCTCGTCAGTGCATTGACCTTGGCGCGAACCGCTTCAATGTTGGCGGCGTCGCGCGGGTTGTCGAGCACGTCGGCGATCAGGTTGGCCGTCAGACGCGCTTCCTCGTCCTTGAAGCCGCGCGTCGTCATGGCCGGCGTGCCGATGCGCACGCCGCTGGTGACCATCGGTTTTTCAGGGTCGTTGGGAATGGCGTTCTTGTTGATCGTCATGTGGGCAGCGCCCAGCACCGCCTCAGCTTCCTTGCCGGTGATGCCCTTGGCGCGCAGGTCCACCAGCATGACATGGCTTTCGGTACGCCCGCTGACAATGCGCAGGCCACGCTGCGTCAGCGTGTCGGCCATGATCTGGGCGTTCTTCAGCACCTGCTGCTGGTAAGTCTTGAACTCAGGCGCCAGCGCTTCCTTGAACGCGACCGCTTTCGCGGCGATCACATGCATCAGCGGGCCGCCCTGCAGGCCGGGAAAGATGGCGCTGTTGATGGCTTTTTCGTGTTCGGCCTTCATCAGGATGATGCCGCCGCGCGGGCCGCGCAGGCTCTTGTGCGTGGTCGATGTCACCACGTCGGCGTGCGGCACCGGGTTGGGGTACACGCCCGCGGCCACCAGGCCGGCGTAGTGGGCGATGTCCACCATGAAGATCGCACCGACCGCCTTCGCGACTTTTGCAAACCGTTCGAAGTCGATGCGCAGGCTGTAGGCCGAGGCACCCGCAATGATCAGCTTGGGTTTGGACTCGTGGGCCTTGCGCTCCATCGCGTCGTAGTCGATCTCTTCCTTGTCGTTGAGGCCGTAGGAGACGACGTTGAACCACTTGCCGCTCATGTTCAGTGCCATGCCGTGGGTCAGGTGGCCGCCTTCGGCCAGGCTCATGCCCATGATGGTGTCGCCGGGTTTCAGGAAGGCCAGAAATACGGCTTCGTTGGCCGAGGCGCCGCAATGCGGCTGCACGTTGGCCGCTTCGGCACCGAAGATTTTCTTGATGCGGTCGATGGCCAGCTGTTCGGCCACGTCCACGTGCTCGCAGCCACCGTAGTAGCGGCGGCCGGGGTAGCCTTCGGCGTATTTGTTGGTCAGTTGCGAGCCCTGCGCGGCCATGACGGCGGGCGAGGCATAGTTTTCGCTGGCGATCAGCTCGATGTGGTGTTCCTGGCGCGCGTTTTCAGCAACGATGGCAGCCCACAGCTCCGGGTCGGTTTGTTCCACAAGAATGGTGCGGTCGTACATGGCAGTCCTTCAAGACGTGGTCCCTGTCATTGGATGAATGAAACAAGGGCTGCCCAGGCGAACGGCTGAACGCTGTGGTCATCGCTTGAGCCCAGCGGTGCGCTTCCCAGTGGTATCCCACGTCAGCAGTCTCCCTGCAAAACAGGGGCTGCCTATCGCCAGTCGCGCACACCTCTAGTGTAACGGACCCGGCGCCTGACTGACGACCGGCCTGTGAAAGGCCGGGTCGCACTCAGGAGCTTGCGAGGCTGGCGACTTTGTCGCTGGCCTTGCCCCTGGGCAGGTCGTCGGCGTCTGTGTGCGCAGGCAGGGACGCTGGAATGGCCAGCGGCGGGCGAACGGTCGGCATGTAGGCCGGCGCACGGCCACTGACAACAGCCAGCAGACGGGCGTGTTCGGCCATCACCTTGGCGGCATAACCGCCATCGCTTTCCAGATTGGCGGCGCCCACATAGAACTTCAGGCCGGCTTCCACCGAACCGGCGCGGGCGATGCATTCCTGCAGCACCTTCACACCTACCCGCAGGTTGGTGACCGGGTCGAAGGCGGCGAGTTTCCCGCCGAAGTTCTCATATTTGGCGTGGTGGATGTTGGTCATGACCTGCATCAGGCCCTGGGCGCCCACCGGGCTTTGGGCAAACGGGTTGAAGCCCGATTCGATCGCCATGATGGCCAGGATCAGCGTCGGGTCGAGCTTGGCTTTCTGGCCGATCTCGAAGGCTTCCGAGACGAGCACGCTCAATGGCTCAGGCGCCACGCCGTACTTCCTGCTGAGCCAGAAGGCCAGCGCCGCCTGTTGCCGGGGCAGGTCCTTGGGGTTGGCGGCCGTGGCCCGGTCGATCGCATCAGGTTCGGTGAAACCAATCTCGGCTTCCTGGCGCTCCTGCAACCAGGTCATCAGCCGGGATTCGCCGGCCTGACGCAGGTCGGGTCGGGCGGTCAGCGTGATCACTGCAAACACGACGGCCAGGCCGACGAGTGCGAAGCTGTTGTGGGTGATTTCAAAAAAGCCCTGGGCAATGTCGTCGGCAATGTTTGCCAGACTGTTGCCCACGTTTTTCTGAAGCGTCCGCATAACCGATGCGGGAGTGGATTGTCCTAGCGCTGTCATAGCACTCCTTTCTATGCACATCGACTTTTTGAGCCGTGCGCTTTGATTGGGTCGCCATCAAACCAAGGCCTTGCCTTGGGGGTGTTGACCCCTTGTCTGACTTTGCCGGGTTCGGCAGCGGATTCGGGTTGTCCCGTAGTTTTGGGTGGGACGGCGGATTCTAAAAGCGCTCTTAATAACTTGTCAAGAATATCAAATTAATTTAATATGCATATAAACGCATTAAAAGCTCAAAAAGAGTATCAAGACCCCCTGTTTCTCCCGTTTGGGCGGTTTTTGGGGTTTCGCTCCAGGTCGTCAGGCCGGCGCATTTTTTGGAGAAGAAGACCGTAGGTGTTGACAGCAAGGGCTTTTAACTCAAGCGCTTGCAAGGTTTTTCAGAGAAAGTGCCGGAGCATTCGAGCAGGACGCTTTTGGAGCGCGATGTGGAAGTTGCCGCATGGTCATGTAGGACAAGGGCGCAAAGCTGTAAACCCCCAAGAAAATGGCAATCGCGGGCTGATTTTTGATTACAAATTTCGACTTGCGCCGAGGGCGCCTGAGGTTTAACCTGCAGTTGCTTGAGTACCTCAAGCATCAGCCGGGTAACCAACCCCGGTCAAACTGAGAGCAATCACTTGCTTTCATCGCACTGGAGACGATCTTCTCTTCTTTGCGAAGCCCGACGGCATGAGCATCACGCTCGCCGTCAACCCCGGTCGGCCTCGCTGACCGGGGTTTTTATTTTGGGCTGGCCTTTTCGCTCAATCAGCCATTGACCTTTTTTCTGCGCGTTCAAGACTTAAGGCCCATGCCCGGCCATGAACTGAAACGCAATTCCTCCCAACTCTCCAGTCTCTTCAAGTCTTTTCCGGGCAAAGCAGGGGCATGCTGCGCTCAGCATATGGCACCGCCGCTGAGCATGGGCGGGAGCGGTCGGTCATTGGTCTGGGCGCTGGCTCGCGCCCTGGTGCCGGTGGATCGGAAGTCGTTGTCTGAAAAAATGCCCTCTGTAATGCCGGGCAGGCAGCTCTGGGCGGGCGCGGTGGCGTTCCGTCCCTGATCGCTGGAGCTGACCCCCCTCAGCGACCTGGCCATCGCGAAAAGCGCCAGCGCGCCGGCGCCTGTTGCTGCATCAAAAAGCGGTCTGCTTTCCCCAGGAGCGACCCAGCTAAAAAATGCGCCCCTACATCCCTACATCCCTACATCCCTACATCCCTACATCCCTACATCCCTACGTCCCTACGTCCCTACATATATGTGAATAGATGCAGAAATGTAGTTGATGCTGCGGCTTGCGTGAATCGGCAATGCCACCGGGTTGAAGGGCTGGCCCGCGGCTCACCGCACACGCGCCTTGAGACGAGGGCGCGCCGGTAAACTCGGCGCCGCCTTGCGGGAAGGCGTCACTCCGGGGGGGCTGACCGGCGCTGCTCAAGCAGGTTTGCCGGCGCGCCGTGGGGTCGGGGACTACCTCACTGCCGTGGGTGGTTTGCCCGCCAGGCTCTTCCTGGGCGCGCCCAAAAACGCGCCCGCAGACGCCAAATGGACACCGCTCGCCGAACTTAATTTGGCGATGCCATAAAAACAGCGAAAATAGCCGCATTGCTTTATTTCTGAAGCTTGGGTCGGGGTCGCGGGCATTTGCCCAGCGGCTCCTCTTTTTTACGCCGGTCCCGCCCTGTGCCTGCTGATGCCGGCAGGCTGTAGAGCCCAGGGGCGGACCTGCAATGTCCTGATCCCTGAAGATCCCCCGCTTCGCCGGTCCTACTTATCCATATGCTGCGTTTCCCCATGTCCAAATCTGCCAAGCCCGAAACACCCGCCGTGAAAACGCCTTCCACCAAGAGTGCCGACAGCCATCCGCTCGATGGCCTGACGGGCGGGGCTTTCTCCGCGCCCACGTCGGGCGAACGCACCACGCGCATTCGCGAGTGGCTGGCCACCGGTCCAACGGCCGAGCAGATGGCCGAGGTCTACAAGGACCTGGCCAACCGCGACAAGGGCGCGGCCAAGCCGCTCAAGGAAAAGCTTGACGAAGCCAAGCGCCTGAAAAGCCAGGAAACCGTGGCGGCCGAGTGGGCTGAAAAGGGCCATGCCCTGCTGGCCCTGAAAAAGCTCAACATGGCCGACGCCCTGGCCTGGCAGCGTGATGCCGCCAAGGCCGGTGCGCCGTTGTCGCGCGAGCCGCTGGCCGGCCTGAAAGCCCAACTGGCCGAACGCGTCAAGACGATTGAAGACCTGCAGCACCGCACCCAGGTGCAGCGCGAGGCCGCCGTGCTGATTGCCCAGCGCATCGAAGTGCTGTCGACCAAACCCTGGCGCGACGCACAAGGCGTGTGGGAAGCCCTGCGTGCTGACGTGACGCACTGGCAGGCGCAGGCCGACGAGCTCGCGCAGGACGCCAACTGGCCCAGCGTGGACGCCAAGTTCCCGCCGCTGCTTGATGCCTCGCGCGGCCAGCTGCTGGCGGTGTGGGAAGCCTTTCAGGGCGCGCTGTCGCTGGCCGTCGCGGCTGCCGAAGACGCCGCCGCACCGCTGCCGGCGGTGCCGGTCTGGGCCGATGAATTACGCAGCGCACGCGGCACGCCGCGTGGCGGCGACGCCGCAGCCGGCGAGCAGCCCGCGCGTGCGCCCAAGGTCAAGATCGATCCCGCCGTGCTCAAGGACATGCGTGAAAAATCAGCGGCCATCGTGCAGGCCGCGCTCGCCAAGCTTGAGCATGAAGTCACCGAAGGCCATGGAAAATCCACGCCCAAGGTCGCGGCCGAGCTGCGCCAGGCGCTGAAGGAAAACATCCGCAACATCGACAGCACGCTCGAAGCTGCGGCACATGCCGCCTTGACGGCGGCCGGCGAACTCGAAGGTTGGCAGCGCTGGCGTGCCGACCAGATCCGCGAGGAACTGGTGGCCAAGGCCGAAGCGTTGGTGGCCAAGCCTCTCGGCGGGCGCAAGCAGCAGGAGGCGCTGCGCACCATGCGCGAACTCTGGAAAACCAGCGACCAGGGCGGCATCCCCAACCACGCGCTCTGGAAGCGCTTCGACGACGCCTGCAACGAAGCCCACAAGGTGGTCGAGGTCTGGCTCGAGAAGGTCAAGGAGCAAAGCGAAGCCGTGAAGGCCGAGCGCCGCGCGCTGATCGACGAGGTGCAGGCCTGGACCGAGGCCAACAAGGGCAACACCGACTGGAAGTACCAAATTCGCAGCCTTAATGGTTTTGTCGAGAAGTGGACGGCCGCCGGCCACCTGGGCGAGAAGGCCTTTGCCGAGATCCAGCCGCTGTGGAAGGCCGCGATGGATGCCGCCGATGCACCGCTGAAAGCCGCACGCGCCGAGAGCCTGGCGCACCGCAAGGCCATGATTGAGGAAGCGCAGATGCTGGGCGCCGAGCCGCAGCTGCGCATCGACTCCGTCAAGGCCTTGCAGCAGCGCTGGCAGCACGAAGCGCAGGCGGTCCCGATCGAGCGCAAGCAAGAGCAAAAACTCTGGGACGCTTTCCGCAAGCCGATCGACGACGCCTTCCAGCGCAAGACCGCCGAGCGTGAAAAAGCCGCGTCGGCCTTGGGTGAGCATGACCGACTGGTGCTCGAGCTGTCCAAAGCCCTCGACGCCGCCAATGCCACCGGTGACGTGCAGAAAATCCGCACCGCCATGGCCGACCTGGAAGCCGGTTTGCGCGGACAGTTCAAGCCGGCCGCGGCAGCGGCTCCCGCAGCCAGCGTACCGGCTGCTGAAATGGCCGCAGCGCAAGATGGTGAGTCAAATCAGGCGCAGGCCCTTGATACACCTGCGCAAGAAGCTCCTGAAACCATAGCAGAAGACGCAGGGGTCACAGAAGCTGGAGCAGAAGCAGAAGCAGAAGCAGAAGCGCCTGCGGCAGAGGAGAGCGACCAAGCGCCAGCCGCTGCCGCGCCGCCGGCTCCTCCCCCGAAACCCGCCAAACCGGTGGTGGCCATGCGCGGCGATGACCGCCCCGGCATGCGCAAGGCCGAGGCGGCGCCTGCAGGCCGCGGCGGCAAGTTTGGCGACCGCAAGGACGCGCGACCCGGCGGTGGCAAGCCCGACGGCCGCGGTAACCGGCCGGCCGACAACAAGTTCGAACCCTACCGCCCCGAGCGCGAGAGCCGTTTCAGCGAACGACCGGCCTACGAAGAGCGCGGCCCGCGCCTGGGCGACGCCGCCTTTCGCGCGCAGCGCGAAGCGTTCGAGCACGCCCAGCAGGCGCTGCGCAAACTGTCCGAGCAGGCGCATGGTGAAGTGTTGACCCACCTGCTGACGGCCTGGGAGAAGCGCGACCCTGCGCTGCTGCCGGATGCCCAGGCCCTCGGCAAGCTGGTGACGCCGGCCACACGCAGCGCGTGGATGAAGGCCCTGTCGTCAGCGCCCAAAGGGGATGCCGCGGAGACCCTGCTGCGCCTGGAAATTGCCGCCGAACTGCCGACGCCAGCCGAACACCTCAGCGCGCGCCGCATGTTGCAACTGGTGTTGCTGACCAAACGCAACGACCCGGCGCCGGCGCAGACCTGGGGTGAGGACACGGCCAAAGTGCTGGCCGCGCCGTATGACGCGGCCCATGTGCGGCGTCTGCAGAATGTGCTGAAGGCGCTGATCAAGCGCTGAGAGGGCGGGGTCCTTGCGGTGTCGTCTGGGGTCACCCGGCGCGCCGCCTTGGACAGTCATAGCTTGCTATTAATTAAATAGCTTACTGCGTCCGTCCCTAAAGGGCCGAAGGCCGATCGACCTTGAAGAACTGGTCGAACAGCGCGGTCAGGGCCGCAAAGTCCTGCGTGAAGCGCTCGCGGTTCACGAAGTAGGCTTCACAGCTCACCGCAAAAAATTCCGCTGGCGCCGTGGCGCCATAGGGGTCCAGCCAAGGCGGCTCGCCACCGAAACGCTCGGCCATCGTGACCTGCTCGCGAAAAGCATCGTAAGCCGGCTGCATCACCTCGCGCCAAGCCTTGTGCGCAGCCCGCGAGGGCAGGGGCGGGCAGCCATCGGCGGCGCCGTCCTTCATGTCGATCTTGTGGACGAACTCGTGGATCACGACGTTGTAACCGTGGCCGGCCAGCGCGCCGGCCGAGGCCACGTCCTGCCAGCTCAGCGTGACCGGGCCGCGCTCCATGGCTTCGCCGGACAGCACCTCGCTGTAGCGGTGCACGACGCCGCTGGCGTCCTGCATCTCCCGGCGCGCGATCATCTGCCCGGGGTGAACCACGATGCCGACGAAGTCGCTGTACCAGCCCAGGCCCAGGTGCAGCACCGGCAGGCAGGCCTGCGCGGCAATCGCTACCGCCATCTCGTCGGTGACCACCAGGCCGTGTGCACCGGTGAATTCCTTGTGCGCCAGAAATTCGCCGACCAGGCGGCGCAACTGCAGCCGCTCCGCCGCCGGACGCTCGGCCAGAAAAGAATGGGCGGCCAGCGTGGCCTCCCACAGCGTGTCGGGAAGGGTGTCGGCGCGCGGCGTGCGTCCGAACAGCTGGCGCAACCAGTTCAGCATGGGGGGCTTACAGCAGCGGGATGCGGCGCAGACCGGTGGCCGTCAGGCGCAGCACTTCCGCGCGCGGCACGGCCGCTGCGGCGTCCCAGTCGCTGAGCACCACGCGTGAGTAGCCGTGCCCCAGGTCGTGCACCGCCGGCCGGTGGGTGTGGCCGTGGATCAGGATCTGGGCGTTGGCGGCTTCGAGTTGCTCGCGGGCCGCGCTGCCGTCTACGTCGGCATAAGGGGCGCCGGACTGCTTGCGCGCCTCGCTTTGTTCGCGCAGGCCGCGTGCGATGGCCTGCCGCTCGGCCAGCGGCCTGGCCAGAAAGCTGCGTTGCCAGGCGGGGCTGCGCACCTCGCGGCGAAATTGCAGGTAGTCCACATCGCCCAGGCACAAGGCGTCGCCGTGCGAGAGCAGCCAGCGCTGTTGGTTGAAGCCCAGCACGGTCGGGTCGGCCAGCAAGGTGGTGTGGCACAGCGCCATGAGGCGCGGGCCGACCAGGAAGTCGCGGTTGCCGTGCATGAAAAACAGTGCCAGCCGGCCGGCGGTCTGGCCCAGCAGGCGGGCGCAGCGGTCTTCGAAACTGTCTTGATCGCCTGCTGCCACATCGACGGCGTCGTCACCGACCCAGACTTCAAACAGGTCGCCCAGAATGAACACCGCGTCGGCCGGCGTGCTTTCCATGTAGTCGCGCCAGGCGGCAAACGTAGCGGTGTCGGCCGCCTGCAGATGCAGGTCGGAAATGAAATCGACCGTGCTCCAGGACGGCGGCGCCTGGAGCTCCGCTATCCGGGGAACGGTCGACGGGATTTTCACGGGCTGAACTTGAACGGGCCCAGTCCAGACGGAAATCAGGCCAGCAGGGCGGCTTTTTCAATCACCACGTCGGTTTGCGGCACGTCGTCATGAAAGCCCTTGCGGCCGGTCTTGACGGCGGCGATCTTGTCGACCACGTCGGCGCCGCCCACCACCTTGCCGAACACCGCATAACCCCAGCCCGACGCGTTGGGCGCGGTGTGGTTCAGAAAGGCGTTGTCGGACACATTGATGAAAAACTGCGAGCTGGCCGAGTGCGGTGCATTGGTACGCGCCATGGCCACGGTGTAGTGGTCGTTTTTCAGGCCGTTGTTGGCTTCGTTTTCGATCTCGCCGTCGGTGGGCTTTTGTTTCATGCCGACTTCAAAACCGCCGCCCTGGACCATGAAGCCCGGGATCACGCGATGGAACACCGTGTTGTTGTAGTGGCCCTTGTTGACGTAGCTGAGGAAGTTGGCCACCGATTTCGGTGCCTTGTCCTGGTCGAGTTCAAGGGTGATGACGCCGTAGCCGGCAATGTGGAGTTCGACTTTGGGATTGCTCATGATGGGTTATTTGACAAGGGTTGCAGAGTTGATGAGGATGGGTGTTCTGGGCACGTCGCTCGGGAAGGGGCCGCCCGGGCCGGTGGGCGTGGCCTTGATCTTGCCGACCACGTCCATGCCGCCGACCACCTTGCCGAACACGGTGTAGCCCGGCGACTGGGCGCTCGGATTCAGGAAGTCATTGTCCCTGACATTGATGAAAAACTGCGACGAGGCCGAGTCCGGGTCGTTGGTGCGCGCCATGGCCAGCGTGCCGACTACGTTTTTGTCGCCGCCTTTGGCCAGCGCTTCGCGCCCTTCATGCGCCACCGGCGGCCGTGTCGGTTTTTGCGCATAGCTGGCATCGAAGCCGCCGCCCTGGACCATGAAGTTGTCGATCACGCGGTGAAACACCGTGCCGTCGTAGTGCTTGTCCCTGACATACTGAAGAAAATTGGCGACCGTTTTGGGTGCCTTGTCGGGGTAGACCTCGACGACGAAATCGCCGGCGCTGGTCGCAAACCTGACCTTGGGCGCGCCAGCCGCGCCTTGCGCCCAGGCCTGCCCGGCCACCAGGGCCAGGGTTGCGATCGCCAGGCAGGCGCGCCGGCCGATGGCCTTGTTGCTGAAAGTCATCCAACCACTCCTTCAAAAAATATTTTCCATTGCTTGCCCTGGCGCATCCAGTACTGGCGCCGGACCGGGCCCGTGCGCGAGCCACTGAGCACCTCGCCAAAGGTTACCACCATGGTGTCGGTGCTGTCGGTCCAGCGCAGGTAAGACAGGTCCTTGAGCTGCACCGTGCGGCCGCGCTGTTTGCCGGCTTCGGTACGCAACTGGGCCGTCCAGTCGTCGCGGGTTTTGCCGTAACTGCTGAAGTCGCTGCTGTACAGGCTGCTTAGGGTGGCCAGGTCGCCGACCGACTTGGCCTGGTGCCAGCTGTTCAGTGCCTCCTCAAAGGACTTGCTGTCGGCCTTGATGCTGTGCGGCGCCACCCATTGCAGGCTTTGGGCAATCACCACCGGCGTGGTGCGCACTTCCACGGTGCGGATGATGCGTTCCAGATCCGGGTTGGCCAGCACGATACAGCCGTCGCTGGCCTGCGGCGCGCGTGAAAACTGGGCCGGCGGTGTGCCGTGCAGCCAGATGCCGCTGCCGGTCTTGCCGCGCTTGAGGTCCAGCGCATTGGGGTAGTTGATGGGCAGGGCGCCCGAGCCGTAAAAGTCTTTCAGAGACTTCGGGTCCAGGTTGCTGGTGACGAAATAAATCCCCAGCGGGGTGCGCGAATCACCCTCGACGGATTTTTCGATGCCGGATTTCCCGACCGAGATGTAGTAGTCGCTCACCAGCTTGAGACCAGTGGCGGTGTTTTCAAACAGGTAGAGCCGGGCCCGCGAGGCGTCGACCGCGATGGCATGTTTGTTGCGCGGCGACAGCGCCAGGAACTGCGAGGGAATGGTGCCCGGCGCCGGCCGCTCGCGCAGCGCCTTCAGCCGCATCAGGGATTCCTGGCGCAGCTCGGCCAGCGTGCTGGCCCCGGCTTTGGCCGCGCCCTCAGACATGTCGCCCGGCGCGCGCAGCGGGCGGGAGCGGGCGGCCAGCAGGTCGCCATAGACCAGTTGGGCCAGCTGGAAATTGGGATGGTCGTCCACCAGGCGCTCGGCCTTGACCAGTGCCTCGCGCCCCCTGGCCTGGCCGGCGAGCTTGTAGATCTCGATCAGGCGGGCTTCGGCTTCGCCGTCCTTGACCGCCGGCCGCACGGCCGCCCGGGACGGCGCTGCGCTGCTGGGGGAAGCGGTGGCGGCATGGGGCTTCCTCTTGTCCACGTTCTGGGCCGGCGCGGGGCCGCACATCACCGACAGTGCCGTGACAAGGAGGGTGGCGGATGCCCGTTGCATGAGTGAGGGGTCAGGGGCCGTGGAAAAGGTCAGGCAAGTGCCAAGGGTGCGCACGCAGCGGGGCGGCCATCAACCGCCGGTGGATTCCCTGACGATGAGCCAGCGTTCGCCGGCCTTGGCCATGTCCAGTGTCTTGCGGCTGGAGATGTTGAGCGCATCGGCGCTGTAATCCTGCCTGAATTTGGCGGTGGCCTTGCTGCCCTTGACGTCGACCGACAGGTTGCTGACCTTCACGCTGATCTTTGACTTGCCGACGATGCGGCTGCGCCGCTCTTCTTCCCAGGCCTTGCGCGACTGGTTGCCCGGTGTGTCGAAGTCCTTGGCATAGGCGGTCAGGTAGGCGGTCATGTCCTTGCTGGCCCAGGCGCTGGCCCAGGCCTTGACGGTGGCTTCCACTTCCTTTTCGGCGGCGCTGACCGGTGTGGCCGCGGCGGGTGCGGGCGACGACACCGGTGCGGCGGGGGCCGGGGCCGCAGGGGCGGGCGCTGCGGGCGCGGCCGGCGCTGGGGCTGCTGCCGCAGGTTTGGCCGGCGCGGCGGGTGTCTGGGCCGTCACGGGCGCGGCCGGTGTCGCCGCAGCCGGTTTCTGGGCTTTGGCCTCCGGCGTGAACAGGGTGCGGATCAGCGCCAGCTTGGGCGGCACGGCACTGTTGCCGCCGTCGAGCTGCAGCGCCTTGCTGTAGGCCTGGCTGGCCAGCTTGGCATACACGTCGCCCAGGTTTTCATGCGCGGTGGCGTAGCTCGGGTTGGTGCGTATGGCCATTTCGAGGGCGGCCCTGGCCTTGTCGAACTGGTTCTGGCCGGCGTAAAGCACGGCCAGGTTGTTGTAGGGCTCGGGCAGCTCCGGGTAATCCTGCGTGATCTTGGTGAAGGTGGTGATGGCGTCGTTCGGCTTGCCGGCTTCGGTCTGGATCACGCCCTTGATGAAACGCATCTGCGGGTCGCGCGGCTTGGTGGCCAGGTACTTGTCGGCCCTGGCCATGGCTTCCCCCAGCTGGCCCGCACGCACGAGGGCGTTCACCTCGGTGTACTCGTCGGCATGCGCGGGCGGCACACACAGGGCCGCGACCAGAGCCAGCAAGCGCAGGGCCGTCGGCAGCGCCTGGTTTGAAAAATAAGCTGACTTGGACATATTTCCTCTGGAACGCATGGAGTGGCTGGTATCAAACAGGAAACGAAGAAGCCGGCTGTGCAGTGGGCTGCATGGGCTCTTCCTGGCTGGCTATACTGGATGATTGTATCTGAGGGGTATAGTTTAAGCTCCTGCTAAAAATCACCATTGGCATCCCGTCGCCAGACCTTTTGGAGCAGCTTTTCCCTTTGCTGATGCACCTGATGACCCGCCCCCGCCCCCGCTCCAGCGCCCCCTTCCGGTTCCGGCGATTCCAGCCAGACTGAACACCCAGATTTTTCATGAGCCTTCGCATTTACAACACGTTGACGCGTGCCGTAGAAGATTTTTCGCCTCTGGTTCCCGGCCATGTGCGCATGTATGTGTGCGGCATGACCATCTACGACCTCTGTCACATCGGCCACGCCCGCATGATGATGGCCTTCGACGTGATCCAGCGCTGGCTCAAGGTCAGTGGCTATCAGGTCACCTATGTGCGCAACATCACCGACATCGACGACAAGATCATCAAACGCGCTGTCGAACGCGGCATCACCATCCGGGCGCTGACCGACGAGATGATCACGGCGATGCACCAGGACATTGGTGCGCTCGGCATCGAGCCACCCACGCTGGAGCCGCGCGCCACCGAATATGTGCCGCAGATGCTGGGCATGATAGACACGCTGGAGAAAAAAGGCCTGGCCTACCGCTCGGACAACGGCGACGTGAACTACGCGGTGCGCAAGTTCGAAGGTTACGGCAAGCTTTCGGGCAAGTCGCTTGATGAGCTGCGCGCCGGCGAACGTGTCGCCGTGCTGGACGGCAAGGAAGACCCGCTCGATTTTGTCCTGTGGAAAGCGGCCAAACCGACCGAACCTGCAGATGCCCAGTGGGACAGCAGTTACGGCAAGGGCCGGCCCGGCTGGCACATCGAGTGTTCGGCCATGAGCTGCCAGACCCTGGGCGAGACCTTCGACATCCATGGCGGCGGCGCCGACCTGCAGTTTCCGCACCACGAAAACGAGATCGCCCAGAGCGAAGGCGCCAACGGCAAGCCGTTGGCGCGCTTCTGGGTGCACAACGGTTTTGTGCGGGTGGACAACGAGAAGATGTCCAAAAGCCTGGGCAACTTCTTCACGATCCGCGAGGTGCTGGCGCAGTACGACCCGGAGACCGTGCGTTTTTTCATTGTGCGTGCGCACTACCGCAGCGCGCTCAACTACAGCGACGCGCACCTGGACGATGCGCGCAATGCGCTCAAGCGCCTGTACACGGCATTGCATGAAGGCGACTTGCTATTGGCTAGTCGCGGACTGGTCGCAAATTCTGCAGGGAGCATTTTTGAACTAAAAGATTCTGAGGGTGATGTCGGAAAGTTCTCATCTGCCATGAATGAGGACTTTGGTACACCCGAAGCGGTGGCTGTGCTATTTGGCGTTGCTCGTACGCTCCAATCTGTTCGAAACAGTTTGGTTCATGCTCATTTGCTTCGGGAATCTGAGATCGATGGTCTCTGGACCAGCTTGTATGAAGAAACTGTCCTTTTGCGATCGTTAGGGAAGTGCCTGGGCCTGCTGCAAAACGATCCGGCCGCCTTCCTGCAGGCCGGCGCCGGCCTGGACGAGGCCGCCATCCAGGGCCTGATCGAGCAGCGCGCCGCCGCCAAGGCGGGCAAGAACTTTGCTGAGGCCGACCGCATCCGCCAGGACTTGCTGGCGCGCGGCATTGTGCTGAAAGACACGCCGTCCGGCACAACCTGGGAGGTTGGTTCATGACTCATTTTTCAAGAAAAAAAGGCCTCCATCCCATGAATGACGGGCGCAAGAAGCTATGAAAAAGATAGTGAAAATCGGCCCGGCCAGCACCGAGCTGGCCGATGTCGCCGAGCCGGCCCTGACCATCGTGCCGGGCTACTGGGCCGATGCCTGCAAACACCTGGTCAAGAAAGACCGGGTCATGAAACGCCTGATTCCGCAGTTCGGCGACGCCTGCCTGCAGTCGCGCGGGGACGCCTTCAGTACACTGGCACGTAGCATCGTGGGCCAGCAGATTTCCGTGAAGGCGGCGCAGACGGTCTGGCACCGTTTTGACGCGCTGCCGAAAAAAATGACGCCCGGCAACGTGCTCAAGCTCAAGGTGGACGACATGCGCGCCGCCGGCCTGAGCGCGCGCAAGGTCGAGTACCTGGTGGACCTGGCGATCCACTTCGACGCCGGCACGGTGCACGTCAAGGACTGGGCGGCGATGGACGACGAGGCCATCATTGCCGAGCTGGTGGCGATTCGCGGCATTGGCCGCTGGACCGCCGAGATGTTCCTGATCTTTTACCTGACACGCCCCAACGTGTTGCCGCTCGACGATGTGGGGCTGATCAATGGCATCAGCCAGAACTATTTTTCCGGTGAATCGGTCAGCCGCAGCGATGCGCGCGAAGTCGCCGCCGCCTGGGCGCCGTTTTGCAGCGTCGCAACTTGGTATATTTGGCGCTCGCTGGACCCCTTGCCGGTCCTGGGCGCCGAGAAGTCCTGAATTAAGAAGCAAGCCTGAGGAGCAGACCATGGCCAAAAAGACCTTTCTCGATTTCGAGCAGCCGATTGCGGAGCTCGAAGGAAAAATAGAAGAGCTGCGCTACGTGCAGTCCGAGTCGGCGGTCGATATCTCCGAAGAGATCGACCAGCTCGCCAAAAAGAGCCAGCAGCTCACCAAGGACATCTACAGCGACCTGACGCCCTGGCAGATCACCAAGATCGCGCGCCATCCCGAGCGGCCCTACACGCTCGACTATGTCAACGAACTGTTCACCGACTTTGTCGAGCTGCACGGTGACCGGCATTTTTCCGACGACCTGAGCATCGTCGGCGGCCTGGCCCGTTTCAACGGCACGGCCTGCATGGTGCTGGGTCACCAGAAGGGCCGCGACACGAAAGAGCGCGGCCTGCGCAACTTCGGCATGAGCAAGCCCGAGGGTTACCGCAAGGCCCTGCGCCTGATGAAAACCGCCGAGAAGTTCAAGCTGCCGGTGTTCACCTTTGTCGACACCCCGGGCGCCTACCCCGGCATCGACGCCGAGGAGCGCGGCCAGTCCGAAGCCATCGGCCGCAACATCTTCGAGATGGCGCAGCTCGAGGTGCCCATCATCACCACCATCATCGGCGAAGGTGGCTCCGGTGGCGCGCTGGCCATCTCGGTGGCCGACCAGGTCGTGATGCTGCAGTACTCCATCTACTCGGTGATCAGCCCGGAAGGCTGCGCCTCCATCCTCTGGAAAACCTCGGAAAAAGCCGAGGAAGCCGCCGAAGCCCTGGGCATCACCGCGCACCGCCTGAAGGCGCTCGGCGTGATCGACAAGATCGTCAACGAACCGGTGGGCGGCGCGCACCGCGACCACAAGCAGATGGCCGCTTTCCTCAAGCGCGCGCTCAACGACGCCTTCCGCCAGGTCAGCGACCTCAAGGTCAAGGAGCTGCTGGACCGCCGCTACGAGCGCCTGCAAAGTTATGGCCGCTACACCGACACCAAGGCCGACGCGAAATAGCCTGATCACCGCCCCGCGGCGGCTGACCTGACATGAGCCGCCGGGCCGTTCCCAAGGCGATTGCCGCAGCCTGCAAGGCGAAGGTTACCCAGTGAGCACCACCGTCGACGACGCCCTGCGCGTCTTTTCACCGCAACTGCCTCTGGCCGTGGCTTACAGCGGCGGCGCCGACTCCACGGCCTTGCTGCTGGCCTGCGCCGACAAATGGCCGGGGCAGGTGAGGGCGGTGCATGTGCACCACGGCCTGCAGGCCGCTGCCGACGGATTTGCCAGCCACTGCGAAGCCGTGTGCGCGCAGCTGCAGGTGCCCTTGCGGGTTGTGCGGGTCATGGCCAGGCATGCGCCCGGCGACAGTCCGGAGGACGCCGCCCGCAAGGCGCGTTATGAAGCATTTCGGGCTCTGGCCCATGAGGAATGGGCGCAACCAGCTATCAAAAGCATAGCTCTTGCGCAGCATGCCGACGACCAGGTCGAGACCATCCTGCTGGCGCTGAGCCGCGGTGCCGGGCTGCCCGGCCTCAGCGCCATGCCCGCCCACTGGCAGCGCGACGGCCTGGACTACCACCGCCCCCTGCTGCAGGTGCCGGCGCCGGAGATCCGCGCCTGGCTGGCGCGGCGCGGCGCCGCCTTCATCGAGGACCCGAGCAACACCGACGAACGTTTCACGCGCAACCGCATTCGCGCACGCCTGCTGCCGGCACTGGCGCAGGCCTTCCCGCAGTTCCGCGAAACCTTTGCGCGCAGCGCCCGGCACGCGGCGCAGGCGCAGGCCGTGCTGCTCGAGGTGGCGTGCGAAGACCTGCAGCTGCTCGGCAGCCCGCCCGAGATCAGGGCCCTGCAACTCCTGTCCAGACCGCGCCAGGCCAACGCGCTGCGCCACTGGCTGCTGGACGCCCACCAGGCCACACCGAGCACAGCGCAGCTCGACCAGTTGCTGGCGCAGGTGGCGGCCTGCACCACGCGTGGCCACCGGATTGACCTGAAGGTGGCCCATGGCCACGTGACACGGGATGGTGCGTATTTGCACTACGCTGTTTAGCGTGCCGAGCAGTACACGCAGCGACCAGCGTGGGGGCCTAGTTATAATTGAAGGCTTTGCTGGCCGGCCGTCAGGGCGCTTTTCACAGCGCTTTCCGCCAAAAAGGCAAAAAAAGACCGCATCCCCAACTCCTGATTGACACCCTGCAATGGCTTTGATCGTTCATAAATACGGCGGCACCTCGATGGGCTCGACCGAGCGCATCCGCAATGTCGCCAAACGCGTGGCCAAGTGGGCCCGGGCCGGCCACCAGATGGTGGTGGTGCCCAGTGCCATGAGCGGCGAAACCAACCGCCTGCTGGGTCTGGCCAAGGAACTCGCGCCTGCGAAGGCCAGCGACGCCTACCACCGCGAACTCGACGCCCTGGCCGCCACCGGCGAGCAGGCCTCCAGTGCGCTGCTGGCGATTGCGCTGCAGGCCGAGGGCATGGACGCCGTTAGTTACGCCGGCTGGCAGATGCCCATCCGCACCAACAGTGCCTACACCAAGGCCCGCATCGAGTCGATTGACGACAAGCGGGTGCGCGCCGACCTGGATGCCGGCAAGGTGGTCATCATCACCGGCTTCCAGGGCATGGACGACCTGGGCAACATCACCACGCTGGGCCGCGGCGGCTCGGACACCTCGGCCGTGGCCGTGGCGGCGGCCATGAAGGCGCATGAGTGCCTGATCTACACCGACGTGGACGGCGTGTACACCACCGACCCGCGCGTCGTTCCGGAAGCGCGCCGGCTGCAGACCGTGAGCTTTGAAGAGATGCTCGAGATGGCATCGATGGGCTCCAAGGTGCTGCAGATCCGCTCGGTCGAGTTTGCAGGCAAGTACAAGGTGCCCCTGCGCGTGCTCTCGAGCTTCACGCCCTGGGACATCGACATCGACGAAGAGGCCAAGTCCGGCACCCTGATCAGTTTTGAGGAAGACGAAAAAATGGAACAAGCCATCGTATCGGGCATCGCGTTCAACCGCGACGAAGCCAAAATCTCCATCCTCGGCGTGCCTGACACCCCGGGCATTGCCTACCAGATCCTGGGCGCCGTGGCCGACGCCAACATCGAAGTTGATGTGATCATCCAGAACATCAGCAAAGACGGTAAAACCGATTTCAGCTTCACCGTGCACCGCAACGACTACGCGCGCGCCATTGACCTGCTCAAGGCCGAGGTCCTGCCCAAGCTGGGCGCGCAGGAGATCACCGGCGACGCCAAGATCTGCAAGGTCAGCATCGTCGGCATCGGCATGCGCAGCCATGTCGGCATTGCCAGCAAGATGTTCCGCTGCCTGAGCGAAGAAGGCATCAACATCCAGATGATCTCCACCAGCGAAATCAAGACCTCGGTGGTGATCGACGAGAAATACATGGAGCTCGCCGTGCGTGCCTTGCACAAGGCTTTTGACCTGGACCAGCCCGCCGCCAGCCCCTGATTGCCCGACAGCGGCCCAAGTCGTGAGATAATCCGGGCTCAGACAGAATTCAGGAAACGTGACCGAGTGGCCGAAGGTGCTCCCCTGCTAAGGGAGTATGGGGTGTAGAGCCTCATCGAGGGTTCGAATCCCTCCGTTTCCGCCAGACAAAAAGCCACCGCAAGGTGGCTTTTTTTTGTCCTGCTTCAGGTGTGGCGCCGCGAGTCGTGTCGCAACCAGTCGTAAAAAAGCGGGCGTCGCCTGGGCGCAGACGTTATGGTGGCGTTTTACCTTCCGGAGCCCCCATGTTGTTGAAGACCCCCCTGATCAGCGCGACGCTGGCATGTCTTGCCGTTCTGGCCGGCTGTGCCGCGCCCGGTGTACCCTCGACGGGTGCCAGTCCCATGCCGCCACCTCCGCCGGGGACGGCCTGCAATGCGGACGGTGCCCGGTTCGCGATTGGCAAGGCGCCGGGCGCGAGCGTGGTCGAGGAAGCGCGCCAGCGCTCGGGCTCCTACATGGCGCGGGTGCTGCGTCCCAACCAGGCCGTCACCATGGAGTTCAACGCCCAGCGGCTCAACCTCGAGCTTGACGCCGCCGGCGTGATTCGGCGGGTACGCTGCGGCTGAGGGCTGCCGGGCGCGGTCCGCGCCTGTTTTGTTGTGTGAAACACTTGTGCTATATTTTGAGAAATATTGATACAAATGTTTCATGCCGGCCTCCTCACTGTTTTCCAACGCCCCGCTTGACGGCCTGAGTCCGGAGCTGCTGCGTGCGGCGCGCTGGATCGAGGTGCATCCGCGCGAGGTGGCGCTGCATTCCATGCGTGAATGTGCGCGCCGGGCCGGGCTGGCGCCGGCGACCTTGAGCCGCCTGTCGCAGGCGCTGGGTTTCCAGGGCTTTGAGGCGATCAAGCATCTCTGCCAGGAGTCTTTTTCAGCGCAGGCCGGTTATGCCGGGCGGGCCGAGGTGCTGCAGGCCAGCGCGCGCCATGACAAGGACTGGCTGGCGCTGCTCAATGAAACGCAACACGCCAATACCGCATCCGTCAGCGGGCTGAACCAGGCCGCGCAGCTGGAGGCCGCGGCCGATGCCATGCTGAAGGCGCGGCGCGTTTATTTTCTGGGCCTGCGCGCCAGCCATGGCCTGGCGCTGCACCTGCACTACACCTATGGCCTGCTGGCGTCCAACGGCGTGCTGGTGCAGGGCCTGGGCGGCACGCTGATCGACCAGATCGGCGACATCGGCCCGGGTGACCTGCTGGTGGTGACTTCCGCCGCCGCGTACACGCGCCAGACGGTGGACGCCGTGGGGAAGGCGCGGGCGCAGGGTGCCGGCGTGCTGGCCCTGACGGACAGCGCCCTGTCGCCGATCGCCCGCTCGGCCACCCACACGCTGCTGTTCCGGACCGACAGCCCCTCATATTTCCACTCCATGGTCGGCGCCCTGGCATTGACCGAAGCGCTGGCTGCCGCCGTGGCGGTGCGCGGCGGCCGCAAGGTGCTGGCCCACCTGCAAACCCGGCAGGATCGCCTGGACAGCGAGGGCGCGTACTGGGACGAACGTGCCGACAAGGCCGCCACCGGCCGGCCCATGACTTCTTCTTCACCAAGGAAATAAGCCCCATGCCTGCAGCCGCCACCCATGTCTTTCATCGCCAGTTGCAGCACACGCCGCCAGTGGCCGTCAGCGGCCGGGGGGTGTACTTGACCGATGCCGATGGCAAGACTTATATCGACGCCTCGGGCGGCGCTGCGGTGTCCTGCCTGGGCCACGGGCATCCCGACGTGCTGGCCGCCATGCACGCGCAGATCGACAAGCTGGCGTATGCCCACACCAGCTTTTTCACTACCGAAGTCGCCGAGACACTGGCCGCCCAGCTGATCAGGACGGCGCCGCCAGGCATGAGCCATGTGTATTTCGTCAGCGGCGGCTCGGAGGCGATGGAGGCCACGCTGAAGATGGCGCGCCAGTATTTCGTCGAGATCGGCCAGCCGCAGCGCACGCATTTCATTGCGCGCAGGCAGAGTTACCACGGCAACACCCTGGGTGCGCTGGCCATAGGCGGCAACCAGTGGCGGCGCGAACCGTTCGCGCCCATCCTGATGCCGGCCACCCATGTGTCGCCCTGCTACCCCTACCGCGAGCAGCGGGCCGGCGAAACACCGGAGCTCTATGGCCAGCGCCTGGCGCAGGAACTCGAGGATGCCATCCTTGAAAAAGGCGCAGACCGCGTGATCGCCTTCATTGCCGAAACCGTGGGTGGCGCGACCGCCGGCGTGCTGGCGCCGGTACCGGGTTACTTCAAGGCGGTGCGCGAGGTCTGCGACCGGTATGGCGTGTTGCTGATCCTCGATGAAGTGATGTGCGGCATGGGCCGCACCGGCACCCTGCATGCGTGCGAGCAGGAGGGTGTGTCGCCCGACCTGCTGGCCGTGGCCAAGGGCCTGGGCGGCGGCTACCAGCCGATTGGTGCGGTGCTGGCGCAGAAGAAAATTGTCGATGCGATGCGCGCGGGCACCGGCTTTTTCCAGCATGGCCACACCTACCTGGGTCATGCAATTGCCTGTGCGGCGGCGCTGGCCGTGCAGCAGGTGTTCGAGCGCGACCAGCTTGTCGCCCAGGTGCGCACACGGGGTGCTTTTTTGCAGACGCTGATGCAGGGACGCTGGGGCGAACATCCCCATGTCGGGGACATCCGCGGCCGTGGTTTGTTCTGGGGCATTGAGCTGGTGCAGGACCGCGCGAAGAAGACTCCGTTCGATCCGGCACGCAAAGTGCATGCACGCATCAAGAGGGAGGCGATGGCACGCGGCTTGATGGTTTACCCGATGGGCGGCACCGTCGATGGCCGTTATGGTGACCATGTCCTGCTGGCACCACCGTTCATCAGCAGCGAAGCCGAACTGACCATGGTGGTGGAGCGTCTGGGTTCGGCCATGGATGCCGCGATCGCCGCGGTTTGAACAACAAGTTTTACAACCTGGAGAAACTGATATGAGCAAGAAGTTTGCGTTGAGTGCGCTGAGCACCGCGAGTGCCGCTGTGGCCATGGCCGCGGCCCTGATGTCTGCGCCGGCGGTTGCCCAGCAGAAGTTTGTGACCATAGGCACCGGCGGTGTCACGGGTGTGTATTACGCCGCGGGCGGCGCCATTTGCCGCCTGGTCAACAAGGATCGCGCCAAACACGGCATCCGCTGCTCGGTCGAGTCCACCGGTGGCTCTGTGTTCAACGTCAACACCATCAAGGCCGGCGAACTTGACTTCGGCTTCACGCAGTCGGACGTGCAGTACAACGCCGTCAAGGGCCTGGGCCAGTACAAGGATGGCGCCTACAGCGACTTGCGCGCCGTGTTCGCGGTGCACCCCGAGCCCTTCACCGTGGTGGCCCGCAAGGAAGCCAACATCACGAAGTTCGAGGACTTCAAGGGCAAGCGTTTCAACGTCGGCAACCCCGGCTCCGGCACGCGTTCGTCGATGGAAGAGCTGCTCGCCGCGATGGGCTGGAAGCTCGGTGACTTTTCGCTGGCTTCCGAACTCAAGGCCGACGAACACGGCCCGGCCCTGTGCGACGGCAAGATCGACGGCTTCTACTATGCCGTGGGCCATCCGTCAGCCAACATCCAGGACCCGACCACGTCGTGTGGTGCCAAACTGGTGTCCCTCACCGGTCCGGTGGTCGACAAGCTGGTGGCCGACAAGCCTTATTACGCCAAGGTCACGATTCCGGGCGGCCTGTACCCGAACAACCCGCAGCCCACCGCCACCTACGGCGTACTCGCTACGGTTGTGACTTCGGCCAAGACCTCGCCCGAGACGGTGTACCAGGTGACCCGCGCCCTGTTCGAGAACTTTGAGGAGTTCAAGAAACTGCACCCGGCTCTGGCCAACCTGAACCCGCAGAACATGGTCAAGGATGGCTTGAGCGCGCCGCTGCATGAAGGTGCCGTGCGTTACTACAAGGAAAAGGGCTGGATCAAGTAATCCGGCGCAGCACGCCAGCTGCAAGCCGCACCGGGTGCGGCTTGCAAACCAGAAAAGGGCGGAGTGGACTTCGCCCTTTTTTTTGAAGCTCGTGCAAGCGACTTCCTGTTCCTGAAGGATGACCATGGCAACCGATATCGAAAAGGCGCCTGAAGCGCTGCAGCAACTCGTCGCCGAGGTGGATACCGGCGGGCGCAAGCCAACGGGCCTGACCGCGGGCATCATTTTTGCCGTCGCGCTCATCTGGGCGCTGTTCCAGTACTGGTATGCCTCGCCGTTGCCGTTTGCGTTGGGCTTTGGCATCCTCAACGACACCGAAGCACGCGCCATCCACCTGGGCTTCGCGTTGTTCCTCGCTTTCCTGGCATGGCCTGCGCTGCGCAGTTCGCCCCGCGACCACGTGCCGGTGATGGACTGGGTGCTGGCGTTGCTGGCTGCGTTTGCGGGCGCCTACATCATGCTGTTTTATGCGCAGATCGCCACCCGCCCCGGCCAGCCGACAACGATGGACGTGGTGGTGGCCAGCGCCGGCATGGTGCTGCTGTTGGAGGCGACACGCCGTGCGGTCGGCTGGCCGATGGCGGCCCTGGCCGTGGTTTTCGTGGCCTACAGCATGCTCGGTCCCTGGCTGCCCGACGTGTTGTCCCACCGCGGCGCCTCGTTGAACCGGCTGGTCTCGCACATGTGGCTGACCACCGAGGGTGTGTACGGCATCGCGCTGGGCGTGTCGGCCGGCACCATTTTTGTATACGTGCTGTTCGGCGCCTTGCTGGACCGCGCGGGCGGCGGCAACTACATGATGCAGGTGAGTTTTGCGGCGCTTGGCCACCTGCGCGGCGGGCCGGCCAAGGTGGCGGTGGTGTCGTCGGCCCTCAACGGCATGATCTCCGGCTCGTCGGTGTCCAACGTGGTCTCGGGCGGCATTTTCACCATTCCCCTCATGAAGAAAGCGGGTTACGGCGGCGTGAAGGCCGGCGCCATCGAAACCATGTCCTCGGTCGATGGCCAGATCATGCCGCCGGTGATGGGGGCGGCCGCCTTCCTGATGGTCGAGTATGTCGGCATTCCGTATTCGGACATCGTGCGCCATGCCTTCCTGCCGGCCATCCTGTCCTACCTCGGCCTGTTCTACATCGTGCACCTGGAGGCGCTGAAAATGGGCATGCAGCCCATCATCCGGCGTGAACCGAAGCCGCTGCGCGACCGCGTGCTGCGCAATGCCTTCGGCATCGCCGGCAGCATCATCGTGATCGGGTCCTTGTACTACCTGTTCGAAGGCATGAAGGCACTGCTGGGTGGCGCCGCGCCCTATGTCATCGTGCTGGCGGTGATGGCGCTTTATGGCGTGTGCCTGCACCAGGCGGCGCGCAGCCCCGACCTGGCGCAGGACATCGACATCGACAATCCCAAGGCGCTGGATACCTGGCCGACGGTGCGCGCCGGCCTGCACTTCATCATTCCCATCGGCACGCTGATCTGGTGCCTGATGGTCGAGGAGATGTCGCCGGCCCTGGCGGCTTTCTGGGCCGCCACCATCCTCGTCGTGCTGATGATGTCGCAGCGTCCGCTGATCGACTGGTTGCGCCGCACGCGCACGCCGGACGCCTGGCACGAGGGCTGGCGTTCGGTGGTCGACGGTTTTCACGACGGCTCGCGCAACATGATTGGCATTGGCGTGGCCACGGCGACCGCCGGCGTCATCGTCGGCGGCATCACGCTCACGGGCCTGGGCCTGCGCATGACGGAGTTCGTCGAGTTTGTGTCGCAGGGCAACGTGATTGTCATGCTGCTGTTCATCGCGTTTTCCTGCCTGGTGCTGGGCCTGGGCGTGCCGACCACCGCCAACTACGTGCTGGTGGCCACGCTGATGGCGCCGGTGGTGGTGGATCTGGGCGCGCAGTCGGGGCTGGTGATTCCGCTGATCGCGGTGCACCTGTTTGTTTTTTATTACGGCATCATGGGGGACATCACGCCGCCGGTGGGGCTGGCCACCTTCGCGGCGGCCGCCATCTCGGGGGAGGATGCGATAGAGACCGGCATCCAGGGGGCCATCTATGCGCTGCGCACGGTGATCCTGCCCTTCATCTGGATCTTTAATCCGCAGTTGCTGCTGATCGACGTGGGCGGGGCGTTCTCCTTTTTCAGCATCGTGACCGCCAGCATGCTGGCCACGCTGCTGTTTGCCGCCGTCACCATGAACTGGTTCCGCATCAAGAACCGCCTGTGGGAAACCCTGGCGCTGCTGGTGGCGGTGACCCTGCTGTTCCGTCCGGATTTTTTCATGGACCGGATCGCACCCGAATACCGTGACGCCAAACCGGCCGAGGTGTTCGAGATCGCGCGCAATGTGGAAAGCGACGGCCGTGTTGTGATGGTCACGCGCGGCACCACGCTGGAAGGCCGCGAGATCGTCAAGACCGTGGCCATCCAGCTCGGCGACAAGGGCCCGGAAGGCCGCAAGCGCCTGGCCGACGCCGGCCTGCAACTGGTTCCGCTGGGCGACACCCTGCAGATCGGCCAGGCCAAGTTCGGTTCGCGTGCCGCCAAGGCCGGGGTGGAGCAGGGCTGGGACGTGACCGCTGTCAAGGTGCCGACCGACAGACCCACGGCCCACTGGTTCTACCTGCCCGCGTTGTTGCTGGCCCTGCTGGTCTGGTGGTCCCAGGGCAGGCGCATGCACCGCGGCAGCGGTCCGGTGCCACCCACTACGGCTGCCTCTCCTTTATAGTGAAATAGGCTTACAGCCTTTTCTGCATCTGTGCAACAAGCTATCAAAAAAGGAGCATTTCAGGAGTCGACCGAGGCGCTCCAGCGGTCGCCCCAGGCCTTGTCCTGGGCCTTGTCCAGCGAACGCCGGTCGCGTTTGGTGGGGCGGCCGTGCTCCAGGCTGCCGGCCGGTTCATTGTTCAGCCGGCGTTGTTCGGCAGCCGCTTCCCGCAACCTGATGCTCTCCGGTGTTTCTTCGTAGAGCTGCTGCGCCACCGGCGCCGGTCCGCGTTGCTGGCTCAGGCCCCGGACCAGCACGGTGCGCGTGACCGGACCTTGCCGCATCGCCACCGTGTCGCCGGCCTTCACCTCGCGCGCAGGCTTGGCGTCCTGGCCGTTGACCTGCACGCGGTTTTTGCCGATTTCGTCGCTTGCCAGCGAGCGGGTCTTGTAGAAGCGCGCGGCCCACAGCCACTTGTCAAGACGCATGGTGAACCTCGCGTACGCCGCCATGCCAGGGAAGGGGAAACCTGTGGTTCATTGCCCGTCATTGTGTACCAGCGGCAGGCGCACGGTGGCGTCCAGCCCGGCAATACGCCCATGGTCTTCGCGGTTTTCCAGCGTGATGCTGCCGCCCAGCGCCTGCGTGATCTCGCGGCAGATCGCCAAACCCAGGCCCGAGCCGTGGCGTACATTGCCGGCCGAAAAGGGCTGGTACAGGCGTGCTGCCAGTTCGCCCGAAATGCCGGGGCCGCTGTCGCTGACGGTCAGGGCCAGGTACTGGGTGTCGGTGACGAGCCGCACCGACAGCGAGCCGCCGCGCTGGCTGTGCTTGATCGCGTTGTGCAGCAGGTTGCGGCAGAGTTCACCCAGCATCCATTCGTGTGCATTGACGCTGGCCGCCGTGGTCTCGATGTCAAAGTCCAGGTCCTTCTCGGCAATCAGCGGCGCCAGGTCCAGCGCGACCGCGCGCACGACGGCATCCATGTCCACCGGCCCCAGATCCGCCTGCTGGCGCAGCTGCTCAACCTTGGCCAGCGCCAGCATCTGGTTGGCCAGCAGCGTGGCGCGGTCCACGGTCTGGTTGATTTCGGCCAGCGCCGCCTGGGCATCCATGTCGCCGTGCAGCGCTGACTGCACCTGCACCTTCAGTACCGCCAGCGGCGTGCGCAACTGGTGCGCCGCATCGCGCACAAAACGTTTCTGGTTATCCAGCAGGTGCTGCAGGCGGCCCATGACCTCGTTGGTCGCCTCGACCAGCGGCAGCAGCTCGCGCGGCGCGTCCGGTGCGGCGATCGCCGTCAGGTCACCCTCGGGCCGTGCCTGCAGCTCGGCGCTGAGGCGGCGCACCGGGCGCGTGGCGCGCTGTACCACCACCACAGCCACCAGGGCGATCACGGCCAGCAACAGCGCCTGGCGCCAGAGGGTGTCGAACAGGATTTTTCGCGCCAGCGTGGTGCGCAGCTCCAGCGTTTCGGCCACCTGGATGACAGCCATGCCGCGCCCGTTCGGGCTGGCCACTGGCTGCAGCAGGACGGCGACGCGCACCGCGTCGCCTGCATACACATCGTCGTAAAAATCGACCAGCGCCGCGTAAGGCGGTTTGGCCGGGATGCGGCCGCGCCAGAAAGGCAGCTGTGCATAACCCGACACCATTTCGCCGTTGAGGCTGGACACGCGGTAAAAAAGCCGGCTCTGGTTGTCGGCCTCGAAGGCTTCGAGCGCCGCATACGGCACGGTCACGCGCAGTTCGGACTGCCCGTCGTAGCCGCTCACGTCCAGCTGCTCGCCTATCGACTTGGCCGAGGCCAGCAGCGTGCGGTCATAGGCGGTGTTGACCGCGCCCAGCGCCTGGCTGTACAGGCTGGCCGTGTTGAGCGTGACCAGCAGGCCCACCGGCAGCAGGATGCCCAGCAGAAGGTAACGCCTGAGCGATATGGCCCCCACGCTTTTCACTTCGTGTAATACGCTGCCCCCCGAGGGGGCTGTGCTTGCTTGGGGCGGCCCGGCGCTGCGCACGTTGGCCTCAACACCTTTCATTGCGCGTCCACTTTCAGCAAATAGCCCAGGCCGCGCAAGGTGACCAGGGTCACGCCGGTGTGTGCCATTTTCTTGCGCAGGCGGTACACCACCACCTCCACGGCCTCGTACTGCACATCGGTCTCGCCGGGAAACACCAGTTCGAACAGCTTTTCCTTGGACACCGCCTGGCCGGGCTTGACGATCAGGGCCTGCAGCAGGGCCAGCTCGCGCGGCGTCAGTTCGAGAACCTGGTCGCGGTGGTAGATCGCGCCGCTTTCCTTTTCATAACGAAGCTGGCCCACCAGGTGGTCGCCGGCCCCCGGCTCGCTGCTGGAGGCCGTGCGCCGGCGGCTCAGGGCACGCAGCCGGGCCTCGAGTTCGTCGAGGTCAAAGGGTTTGGGCAGGTAGTCGTCGGCCCCTAGGTTCAGGCCAACGATGCGGTCGCCCACCGTGCCGCGCGCCGTCAGGATCAGCACAGGGGTGGTCAGCCCCTGGCGGCGCGCCTGCTCGAGCACCTGCAGGCCGTCCAGCCCGGGCAGGCTCAGGTCCAGCACCACCACATCGGGCTGGGCGGCGGTCCATTGCGCTAGCGCTTTGCGGCCGTCGGTGCAGCCCAGCACCTCCATGCCGCGCCGGCCCAGGGCGCGTTGCAGCGCCGCCTGCATGGAAGGGTCGTCCTCGATCAGCAGTAATTTCATGGTGGTCAGCATGGGCAGGACATTAGCACTTTCCCTAGGGCTTTCGGACAGCCGTTTGACAGACAGGAAGCGCATCATTGGCTTGTTACCCACACACAAGGAGACATACATGCGTCGCGATACCTTTTTGAAATCCCTGGCCGCGTTGGCCGCTACGGGGGCTTTCCCCCTGTCGGCCCTGGCTGCCGCCAATGTGAAGATGATGATTCCGGCCAACCCCGGCGGCGGCTGGGACACCACCGGCCGTGCCCTGGGCAAGGCCCTGACGGACTCGGGCGCCGCATCCACCGTCAGTTACGACAACAAGGGCGGTGCCGCCGGTGCCCTGGGCCTGGCCCAGTTCATCAACGGTAGCAAGGGCGACCCGAATGCGCTGATGGTGATGGGTGCGGTGATGCTCGGCGGCCTGATCACCGGCAAGCCACCGGTCAGCCTGTCGCAGGTCACGCCGATTGCGCGCCTGACCAGCGAGTACAACGTGTTTGTGCTGCCCGCCAACTCGCCGTTCAAGACCATGGCCGACGTCGTGGCCCAGCTCAAGAAAGACCCCGGCAGCGTCAAGTGGGGCGGCGGTTCGCGCGGCTCCACCGAGCACATCGCCGCGGCCATGATTGCGCGCGAAGTCGGCGTGGACCCTTCCAAGATCAACTATGTCGCTTTCCGGGGCGGCGGTGAAGCCACCGCAGCCATCCTGGGCGGCAACGTCACCGTGGGCGGCAGCGGCTACAGCGAGTTTGCGGAGTACATCAATACTGGAAAAATGAAGGCGCTGGCCGTCACCTCCGACACCCGCCTCAAGGGCGTCAACGTGCCCACGCTCAAGGAGCAGGGCATCAACGTGGTGATCGGCAATTGGCGCGGTGTTTACGGTGCACCCGGCATCTCGGCTGCCGAACGCCAGGCCCTGACCGAGATGATTCTCAAGGGCGTCAAATCGAAGAGCTGGATTGAAGCCTCCGAGAAAAACAACTGGACACCGGCCTTGCTGACTGGCGCAGCCTTCGAGAAGTTTGTCGACGATGACATGGCGAGCCTGCGTGCCACCATGGTCAAGTCGGGCATGGTCTAAGACTGCTGGCGTATCGGCCTTTTCGGTTTGTCATGGCGGCCATGAGCCGCCATCCATGCCCGCGCACGCAAGGTTGCAGTGGATGCGGCATGGATCCCGGTTCCAGTCCGGGATGACAGTCCGTATTCCAACGAGACAACCCATGACACAAGCATCCCCTTCTCCCGCGCAAATTCGTCTGCAGACCGTGGTCGGTGCCGGCGTGATGCTGCTCGCCCTCGGGCTGGCGGCAGGTGCCGTCAGCATCCCGTCGGCGGCGGGCTACGGCGGCGTCGGACCGAACTTTCTGCCGTGGGTGATTTCTGCGGCGCTGCTCATTTGTGGCGTCTTCATCGTGCGCGAAGCGCGCACCGGTGGCTTTCGCTCCCTGGAGGCGCCCGCGGACGCGGTCCAGGGCTACTGGCCGGGCTTTGCCTGGGTGTCGGCTGGCCTGCTGGCCAATGCGGCGTTGATCACCACCATCGGCTTTATTTTCAGTTGCACCCTGTGTTTTGTACTGGCGCTGCAGGGGCTGCGCGGTGCGGAGGGCAGGGCAGACCGGCGGCCGGTGGCCTGGCTCAAGGACGTGCTGATCGGCATCGCAATTTCCGCGCCCGTGTACTGGACCTTCACGAAATTCCTGGCGATCAACCTGCCGGGCCTCACTTCATCGGGCTGGTTGTAAATCATGGACCTCTTCAACCAACTGCTGCAGGGCTTTGCCACTGCGGCCACACCGGTCAACCTGTTGTGGTGTTTTGTGGGCTGTGCGCTGGGCACGGCCATCGGCGTGTTGCCCGGCATCGGGCCCGCCGTGGCGGTGGCCATGCTGCTGCCCATCACGGCCAAGGTCGAGGCCACCGCCTCCATGATTTTCTTCGCCGGCATTTATTACGGCGCCATGTACGGCGGCTCCACCACCTCCATCCTGCTGAACACGCCGGGGGAAACGGCCAGCATGGTGACAGCCATGGAAGGCAACCGCATGGCCAAGAGCGGGCGCGCCGGTGCGGCGCTGGCCACGGCCGCCATTGGCTCGTTTGTGGCCGGCACGATTGCCACGGTGATGGTCACCCTGTTTGCGCCCATCGTGGCGGAACTGGCCGTCAAGCTCGGCCCGCCCGAATATTTCATGCTGATGCTGCTGGCCTTCACCACGGTCAGTGCGGTGCTGGGAAAAAGCACGGTGCGCGGCCTGACGGCCCTGTTTGTCGGGCTCGCAGCGGGCCTGGTCGGGCTGGACCAGATTTCCGGCCAGGCGCGTTACACCGGGGGGGTCCCCGAGCTGCTGGACGGCGTCGAGATCGTTCTGGTGGCTGTCGGCCTGTTCGCCGTGGCTGAAGCCATGTACGCCGTGCTTTACGAGGGCCGCGTGGTCGAGTCGCAAAACAAGATGAGCCGGGTCCACATGACAGGCCGGGACTGGCGCCGCTCCTGGCCGGCCTGGCTGCGCGGCACCGCCATTGGCGCGCCGTTCGGCTGCATTCCGGCCGGCGGCACCGAGATCCCGACCTTCCTCAGTTATGCCACCGAGAAAAAGCTGGCCAAGGACAGCGACCGGGCCGAGTTCGGTACGGCCGGTGCCATCGAAGGCGTGGCCGGCCCCGAGGCTGCCAACAACGCCACGGTCACGGCGGCCATGATTCCGCTGCTGACACTGGGCATTCCGACCTCCAATACCACGGCCATTTTGCTGGGCGCTTTCCAGAACTACGGCATCCAGCCGGGGCCGCAGCTGTTCACCTCGTCGTCGGCTCTGGTCTGGGCGCTGATTGCCTCGCTGTACATCGGCAATGTGATGCTGCTGGTGCTCAACCTGCCGCTGGTGGGCCTGTGGGTCAAGCTGCTGAAAATTCCCAAACCCTACCTGTATGCGGGCATCCTGATTTTTGCGACGGTGGGCGTCTACGGCATGCGGCAAAGTGCGTTTGACCTGTTCCTGCTCTACGGCATCGGTGTGCTCGGGGTGGTGATGCGGCGCTTTGACTTCCCGACCGCGCCGGTCGTGGTCGGCATGATCCTGGGCCCGCTGGCCGAAGCGCAGCTGCGCAACGCCATGTCGATCGGCGAGGGCAGTGCGATGGTGTTTCTGCAGCGGCCCATGTCGGTGGTCCTGATCGTGGTGGTGCTGGCGGTGCTGATCCTGCCGCGCCTGGTCAAACGCTGGTCGGCACGCCGGCTGGCGACCTGAGGCCGATGTTTAGCGAGAAATAGGCCGCCAGCCCTTTATCCACGGGCGCAGAAAGCTATCAAAAAAAGAGCGATGCGCGCCCTGAAGGGTGTGTGTCGCATCTGGCCGGCGGCAGTCGCCCAAGCGCCGCGCTACCATCTGCGCATGGAACACACCGACACCACGCCGCACGGTTTGCCGCTTGATGCGCAGAGCATCCTGGAGCTGGCCGCAAGGTCCATGTTCCAGCTGTTTTCCAGCATCAGCCAGGGCATGTTTCTGGTGGATCGCACCGGCCGTATTGTCTGGGTCAACGAGGGGTACAAGCGGTTTTTGCCGGCGCTGGGCTTTTCTTCCGTGGACCAGTTTGTCGGTCACATGGTGGAGGAGGTCATTCCCAACACGCAGATGCGCCGCGTGCTGGAAACCGGCGAGCCTTTCCTGATAGACCTGCTGACCAACCGCGCCGGTACCTTTGTTGTCAGTCGCATCCCGCTGCGCGATGAGAGCGGCGGCGACGTCATCGGCGCCATCGGCATCGTGCTGTTTGACCATCCCGAGACCACGCTGCAGCCGCTGATCAGCAAGTTTGCGCTGCTGCACCGCGACCTCGATGACGCCCGCCGCGAACTGGCCAGCCAGCGGCTGCAAGCGCCGGGCCAACGCCAGTCCAAATACACCTTTGCCAGTTTTGTCGGCACCAGCCCGGCCGCGGTTGAGGTCAAGCGCCAGGCGCGGCGTGCGGCCCAGACCTCCAGCCCGGTGCTGCTGCTCGGTGAAACCGGCACCGGCAAGGAGTTGCTGGCCCACGCCATCCATGCGACCTCCAGCCGGGCGCGCAGACCTTTCATCAGTGTCAACATTGCGGCCGTGCCCGACACCTTGCTGGAGGCCGAATTTTTCGGTGTGGCGCCGGGTGCCTACACCGGCGCCGACCGCAAGGGTCGCGACGGCAAGTTCAAGCTCGCCGACGGCGGCACGCTGTTTCTCGACGAGATCGGCGACATGCCGCAGGCCTTGCAGGCCAAGCTGCTGCGCGCCCTGCAGGAGGGCGAGATCGAGCCGCTGGGCTCGAACAAGCTGATTCCGTTTGACGCGCGCCTGATTGCCGCGACCTCACGCGACCTGGGCGCGCTGGTGCGCGAGGGCAAGTTTCGCGAAGACCTGTTTTACCGCCTCAACGTGTTGCCGATCAAGGTGCCGCCGCTGCGCGAGCGCCGCTCCGACATTCCGGCGCTACTCGAGGTGCTGGGCGAGGAAATGGCGCTGCGCAGCGGCGACCGCCAGCCCGAACTCGCGCCCGACGCGCTGGCCCTGCTGTCGGCGCAGACCTGGCGCGGCAATATCCGCGAGCTGCGCAACGTGCTGGAGCAGGCGGTGATGCGCAGTGACTCGCTCAACATCGGCCGCGCGCAGTTTGAGGAGGTGCTCAAGGAGGCCGGTATCGAGCGTATTGCACCTTTGCCTCTGGCCGAATTTGGGGACGGCGCAGAATCCGCCTCCGACCCGCTGCGCCCGCTGGCCGAGCAGGTGGCGCAGGTCGAGCGCCGCGCCATTGCTGCCGCCATGGCTGCGACCGGCGGCAACAAGCTGGCCGCCTCGCGCCTGCTTGGAATTTCCCGCGCCAAGCTGTACGAGCGTCTGGATAACCCTGTATAAAAACAAGGCAATTGTCTGAAATTAAGTCAATATAAATGACTTATAAACAGACAATTCAAATCAAGATCTAAAAAAACCTATATAGATCAATGGTTCTTTTCTGGCACGACATGTGCAATCATGGTGCATCGCCCAACAACAGGAGACATCCATGCATCGTCGCACGCTGATCGCGCTTGCCGCACTCGCCACCGCTTTCGTTTCGCCACTGGCCCTGAGCCAGGCCAAAGAAATCAAGATCGCCCACATCTACAGCAAGACCGGTCCGCTGGAGGCCTATGGCAAGCAGACGGCCACCGGTTTCATGATGGGTCTGGACTACGCCACGGGCGGCACCATGATGGTGGCCGGCAAAAAAATCGTGGTGATCGAAAAGGACGACCAGGGCAAGCCGGACCAGGGCAAATCCCTGCTGGCTGCCGCTTATGGTGATGACAAGGTCGATCTGGCTGTCGGCCCCACCGCCTCGCCGGTGGCGCTGGCCATGCTGCCGGTCGCTGAAGAGTACAAGAAGATTTTGCTGGTCGAGCCCGCGGTGGCCGACTCCATCACCGGCGACAAGTGGAACAAGTACATTTTCCGCACTGGCCGCAACAGCTCGCAGGATGCGATTTCCAACGCGGTAGCGCTGGACAAGGAGGGCGTGACGATTGCCACCATGGCGCAGGACTCGGCCTTCGGCCGCGACGGCGTCAAGGCCTTCAAGGAAGCCATCAAGAAGGGCAAGCTGGTGCACGAAGAATACTTGCCGCCAGCGACCACCGACTTCACGGCCGGCGGCCAGCGCCTGATCGACAAGCTCAAGGGTGTGCCCGGTCGCAAGGTGATCTTCATCATCTGGGCCGGTGGCAACCCGTTCAAGATCGCCGACATGGACCTGAAGCGCCACGGCATCGAGATCGCCACCGGCGGCAACATCCTGCCTGCGATGGTCGCCTACAAGCAGTTCCCCGGCATGGAAGGCGCCGCCTACTACTACTTCGGCATGCCGAAAAACCCGATCAATGACGCCATGGTGGCCCAGCACTACAAGCAGTTCAAGGCGCCGCCTGACTTCTTCACCGCCGGTGGCTTCTCGGCTGCGATGGCCGTCGTCACCGCGCTCAAAAACAGCAAGGGCGACACCAATGCCAACACCCTGATCAAGACCATGGAAGGCATGAGTTTTGACACGCCCAAAGGCAAGATGACCTTCCGCAAGGAAGACCACCAGGCCATGCAGAGCATGTACCACTTCAAGATCAAGGTGGACCCGGCGTTTGCCTGGGGCGTGCCTGAACTCGTGCGCGAGATCAAGGCGGAAGAGATGCAGATCCCGATTCGCAACAAACGCTAAAACAGCGTGCTCGGCTACTGCGCAACCGCCATGCCGCGTTGCGCAGTGCTCGAAATCCTCATGGACGTTTAGTCCATTCCGGTTTCTGCGCGCTGTGCGCCTTGCCTGACGATTGCTCGCTACGCCGCTCCCGCTGTTTTGGGAGTGCTAAAAATATGCTTCAAACCAAAGAACTCACGATCCGCTTCGGCGGGCACGTGGCGGTCAATGCTGTCAGCTGCACCTTTGCGCCTGGCACCTTGACGGCCATTGTTGGCCCGAACGGCGCCGGCAAGACCACGTATTTCAACCTGATCTCGGGTCAGCTCAAGGCCAGCAGCGGCACGGTGTTCCTCAATGGCGAGGACATCTCCAGCCTGAGTACTTCGGCACGCACGCTGGCCGGCCTGGGCCGGGCTTTCCAGCTGACCAACCTGTTTCCCAACCTGTCGGTGCTCGAAAACGTGCGCCTGGCGGTGCAGGCCACGCACCACGGCAAACACCGGCGCGGCCTGAACCTGTGGAGCATCTGGAGCGACCACAAGGCCTTGCTGCAGCGCGCCGAAGAAATCCTGGAAATCGTGGCGATGCAGGGCAAGGCCGCGATGCCGGTGGCCAGCCTGCCGCACGGTGACCAGCGCAAGCTGGAGGTGGCCTTGCTGATGGCGCTGGAGTCGCAGGTGTTCATGTTCGACGAACCGACCGCCGGCATGAGCACCGACGAGGCGCCCGTGATCCTGAACCTGATCCGCCAGCTCAAGCAGGACAAGAGCAAGACGATTTTGCTGGTGGAGCACAAGATGGATGTGGTGCGCGAACTCGCCGACCGCATCATCGTGCTGCACAACGGCTCGCTGGTGGCCGATGGCGAGCCGGCCGAGGTGATTGCGTCGCCGATCGTGCAAGAGGCCTACCTGGGTGTGGCGCCCGAACGTGCAGGGGAGGGCGTATGAGCGACAACCTGCTCACCCTCGAAGGCGTGCACACCCATATCGGCGCGTACCACATCCTGCACGGGGTGGACCTGGCCATTCCGCGCGGCCAGCTGACCATGCTGCTGGGCCGCAACGGCGCTGGAAAAACCACCACGCTGCGCACCATCATGGGCCTGTGGCAGGCCTCGCAAGGGCGTGTCAGTTTTGCGGGCCGCGACATCACGAAACTCAGCACGCCGCAGATTGCCGAACTCAACATCGCCTACGTGCCCGAAAGCATGGGCATTTTCTCCGACCTCACGGTCAAGGAAAACATGCTGCTGGCCGCGCGCAGCGCCAGGCGCGCCAGCCAGATGGACGAAGCACGCCTGCAGTGGATCTTCTCGCTGTTTCCGGCGGTCGAAAAATTCTGGAACCACCCGGCGGGCAAACTCTCCGGCGGACAAAAACAGATGCTGGCCGTGGCCCGCGCCATCGTGGAGCCGCGCGAACTGCTGATCGTCGATGAGCCCAGCAAGGGCCTGGCGCCGGCCATCATCAACAACATGATCGACGCGTTTGCACAGCTCAAGGCCAGCGGCGTGACGATTTTGCTGGTGGAGCAGAACATCAGTTTTGCCAAACGCCTGGGCGACACCGTGGCCGTGATGGACAACGGCCGCGTCGTGCATGCCGGGTCCATGGCCGAACTGGCCGAAGACGCTGCCTTGCAGCAATCCCTGCTGGGACTGGCGCTATGAACATTCGCGACGCCGGACCGCTCCGGTCAAGCACAGCCCCCGAGGGGCTGGAGCCTGCGGCTCCAAGCCTGCTGGAGCAGGCTTGGACAGGCGACAGAGGCGAAGCGTCTCGCGAGCCGCGGCCTGCAAGGCCTCGCGTAGTACATGAAATGACAAGCGTGGGGGCACTATGACTCTTGATTTCGACTGGAAACCGCTGGCGCTGGTGCCCCTGCTCGCCGTGTTGGTGTTCCCCTTCATCGGCTCCAGCTCGACCTGGCTCACGCTGACTGTCGCGGGACTGGCGATGGGCATGATCATCTTCATCATCGCTTCCGGGCTGACGCTGGTGTTCGGCCTGATGGACGTGCTCAATTTCGGCCACGGCGTGTTCATCGCGCTGGGTGCCTTTGTGGCCACCAGCGTGCTGGGCGCCATGAGCGACTGGACCGGCTCGCAGGAGCTGTGGCGCAACCTGGTGGCGGTGCTGCCGGCCATGCTGGTGGCGATGCTGGTGGCCGGAGCCGTCGGCCTGGCGTTTGAGCGTTTCATCGTGCGGCCGGTTTACGGCCAGCACCTCAAGCAGATTCTCATCACCATGGGCGGCATGATCATCGGCGAGGAACTGATCAAGGTGATCTGGGGTCCGGCGCAGATCGCGCTGCCCTTGCCCGAAGCCATGCGCGGCTCGCTGCTGGTCGGTGACGCGGCGATTGAAAAATACCGGCTGATCGCCGTGGTCGTGGGCCTGGCGGTGTTTGCCCTGCTGGCCTGGACGCTGGCGCGCACCAAGATCGGCCTGCTGATCCGTGCCGGCGTGCAGGACCGCGAGATGGTCGAGTCGCTGGGCTACCGCATCAAACGCCTGTTTGTCGGCGTGTTTGTGGTCGGCAGCGCGCTGGCCGGCCTGGGTGGCGTGATGTGGGGCCTGTACCAGCAGAACGTGGTTCCGCAGATGGGCGCGCAGGTCAACGTGCTGATCTTCATCGTCATCATCATCGGCGGGCTCGGTTCGACCGGCGGCGCGCTGATAGGCGCCTTGCTGGTGGGCCTGATGGCCAACTACACCGGGTTCCTGGCGCCCAAGGTGGCGCTGTTTTCCAACATCGCGCTGATGGCCGCGGTGCTGCTGTGGCGGCCGCAGGGCATCTACCCCGTGACCAACCGCTGAGGATGAGCCCGATGAACACCTTCCTCACCCGCGTTCTTTCCGGCGACTTTCCGCGCAACCGCGTGCTGGCCGTGATCCTGGTCGGCCTGCTGCTGGCCCTCGCGTTTGCTCCCTTCATTTTTCCCGGCGTCAAGGCGCTCAACGTCGCCGCCAAGGTGCTGATTTTTATCGTGCTGGTGGCCAGCTTTGACCTGCTGCTGGGTTACACCGGCATTGTCAGTTTTGCGCACACCATGTTCTTCGGCATCGGCGCTTATGGCATCGCGGTGGCCACCACCCACCTGGGCCCGACCTGGGGAGCGCTGGCCGTGGGCCTGCTCTGCGCGCTGGCGCTGTCGTTTGTGCTGTCGCTGGCCGTCGGGCTGTTTTCGCTGCGGGTCAAGGCCATCTTTTTTGCCATGATCACGCTGGCCGTGGCCTCGGCCTTCCAGACGCTGGCCTCGCAGCTGTCGGAGGTCACCGGCGGCGAAGACGGCCTGAGCTTCAAGGTGCCTGAGCTGCTGTCGCCGAGCATGGAGTTTTTTGAGCAGCCTTTTCTCGGCGTGTCTATCGACGGTCGTCTGCTCTGTTACTACCTGCTGTTTGTGATTGCGCTGGTGCTGCTGTTGAGCCTGCTGCGCATCGTCAACTCGCCCTTCGGCCGCGTGCTGCAGGCGATTCGCGAGAACGAGTTCCGCGCTGAAGCCATCGGTTACCGCGTGGTGGTCTACCGCACCACCTCCAGCGTGCTGTCGGCCCTGTTTGCCACCGTCGCCGGCGCCATGCTGGCGCTCTGGCTGCGTTACAACGGCCCGGACACCTCGCTGTCGTTCGAAATCATGATCGACGTGTTGCTGATTGTCGTGATCGGCGGCATGGGCACGATTTACGGCGCAGCCATAGGCGCGGCCCTGTTTTTGGTGGCGCAGAGCTACCTGCAGGACCTGCTGCGCCTGGGCAGCGAAGCCGCGGCCGGCCTGCCGTGGCTGGCGGCCTTGCTCTCACCCGACCGCTGGCTGCTCTGGCTCGGCGTCCTGTTTGTTTTATCGGTGTATTACTTTCCCACCGGCGTGGTGGGGCGGCTCAGGGCCGTGCGCAGTCAGGGAACAACAACCCGGACCTGAACGCCAGGCCACAAGCAGGAGACAAAAAATGAAGACAAGCTTGAAGACCTGGGGCCGACAGACTGTGGCCGCGCTGGCCCTCTGCGTGCTGGGCGGGATGGCGCTGGCGGCTGATCTGGTCATTGGCCAGGTGGCGCCGCTGTCCGGCGTGCTGGCCAGCACCGGCCACCAGATGGTGGTGGGCGGCAAGATCTATTTCGACCATATCAACGCGCAGGGCGGGGTGCACGGCGCAAAAATCCGCCACGAGGTGGTCGACGACGGCTACAAGGTACCCGAGACCGTGCGTCTCACGCGCGAGATGCTGGCCCGGCCCGAGGTGGTGGCGTTGTTCGGCTTTGCCGGAACGGCCAACGTGACGCAGCTGCTGACCGACGGCGTGCTCGACGTCGGCGGCGCCGCGCTGGTGGCGCCCTACACCGGCGGTGAGTCGCTGCGCAACCCGTTCAACCCCTGGATCTTTCATGTACGCGCCGGTTATGCCGACGAGGCCGAACACATGGTGCAGCAGGTGACGACGCTGGGCATGAGCCGCATTGCCGTGATGTACCAGGACGACGGTTTCGGCAAGGCCGGCCTGCTGGGCGTCGAAAACGCGCTGGCCAAACGCAAGCTGAAGCTGGCCGTGTCGGCCGGTTATGAGCGCAACACCGACAAGGTCGAAGAAGCGGTCAAAAAGATCAAGGTGTCGGACGCGCAGGCCATCATCATGATTTCAGTCAACAAGTCCACGGCGGCCTTTGTCAAGCTCTACCGCGAGACCGGCGGCGGCGCCCAGCTCTACAACATCTCGGTGGTGGACCCGGCTGAACTCGTCCGGCTTGCCGGCCTGAAAAATGCCCACGGGCTGGGCATCAGCCAGGTGGTGCCTTACCCCTTCATGCCGAACACGCCGGTGGTGCGTGAATACCATGCGTTGCTGAAAAAGTACGCGCCCGCCGAAGTTGTCAACTACACGAGTTTTGAGGAATTTGTCGGCGCCAAGGTGCTGGTCGAAGCCCTGCGGCGTGCCGGCCCCAACCCGACACGCGCCAAGGTCGTCAAGGCACTGGAGTCCATGAACAGCTTCGACACCGGCGGCGTCGTCGTCAACTATTCACCTGCCAACCGCATCGGTTCCCGTTATGTGGAAGTGACCGTGATCGGCAGCACCGGCAAGCTGCTGAAGTAGCCGCCGCGGCGCGCGCCCAGAGAAGAACAGATTAAACAAGAGAGTCCGCTTCATGCAATTCACGTCAGAGTATTTGACCTGCGCCGGGCGCGAGATCCACTACACCGAATGGGGCCGCCAGCACAGTGCCACCGTCATCGCCTGGCACGGGCTGGCCCGCACCGGGCGCGACATGGACGAGCTGGCGGCGCACCTGAGTGACCGCTACCGCGTGATCTGTCCCGACACCATCGGACGCGGCCTGAGCCAGTGGAGCCCGGACCCGAAAGGTGAATACCAGCTGGCGTTTTACGCGCGTATTGCGGCAGACCTGTGTGAGCAACTGCACATCGCCAAGGCGCACTGGGTCGGCACCTCCATGGGCGGCGCCATCGGCACCGTCTGCGCATCGGGCCTGTTCGAGCCCGCCATGAAAGGCCGCATCCGGAGCCTGGTGCTCAACGACACGGCGCCACAGATTGCCGACCCGGCCGTCGAGCGGATCAAGTCCTACGCCGGCAACCCGCCGGCCTTTGACACCATGCTCGCGCTCGAGGCCTTCTTCCGGCAGGTTTACAAGCCTTATGGCTGGCTCAGCAATGCCCAGTGGCGCCGCATGACGGAGACCTCGGCCCGTCGCCTGCCCGACGGCCGCCTGACACCGCACTACGATCCGGCCATGGTGCAGCAGTTCACCCACCACCCGGGCGATTACCTGATCTGGGAGCATTACGACGCGCTCGAGATTCCGGTGCTGTGCCTGCGCGGGGCGGATTCTGATCTCGTGCTGCGCGACACCACCACCGAGATGCTGAAGCGGGGACCGGGTGCGGCCGGCTTGACGCAAGTGGTGGAGATCGATGGCTGCGGCCATGCGCCGGCACTCAACGTGCCCGCTCAGCTGGAGCGGGTGGCGGCGTTCATTGATGCGGCGGCCTGAGTCTGGAATGCTATTGATTCGATAGCTGGCGGCGACCGTGGATAAAGGGTTGAAGGCAGATTTTATGCATGATCCCGGCGAAAATGAGCTGGCGCGAATCACGTTTCATCGAGATACCCGTGCGTCATGGCCAGGGCCTGGTTGTCAAAAATCGCCATGGCCGTGCGCATGCGCCTGAAACCCAGTTTTCGGTAGAAGCCTTCTTTACCGGGCACCGCGTAGAGAATGATTTTCCGGTGGCCACGGGAGAGGTTCACGAGTTTGCCGACGATCTCTTTGCCCAGACCCGTGCCTTGGTGGCTGGGCATCACCGCGACGTCGCAGATGTAGGCGCAGTCCACGCCATCGGCGAGCGCCCGGCCAGCCCCGACCAGTTTGCCGTCGTCGTGAACGAAGCACCGGAACATGCTGTTCGTGAAGACAGTTTTCAGGTCGACCGGCTTCTTGTTTCCCAGCGGCGCCGCGAGGTAAAGCGCGGAGAGTTCGTTCCAGTCGACGTTGTCGATGAGGTGGGTCCAGACCAGCGGCATATTGTTCTCCTGATCAAGCAAGGGCCGCCATCTCATTGGGCCCAGTGGTAGGTGGCCGCCGCCTGCAGCGTCCAGCTGCCGTCACCGGGCAGCTCCAGCACCTGGTGGTGGTGCTTCAGCAGCGCCTGGTGGTGGCTGACACTGATGGGGGTGATCGACAGGCCGGCGAGCTGGCGGTACAGGCGCTCCTCGTTGGTCGCGTCCAGCGCGCTGGTGGCCTCGTCGAGCAGCAGGTAGCGCGGCTTGGCGAGCAGGGCGCGGGCGAAGGCCAGCCGTTGCTGCTCGCCGACGGACAGCAGCTTGGCCCAGTCCAGCTCGGCGCCGAGGCCGCCGAAGCGTTCCGCCAGGGTGGGCAGGTTCACCCGGTCCAGCCATGACAGCAGCTCTTCGTCCGAGACTTCGCGTCCGGTCTGGGGGTAGGTCAGCTGGCAGCGCAGATCGCCCTGGGGCAGGTAGGGCTGCTGGGGCAGAAACAACATGTCCGGCCCGGCTGGGCGCACCACCTCGCCCGAACCGGTGTTCCACAAGCCGGCCATGACCCGCAGCAGCGAGCTTTTGCCTGCGCCGCTGGCGCCGACAATCAGCAGCCCTTCGCCCGGGGGAACCGCGAGCGTGAGCCCCTGAACCAGCAGGTGCTCCCGGTTGGGCGTGAGCACCGTCAGGCGGTCCAGTGCAAGCTTGAAGCCAGGTGTGGTGCGGATCTGCGGCGGGGCGTCGTTGCCAGGCCCGGCGGGCTGGTCGGCCTGGGCATCCAGCGCCTGCGAAAAGGCATGCAACCGGTCCACCCCGGCGGAGAAGCGGCTCAGGCCCTCGAAGTGTTCGACGATCACCGTCAGCGCGCTCAGGATGGCGGCGAAGGCGCCGGCGGCCTGAATCGCCCGACCCACCTCCAGTTTCCCGGCGAGCACATCGCCTGCAATGATCACGGTGGGCAGCACCACCGTCAGGAAGCTGTGGGCGAACTGGAAGAGGTTGAGCTTGAACTGCCAGCGCAGCACCTGCTGGAAGTTGGCGTAGGCCGCCTGGAAGATGCGTTGCAGCGCCGACATCTCGCGCGCTTCTCCGTCGTAGAAGGCGATCGGCTCCGCATGTTCGCGCACCCGCACCAGGCTGAAACGGAAGTCTGCCTCGCGCTGCAGCTGGCGGAAATTCAGGCCGATCAGCCGCTTGCCGAAGACCGAGCCGGTGAACCAGGTGCTGAACACGGCATAACCGATCAGGAAGTAAACCAGGCCCTGGGAAATGGACCACAACACGCCGGAAAAGGCGATCAGCTGGATGAAGGAGCCCAGTACGATCATCGAGAAGTACAGCGACTGCTGGGTGAAGGTGTTGATGTCCTCGGCAATGCGCTGGTCGGGGTTGTCGATGCCGGCCACGGCGTTGAGCCGGTAGTAGGCGCGCTGATGAAAATAGCGTGCCAGGAAGTGGTGCGTCAGCCAGCGGCGCCAGCGCAGGCCTAGCGTGTCGCGCACAAAGTAGTACAGGGCGTAGAGCGGAACCGCCGCGATGAGGATGGCCGTGTAGCGCCAGATCGAGGCCCAGAAGCGGTCGGTGTCGCCCGCGGCCAGGGCCGAAGTGAATTCGCCGGTCTCGTGGTTGAACAGCACGCTGGCGGCCGTCTGCGCCAGCAGCAGCAAAATCAGCAGGCCCAGCAGACCCCGGGAACGCCAGCGTTCCTCCGAGCGCCAGTAGGGCCGGGCGATCGTGACGAAACGTCGCCACAGGCGGGCATTGAAGCCGGGTGCTGCTTCTGTGCTCATGGCTGCTGCCGGGCCAGCGGGCCGAGGTGGGATGGGCGGTCCATCCCCCTATTGGACATGAATTCAGGACGGGGTCAGCACGGCAGTGATCACGGCCTCGTCGGGCGCTGCGAAGGTGGTGTTGTGCCGCTCGGTCAGGGGGCCGCCGCCCGGAATGACTTCACCCCCGGCGCCGTAACCGATCGCCTTGAACTTCCATTGCCCCCCAATCAGCTTGAGGTTGCCCACGTGGAGGCCCGGACCGGCGAGTACGCGGTACACGCCGTCATTGACCCGGCTGAGCGTCAAGGCTGGCAAGGTCTTCACCTTTGCTTGCCCGGACAAGCCCGCCCGCCAGCCATCGTCAGGCCTTGATGGCCGCGAAGAGCTCGCGCTTGTCGAGGCCGTACATGTCGGCAAATTCCTCGGCGGTCTTGCCACTGCTTTCAAAGGTGCGGCGCAGTGCTTCGCGTTTGGCCAGTTTCTGGTCACGCTCGGCAAAGGCTTCCTCGAGCAGGGCGGTGGCCTCCAGGTCATTGGTCTGGACCCGGGCCTGGTAGTCCTGGCGGGTCAGGCCGCTGGCCTCGAAAGCGGCCATCAGCTGCGCACGGAATTTGGGCCGCAGGTCCTCGCGGGCGCGGGCCTGGCGGCGGCGGAACAATTCCAGCAATGACAGGTAGACATGTTCGGGCGCCACGTCGTCACCCGCATTGCCCTGCAGGTCGTGGCGCTTGTTGCCGGCGGTCACGCATTGCAGGTAACGCGTGGAGCGTGTGTGGATGCCCAGCGCCGCCTTGAGGCTGTCGCGCTGGAAGTGTTCGGGGTGCGCAGCCAGAAGTTCCTGAAAAATACCGAGCTTGAGCGGCAGAAAATTGCCGTCGAAGAGGTGCGGGTAAAGCTCGAACAGCTTTTCCAGCACGGGTTGCACCGAACGCGAACGACCCGCTGCGGGGGGGGGCTCGCCGGCCGGCGCGCTGGAGGGCTGCACGGCTGGCGTGATCTCGTCCACCAGGACGGTTTCACCGGGGGCTGCGTTTGCTTCTGAAGGGGTCATGGTCATGGGTGGTCATCTTTGGGTCAACCCGTGATTGTCAACCAAACGGCCCGGCCGCTGTGTAAACCCCATGTTCATGGGGTCTGAATTGCCGTCGGTTGCCGGTTTCTGGCTGCTTCGGGCATCCATAATTTGACTGTCATGCGGGAAGGGATCTCCCCATGCCACGCCTGCCGCGCACCCCGGTTTTTTTTGCGCGTTGTGTTCAAAATATTTCTGACAGGAAACCACCATGATTTCTGGAATTAAGGCTGTCTCAGCCAGACTTGCTTTTGCCTTGCTGCTTTCATTGGGCGGTGGCCAGGCCATGGCTGCGGGCGCGCTGGCCATTGACAGCCTGCAGGGTGAAAAATACGGGTTCTCCTTCAACCACCCGACGACCAACCAGGCCGAGCAGCGTGCGATGCGGGAGTGTGGTTCAGACTGTGCCGTGGTGCTGCGTTTCCGTGCCGAATGCGGCGCCTATGCCGCAGACCAGGCCAAGGGCTCCAATGCCTACGGTTGGGGAACAGGAGCGACGAGCTCCGTCGTCCAGCAGCGCGCATTGTCGGAATGCCGGGCCAAGGGCGGCTCAAGCTGCAAGGTCCGTGCATGGGGCTGTGATGCCACGAAGGCCTCGTCCGACCAGGATGCCGGGTCCAAAGAAAACAACGCGGCCAGCACGGAATTCCAGATGCAGGGTGAGTGGCAGGTGGACTATGCCGGCTCAGCCGGATTCCCCTACAACGGGACCTTGCGGGTCAATGAGAAGTCCGGCAACGGCGTCTATCGCGGTGTGATGGTTCTGGCTTACACCAACAACCAGGGCCAGTCCAAGAAGATTCAGCAGAACATGCTGATCACGGTTCGCGGCAACACCGTCACGATCAAGGGCAGCAATCCTGTCTACCTGCAGGGTTCGGGCAACTACGATCCCGACAACTACACCATGACCATCGGCAGTGCCGGTGTCCTGCGCGGCCAGAACAACGACGCCGGGGGTGCTGGCGGTGCTGTGGTGATCAGCAGGCGGTAAACCCCGGCGGGGCGCCCGGTCAGGTTTTGGTTTGTTATTGCCGGGCGCCGCGTGCGAGCGCTGCAGCCCGTGACGCGGCCAGCGCCTGCATATCGGGCACACCCTGGGTTGGCCAGCCGGACAGGTGTTGCTGCGCAATGTCGCTCAGGGCCGCCATCCACGCGGGGCTGTCGTTGAGGCAGGCGATGTAGTTGAAGGTCTTTCCGCCTGCATGCTCAAAAGCCTCTTTGGCTTCCTGCGCAATTTCCTCGAGGGTCTCGAGGCAGTCGCCGGTGAAGCCGGGGCACATCACATCGACACTTTTGACACCGGCCCGGGCCAGTGCCACCAGCGTGGGCTCGGTGTAGGGCTCCAGCCACTTGGCCCTGCCGAAGCGCGACTGGAAGGTGACGCGGTATTGCTCTTTGGCCAGGCCGAGTTGTTCGGCCAGCAGGCGGGCGGTTTTATGGCACTCGCAGTGGTAAGGGTCGCCCAGATACAGCGTGCGCTCGGGTACACCGTGAAAACTCATGACGAGCTTTTCCGCGCGGCCGTGGGTTGCCCAGTGCGCACGCACGCGGGCTGCCAGCGCCGCGATGTAGCCCGGGTGGTCGTGGTAGTGGTTGACAAACCGCAGCTCGGGAATAAGCCGTGTTTTGGCGGCCCAGCTGTAAACCGCGTCGAACACGCTGGCCGTGCTGGTGCCGCTGTATTGCGGGTAGGCGGGCAACACCAGGATGCGTGTCACGCCTTCGGCCTTGAGCGAGTTCAGCTGCGCGGCCACGGAGGGCTGGCCGTAGCGCATGGCGTAGCGCACTTCCACGTGGTGTCCGCGTTCGCCCAGGTAGCCGCGCAGCAGCTTCGCCTGTTTGGCCGTCCACACCTTCAGCGGTGAACCTTCCGCGGTCCAGATGCTGGCGTATTTGGCCGCCGACTTCCGGGGCCGCACGCGCAGGATGATGCCGTGCAGGATGAACCACCACAAGACCTTGGGTATTTCGATCACGCGGTGGTCACTGAGAAACTGCGCGAGGTAGGGGCGCAGCGCCGCGGCGGTGGGCGCATCGGGGGTTCCGAGGTTGCAGTACAGCACGGCGGTGCCGCTGGCTGCGCTGGGCGGCTTCCCATGCTCAAAGGGGGGTTCTGGGGAAAAAGACATGGGTTATTCTCCCCTACCTATGCTTGACCTGAAAATTATTAAAGCCATAACCCTTGACCTTGACGACACCCTTTGGCCGGTCTGGCCGGCGATAGAAAAAGCCGAAGCCGCCCTCGACGAATGGCTGGGCCGCCACGCGCCCATGACTGCGGCGATGTTTGCCAATCCCACGGCGCGCCACGATATCCGCGAGCAGATTGTCCGTACCCGGCCCGAGCTCAGGCACAACCTCAGTGCCATCCGGCGCGAGGCGATCCGCCTGGCCTTGTACCGCTCCCGGGAGAACCCCTTGCTGGCGGAGGAAGCCTTTGAAGTTTTTTTTGCCGCGCGCCATGAGGTGACACTGTTCGATGACGCGATGCTGGCGCTGGAGTTTTTTTCCGCGCGTTATCCGGTGGTTGCGCTGTCCAACGGCAATGCCGATATCGCCCGCATCGGGCTCGCGCCGTACTTCCGCGCCGCCATCAGCGCGCAGGCGTTCGGTGTGGGCAAGCCGGACCCGCGGATTTTCCATGCCGCGGCCGGCGCTGTGGATGCGCAGCCCCACAACGTGCTGCATGTGGGCGACGACGCTGCGCTGGATGTGCTGGGGGCGCTGAACGCGGGCATGCAGACGGCCTGGGTGAACCGGGCCGACCACCTGTGGACGCACGATGCCGTGCCGCATGAAACCGTGACCAGCCTGACCGAGCTGTGCGACCTGTTCCGCCTGGTGGACCCGCAGCCATGACACTGAAGATCTACGGCATCGCGGCCTCGCGCGCATCGCGGCCGCTGTGGGTGGCGCATGAACTGGGCCTGGCCTACGAACACATTGCCCTGCCTTACCAGGGCGGCGCAACGCGCACGCCGGAGTTTCTGGCGCTCAATCCCAACGGGCACATCCCCGTGGTGGACGATGACGGCGTGCTGGTCTGGGAGTCCATGGCCTGCGCGCTGTACCTGGCCGGGCGGTTTCAGGGTGCGGGCGCTGAACCGCTCGCTGCGGTGAACCACGCCGAACAGGCCGAGATCCTGCGCTGGAGCTTCTGGGCCGTCACGGAGTGCGAGAAAGACGCGCTGACCTTTCTGATGCATCGCGTGGCGATGCCGCAAGAAAAGCGCAAGCCTGAACTGGCGGTGCAGGCCGTGCACCGGCTGCTGCCGGCGCTGCGCGTGCTGGAGCAACATCTGCAGGACCGCGACCATATCGCCGGCGAGCGTTTTACCGTGGCCGACATCTGCGTGGCTTCGGTGCTGGCCTGGGTCCAGCGCGCCGAAGCCATGCGGCAATACCCGCGGCTGGCCGGCTGGCTGGAGCGTTGCCTGGCGCGCCCGGCTCAGATCCAGGTGCGTGCCATGGCGCGGCGAAGCAACCCGTCCTGAAGCGAATTTTCTCAAGCGAAAAGGCCTCCGGTCCTTATGAATTGGGCGTCAACGGCTATTTATTTGGCAGCAAGGCCAACGCACATCCGGCCCGGCCGGCGGCGTGTACTCAGGGGCAGGACGCTGGCCTCAGCGCGTGCCGATGGCTCGGCTCAGGGCCTCGTCCACGGTGGCCTGCGTGTTCAGGTTCTTGATCAGGCCCAAGGCATTGCTGCTCGCGTTGATCACGGTCTGCTGGAGAATTTGCTGGTTGCTCAGCGTGTTCTGGATGACGGTGGCGAAGGCCGCTTCCGATGCCTCCGGCGCGATGCTGTTGCCCGGACCGACTTGCACCACCAGGCTGGTTGCCGCCAGCTGGCGGCTGAGTTGTTCCGCCTGCACCGGTGTCAACTCGGAGAGCTGGCCGAAGTTGAGGCTCATCTGGGTGACCAGTTCGCCGTTGATGTAGAGCGCGCGTGTGATCCCGAAACTCACCCGCAGCCCGTCCGCCAGGGCGAAACCGCCGCGCAGGCTGTCCAGCGTCCGGTCGCTCACGGCCAGCCACAGCGCGTCTGCCGCCGAATGCGGGTGCGGGGCCTGGGCCTGGGCCGTGCCAAACACACCGGCCAGTAGCGCCAGCAGGCACAGCCCGCGGCTGCTCCGGATGGAAAGGTTGCGGCTGGCGCGCATCAGAAATCTCCCGGTCCCAGCTTGGGCAGGGCGTTGCCGGCCAGCCCGTCCCGGTGGACGCCGCTGCCCAGGGGCGCCCGCGGCGCCACGCGCCAGTCGGCCGCCAGGTTGAAGCGCGCCGACTCCATGCGGTTGTGCACAACAAACAGCAGGCGGGTGGTCCACAGCGCATCGAAGGTCTGCCGCGGCAGTGCCCGTGTGCCTTGCGACGGGTCGCCAATCAGCACCCGGTCGGCCTGCAGTCCCTTGACCACCACGAAATGGAAGTAGCCGTTTTCGTTGATCAGCACGATCGCCGGAACGCCTGCCTCGTTGAGTTTTTCCAGCGGCTGCTCAAAGCCGTCGGCCTGGAAGCCTCGGGTGGCCAGGAAGTTTTTCATGTCCAGCAGCGAAAACCCTTCGCGCTGGATCTTCTGCTGGTTGCCGCGCGCATACATCTCCTGGAACACCGCTTGCTCGCTGACCGGATGACCGTAGTGATGCGTCAGCAGCGTCGCGATCGCTGCCGATCCGCAACTGAAGTCGTACTGCTGGAGCAGGGTGCTGGCCACACGCGCCTGCCGCAGGCTGGTGACGGGCAGACTGACGTCGCCCGACCCTAGCGATGGCAGGTGAACGCGCTGGGCCGGAACCGACCCGGCACCGGACAACAGCGCGAAACAAAGCAACAGGGCGCGCATGGTGGCTGCCGTCAGTTCATTTGCAGATTCAGGATCACGGCATTCTGGATCAGCACATTCGCGCCGGAATTCTGGATCACCACCGGTATGCCACTCATGTTGGCAAAGGCGCCTGCGCTGATCGCATTGCTGCCGGTGTTGACCTGCTCGGCCATGTTGCCGGCGGTGCTGCCGGTCAGCGTCATGTCGTTGTGCACGAGCACCAACTGGCTACCGCCGCGCTGGCTGTCCAGCGTGGCCTGATCAACCGGCTGGTCGAAGCCGGCCCGGCTGGTGCTGCTGGCCGCCACGCTGTCAGGCGGGAGCGACACAGGCGTTTGCGCTGCACCCGTCGCCGCAAGCGCGGATAGCAGTACCCCACAGGCGGCGCAGGACAATCGCATCGATTTCATGGTGTCCCCTTCGGACTCGGATGGGTGTGCGCCGACCCCACCGTGCGGCCTGCGCCTGACGCAGACCGCACGGGTGTGGCCGGACTCGCCTTATTGGCCGACGGACAGGTTGGCCTGCACGTTCACGCTTTGCTGAACCAGCGAGGTGAAGCCGCTGTTCTGACTCGCAAGCATGATGCCGGCTGCCGATTGCCCAACACTGGTCATGCTGTTGGCCATGCTGAACGTCCCGGCATTGACGCTGTTGGTACCGCCGGCGCCGCCGCTACCGCCTTGGCCCACGCCGCCGCTGCCACCAGCGGCCGTGTTGGTGCCGCCACTGCCGGCGCCACCGGTGCCGCCCGTGCCGCTGCCACCGGCACCGCCGTTGCCACCGGTGTTGCTGCCGTTGCTGGCGCTGCCGTTGGTGGCGCTGCCGTTGGTGGCCGGCCCGCCGGCGCCACCTGCGCCTGCTCCGCCGGTGCGGGTGCCGCCGCCGCCATTGCTGGCGGATGTGCCGCCGTCTCCGCCTGCGCCGCCGCCGCTGAGGCCGCCAGCGCCGCCAGCGCCGCCGTTGGCACCGCTGGTACCGCCGTTGTTGTTGCCACTTGCGGTGGCGCCGGTGCCGCTGCCGCCATTACCCGCACCGGCGCTGCCGTTGGAGGCGCTGCCGTTGCTGACGGCACCGTTGGTGGCGCTGCCACCGGTCGCGCCCACGGCACCCACGCCGCCGGCACCCGTGCCACCGACACCCGCGCCGGAAGCCTGGCCGCCGTTGCCGGTGCCACCGGTGCCACCGTTGCCGGTACCGCCGTTGCTCGTGCCGGTGTTGTAGGCACTGTTGCCGATGCCAGAGACGGTGTTGCCCGTCACGACACCATTGAGGTTGCTGCTGGCGGTCGCGGTCATCACGTTGAAGGCATTGGTGAACGTGCCGGTGGAACCGTTGTTGAGTGCGGCGGAGCGCGCGGCGCTGGCAAGCGCTTCGCCGGTCGTTGCGGTCGAAAACTCATTGGCTTGCGGCCCGTTGCCGCTTTGCCCCGAAGTCGCCGTCGCGGTTTGATTCCCGGTGCTTGCACTGGTGGTGCCGTCAGTACCGTTGTTGACCGGATTGGCCCATGCGGACGCGAATGCGAGGGCAAGGGTTGAAGCGAGAAGTGTCTTTTTCATGGATCCTCCGAGAGTTGGGTTGGGTTGAGTTGAGAGAGGCATCGTTGGGGTGAGTCGCGTTGCCGCAAATCGGTCCCGCGACAGCAAATTCAGTGCCAGCGTGCTGCGGAGCTGGTCCGGTCGGCAAGGCGCTCCCTGCGACAGCCACTGCCCTGCACCGCTTGTTTCAAGGTGTCCAGCAGGTGAGCGCCGGCCCGCACGCGCGTGTTTTTGACGCGAAGTGTCACAGGCGATTGACGGCACGAGGCGACCGGTGCGAAAGACAAAGGCGCGGCGCCTCGACAGCATCGGCGGACTCCCCTTTTCTGGGGATGTCGCAGGTCTGTGACAGATGCCGCTGCGCATGACGGGCTGGGTCGGTCGCTTGGACTTGCTCCCTGCAAGGCCGTGCCTTGTCTGGCGTGTCGCCGGGTCCTGGAATTCCGGGCTGGCGCAGACCGCCCCAAAAGTGTGACAGTTGTTTTGAACTGATCCTGCGTGAATTACGGGTCGTTGCAATGTACGGCTTGCCAGCGTCTGCACGATGCATTTACGCTGTTGCCGTTGCACGAAAAAATCAAAACGCGGAGCATTCGCATTTCATGGCGTACCAGCAGGGGTTCCTGTCATGACAACAACAATTCGCCACCCCCCGGTGTGGGCGGTGTTGGCCTGTTCCTCCACGGTGTTGTTGGCAACGCTCGCGCAGGCCCAGGGGACGGCCTCGTCCCGGAGTGCAAACAAGCGCATCGAGTCACTGCAGCAGCAGGTCACCGAGCAGGGACGCCAGATTGAGGTGCTGCGCGAGGCCCTGCGCCAGCAGGCCACGGAGCAGGAGGCGCGTTATCGCGAACAGCAGCGCGTCGAGCAGGAACGCCAGGAGGCGCTTAGCACGGCGCGTCCCGAAAGCAGGCCGGCGGACGACAAGAAAGAAACCGCCGCGAGCGACACGACCGATGCCACCACCCGCTCGGTGCGCGTGGGCGTGGCGCCGAGCGCGGAGACGCAGCCGCCCGCGGTTGCGCCACTGTTCGATCAGCCCGGCATCCTGACGCCGCGGGGGCGTTATGTGCTGGAACCATCGCTGCAATACGGCTACTCGTCCAGCAACCGCGTCGCGCTGGTGGGGTACACCATCATTCCGGCCTTGCTGATCGGCCTGATCGATGTGCGCGAGGTCAAGCGCAACACCCTGACTGCGGCAATCACGGGGCGCTGGGGGCTCAGCAACCGGCTGGAAGTGGAAGCCAAACTGCCCTATGTCTACCGCTCCGACAACACCATCAGCCGCGAGCTTTTCACCGGCACCGCGTCGGAGAGAGCTTTCAACGCCAACGGCAATGCGATTGGCGATATCGAATTCGCGGCCCGTTACCAGTTGAACCAGCCACGCGGGAATTCTCCCTACCTGATCGGATCGCTGCGCTTCAAGACCCGCACCGGCAAGGACCCCTTCGAAGTAGTGACCGACTGCGTGACACGCTGCCTGGGCAACACCACCGGCACGGGCCTGCCGCTGGACCTGCCGACGGGCTCGGGTTTTTATTCCTTGCAAACCGGAGTGACCTGGCTTTTTCCTTCGGACCCGGCGGTGTTTTTCGGCGGTGTCAGCTACACGCACAATTTCGCGCGCGACAACGTCAGCCGCCTGGTGCTCAACAACCAGCGGGAATTCATCGGCTCAGTGCGGCCGGGCGGCGTCGTGGGCGTCAATTTCGGCATGGGTCTGGCGCTCAACGAGCGCTCGTCCTTCAGTGTGGGTGTGGACCTGAACTCCGTCGGGCGGACCCGGCAAAATGGCGCACCGGTGGCGACGTCGGTGCGCACCCAGCTGGCGTCGTTGTTGCTGGGGTATTCGTACCGCTACAGCAACAAGACCACGCTGAATGTGACGGTGGGTGCGGGCCTGACGCGCGATACCCCGGATTTGACGCTGACCGTCCGGCTGCCGATGTCGTTCTAGGGAGGCTGGCCATGCTGATCCGAAACCTCCTGTGCGTGACCCTCAATGACGGTGCGGGCGGGGTAGCGGAGCACCTGCTCGCGCAGGGCTGGCGCGTGGCGCAGGCCACCAATCTGGCGGCTGCGGGGCGGATGCAGGCCCATCAGCGCTTCCCGGTCAGTTTGCTGATCATCGGCACACCGCTGGATGGGTCGGAGCACGCGCTGGAAGCCTGCGTCAAGGCTTCCAACGGATCGGAGTGGGTGGCCGTGTGCGACCGTGAGGCGCTGGAGTCGCCGGGCTTTCGCGATCTGCTGCTCAACTGTTTTTTTGACCAGCAGACCTTGCCGCTCGTCTGGCACGACCTCGAGCTGGTCCTGGAGCACGCCGCCCAGCGCGCCATGCTTCGCAGCCGGCAGCATCCCCACGTGCATGCGGCAGACAGCCTGGGCCTGGTGGGCCAGGGGCCCGCCATCACCGGTCTGCGCGAGCAGATCCGCAAGGTGGCGGCGACGGAGGCGCCGGTGCTGCTCGGCGGAGAAAGCGGTAGCGGCAAGGAGCTGGCCGCGCGCGCAATCCACCGCTGTTCACATCGCGCGGCGGGAGCGTTTGTGGCGGTCAACTGCGGAGCCATCGCGCCTTCGCTGATTTATTCCGAACTGTTTGGCCACGAACGGGGAGCCTTCACTGGCGCCTCGTCCCAACGGCACGGGCTGATCGAGGCGGCCAATGGGGGCACGATTTTCCTCGATGAAATCGGCGACCTGCCGCTGGAGCTGCAGACCAGCCTGCTGCGCTTCCTGCAGGAGAAGACGATCACCCGTGTGGGCGCAGTGCGCAGCCTGCCGGTGGACGCGCGCGTGGTGGCGGCCTCTCACCAGGACCTTGCTGAATGCGTGGCCATGGGCCGGTTCCGCGAAGACCTGTTTTACCGGCTGAATGTGCTGCCGATCGAGGTGCCGCCGTTGCGACGCCACATGGAGGATGTGCCGATGCTGGCTGAGTATTTTTTCCAGTGCTGCGCGGTCAATGGCACGACCCGGGTGCGGGGCTTCAACCAGCAGGCGATGGCAGCGATGATGGCCCACACGTGGCCCGGCAACGTGCGCGAGTTGTACAACCGCGTGCAGCGCGCGGTGGTCATGACCGATCAGCGGCTGATAGGGTCTGCCGATCTGGGCCTGGCGCCGGCCGACAGGCCCGCTGGGATCGGGCTCGATGCCGCCCGCACCCTGGCCGAGCGCGATGCGATCTTCCTGACTCTGACGCGTGTTGGGCACAATGTCACGCGCGCCGCCCGCGAGCTCGGTGTTTCACGCATGACCTTGTACCGTCTGATGGACAAACACAGCATGAGCCTCCCCAGCGGACAGGGCGCCGGGCCCGGCGCAGGGCCTTCAGGTCTGCCCATGAGCAGCGGCGGCCAAGCCGCTGCGCACGGCACCTTCTAGCGTGGCCGGGTAGGGCCCGGCGATGTAGTCGCCACACGCCAGCAGCCCTGGCAGCAGCTGGGCGGCAGGCCGCTGCAGGCCGGGCAGGCAGGCAAAGGTGGCGCGTTTTTCCACAATCGTCTGTACGGCCTGCAGGGGCGCCAGCCCGAGTTGCCGCTCGCCCTGGGCCAGCACGCGCTGGGTCAGCGCGGCGTTATCGCCATTGCTGGCACTGACGACAAAAGCCAGCAGGCCGGCCGGGCCGCCGAGCTGGCCCCGGTCAAACACAAACTGCGCGGGCGCCTCCCCACCGGATGCGCTGGCGCGCAGCGTGAGCATGGGCTGCGCCAGGCGCGCGCCCGATGAAAACGCATACACCGTGGTGATGGCTTCAAACTGCAGGGCGCGAGCCTGTGCCAGCCATGGCGCGCAGGGCAGGCCGGTGCCTTCTGCCAGACGCGCGGCGTCAAGCGGCGGGCAGGCCAGGATCACCCGGTCAAAGTTTTCACCATCGACCTGCCAGCGCTCGCCCGCGGGAGCGAGCGCCAGCACGCGTGTGCCCAGGCGCAGGGTGGCGCCGCGTTGCGCCAGCCAGGCCAGCGCAGCGTCGGGCAGCAGCGCGCTCAAGTCGGTGCGCGGCAGCAGCAGGTTGGAGCCGCCGGCGTGTGAAAACAGCGAATCGCGCAACACCCGCAAAAACACCTGGCCGCTGGCGCGCTCGGCCGGCGTGTTCAGCGCCGCCACACACAGCGGCTCGATCAGCGTGGCCATCACCGTCGGGCTCAGCGTGCGACACAGCTGCGCGACAGACAGCTCCGGCGCGCAGCTAAATCCCGAGACCTGCCAGCCGACGGCGGCGTGCAGCAGCGAGAGTTTGTCGCGCCAGCCCCAGCCGCGTGCACGCACCATGCCGGCCAGCGCATCGAGCGGGGCAGGCAGCCGGGGAAAGGCCAGACCCGTGCCGTCGGGGAACCGCAGCGTCAGCGGCAGGCGCAGCAGCGCCGTGTCGGCAACCATGCCGACGTCGGCCATCAGGCGCAGCGTTTCGCTGTAGGCACCGATCAGGATGTGCTGGCCGTTGTCCAGCGCCAGCGCCGTGCCATCGGGCCACTGGCTGTCGACGCGCCGCGCGCGCCCACCGGGAATACGGGCTGCTTCAAATACCGTGACCTGCTGGCCGAGCCGGGTGGCTTCGACCGCCGCCGCGCAGCCGGCCCAGCCGGCGCCGATGACGGCAACTCTCACCTTGGAGCCTGTGGTGCCGCCCCATGCGCCAGAAAAAGGCGCTGTCTGAGGTGAGGTATTGACCAGCCGGGGCCGCGGGTCCGGCTTTGCCGGCCCGCAGGCGCAGCGCCCCCTCGGGGGGCAGCGAACCACACGAAGTGGGGAGCGTGGGGGCTCACTGGACCCTGCCGAAGGCCTGTGTTTTCCATGCCAGCCAGAACTTGCGCAGCGGCGTCAGGCTGACACGCTGGTGCAGCACCTGGTAGCCGTCGGCCTCGATCTCGCGCAGCAGGGTGCGGTAAATGCTGGCCATCATGAGTCCGGGCTTTTGCGCGCGGCGGTCGGCCTCGGGCAGCAGCGCCAGCGCTTCGTCATACAGGCCCAGCGCACGCTGCGTCTGGAACTGCATCAGCGCGGTGAAGCGGTCCGAGTACTGGCGCTTGAGGATTTCGTGCACCTTCACGTCGAACTGCTGCAGCTCGTTGACCGGCAGGTAAATGCGTCCGCGCAGCGCGTCTTCGCCGACGTCGCGGATGATGTTGGTCATCTGGAAGGCCAGACCGAGCTTGTGCGCGTACGCGGTGGTTTGCGGCTGCGTCTGTCCGAAAATACGCGCGGCCACTTCGCCGACGATGCCTGCGACCAGGTGGCAATAGGTCTTCAGGCCCGGGAAATCAAGAAAGCGGTTTTGCGTGAGGTCCATCTGGCAGCCTTCGATCACCGCCTGCAGGTGGCGCGCTTCGATCTGGTAGGTGGGTGCCAGCGGCATTAGCGCCTTCATCACCGGATGGGTGGGCGAGCCTGCGTAGGACTTGAGCACCTCGGCCTGCCACCAGGCCAGCTTGGTGTGGGCCACGCCGGGGTCGGTCACTTCGTCAACCACATCGTCGATTTCGCGGCAGAAGGCATAAAAGGCCGTGATGGCCGCGCGCCTTTCCCTGGGCAAAAACAGGAAGGCGTAATAAAAACTGCTGCCGGACGCGGCGGCTTTCTGCTGGACGTATTCCTCGGGGTTCATGGGCGGGATTGTCGCAGGCTTGGGGCGAGGTCAAGCCGGCCGCTGCCGGGATTACATCCAGATCGCGCGCCACAGCATCAGCGCCAGGTCCCAGGGCATGAGTTTGGGACGCTGGCGCAACGTGGCAAAGTGGATCGCTTCGATCTTGTCGAGGATACGCAGGCCGCCTTGCACCACCAGGCGCAACTCCCAGCCCGCGCGCCCCGGCACCCTTTTCACCAAAGGCGCACCTTTCAGCATGTGCGCCCTTGCCGAATGGACGCAGGCAGCTATCAATTTCGTAGTAGCCGGATTCACGTCCAGGGCCTGCAGCCGGGCTTCATCAACGCCGTGCGCGGCCCACAGTTCCTGTGGCAGGTAGATGCGCCCGCGCGGAATGTCCACGCTGAGGTCCTGCCAGAAGTTGATCAGCTGCAACGCAGTGCAGATGTGGTCGCTCTGCGTCAATGACGCCGCATCGGTCACGCCGTAGAGATGCAGCAGCAGGCGGCCGACCGGGTTGGCCGAGCGGCGGCAGTAGTCGAGCAATTCGGCTTCGCTGGCATAACGCTGCTTGACGACGTCCTGTTCGAACGCGCTGAGCAGGTCTTCCAGCAGCGGCACCGGCAGCTGGAACTGCCTGATCACCGGCGCCAGGGCGGCAAAAACGGCCGGCCACCGCGCCGAGACCGGCCGGCCCTCGGCCGCGGCGAACAGGTCGGCGCGGCAGGCCGCCAGGTCGGCCAGCCGCTGGGCGGGCAGGGCGTCGCCTTCGTCGGCAATGTCGTCAGTCGTGCGGGCGAACCAGTAGATCGCCGCCACCGCAGGCCGCAGGCGCGGCGGACACAGCAGCGAGGCCACGGGGAAGTTTTCGTAGTGGCTGGAAGGAGGCTGCAGCGGCTGCGCGAGGTCGGGATGGGGGCCGGAAGTCATGCGCTGGATTGTCGCTTGACAAGCCCTGGGAATTACCCTAGATTACTAACCAGTCAGTCATTAACGGGGTTTTCAGTCTCGCCTGTTTCCTGCTTTTCAGTCTTTTTCGCCACCGCCTTTCCTCAACGCCATCATGAATAAAACCGCTTTTGCCGTCCTCAGCAGCGCCTTGTTGCTGGCCGCCTGTTCCAAGCCAGCCCCGCCCGAGGAGCCGGTGCGTGCCGTCAAGGTCATGACCGTGGGAATGGATTCCTTCGATACCGCTTACGAGTTTGCCGGCGAGGTCAAGGCCCAGGTCGAGTCGCGGCTGGGTTTTCGGGTCGGCGGAAAAATCATCCGGCGCCAGGCCGAACTCGGCCAGCGCGTGAAGGCCGGGCAGGTGCTGGCCCAGCTGGACCCGCAGGACTACAAGCTGGCCGCCGATGCGGCGCGCGCCCAGGTGGCCGCGGCGGCCACGCAGCGCGATCTGGCTTCGGCCGACTACAAACGCTACAAGGAACTCCGGGACCAGAACTTCATCAGCGGCGCCGAACTTGAGCGCCGCGAGACCACACTCAAGGCGGCTCAGGCCCAGCTGGAGCAGGCGCAGTCGCAACTGGCCGTGCAGGGCAACCAGGCCAATTACGCCGTGCTGGTGGCCGACGTGTCGGGCGTGGTGACGGCCGTGGAAGCCGAGGTCGGGCAGGTTGTGTCAAGCGGCACCCCGGTGCTGCGCATCGCCGCCGACGGCCCGCGCGACGTGGTGTTTTTCGTGCCCGAAGACAAGGTGGCGGCCATCAAGGTCGGCATGCCGGTCAAGGTGCGGGTCTGGGCGCAGGACGCCGGGCTGGAAGGCAAGGTGCGCGAAGTGGGCGCCAGCGCCGACCCGCTGACGCGGACCTACCCGGTCAAGGTGGCGCTGGCCACCCGGGAGCCGCCGGTGCTGGGCGCCACGGTCTACGTGCAGCCGCAGGGCCTGGGTGCCGCGGGCGTGCAGGTCATCAAGCTGCCGACCACGGCCCTGCGCCAGGAAGGCCGGGCGACGGCGGTCTGGGTGCTGGACAAGGCGAGCATGACGGTGAAGTCGCAACTCATCCAGGTGGCCACGGCCGACGGCAACGAGGCGGTGGTGGCTTCGGGCCTGCAGCCCGGCATGCTGGTGGTCAGCGCCGGCGTGCATGTGCTCTCGCCCGGACAGAAGGTCACGATTTATCAGCCAAAAGTGGCTGCAGCCGTTGCTCCACCTGCGCAGACAGCTATCAATCCGGTAGCGTCTGCCGCGGCGGTGACGCTGCCCCCGGTTGCTGCGCCTGCCGCGAAGTGAGGCTGGCATGACCCAAGTACAACCGAAGGACGGCTTCAACCTCTCCAAATGGGCGCTGGACCATCCGGCGCTGACGCGTTACCTGATGGTGGTGCTGATGCTGCTCGGCTTCGCCGCCTACTTCGGGCTCGGCCAGGACGAGGACCCGCCGTTCACCTTCCGTGCCATGGTGGTGCGCACCTACTGGCCGGGCGCCACGGCGCAGCAGGTGGCCGAGCAGGTGACCGACAAGATCGAGCGCACGCTGCAGGAAGTGCCGTTTGCCGACAAGATCCGCAGTTACTCCAAACCCGGCGAGTCGCAGATCATTTTCCAGATCAAGGACTCGTCGAAAGCCGCCGATGTGGCCGGTGTCTGGTACGCGGTACGCAAGAAGATCGGCGACATGCGGGGCACGCTGCCCGGCGGGGTGCAAGGGCCGTTTTTCAATGACGACTTCGGCGATGTCTACGGCGTGATCTACGCGCTGCAGGCCGACGGCTTCAGTTATGCCGAACTCAAGACCTTTGCCGACGAAGTGCGCCAGAAACTGTTGCGTGTGCCCGATGTGGCCAAGGTCGAGCAGTTCGGCGTGCAGGACGAAAAGCTCTTCATCGAGATTTCGCAAAAGCGCCTGGCCCAGCTCGGACTGGACTTCAACCAGGTGCTGAGCCAGCTCGGCCAGCAAAATGCGGTGGAGTCGGCCGGCGCGGTGCAGACACCGCTGGATGTGGTGCAGGTGCGGGTGGCCGGCCAGTTCGAAGCGGTCGAGCAGTTGCGCGCCATGCCGATACGTGGCGCCTCGGGCAGCCAGCTGCGGCTGGGCGACATTGCCGAGGTCAAGCGCGGCTACGTCGACCCGCCGGCCGTCAAGGTGCGGCACCAGGGCCGGGAAGTGATTGCGCTCGGTGTCTCCATGGCCAAGGGCGGCGACATCATTGCGCTGGGCAAGGCGCTGACGGCGACCACTGCCGGCATTGCAGGCGGCCTGCCGGCCGGCATCGAGCTGGTGCAGATCCAGGACCAGCCGACCGCGGTGGCGACCTCGGTCAATGAGTTCGTGAAGGTGCTGATCGAGGCGGTGGTGATTGTGCTGGCCGTGAGTTTTATTGCGCTGGGGTTTCACCGGCGGCCGGGACAACATCCGCTGTGGAAGCGTTATTACATCGACATGCGGCCTGGCCTGGTGGTCGGCATCACGATTCCGCTGGTGCTGGCCGTGACCTTTCTGGCCATGAACTACTTCGGCATCGGCCTGCACAAGATTTCGCTGGGTTCGCTGATCATCGCGCTGGGCCTGCTGGTGGACGACGCGATCATTGCGGTCGAGATGATGGTGCGCAAGATGGAAGAGGGCTACGACAAGGTGCGCGCCGCGACCTTCGCCTACGAAATCACCGCCATGCCCATGCTGACCGGCACGCTGATCACGGCCGTGGGTTTCCTGCCCATCGGCATGGCCAAGTCCACCGTGGGTGAGTACACCTTCGCGATTTTTGCGGTCACGGTGATTGCGCTGGTACTGAGCTGGTTTGTCTCGGTTTACTTCGTGCCCTACCTGGGCACGCTGCTGCTCAAGGTGCCGCCGCATGTGCAGGAGGTGGCCGCCGGGCAGGACAGCCCGCACGAAATGTTCGACAGCCCGTTTTACAACACCTTCCGCAAGACCGTGAACTGGTGTGTGCAATACCGCTGGCTCACGATAGGCGCCACGATACTGGTCTTTGCGCTGGGTATTGTCGGGATGGGCAAGGTGCAGCAGCAGTTCTTCCCGGATTCGAGCCGGCCCGAGATCATGGTGGACATCTGGTTCCCGGAAGGCACTTCGTTTGCTGCCAATGAACTCACGGCCAAGCGTGTCGAGGAACGCCTGCTCAAGGAAGAAGGCGTCAGCTCGGTCAGCACCTGGGTGGGTTCGGGCGTGCCGCGTTTTTACCTGCCGCTGGACCAGGTCTTCCCGCAGACCAACGTGTCGCAGTTCATTGTGTTGCCCAGGGACCTGAAGGTGCGCGAATCGCTGCGCATCAAGCTGCCGGCGCTGCTGGCCCAGGAGTTTCCCGAGGTGCGCGGCCGCATCAAGCTGCTGCCCAACGGCCCGCCCGTGCCCTACCCGGTGCAGTTCCGCGTGGTTGGCATCGACCCGCTGGTGCTGCGCGAGCGTGCCGACGAGGTCAAGGCCGCGCTGCGCGAGAGCCCCAACACCCGCGGCGTCAATGACAACTGGAACGAGTTCGTCAAGGTGCTGCGCCTGGAAGTGGACCAGTCCAAGGCGCGCGCGCTCGGCGTGACCAGCCAGTCGATTGCCCAGGCGTCCAAAACCATCCTGGCCGGCACCAACGTGGGCCAGTTCCGCGAAGGCGACAAGCTGATCGACATCGTGCTGCGCCAGCCGCAAGATGAGCGCAACGCCATCACCGACATTGCCAACGCCTACCTGCCCACGGCGTCGGGCAAATCAATCCCGCTGACGCAGATCGCCAAGCCGGTGTTCACCTGGGAGCCCGGCGTGATGTGGCGAGAAAACCGCGACTACGCCATCACCGTGCAAAGCGACATCGTCGAAGGCCTGCAGGGCGCCACGGTGACCAACCAGCTCCTGCCCGGCCTGAAAGCGCTGGAAGCGACATGGCGGAAAACCGGGATGGGCGGCTACCGCATCGAGGTCGCCGGCGCCGTCGAGGAAAGCAGCAAGGGCTCCAGCTCGATTGCGGCCGGCATTCCCGTCATGCTGTTTCTGACGTTCACGTTGCTGATGCTGCAACTGCACAGCTTCAGCCGCGCCATGCTGGTCTTCCTGACGGGGCCGCTGGGCATTGCCGGCGTGGCCGGGGCCTTGCTGCTGCTGGGCCGCCCCTTTGGCTTTGTGGCCTTGCTCGGCGTGATCGCGCTGATGGGCATGATCCAGCGCAACTCGGTGATCCTGATCGACCAGATCGAGCAGGACCGGGCGGCCGGCGTTCCCGCCTGGGACGCGATCGTGGAGTCAGCCGTGCGGCGTTTGCGCCCCATCGTGCTGACGGCCGCTGCCGCCGTGCTGGCCATGATCCCGCTGTCGCGCAGCGTGTTCTGGGGGCCGATGGCGGTCGCCATCATGGGTGGCCTGATTGTTGCCACGGTGCTGACCCTGTTGACCTTGCCGGCCATGTACGCCGCCTGGTTTCGCGTCAAACGCGAAGCACCGGCCCGGGCCTGACCCCACCTGCGGGATGGCTGGACGCTGAAGCGGCAGCCGATACAGGCTAAAATAGAAAGTTGACCGATTTCAGGCGGGGGTCCGGAAGCCGAAAGCTGAGGATTCCCGTTTTTATTTCAGGCGCGCGGGTGGCGAAATTGGTAGACGCACCAGGTTTAGGTCCTGACGTCCGCAAGGATGTGCGGGTTCGAGTCCCGCCCCGCGCACCACGATTGAGACTTTCAGGACGATGGCCGCACGGGTTGACCGGTGCGCCCCTCTGTCTTTTACACATTTTTCGGATATTTAGGAGTAGATCATGGCCGTGACTGTTGAAACCCTTGAAAAGCTGGAGCGCAAGATCACTTTGACGCTGCCCGTAGGCACCATCCAGTCCGAAGTGGACTCGCGCCTGAAACGCCTGGCCCGCACGGTCAAGATGGATGGTTTCCGTCCCGGCAAGGTGCCCATGAACGTGGTCGCCCAGCGTTATGGCTACTCGGTGCATTACGAAGTCATGAACGACAAGGTCGGCGAGGCGTTCTCCGTGGCCGCCAACGAAGCGAAGCTGCGCGTGGCCGGCCAGCCGCGTATCAGCGAAAAGGAAGGCGCGCCTGAGGGCGAACTGGCATTTGACGCCATTTTCGAGGTCTACCCGGAAGTCAAGATCGGCGACCTGGCCAGCGCCGAAGTTGAAAAAATCACCGCGGAAGTGACCGACGAAGCCATCGACAAGACGGTGGACATCCTGCGCAAGCAGCGTCGCACCTTTGCCCAGCGCGCCATCGACGCGCCAGCGCAGGACGGTGACCGCGTCACCATCGACTTCGAAGGCAAGATCGACGGCGAGCCGTTTGCCGGCGGCAAGGCGGAAGCCTTCCAGTTCCTGGTCGGCGAAGGCCAGATGCTCAAGGAATTCGAAGACGCGGTGCGCGGCATGAAAAGCGGCGAGAGCAAGACCTTCCCGCTCAATTTCCCCGCCGATTACCACGGCAAGGATGTCGCCGGCAAGCAGGCGGACTTCATGGTCACGGTCAAGAAGATCGAAGCCGCCCACCTGCCTGAAGTCAACGAAGCCCTGGCCAAGTCCTTGGGCATCGCCGACGCCACCGTTGAAGGCCTGCGCGCCGACATTCGCAAGAACCTCGAGCGTGAAGTCAAGTTCCGCCTGCTGGCCCGCAACAAAAATGCCGTCATGGATGCTCTGCTGGCCCACGCCGAACTCGACGTGCCCCAGGCGATCGTGCAATCCGAACTGGACCGCATGGTCGAAGGTGCCCGCGCCGACCTCAAGCAGCGCGGCATCAAGGACGCCGACAAGGCGCCGATTCCCGACGACATCTTCCGCCCGCAAGCTGAAAAGCGCGTGCGGCTGGGCCTGGTGGTGGCCGAACTGACCCGCACCAACGACCTGTTTCCCAAGACCGAACAGGTCAAGGCCCACGTCGAAGAACTGGCTTCGAGCTACGAAAAGCCGGAAGACGTGGTGCGCTGGTACTTCAGCGACGAAAAACGCATGGCCGAGGTCGAGTCCGTCGTGATTGAAAACAATGTCACGAATTTTGTGCTGGGCAAGGCCAAAATCGTCGAAAAATCGGTGCCTTTTGATGAATTGATGGCGCAGAACTGAAGCGGACCGCGGGCACCGGCCCGGCGCAAGGCTGATTTCTGATGCAGGGGCTTGCGGCTGAGGCTTCAAGCCCCATTTATTTTGGGTAAAGTAGTCCCAACATTTGGAGAAAACATGAACATTTACAGCAGTGCACAGGACATCCAGGGCCTCGGCATGGTGCCGATGGTGATTGAACAGTCCGGCCGCGGCGAGCGGTCCTATGACATTTATTCGCGTCTGCTGAAGGAGCGTGTCATTTTCCTCGTGGGCCCGGTCAATGACCAGACGGCCAACCTGGTGGTGGCGCAGTTGCTGTTCCTCGAGAGTGAAAATCCGGACAAGGACATTTCGTTCTACATCAACTCCCCGGGCGGCTCCGTGACCGCCGGCATGGCGATCTACGACACCATGCAGTTCATCAAGGCCGATGTGTCCACCCTGTGTGTGGGCATGGCGGCCAGCATGGGCGCCTTCCTGCTGGCGGCCGGCGCCAAGGGCAAGCGCTTTTCCCTGCCCAATTCGCGCGTGATGATTCACCAGCCCTCGGGCGGCGCGCAGGGCCAGGCCACCGACATTGAGATTCACGCCCGCGACATCCTCAAGACGCGTGAGCAGCTCAACCGCATCCTGGCCGAGAACACCGGGCAAACCATCGAAAAAATCGAGCGCGACACCGAGCGTGACTACTTCATGTTTGCCGACGACGCGAAAGCCTATGGCGTGGTGGATCAGGTGATTTCCAAGCGCCACTGAAGGCACGCTTTTCCCGTCAGTTGCACGGTAGCAACGGCGTTTCCTGTGAAAGGAGGCGCCGTTTTTTTGTCCCCGGGCCGCCCCAGGACAAAAAGCCTCCTTGGGGGCCGCGAAACGTGGGGGCCAGGTTTATTTGGTTATCATTAGCTAACACGTCCCACGGGCACCCAAAGGCATTACATTCATGGCCGATAAAAAAGGCTCTTCCAGCGAAAAAACCCTGTACTGCTCCTTCTGCGGCAAAAGCCAGCACGAAGTCAAGAAGCTGATTGCAGGGCCATCGGTTTTCATCTGTGATGAATGCATCGACCTGTGCAACGAAATCATCCGCGATGAACTGCCCGCCGGGGATGACGTGCGCGAAACGCGCGGCGACCTGCCGACGCCGTTGGAAATCAAGGCGACGCTCGATGGTTACGTGATTGGGCAGGAGCCGGCCAAGCGCACGCTGGCCGTTGCTGTCTACAATCACTACAAACGCCTGCGCCACAAGGAAAAAGCCAAAAAAGACGATGTGGAGCTGACCAAAAGCAACATCCTGCTGATCGGCCCCACTGGCTCCGGCAAGACCCTGCTGGCCCAGACCCTGGCGCGCACCCTCAACGTTCCCTTCGTGATGGCCGACGCCACCACGCTGACCGAAGCCGGCTATGTCGGCGAAGACGTCGAGAACATCATCCAGAAACTGCTGCAGAGCTGCAACTATGAAGTCGAGCGCGCGCAGCAGGGCATTGTCTACATCGATGAGATCGACAAGATCTCGCGCAAATCCGACAACCCTTCCATCACGCGTGACGTGTCGGGCGAGGGCGTGCAGCAGGCGCTGCTCAAGCTGATCGAGGGCACCATGGCCTCGGTGCCGCCGCAGGGTGGCCGCAAGCACCCGAACCAGGACTTCCTGCAAGTCGACACCACCAACATCCTGTTCATCTGCGGCGGGGCTTTTTCGGGGCTGGAAAAAGTCATTGAAAACCGCACCGAATCGTCCGGCATCGGGTTCGGCGCTTCCGTGAAGAGCAAAAAGGCCCGGAGCCTGACCGAGTCCTTCAAAGACGTGGAGCCGGAAGACCTGATCAAGTTTGGCCTGATCCCCGAACTGGTGGGCCGCATGCCGGTGGTCGCCACCCTGGCCGAACTGACCGAGGACGCGCTGGTGCAGATCCTGACAGAACCCAAAAACGCCGTCGTCAAGCAGTTCAGCAAGCTGCTGTCCATGGAAGGGGTCGATCTGGAGATTCGCCCCTCGGCGCTCAAGGCCATTGCCCGCAAGGCGCTGGCGCGCAAGACCGGCGCCCGCGGCCTGCGCTCCATCCTGGAGCAGTCCCTGATTGACACCATGTTTGACCTGCCCAATACGAGCAATGTGGAAAAAGTGGTGGTTGACGAGTCGACGATCGAGGAAAACAAGCCGCCGCTGCTGGTATACCGTGAAGCCGCCAAACAGGCCTGAGACCGCCCCAGGCGAAGAAGGTCCCCCTTGTGGTGCCCGAAGTGGCATAAATGCACTGCAGGCTTGAAAAGTGGCCGCTGTTCCCCACTTTCGAGATAACTGTTTTCACCGATACTGAAAATCTCCGGACGCCCTGGCGCCACGGTTTTCGTTAAAGGCCTACCTTTAAGGGTTGATATGTCCGCACAAACCACATTGCCTTCCAGCCCCATCGACCTGCCGCTGTTGCCGCTGCGTGACGTGGTGGTGTTCCCCCACATGGTGATTCCGCTGTTCGTGGGCCGGCCCAAGAGCATCAAGGCCCTGGAGTCGGCGATGGAGGCCGAGCGCCGCATCATGCTCGTGGCCCAGAAAGCCGCCGCCAAGGACGAACCGTCGGTCGAGGACATGTTCGGGGTCGGCTGCGTGGCCACGATTTTGCAGATGCTCAAGCTGCCGGACGGCACGGTCAAGGTGCTGGTCGAAGGTCAGCAACGCGCCGTCGTCAACAAGATCGAAGAGGGTGAGGCCCACTTCAGCGCCAACGTGACGCCGGTGGAGGCGGCCGTGCTCACGCCCGGCGACAAGACCAGCGAGACCGAGGCGTTGCGCCGCGCCGTGATGCAGCAGTTCGACCACTACGTCAAACTGAACAAGAAAATCCCGCCGGAGATCCTCACCTCGATTTCCAGCATTGATGACGCCGGCCGGCTGGCCGACACCATTGCCGCGCACCTGCCGCTCAAGCTGGATGCCAAGCAGGTGATCCTCGATCTGGACAACGTCAAGGCTCGTCTCGAGAACCTCTACGAGCAGCTCGAACGCGAAGTCGACATCCTCAATGTGGACAAGAAGATCCGCGGGCGCGTCAAGCGCCAGATGGAGAAAAACCAGCGCGACTTCTACCTGAACGAGCAGGTCAAGGCGATCCAGAAGGAGCTTGGCGAAGGCGAAGAGGGCGCGGACATCGAAGAGATCGAGAAAAAGATCAAGACCGCCAAAATGCCGCAGGAAGCGCGCAAGAAGGCCGAGAGCGAGCTGAAAAAACTCAAGCTGATGTCGCCGATGTCGGCCGAGGCGACCGTGGTGCGCTCCTACATCGATGTGCTGACGGGCCTGCCCTGGAGCAAGAAGACCAAGATCAAACATGACCTGGCCAACGCCGAGGCGGTGCTGGACGAAGACCACTACGGCCTGGAAAAGGTCAAGGACCGCATTGTTGAATACCTCGCGGTGCAGCAGCGCGTCGACAAACTCAAGGCGCCGATTCTCTGTCTGGTCGGCCCTCCGGGCGTCGGCAAAACCTCGCTGGGCCAGTCGATTGCCAAGGCCACCGGGCGCAAGTACGTGCGCATGGCGCTGGGCGGCATGCGTGACGAGGCCGAGATCCGCGGTCACCGGCGCACCTACATCGGTGCGTTGCCGGGCAAGGTGCTGCAGAGCCTGACCAAGGCCGGCACGCGCAACCCGCTGTTCCTGCTCGACGAAATCGACAAGCTCGGCACCGATTTCCGTGGCGACCCTTCCAGCGCACTGCTGGAGGTGCTGGACCCCGAACAGAACCACACTTTTGGCGACCACTATGTCGAGGTCGACTTCGACCTCAGCGACGTGATGTTTGTGGCCACTTCGAACTCGATGAATATCCCGCCGGCCCTGCTGGACCGCATGGAAGTGATCCGCCTGTCGGGTTACACCGAAGACGAAAAGACCAGCATCGCCATGCGTTACCTGCTGCCCAAGCAGCTCAAGAACAACGGCGTCAAGGAAGACGAGCTGGAGATCAAGGAGCAGGCGGTTCGCGACATCGTGCGTTATTACACGCGTGAGGCTGGTGTGCGCTCGCTTGAGCGCGAACTTTCCAAGATCTGCCGCAAGGTGGTCAAGGGCATCCAGCTCAAGAAGATGGTGCCCAAGGTGGTGGTGACTGCCGACAATCTCAACGAGTTCTTGGGCGTGCGCAAGTTTGACTACGGCCGGGCCGAGCAGCACAACCAGGTCGGCCAGGTGGTCGGTCTGGCCTGGACGGAAGTCGGCGGCGATCTGCTCACGATCGAGGCGGCGATGATGCCAGGCAAGGGTGTGATCACGCGCACGGGTTCGCTCGGCGACGTGATGAAGGAGTCCGTGGAAGCCGCGCGCACGGTGGTGCGCAGCCGGGCGCGGGTGCTGGGCATCAAGGACGAAATGTTCGAGAAGCGTGACATCCACATTCACGTTCCCGACGGCGCCACGCCCAAGGATGGTCCGAGCGCCGGTGCGGCGATGACCACGGCCTTTGTATCGGCCATCACCGGCATTCCCGTGCGCGGCGATGTGGCGATGACCGGCGAGATCACGCTGCGCGGCGAGGTGACGGCGATTGGCGGCCTGAAGGAAAAACTGCTCGCGGCTTTGCGCGGCGGCATCAAGACCGTGTTGATCCCCGAAGAGAACGCGAAGGACCTGCAGGAGATTCCGGAGAACGTGAAGAACGGCCTGGAAATCGTGCCCGTCAAATGGATCGACCAGGTGTTGCAGATTGCATTGGTGCGCCAGCCGGTGCCCCTGCCGGACGACGAGCCCGCTGTGGCCGCAGCAACGCCTGCCGCACCGGCGGTGGAAGTCGCGGGCAGCATCAAGCATTGAGATTGCGCAAATTTTTCAAGTTTCTTCGCAAAGCGCAAAAAAGCACGCTATAATTCGAGGCTGATAACGCGGGAGTAGCTCAGTTGGTAGAGCGCAACCTTGCCAAGGTTGAGGTCGAGAGTTCGAGACTCTTCTCCCGCTCCAATTCGAAAAGGGCAGCACTTAAAAATGCTGTCCTTTTTCATTGGTGATAGTTCACAAGCGATTCAGTAGAATCATCCTGTTGGTTCTGCTGGAAGCAGTCAGATTACGGCGCGGTAACAAAGCGGTTATGTACCGGATTGCAAATCCGAGTAGGTCGGTTCGACTCCGGCCCGCGCCTCCATCCATGTTTTTTGCAGCCCCTTGCCAGGGGCTTTTTTGTTCGTCAGCATGTCCCCGGCCTGAGTGGTGAAATAGGTAGACACAGCGGACTTAAAATCCGCCGCTTCGTGAAAACGGGCGTACCGGTTCGATTCCGGTCTCAGGCACCAGCCCCCGGCACAACGCCTCACAGGCCCTGCCGGCGTGCTGGCGATGCCCATTTCAGCCTGCAACTGGTTAAGATAGATTCCATGGCCCGCTACACCACCCCTCCTTTCGAAATACACGTCCACGGCGAAGTGCCGTTGCGTGAGGATGTCGGCTTTGAGCAACTGCAGGACGCCCTGAAGCCGCTCTGGAAATACGCAGGCGCCAAGTCGCTGGCCGACGGAGCCGCCAGCACCTATGAGGAGGAGCCCGGCATACGCTTCGATGTCCACCAGCATCTGCTGCAACTGTGCTGGACGGTTCCCGGCGACGAGGATTTTCGCCAGGTGCTCGACGAGGTCTGCATGGCCCTGAACGAGCTGGCCGCCAGCGGTGCGCCCATCGAAGTCACTTTCTACGATGCGGATTTTGACGAGGACGAGGAGCCCGATGGCGAAGAGGCCAGGGACGACTTTGCGATGTATTTTGTCGGCCCCACGCCGGCTGCCATCATGCAGGTCCAGCGCGACCTGTTGGTGCAGGACATGATCGGCCTGATGGAGCGGCATTTTGATGCGTCCGAACTCGGCGATGTGGTGTCCGCTGTCGACAAGTTGTTCGAGCAGCGCTTTGATGCGCTGGTCAGTTCCATGCAACTGGGCCGGCCTCCGCGCGGGATGGGCGGCCCGCAGGGTGGTTCAGGCCACGGCGGCGGCGGACGCAAGCCGCGGCATCTGCATTAAGGCTGAGACCCGGGCGGGGCCGTAGCGCCCCTGCCTGTGCCGGGAAATCCCAGCCCGCGCAGATAGACCTCCACCACGTCCCGTCCCAGGGACACCAGATCGAAGTCGGCGCTTTCCAGCAACCAGCTCTGGATCAGGCCGTCGATGATGGCGTGCAGGCCCTGCGCCGCCGCCGCGGTCGACACCGGCAGTTCCAGCGCATGGTGCCGGGTGGCCGCCTGGAAACCCCGTTCAACCTGCTCCAGAAAGTCACTCCGGCTCTTCAGGTGACGCAGCCGCACCGCCTGGAGCTCGCCGACATATTCCACCTTGTGGGTGGCCACTTCGAAGACGCGGCGCGTTTGCGGGTCGCCGGCGATACGCAGCAGCGCCTCGCCCACGCCGCTGCGAATGCGCGCCAGCGGGTCGGTGTGCCCCTCCTGTCCCTCTAGCCCCAGCTGGTCCTGGAAGGTCTTTTCCAGGGGCAGGGTGACCCGTTCCATCATCGCGTTGAAGAGATCGGCCTTGTCCTTGAAGTGCCAGTAGACCGCGCCGCGGGTTGCCCCCGCCCGTCGGGCGATGTCCTGCAGGCTGGTGCGCGAGACGCCCTGCGCCTGGAACAGGTGCTCGGCTGCATCCAGCAGCTTGTGGCGGGTGGCCAAGGCGTCTTCTTTGGTTCGTCGGACCATGCTTCTCCTCCTGAGAACAGAGTTTCAAGCGGGTTTATTTATACATTCATAAATGTATGTAAACTATATCACTCGTCAAAACCCTTATTCTTTTGCCTTTCGTCCGAGGGGGCTGCGTGGCCATGGCCATCCAGATGGCCGTCCAGGACTCACTCTTTGCGCTTCACGCCAGAAAATTCGAGGATCAGCATGCCCATGTCCCGCGTCAAGCAGCCCTTTGCGGCGCTCCCCTCCAGCAATCACCAGCAGCTGTTGATCGTCGCCATGTTGTCCGCCTTTCTTGCCGGCTGTGGCAAGGGTGCCAGCGAGGCACCCGCCGCGCCACCGCCTGTGCCGGTCGGGGTGGTGAGCGTGACCCAGGGCGATGTGGGTCTGGTGACCGAGCTGCCCGGCCGGCTCGAGGCCTCCCGCGTGGCGCAGGTGCGGGCGCGCGCCGCCGGCATTTTGCAAAAGCGGCTGTTTCGTGAGGGCAGCGACGTGAAAGCCGGGCAGCCGCTGTTCAGCATTGATGCCGCGCCCTACGCAGCTGCAGTGGCCAGCGCCAAAGCCGGCCAGGCCCGTGCCGAGGCCAATCTGGCGCAGGCCACGGCACTGGCGCAGCGCTACAAGCCGCTGGTGGAGGCCAACGCCATCAGCAAGCAGGAGTACGCAAACGCGGTGGCGGCGCAGAAGCAGGCCGAAGCCGACGTGGCTGTGGGCAGGGCCAATGTGCAGACCGCCAGCATCAACCTCGGTTATGCCTCGGTGACCGCCCCGATCTCGGGCCGCATCGGCCGCGCCCTGGTGACCGAAGGCGCGCTGGTCGGGCAGGGCGACGCGACCCAGCTTGCGGTGATCCAGCAGATCAACCCCATGTACGTCAACTTCACCCAGTCGGCGTCGGAAGTGATGAAGCTGCGCGCTGCCATGGACAGCGGCCAGTTCAAGCGTGCCAGCGGCGGCGATGCGGCCAGCGTGCGCATCGTGCTCGAGGACGGCACGGAGTATGCACGCCCCGGCCGCTTGCTGTTTTCGGACCTGACGGTCGATGCCACCACGGGCCAGATCACCCTGCGCGCCGAGGTGCCCAACCCGAACGGCCAGTTGCTGCCCGGCCTGTTTGTGCGGGTGCGCCTGGAGCAGGCGCGGGCCACCAATGCCATGACCCTGCCGCAGCAGGCCGTCACCCGTTCGGGCCAGGGCGACACGGTCATGGTGGTCGATGCCGAAGGCAAGGTCGCGTCGCGGCCGGTGAAGATCGGTTCCGCCAAAGGCAACCAGTGGGTGATTCTCGAGGGGCTGAAAACCGGCGAGCAGGTCATGGTCGACGGTTTCCAGAAACTGCGGCCTGGCGCCAGCGTCAAGCCCGTGCCCTGGCAGCCCGCAGGCGCAGTGCCCGCGGGGGCGGCTTCAGCGCCGGCTGCCGCAGCTGCCTCCGCACCGGCGGCACCAGCAGCACCAGCTGCAGCGTCCGCCGCGCCGGCTGCCTCCGCAGCCGCCAAATAAGGAGCGCACTGCATGGCCAAGTTTTTCATAGATCGGCCTATCTTTGCCTGGGTGATCGCGCTTTTCATCATCGTGATGGGCAGCGTGGCCATCACGCAGCTGCCGATCTCCCAGTACCCGCCGGTAGCGCCGCCGTCGATTGTCATCAATGCCTCCTACCCCGGCGCCTCGGCCCAGACGCTGGAGGACAGTGTGCTGTCGGTGATCGAGCGCGAGATGAACGGCTCACCCGGCCTGATCTACATGGAGTCGGTGGCGCAGGCCAACGGTACCGGCAGCATCACCATCAGCTTCCAGCCCGGCACCAATGCCGACCTGGCCCAGGTGGATGTGCAGAACCGCCTGTCGCGCGCATCGCCGCGCCTGCCGCAGGCCGTGACGCAGCAGGGCGTGCGTGTCGACAAGTCGCGTTCGAACTTCCTGATGTTCACCATGCTGTCGTCGACCAACCCGGCCTTCGATCCGATCGCGCTGGGCGACTACGCGTCACGCAACGTCGTGCCGGAGTTGCAGCGCCTGCCCGGCATCGGCCAGGCCCAGTTGTTCGGCTCCGAACGCGCCATGCGCATCTGGATCGATCCGGCCAAGCTGGCGGGCTTCAACCTGTCGTCCGCCGAAGTCACTGCCGCCATTCGCGCGCAGAACGCGCAGGTGTCGTCGGGCACGATCGGTGACCTGCCCAACGTCGCGGGCCAGGGTATCGCCGCCACCGTGGTGGTCAACGGCCAGCTGTCCGATGTGGCGCAGTTCGGCAACATCATCCTGCGCGCCAACACCGACGGTTCGGCCGTGCGGCTCAAGGACGTGGCGCGCATTGAGCTCGGCGGCCAGGCTTATGCGACCTCGGCGCGGCTCAATGGCAAGCCGGCGGTCGGTATCGGCCTGCAGCTGTCGCCGAGCGGCAACGCGCTGGCGTCCGCCAAGGCCGTGCGCCAGAAGATGGCCGACCTGGAGCGGTATTTTCCGCAAGGCGTGAGCTGGACCATTCCCTACGACAGCTCGCGTTTTGTGCAGATCTCGATCTCGCAGGTCGCCGTCACGCTGCTCGAAGCCGTGGCGCTGGTGTTTCTCGTGATGTTCCTGTTCCTGCAGAACTGGCGCTACACCGTGATTCCGACCATCGTGGTGCCGATTGCGCTGCTGGGAACCTTCGGGACCTTGCTGGCCCTGGGCTTTTCGATCAACGTGCTGACCATGTTCGGCATGGTGCTGGTGATCGGCATCGTGGTGGACGACGCGATCGTGGTGGTCGAGAACGTCGAGCGCATCATGAGCGAGGAGGGGCTGTCCCCGCTGGAAGCCACGCGCAAGGCGATGCGGCAGATCTCGGGCGCCATCATCGGCGTGACGGTGGTGCTGATTTCGGTGTTTGTTCCTCTCGCCTTTTTTGCCGGCTCCACCGGCAACATCTACCGCCAGTTCTCGGCGGTGATGGTGGCGTCCATCGGTTTTTCCGCCTTCATGGCGCTGTCCCTGACCCCGGCCCTGTGCGCGACGCTGCTCAAGCCGGTGGAAGCGGGCCACCACCACGAAAAGCGCGGTTTCTTCGGCTGGTTCAACCGCAGCTTTTCACGCACCGCCAAGGGTTATGAAAGCATCGTCGCCCGTGTGCTCAAGCGGGCCGCGCGTTACCTGATCATCTACGTGGCCATCATTGCGGCGGTGGCTGTGGTCTACACCCGGCTGCCAACGTCTTTCCTGCCGGGTGAGGACCAGGGCACCATGCTGGTCAACGTGCAGTTGCCGCCCGGTGCAACCCAGGGCCGCACGCTGGCGGTCATGCAGCAGGTCGAGGCCTACATCCTCAAGCAGCCCGAAGTGCAAAGCATGGTCGGTGTGCTGGGCTTCAGCTTCTCCGGCCAGGGCCAGAATGCGGCGCTGGCGTTTGTCACGCTCAAGGACTGGTCCGAGCGCGAAGGTCCCGGCCAGTCGGCCGAGGCGCTGGCGGGTCGGGCCTTCGGCGCCTTGTCCGGCATCCGCGATGCCTTCATCTTCCCGCTGAGCCCGCCGCCCATTCCTGAACTGGGAACAGCCAGCGGCTTCACCTTCCGCCTGCAGGACCGGGCAGGGGCCGGGCACGAGGCGCTCGTCAACGCACGCAACCAGATGCTGGGCATGGCCGGCAAGAGTCCGGTGCTGGCGCAGGTGCGTCCGGACGGCCTGGAAGACGGTCCGCAACTGCAGATCGACATTGACCGCGACAAGGCCAATGCGCTGGGGGTGTCCTTTGATTCCATCAACACCACGCTGTCCACTGCGCTGGGCTCCAGCTATGTGAACGACTTCCCCAACCAGGGCCGCCTGCAGCGGGTGGTGGTGCAGGCCGATGCGCCGGCGCGCATGCAGCCGGAGGACATGCTGCGTCTCAATGCGAGCAACAGCCAGGGCCGGCCGGTGCCGCTGTCGGCCTTTGCGAGCACGCGCTGGGTGACCGGCGCGCAGCAGACGATTCGCTACAACGGTTATCCGGCGATGCGCATTTCGGGTGCCGCTGCGCCGGGCTACAGCTCGGGCGCGGCCATGGCCGAGATGGAAAAACTGGCGGGCCAGCTGCCCGCCGGCTTTGGTTTCGAGTGGACCGGCCAGTCACGCGAGGAAAAACTCGCCGGCTCGCAGGCGCTGATTCTTTACGGCTTTGCCATCCTCGCGGTGTTCCTGTGCCTGGCCGCGCTTTATGAGAGCTGGACCATTCCGCTGGCCGTGATCATGGTGGTGCCGCTGGGTGTGCTTGGGGTGCTGCTGGCCACGCTGCTGCGCGCCTACTCGAACGACGTGTATTTTCAGGTCGGCCTGATCACCATCATCGGGCTGTCGGCAAAAAACGCGATCCTGATCATCGAGTTTGCGAAAGACCTGGAGGCGCAGGGCAAGAGCGCGATCGAATCGGCGCTGGCCGCTGCCCACCTGCGGTTCCGGCCCATCGTGATGACCTCGCTGGCCTTCATGATGGGGGTGTTGCCGCTGGCGCTGGCCACCGGCGCCGGCTCGGCCAGCCAGCGCGCCATCGGCACCGGTGTGATCGGCGGCATGATCACCGGGACCGCGCTGGCCGTGATTTTTGTACCGGTCTTTTTTGTCGTGGTGCGCAGCCTGTTCAAGAGCAGCGAGCGGCAGCGAAAAATGTATTCCGACCACGCCAAGGCGGCTGGTTTTGACGGAGATGGCAATGAAGACAAAGCCCATGACTAAGCTGACACAGGCGCTGCTGTTGAGCGCAGTCGCGCTGGCGGCGGGCTGCTCGATGGCGCCCAAATATGAACGCCCCGAGGCCCCGGTCGCGACCGACTGGCCGGGCCTGCGCCTGGCACGTTCGCTGGCGGTCGCTCCGACCACGGCCTCGACAGCTGTGCAGACCACCGCAGCGGCCGACATCGAGTGGCGGAGTTTTTTCAGCGACCCCAAACTGCGGCTGCTGATCGAGGCGGCGCTGCGCAACAACCGCGACCTGCGCCTCGCGGTACTCAACATCGAGCAGGCGCGGGCGCAGTTCCAGATCCGGCGCGCCGACCAGTTCCCGACCGTGGGGGCGGCGGCTACCGGCTCGCGCCAGCCCAGTGCCAGCGGCAATGGCAGCATCTCCGGCGTCTACACCGCCGGCCTGGCCATGACCTCGTACGAGATTGATTTCTTCGGCCGCGTCGCCAGCCTCAAGGACGCCGCGCTGGCGCAGTACCTGGCGACCGAGGAAGGCCGCAAGACCACCCAGATCAGCCTGATCGCGACGGTGGCCAACACCTACCTGAGCCTGCTGGCCGACGAGGAATTGTTGGCGATCACGCAGCAGACACTGGCCACGCGCGAGGAGTCCTTCAAGCTCAGCCAGCTGCGTTTTGACAACGGTGCCACGTCCGAGCTGGACCTGCGCCAGGCCGAGTCGCTGACCGAGGCGGCCCGCATCAGCCTGGCGCAGCTGCAGCGCCAGCGCGCGCTCGACGAAAACCTGCTGACGCTGCTGCTGGGCCAGCCGCTGACCGGCGAGCTGGCGGCGGCGCTGCCGGCCGGCCAGGCGCTGGCCGATACGCCGCTGATGGTGGACGTGCCCGCGGGCCTGCCCTCGGACCTGCTGACCAAACGCCCCGACATCCGCCAGGCCGAGCAGCAGTTGCTGGCCGCGAATGCCAACATCGGCGCGGCGCGTGCCGCGTTTTTTCCGCGCATTTCGCTGACGGCGTCGGCCGGCAGTGTCAGCAACCACCTGTCGGGGCTGTTCCAAAGCGGCACCTACGGCTGGACGCTGGCGCCGCAGCTGTTTCTGCCGCTGTTCGACGCCGGCCGCAACCGCGCCGGGCTGGACTCGGCCAATGTCAACCGCGACATCGCCGTGGCGCAGTACGAAAAGGCGATTCAGACCGCTTTCCGCGAAGTGGCCGACGCGCTGGCCGGCCGTGCCACGCTGGGTGAGCAACTGCGCGCGCAGCAGGCCCAGGCCAGCGCCGAAGCCACCCGCTTCAAGCTCTCGGACCTGCGTTACCAGAACGGCATTGCCAGCCAGCTCGACCTGCTGGACGCACAGCGCGCCCTGTTCGCCGCCAGGCAGGCCGTGGTGCAGACGCGGCTGCTGCAATTGCAGAACCAGGTCACGCTGTACAAGACGCTCGGTGGTGGCTGGAAGGAGCCGGTGGCGGCTGCGGCACCGGCGGGCACCACCGCGCCCTGACCGGCGCTGACCGCATGTGCCGCGCTGCTTTTTCAGGCGGCGCTGGGTGGAGGTCGGGGCTTGCGGGTATTTCAGGGCGCCAGCCCTTGATACACCCGCGCTGTCTGCTCTTAAAAGAGTAGCGTTTCGACAGGACCATCCAGCTGCAACCAGCGCTGCGCAGCGGCTTGCAGGTGGGCTGGCTGCCCGGTGCTGAACAGGCGGATTCGCCCCGGCGCGTTGTCAGCGGCACCTGACGGAGCAGCGCCCGCCAGCCGCAGGCGGGTCTGGCGGGCCACCGCCTCGCCGGTGTCCACCAGCTGCACATCAGGCCCGACCAGGTCACGCAGCACGGCAGCGACAAACGGGTAATGCGTGCAGCCCAGCACCAGCGTGTCGATCTCCCCGTCCTTCAATCCAAATCGGCCCATGGCACCCGTGTGGCGTGCGCAGGCAACTCTTATTTCAGTAGCGGTTTCAGGGCTTGCCGCGCTGTTCACGCCGCGCTCGATCGCATCGGCCAGACCATCGCAAGGCTGCAGCACAAACTCGGCCTGGGCCTGCAGCGAATCGCGCAGCAACTGGAACCGGGTGCTGCCCAGCGTGCTGCGTGTGGCCATGACGCCGATGCGCCGGGTCTTGCTGCTGGCTGCCGCGGGTTTGAGTGCCGGCTCCACACCCACAATCGGCAGGTTGGGGTGTTCCCTGCGCAGCTGGTCGATCGCGGCGGCGGTGGCCGTGTTGCAGGCGATCACCAGCGCCTGCACGCCCTGGTCCAGCAAATGGGCGGTGAGGGCGCGCGAGCGGGCGATCACATGGGCCGCGTCCCGCTCGCCGTAGGGCGCGTGGCCGCTGTCGGCGATGTAGATGAAGTTGTCGTGCTGCAGCTCGGCGCGCAGCGCCTGCAGCACGCTCAGGCCGCCGACACCGCTGTCAAAAATTCCAACGGGCCCCCACGGTCGCTCACTGCGTGTAGCTCCCTGCCCCCCGAGAGGGCCGCTGCGCCTGCAGTCCGGCAGAGCCGGCCCTGCGGCCCCTGTCTGGAGGGGAAACACAAGCATCTTCTGATGGCTTAAACGCTGGTAACGGGGATGTTCTTGAACTCGCCCGTGGCAATCTTTTTCTGCCACTCGGCCGGGCCGGTGATGTGGGCGCTGGTACCGCCGGAATCCACCGCCACGGTCACCGGCATGTCGACCACGTCGAATTCGTAAATGGCTTCCATGCCGAGGTCGGCAAAACCGACGACGGTGGCGCTCTTGATCGCCTTGCTGACCAGGTAGGCGGCGCCGCCGACGGCCATCAGGTAGGCGCTTTGGTGTTTCTTGATGGCCTCGATCGCGACCGGGCCGCGCTCGGCCTTGCCGATCATGGAGATCAGGCCAGTCTGCGCCAGCATCATTTCGGTGAAGCCGTCCATGCGGGTGGCCGTCGTCGGGCCGGCGGGGCCGACCGCCTCGCCGGCGACCGGGTCCACCGGGCCCACGTAATAAATCACGCGGTTGGTGAAGTCCACCGGCAGCTTCTCGCCCTTGGCCAGCATGTCGGAAATCCGCTTGTGCGCGGCGTCGCGACCGGTCAGCATCTTGCCGGACAGCAGCAGGGTCTGGCCGGGCTTCCAGCTGGCCACCTCGGCCTGGGTCAGCGTGTCGAGGTTGACCTTCTGGCTCTTCACGTAGTCAGGCGTCCAGTTGACGTTGGGCCAGAGGTCCAGGCTCGGCGGGTCCAGATACACCGGGCCGCTGCCGTTCAGCACGAAGTGCGCATGGCGCGTGGCGGCGCAGTTGGGGATCATGGCAACCGGCTTGCTGGCCGCGTGGGTCGGGTACATCTGGATCTTGACGTCGAGCACCGTGGTCAGGCCGCCCAGGCCCTGCGCGCCTATGCCCAGCGCGTTGACCTTCTCGAACAGTTCGAGCCGCAGCGCCTCGACCTTGCTGAGTTCGGCACCCGAGGCCGCCTTGGCCTGCAGCTCGTACATGTCGAGGTCGTCCATCAGGCTTTCCTTGGCCATCAGCACGGCTTTTTCGGCGGTGCCGCCAATGCCTATGCCCAGCATGCCGGGCGGGCACCAGCCGGCGCCCATGGTCGGCACGGTCTTGAGCACCCAGTCGACGATGGAGTCGCCGGGGTTGAGCATGGCCAGCTTGCTCTTGTTCTCGCTGCCGCCGCCCTTGGCCGCCACGGTGACTTCCACCGTGTTGCCGGGAACGATCTCGGTGAAGATCACCGCCGGCGTGTTGTCCTTGGTGTTCTTGCGGTCGAACTGCGGGTCGGCCACGACCGAGGCGCGCAGCGTGTTGTCCGGGTGGTTGTAGCCGCGCCGAACGCCTTCATTGATGGCGTCGTCGAGGCTGCCGGTGAAGCCGCCCCAGCGCACGTCCATGCCGACTTTCAGGAACACGTTGACGATGCCGGTGTCCTGGCAGATCGGGCGGTGGCCGGTGGCGCTCATCTTGCTGTTGGTCAGGATCTGCGCAATCGCGTCCTTGGCCGCCGGGCTCTGCTCGCGTTCGTAGGCGCGCGCCAGGTGGGCAATGTAGTCGGCCGGGTGGTAGTAGCTGATGTATTGCAGGGCGGCAGCAACGGATTCGATGAGGTCGGCTTGTTGGATGATGGTGGTCATGGTCAGGGGGTTCGTGGGAGGATGACTTTTCACGGGGCCGCCCGTGTGATACGGTAAGCGCAACCCCGTATTTTGACAGGGTGCGAAGAGCCACCTTTTCACATCAAGGAATGAGCATGACAACCCGCACCGAACACGATACCTTTGGCCCCATCGCCGTACCGGCCGACCGGCTCTGGGGCGCGCAGACCCAGCGCTCGCTACAGAACTTTGACATCTCCGGCGAGTTGCAGCCGCGCGAGATCATCCGGGCGCTGGCGCAGGTCAAGCGGGCTTCGGCCAGCGTCAACCTGGCCCTGGGCCTGCTCGACGGCAAGAAGGCGCTGGCCATCATGGCCGCGGCCGACGAGGTGATCGCCGGGCAGCACGCCGGCGAATTTCCACTGGTGGTCTGGCAGACCGGCTCGGGCACGCAGAGCAACATGAATGTCAACGAGGTGCTGGCCAACCGCGCCAGCGTGCTGCTGGGTGGCGAGCGTGGCGAAAACCGGCTGGTGCACCCGAACGACGAGGTCAACCGCAGCCAGTCGTCCAACGACGTTTTTCCGACCGCGATGCATGTGGCGGCGGTGGACGCCATCACACACCGGCTGCTGCCGGCCATCGACAAGCTGCACGCCACGCTGGCGCAGAAGGTGCGTGATTTCGACGGCATCGTCAAGATAGGCCGTACCCATCTGCAGGACGCCACACCGTTGACGCTGGGCCAGGAGTTCTCGGGTTACGTGGCGCAACTTGCGCACGGGCAGCAGCACCTGAGGGCCGCGCTGCCGCACCTGTGCGAGCTGGCGCTGGGTGGCACGGCCGTTGGCACCGGACTGAATGCGCCCAAGGGGTATGCCGAGCAGGCGGCGGCCGAACTGGCGCGCCTGACCGGTCTGCCGTTCGTGACGGCGCCCAACAAGTTCGAGGCCCTGGCGTCGTGCGACGCGCTGGTGCATGCGCACGGCGCGCTCAAGACGCTGGCCGCCAGCATGATGAAAATCGCCAACGATGTGCGCTGGCTGGCCAGCGGGCCGCGCAGCGGCATCGGCGAGCTGAGCATTCCCGAAAACGAACCCGGCTCGTCCATCATGCCGGGCAAGGTCAACCCGACGCAGAGCGAAGCCGTGACCATGCTGTGTTGCCAGGTGTTCGGCAACGACGTGGCCATCAACCTGGGCGGCGCCTCGGGCAATTTCGAGCTCAATGTGTTCCGGCCCATGATCGCGCACAACTTCCTGCAAAGCGTGCGCCTGCTGGCCGACGGCATCACCAGTTTCAACGACCATTGCGCGGTGGGCATTGAACCGAACCGTGAACGCATTACCGAGCTGGTAGACCGTTCGCTGATGCTGGTGACGGCGCTCAATCCGCACATCGGTTACGACAAGGCGGCTTTCATCGCCAAAAAGGCGCATAAGGAAGGAACCAGTCTGCGCGATGCGGCGCTGGCGTCTGGCCATGTGACGGCAGAGCAGTTTGATGCCTGGGTGGTACCAGGCCAGATGGTCGGCAGCCGGTCCGGCAAACCATAGGCCGAAGCCGCGCATGTTCGATTTTTTTCGGCGCACCGCCAGCCGGTTCATCCACTCCGAGTCGTCAGGCGGCGTGGTACTGGCACTCGCAGCCCTGCTGGCGCTGCTGGTCAGCAACTCCCCGTGGTCTGCGGTTTACCAGGGTTTTCTGGCCTGGCCCGGCGAACTGCGCGTGGGCCATGACTGGCTGGTGCTTTCCAAATCGCTGCTGCATTGGGTCAACGACCTGTGGATGGCGGTTTTCTTCTTCCTGGTCGGGCTGGAGATCAAGCGCGAAATGATCGAGGGCGAGCTGGCGTCGCGCAGCCAGGCCCTGCTTCCCGCCGGTGCAGCGCTTGGCGGCATGCTGGTGCCGGCCTTGATTTACGTGGCGATCAATTGGGGCAACGCCACGGCCTTGCGCGGCTGGGCCATTCCTGCCGCGACCGATATAGCATTTGCGCTGGGAATCCTGATCCTGCTGGGCAGCCGGGTGCCTGCGTCACTGAAGATATTCTTGACGGCAGTCGCCATCTTTGATGACCTGGGCGCCATCCTGATCATTGCTTTTTTCTACACGGACGGCTTGTCGCTTACGGCGCTGGCGGCTGGAGGGGTGGGGGTGCTGGTGCTTGCGCTGCTGAACCGGGCCCGGGTCGTGGCCATCGCGCCATATGTGATCGTCGGGCTGGGCATCTGGGTTTTTGTCTACAAATCGGGTATCCATGCCACGCTGGCGGGTGTGCTCACCGCCCTGGCCATTCCCCTGTCGGACGGCAAAGGCGGTTCACCTCTGAAGATGGCTGAACATGTGCTCCATCCCTGGGTGGCTTTTGTGGTGCTGCCCATGTTTGCCTTCGCCAACGCCGGCGTAGCGCTGCAGGGCGTGACTGTGGCCACCCTGCTGCAGAGCGTGCCGCTGGGCATCGCAGCCGGCCTGTTGCTGGGCAAGGCGGTGGGTGTGTTCGGCGCTTCCTGGCTGCTGATCCGCTTTTCTGGTGCGCGGCTGCCGGCCCAGTCGGACTGGGGCCAGTTCTTTGGTGTCTGCCTGCTGTGCGGCATAGGGTTCACGATGAGCCTGTTCATAGGCACGCTTGCTTTTGAAGGGCAGGGACCGGGCCATGAAACGCAGGTCAAGCTCGGCGTGCTTGGCGGTTCCCTCTTGTCCGGGATCTTGGGGACGGTGCTGCTGCTGCGCCGGGCAGCCCGCCGCTAGGGCCTGTTAGCGCTATTTATGCTAATGCGAACGGGGTGCGATTAAAAAGGCCCCGCGCGGCGTTGCAAAGCCTTGTCGGGGGCGGCCCCCGTAGCCGTCCGGGCCGCTAATGGCGTTGCTCCGCTGTACAGCTTCGCGCACGGACGCTGCGCAGCGCCACCCCGCCTGCGTTTTATGCCTTGCCCAGAGTCTTTTTGACTCGCAACGCATCTTGCATAAATAGCGTTAACAGGCCCTAGACCAGCCCTTCGGTCTTCAGTGTTTTTGCGAAGCAATGCCCGACATGATCTTGTCGGTGTAGGCAATGGCAAGCGCTGATAGCAGGAAGGTGATGTGGATGGCGGTCTGCGCGATCAGCACCCGGTCGGTGTAGTTGTCGGCATTGATGAAGGTTTTCAGCAGGTGAATCGAGCTGATGCCGATGATGGCCGTGGCCAGCTTGACCTTGAGTACCGAGGCATTGACGTGACTCAGCCACTCGGGCTGGTCGCGGTGGCCTTCGAGGTTCATGCGGCTGACAAAAGTCTCGTAGCCGCCGACGATGACCATGATCAGCAGGTTGGAGATCATGACCACGTCGATCAGCGCCAGCACCACCAGCATGATCACGGTTTCGTTGAGAGAGGTGATGGGCGCATCGGTCTTGTAACCTATGCTGGTGACCAGCGCCTGCAGGGCGGTCTGGCTGCCGAAGACGGCCTCGATCAGGTGCAGCAGCTCGACCAGGAAGTGGAAGACATAGACGCCCTGCGCGGCGATCAGGCCCACATACAGCGGCAATTGCAGCCAGCGGCTGGCAAAAATGAAGTTGGGAATCGGGCGCAGCGGGGATACTTTGGTGATGACGGGCTTCGGATCTGACATGGGTTTTATGAGGGTTTGTACGGACTGTGCGGATTGTAGGCCCGTCGCCCAGCGGGCCCGGCTTGGGGTTAAATCTGTAAGCTTCCAGCCAGTCAGTGGACTGTAAGTGCCAAATATGACATTAGCACGTATCAACGACAACCTGAGGAGACAAGCCATCATGAACGCGCCTTCATCCGCCATCGAATCCACACTGGTTGAAAACCGGGTCTTTTTCCCGAACCCCGAGCTGGCCAAATCCGCCCGCATTTCCGGCATGGATGCCTACCAGGCGCTATGCGCCGAAGCCGAGAAAGATTTCGAGGGTTTCTGGGCCCGGCTGGCGCGCGAGAACCTCAGCTGGAAGAAACCCTTCACCCAGACGCTGGACGAGTCGAATGCGCCGTTCTACAAATGGTTTGCCGACGGCGAACTCAACGCCTCGTACAACTGCCTGGACCGCCACCTCGGCACCGCCACCGAGAACAAGAAGGCCATCATCTTCGAGAGCGACGACGGCAAGGTGACCAACGTCACCTACAAGGAGTTGCATGGCAAGGTCTGCCAGTTTGCCAACGCGCTCAAGGCCATGGGCATCCAGAAGGGCGACCGCGTCATCATCTACATGCCCATGACGGTGGAGGGCGTGGTGGCCATGCAGGCCTGCGCGCGCATAGGCGCCACCCACTCGGTGGTGTTCGGCGGCTTTTCCGCCAAGAGCCTGCAGGAGCGCATCCAGGACGCCGGTGCGGTCGCGGTCATCACGGCCAACTTCCAGCTGCGCGGCGGCAAGGAACTGCCGCTGAAGGCGATTGTTGACGAAGGCATCGCCATGGGCGGCTGCGAGTCGATCAAGAACGTGATCGTCTACCAGCGCACGGTCACCGCCTGCAACATGGTCGCCGGGCGCGACAGCCTGATGCACGAGGTCACCGCGAAACAAGCGGCCACCTGCGAGCCGGAATTCGTCGGCGCGGAACATCCGCTGTTCATCCTCTACACCTCCGGCTCGACCGGCAAACCCAAGGGCGTGCAGCACAGCACGGGCGGTTATTTGCTGTGGGCCAAGCTGACCATGGACTGGACCTTCGACATCCAGCCGTCCGACGTGTTCTGGTGCACGGCCGACATCGGCTGGATCACCGGCCACACCTATGTGGCTTACGGCCCGCTGGCAGCCGGCGCGACCCAGGTGATTTTTGAAGGCATTCCGACTTACCCGAACGCCGGCCGCTTCTGGCAGATGATCGAAAAACACAAGGTCAGCATTTTCTACACCGCGCCGACCGCGATCCGCTCGCTGATCAAGGCGGCCGAAGCCGACGAAAAAATCCATCCGGCGCGCTCCGACCTGAGCAGCCTGCGCATCCTCGGCACGGTGGGCGAACCCATCAACCCCGAAGCCTGGATGTGGTACTACAAAAACGTCGGTGGCGAGCGCTGCCCGGTGGTCGACACCTTCTGGCAGACCGAGACCGGCGGCCACATGATCACGCCGCTGCCGGGTGCGACGCCGCTGGTCCCCGGCAGCTGCACCTTGCCGCTGCCCGGCATCATGGCGGCCATCGTCGATGAACTCGGCAAGGACGTGCCCAACGGCTCCGGCGGCATGCTGGTGGTCAAGCGCCCCTGGCCGTCGATGATCCGCACCATCTGGAACGATCCCGAGCGTTTCAAGAAAAGTTATTTCCCCGAGGAGATGGGCGGCACCATGTACCTGGCCGGCGACGGCGCCGTGCGCAGCACCGACCGTGGCTACTTCCGCATCACCGGCCGCATCGACGACGTGCTCAATGTCTCCGGCCACCGCATGGGCACGATGGAGATCGAGTCGGCGCTGGTGTCGCATTCGGCGCTGGTGGCCGAGGCCGCGGTGGTGGGCCGGCCCGACGACCTGACGGGCGAGGCGATTGTGGCCTTCGTGGTGCTCAAGCGCTCACGGCCGACGGGCGAGGAGGCCAAGGCGATTGCCAAGGAATTGCGCGACTGGGTCGGCAAGGAGATCGGGCCGATTGCCAAGCCCAAGGACATCCGTTTTGGCGACAACCTGCCGAAAACCCGCAGCGGAAAAATCATGCGTCGCCTGCTGCGCGGCATCGCCAAGGGCGAGGCCATCACCCAGGACACCTCGACCCTGGAAAATCCCGCCATCCTCGATCAACTCTCCGAGAACCTGTGATCGTGGGCGGCGCAAGCCGCGTCAGCAAAGCTGTGGCGGGATCGGGGACACTCATACCGCGAAGCGATGTGAGATGGCCACAAAACCCGGCGATTCTTGATCAGTTGTCTGAAAACCTGTAAACGGCGACGCCAGGAACGCCGCGCCATGAAAAAAGCCCGTTGAACCAACGGGCTTTTTTTGTGCCGGACGTCCGGGCTTATTTCTGCGTCAGGATCCAAGCCGCCAGTTTTTTGGCTTCGTCGGCATTGACCTGGGCATTGGCTGGCATGGGCACAGGGCCCCATACGCCGGCACCGCCCTTGACGATTTTTGCTGCGAGCTTGTCAACGGCGTCCTTCTGACCCGCATACTTGGCCGCCACGTCCTTGTAGGAAGGGCCGACCAGTTTGGTCGCCACAGCATGGCAGGCCATGCAGTTTTTGGCGGTAGCCAGTTGCAGGTCAGCCAGCGCCGGGGTGGACACGGCAAAACCTGCAGCCAGGGAAGCAATCACTAAGCAGAGACGTTTCATCGTTAAACCTCGTGGGGGGAGTTATGGATTCGGTTACAGTCGTTCAACGTTATTGTAGTGGTCGGGGTTGACCTCGCTTTCAAAGGGTTACCACCGGGTTTTTCAGGAGTCAGCCATGTTTTTTCTGTTGTTGGGCATCGTCGGCATTGTCTTGAAGTACCTCGAGGTCGCGCCGGTGGCGGGCTGGCCCTGGTGGGTGGTGCTGGCGCCGTTCGGCTTGGCCGTGCTCTGGTGGTGGTGGGCGGATAAGTCCGGCCTCACCGAAAAGAATGCCATGGACAAAATGGAGAAACGCAAAAAAGAGCGGATTGACCGGCAACGCGATGCCATGGGGATGCTCAAAAGGAGGAAGTAGATAGAGCCCCCACGTTCGCTCACTGCGTGTAGCTCTCTGCCCCCGAGGGGGCGCTGCGCCTGCGGACCGGCGGAGCCGGATCCGCGGCCCCTGCTTGAAGGGGAGCCTCGCTCGCTACGCGCCGGGACAGGTACCTCAGTGAAAAAAGCCCCTGCAGTTGCCTGCAGGGGCTTTTTTGATGGCCGGCGTGTTGCCGCGATCTCAATAGTCGTCGAGCACCGCGCCCTTGCTGGCGCTGGAAGCGTTGAAGGCAAACTTGGCCTGCACGCCGCGCATGTAGCGCGGCAACGGCGCTTTCCAGCCTTCCTTGCGTTTGGCCAGTTCGGCGTCGCTGATGTTCAGTTGCAGCAGCAACTGCTTGGCGTCGATGGTGATCGAGTCGCCTTCGTTGATGAAGGCAATGTTGCCGCCGGCCGCAGCTTCCGGCGCGACGTGGCCCACCACCATGCCCCAGGTACCGCCCGAAAAGCGGCCGTCGGTGATCAGGCCCACGCTTTCGCCCAGGCCGGCACCAATCAGCGCGCCGGTCGGTGCCAGCATTTCCGGCATGCCGGGGCCACCCTTGGGGCCCAAGTAGCGCAGCACCATCACGTCGCCTGCGACAATCTTGCCGGCCAGAATGGCCTCGAGCGCCGACTGTTCGTCATCAAACACGCGGGCCGGGCCGGTCATCACCGGGTTTTTCAGGCCGGTGATCTTGGCGACGCAGCCTTCGGGCGAGAGGTTGCCCTTGAGGATGGCCAGGTGGCCCTGCGCATACATGGGTTTGTCGATGGGGCGGATCACGTCCTGGTCGGCACGCGGCGCGTCCGGTACGTCCTTGAGCACCTCGGCAATCGTCTTTCCTTCAATGGTCAGGCAGTCGCCATGCAGCAGGCCCGCCTTGAGCAGCATCTTCATGACCTGTGGGATGCCGCCGGCCTGGTGCAGGTCCACGGCCAGGTATTTGCCCGAGGGCTTGAGGTCGCACAGCACCGGTGTCTTGACGCGCACGCGCTCGAAGTCGTCAATCGTCCAGTCCACGCCGGCCGCATGCGCGATCGCCAGGAAGTGCAGCACCGCGTTGGTGGAGCCGCCGGTGGCCATGATGACGGCCACGGCGTTTTCAATCGACTTCTTGGTCACGATGTCGCGCGGCTTGATGTTCTTGCGTATCGCTTCGACCAGCACCTTGGCCGATTCCTTCGCCGAGTTGGCCTTTTCATCATGCGGATTGGCCATGGTCGACGAGTAGGGCAGGGAAATGCCCAGCGCCTCGAAGGCGGACGACATGGTGTTGGCGGTGTACATGCCGCCGCAACTGCCGGTGCCGGGAATCGCGCGGCGTTCGATCTGCAGCAGGTCCTCGTCGCTCATGCGGCCGGCGGCGTGTTCGCCCACAGCCTCGAAGACGCTGACGATGTTCAGGTCCTTGCCCTTGTAGTGGCCCGGAAGAATGGTGCCGCCGTACACATAGATGGATGGCACGTTGGCGCGCAACATGCCCATCAGGCCGCCCGGCATGTTCTTGTCGCAGCCGCCGACCACCAGCACGCCGTCCATCCACTGGCCCTGCACGCAGGTCTCGATGCAGTCGGAGATCACTTCTCTGGAGACCAGCGAGTACTTCATGCCCTCCGTGCCCATGGCCATGCCGTCGGAGATGGTCGGCGTACCGAAGACCTGCGCATTGCCGCCGGCTTCTTCGATGCCGGCAATCGCTGCGTCGGCGAGCCTTTGCAGTCCGCTGTTGCAGGGCGTGATGGTGCTGTGCCCGTTGGCGACACCGACCATGGGTTTCTTGAAGTCCTCGGCCTCGTAACCCATCGCGTAGTACATCGAACGGTTCGGGGCGCGCGAGGTGCCTTCGGTGATGTTCCTGCTGCGGCGGTTGATGGCGTCGCCGACGCTGTCCTTGTCCTGTTGTGTCATGGGGTGTCTCTGCTGTGGGGAAGGTGGGAAAAAGCTAGAGTATGCGCCGCCTCATCAAGCGCCTCCAATATATTTTTAATGGTGTATTAATATGCATGGCATATGACTACTCCGACCGTTGAACTCCGGCTCTGGCGCCAGTTTGTGGCTGTGGCCGAAGAGCTGCATTTCGGCCATGCCGCGGCGCGCCTGCACATGACGCAACCGCCGCTGACCCAGGCGATTGCCCATCTGGAAAAGCTGCTGGGCGTGCGGCTGTTCGAGCGAACCAAACGCAGCGTGCAGATGACGGCAGTGGCCATGGCGCTGCTGCCGCAGGTGCTGGACCTGCTGGCGCGTGCGCAGGCCTTGCCCGAACAGGCGAGGGCGGCGGCGGCCGGTGAAGTCGGCCGCCTGCGGCTGGCGTTTGTTTCCACCGCGGGGTTCTCCCTGCTGCCCGCCTGGGTGCGGACTTTCCGCGACCATGCGCCGCAGGTGCAACTGGAGCTGCTGGAGGCCACCGGCGACATGCAGTTGCAGGCGTTTGAACGCCATGACATCGACGCCGGGATCATGCTGCATTCCCCGGGGTTTGCGCCGCCTGGCCTGACGCGCCGGCTGGTCGCCCGGGAGCCGCTGGTGCTGGCGCTGGCCGAACGGCATCCGCTGGCTGCGAAGGTGTCCCTGGCGCTCGACGAGGTGCTGGCGCAGCCGCTGGTGATTTTTCCGCGCCGCATCCTGCCCTCGCTGTACGACGCGATCTTCGGCATGTACCATGCCGCCGCGCAGCCGCCGCAGGTAGCGCAGGAAGCCATCCAGATGCAGACCATCGTGAACCTCGTGTCGGCCGGCCTGGGTGTGGCCTGGGTGCCCGACAGTGTGCGGCAGTTCCAGCGGCCTGGCGTGGTGTACCGCAGCGTGGCGGGCAAAAAAGGTCGCCACGTGCCGGTCTGTGAAACCAGCTTGTTCTGGCCGGTGGGCGCTGTCAATCCCTGCCTCCAGCGATTTGTGGCATTCGCCCCGGCGCTGCCGGACTGAGGGCCCGCGCATCGCTTGCCGCGGGCGCACGCTGGCACAATACGCCGCATGCTGATTCATCCCACCATCGATCCTGTCGCCCTGCAATTGGGGCCGCTGGCCATCCACTGGTATGGCCTGACCTACCTGGCGGCCTTCGGCCTGTTCCTGTTTCTCGGTTTGCGCCGCCTGCGGCACGAACCTTATGCGTCGATGACCGGGGCGGCCGCCTGGGGCCGCAAGGACATCGAGGACATCCTCTTCCTGGGGGTGATGGGTGTGGTGGTGGGCGGGCGCATCGGCTACTGCCTGTTTTACAAACCCGGTTATTACCTGGCGCATCCGCTCGAAATTCTTTACGTCTGGCAGGGCGGCATGAGTTTTCATGGCGGCCTGATTGGCGTGTTGCTCTCGCAGGTCTGGTTCGCCCGCACGCGGCAAAAACCCTGGCTGCAGGTGATGGACCTGGTTGCGCCCTGCGTGCCTACCGGGCTGGCGGCGGGGCGGGTCGGCAACTTCATCAACGGCGAGTTGTGGGGCCGTTTCAGCAGCCCCGACCTGCCCTGGGGCATGGTGTTCAGGAACAGCGGCTCCATGCTGCCGCGCCATCCCTCGCAAGTCTACCAGTTCCTGCTGGAAGGGCTGTTGCTTTTTGTGCTGCTGTGGCTGTATGCACGCAAGCCGCGCAAGACGGGCCAGGTGTCGGCGGCGTTTCTCGTCGGTTACGGCGTGTTCCGTTTCATCGCCGAATTTTTCCGCGAGCCGGACGACTTCCTCGGCGTGCTGGCGCTGGGCATGAGCATGGGCCAGTGGCTGTGCCTGCCGATGATTGCGGCCGGCGTCTGGCTTTGGTTGTGGGCTGAAAAAAGAGCCGCCTGAAAACCACATCAGCCCCTGCAGGGTGAGTGGCGTCAGCTATATTTTCAGTAGCGCCCACGCGTGTGAGCCCAGGTGCATCGGCAGGTGCTTGCCTTTTCCGAAACTCCGAAACCGCGGGTTTTTACCCACCATTCTGGCGCTGAAACGCCTTGCGTTCAATCAGTTTGCTCATCATAATTATGTGTAATTATAGAAAATTACGGCAATAAAAGACCAATATGGCGGGGAGCGGAGGGGCGGCAGAAGCCAGGCCCACCGCCCACCGCCAGGCCCCGCTTGGCATTTTGCATCCACACGACGACCAACGGATACCCACCATGCGACTCGTCCAGAACTCATTGCACCAGGAAGTGGCTACCACCCTGCGTGAGCAGATTTTTGCCGGCACCTACGCCCCTGGCAGCTTTCTCGACGAGCTGGTCCTGTGCGAGCGGCTGCAGATTTCCCGCACGCCGTTGCGCGAGGCGCTCAAGGTATTGACGGCGGAGGGGCTGCTGCGCCACGAGCCGCGGCGCGGCTGCTTCATCAGCGAAGTCACCGAGAAGGACCTGGACGATATCTTTCCGGTGATCGCCCTGCTGGAAGGGCGCTGCGCCTATGAGGCTGCGCGCAATGCGAGCGACGCCGACCTGGCGGCGCTGAGCACGCTGCACGAGCGGCTGGCCGGCCACGCCAAGGCCGGCCGCATCAAAGAGTATTACGACACCAATTTTGCGATCCACGAAGCCATCATCGCGCTGGCCGACAACCGCTGGCTGGCCACGGCGATCGCCGATCTGCGCAAGATCCTCAAGCTGGCGCGTGCGCAGCAACTGCACGCCCCCGGGCGGCTGGCGCAAAGCCTGTCGGAGCACATGGCGGTGTTTGCCGCGCTCATGGCCCGCGACAGCGAGGGCGCCGACGCGGCCATGCGCACCCACCTGACGCGGCAACGCGAGGCCCTGCGCGAACTGGCCCGCCATCAGCGCACGCGGGTGGCCTCATGACCGCCGCCGACTGGCTCAACCGCAGTGTGTCGCGCTTTTCCGGCGACAAAAAGGCAGCCTCAAAACCGGCCGAAACCCCTGTGGTGGTGGCGCCAGATGCTCCCAAAAAAGGAGCGTCCGGCGCTTCCGCGGAGGTGCCGACGCCGGCCCGCTCGACCCGTGAACGCCTGAAGGCCACCTTGCGGAAAAAGGAGGAGGCACTGTCGCCGCGCGTGCTGCGGCGCACGCTGGAGGAGCTCAAGGCCATCGTGGACCCGCAGGTCAGCGAGGTCGAAGGCGGCCGCCGCGCCAAGGGCGTGGCCGGCTGGTATGCCGGCGCCGCACTGAATGAGCGGCGCGACATGTGGCTGTTGATGAGCGAGCAGTTTGTTGCCGATGCGCAGAAGGTCAAGCTGGCGCAAGCGCAGTTTGCCGCCGCGGTGGGCACGCCCGACGAGGCTGTGGCCGAGGTGCGTTACCGCCGTGCCACGGTGTCGCCGCGCAGGCGTTTGTTGCAGCGCTTCAGCGCGTTTCCGGAAGGCATCAGGTTTCTGGTCGACATGCGCGCCGACATGCTGCCTTACCTCAAGGCGGACAGGCGGCTGCAGGCGCTCGATGTCGAGATGGAGTACATGTTCTCGACCTGGTTTGACGTGGGTTTTCTCGACCTGCGCCGCATCAGCTGGGACTCACCGGCATCGCTGATCGAAAAGCTGATCAAGTACGAAGCCGTGCACGACATCAAGAGCTGGGCCGATGTGAAAAACCGGCTCGACAGCGACCGGCGTTGTTATGGCTTTTTCCATCCACGCATGCCCGACGAACCACTGATTTTTGTCGAGGTGGCCCTGATGGACGAGATGGCCGCCGGCATCACGCCGCTGCTGGACGAGTCGGCTGCACCGGCGGATCTGGCGAAGGCCACCACGGCGATTTTCTACTCCATCAGCAACACGCAGGCCGGCCTGCGCGGCGTGAGTTTCGGCGACTCGCTGATCAAGCGTGTGGTGGAAACCTTGCGTGCCGAATTTCCGCGGCTCAAACACTTTGCGACGCTCTCGCCGATTCCCGGTTTTCGCCAGTGGCTGGGGAAAAATGCCGGTGCGATGCTGGCGCTGCTCGACGACAAGGAACGCAGCGCACTGGGCAGGGCGATCGGGTTTGAACCCCCCACCGCACAGCATTTCCTCACTGCCGCCGACAATGCGCCGGCCCTGGACGACAAGTCGCCGGTGCGCCGCATGCTGCTGCGCTGCGCGGCGCATTACCTGGGGCGCGAACTCGACGACGGCAAGCCGCTCGATGCCGTGGCGCGTTTTCACCTGGGCAACGGCGCACGCATCGAGCGGCTCAACTGGATGGGCGATCCGTCGGCCAAGGGACTCAAGCAGTCCTGCGGCCTGATGGTCAACTACCTCTATGACCTCAAACGCCTGGACAAGCACCGGGCGCTGCTGTCGCAGGGGAAAATCCCCGTATCCGGTGACATCGAAGATTTGTATATTTCGTAAGCGTACTAACCAAACCCTATTTCAACAACGACAGGAGACAGACATGACATCGAGCTTTGACCTCAACGCGTCCCGACGCGATGTGCTGCGTGCAGCGGCCGCCGGCGTTGCCGCATTTTCACTGGGCAGCCATGCGCAATCGGGCTGGCCTGCCAAGCCGGTGACCATGATTGTTCCCTTTCCTGCGGGCGGTGGCACAGACGCCTTTGCGCGTCCCATGTCGGCGCAGTTTGCGCGCTTGACCGGCAAGCAGATGATCATTGACAACCGCGGCGGCGCCGGCGGTACCCTGGGTGCCAGCATAGCCGCCAAGGCCGCTCCTGATGGTTACACGCTGTTCATGGGCGCGGTCCACCACACCATCGCGCCCAGCATGTACCCCAAGCTCGACTACGACATCGAGAAAGACCTGGTGCCACTGATCCTGGTGGCCAGCGTGCCGCAGGTCGTTGTGGTCAACCCGCAAAAACTTCCGGCGGCCAATTTCAAGGAGTTCCTCGAGTACGCCCGGAAAAATCCGGCCAAACTCAACTACGGTTCGGCCGGCGCCGGCACCTCCCACCACCTGGCCGGCGAGCTGTTCAAGCAGCAGACCAAAACCTTCATCACCCACATTCCCTACCGCGGTGCCGGGCCGGCCCTGCAGGGCCTGATCGCCGGCGACGTCGAAATGATGTTCGACGGCCTGGGCTCATCGGCCAGCCACATTGCCGGCGGCCGCATCAAGGCGCTGATGGTGTCGGGCAACAAACGCAACCCGGCGATACCGGACGTGCCGAGCGCCGCCGAGGTGGGCCTGCCCGACTACAACGTGACGACCTGGTACGGCGTCTGGGGCCCCAAAGGCATGCCGGCCGATGCCCAGGCCCGCGCGATCGAGGAAATCCGCAAGGCCTGCACCACCGACGAAGCCAAGGCCGTCTGGGCACGCCAGGGCGCCGAGTTCACCGGCCTGGCGGGACCGCAGTTCGGCAGCTTCATCAGCGCCGAGGTCAAGAAGTGGGCGCAGGTGGTGAAGGCGTCCGGCGCCAAGCTGGACTGACCCTTCCAAGGTGACCATGACAGGACAGGTTCTGCTGGCCACCGACGGCCCCATCGCCATGGTCATCCTGTCCCATCCGGGCAAGCTCAACGCCATGTCGCGCGCCATGTGGCAGCAGCTGCGCGAGGTGTTCACCGGCCTGCAGCAGCGCAGCGATGTGCGCTGCGTGCTGCTGCGCGGGGAGGGCGCCAGTTTCTGCGCGGGCGGCGACATTGCCGAGTACCCGGCCTTCCGCTTTGACGAGGCCGCCCTGCGCGGCTTCCACGAAAACGAGGTCTGGGGCGGCCTGCAGGCCATGCTGGACTGCGACCTGCCCATTGTGGCGCAGATCGAGGGCGCTTGCATGGGCGCGGGCATGGAGATCGCCAGTTGTTGCGACATGCGGCTGGCCGGCGTGTCGGCCACCTTCGGCGCACCGATTGGCAAGCTCGGTTTTCCGATGGCGCCGCGCGAGGCCGCGCTCGTGATGCGCGCCGCGGGCGAGTTGACGGCGCGCGAGATGCTGCTGGCAGCGGCGGTGCTCGACGCGGCCACCTTGCTCCAGCGCGGTTTTCTGAACCGCGTGCTGCCGGACGGCGAGGTGGGGGCGCAGGCCCTGGCGACGGCCGGTCGTGTTGCCCGGCTGGCACCCGCCGCGGCACGCCTGAACAAACAGACTTTTCGGGCTCTGGCCCAGGACGGGCGGGCGCAGCCTGCTGCTGAACTGATAGCAACAGCGTATGCCTACGCTGACTCCGCCGAACACCGCGAAGGTGTGTCGGCCTTTGTTGAAAAACGTCCGCCGTATTTTTCGGTGGGCGGCGATCTCTGACTTTTTCGATTTTCAGGTAACCAAGCAATGAAAAACAACAACCTGTTTGCCGCCCTGCGCGCAGCCTTTCCGAAAGACCTTGATGCGGTGGCGGTGGAAACCGACACCGGCCTGAACTACTCCTGGCGCGACCTCGATCGGTCGACCGCCATGCTGGCCAACCTGCTGCAGTCGCTGGACCTGCCGCAAGGCGCACGCGTTGCCGTGCAGGTTGAAAAATCGGTCGAGGCGCTGATGCTCTACTTGGCCACGCTGCGGGCCGGTTATGTGTTCCTGCCGCTCAACACCGCCTACCAGAGCGCCGAGATCGAGTATTTCATCGGCAACGCCGAGCCCTCGGTGGTGGTGTGCAGCCGCAAGAACTTCGGCTGGGTCAGCAAGATCGCCTTCAAGGCCGGCACGCAGAACGTCTTCACGCTGGACGACGACCGCACCGGCTCGCTGCTGGACCGCGCCGCCCATTGCAGTGACCGGCACGAGGTGGTGCAGCGCAGCGCGGACGACCTGGCGGCCATTTTGTACACCAGCGGCACCACGGGGCGCAGCAAGGGCGCCATGCTCTCGCACGGCAACATGCTGAGCAATGCGCTGGTGCTCAAGGACTACTGGGCCTGGCAACCCGGCGACGTGCTGATCCATGCGCTGCCGATCTTCCACGTGCACGGCCTCTTTGTGGCCATCCACGGCGCGCTGATCAACGGCAGCAAGATGATCTGGCTGGCCAAGTTCGACCCCAAGCTGGTGGTGCAGAAGCTGCCCGAGGCCACGGTGTTCATGGGCGTGCCCACGCTCTATGTGCGCCTGCTGGCCGAACCGGGGCTCACGCGGGAAGCCTGCCGCCACATGCGCCTGTTCGTCGCGGGCTCGGCGCCGCTCCTGATTGAAACCTTCACCGAATGGCAGGAGCGTACCGGCCACACCATCCTCGAGCGTTACGGCATGAGTGAGACCGCCATGCTGACCTCCAACCCCTACCAGGGCGAGCGGCGCGGCGGCACCGTCGGTTTTGCCCTGCCCGGCGTCAGCCTGCGTGTGCAGGACGATGGCGGCCAGCCGGTGCCCACGGGCGAGATCGGCAGCATCCAGGTCAAGGGGCCGAACGTCTTCAAGGGCTACTGGCGCATGCCCGAAAAGACGAAGGAAGAATTCACCGCCGACGGCTACTTCAAGACCGGCGATGTCGGCAAGATCGACGAACGCGGCTACATCACCATCGTCGGGCGCAGCAAGGACCTGATCATCAGCGGCGGCTACAACGTCTACCCGGCCGAGATCGAGGGCTACATCAACGACATGCCCGGTGTGGCCGAAAGCGCGGTGGTCGGCGTGCCGCATCCTGACTTCGGCGAGGTCGGCGTCGCCATCGTGATCGCCAAGCCCGGCGCGAAGCTGGACGGCGAGCAGATCATTGCCCGGCTCAAGGCGCAGCTTGCCAACTTCAAGATTCCCAAGCGCTGCTTCATCGTTGGTGAGCTGCCGCGCAACACCATGGGCAAGGTCCAGAAAAACGTGCTGCGCGAGCAGCACAAGGCCCTGTTCGCCTAACCCCTGAAGCCTGAGGTCTGTCGCTTCCCCGGGTTGCGCTCAGGGGCGCGTTTTCTCCGGCAGCGTGGCCAGTGCCACGCCCGCCAGCGCCAGTGCAAACGCGGCCAGTTGCGCCGCGCCCACGGACTCCCCGAGCACGCCCACGCCGACCAGCGCTGCGCTCACCGGCAGCATCACGGTGAAGACACCGGCCTGGCTGGCGGGCACACCTTTGAGGCCCGTCATCCACAGCCACACCGTCCAGACGCTGGCGGCCAGCGCATAAAAAAGCAGCAGCAGCCAGCTGCCGGGCGCCACGGCGGCAAAGTCAAAACCCCAGGCCATCCACAGGCCCAGCGGTGTCACCAGCGCAAACCCCCAGAGGTTGATCAGCGCGGTGATGCGTTTGGGTCCGAGCGCGCCGGTGAGCTTCTTGCCGATCACCGCATAAGCGGCTTCGCAGAGCACGGCGCCGACCAGCAGCAGGTTGCCCAGCCAGGCGCGGCTGGATGCCAGATCGGCCTCCATCCCTTTCTGCGCTTGCGCAGAAAGCTCTGTTTTTGATAGCGACACCAGCATGATGCCGAAGACGGCGCAGGCGATGGCCAGCGCGACCCGGGGACGGATGCGCTCGCCGAGAAAGAGCCGGCTCAGCACCGCCACCGCGGCCGGGATGGCGGCCATGATGACGCCGGCGGCCACCGCGCTGCTCAGGCTCACGCCGAACAGCATGCAGATCGAAAACAGGAAATTGCCGAGAAAGGATTCGAGGAACACCAGTTGCCGGGTCTGCCGCGTCATCGGTGCCTCCCCGGCCGGTTTCCTGAGCCAGTGCAGCATGGCCGCCCCGCCGATGCCAAAACGCAGCCAGGCCAGCAGAAAGACCGGGAAAACCGCGACCAGCGGTTTGGACAGCGCGACATAACTGCCGACCAGGGACATGCTGAGCGCCAGGCAGGCGTAGGCCACAATGCGGTTCATTCCACTGGGTTTTCCGTTGAGGGTTGCGTGGCCCCGCGGCGGCCAGCAGCGCTTTGGGCGGCTGTGCGCTGCAGAGTCCGGGATGCTTTTTTTCTTCTTGCCCGAAATCATGCCTTACTTTCATGCCTGAACCGATGCCGCCTTCCGCCAGCCACCATGTCTTTGTCTACGGCACGCTGCGCCGCGGCGATGTGCGTGACATCACGCGGCTGCGTCCGGCGCCGCAGTTTGTCGGCATGGCCAGCGTCGCCGGCGTGCTCTACGACCTGGGGCCTTACCCGGGCGTGGTGCTGGGCGGCCTGGCGCGCGTGACCGGCGAGGTCTATGCCATCAGCGCCGAGCTCGAGCGCCAGCTCGACGTCATCGAGGAGGTCTGGCCGCAGCAGACCGGCGAGTACCGCAAGCAGGTGGTGAGGGTGCGGCTGGGCCAGCCGCCGGCGTCGTCGGGTGCGGTGGAGCTGGATTGCCTCGTCTATGAAATCAACCCGGCCCGCACGGCGGGCCAACCGGTGATCGGCGGTGGCGACTGGCTCGAACACCTTCAGCAGCGTTCCTGAGGCAGGGGGTGACGGGCGAGGGGATGGCGCGAGACGGTGGTTGTCTGCGGGTGGTTCTGCTGGCCTGACCGGAGATTTCGCCAGAGCAAGGAAATGGCTGGAATGCCCGAACCCATAATTTCATGATCCGGTAAAAGTCTTTCGCATTGCGAAATATCAAAATGCTGCAGCGCAGTAATATTTCTCAATATAAGAAAATACATTTCTCATTGTGAAAACTAATAAGAAAACCATTGATTTCATTGGTATTAAATTTTATCTTATATAAGACATAAGAGCTTCACAAAGTCTTGTAGAAGACTTAAAGTTGATTCCAGCGCAAACGGCAAGGGCATGGATAGTGCAACGCTGTTTGCCCCCATTTTTCAACCTCTGGAGTGACCTCATGCCACAGACCCTCACCGAACAACTGAGCCGCGAACAACAGATTTCTGCCCTCGAAAAAGACTGGGCCACCAACCCGCGCTGGAAAGGCATTAAACGCGGCTACAGCGCCGCCGACGTCGTGCGCCTGCGCGGCTCCTTCCCGATCGAACACACGCTGGCGCGCCGCGGTGCCGAGAAGCTCTGGGATCTCCTGCACAACGAGCCTTACGTCAATTGCCTGGGCGCGCTCACGGGCGGCCAGGCCATGCAGCAGGTCAAGGCTGGCGTCAAAGCCATCTACCTGTCCGGCTGGCAGGTAGCTGCCGACAACAACAGCTATTCCGCGATGTACCCGGACCAGTCGCTGTACCCCGTAGACTCGGTGCCCAAGGTAGTTGAGACCATCAACAACACCTTCCGCCGCGCCGATGAAATCCAGCACTCCAAGGGCATTGATGCCGGCGACAAGGATTACATCGACTACTTCGCGCCCATCGTGGCCGATGCCGAAGCCGGCTTCGGTGGCGTGCTCAATGCCTTCGAGCTGATGAAGGCCATGATCAAGTCGGGCGCAGGCGGCGTGCACTGGGAAGACCAGCTGGCTTCCGTCAAAAAATGCGGCCACATGGGCGGCAAGGTGCTGCTCCCGACGCGCGAGTCCTGCCAGAAGCTGATCGCAGCCCGCATGGCGGCCGACGTCTGCGGCGTGCCCACACTGGTGATTGCCCGCACCGACGCGGAAGCCGCCGACTTGCTGACCTCCGACTACGACGAGATCGACCAGCCTTTCCTGACCGGCGAGCGCACGGCCGAAGGTTTCTACAAGACCCGCAAGGGGCTGGACCAGGCCGTGGCCCGTGCCAACGCGTACGCCCACTATGCCGACCTGGTGTGGTGCGAAACCGGCACGCCCGACCTCGATTTCGCCAAGAAGTTTGCCGACGCCGTGCACAAGGTTCACCCCGGCAAAATGCTGGCTTACAACTGCTCGCCATCGTTCAACTGGAAGAAAAACCTGGACGATGCCACCATCGCCAAGTTCCAGCGCGAACTGGGCGCCATGGGTTACAAGTATCAGTTCATCACGCTCGCCGGTATCCACTCCATGTGGTACAACATGTACGACCTGTCGCAGGACTACGTGAAGCGCGGCATGACGGCGTACATCGAGAAAGTGCAGGAGCCCGAATTCGCAGCGCGCGACCGCGGCTACACCTTTGTGTCGCACCAGCAGGAAGTGGGCACCGGCTACTTCGACGAAGTCACCACCGCCATCCAGGGCGGCAAGTCCAGCGTGACCGCGCTGACCGGCTCCACCGAAGAAGAGCAGTTCCACTGAGCTGACGCCCCCCTGCGCTGCCTGCGGGCAACTGCGGCCCGGCCCGCGCTTTATGCGCCGGCCGGGCTTTTTCTCGGGTGCGCGGTGGTCGACGTGTGGCATACGGCTGAATCAGGAAGGATCTGCGTGAAAACGGCATGTCCGGTGACTCTGGAGTCGGCAGGCTAAAGCTGCCGTAAAATAACACCATGCAATCAATCAAACTGGAAACAGGAAGGATCGCGCGGGTTATGACACCGCGAACTACGACCACGCCTCCAGTTTGGAGACACTCCGGGCGCTAGCCGCATCCCTGTGTGATTTGTAGCTACTGAATTAATAGCACCTCCAACCCAACCCAGTCAAAGCGCGGCAGTTACCGCGCTTTTTTATTTTCAGGGCCTACCCATCATGATCAAGATTACGCTGCCAGACGCCTCGATCCGCGAATTTCCCGAACCTGTGACGGTGGCCCAGGTCGCTGCTTCCATTGGCGCCGGCCTGGCCAAGGCCGCGCTGGGCGGCAAGGTGAATGGCAAGGTGGTGGACACCAGCTACCTGATTTCTGCCGACAGCCCGCTGGCCATCATCACCGCCAAGGACCCGGAAGGCCTGGAGGTGATCCGGCACTCGACCGCCCACCTGCTGGCCTACGCGGTCAAGGAACTGTTCCCGGATGCCCAGGTCACCATCGGGCCGGTCATCGAAAACGGGTTTTTCTACGACTTTTCCTACAAGCGCCCCTTCACGCCGGAAGACCTGACGGCCATCGAAAAGAAGATGACCGAGCTGGCGGCCAGGGACGAGCCGGTGACCCGCCGCGTCTTGCCGCGCGACGAAGCCGTGGCTTATTTCAAGGAGCAGGGCGAGCACTACAAGGCCGAGATCATTGCGAGCATCCCGGCCAACGAAGACGTGTCGCTCTATCGCGAAGGCAAGTTCGAGGACCTCTGCCGCGGCCCGCACGTGCCCAGCACCGGCAAGCTGAAGTTCTTCAAGCTCATGAAGCTGGCCGGTGCCTACTGGCGCGGCGACCACCACAACGAGATGCTGCAGCGCATCTACGGCACGGCCTGGGCAACCAAGGACGAGTTGCAGCAGTACCTGCTGATGCTGGAGGAAGCGGAAAAACGCGACCACCGCAAGCTGGGCCGCGAGCTCGACCTGTTCCACATCGATGACCATGCGCCCGGCCTGGTGTTCTGGCACCCCAAGGGCTGGACGGTGTGGCAGGGTGTCGAGCAGTACATGCGCAAGGTCTACCAGGACAACGGCTACCAGGAGGTCAAGGGCCCGCAGGTCATCGACAAGACGTTGTGGGAAAAAACCGGCCACTGGGACAAGTACCGCGACAACATGTTCACGACGGAGAGCGAAAAGCGCGAGTACGCACTCAAGCCGATGAACTGTCCCGGCCACATCCTGATCTTCAAGCAGGGCATCAAAAGCTACCGCGACCTGCCGCTGCGGTACGGCGAGTTCGGCCAGTGCCACCGCAACGAGCCCTCGGGCGGCCTGCACGGCATCATGCGCGTGCGCGGCTTCACGCAGGACGACGGCCACATTTTCTGCACCGAAGAGCAGATCCTCAAGGAATGTGTCGACTACACGACCCTGCTGCAGAAGGTCTACACCGACTTCGGTTTCAAGAACATCATCTACAAGGTGGCCACCCGGCCCGAAGCGCGCATTGGCTCCGACGAAAGCTGGGACAAGGCCGAGCAGGCGCTGATGGAAAGCCTGCGCGCCTCCGGTTGCGAGTTCGAAATCGCGCCCGGCGACGGGGCGTTTTATGGCCCCAAGATCGAATACACGCTGAAAGACGCGATTGGCCGGCAGTGGCAGTGCGGCACCATGCAGGTCGATTTCTCGATGCCGGAGCGGCTTGATGCCGAATATGTGGGGGAAGACGGTGCCCGGCACCGCCCCGTGATGCTGCACCGGGCCATCGTCGGCAGCCTGGAGCGATTCATCGGGATTCTGCTCGAGGAACATGCCGGCGCACTGCCCACCTGGCTGGCGCCGGTGCAGGTTTCGGTGCTCAATATTACCGACGCCCAGGCTGATTACTGTCGTGAAATAGCTAAAACGCTTCAGAATCAAGGGCTTAGGGTCCATCTTGACCTGCGCAACGAGAAAATTACGTATAAAATACGCGAGCACTCGATGCAAAAGCTGCCTTACATCCTTGTCGTAGGTGACAAGGAGAAGGAAGCCGGCGCAGTTGCCGTGCGCGCCCGGGGTAATAAAGACCTTGGCGTCATGTCACTCGAAGCCTTTGTCCAAACAATTGCTTCTGACATTACCCAAAAAGCCTGAGTTCTGACACATTTGTGAATGATTTCTGGCTGTCGCCCTTTCTGGGTGGGCGCAAGCAGCTATAGCTTTTATAGCAAACGTTAAAGGATTAGAACCATCGCTACTGAATTTCGTGACCGCCGCCACCGCGAAGAACGCAAGCATCGCTTGAACCGTGAAATCATGGCCCCCGAAGTACGTCTGACCGGGCCAGACAATGAACCTCTGGGTGTTGTCAATATCACGGAAGCCTTGCGCCTCGCCGGTGAATATGACGTGGATCTGGTTGAGATCTCTCCCACGGCGGTGCCGCCGGTGTGCAGATTGATGGACTACGGCAAATTCAAGTACGCCGAGCAGAAAAAGGCCGCGGACGCGAAATCCAAGCAGAAGGTGATCGAGGTCAAGGAAATCAAGTTCCGGCCCGGCACCGACGATGGTGACTACAACATCAAATTGCGCAATATCAAGCGCTTTTTGGAAGAGGGCGACAAGTGCAAGATTACCCTGCGCTTTCGCGGTCGCGAAATCACGCACCAGGAACTGGGCCTGGCCCTGCTGGCGCGTATCCGTGACGAGTTGGCTGATTTGATTCTTGTGGAGCAGTTCCCCAAGCTCGAAGGCCGGCAGATGGTCATGATGATCGCGCCGGGCAAGAAGAAGGTGGCTGCCAAGCCCGCAGCGGCGCCCGCAGAAGTGGCACCGGCTGCACCGACAGGCGCCTGAGGGCGGCTGGCGCCGACAAGGAGTTCAGCCTGCGGGTGTTTTCACCGGCAGGTTTTTCGGGGATGCGAAAGCATTTCCGGTAAAGGCAGGGAAATCCTGCCTTTGCAAAGGTGGCAGGCGTCAAAGCCCGCCACCAAGCAGTGGTGAGCTTAAAACTCGCCATTGACAAGTGGTGAATTAAACACTCACCACTACAAGTGGCTCGGGGCCATCAAGTCTGCGTAAGGTTCGCAGCGCCTCACGAGCACAAATGAAAAGGAGCATTTTTATGCCCAAAATGAAGACCAAGAGCAGCGCGAAGAAACGTTTTCGCGTTCGTCCAGGTGGTACCGTCAAGCGCGGCCAAGCCTTCAAACGTCACATCCTGACCAAGAAGACCACCAAGAACAAACGCCACCTGCGTGGTGCAGTTGCTGTCCATGAGACCAATATGGGTCACATGGCACAGATGCTGCCCGGCATGGGCATTTAATTAACGACGAACAAGGAGTACTCACATGCCTCGCGTCAAACGTGGTGTAACGGCTCGCGCCCGCCACAAAAAAGTTCTCGCCCTTGCAAAAGGTTTCCGCGGCCGCCGCGGCAATGTCTATCGCATCGCCAAAGAAGCGGTAATGAAGGCCGGGCAATATGCCTACCGTGACCGCCGCAACAAAAAGCGTGTGTTCCGCCAGTTGTGGATTGCGCGTATCAACGCCGCCAGCCGCTCATTCGGCATGACCTACAGCCAGTTCGCCAACGGCCTGAAAAAAGCCGGCATCGAGATCGACCGCAAGGTTCTTTCCGACATGGCGATTCACGACAGCGCTGCTTTTGGCGCCATCGTGGAGCAGGTCAAGGCCAAGCTTGCTGCTTGATTTTTGAGGGGCACTCAGCTATTGAATTGATAGCTGATTGCGCACAAAAGACGGGGGCCAGAGCTTGAAAAGGCTCTGGCCCTTTTTCTTTGTCCGGGCGGCAGGCGAAGGCGGCGTCCGGACTGGTTTGTTAATGACAAGAAATATATGAACGAACTCGATGTTCTGGTGGATTCGGCCAAAACCAGTTTTGCGCAGGCCCTCACGCCTGCCGACCTGGAAAATGCCAAGGCGCAGTTCCTCGGCAAGTCCGGCCGCGTCACGGAGCTGATGAAGGGCCTGGCCGCGCTGCCCGTGGAAGAGAAAAAATCCCGCGGCGCCGCCATCAACCTGGCCAAACAAGCCATCGAAGCCACGCTGACCGCGCGCCGCCAGGCGTTGGCGGACGCCGAACTGCAGCTGCAGCTCAAGGCCGAGGCGCTGGACGTCTCACTGCCGGGCCGCCAGCGGCCGGCGGGCGGCCTGCATCCGGTGTCGCTCACGCTAGAGCGCATCGAGGCCATTTTCGGATCCATGGGTTTCGATGTGGCCGAGGGCCCCGAGATCGAGACCGACTGGTTCAATTTCACGGCGCTCAATACGCCTGAAGACCATCCGGCGCGCTCCATGCACGACACGTTTTATGTCGAGGGCGGCACCGAAGCCGCGCCCAACCTGCTGCGCACGCACACCAGCCCGATGCAGATCCGTTATGCGGTGCAGCATGTCAAGAAACACCGCGCGCTGATCGACGCCGGCGGCGTGATGCCCGAGATCCGCGTGATCGCGCCTGGCCGCACCTACCGGGTGGACAGCGATGCCACGCACTCGCCGATGTTCCACCAGTGCGAGGGCCTGTGGATAGGCCAGAACGTCAGCTTCAAGGATTTGAAGGTTGTTTTCACCGACTTCTGTCGCACCTACTTTGAGTCCAACGACCTGGTGCTGCGCTTTCGGCCCAGCTTCTTCCCTTTCACCGAGCCGAGCGCCGAGATCGACATCCAGTTCCAGACTGGTCCGCTGGCGGGCCGCTGGCTGGAAGTGGCCGGTTCCGGTCAGGTGCATCCGAACGTGGTGCGCAACATGGGGCTGGACCCCGAGCACTACATCGGCTTTGCTTTCGGCATGGGGCCGGACCGGCTGACCATGCTGCGTTACGGTGTCAACGACTTGCGGCTGTTCTTTGACGGTGACCTGCGCTTTCTGTCGCAATTCCAGTAACCCATCAGGCTTTATAAAAATGCAATTTCCCGAATCCTGGTTGCGTGAATTCTGCAATCCGCCCCTGAGCACCGAAGCGCTGGCCGAGACCCTGACCATGGCCGGCCTGGAAGTGGAAGACCTCAAGCCGGTCGCGCCGCCTTTCACAAAAATTGTCGTTGGCGAAATCAGGGAAGCGGTGCAGCATCCGGATGCCGACCGCCTGCGTGTCTGCCAGGTGGATGTGGGGCAGGGCGCCCTGCTCAACATCGTCTGCGGCGCGCCCAATGCCCGTGTCGGCATCAAGGTGCCATGTGCGCTGGTCGGTGCCGAGTTGCCGCCCGGCGACGACGGCAAACCGTTTTTGATCAAGGTCGGCAAGCTGCGCGGCGTGGAGAGCCAGGGCATGCTCTGCTCGGCCCGCGAACTCAAGCTGTCCGACGATCATGGCGGGCTGCTCGAGTTGGCGCCGGACGCGCCCGTGGGCCAGGATATCCGTGAGCACCTGAAGCTCGACGACACCCTGTTCACCCTCAAGCTCACGCCCAATCTCGCGCATTGCCTGAGCGTGTACGGCATTGCCCGTGAAGTGGCCGCGCTGACCGGCGCGCCCCTGAAGAGCCCGTCCTTTCCGGCGGTCGCTGTGGCCGGCGCGGACAAGCTGCCGGTCCGGATCAGTGCGCCTGATCTGTGCGGCCGTTTTTCCGGCCGCATCGTGCGCAACGTCAACACCAAAGCGGCTACCCCGTCCTGGATGGTGGACCGGCTCGCGCGCTGTGGCCAGCGCAGCGTGACGGCGCTGGTGGATATTTCGAACTACGTGATGTTCGAGTTGGGCCGGCCTTCGCATATTTTCGACCTCGACAAGATCCATGGCGGACTCGATGTGCGCTGGGGCCAGGCCGGCGAGACGCTCAAGCTGCTCAATGGCAGCACGGTGACGGTGGACGGCAAAGTCGGCGTGATTGCCGACGACAGCCAGGTGGAGTCGCTGGCCGGCATCATGGGGGGCGATGCAACAGCCGTGTCCGACGAGACAAAACATGTTTATGTCGAGGCCGCGTTCTGGTGGCCCAAGGCGATTGCCGGGCGTTCGCGCCGCTACAACTTTTCAACCGATGCGGGCCACCGTTTTGAGCGTGGCGTGGACCCCGGCCAGACGGTGGAACACATCGAACGCATCACCGGGCTGATTCTCGATATCTGCGGCACGCCGGACACGGCATGCGGCCCGGTGGACGACATCCAGGCCCAGTTGCCGGTTGCCACGCCGGTGACGCTGCGCGTGGCGCGGGCCGCCAAGGTCATCGGCATGCCTTTGACCCAGGCGCAATGCGTTGACGCGCTCAGGCGCCTGGGCTTGCCTGTGGCGGAAGGCGAAGGAACGCTGACGGTGACGCCGCCCAGCTACCGCTTTGACCTGCAGATCGAGGAAGACCTGATCGAGGAGGTGGTGCGCATGGTCGGCTACCAGCAACTGCCGGCCACGCCACCGCTGGCACCGATCAGCGCGCGTATCCGTCCGGAGGCGCGGCGCAGTGCCTTTGCCGTGCGCCGCGCGCTGGCGGCCTTGGGCTACCAGGAAACCATCAACTTCAGCTTTGTGGAAGAGCGCTGGGAGCATGAACTCGCCGGCAACCCCAACCCCATCAAGCTGCTGAACCCGATTGCCAGCCAGATGAGCGTGATGCGTTCGTCGCTGATCGGCTCCCTGTTGCAGGTGCTCAAGTTCAACCTGGACCGCAAAGCCGGTCGTGTCAACGTGTTTGAACTCGGGCGGGTCTTCCTGCGCGACGCGCGCAGCCAGAACACCGACACCACCGTTGCCGGTTTTGACCAGCCCATGCGGGTGGCGGGCCTGGCCTACGGGCCGCGCGAGACCCTGCAATGGAGCGCGTCCGACAAGGGTGTCGATTTCTTCGACGTCAAGGGAGACGTGCAGGCCCTGCTGGCGCCGTTGCAGGCGGTGTTTGTACCGGCGGCCCACCCGGCCATGCATCCGGGCCGTTGCGCCAGCGTGGTCATCGACGGCGTGGCGGTTGGTTTTGTCGGCGAGCTGCATCCGCAGTGGCGCCAGGGCTACGAGCTGGCGCAGGCGCCCCTTGTTTTCGAACTGGCGCTTGATGCCGTGCTGCGGCGTCCCGTGCCAGGCTTCCAGCCGGTGAGCAAGCGCCAGCCGGTCGAGCGTGACGTCGCGGTGATTGTTGCCGAAGCGGTGACCCATTCGGCGCTGATGGCGGCCATCCACGGCGCGGACACGCGCGGCCTGCTCAAGTCGGCGACGCTGTTCGACATCTACCGGCCGCAACAGGCCAATGCCGCGATGCAGCTCGGTGAGAAAAGCCTGGCTGTGCGCTTGGTGCTTGGCAGCGACGACGCTACACTGACCGACGAGCAGATTGAGGCAGCGATCAAAGCCGTGCTCGACAATCTCGGCAGCAGCCTGCAGGCGCGTTTGCGTGCCTAGGCCCCGGGAACACAATAACAGTGAACAGCGAGGAGCGCGTCGTGGAATTTTCCGTTGAAAGTCTTGAGAGCCCGGCGCTGACCAAAGCCCATCTCGCGGAGTTGCTGTTTGAGCAGATCGGTCTGAACAAGCGTGAATCCAAGGACATGATTGACGCGTTTTTCGATCTGGTGTCCGACAGCCTGGTCGATGGCAACGATGTGAAGATTTCCGGCTTCGGCAATTTCCAGATCCGCACCAAGGCGCCGCGCCCTGGCCGCAACCCGCGTACCGGCGAATCCATCCCCATCCAGGCACGCCGGGTGGTGACTTTTCACGCCAGCCACAAACTCAAAGAGCAGATCCAGGGCCAGACTGGACCCGGTTGAAGGGCGGCAGCGCCGCCAATTCAGGCGCCAGCCCACCCCCCGAGCCAGGCTGTTCCCCCGCGTTCCCGGCAAGGGGGCGCCTTGCTGTGCCTGGAGTTTCAGGGGGGACTGATTTTTCCGATCTGGCTGATGGGCAAACGTGTTCTCTGGACGCTTGATTCCACCACTTTTTCCGGCTGGGGCCGTCGCAGTACCGCTTGTGGCTTAAACAACACATCCAATTTTGTTGTTTGTAACTATTTGCACTAAATTTCCTGTTAGAGTAGATTTGTAGCTTCACCTCATAGCGTATTGATTTAATTGGAGAAACCTCTCCCCCCCATTCCCGCCAAACGTTACTTCACGATCGGTGAAGTCAGCGATTTATGCGGCGTCAAACCTCATGTGCTCCGTTATTGGGAGCAAGAGTTCACACAGTTGCGTCCGATGAAAAGGCGCGGCAACCGCCGTTACTACCAGCACCACGAAGTGCTGATGATCCGGCGCATACGTGATCTGCTGTATGACCAGGGTTTCACCATCAGCGGTGCGCGCAACAAGCTGCAGGAGATCGTGCAGACCGAACGTGACAAGCGCCGCAATGGCGAAGTCATGCTCGAGGGGGTGGATGTGGTGGAAGCCGGCGACTCGATTCTTGATGACTTTGGCGACTCGATGGACTTTGAAGACAGCGCGTCTGAGATGGCGCCGTTGCCTGATGGCGGTGCTGCGCAGCAAAGGCTTCAGCTGCTACGCCGAGAATTGTTCGAAATTCGCGATCTGCTCAGTGCCACTTACTGAAACAGCCCGGGCAAGCACGCTATAATTTGAAACTTGACGGTGTGTGGCGCAGCCTGGTAGCGCACTTGCATGGGGTGCAAGGGGTCGAAGGTTCGAATCCTTTCACACCGACCATTATTCACAAGGGTTAGCAGGTAAGTATCTGCTAACCCTTTTGTCTTTCTGAGTGCCGCTGTGACACTTTCCGTGACACTTTCGCAAATCGCTGTATCGCTGGTCGCATGCAGCAGTTGGGCAGTTTTTGAGCGCCATTGCTCGGGGTACGCCTAAGCGATTGCCGCGACGCCCCGCTACCGCGCTATCAAAAACCTCAGAAAAACACGCCAAAGTTGATTCTGACGCTGCATTGTTGAGTTCCGTCGAAATCTGACCCACTTAGCGCAGTAATTTCCATCCAAAACTGACCCACGTAGGCACTACCCTGCTTGTTTTAAAAGCAGGGAGAAATTAGGAGTGATAGACGTGGCGACATTGAATGTCATCAGGCGTTGGGCATTGAGGGATCAGATGTCCATCCGCGAGATATCAAGGCGTACAGGCCTGGCTCGCAACACAGTTAAGAAGTACCTGCGATCAGATGAGACTGAGCCCAGCTACGAAAGACGGGTCAGCTCAAGCAAGCTCGATCCCTACGCCGAGAAGCTGGCCACCTGGCTGGGAATCGAGGCAACAAAATCGCGGAAACAGCGGCGCACTTTGAGGCAGATCCACACAGACTCAACCCAAAAAGGAGAAAACCAAGAACTTATCCACACCGTGAGCAGCTTCTGCTCACAAAGAGTGTGGGTCAATATTCGATGGAAAACTCGGGTCAGACTTCAGCGCAATTCAACACAACTGCATCATCTGAAGAAGCGAATTGAAAAGATTAGAGGAGTAGTAATCAAGAAGTGCCCCTCGTTGAGCGATGCCATCGATTCAACACTACTCCGGAAATCGACCAAGTTGCTGAACGACTATTTTCCTGAGATTGATGGATTGCGCGACGCGATGGCGCACGCTGGCGAGTTCGATGCGCATCCGGAAGTCCATGCACCGGACGGAATGTTCGCGCTAAAGGGCTTCCGTGAACCCCACAGGTTCAGCGCGCCGTTCAAGCGAAAACTTTATCACCTTGACATTACAGATGAGACTCTTACTCGGATAACTGAGGTTGTGGTTTTGTTTTTCGAAGGCTTTATGCCGGCATCCGCAATGCTTGAAGCCCAAGGGCATGTCGAATGACGCTGCCCTTACTCGCTGCTGGGCCTAATTTTGTTAGACCACACTGAAGCGCTGATCAAATGCCATAGAGACAAAACCATCTGGGATAATCCTTCCCATGAGCGGCAACACCTTTGGCACCCTATTCGCAGTCACCAACTTTGGTGAATCCCACGGCCCGGCCATTGGCTGCGTGATTGACGGCTGCCCGCCCGGCATGGCGCTGAGCGAGGCCGACATCCAGGGCGACCTGGACCGGCGCCGGCCTGGCACCAGCAAATACGTGACGCAGCGCAACGAACCGGACGCGGTGGAGATTCTTTCCGGCGTGTACGAGGGCAAGACCACCGGCACGCCGATCTGCCTGCTGATCAAAAACACCGACCAGCGCAGCAAGGACTACGGCAACATCCTGGACACCTTCCGGCCCGGCCATGCCGACTACAGCTACCTGCAGAAGTACGGCATTCGCGACCCGCGCGGCGGGGGCAGGGCGTCGGCCCGGCTGACGGCGCCCATGGTGGCGGCTGGTGCGGTCGCCAAGAAGTGGCTGCTGGAGAAGTACGGCACCAGCTTTCGCGGCTGCATGACGCAGATCGGCGACATCGCGATTCCCTTCGAGTCCTGGGCGCATGTGCCCCACAACCCGTTTTTTGCCCCGGTGGCTGATGTCTCCAAGCTCGAAGCCTACATGGACGAGTTGCGCAAGGCCGGCGACTCCTGCGGCGCACGCATCCGCGTTACGGCCAGCGGCATGCCGGTCGGCCTGGGCGAGCCGCTGTTTGACAAGCTGGACGCCGACATCGCTTTTGCCATGATGGGCATCAACGCCGTCAAGGGTGTGGAAATCGGCGCCGGGTTTGCCAGCGTCACGCAGCGCGGCACCACGCATGGCGATTCGCTGTCGCCCGCGGGTTTCAAGTCCAACAACGCCGGCGGTGTGCTGGGTGGCATCAGCACCGGGCAGGATCTCGAAGTGTCCATCGCCATCAAGCCGACCAGCTCCATCATCTCGCCCCGCGAATCGATCGACATGGCGGGCCAGCCGACGTCGGTGGTGACCAAAGGCCGGCACGACCCCTGCGTGGGCATACGCGCCACACCGATTGCCGAGGCCATGCTCGCGCTGGTGGTGATGGAGCATGCCCTGCGCCAGCGCGCGCAATGCGGCGACGTGGTGCCGCCCATGCAGGCGATCAAGGGCTCCGTGTGAACAGGTTCTGACCATGCCTGAAGCTGCGGACAGGCGCCGCCAGCTGGTGCCGTTTGCGGCGCTGTCGGCCAGTTATTTTGCGCACATCGGGTTTTTCAACCCGTACCTGCCGTTGTGGCTCCAGGACCTGGGCTTCAGCATCCTGGCGATCAGCCTGCTGACCTCGGTGCAGGCCGCCACGCGGCTGTTTGCACCCTACGGCTGGGGGGCGCTGAGCGACCACACCGGGGAGCGCGTCAAGCTGCTGCGTTACGGCGCCACGGTGGCGCTGGTTTCATCCCTCGGCCTGTGGCTGGACTTTGAATCCACTTACGGCGTCTGGTGGCTCACGGCCGTGCTGCTGGTGATGTTCACCCACACCAGTTCCATGATGCCCATGAGCGAAGCCGCCATGGCGCACCTGATCAGCCAGGGCGGTGCCTTTGACGCACGGCGTTACGGTCGCGTGCGCCTGTGGGGTTCGCTGGGCTTTCTGTTCACGGTGTTTGCCGCGGGCAGCTGGTTCGAGATCTTTGGCATGAAACATTTTCCGGCCTGGACCTTCCTGTCGCTCTTGGCCGTGACAGTCAGTGTCTGGCTGCTGCCGGACCTGAAGGAGGCGGTCAGTGCCCACGACCTGAAGCTGCCGGTGTGGCCGATTCTTCGCCAGCGTGCCGTCGTGTGGTTTTTTGCGTCGGCGTTTTTTCATGTGCTGGCGCACATCAGCATCTACGTCTTTTTCTCGCTCTACCTCGACGCGAATGGCTACAGCAAAACCATGATCGGCGTGTTGTGGGCGTTTTCGGTGGTGGTGGAAATCGGCTGGTTCTACACCCAAGGCCGCTGGCTGCCGCGGCTGAGCCTGACCGCCTGGCTGATGGTGTGTTCGGCCGCCATGGCGCTGCGCATGGGCATCACCGCCGTCTGGCCCGGCGTGCTGCTGCTCATGCTGCTTGCGCAGGCGCTGCATGCGCTGACGTTTGCGACCCACCACACGGTTTGCATTGCGCTGCTGTCGCACCACTTCCCCGGACGGCTGCGGGGCCGCGGCCAGGCGCTGTACGTGGTGGTGGCTTACGGCCTGCCGGGTGTGCTGGGTGGGCTGGTCGGCGGCTTGCTGAGTTCTGCTTTTGGGCTGGTCAGTGTGTACTGGGCCTGCCTGGCCGCCAGCCTGATTGCGACGGGCTGTGCCTACCGGGCCTGGCGCGTGCAGCGCAGCCTGGAAGCTGCCGCACCCTGACCGGCGGCAGGTCTACAAGCGTTTTAGGCCTCTAGCCCCTGTCCCACAGTTGCAAGCAGCTATCAATACAGTAGCGTGCGGCGCTGAACCGTTCAGCGTTCCGGCGGGGCGCGGAAGGGGTTGAAACCGGTGATCAGCGCGGTGGCGGCCAGCACCAGCACGCAGCCCGGCGCCATGCCCCAGGTGACCGGCTCGCCCAGGAACATGCCGCCCCAAGCCACGCCGAACAGCGGAATCATGAACGCCGCCGAGGTGGCGGCACTGGCCGTGATCTCGCGCATCAGGCGCATGCTGATCCAGTACATCAGGCCCGAGGTGAAGATGCCCAGCACCGCCACGGCGATCAGTGCGCCGCTGGTGTAGTGGGCCGAGGGCAGGGCCACACCCGAGGGCAGCAGCAGGAACAGCGCGGCCGCCACATGCACCACGGCCGAGGCCGGCAGCGGATCGTGCGCCATGGTCGCGCGTTTCATCAGGATGGCGCCAAAGCCATAAGCGGCGGCAGCGGCGGTGCAGGCCAGCGCGGCCAGCACGACGCGCGGTGTCACGGCCACCGGCCCCAGCTGCACCAGCAGGGCGACACCGGCAAAACCCACCGCACAACCGAGCAGGCGGCGCGACGAGAGCCGCTCCTCGCGCGCCAGCGCGGCGCCCAGCACGCCGAACAGCGGCGCCGTGGCATTGAGCACCGCCGAATACCCGGCCGGGATCACCAGGGCGGCCCAGTTGAACAGCACAAAGGGCGCGACCACCGTCAGCACACTGAGCAGCGCCAGGCGCGGCCAGGCGGCACGCGGCGGCCAGTGCGCGCGCAGCGCGCGCATCAGCAGGGTCAGCACCAGCGCCGCCAGGATGCAGCGCACGCCGGCCAGCAGCCATGGGCCGAAGGCCGGGCTGGCAATGCGAAGCAGGGGAAAGGAGCCGCCCCACAGGGCGGACAGGGCGATGAGCTGGAGGAAGTGTCGGGTGTGCATGAAAGGCCGGTCGATCAGGAGATTGTCCGGGATTCGGGGCGGGCGTGCAGGGGGATCTCAGGTGTGTCTTGGCCCTTGTTCGCTTTTCTGACGTCATGGGCTTGCTGGTGCTCAGGGAAGGAACGAGGAGGTCGCCGACTTGATTCATCCAATAGCAACGTCTCTTCTAGAATGCCCCATGCCCATCCCGGACAACTCCCTTCCAGCCGCGAAATGCCAGCCATGACCAGCAAGCACACCCGCTCGCCGCGCGTTAAGGGGCTGGGCCATGGGTGAGGCCAGCCCGGCGGTCCGTCTGAATTTCCGCAAGCAGGGGCCCGGCGGCGACACGTCGGTGGTGGTTCTCAGCCACGCGCTGGGCTGCGATCTGGGCATGTGGGACGGCGTGGCCGCTGCGCTGGAGGACCGCTACACGGTGCTGCGTTACGACCACCGCGGCCACGGCCAGTCGGAGGTCGTGCCAGGTCCGTATTCGGTCCAAGCCCTGGCCGACGATGCCGCCGCACTGATCCGGCGCGAGGTTGGCCGGCCGGTGCATTTTGTCGGCTTGAGCATGGGCGGCATGACGGCGCAGGCGATGGCGGCGCGGCATCCGGACCTGATCCAGAGCATCGTCGTGGCCAACGCGACCGACCATTTCGACGCGCCGGCCCGCGCCATGTGGCAGGCGCGTGCAGACCTGGTGCAAAGGCAGGGCATGGCCGCCGTGGCCGACGCGGCGATGCAGCGCTGGTTCACGCCGGAGTTCCGTGCCGACCAGCCGCCTGGCAGCGCTGCACGCGTGGCGCAGTGTCGTGCCCTGCTGCTGACGATGGACACGCAAGCGTATGTTGACAGCTGCCAGGCCGTCAGCCGCATCGACTTGCGCAAGTCGAACAGGCTTATCGCCTGCCCGGCGCTGGTGATTGCCGGCCGCCGCGATGACGCCACGCCGCTGGCCATGTCCGAGGCGATTGAGGCCGGCATCCAGGGCGCGCAACTTGCGCTCATGGACACCGCGCACCTGAGCGCGGTGGAGCAGCCCACGGTTTTTGCCAGACTGCTGTCGGATTTTTTCGGCGCGCAGCGTTCATAAAGCCGCTTCGTCATGTCGCCTGCCGTGCCCCTGCAAGTCAACGAAGCCGAAGTCGAGATCAGCGCCATCCGCGCGCAGGGCGCCGGCGGGCAAAACGTCAACAAGGTGTCCAGCGCGGTGCACCTGCGCTTCGACATCATGGCCTCTTCGTTGCCCGAGGATGTGAAGGAGCGGCTGCTTTGCCTGCGTGACAGCCGCATCACGCAGGAGGGCGTGCTGGTGCTCAAGGCCCAGCAACACCGGAGCCAGGAGATGAACCGCGCCGATGCGCTGGCCCGGCTCAACGACATCGTCAACAGCGTCGCCACACCGCCGCGCGTGCGCCGCGCCACCAAGCCGACCTATGGCTCGAAGCAGCGGCGCCTGGCGGGGAAAAGCCAGCGTTCGGAGATCAAGGCCTCGCGCGGCAAGGGCGGGGTCAGCGAGTAGCTGAATTTCTCAAGTGATTTTTCCTCTTGGCCCTTGTATCACGGTCACCAGAAGCTCCTAATTTAATAGCAACTCAGCGGCCCGCCGGCGCCACTTCCGTAGCCGCCCAGGAGGGCTTCTCAAACGCAGCCGCAAGAAACTCCACCATGCGCCTGACCTTGACCGACAGGTGTTGCCGGCTCGGGTACACCGCCTGAATGTCCAGCGTGGGCGCCTGGAAGCGGGGCAGCACTTCTTTCAGGCGGCCGTCGTGCAGGGCCGGTCCGACGATGAAGGTGGGCTGCAGGATCAGGCCCTGGCCGGCCAGCGCGGCGGCCAGGCAGGTGTCGCCGGAGTTGGTGCGCAGGCGTGGCTGGGTGAGCACGTCCACCCGGCCCTGCGGCCCTTCAAACGACCAGATGTCGCCGCCCGACCAGTAGGTGTAGGCAATCACCGTGTGTGCGGCAATGTCTTCCAGCGTGCGAATCGCGGCGTGCCGCTTCAGGTAGCCGGGTGTGGCACACAGCACCAGCCGCGTGGTTGCCAGGCGCTGCGCCACCAGGCTGGAGTCGGGCAGGCCTGTTATGCGGATGGCGAGGTCATACCCTTCATCGACCAGGTCCACCACGCGGTCAGACAGGGTCACGTCCAGGCTGACCTGCGGGTACTGCTGCAGGAAGCGGCCCCACAGCGGCGCCAGGTGCAGGTTGCCGAAGGTCACCGGGGCATTGATGCGCAGGCGGCCGACCGGCTGCACGGTGTTGGCGCTGGCGGCGGCATTGGCCTCGGCCAGATCGTCGAGGATCTTGAGGCTGCGCTCGGCATACGCCACGCCGGCTTCGGTCAGCGACTGGCGGCGTGTGGTGCGGTTGAGCAGGCGCACACCCAGGCGCGCCTCCAGTTCCAGTACCAGGCGCGACACCATGGCTTTGGAGCTGCCCAGCCGCTCGCCCGCCTTGACAAAGCTGCCGCTCTGCACGACGGCCACAAAGGCTTCCATCTGGCGAAACTGGTCCATGGCGGGGCTTGGGGAATGGAGAACAGGGTGGTTGGAAAATTGGATTGTCTTCCATATAAGGACAATCAATCAATAAATCTGATATTTATCTTTCATGGGTAGACAGCTACATTGGATGGATTCATTCCTGTCGTCAAGGAGTCCTGCCGTGTCTGCCCATTCCCTTTCTGTCGCCTCTACCGCTGCCCTTCCTGCCCTGTTCATTTCGCACGGGGCGCCGCTGTTTGCCACCGAGCCGGGGACGACTGGGCCGGCGCTGACGCGCTGGGGCCAGGCCCTGAAAGAGGCGGCCGGGTCGGGCCTGCGCGGCATGGTGCTTATGTCGCCGCACTGGATGGCGCGAACGCCCGCGGTGATGACGAACCCCGCGCCGGCCACCTGGCACGACTTTGGCGGTTTTCCGCAGGCTCTGTATGCCTTGCACTATCCCGCGCCCGGCCATCCGGAGCTGGCGCGTGAGGTGCTGGGCTTGTTGCAGGGGGCGGGGATTGCCGCGCAGGGCGACGACAAGCGGCCGCTGGACCACGGCGCCTGGGTGCCACTGATGCATTTGTTTCCTGATGCCGACGTGCCGGTGGTGCAGGTGGCGCTGCCGGTGTCTTATGGCCCGGCCGAAACCTATGCCTTGGGGCAGGCCCTGGCCGGTTTGCGCGAGCGCGGCGTGCTGGTGGTCGGCTCAGGCAGCATGACGCACAACCTGGGTGAATTTTTTGGCGGTGCGCGCGAGCCGGCGCCTTATGTCCTTGCTTTCAGCCGCTGGGTCGAGTCCACGCTGGAACGGGGTGATTTTTCTGCCATGCTGGATTACCGGCGCCAGGCCCCCGACGCGCAGCGTGCGCACCCGAGCGAAGACCACTTCCTGCCGATCTTTTTTGCCCTCGGTGCGGCCGCTTGGGGTGGCCCACAGGGTGCGCGGCCCGACTACCTGAGCCGTGAGGTGATGTACAGCATGCTGGCGATGGACACTTTTGCCCTTGCCGCGCCTGCACCGGCCCACTGAAGACCAATGAAGACAACTGTTCCTGTTTACCCAACCCGGAGTTCCCTGATGACGATGGATTTGCCCCTTTCTTTCCTGCACCGTCCCGCGGCGGCGGGCACGGCCCAGCCCTGGCTGCTGGTGCTGATGCACGGCGTCGGCAGCAATGAGGACGACCTGTTCGGCTTGGCGCCCCACGTGCCGGCCCACTTCCACGTGCTGAGCCTGCGCGCCCCGAACGTGATGGGCGCTCGCGCCTATGCCTGGTTCGAGTTTGGCGTGACGCCGCAGGGTGAACGTGTCATCAACGAAGCACAGGAAGTTGCCAGCCGGCAGACCGTTGCGCAGACCGTGGCCTCGGCGGCAGAGCAACTGGGCATCGCGCCCGGGCGTGTGGTGGTCGGCGGTTTCAGCCAGGGCGGCATCATGGCACTGTCGCTGCTGCTGACCCAACCCGCGCTGCTGCAGGGGGCGATGGTGATGCACAGCCGCCTGCTGCCGCAGGTGCTGCCCTTGCTGGCGCCAGCCGCGGCGCTGCAGGGCAGGCAACTCTGGCTCAGCCATGGCACGCGCGACCAGGTGATACCGCTGGCCAATGCGCACGCGATTCGCGCGCTGGTGGAAACACTGCCGATCACCTTGCGTTATGCCGACTACCCGAGTGCGCACGAGATCATCCAGCAGGAGCTGGGCGAGGCGATGGCCTGGTTGCAGCAGCTCGGTGCCGGGGCTGAGGGTTCTGCGCCCCAGTGACACCGTCGCCCCGGCCTGCTGTCGGGTTGGGGTGTGCTACTTAAAAGATAGCATTTTGCGCCCGACCTGTCTGGGCTGGAGCACGATTTGACCTGATTTTTGGGGCGAGCCGGTGTCTGCCGGACTCAGAGCCACACACCGCTGCGGGGCATCTGCATCTGGATGGCATCGGGCCCGCTGCCCACCAGGACGAAGGCGCCTATCACCCAGCTCAAAACGGCGATGAAGATGCTGGCAAAAAACGCCGTCCAGAAGCCCGAGACCTTGAAGCCGCGCACCAGCGCGGAGACCAGCAAAATCATCAGGGCATTGATGACCAGCAGGAACAGGCCAAAGGTCAACAAGGTCAGCGGCAAGGTCAGGACAATCAGCAGCGGCTTGACAATGGCATTCGCAAAACCAAGCAACAGGGCCGAGATGACCAGCGACGAGGTGTCGGCGAAGCTGATCCCCCGGAAGACGCGACTGGCCACCCAGAGTGACAGCGCGGTGATGGCCCAGTGCAGAAGGAAAAGGATCAGGTGGTCGAACATGGCAGATGATCTGAGGGGTGCATGGCCGGGAATCATACCGGGCTGTCCCTGACCAGGGGCGGCACCTGTCTTTCGTTATCGTCTGTGGAAAGGAGCGCCAGCGATGATTCACCAGCTGCATTCAGACGATTGGGTGGCGAACGGCGCCGAGACGGTGATCTGCCGGCTGCCCTTCACCGTGGCCCGGGCGGAACAGCGCTTTGGTCTTGCATTTGCGCAAGGGGAGCCCGGCACGTCCGGCAAGCCCGGGCAGTGGCACGCAATCATTGAACACGACGGCCAGGTCTACCTTTTGCATGCGGCGCGTGAAGCCCTGCCACCAGACCATCTGCTGGAGGTTTTGGCCCGGGGCGACGTTCGTTATCCGGAGCCGCTGGTGGCGAAGATCTGCGCCGCGTTTCACCTGGCACCGCAGGACCTGCCGTGGGTGTCGCCAGACCTGGGTGATCGCCCCTGGCTGCTCTGGCGACGCGATGACAACAACAACCGGGCGGTCATGGGTTACTTCAAGGACCGGCAGGTGGCGGAACGCGTGGCGCAGATGTACACGGACCGGGGGCACAAGCAGCTGTATGGCGTGGATAAGGCGCCGTAGTCTTTAAACCTCCTGCCGTGCGGCGTCCCATTGAAATTTCCATAAATCATGACCGGCAACTTACTACCGTTCGCCCTGAGCTTGTCGAAGGGGCCTCGGGACAGGCTTCGACAGGCTCAGCCCGAACGGTGTGGGGTCATGAATGACGAAAACATCAACAGGCCAATCCGGCCCGCGCCGCCTCCATCTCCGCGCGCAGTTCGTCTTCGCGGCCCGCATAGCGGGGTGAAAAATGGAAGGGAATCACCAGCTTGGCGCCGGCCGCACGCGCGATGTGGCCGGCCTGCCGTGCGGTGAGATGCAGCTTGCGGGCGCCATGGCCGGCATCCTCGTCGAGAAACACACATTCGATGAACAGTTGCGTGGCATCGGCCACCAGGACCGTGATGCGTTGCACGTTGTCCGGGTGAAAGGCGACGTCGGTCACGTAACAGATCTTCTCGCCCGGCACCAGCCGCAGGACCCCGGCCTTCAGCTCGCCCAGAGGCAGAACGCGTTCATGCTCGCCGTTGCGGTCGCGCCAGAAGGCCCGCACCGGCGTCGTGTCGGGGGCGTCCTGCATCACCGCCGCCTTGAGGTCCTTCAGCCAGGGCCCGACGGACAGCCCGAGACCGGCCAGCCGGTTCTTCCACACGTTGACGTGGACTTTTTCCTCGACCGCAAAGCCGAGGCAGGGCGTCCCATGGTCGAGAAACGCCGCGCGAACGCGGAAACCCGGTTCATCGAGCAACACCCCGCCGTGCAGCTGCCGCGGCGCGAGGGGCTCCGGTTGGAAATGTCGATGGCAGCGCAGGCGGGTGCCCAGGGTCTGCCATGCGGCATCGATCTCCCAGACGTCGATCACGAAGTCGCCGGGATAGTTGTCAACCAGGTTCCAGGTGTAGGCGGCAAGCTTGTGCCCGACCTGGGCCGTAAAACCGGGCGGGCCGTACAGGCGGATGTGCTTGTGACGGCCCAGGCAGAGCCGTAGCAGACGGTCGAAACCGTAGAAGTGGTCCATGTGGGTGTGCGTGACAAACACATCCGAAATTCGCAGTATCTTTTTGGCCGGCAGCACCGTGAGATCGCCCAGATCAAACAGCAGCGCCCGCTTCTCGAACATGAAATCAACATACAGCCCGGCGTCGTCCAGCGGGTTGTTGACGAGTTCAGTGCTGAAGGTGGAGCGCACGGCGGAGGCCTTGGGCTGGAGGTTGGGTGGCGTTGTCCCGGTTGCAGGTCCGGAGCACATGCGGGTTGCGGATGAGCTCAAGGCCGTGAGAACGCCGCCATCAGCAAGTGACCAGATCCGTATGCCCGAAGCCCTGGGTGTAATCAAGGACGGAGATGACCGAGGGTGTGACGCGGAAGATGCGGACCTCGTCCGGCTCCGGCATCTTCATCGGCAGGGGTTTTGCCTCCGGGTATTTCAGCGGCAGCATGCGCAGGACTTTTTCGGCTTCGGCCCGGTCGGTCACCGCATGCGCATGTGCGGCCATCGACAGGCCGGTGATGGCCATCAAGTCCGCCGTGTCGTGATCGATGGTCAGCGCGAGCCGATTGTCCAGCGCCAGGTTTTTTGCCTTCTGGCTGTCCAGCCCGCAAAGAAAATAAAGCGTCAGCCCCTCGTTCACGTAGCCGACCGTCGTGGCCTGGGGCCAGCCATCGGGCCGCAACGTCGCCACCGTCATGATGCGATGCTGGTCCAGCAGCGCCAGGATTTTCCGTTTGATGTCGTCGTCCATGGGTCACCTCCACAATCGTCAAAAGGGAAAGTTCGACGACATTCTGGGCTTGGATGGCCGCGCGGCCTTGATCACCGTCAAGGGCTGACGACATCGGATCGGGTCCGCCCGCTGGTGCCTTGACCGTGACCGGCCACTCAGTGTTGGCCAGGGTGACCTCCCACCCGCCTGGCCCTCCGGCGTCAGGCGGCAGCGCGATGGGCTACCAAGCCCCGGGCTGGAAGTGAAGTCGGCCTCCAGCCCTTTTGAGATGGGCGGAGATAGCTATGAAATATGTAGCAAAAGTCCCGGAGCTGCTGGCGCCCGGGACGCTTGCTCACGCGTAATCGGCCACCGGCACGCAGCTGCAGAACAGATTGCGGTCGCCATAGACGTTGTCGACCCGGCCCACGGGCGGCCAGTACTTGACCTGCTTGAGCGTGGCCAGCGGAAAGGCACCGGTTTCGCGCGAATACGGCCGGTCCCAGTCCGCACCCAGCAGGCTGGCTGCCGTGTGGGGTGCGTGTTTGAGCGGGTTGTTGTCCTGCGGCCAGGTGCCGTTTTCAACCTGGCGGATCTCTTCGCGGATGGCCATCATCGCGTTGATGAAACGGTCCAGCTCCGCCAGGGTTTCGCTTTCGGTGGGCTCGACCATCAGCGTGCCGGGCACGGGAAAGCTCAAGGTGGGCGCGTGGAAGCCATAGTCCATCAGGCGTTTGGCCACGTCTTCGGCGCTGACGCCGCTGGTTTCTTTCAGCGGGCGCAGGTCCAGGATGCACTCATGCGCCACATGGCCGTTCTCGCTGGCGTACAGCGTCGGGTAGTGGTCCTTCAGTCGTGCGCTGATGTAGTTGGCGCTGAGGATGGCCACTTCGGTGGCCTGCTGCAGGCCTTCGGGGCCCATCATGCGGCAGTACATCCAGCTGATCGGCAGCACCGCGGCATTGCCCAAAGGGGCTGCTGAAATCGCGCCCACGCCGTTGACCGGCAGGCCCGCCGTGGCGTGGCCGGGCAGGTAGGGCACGAGGTCGGCCACCACGCAGACCGGGCCGACACCGGGGCCGCCGCCGCCATGCGGAATGCAGAAGGTCTTGTGCAGGTTCAGGTGACTCACGTCGCCGCCAAATTCGCCCGGTGCAGCCACACCGACCAGCGCGTTCATGTTGGCGCCGTCCACGTAAACACGGCCGCCATGGCTGTGCACCAGGGCGCAGAGTTCTTTGACCTGCGTTTCGAACACGCCGTGGGTGCTCGGGTAGGTGATCATCATGCAGGCCAGGTTCGCGCTGTGCTGTTCGCACTTGGCTTTCAGGTCGGCCATGTCGACGTTGCCCTGGGCATCGCAGGCGGTGACGACCACCGTCATGCCGGCCATTTGCGCGCTGGCCGGGTTGGTGCCGTGGGCCGATGAGGGGATCAGGCAGATGTTGCGGTGGCCCTGGCCATTGGCTTCCAGCCAGGCCTTGATGACCAGCAGGCCGGCGTATTCGCCCTGCGAGCCGGCGTTGGGCTGCAGGCTGATGCCGGCATAACCCGTGGCCTGGCACAGCCAGTCGCGCAGCTGCTGGTCGAGTTCGGCGTAACCCTGCAACTGGTCGGGCGGCGCAAACGGGTGAATGTTGGCAAACTCGGGCCAGGTGACGGGAATCATCTCGCTGGTCGCGTTGAGTTTCATGGTGCAGCTGCCCAGCGGGATCATGCTGCGGTCCAGCGCCAGGTCCTTGTCGCTGAGCATGCGGATGTAGCGCAGCATGCCGGTCTCGGAGTGGTGTGTGTTGAACACTGGGTGCGTCAGGAAGTCGCTGGTGCGGCGCAGCTCTTCGGGGATCAGCGGCTCGACGCCTTTTTCAAAGTCGCTCAGGCGCGGCATGGGCTGGCCGGGCTTGACGAAGAAGGACCAGAGCATCTCCAGGTCTTCCCGCGTGGTGGTTTCATCGAGCGACACGCCCAGGTGGTTGGTCAGGCGGCACCGGAGATTGGCCCCCGACTGGCGGGCGCGTTCAGCGATCGAATGGGTCGCGTCATCGGTCTTGATGGTGACCGAGTCGAAGGCGCTGGCGTTGGCGATATCGTAGCCCATCTGCTGCACGCCGCGCGCAAAAATAGCGGTGTAGCTGGCCACGCGCTGGGCGATGCGCTTGAGGCCCTGCGGCCCGTGGTAGACCGCGTACATGCTGGCCAGCACGGCCGGCAGTACCTGCGCGGTGCAGATGTTGGAGGTGGCTTTTTCGCGGCGGATGTGCTGCTCGCGGGTCTGCAGCGCCAGGCGGTAGGTCGGGTTGCCGTGCACGTCGATGCTGACGCCAACCAGCCGGCCCGGCATGGAGCGCTTGAACTCATCGCGGCAGGCAAGGTAGGCCGCGTGCGGCCCGCCGTTGCCCATGGCCACACCGAAGCGCTGGGTGTTGCCGAGCACGATGTCGGCGTCCCATTCGCCGGGAGGCGCCAGCAGGGTCAGTGCCAGCAGGTCGGCGGCCACACACAGGGCGGCGCCATCCACATGCGCCTGGCCCGCCAGCGGCCGCAGGTCATGGATGCTGCCGGTGGTGGCCGGGTACTGCGCCAGCACGCCGAAGTAGTTGCCCTCGGCCATCAGCTGCGGCACGGTCGCGGCGGCGGTGCTCACCTTGACCTCGATGCCCAGCGGTTTCGCACGCGTCTGGATCACCTCGATGGTCTGCGGGTGGCAGTCACCGGCGACGATGAAGACATTGCTTTTGCTCTTGACGCTGCGTTTGGCCAGGGTCATGGCTTCGGCGGCGGCCGTGGCTTCGTCGAGCATGGAGGCGTTGGCCATCGGCATGCCGGTCAGATCGCAGACCATGGTCTGGAAATTGATGAGCGCTTCCATGCGGCCCTGCGAAATTTCAGCCTGGTAGGGCGTGTAGGCGGTGTACCAGGCGGGGTTTTCCAGGATGTTGCGCAGGATCACGCCGGGCGTGTGGGTGCCGTAATAACCCTGGCCGATAAAACTCCTGAAAACCTTGTTCTTCGCCGCCATCGCCTTGAGTTCGGCCAGCGCGGCCGCCTCGGTGACGGGCGCCGGGATGGCCATCGCCTGGCTGCGGGCAATGCTGCGCGGCACAATGCCGTCGATCAGCGCACGCCGGGACGCAGAACCCACGACGCTGAGCATGTGGGTTTCGTCAGCCTCATCGATGCCGATGTGGCGGGCAATGAACTCGGAAGTATTTTCAAGCTCGCGCAGCGGCTTGGCGGTGGGCATCAACATGGCAGTTTCCAGGATTCGTTCGCCCCGAGCTTGTCGAAGGGGCCGTGAACAGTGAGGCAAGACTTCGACAGGCGCAGTCCGAACGGTGGGGCGGGAGGGCTGTTTACGCAGTTGCGGAAAAGGTGGTGTAGCTGGTCTCATCCATCAGCGCGTCCAGTTGCGACTTGTCAGACAGCTTCACCTTGAAGAACCAGCCGGCGCCCAGCGGGTCGGTGTTGGCCAGCGAGGGGTCGTCACGCAGGGCTTCGTTGACTTCGGTGACTTCGCCGCTGATGGGCATGTAGACGTCGGCCGCGGCCTTGACCGACTCGACGACACCGGCGACCTCTTTTTGCGCCAGCGTGCTGCCGACGGAAGGCAGGTCGACAAACACCACGTCGCCAAGGGCGTCCTGTGCGTGGGGGGTGATGCCGACGGTGGCGATGTCGCCGTCAACGTTGATCCATTCGTGGTCTTCGGTGTACTTGATCATGGGGTTCTCCAGAATAATAAAAACTTCAACCGCGGAAATAGCGATTCGGAACAAAAGGCATGGGGCTGACTTCCATGGGCACGGGTTTGCCGCGCACGATGGCGTTCACGCGTGTACCGATGGCCGAGAATTCGGGCTTCACGTAGCCCATGGCCACGGGTTTGTCGATGCTGGGGCCCAGCAGGCCGCTGGTGACTTCGCCAATCGGTGTGCCGTCCAGGCTTTGCAGGGCCGTGTGGTCGCGCACGGGAATGCGCTCCAGCGCCACCAGGCCCACACGTTTGCGCCCCAGCGCGGCGGGGTCGGCCAGTTGCGCCAGCACCTTGTCGGCGCCCGGAAAGCCGCCGGCGCGTGCACCGCCGGTGCGGCGCACTTTCTGGATCGCCCAGTTAAGGCTGGCTTCGACCGGTGTGGTGGTGGTGTCGATGTCGTTGCCGTAGAGGCACAGGCCGGCTTCGAGCCGCAGCGAATTGCGCGCGCCCAGGCCGACCGGTTTGACTTCGGGCTGGGCCAGCAGGGCGCGGGCCAGCGTGTCGGCCTGCGCGGCAGGCACGGAAATCTCGAAGCCGTCTTCGCCGGTGTAGCCACTGCGTGTGAGAAAGCAGTCGCAACCGGCGACGCTAAAACGCCCGCCGGTCATGAAGACCAGCTTCTCGACGCCGGGTGCCAGGCGCGAGAGCGCGGTGACGGCCTGCGGTCCCTGCAGTGCCAGCAGCGCCATCTCGGGCATGGGAACGACCTCGCAGCGGGTGCCGATGTTTGCCTGGATATGCGCGATGTCACCGACCTTGCAGGCGCCGTTGACGATGACGAAGATGTCGCCGCCGTTGAGGTAGTCGCGGTTGAAGAACATCAGGTCGTCGATGATGCCGCCGTCCTCATTGAGCAGCAGGCCGTAGCGCTGCTTGCCGGCGGGCAGGTCGATCACATCGACCGGGATCAGGGTTTCCAGCGCGGCCGCGGCACCGGCACCGACCAGGCGCAACTGGCCCATGTGCGAGACATCGAACAGGCCGGCGGCCTGGCGGGTGTGGTGGTGCTCGGCCATCAGGCCGGCCGGGTATTGCACCGGCATGGCATAACCGGCAAACGGCACCATGCGGGCACCGAGTTCGAGGTGCAGCGCATGCAGCGGTGTTTTCAACAGGACAGGATCGGTGGCGGACACAGGCGTTCTCCGGGGGCAAGGCGATATCCATGAAAAATCATGGGCTGCCCCTGCTGTCCTCTTTACCTGAGAGATTCACCTGGCGATGCAGGTTTGCTCCTTCGGTGGACCACCTCGAAGGTAGCCTCTCTCCAGTAGGGAACGCCGCCCGGAAGATGGTCGCCCGGGTGGCGGTTGCCAGTCCTTTTGCCTGAGCGTTCAGAGCACCATTGGGGTGCCGCATGCGCCTTCGGCGGTTTTCGCGAGGAAAACTCTCTCCTGACCGCGTAAGTGTAGCCCAAGGCCGGGACAGCCGGCCCGCAGGCGCAGCGCGCTTGCGAGGCAACTATCCATGTCCCGGGAGCTTGGGTCTTTTCAAGCAGGGGCCGCGGAGCCGGCTTTGCCGGTCCGCAGGCGCAGCGCCCCCTCGGGGGGCAGCGACCCACACGCAGTGGGGGAGCGTGGGGGCCCTATTTACTTGGAATAGACCAGATCGCGCAGGGTCAGCGCGACGGCCGGGAAATAGGTGATCACCATCAGGCAGGCCAGGATCACCAGCACGAACGGGATCAGGTGGCCGATGATGCGGTCCAGCGATATTTTGGCGACGGTGCAGGCCGCAAACAGGTTCACGCCGAACGGCGGTGTGATCATGCCCAGCGCCAGGTTGACAACCATCACCAGGCCGAAATGCACCGGGTCGATGCCGAAGTGCATGGCCACGGGGGCCAGGATGGGCGCCAGCACGATGATGGCGGCACTGGTTTCGATGAACATGCCGATCAGGAAAAGCGCAGCGTTGACACCCAGCAGGAACAGGGCGGGGGACTGCAGCGCCCCTTCCAGGTAACGCCCGATAGCATCGGGCACGCCGGCGCGCGTGATCAGGAAGGCAAACAGCCCGGCATTGGCAATGATGAACATGATGACGGCGCTGGAGATCACCGACTTGCGCAGCACCAGCACCAGCGTCGGCAGCTTGATTTCGCGGTAGATCACCCCACCGACGATCAGCGCATAGAACACCGCCACAGCGGCCGCCTCGGTCGGCGTGAAGATGCCGCCATAGATGCCGCCAAGAATGATGACCGGCATCAGCAGGGCCCAGCCGGCCTGCCAGGTGGCCTTGAAGAAACCCAGGCGCCCGTCGCCGTCGTTCTTGCCCCAACCCTTGATCTTGCAATACACATAGACAAAAGCCATCAGCGCGAGGCTGATCAGGATGCCCGGACCGACGCCGGCGATGAACAGCTCACCGATCGAGACTTCGGCACTGACGCCATACAGGATCAGCGGAATCGACGGTGGAATGATCACGCCCAGCTCGGCGCTGGTGGCCTGCAGGGCCGCGGCGTAGCTGGTGGGGTAGCCGTGTTTGATCAGGGCGGGAATCAGGATCGCGCCGACCGCAAACGTCGTGGCCACCGAGGAGCCGGAGACCGCGGCAAAAATCATGCAGGTCAGCACGCAGGTCATGGGCAGGCCGCCCTGGACGCCGCCGACAATGCTTTTCGCAAACTCGACCAGCCGGCGCGAAATGCCGCCGGTCTCCATCAGGTTGCCAGCCAGGATGAAAAACGGAATGGCTGCCAGCGGAAACTTGTTGATGGCGTTGAACATCTCCTTGACGGAGATCAGCATGTGGGCGTTGGACGCCTGGATGCCGAAGATGGAAGCCAGTCCGATGGACACGGCAACGGAGATCGTCAGTGCGAAACACACGATCATGGTGGTCAACATGACGGCGGTCATTGTGCAATCCCCGGAAAAAAGTTGTTGTCAGTGGTGTTGATGATGCAGCTCATGTCGCCGTCTCCAGTTCTTCGCGCTGCGGATCCAGCAGGTTGCCGATGATGCCGATCACGCAGAACATGCCGCCTATCGGCATGGCCACATAACCCCAGAACATGGAGATGGACTCCAAGCCCGCCATGGACTGCACCCGCCCGCGGATGGCGTAGTCCCAGCCCCACCAGATGATGACGCCGATCAGGGCCAGGGCGGCCAGGCAGACCACCCAGTCGAGGACGCGCTTGACCTTGATCGGGCTCCAGCGGTACAGCACATCAACGCTGACCATGGCGCCCTGGCGGAAGGCCGCCGGTATGCCCATGAAGACCATCCAGATCAGCGACAGGCGGATCAGGATTTCGCTCCACTCGGCCGGCTGCTCGAGCACGAAGCGCGTCACGATCTGGAACATGCCCAGCGAAGATGCAATCACCATCATGAGGCAGGCCACCAGCGTGGCAAACCCCGTGGTCCAGCGTTCGATTCTGAGAAAGGTGTTTTTCATGGGAATACCGGTTCTACAAGGAAAACGCCCGCAAGCCTAATGGCTGCGGGCGTGTTCAGCTACAAAAAACGTAGCGAACGAGGCCGCTTACTTGACGCTGCGGATCTTGTCGATGTTGGCCTTGCCGAACTGCTTTTCAAATTCGGCGTTCACGGGTGCCAGCGCGGCGACGAACTTGGCCTTGTCAACATTGTCGATCACGGTCATGCCCTTGGCGCGCAAGTCGGCCACACCCTTGGCGTCGTCTTCGTCCACACGGGCGCGGTTGGCCTTGGTGCCTTCAGCGGCCGCTTCGAGGAAGGCCTTCTTGTCGGCAGCGCTGAGTTTGTCGAAGACGGCCTTGTTCATCACCCAGATGCAGGGCGAGTAGACGTGGCCGGTCAGCGACAGGTGCTTCTGGACCTGGTCAAACTTGGACGCGATGATGACCGACAGCGGATTTTCCTGGCCGTCAACCGTGCCCTGCTGCAGTGCGGTGAACACCTCTGGGAAAGCCATGGGGGTGGTGATGATGCCGAAGCCCTTGTAGGCTGCAATGTGCACCGGATTTTCCATGGTGCGCATTTTCAGGCCCTTCAGGTCCTCGGGCGTCTTCACGTCACGCTTGCTGTTGGTCATGTGGCGGAAACCATTTTCGCCCCAGCCCAATGCCTTGAAGCCCTTGGCTTCGAACTTGACGAGCAGGTCCTGGCCGATGGGGCCGTCCAGCACCGCACGTGCGTGGGCCTTGTCGCGGAACAGGAAAGGCACGTCGAGAATCTTGGTTTCCGGCACGAAGTTGGGGACCGGGCCGGTCGACGAGAAAGCCAGTTCCTGGGTGCCCAGCTGCACGGCCTCGATGGACTCGCGCTCGCCGCCGAGGGAGCCGTTATAGAAGGTCTGGACCTTGTAACGGCCACCGGTGCGCTTTTCCACTTCCTTGGCGAAGGTGTCAATGGCCACGCCCTGGTGGGAGTTCTGCGACGTCGAGATGCTGATCTTCATGATCGTCTGCGCCGCAGCACCGGCCACCAGGCCGAGTGCCAGCGTCATGCCCAAGGCGAGTCGGGTCAGCGTGGGTTTGAAAAAAGTCATGGAGTGTCTCCTCTGGGTGAAAAAAGGGGTGGAGGGAAAAGTTGTCATACAACTTGCAATTTTCACCTCCTGGGGCGTTGCGCCGCCTAGGGGTTTTCGCTTAAGTACTCTCCGATGATGGCGTCGAAACTGTCGTCGGGCAGCAAACCCAGCCGGCGAGCCCGTGCCGCGTCGATGTGGGCCGGCCAGCTGGTCACGATGTTGGCAATCGCGGCGTCCGGCGTCCAGTCGATCAGCGCGGCAACCTCCTTGCCTGCCAGGCGCTCCAGCGCCGCCGCCATCTCGCCGGGGGTTGTCTTGAGGGCCGGCAGGTTGATGGCGGTGCGCGCGCCCCAGTCGGCATCGCTGGCCAGGGCGGCCCGAATCAGGCCGCGGATGGTGCGACTGGGCGAGGACAGCGCCACCGGGGTGTCGGGCGCCACCGGGCACACGGCCCGCACGCCGGCCAGCGGCTCACGGATCATGCCGCTCAGGAAGCTGGAGGCCGCGCCGTTGGGTTTGCCGGGGCGCACGCTCACGGTCATCAGGCGCACGTTGCGGCCGCGCACAAAACCCTTGCGGGCATAGTCGGCCACCAGCTGCTCGCCGATGAATTTCTGGATGCCGTAGCTGTTCTGGGGCGTCGGCAAGGTGGTGTCTTCAATCACCGCGGGCAGGGGTTGTTCGGGGGAATTGCCGAACACGGCCAGCGAACTGGCAAACACCACCGTCGGCGAGGTTTTCAGGCGGCGGCAGGCCTCCAGCAGGGCACGCGTGGCATCGAGGTTGCTGCGCATGCCGAGGTCGAAATCGGCTTCGCATTCACCGCTGACCGCAGCGGCGAGGTGAAAAACCACGGCTGTGTCCCTGGCGATCACGGGGTTGGATGCCGGGTCTGCTTCGAGCAGGACATTCAGGTCCCCCTCGACCGCGCGAACCCGGCTGTCGGCCATCAGGTCGGCCGGTGGTGCCGCCCTGTCCACCAGGGTCACGCGGGTGATGGGTTGCGCGGGGCTGCCAGCCAGGGACAGCGTGCCTTGTTGGAGCAGCGCGCGGGCCAGGCGCACGCCCAGGAAACCGGCGCCGCCGGTAATGACAATGTTCATGGGAGATCGGGTCTTCTCTGAATGTGGATCGGAAATGGCGTCGCGGCGGGTGAAGGTTCGGGCCGGGCAGGCCGGCGGTTTCCGCTTTTCCAGGGGCGCACGCGCCTGGCAGTAATTTTACATGCCGCTGTAGTTGGGGCCGCCGCCGCCCTCCGGTGTGACCCAGACGATGTTTTGCGTCGGGTCCTTGATGTCGCAGGTCTTGCAGTGCACGCAGTTCTGCGCGTTGATCTGCAGGCGGTCGCTGTTGTCCGGGTTTTTCACAAACTCATAGACACCGGCCGGGCAGTAGCGCGACTCCGGCCCGGCATAGGTCGCCAGGTTGATGTCGACCGGCACGCTGGCGTCCTTGAGGGTCAGGTGTGCCGGTTGCTGCTCTTCATGGTTGGTGTTGGAGACAAACACCGAACTCAGGCGGTCAAAGGTGATCTTGTTGTCGGGCTTGGGGTAAACAATCTGCGGGCACTCGGCTGCGGACTTGAGCATGGCGTGATCGGCCACCTTGCGACGCAGCGTCCACGGCGGATTGCGAATGCCCAGTTTGGGCAGCAGCCATTGTTCGATGCCGGTCATGAAGGAGCCGACATACACGCCTTTCTTGAACCATTGCTTGAAGTTGCGCGACTGGTTCAGCTCGGCATGCAGCCAGCTTTTGGCAAAGGCTTCCGGATAGGCGCTCAGCTCGTCGTGCTGGCGGCCCGCGGTCACGGCGTCGAAGGCGGCTTCGGCCGCGAGCATGCCGGTCTTGATGGCGGCGTGGCTGCCCTTGATGCGTGCGGCATTGAGGTAACCGGCTTCGCAGCCGATCAGCGCGCCGCCGGGGAACACGGTTTTGGGCAGGCTCACCATGCCGCCGGCTGTGATGGCACGCGCGCCGTAGCTGATGCGTTTGCCGCCTTCGAGGTAGGCCTTGATGCTGGGGTGGGTCTTCCAGCGCTGCATTTCCTCGAACGGGCTGAGCCAGGGGTTGCTGTAGTCCAGGCCGACCACCAGGCCCAGCGTGACCTTGTTGTCTTCCAGGTGGTACATGAAGCCGCCGCCATAGGTCTGGCTGTCCATGGGCCAACCGGCGGTATGCACGACCAGGCCGGGCTTGTGTTTGGCCGGATCGATTTCCCAGAGTTCCTTGATACCCAGCGCATAGGCCTGCGGGTCCTTGCCCTCGTTGAGCTTGAATTGCGCCATCAGCTGGCGGCCCAGGTGGCCGCGCGCGCCTTCGGCAAAGATGGTGTACTTGCCGTGCAGTTCCATGCCGAGCTGGAAATGGTCGCTGGGCTGGCCGTCCTTGCCGACGCCCAGGTTGCCGGTGGCCACACCCTTGACCGAGCCGTTGTCGTTGTACAGCACTTCGGCGGCTGCGAAACCGGGGAAGATTTCTACCCCCAGATTCTCGGCCTGCTGCGCCAGCCAGCGCACCACATTGCCGAGGCTGACCACGTAGTTGCCTTCGTTGTGAAAACACTCGGGCACAAAAAAAGCCGGTGTTTTGGTCGCACCCGTTTCGCTGAGGAACAGCACCTCGTCACTGGTCACGGGTTGGTTGAGCGGGGCTTCGAGTTCTTTCCAGTTCGGAATCAGCTCGGTGAGGGCCTTGGGGTCCATGACCGCACCGGAGAGAATGTGCGCGCCGGGCTCGGAGCCTTTTTCAAGCACCACCACGGAAAGCTCCGTGCCTTTTTCTGCGGCCAACTGTTTCAGCCGAATGGCCGTGGCCAGACCGCCGGGGCCGCCGCCGACCACGACCACGTCGTATTCCATGGCTTCACGGGGGCCGAACTGGGCCAGGATATCTTGGTTATTCATGGTGGACTCGCTGATAATCAATTTCAGGGACGGTTGTCCGTCAGGTAACGGCCGCAGCTCTGCGCCTGATTTTATGTCGTGAATCCACCGGGTCGAACCCTTGTTCGCCTCGGTCCCCTTTTATCGAGAGGACCCTCTAATGGCTTACAGCCTGGATCTTTCAGGGCGTGTCGCGCTCGTGACCGGCGCATCCGGCGGCCTGGGTGCCCAGTTTGCCAAAACCCTGAGCCGTGCCGGTGCAGCGGTGGTGCTGGCCAGCCGCAGGATGGACAAGCTCAAGGACTTGCGTGCGCAGATCGAGGCCGAGGGCGGCGATGCGCATGTGGTCACGCTGGATGTGACCGACCATGCGAGCATCAAGTCGGCGGTGGCGCACGCCGAAACCGAGGTCGGCCCCATTGACATCCTCGTCAACAACTCCGGCGTGAGTACGACACAGCGCATCCAGGACGTCGGCGAGGATGACTACGACTTCATTTTCGGTACCAATGTCAGGGGCGCTTTTTTTGTGGCGCAGGAAGTCGGAAAACGCATGCTGGCGCGGTCGCGCGGCGCGGCGCCGGGCGCCTTTTCCGGCGCGCGGATCATCAACATTGCTTCCATGGCCGGCCTGCGCGTGTTGCCGCAAATCGGCGTGTACTGCATGAGCAAGGCGGCGGTGGTGCAGATGACCAAGGCCATGGCGCTGGAGTGGGGCAAGTTCGGCATCAACGTCAACGCCATCTGCCCGGGCTACATCGACACCGAGATCAACCACCATCACTGGGAAGCCGATCAGGGGAAAAAGCTGGTGCAGATGCTGCCGCGCAAGCGCGTCGGCAAGCCGGAGGACCTGGATGCGCTGCTGGTGATGCTGGCCAGCGGGCAGAGCGACTTCATCAACGGCGCTGTCATTGCCGCAGACGACGGCTTCGCACTCTGAGGCATGCGCCGCTGGGCGCCTGTCCATCGGCCATCTTTTTTCTTCTACTTCTCTTCAGTTCTCCATCGTCCTCACAGCGCCATGAAAATAGAAATCCCCGACATCAAGAAACTGGTTTTTGAAATGCGCGTCCCGATCCGGTGGGGCGACATGGACGCCATGGGCCACGTCAACAACACCAGCTATTTCCGCTACCTGGAAACGGTTCGTATCGACTGGATGCATTCCATCGGCTGTGTGCCCGACCCCCAGGGCGAAGGCCCGGTCATCGTCAATGCGTTCTGCAATTTCTACAAGCAGCTCGAATACCCGGGCGACGTGCTGGTCAAGATGTATGTCAGCGACCCGGCACGCACCACCTTCGAGAGCTGGGGCACGATGGAGCGCGCCGACCAGCCCGGTGTGATCTACGCCGCCGGCGGTGCCACGACGATCTGGGTCGACTTTCCGAGCCAGAAGGCCGCCGCCTTGCCGGACTGGATGCGCCAACTGGTCAGCTGAGCGCAAAATCCGGGCATCCACCCAACTTGCCACACTCATGCCTGTCGCCAAAGTCCTTCCCGCTGACCTTTGTCTTGCCATCGACCCCGGGCTTCTGGGGTTTGCGGACACGTCCGAACTGCTGGACCAGCCGATGCACTGGATCGGCCAGCAGCGTGCCGAAACGGCGGCCCGCTTTGGTCTGGCGATGGCGCAGCCCGACTACAACCTTTTTGTGCTGGGCGAGGTCGGCACCGGAAGATCGACCCTGCTGCTGCAGATGATGAACACGGCGGCGGCCAGCCGGCCGGTGCCCCCGGACCTCTGTTATCTCCACAACTTCGACGCCCCGGAGCGGCCCCGGGCCTTGCGCATGCCGGCCGGGCAGGGCCGGCTGCTGCGCCAGCTCATGCTGCAGTTGGCCAAAACGCTTCAGGCGGAAATTCCCCAACGCCTGGCGGACCAGGATTTCCGCACGGAAAGAGAGCGCATCGAAAAAAGTTACAAGGCGGAAGAGGACCCGGCCTATGCGGAGCTGGATGCGTTTGCCGAAGCCCGGAGCTTTTCATTGTTTCGCGAGGCGGGCCATCTGGTCTTCACCCTGAGGGATGACAAGGGCCGGGCCTTGACCGAAAGCGAGGCGCTGGCCCTGCCGAAAGAGCGGCGTGTCGAGATTGACCGCGCCGAGCAGGAACTGCGTGCGGAAATTGCCCGGTTTCTCGATAAAACCCGGTCCATGGAACGGGTCCTGCACGAAGGCCTGGCGGCCTTGCGTCGCCAGGTGGTCAGGCCGATGGTGGAGCACGAGTTGCAGGAGATCCGCAACGAGCTGCGCAAACAGATCAAGGATTCGGTCAAGCTGGGCAACTACCTCGACCTGGTCCTGCACGATGTGCTCGAAAACCTGGAGCTGTTCCAGGCGGGCGACACGGACGAGGAGGTCCGGCTGGAGGCCCTCGCCTCCGTGCTGGGCCGTTACCGGGTCAACCTGGTTGTGGACAACCATGGCCTGACCGGCGCGCCGGTGATGGTCGAGGACAACCCCCTGCTGCGCCGGCTGTTTGGCAGCATCGAGTACCAGTCCGACAACGACGTGCGGGTCACGGATTTCTCGCGCATACGCGCGGGCAGCCTGCTCAAGGCGAACGGCGGCTTCCTGATGCTGCACCTGAACGACCTGCTGGCCGATGATCTGGTGTGGGAAAAGCTGCGCCGCTTCCTGCGCAGCGGCCTCGTCCAGATCGAGGAGTCCGGCGTGACGTATTCGCCCATGGCCGCCGTGGCGCTGGAGCCGGAACCGGTCGATGCGGATGTCAAGATCATCCTGATCGGCTCCGTCGAGGAGTACTACCTCCTGCAGGAGAGTGATCCGGAATTCACCCGCCGTTTCCGCTGCAAGGTGGACGTGGCCGAAAGTTTTCCGGCCAGCGCGGATACCCGCCGGGCTTCGGCGATTTTTGTGGCGCACACCTGCCGCAAGATGGGCTTCCCCCACTTTTCTGCAGCGGCCGTCGCGCGCCTGCTGGAAGACTCCCACCGCGAGGTGGACGACCAGGCCCGCCAGAGCGCCATCTTTGCCCGCACCGAGGCACTGGTGATGGAGAGCGCCTCCATGTGCCGCGCGCGGGGTGCCCCCCTGGTGGACCTGCAGGACGTTGAGGCGGCGCTTCGTGCCCGTAACTACAGGCACGATTACCCCGAGCAGCGCCAGCAGGAGACCATTGCGGACGGGGAGCGGCTGCTGGTCTTGACCGGCGCGAAGGTCGGGCAGCTCAATGCCTTGACCGTGATTGACCTGGGCGACTACCGTTTTGGTTTTCCGGTGGGTGTCACGGCACGCACTTACGCCGGCGACGAGGGCCTGCTCAACGTGGAGCGCGAGGTGGAGCTTTCCGGCCCCATCCATGACAAGGGGGTGCTCATCCTGCACAGCTACCTGTCGGCGCTGTTTGCCCATCTTGCGCCGCTGGCGCTGAATGCGGCCATTGTTTTCGAGCAGGAGTACCACGGCGTCGAAGGCGATTCCGCTTCCTGCGCCGAACTGTATGTGCTGCTGTCGTCCCTGTCGGGGTTGCCGCTGAAACAGGGCGTCGCCGTGACCGGGGCAATCAACCAGCATGGCGACATGCTGCCGGTGGGCGGGATCAACGAAAAAATAGAGGGCTACTTTCGCAGCTGTGAGATTGTCGGGCTGGACGGCAGCCAGGGGGTGTTGATTCCGCACCGCAACCGGCGCCACCTGATGCTCGAACGCAAGGTGGTGGAGGCGGTGGCCGCGGGACGGTTCCACATCTACACGGCCGAACATGCTAGTGAAGGCCTGGAACTGCTTACTGGTGCGTCGTTTGGCGAGTTGAATGCGGCGGGCGTTTACCCGGCCGACAGCGTGCTTGGCGGTGCGCAGAAAACCCTGGAGGATTTTCGGCGCTCCTGCCAGCGCGCGGAGCAGCACAAGCCCGAACGCAAACCCGGCAAACTGCGCTGACCGGGGTCCGTGCTGGCTGCTATTTCTGTTTCGGCAGCCGACCCATCAGGTAAAACTCGGGGTTGGGCATCATGCTGGAAAAGCTGGCGATGCGGTTGGACAGACCGAAGAAGGCCGTGATCGCGGCGATGTCCCAGATGTCCTCGTCGTCGAAGCCGTGGGCATGCAGCGCGGCAAAGTCGGCGTCTTCCACCTCGTCCGACTTCTGGCAGACCTTCATCGCAAAGTCCAGCATGGCGCGCTGGCGCGGCGTGATGTCGGCCTTGCGGTAGTTCACCGCCACCTGGTCGGCCACCAGCGGTTTTTTCTCGTAGATCCGCAAGAGCGCGCCATGCGCCACCACGCAGTACAGGCAGTGGTTGGCGGCGCTGGTGGTGGTGACTATCATCTCGCGGTCGCCTTTGCTCAGGCCCGACTCTTCGCGCAACATCAATGCGTCATGGTAGGCAAAAAAGGCACGCCACTCTGCCGGGCGGCGCGCCAGCGCCAGAAACACATTGGGGACAAAGCCGGCTTTTTCCTGCACCTCCAGCACTTTGGCTTTGATGTCGTCGGGCAGGGTGTTGAGGTCGGGCAGGGGGTATCTTGTGGTCATGGCTTGTCTCATTGCTGGTGGCTGTTTTGGCAATGATACGTTCAGTGTGAGGTGGATTTGAGGAGGTTGGGTCTGCCGGCTGGCCGGGGCGCGAACCGGCCAGCATGAAAACCAGGGCAAGCAGTTATCGCCCATAAAAAAAGCGCATGGTGAAGACCACGCGCTTTGTCGGGCCGCGCAAGCAGCGCGTGGAGATCAAACCAAATCAGCCCAGCGCTTTCAATGCGCTGGCCACACCCGCGCCATAAGCCGGGTCGGCCTTGGTGCAATTGGCAATATGCCGCTCCTGGATGGCCTTCGAGGCGCCGCCAACCGAGCGGGCGGTATTTTCGAACAGCGCCTGCTGCTGCGATGGTGTCATCAACCGGAACAGCTTGCCCGGCTGCGAGTAGTAATCTTCGTCGACCCGGTGGTTCCAGTGATCGGCTGCGCCTTCAATCGACAGCGGCGGTTCGGCAAAATCCGGCTGCTCCTGCCACGAGCCCTTGCTGTTGGGCTCATAGCCAATCTCCGCGCCCTTGTTGTCGTCAACACGCATGGCGCCGTCGCGGTGATAGCTGTGGAAGGGGCATTTCGGCGCGTTCACCGGAATCTGGTGGTGGTTCACACCCAGGCGGTAGCGCTGGGCATCACCGTAGGAGAACAGGCGCGACTGCAGCATCTTGTCCGGCGAGAAGCTGATGCCCGGCACCACGTTGGCCGGGTTGAAGGCGAGCTGCTCGATTTCGGCAAAGTAGTTTTCGGCATTGCGGTTAAGTTCCAGCACGCCCACGTCGATCAGCGGGTAGTCCTTGTGCGGCCAGACCTTGGTCAGGTCGAACGGGTTGAGGTGATAGCTGGCCGCGTCTTTTTCGGGCATGACCTGGATCTGCAGCTTCCAGCGCGGAAAGTCCTTGTTGTCGATGGCGTTGAGCAAATCGTTCTGTGCGCTTTCACGGTCCTTGCCAACCAGGGCTTCGGCTTCGGCGTCGGTCAGGTTTTCAATGCCCTGCTGCGTGGGCAGGTGGAACTTGACCCAGAAGCGCTCGTTTTGCGCATTCAGCAAGCTGAAGGTATGGCTGCCGAAGCCGTGCATGTGGCGGTAGGACCTGGGCAGGCCGCGGTCGCTCATCACGATGGTGACCTGGTGCAGGGCTTCGGGCAGCAGGGTCCAGAAGTCCCAGTTGTTTTCGGCGCTGCGCATGTTGGTGCGCGGGTCGCGCTTGACGGCGCGGTTCAGATCGGGAAACTTCAGCGGATCGCGCAAAAAGAACACCGGCGTGTTGTTGCCGACCAGGTCCCAGTTCCCCTCTTCGGTATAAAACTTCATGGCAAAACCACGGATGTCGCGCTCGGCGTCGGCGGCGCCGCGCTCACCCGCTACCGTGGAAAAACGGATCGCCAGGTCCGTCTTTTTGCCGATGGCGGAAAAGATTTTGGCTTTGGTGTATTTCGTGATGTCGTGTGTCACGGTGAAGCTGCCGAAGGCACCCGAACCCTTGGCATGCATGCGGCGCTCGGGAATCACTTCGCGGGCAAAATGCGCCAGCTTTTCGAGGTGCCAGACGTCCTGCAACAGAACCGGGCCGCGCGGGCCGGCGGTCATGGTGTTCTGGTTGTCGGGGACCGGGGCGCCGGCGGCGGTGGTTAATTTGGTCATGGTGCGTTCCTTCGGGTCAATGGGACAGGCCTTGTCGGCGCAGGTGACAAGGTGGTGGTCAATTAATAGTTTTATGCTATTGATTGGTAATTTATTTTCGCTCTTGACTATTTAAAGAGCAATGGCAAGTCCATAGTCATTGCTCAAGGCCGCGATAGGCGCAGGCTTATGGGGAGTCAGCGGCTATGCTGGTGATTTGCCCAGGAGCACACGACCCATGGAATCCCAATTCGACAAAGGCCTCGCCACCCGCAAGCAGGTGATGGGCGAAGATTTTGTAACCCATGCTTTCGCCAACGCCACCGATTTCACCCGTCCGATCCAGGAACACATCACCGCCAAGGCCTGGGGCGATGTCTGGCAGCGGCCGGGCTTGGAGCGCAAGACGCGAAGCCTGATTACCGTGGCCATGCTCACGGCGCTCGGCAAGCAGCACGAACTCAAAGCGCATGTGCGCGGTGCGCTCAACAACGGCGTAACCTCAGCAGAGATTCAGGAAGTGTTGCTGCATGCTGCCGTTTACTGCGGTGTGCCCACGGCGGTGGATGCCTTCCGCAGCGCGGCCGAGGTGATAGACGGCAAGTAGGACGGGACACAGCCGGCCGGCCGGCAGGCTGGCAGGCTGGCAGGCTGGCAGGACGGGTTTTTCCTGTGCATTGGCGCGACAGGTCTTGACCTGCCGCAAAGACCGTGGCGAAACGGTTGCCAATAATGACAACATGATGTGGTTTATCCGTGCTATCCAGCGGGTCGCCCGCTACTCGATTGTGTTGCCATTCTGGCTGGGGTTGTTCATGCCTGCCTGGAGTGCCGGTGGCTCACAGGCGCTTGGACCGGCCGCTTTGCGTGCCAAACTCGTTGCGCTGGGTCCTCAACTTGCCAGCAATCAATTCCAGGGTCCCTTGTACCTGGCATCGACTGAACGCGTCGAGCAGCTGGAGGGTGACGTCTATGCCTTGGTCAAGCACCCGTTCGGGTCGGTCAGTGCTGCGCTGAGCGACCCCGGGCAGTGGTGTGACATGCTGATCCTGCATCTGAACATCAAGTTTTGCCGCGTCAGAGCCGCCGGGGGGGCACCTCAGCTGGATGTGCGGATCGGTCGCAAGCATGACCGGCCGCTGGCGGAGGCGTCCACGGTTCTTTTTTCCTACCGCGCGGCGGTCGTGGAGCCGGACTACCTCGATATCGAGCTTGAAGCTGCAGATGGTCCGCTGGACACCCACGACTACCGGATCCTGCTGGAGGCCATCCCGATTGCGGAAGGCCAAAGTTTCATTCATATGCGGTACTCGTTCTCCTACGGGCGCGCGGGTCGCGTCGCCATGCAGCTGTACCTGGCAACCCTCGGCCGCGGGAAGGTTGGTTTCACGCCAGTCGCAGCGGGTTCTCCTGGCGAGCCGCAGGCGCTCATCGGCGGGGTGCGCGGTGTGGTGGAGCGAAACACGATGCGCTACTACCTCGCGATCGAGACCTACCTCGACGCACTTTCGGCGCCGCCGCCGCAACGGCTGGAGAAAGGTCTGGAGGGCTGGTTTGCGGCGACTGAGAAATATGCCCGCCAGTTGCATGAGGTCGACCGCGCCGCCTACCTCGACATGAAACGCAAGGAGTACCAGCGACAGCAGACGGCACCTTAGGCGGAAAGCCGCATGCCGCGCGTGGGCAGTTCTGGTTCATGCTGTCCAGTTGATAAAGCTCAAGTTCGCACTATCGCCAGCATGAAATACTTGATTGCCTTGTTCATCAACCTTCCTGGAGATTTTTCATGAAAAAACTGTTGCTTCCCTTAAGTCTCGTTGTCGCCCAGATGTTGGCCGTGAGTGCCTTCGCCCAAACCAAGGGGGGTGAAGCTGATCCGGAACAATCCAAGGGCCAGACCCCGCCTAAAGCGACGCCTGCCGAGAAGGCCACCGCCAAGGCTGCCCGCAAGGTAGAAGGCGCGGACACTACCGCCAAGACGACCCTGCGGCGCCCTGGTGAAGAGACGGGCGCCGGGGCCGCCAAAGCGGCCACCAAGCAGGAGCGCGCTGCGGCCCGGGCCAAGCGCAAAGCCGCTGCCGCCGCCGCCCTCAAGAAAGGCGAAATCGCTTCTGGCGAAAAATAATCCTGCCTGGCGGGTGAGCGAAAGACGGACCCTTCGGGGTCCGTTTTTCATGGCGATGCCTTTTCGCGTATGCGGCTGACTGGCGTGCCCGCAAGCCGCAAAATGACCCTGATGCCCGGGAAGTGACGCTACGGAAAAAAGCCCTGGTTTTCAGGCTCCCTACTTTGGTGGAGGAACGGGGACTACACGCCGCCAGGCGGGCAGGGCGCACAATGAATTTTCAGTCGCCACCGTGTGACTTCATGGCAGCCCGGCCTGCACGCCGCAAGTTGCCGAGCCTGAAAGGAAAAACGACATGCAAGTTCAAGTCAACTCCAACCACACCATCCATACCGGTGAGTCGTTTGAGCGGTGGGCGAGTACGGAACTCAACGAGTCGCTGAGCCGCTTCAAGGGCGACATCACCCGCATCGAGGTGCACATGAGCGACGAAAACAGCGACAAGGTCAGCATCGACCACAAGCGCTGCATGATCGAGGCGCGGCTTGCGCACCACGAGCCGCTGGCCGTCAACCACCACGCCTCCAGCCAGGACGAAGCCTTCCGGGGCGCGAGCGAGAAACTCAAGCGGGTACTTGAACACACGCTGGACAAGCTGCGTGACCACCGTTCACGCGAGTCCATCCGCCGCGAGCCCGATCCGGGCGCCCCCTGAGCGGGCAGTCCGTCGGCGCCCTGGCGCTGGCCCCGAAATCAACCTTCGCTTTGAAGTGTTTTTGGCCACCAGCCCAATGGCTGCATGCGCGAATAGCTATTAATATGATAGCTGTCTGGCTGGGAGGTGTAGCCGCCCTCAGGCATGGCGGCGGCCCCATGCCGTCCGCTTGCCGATGCAAGCCTGGCATCAGGTTCAGGGGTGATGATGCGCCCAACGACCCATGAAAATTGCCCTGCTGTCCGACATTCATGCAAATCTGCGCGCGCTGGACGCCTGCATGGACCACGCCGCCGCCCAGGGCGCGCAGCGTTTTGCCGTGCTCGGCGATCTGGTGGGTTACGGAGCGCAGCCTGCGCAGGTGGTGCGCCGGCTGCGTGAGCTGGCGCAGGGGGGCGCCATCATCCTGCAGGGCAACCACGATGCGTTGGCGGTGGCTCCGCACGACCAGGCCGGCACGATGGTCGCGGGTGGGGCGGCGTGGACGCGCTCGCAACTGGCGCCCGCCGACCTGGATTTCCTGGCCGGCCTGCCGCTGACCGCCACCGACGGCGCCGTGTTTCTGGTGCATGCCAGCGCCGATGCGCCGCAGCGCTGGCGGTATGTCGACAGCGGGCACCGGGCCGAGGCCAGCCTTCATGCGGCCTGCACGGACACGCGCGTGCGTTATGTCTTTGGCGGCCACGTGCACCAGCAGACCCTTTATTTTCGGGGTGCGAGCCAGCGCCTCCTGCGTTTTGCGCCGACGTCGGGCGTCGCCATTCCGGTACCGCCCCATCGCCGCTGGATTGCCACCGTGGGTTCGGTCGGACAGCCGCGTGATGGGGACACCGACGCGATGTATGCAATTTTTGATGCGGTCCGCGCCGAGCTGACCTTTCACCGGGTCGCCTATGACCATCTCGCGGCAGCGGCCGATATCCGGGCCGCGGGGCTGCCGGAGGTTTTCGCGAAACGGCTGGAGCAGGGCTTGTGAAGCTGCTGGACCCGGGCACGGTGATTGACGGCTTTCAGGTTGGCGACTGCCTGCATGCCGGCGGCATGGCCCACATCTACCAGGCCGCTTATGCGGGTGCTGCGCAGCGCGAGCCATTTCCCATGGTCATGAAGGTGCCGCGCATGACCGAGGGCGACGGCGCGGAGAACATCGTCGGGTTCGAGGTGGAGCGGCAAATCCTGTCCGTGCTCACCGGGCCGCATGTGCCCCGCCTGGTGGCCGCCGGCGATCTGGCGAAGTTGCCTTACCTGGTCATGGAACAGGTGACCGGGCGCACCCTGCAGCAACGGCTGGACGACGATCCCGCACCGCTGCCGGCTGAAGAAATCGCCCGGCTCGGCGCGGCCGTGGCGCAGGCCGTGCACAGCCTGCACCTGCAGGACGTCTGCCACCTGGACCTCAAGCCGGCCAATGTGCTGATCCGGCCGGACGGCCTGGCGGTGCTGCTCGACTTCGGCCTGTCCTGCCACGCCCACTACCCGGACCTGCTGGCCGAGGAGTTGCGCCCCGCCGTGGGATCGCCCACCTGGATGGCGCCCGAGCAGGTGGTAGGCATGCGCGGTGACCCGCGCAGCGACATTTTTGCCATCGGTGTCATGCTGTACGAGCTGGCCACGCGCGAGCTTCCTTTTGGCAATCCGCAGACCACCGGCGGACTGCGCCAGCGCCTGTGGATGGACCCGGTGCCGCCGCGCAAGTGGCGCCCGGAGCTGCCCGAATGGCTGCAGCAAGTGGTCCTGCGCTGCCTGGCACCGGAGGCCGCGCGGCGTTACGCATCCGCCGCGCACCTGGCCTTCGACCTGTCCCATCCGCAGCAGGTGCAGGTGACCGAGCTCGGGCGCCGCGTCCGGGCCACCGGGTTCTGGGCGCACCTGAAACGCTGGGTGCGCGCCGCCGGCATGCACTACCAGCCCAGCGCGTTGCCGTCACGGCAGATTGACGAGGTGCCCATCATCATGGTGGCCGTTCCCAACCGCGACGTGAGTGATGCCACCCTGTACTCCCTGCGCGGAGCGGTGTCGCGCGCCCTCGGTTCCGTGCCCGGTGCCCGACTGGCCTGCGTGAGTGTGATTGACCCCGGTGAAACGCCGGGCCACGATAGCGCCTCCAGTGAGACCACGGTGCATCGGCGCTACCTCGGCATGTTGCAGCAGTGGGCCCAGCCGCTGGACCTGAGCGGCCAGACCGTCTCCTTCCACATTCTCGAAAACGGTGACGTCGCCCAGGCCCTGCTGCGTTACGCGCAAGGCAACCAGGTCAGCATGATCGTGATGGGCGCGGCCACCCACGGGCTGCAGATGCAGCGGCTGCTGGCCACGGTGCCGATCCGGGTCGCCATGGCGGCGCCGTGCACCGTGGTGCTGGTCAAGCAGGCCCTGCCGTTCGACCAGCTGGCCATGACAGACGGCAGCGCCGAACAGAAAAACCTGGAGGGAAGCCCCGCACGTGTTTCCAGGGTCATGATCTAGGAAGCCGCCAGCCCTCTTCGGGAAAGCGATAGTTGCTATCAATAGAGGAACGTTTGGCTCAACCCGCCATCAGCTTGTGCACCAGGTCGGCGGTCGTGGATGCCTTGTACTTGCGCATCAGGCGGGCGCGGTAGATCTCCACCGTGCGGTGGCTGATGACCAGGGCGCGCCCGATTTCCTTGGACGTCAGGCCGTCCATCAGGTGCGCCGCGACCTCGCGTTCGCGCGCGGTGAGTTCAGCCTTGACGGGCCGGCGGGAGCTGAGGTCTTCAAACGTCCAGATGCCGGACTCGTGCGGCGCCGCCCGGTTCAGCGCACGCCCTGTCACATGGCACCAGAAGGTTTCGCCCTTGAGGCGGCCGTCCACGCGTTTCATGATGCGGTCGTCGGCGTAGTGCCCCTTGGCGTTGAGGATGGGCAGCATGCGCGCGCCTATGCGTTCATACTCGTCCGCGCTCGGGTAGAGGATCTGGAACGACTGGCCGGTGAGTTGCTCGCGCGTGGCCCCGAACATCTCGCACAGATGCTGGTTGCAGTCGACAATGGCCCGGTTGCGCGACAGCACCAGACCCACGGGGGCCATGTCGAATGCCAGGCGGTAGTCAATGTCCATAAGTGGTGCAGGTGGGCCGGGAGTGCGGGTTTGACTTTAGGGATAACTACGTATGTGAATAGGTAGTATCGTAAGGCTTTTGAAGTTCGTGTTGAAGTTCTGCAGGAGATTTCTGTGAATAAAATTTTCCCCTCCGCTGACGAAGCCCTGAAGGGCGTCGTCAAGGACGGTCAGCTGATGGCTGTCGGTGGTTTTGGCCTGTGCGGCATTCCCGAGGCTCTGATCGAAGCGCTGAAAGCCAGCCAGGTCAAAAACCTGACCGTGATCTCCAACAATGCCGGTGTGGACGGTTTCGGCCTGGGCAAGCTGCTGGAGACCCGGCAGATCAAAAAAATGATCTCCAGCTATGTGGGCGAGAACAAGGAGTTCGAGCGCCAGTACCTGGCCGGCGAGCTGGAGCTGGAGTTCACGCCGCAGGGAACGCTGGCCGAGAAGCTGCGCGCCGGCGGCGCCGGCATCCCGGCCTTTTTCACGAAAACCGGTGTCGGCACCCTCGTCGCCGAGGGCAAGGAACTGCGCGAGTTCGATGGCGAAACCTACCTGATGGAACGCTCGCTGGTGCCTGATGTGGCGCTGGTCAAGGCCGACATCGCCGACCGCTCGGGCAACCTGCGCTTCAACCTGACGGCGCGCAACTTCAACCCGGCCGCCGCCATGGCGGGCAAGATCTGCATCGTGGAAGTGGAGCGCATCGTCGCCACCGGCGAGTTGGCGCCCGACGACATCCATCTGCCCGGCATCTATGTGCACCGCATCGTGCACAACCCAACGCCCGAGAAGCGCATTGAAAAGCGCACCACCCGCGACCGTAAAGTTTGAGGAGAACGAACATGGCATGGACCCAGGACCAAATGGCCGCGCGCGCGGCGCAGGAACTCGAAGACGGTTTTTATGTGAACCTCGGCATCGGCATCCCGACGCTGGTGGCCAACTTCGTGCCCGATCACATCGAGGTGTGGCTGCAAAGCGAGAACGGCATGCTGGGCATTGGCCCGTTCCCGTATGAAGACGAGGTGGATGCCGACCTGATCAACGCCGGCAAGCAGACCGTGACCACCATCAAGGGCTCGGCGATTTTCGGCAGCCACGACAGCTTTGCCATGATCCGCGGCGGCAAGATCAACCTCAGCATCCTGGGAGCCATGCAGGTCAGCGAACACGGCGACCTGGCCAACTGGATGATTCCGGGCAAGATGATCAAGGGCATGGGTGGTGCCATGGACCTGGTGGCCGGCGTCAAGCGGGTCATCATTCTGATGGAGCATGTCGCGAAGAAGAAAGATGGCACGGAAGACCTGAAAATCCTCGAAAAATGCACCTTGCCCCTGACCGGGGTCGGTGTGGTGGACCGCATCATCACCGATCTGGCCGTGATGGACGTCACGCCGGAAGGCCTGAAAGTGGTTGAACTGGCACCCGGGGTCACCCGCGAAGCCTTGCAGGCCAAAACAGGGTGCAAGCTGCATTAAAAACTGGGCCGCTGCGGTAGCGGTTGCGATGAGAAAAAAGGCCCGGAAGGGCCTTTTTTTTCTGGAGCGGGTGATGGGAATCGAACCCACGCTATTTGCTTGGGAAGCAAAAGTTCTACCATTGAACTACACCCGCAATGTGGTCATTGTAAACGCGAAGATAGACAAAAAGTTCAACGCTCGAACTCAGCCTCGGTGAGGCCGAAGGTTTTCATGTTTCCATTTTTGACCTTGTAGAGCGTCATGGTGAGGTTGCTATATCGCGTGCCATCGGCCTCAATGATTTCTCGCAGAAAAAATGGTTCAGAGCGCGATAGCTTTCCGGAATTTAGATCACGATATCTCACATCGTAATTTCCGGCTCGTACCCCGTTGACTTTGAACTGGCCACCGGCAGGGATGTAAAACTGCCGTACCGGGTGAGCGTTGACGCCATTGTCCGAGATTAGCTTAACGAATACGTCTGAGTCGTTGCTGGTGTTGTCAATAGTTACGGAGGACAGCCCGTCCTTGTTCAACTGCGAGTATCCCCGCACGTACCCTGCTGCTGCTGGCCAAGGCTGACCATTGGGGGCCAAGGTCGGCCTAACGTACTGAGCTTGCGAAGGTGCAGAAGGGGCGGGAATGCTCTGGTACCGCGATGCAGGAGCAACTACTCCTTGAGGCACCTTATATTGCTGCGGCAATGATTGCGTACTCCGGGTGGTATCGGAATACGGAGCCACGTAAGGTCTTGAGCTGTTGCCCTGTATTGCTACCAACCAAAAGAGAACAGATGCGCCGATAAAATACAAAACCCAAAAGCGCGTGAGATGCGTCACAGCAAGCCCTGCTCTGTGTGCAACAGAATAAGCGCCGTTGCCCTTCGCTTGCGAAGATGATTCTGCTGAGGCATTTGGTCTGGGTGCTTCAGGAGGATGTCGGCCAGAGCCCTCGGGTTGCTCTGAACGGAGCTCCTGTTCTTCGGCGGCAATCCATTCGTCGTGGGCTTGTCGACGGAGTGGGTCTGATAAAACTTCGTATGACCCATTGATGATGGTCATGACCCTCGTAGCGTCCGGATGTCCGTCATGCCTGTCAGGGTGATATTTCTGCGATAACGTTTTATAGGCGGCGCGAATGACTTCGGCTGGAGCGTTGCGAGTAACTTTTAAGTTATCGTAATGCGTGTGAATTTTGCTCATTCTTATCCTCACCCATTATTGTTGTTGGCAAAAGATACCTTGCTGCTCCTACTCTGACAACACATTTTTTGTCTGCACTGAAAGATGGTCGCCTAAGCAGCGAATAGGGCAAGAGAGCGCGCGCTAACTGGTCGCCGTAGCTAGCAGAAGATGCACGCCTAAGTGAGAAAGGCGGAAATTTGATTTGGGATTGTCTACTCTGAAGCCCGAATAGCCTGTGTCGATTCCATCAATGGTTTCCGCCCATGAGTCTATAACGCAACCCGAACGAGCAAGACTTTGCAGCGGTATTTGTACATCAAGCAACGGCGCATTGGCTTCATGAGCAATCCTGCCTGCGTTGAGCAGATCTCCACTTACAACTGAAAATGCTTCCGGAATTTTATCGCCCGCTAAGGTTCGAAGTACTGCTACATCAAGTCCTTGCATCCCACGCAAAATATCGATAAAAACCTTTTGAGGCGCTTGTGTTTTGCTGGGATCGGTGGCATTTGCAATAAGCCCTGCTCAAAGCATCTGCACTTCTTCATCAACTTCAAGCGATGCAGCTTCAAAGATAGGAATAGCAAATTCAGGCCGCAATGGAATGGTTTTGTTTGATATCCGACGTGCTGTGTGAATGGCGTCAATCTCGTCGGCGATCTTGATCATGTTTTTGTAGCGCCAAAGTGCTGCTTTGTCGCTCATTCCCACAGCCAGATGTTCGATTGCGCCACCGAATATCCTGTTGATGCTTTTTCCGGCTTCGCTGACTAGGTCAAGCCCTTTGCTCGCCAATTTGGCAACTTCCTGCGCCGCTTTTGCTTCTTCGTCTTCCAACATTCGCGTCTTCCTTCAATAGAGTCAGATGCAATAAGGTCGACAAAAACAAGCGCCTCAGGGCCGCAAATAAGCCCAGCCTTCGCCCTGCTTTTTCATGATCTCGGTCACGCCGGCCGGTACGTAGCTGATGGCGGGCAGCATGTCGTCTTTACCCAGCTTCTGGGCACGCATTGTGTTTTCGCAGGCCACCACGCGCACATTGGCTTTCAGGGCTTCGGCAATACGCGCGCCGACCGGCGACTCCAGCTTGAGCATGCCGATGCCCGGACCGTAGGCCACCAAGGCGATGTCCACGTTGGCGGCGCCCACGTCGTCCTGCACGTTTTTGGCATTGTTCAGCGCCAGGTTCCATTTGGCCGGGTCGTTGTCACTGACCTGGATCACGAGTTTGTGACGTTTTTGGCCTGTAGCCGCCGTCCCCTGAGCGCCAGCAGCTACTAAAAAGGTAGTGCCTGCGACGGCGACACCGGCATGGATAAAAAGTCGGCGGTTCATTTGAGGATGTCTCCCAGGCACAGGTATTTCATTTCCAGGTACTCTTCCATGCCGTGGCTGGAGCCTTCGCGGCCCAGGCCCGACTGCTTGACGCCGCCGAAAGGCACGTGTTCGGTGGCGATGACGCCGGCGTTGATGCCGACCATGCCGTATTCCAGCGCCTCGGCGACCCGGTAGATGCGGCCGATGTCGCGGCTGTAGAAGTAGCTGGCCAGGCCGAACTCGGTGTTGTTGGCCGCGTCAACGGCTTCCTGCTCGTGTTTGAAGCGGAACACCGGCGCAAACGGGCCGAAGGTTTCTTCCTTGGCGCACAGCATGTCGACGGTGGCTTCGGAAATGACGGTGGGCTCGAAAAACTGGCCGGTGAGCTTTTTGCCGCCGGCCAGCAGCTTGCCGCCCTTGGCAATCGCGTCGTCCACATGGCGCTGCACTTTCTCCACGGCCGCGTCCTCGATCAGCGGTCCCTGCACCACGCCGTCCTCGAAGCCGTTGCCGACCTTGAGCAGCTTGACCTTGGCGGCGAATTTTTCGACGAACTGGTCGTACACACCATCCTGCACATAGATGCGGTTGGCGCAAACGCAGGTCTGGCCGGCGTTGCGGTACTTGCTGGCCATGGCGCCATCGACGGCCGAGTCCACATCGGCATCGTCGAACACGATGAAGGGTGCGTTGCCGCCCAGCTCCAGCGAGAGCTTCTTGATCGAGGGCGCGCTTTGCGCCATCAGGATGCGGCCGACCTCGGTGGAGCCGGTGAAGCTGATGTGGCGCACCACGTCGCTCGCGCAGAACACCTTGCCGGCGGCGATCGAGTTGTCGCTGTCGGCCGTCAGCACGTTGAGCACACCGGCGGGAACGCCGGCGCGCACGGCCAGTTCGGCCGCGGCCAGGGCCGTCAGCGGCGTCAGCTCGGCCGGCTTGATCACCACCGGGCAACCGGCGGCCAGGGCCGGCGCCACCTTGCGCGTGATCATGGCCAGCGGGAAGTTCCACGGCGTGATCGCCGCGCAGACGCCGATCGGCTGCTTGAGCACCATCAGGCGGCGGTTGTTGTCGAACTGGGGCAGGGTTTCGCCGTTGACGCGTTTGGCCTCTTCGGCAAACCACTCGACAAAACTCGCGCCATAGGCCACTTCACCCTTGGCTTCTGCAAAAGGTTTGCCCTGCTCGGCGGTCATGATGCGGCCCAGGTCCTCGACATTGGCCATCAGGAGCTGGTACCACTTGAGCAAAATCGCGTGGCGCTCCTTGCCGGTCTTGCTGCGCCAGTCGGGCCAGGCGGCATTGGCGGCGGCAATCGCGGCTTCGGCCTCCTTGGCGCCGAGGTTGGCCACGTCGGCCAGTTTGAGGCCGGTGGCGGGGTCGTTCACATCAAAACGCGAACTGCCCTTGACCCACTGGCCGTTGATCAGGGCGTCGGTCTTGAGCAGGCTGGGGTCTTTGAGCAGCGAAATGGGGGAGGTTTTCATGTCCATGAGGGTCTCTTTCGGGGGGTGCCGCTCTGGCGCGGCTCATTGGTACAGTCTGCAAGCATAGCGCGTCGGGCGGTATTGTGTCCAAACCGGGCTGGGTGCCGGCCCCAAACTTATAATCAAAAGTTCAGGCAAATCAAGCATCCAGGTGCGGTCGGCCGCTCCGGGTCCCTCGCCCGGCCGGCGCCGGCGTCACCAGCAACTACCAAAACATGAGCACACCCACTTTCACCGTCGCCGACATCCGCAAGACCTTTCTGGACTTTTTTGCGTCCAAGGGCCACACCGTGGTGCCGTCGAGCTCGCTGGTGCCGGGCAACGACCCGACCCTGATGTTCACCAATTCGGGCATGGTGCAGTTCAAGGATGTGTTCCTCGGCACCGACAAGCGCTCCTATGTGCGTGCGGCCTCGGTGCAGGCCTGCCTGCGCGCCGGTGGCAAACACAACGACCTGGAAAACGTCGGCTACACCGCACGCCACCACACCTTCTTCGAGATGCTGGGCAACTGGAGTTTTGGTGACTACTTCAAACGCGAATCGCTGAAGTGGGCCTGGGAGCTGCTGACCGAGGTCTACAAGCTGCCGGCCGACAAGCTGTGGGCCACGGTCTACATCGACGACGACGAGGCCTACGACATCTGGACCAAGGAAATCGGCCTGCCACCTGAGCGTGTGGTGCGCATCGGCGACAACAAGGGTGCCAAATACGCCAGCGACAACTTCTGGATGATGGCCGACACCGGCCCCTGCGGCCCCTGCAGCGAAATTTTCTTCGACCACGGCCCCGAGATCGCCGGTGGCCCGCCCGGCTCGCCCGAGCAGGACGGCGACCGCTACATCGAGATCTGGAACAACGTGTTCATGCAGTTCGACATGCAGCCCGACGGCTCGGTCAAGCCGCTGCCCGCGCCCTGCGTGGACACCGGCATGGGCCTGGAGCGTCTGGCCGCCATCCTGCAGCATGTGCACAGCAACTACGAAATCGACATCTTTGACGCGCTGATCAAGGCGGCTTACCGCGAGACCGGCGAGAAGGACCTCGGCAACAAATCCCTGTTTGTCATCGCCGACCATATCCGCGCCACCGCCTTTCTTGTCAGCGACGGCGTCAACCCGTCCAACGAAGGCCGCGGTTATGTGCAGCGCCGCATCATCCGCCGCGCGATCCGCCACGGCTACAAGCTGGGCAAGAAAACGCCGTTTTTCCACAAGTTGGTGGCCGACCTGGCCAAGCTCATGGGCGAGGCTTATCCCAAGCTCAGGACCGACGAGGCGCGCATCACCGCCGTGCTCAAGGCCGAGGAAGAGCGTTTCTTCGAGACGCTGGAAATCGGCATGACCATCCTGGACACGGCCCTGGCTGGCGGCGCCAGACTGCTGCCCGGTGACGTGGCCTTCAAGCTGCATGACACCTACGGCTTTCCGCTGGACCTGTCTGCCGATGTCTGCCGCGAGCGCGGCGTCGAGGTCGACGAGGCCGGCTTCACCGCGGCCATGGACAGGCAGAAAAACCAGGCGCGCGCCGCCGGCAAGTTCAAGATGGACCGCGCGCTCGAGTACATCGGCGAAGGCAATGTATTCACCGGGTACGAGGCCCTGGAAGCCAGCGGAAAAATTGTCGCCCTGTACGCCGACGGCGTGCCGGTGGTGGCGCTCAAGACCGGCCAGCAGGGCGTGGTGGTGCTGGACAACACCCCGTTTTATGCCGAAAGCGGCGGCCAGGTGGGTGACCAGGGTGAGCTGGTCAGCGGCTCGGCGCATTTTGCAGTCGGTGACACCCAGAAGATCAAGGCCGATGTGTATGGTCACCACGGTAGCGTGGCGCAGGGCACGCTCAACGTGGGCGACCATGTGTCGGCCCGTGTCAACCTGGCCGTGCGCGCCGCCACCGTGCGCAACCACAGCGCCACCCACCTGATGCACAAGGCCTTGCGCGAAGTGCTGGGCGACCATGTGCAGCAAAAAGGCTCGCTGGTCGATGCCGATAAAACCCGTTTCGACTTTGCCCACAACGCGCCGGTGACCGACGAACAAATCCGCGAGATCGAGGCGCGCGTCAACGCCGAGATCCTGGCCAACGTCGCCACCGACGCCAGCGTGATGGACATGGAAGCCGCCCAGAAAACCGGCGCCATGATGCTGTTCGGTGAGAAATACGGCGACAAGGTGCGTGTGCTGAGCATTGGTTCGAGCAAGGAGCTCTGCGGCGGCACCCACGTGGCGCGCACCGGCGACATCGGCCTGTTCAAGATCGTGGCCGAAAGCGGTGTCGCGGCCGGCGTGCGTCGCGTCGAGGCCATCACGGGACTAAATGCGCTCCACTTCGTGCAAGATCTCGAAGCAGACAGCGCGGCGATGAGCGGCTACTTGAAGTCCTCCAGAGGCGAACATCTTAGCCGCGTCGCGCAGGTGCTCGAACAGGTCAAGACGCTCGAAAAAGAAGTCGCGGCGCTCAAGGGCAAGCTGGCCTCATCGCAGGGTGACGAGCTGATGGCGCAGGCGGTTGATGTCAAGGGCCTAAAGGTGCTGGCCGCCAAGCTCGAAGGCGCCGATGCCAAGACCCTGCGCGACACCATGGACAAGCTCAAGGACAAGCTCAAGACCGCGGTCATCGTGCTGGCCGCAGTGGACGGCGACAAGGTGCAGATCGCGGCCGGCGTGACCGCCGACAGTGTGGGCAAGGTCAAGGCCGGCGAACTCGTCAACTTCGTCGCCCAGCAGGTGGGTGGCAAGGGCGGCGGCAAGGCCGACATGGCGATGGCTGGCGGCACCGAGCCTGCAAAGCTGCCGGAGGCGCTGGCCTCGGTTCAGGGCTGGGTGGCCGAGCGCGCCTGATCAGCCGGCGCCAGCTGAATTACCGGCGTTTCAAGGAACGTCAGAATGCAAAAAGGGGCGGCCACTGGCCGCCCCTTTTTTTCTGTTGCCAGCCCGTCAGGCGACTTCGGCGATCAGCTCGATCTCGACGCAGGCGCCCATGGGGATTTGCGCGACACCAAAGGCGCTGCGTGCATGGCTGCCGGCCGGACCGAACACCTCGCCCAGCAGTTCGCTGGCGCCGTTGGTCACCAGATGCTGCTCGGTGAAGTCGCCGGTGGAGTTGACCAGGCTCATGACCTTGACGATGCGCGTGATCTTGCCGAGGTCACCGACGGCCGCATGCAGCGTGCCCATCAGGTCGATCGCAATCGCGCGTGCCGCGGCCTGGCCTTCCTCGGTGCCCATGGTCTTGCCGAGCTGGCCGACCCAGGCTTTGCCTTCTTTTTTGGCAATGTGGCCGGAGAGGAAAACCAGCTTGCCGGTCTGCACAAAAGGCACGTAGGCCGCTGCCGGCGTGGACACCGGCGGCAGGGAGATGCCCAGGGCCTTGAGTTTGTCGTAGATGGGGCCGGTGGGTTGGGTCATGAAACGCTCCTAAAGAGGGTGGTTTAAAAAAATTGACAAAAACAGGTGTCTGGCCCTTATTCGGCGGGCGCAGGTAGCTATGAAAAATATAGCTGTTCTGGGGGCGATCAGCAATTCTAGTCTGGCACCGCTCTCCGGCGGCATCACTCGGGCTCGGGGAATTTGGTGATGGGTGTCATCGTCACGGCCACGTTCAGCACGTGGCGCGCGCCGCCGCGTATCACGCCGCGCATCGGCGAGACGTCCAGGAAGTCGCGGCCAATGGCCAGCGTGACATAGTCCTCGCCCGGGGCGCGGTTGTTGGTGGGGTCGAAGTCGAGCCAGACACCGGGGCTTTGACCGTCGGCCAGCGCCAGGCCGCCGGCCTTGCTTTCCACCGGGCAGTACACCGAAGCCCAGGCATGCGAGGCATCGCTGCCGATCAGGCGCGGCTGGCCGGGTGCGGGTGTGGTCAGCAGGTAGCCGCTGACGTAACGCGCCGGCACGCCCATGACGCGGCAGCAGGCGACCATGATGTGGGCAAAGTCCTGGCACACGCCCTTGCCCAGTTGCAGTGCCTCCAGCGCCGGCGTGCCCACCTCGGTGCTCTCGCTGTCGTAGGCCATGCCGGTGTGGATGCGTTCCATCAGGTCCTGCGCCGCCTCGGGCAAGGGCCGACCGGGCGTGAAGCTGGGCCGGGCAAATTCCGCAAACGCCTCGTCGCGCGGGATGTAGGGTGAGGCGAACAGGAATTCGCAGGCGCTGTCATAGGCGGCGCCGGCGTGGTAGCGGAACTGCTCGCGCACCTGCTCCCAGGGCAGGCCTGCTGGTGCGTCTCCCGGCGTTGCGCCAAGTGCCAGGGTGGAGACGATGCTGTCGGCGACCACCGTCAGCTTGTCATGCGGCGTGTGCAGCGAGAAATAGCTGCGCGTGTTGCCGTACACATCGGTCAGCTCCTGCAGCCGTGCCGGTTGCGGGCTGATCGTCAGCCGGTGGCGCAGCAGTTGTTGGCCAGCGTGGCTGGCCGGCTTGAGGTGCAGCACATGGTGGGCACTTTCCACGGTGGGGCTGTACGCATAACGCGTTTCATGAACAAGGTGAAGCAGCATCGCCAAAAGGAAAAGAAAGGTTGTGCAGCCCGAACCCCGGACTCAGGCGCCCAGGCTGTGTTCGTCCGGGGCCACATGGCTGAAGTAGCGTCGGCTCAGCGTGTCCGAGAGCTCGAAGGCGGCGCTGCAGCACAGCTCGAGCTGTGCCAGCAGGCCCGCGTACGGTTCGCTGTCCGGCGCGCCGGGAGCGGGAGAGCACAGGTCGTCCAGGCGCCAGCTGCCGGGGTCGGGTAGGGCGGGCGCCAGGTCGGGCACCGGCTGCGGTGCGCCCGCGGTGTTTTCGGCCAGGCGCGCAAGACGGCCGCGCAGCGTCTGGGTGACCCAGCCGAGCGAGCGCGGGTTGTCGCGGTCGAGCACCAGCAGCTCGAGCAGCGCCGGCACATCGCGTTGCTGCTGGTACTGGGCATGGAAGGTGATGGTGCTGTCGAACAGCGCGAGGATGGCGCCGAAGCCACCCTCGTCGAACACGGCGCCGGTTTCAAAGCCGAGGATCAGCGAGGATGCCAGCGTGTTCAGCCGCTCGATGTGGCGCCCCGTGCTGAGCAGGCGCCAGCCATCGTCGCGGCTCATGCGGTCGGTTTGTGCGCCGGTCATGGCGGCCAGGAAGCCGCTGGCCGACTCCAGGGCCGCCAGCGCTTCCACCGAGGAGTATTCGAGCGCCTGCGAGGCGGGGTGGTCGGGGCCACTGAAGGCTTCGCAGCGGGAGAAAAAATCAGCCTCGGCGCGCATGATCACATGCCACTGCTCCTGCGACAGCCGCTCGCGCACCGCTGAGGCCGCGCCCTTGAGTGCACCCAGGCTGTAACCCACGCTGGCAGCGTTGTGGGTGTCGGCCAGGCTGGCAATCAGCGAGCGTTCGAACACGCGGCGCGACTGCGTCGCGGGCGGCACCGAGTCCATCACCAGGCCGTTTTTCACGGCCAGCTCCGACAGCCAGGCCAGCAGCGGTTGCGAGGACTGGTCTTCACCGTTGAGGGACTGCAGGGTCAGCTGGGCCATGCGTATGGCATTTTCGGTGCGCTCGGTGTAGCGGCCCAGCCAGTACAGGTTTTCGGCGGCGCGGCTGGTGACCGGGGGTTTGTGCCGCGCAGGCGTCGCCGCCCGGGGGGGGGCGCCCGGTTCCGCCGCCAGGCTGACCGCCGACGGTGAGCCATTGGCGGGGGTGCTCATGGCGGCGCCGGTCGTCGCCTTGCGCGGCGGCGCAGATTCGGCCAGCGCCCACACATCGGCGCTGCTGCCGCCTTGCTGCATGGAGGCAATCTTGTCATTGGGGCCGGCCAGCCGCGCGAGCCCGCCAGGCAGGACCTGCCAGGAACCGGCGCCGTCGGCCACCGCAAACACGCGCAGCATGGTCGAGCGCGGGGCGATCCGCTGACCCTGCCAGGTCGGCGTCTGTGACAGCGGCAGGTAGGCCTGCACGGTGTAGTCTTCGCCGCGCCGGAGCAGGCGACCGGCCCACTCATCAAGTTCGCGGCGCGACAGCGTCTGCGCAATCACCGATTCAATGCCGGACTCCGGATAGGTGCCCTTGATGACACATTCCTTCAGCCGCGGCAGCACCGCTTGCAGGGCGGCCTGCTCGCCACACCACCAGGTGGCCAGCGAGGGCAGGGCCAGCGGCTCGTCGAGCAGGTGGCGCGACAGCGCCGGCAGAAAGCCCAGCAGCGCGCTGGATTCGAGAAAGGCCGAGCCCGGGGCATTGGCCACCAGCACGTTGCCTGCGCGTATTGCCTGCAGCAGGCCGGGCACGCCGAGCGTGGAGTCCGAACGCAGCTCCAGCGGGTCCAGAAACTCGTCGTCCACGCGCTTGAGCAGGCCGTGCACGGGCTCCAGCCCCTGCAGGGTCTTGAGATAGAGCTTGTCGTCGCGTACCAGCAGGTCGCTGCCCTCCACCAAGGTCAGGCCGAGGTAACGCGCGAGGTAGGCATGTTCGAAATAGGTCTCGTTGTAGGGGCCGGGGGTCAGCAGCACGATGCGGCTTTCCTCGCCGCGCGCACGCGCCGGGCTGGCCGCCTTCAGGCCATCGACCAGCGCCTTGTAGGAAGCGGCCAGGCGCTGCACCTTCAGTTCGCGGAAGGCCTCGGGAAACAGCCGCGAGATCGCCAGGCGGTTTTCCAGCAGGTAACCCAGGCCCGAGGGCGCCTGGGTGCGTTGCGACACCACCCACCAGCGCCCGTCGGGACCGCGCGCCAGGTCGAAGGCGACGATGTGCAAAAAGGTACCGCCGGCCGGCCGCACGCCATGCATGGCACGCAGGTAGCCGGGGTGGCCCTGCACCAGCGCGGGCGGCAGCAGGCCCAGCGCCAGCAGCTGCTTCGGGCCGTACACGTCGGCCATGACGCGCTCCAGCAGCCGGGCGCGCTGCTGCACGCCAGCGGCGATCTGCGCCCAGTCCTGCGCCGACAGGAGCAGCGGAAACAGGTCCAGCGACCAGGGCCGCTGCGGGCCGTTGGCGTCGGCATACACGTTGTAGGTCACGCCGTTGTCGCGGATCTGGCGTTGCAGGTTGGCGGTGCGGTGGTTCAGGTCGTCAAAACCGTCGCCGCCCAGAAAGTTGAAGAACCGGCTCCAGTCGGGCTTGAAGAACCGGCTCCAGTCGGGCGCCAGGCTGGCTGCGGGGGCAGCGGCCGGGCCGGGTGCCGGTGCTGGCGCCGCGGCAGCCCCCGCCCGCTGCCGCATTTGTTGGGTCAGGCTGGTCTGGCTTTGACTCTGGTCCTGCAGCTGGCCGGCCGCGGGCGGGGCCTTGTCCAGGGTTCGGCCGTGCAACTCGTCAAAATGACCGGGGGAAGCCGGCAGCGCCAAGGCCAGCGCCAGATCGCCAGTCGCTTCCAGCGCGGCGGCTGCAAAAAGGGAGTTGTTGTAATCCACGGTGGCCCAAGTATGCCTTTATGCTTACCTTGCAGGCCATCCGGGGCGGCATTCGGGCGCGGTTCGGAGCCCGATCACACGGCCAGGAACCGACGTTGTTGCTGCCGCAAGACAGACGTCAGTCGTACGCGTTAGCGCAGATCCAGCGTGAACGGAAACTCCCGGCTCGGCTGTGCCGGCTGGACGCGCATTTTGCCAGGGCTGTGGCCCATCTGGAAAAAGCGGTTCAGGCGCCGGCTTTCGGCCTCATAGGAGTTGACCGGCAGGGTGTCGTAGCTCAGGCCGCCCGGGTGTGCCACGTGGTACTGGCAGCCGCCCAGTGAACGTTCCATCCAGGTGTCCACGATGTCAAAGGTCAGCGGCGCATGCACACCGATCGAGGGGTGCAGGGCCGAGGGCGGGTTCCATGCCTTGTAACGCACGCCGGCCACGTATTCGCCGACCGTGCCGGTGCTTTGCAGCGGCAGGGCCCGGCCGTTGGCGGTGATCACGTAGCGGTTGTCGTTGAGGCCGGTCACATGCACTTCGACCCGCTCCAGCGAGGAGTCCACGTAACGCACGGTGCCGCCGGACGAGCCTTCCTCGCCCATCACGTGCCAGGGCTCCAGCGCGCTGCGCAGCGTCAGCTCGATGCTGTTGGCCTTGACCTGGCCAATCATCGGGAAGCGGAACTCGAAGTGGGGTTCGAACCAGGCCATGTCGAAGGCGTAGCCGACTTCGTTGAGTTCGGTCAGCACGTCGGCAAAGTCCATGCGCACAAAACCCGGCAGCAGAAAGCGGTCGTGCAGCTCGGTGCCCCAGCGCGTCATGCGGCCGTGGTAAGGCTTGTTCCAGAAACGCGCGACCAGCGCACGCAGCAGCAATTGCTGCACGATGCTCATGCGGGCGTGCGGCGGCATTTCAAAAGCGCGCAGCTCCAGCAGGCCGAGGCGGCCGGTGGCCGAGTCGGGCGAGTACATCTTGTCGATGCAAAACTCGCTGCGGTGCGTGTTGCCGGTGACATCGACCAGGATGTTGCGCAAGGTGCGGTCAACAATCCACGGCGGCATGTCCTGACCGTATTTCTCGCGGTTGACGGCGATTTCGCGCAATGCGATTTCGAGTTCATAGAGCTGGTCGTTGCGTGCTTCATCGACGCGCGGCGCCTGGCTGGTCGGGCCGATGAACATGCCCGAAAAAAGATAACTCAGCGAGGGGTGGTTGTGCCAGTAGGCGATCAGGCTGCCCAGCATTTCGGGTTTGCGCAGGAAGGGGCTGTCCGGCGGCGTCGCGCCGCCCAGCACAAAGTGGTTGCCGCCGCCGGTGCCGGTGTGGCGGCCGTCGGTCATGAACTTTTCGGCTGACAGGCGCGTCTCGTGCGCGATCTTGTAGAGGAACTCGGTGTGTTCGACCAGCTCGTTCCAGTTGTAGGCCGGGTGGATGTTGACCTCGATGACGCCGGGGTCGGGCGTGACCTGCAGCATCTTCAGGCGCGGGTCGCGCGGCGGCGGGTAGCCTTCCAGCACGATCTGCAGGCCCAGCGCCTGCGCACTGGCCTCGACGGCCGCCAGCAGGTCCAGGTAGTCTTCGAGGCGCTCCAGCGGCGGCATGAAGATGTAGAGCGCGCCGGTCTCCGCCTTCGCGCCTTTTTCTTTCGGGGCTGCCTTGGCTTTGTCCTGGGGGCCATTGGCGCGCGTCGGGTCGCGCACTTCCACACACAGCGCGGTGCGGGTCAGCCAGGCGGCGGACTCGCCGGGTTTGGGCAGGCGGGCATTTTCGTCAACGGCCCCAGGCGCCGGCTTGCCGGGCACGGCGGGCGCTTTGGCGCTTTGGTCAAAGCGTATGTCAGTGCTGACCGTGGCCGGCCTGAACTGCAGCAGGCGGCTGGCTTCGTTGCGCGGGCCGCTGCCGGTCATGTAGCGCGCCATGTACTGGGCCAGCATGCTCGCGCTGTTGTGACCGGTGGCGGGCGCCGCCGCGGCAGGCGCGGGACTGGGTGCGGCCTGCCCGGTGGCGGCGTTGTAACGTGCCGCCAAAGCGGCGGTAGAGGGCAACTCTTCCCGTGGCGCGAACGGATCAGCCTCGGTCATGTAGGGGAAGTCGGTTTTCGACACCCAGGGCACCGAGTCCAGCGGCAGGCGGTAACCCATGGGTGAGTCGCCCGGCATCAGGTACATGCGTTCGTCGCGGAAAAACCAGGGGCCGGTGGACCATTGCGGTCCTTGTCCTTTTGCGCTTTCGTCACGAACCTTCAGCGGCAGCACATAACCGACCACCGCATCGAGCCCCTGCGAGAACACGCGGCGCAGGCGGGCGCGCTCCATGGCATCGTCGAGCTTGGTATCGAACGGGTCCACATTGACCGGCAGGCGGCGCTCGCGCCACAGGTAGTACCAGGTGTCTTCGTAGCCCGGCGCGATGTGTTGGGCGGACAGGCCCAGCTTGCCGGCCAGCGTCTCGGTGAATCGGCGCGCATCGTCACTGGTGTAGTTGCAGGGCTGGCGTTCATCGGTGAATAGCGCCGGGTTCTGCCAGACCGGCTGGCCGTCCTTGCGCCAGAAAATGCTCAGCGCCCAGCGCGGCAACTGCTCGCCCGGGTACCACTTGCCCTGGCCGAAATGCAGGAAACCGCCGTTGCCGTATTCGGCGCGCAGCTTTTGCACGAGTTCGGTCGCGTAGCCGCGTTTGGTCGGGCCCAGCGCGTCGATGTTCCATTCGGCGGCGTCCCGGTCCTGGGTGGCGACAAAGGTCGGTTCGCCGCCCATGGTCAGGCGCACGTCGCCGGCGACCAGGTCCTGGTCCACCTGGTGGCCGAGCTTGAGCACATCGGCCCACAACGCGTCGGTGTAGGGCTGGGTCACGCGTGGGGATTCGTAGATGCGCTGCACACCCATGTGGTGGGCAAACTCCACTTCGCTTTCATCCACACCACCTTCGATCGGCGCCGCGCTCGAAGGCTCGGGCGTGCAGGCCAGCGGGATGTGGCCTTCGCCGGCCATCAGGCCCGAGGTCGGGTCCAGGCCGACCCAGCCGGCGCCGGGCAGAAACACCTCGCACCAGGCGTGCAGGTCGGTGAAGTCGGACTCGGCGCCACTGGGGCCGTCGAGCGACTTGACGTCGGCCTTGAGCTGGATCAGGTAACCCGAGACAAAACGTGCGGCCAGCCCGAGGTGGCGAAACAGCTGCACCATGAGCCAGCCGGTGTCGCGGCAGGAACCGACGGCGAGCTGCAGGGTTTCTTCCGGCGTCTGCACGCCCGGCTCCATGCGGATGGCGTACTTGATGTCGTGCTGCAGCTTCTGGTTCAGGCCGACCAGGAAGTCGATGGTGCGTTTGGGCGTGCGGTCGATGGCGGCCAGATAACTTTTGAGCAGCGGCGTGGCCGGCTCGGTGGCCAGGTAGGGCGCCAGTTCATGCGCCTGCGCCTTGCTGTACTTGAACGGGAATTCCTCGGCGTCGGGTTCGAGGAAGAAGTCAAACGGGTTGAACACCGCCATCTCGACGACCAGGTCCACCGTGACCTTGAACTCGCGTGTTGGCTCGGGAAACACCAGCCGCGCCTGGTAGTTGGCAAACGGGTCCTGCTGCCAGTTGATGAAGTGGCCCTTGGGCTCCACCGTCAGCGAATACGACAACACCTTGGTGCGGCTGTGCGGCGCCGGTCGCAGCCGGACCACCTGCGGGCCGAGGTGAACCAGCCGGTCGTATTGGTAGTGGGTGATGTGACTCAGGGCAACATGAATGGACAAGGCAATCTCGCTTTTCGAATAGTTCAGTAGCTATCTTGGCACTATGCCGCAGAAACAGCATGCTTTCGGGGACTGCCCCCTGAACAACGGTTTTAATCCGATCCATACATGCAAGAGCTGCGCCAAAGGCCGACATGGCTGTCAGCGCAGGGCCTGAGTTCTCCGTTAAGCACGGAACCGGAAACCACAAGCAGAAAAACAAAGGGGGTGTTTGGTGAAAGTGATGTCAGCCATGACGCCTCCCGGGGCCAGGTTGCTGGGGCCCCTCCTGGTCGGCTTTGTGGCGGGCGCCGCCCTGCAGTTGCAGCAACGCAGGCTGTGGGAGGCCGGACTGTATGCGGGCATCGCCGTCGGTGCCGCCGTACTGGCCGGCCTGGTGGCGCTCACCACCTCCCCGGCGAAGGCGGCCTGGTCCGCGCGCAGCCTGGCGACGCTGCTGCTGGCGCTGGCGGCCGGGTTGGCACTGACCGGCCTGCGCGCGGCAGCCTTCCAGGCCGGCGCACTGGCCCCGGCGCTGGAAGGCAAGGACATCGTGGTGACGGGGCGGGTGCTGGCCATGCCCCAGCGCGGCGACGACGGCCTGCGTTTCCGGTTTGCGGTGCAGAGCGCCCGGCTGGACGGACAGCCGGTGGTTTTGCCGGCGCAGGTTTACCTCGGCTGGTATACGGGTTTTGGCAGCCGGGAGCCCGCCGACGCCGAAAGTCTGGATGCCCCCGCGGCGCTTCTTGCGCTGCAGCGCCAGCCGCAGAATCTGCGTGCCGGTGAATCCTGGCGCATGACGGTGCGGCTGAAGGCGCCGCACGGCAACAGCAATCCGCACGGCTTCGACTACGAACTCTGGCTCTGGGAGCAGGGCCTGCAGGCCACCGGTTATGTGCGTGCCGGGCCGCGCGATGCGCCGCCGCAGCTGCTGGCCGGTGGTTGGCGCCACCCGGTCGAGCGGGCGCGGCAGTGGATGCGCGATGCGGTGTATGCCCGCGTGAGCGATCGCCAGCTGGCCGGCGTGGTGGCGGCCCTGCTGGTGGGCGACCAGAACGCCATCGAACGCGCCGACTGGGATGTGTTCCGGGCCACCGGCGTGGCGCATCTCATGTCCATCTCAGGGTTGCACATCACCATGTTCGCCTGGCTGGCGGCGCAGGCCATCGGCTGGCTGTGGCGGCGCTCGGCGCGCTGGAGTCCAGCCCTGTGTCTGGCGGTTCCGGCGGCGAGTGCCGCAGCCTGGGGCGGCCTGCTGCTGGCCGCGGCTTACGCGCTGTTTTCCGGCTGGGGCGTGCCGGCGCAACGCACGGTCTGGATGCTGGCGGCCGTGGTGCTGCTGCGCCAGAGCGGCAAACGCTGGCCCTGGCCGCAGGTGTGGCTGCTGGCCATGGCGGTCGTGGTGGCGCTGGATCCCTGGGCCTTGCTGCAGGCCGGCTTCTGGTTGTCGTTTGTGGCGGTGGGGGTGTTGTTTGCTAGCAATTCAGGAGCTGCGCGCGACCATCGGGAAAGGGCTGGAGGCCAAAATGATCTTGAACCCCCGCGCTGGACGGCCATACTGCCCGTCTGGCTGGGGGCGGCGGCTGCGTCTGTTGTTCGCGTTGCCCGCGAGCAATGGGTGGTGACCCTGGCGCTCACGCCGCTGTCGCTGCTGCTGTTCAACCAGGTCTCGCTGGTGGGCCTGCTCGCCAACGGTCTGGCGATTCCATGGGTGACCTTGCTGGTGACGCCCTTGACCATGCTGGGGGTGTTCTGGGCGCCGTTCTGGGACCTGGCGGCCGCTGCGGTGGCCGCCCTGATGGTGTTTCTGCAGTGGCTGGCACGCTGGCCGCTGGCCAGCATCAGCGTGGCGGCCGCGCCGCTGTGGTGTGCGGTGGCCGGTGTGGCGGGCGGTCTGTTGCTGGCCATGCGCCTGCCCTGGCACTGGCGGGCATTGGGCGTGCCGCTGCTGTTGCCGGTGTTGCTGTGGCAGCCGCTGCGGCCACCGGCCGGCGAGTTCGAGCTGATCGCTGCCGATGTGGGGCAGGGCAATGCACTGGTCGTTCGTACCGCCGGGCACACGCTGGTGTACGACAGCGGGCCGCGCTTTTCGCGCGAGAGCGACGCCGGGCACCGGGTGCTGGTGCCGCTGCTGCGCGCCCTGGGTGAACGCGTGGACACGCTGATGCTGAGCCACCGTGACAGCGACCACATTGGCGGCGCGCCGGCCGTGCTGGCGATGCAGCCGCAGGCGGCCCTGCTGAGTTCCATTGAAGACGGCCACGAACTGCAGGCGCTGCGCCCTGCCACCCGCTGCGTGGCGGGCCAGCGCTGGCAGTGGGATGGGGTCGATTTCGAGGTGCTGCATCCCGCCGCCGCCGACTATGAAACGCCGACCCGGTCCAACGCCATGAGCTGCGTCCTGCGTCTGTCCAACGGCCGGCGCAGCGCCTTGCTGGCCGGCGACATCGAGCTGGCGCAGGAGCAGCGCCTGGTGGCCGCAGGCACGATGCTGCGGGCCGACGTGTTGCTGGTGCCGCACCACGGCAGCAAGACCTCGTCCAGCGCGGCCTTTCTGGAGGCCGTGCAACCCACGCTGGCACTGGCGCAGGCCGGTTACCGCAACCGTTTTGGCCACCCGGCGCCGCCGGTGCTGGCGCGTTACCGCGAGCGCGGGATTGTAGTGGTCAGCTCGCCGGTCTGCGGCGCCGCCAGCTGGGCCAGCCAGCACCCGGCCGAGGTCCGCTGCCAGCGGCAGGCGGCACTGCGTTACTGGCAGCACCGGATGGACGCGTTGCCATGAATGGAAATCTGCACAAATAGTGATTGGCCTACGAACTGCTGGCGCATTACTTGCTAAGCTAGCTGCATAACGATCCATTCGTAAACCAGCTGGAGACCAAGCCGATGAGCCGCCCCATGTTTGATGAGATGAATGCAACGGCGTCCAGCGTCCGCGAGCACTACCAGGCGTACCAGCGCTGGCTGGCCAGGCAGCCTGATGCGGTCATGCAGGCCAGGCGGGCCGAAGCCGAAATGATTTTCCGCCGCGTCGGCATCACCTTTGCGGTGTACGGCGACAAGGACGACGGCAACCCCGACAACGGCGGTACCGAGCGTTTGATCCCCTTTGACCTGATCCCGCGCATCATCCCTGCGCACGAGTGGGCCCGCATGGAAAAAGGGCTGATCCAGCGTGTCACGGCGCTGAACCGCTTCATCCACGATGTCTACCATGAGCAGGAGATCATCAAGGCCGGGGTGATTCCGTCCGAGCAGATTTTCCAGAACGCGCAGTTCCGCCCCGAGATGATGGGCGTCGAGGTGCCCGGCAACATCTACTCGCACATCAGCGGCATTGACATCGTGCGCGCACCCAACGCGCAGGGCGAGGGCGAGTACTACGTGCTGGAAGACAACCTGCGCGTGCCCAGCGGCGTGAGCTACATGCTGGAAGACCGCAAGATGATGATGCGGCTGTTTCCCGACCTGTTCAGCGAGAACCGCGTCGCCCCGGTGGCGCATTACCCCGACCTGCTGCTGGAGACCTTGCGCGACAACTCGCCGGCGCACCGCGCCGAACCGACGGTGGTGGTGCTGACGCCGGGCATGTACAACTCGGCCTACTTTGAACACGCCTTCCTGGCGCAGCAGATGGGTGTCGAGCTGGTCGAGGGGCAGGACCTGTTCGTCAAGGACAACTTCGTCTACATGCGCACCACACGCGGCCCGAAACGCGTCGACGTGATTTACCGTCGCGTCGATGATGACTTCCTCGACCCGCTGGCTTTCCGGCCGACCTCGACGCTGGGCTGCGCCGGCCTGCTCAACGTCTACCGCAGCGGCAACGTGGCGCTGTGCAACGCCATCGGCACCGGCGTCGCCGACGACAAGTCGATTTACCCCTATGTGCCCAAGATGATCGAGTTCTACCTCGGCGAAAAACCCATCCTGAAGAACGTGCCGACCTACATGTGCCGCAACGCGGACGACCTGAAGTACACGCTGGCCAACATGAAAGACCTGGTCATCAAGGAAGTGCACGGCGCCGGCGGCTACGGCATGCTGGTCGGCCCGGCCGCCACGCAGGCCGAGATCGAGAACTTCCGCAAGGCCGTGCTAGCCAACCCGGCTGGCTACATCGCCCAGCCGACGCTGAGCCTGTCGACTTGCCCGACCTATGTCGACAGTGGCATCGCGCCGCGCCACATCGATCTGCGGCCTTTTGTGCTGAGCGGAAAAACCGTGCAGATGGTGCCGGGCGGTCTGACGCGTGTGGCGCTGAAGGAAGGGTCGCTGGTGGTCAATTCCTCGCAGGGCGGCGGCACCAAGGACACCTGGGTGCTCGAAGACGGTGACAGCCCCTTGCTGTCCCAATCGCAGTCGCAGTCCGGACAATCACAAAGCCAGTCACAGGGAGGAAGCAAATAATGTTGTCACGCACCGCCGATCACCTGTTCTGGATGTCCCGCTACACCGAGCGGGCAGAGAATACCGCGCGCATGCTGGATGTGAACTACCAGACCTCCCTGCTGCCGCAGTCAACCGCCGTGGCGCAAGTGGGCTGGCAGGGCCTGCTCAGCATCAGCGAGCTCTCGGCCGCCTACGAAAGCAAATACGGCGGCGTGAACGCGCGCGACGTGATGGACTTCATGGTGCGTGACGAGAAAAATTCGTCGAGCATCATCTCCTGCCTGAAAAACGCGCGCGAGAACGCGCGCGCCGTGCGCGGCACGCTGACCACCGAGGTCTGGGAAACGCAGAACCAGACCTACCTCGAGATTTTTCGCATGCTGCGCAACGGCGACTTCGAGCGCGACCCCAGCCAGTTTTTCGAGTGGGTCAAGTTCCGCTCGCACCTGTCGCGCGGCGTCACCGTCGGCACCATGCTGCAGGACGAGGCGCTGTACTTCATGCGGCTGGGGACGTTTCTGGAGCGCGCCGACAACACCGCGCGCCTCGTTGATGTGAAGTTCCATGCGGTGCAAAGCGACTTCTACGGCGCGGCCAGCGTGAAAGACCAAGAGTACGATTTCTACCACTGGAGCGCGATCCTGCGCAGCGTCAGCGCCTTCGAGATTTACCGCCGGGTCTACCGCAACGTGATCAAGCCCGAACGCGTGGCCGAGCTGCTGATCCTGCGCGCCGACATGCCGCGTTCGCTGGCCGCCAGCCTGCAGGAGGTGGTGAGCAACCTGGCGAAGGTCACCGACGACCAGACCTGCGAAACCGTGCGCCGCGCGGGCAAGCTCAATGCCGACCTGCAGTACGCGCGCATCGACGAGATCCTGGCCACCGGCCTGCACGCCTACCTGACGCAGTTCCTCGACCGCGTGAACGAACTCGGCGCCCACATCAGCCGCGACTTCCTGGTTCCGGCGACGGCGTGAATTGCGATCCTGTGCACCCTCCTAAGGTGGGGGCTAAATCCCCTTCAAGCAGAGGCCGCGGAACCGGCTTGGCCGGGCCGCAGGCGCAGCGGCCCCTTTTCCTGTGCAAGCGGCAGGGAGCCGCCGCAGGCTCGACGCGAGCGACCGTGGGGGCCCTATGAAACTGCACGTCCGGCACACCACGCGGTACCGCTACACCGAGCCCCTGCGTTATGCGCTGCAGACGCTGTGGCTGACACCGAAGTCCGGCCCCGCGCAAACCGTCCTCTTCTGGACGCTGGGCGCCCCCGGGGTGTTGCACGAGCAGCACGACGGCTTCGGCAACAGCATCCACTCCTACACCTTTGTTGCCGAAGCAGCGGCCCACGTGACCGGCAGCCTGGTCAACGCGGCAGGGCAGGTGAACACGCTGGGCGTGGCCGAATTCACCGACGAGGCGGCGATGCCGCACCCGGCCTTTTTTCTCAGGCCGACGGCGCTTGCCGCGCCGCATGCATCACTGGCCGAATTCGGCCGCCGCTTTGTGCTGCCGCCCCTTCTGGCCGGTGTCACGGACTTGGGCAGGTTGTTGGCCCTGAGTCAAGGTGTGGCGGGCGCCGTCAGCTACCAAAAAAATAGCACCAGCGTGACCACCACGGCGCTGCAGGCCTTTGAAGCCGGCGCCGGTGTCTGCCAGGACCAGGCCCATGTGATGGTGGCCATCTGCCGCAGCCTGGGTATTCCGGCGCGTTACGTCAGCGGTTATTTCTACGCCGCCAACGAACCCGACCTGGCCAGCCACGCCTGGGCCGACATCTGCCTCGACGTGGCGGCCCGGCGCTGGGTCAGCATCGACGTCACCCACAGCTGTATGATCGACCAGCGCCATGTGCGCCTGGCCGTCGGCACCGACTACAACGCCTGCCCGCCCATCAAGGGCATACGCCATGGCGGCGGGGAGGAGGAGATGCTGGTGGAGATCACGATTGAGCCGGTTTAGGCTGGCTCATTAGCCAAAGTTAGCCGTCTCTCATGATCCCGCCGCTTCCTTCGCACTCTGACAGAGTCAAAGAACTGCTTGCACAGATCGAGGTCGATCGAAATGCAATGCTCAAGCTTGGTATGAATGTGTTGGGGGCTGCGGGTTCATCAATGTTTCCTCTTGACCTCATGGCATTGGGTGCTGTCAAGCGCAGTATTAGCACTACGCGCGCGTTTCACTTGATGATTGAGTCATGGAATATGGTTTGCGCAAGATCGCTGCTTCGCATTCACATCGATACATCACTTCGCTTCTCCGCAGCGTGGCTTGTCGATAAGCCGCATGAATTTTCTACCCAAGTCCTTAAAGGTGAGCGAATCGACAAGATGAAAGACAAAGACGGGAAGCGCCTATCTGATGCGCACCTCGTTGAAGTGCGCACACATGAGTACCCTTGGCTACCTAGTGTCTACAGAAATCTTTCAGGCTATGTTCACTTTTCAGGCGCACACATTTCCGATTCAGTGGCCAAGATTGAGGCCGGTGACAACACGATCTCATTTGAAGTTACAGAGTTCGACCTAAAGTTTCCAGAGTTCAGTTGGGTCGAAGTACTTGAGTGCTTCCGGGAGGCCACTGCAATACTCACGAAATTCCTTGAAGGCTATGCCCTCACGAAGCAGTTGTCTCCCGCCGAGCTCGAAACTGCTAGAAGGGCGAAAAACCTATCTATCCAGCCTACGGCCGGCGGCCGCGGCTGACGCCATCACCTCACCCGCGCCGCCACTTCCCGCCCCAGCTCAATCACCGCCATCGCGTAATAACTGCTCCAGTTGTAGCGCGTGATCACATAAAAATTTTCGGTACCTGCAACGTAACTCGGCGCGCTGCCGCCGTTGCTGGTGTCGCCGTTGAGCAGCTCGATCAGCGCCAGCGGCCCGGGGTGTTTGAGGGCTTCGCCTTCCAGCACCGCGCCCTTGGCGGTGAAGCTGGGCACGCTGAAGGTCGGCAAGATGTCGGGGGCCATCAGTGTGTCCATGTCCAGCGCGGCCGCATCAAACCGGACCGGGTAATGCGTGGGCATGCCGGGTTGCCAGTTGAAGGCCTTGAAATAACTGGCGACCGAACCGATCACGTCGGCGGGGCTGTTCCACAAATCCACCTTGCCGTCGCCGTCGAAGTCCACCGCGTACTTGACCCAGCTCGAGGGCATGAACTGCGGCATGCCCATGGCACCGGCGTAACTGCCGCGCGGGGTCAGCGGGTCGCTGCCGAGGCGGCGCTGGTGGCTCAGGAACTGTTCAAGTTCGCCTTTGAAAAAGTCGCTGCGCTCCCGGGCCCGCGGATGGGCAGACGGAAAGTCGAAGGCCAGCGTGGTCAGGGCGTCCAGCACGCGGAACTTGCCGGTGTCGCGGCCGTAAATGGTTTCCACGCCGATGATGCCGACAATGATTTCGGCGGGTACGCCATATTCCTGTTCAGCGCGCGCCAGGCTGGCCTGGTTGTCCTGCCAGAAAGCGGCGCCGGCGGCGATGCGGATCGGGTCGATGAAACGGCTGCGGTAGACGCGCCAGTTCTTGGTAAAGGTTTTGGCCGGCGGTTGCATCAGCCGCACGACGGTGGGACTGAAGCGCGCCTGGCCGATGGCGTCGCGCACCCATGCCACGTCGAGGTCGCGCCGGCTGGCCATGTCTTCGGCAAAACGCATGGCTTCGGGGCGGCTGGCGTAGGCGGTTTCCTGCTCGGCTGCCTGCTGCACCTTGATCCTCCGGGGTTTGAGGTCTCTTGCGGTGCTGGCGCTTGCTGAGCCTGCGCCGACAGCTATCAAAAGCAGAGCAGCCAGGAGGCGGGGCGAGGCGGGAAGAGAAAACGGGCGGGCAATCATGCGGTAGGGGCGGGTCCAGAAAAACGAAAGAAAGCGCGGCAAGCTGACAGTATGGCGCCAAGCGCATACCCCACTGTGTCAGGCGGGAAAAAAAGTCAGGCCGGCCAGCGCAGGCCGGCATATTGCTTTTTGAGCAAGGCCACGCTGGTGGCCGTGCCGCCGGCGGGCGTGCCGGCATAACGCTGCGCCTCGAGTTGCAGCAGCCAGTCGTGCAGCGCCTGGCCCTCGTCGCCGTACCGCAGCAAAACCTGCCGCGCTAGCTGGCGCGGGGAGCTTGCGCCGTGGCTGGCCAACCCGGCCCTGGTCAGCTGTTTGCGGGCGCGGCCCAGCAGGCGCAGCCAGGGGTCGTGCTGGCTGCGGTCCCACAGGGTCCAGGCCGCACCGGCCAGGCTGACCAGTACGACGATGGCGATCAGCACATAAGCCAGGTCTTCCCAGCTCGGGGATTCAAAACCGATGTCCTTGAGCAGTTGCAGCTGCTTGCCCTGCGTGTAGTTGAGGATCAACTGGTTCCAGCGGTTGTTGACCGCTTCCCAGGTGGCGCGCAGTTGCGCCGACAGCGTCGGGCTGAAGGTGCCCAGGGCCTGCCCCACCAGGCCTTGCGGTGCCGCCAGCCGCTGGAAGGCCCCGGTGCGCCCGGGTGCCACGGCCGAGGTCGGGTCCACACGCCCCCAGCCCTGGCCGGCCTGCCAGACCTCCGCCCAGGCGTGGGCGTCGCTCTGGCGCAGCGCCCAGAAGCCATCGACCGCGTTGAGCTCTCCGCCCTGGTAGCCGGTGACGATGCGGGCCGGCACGTCCATGGCGCGCATTAGCACCACAAAGGCGGAGGCGATGTGTTCGCAGAAACCTTGCTTGCGGTCGAACCAGAATTCGTCGGCGGTGTTGGCGCCGTACACGCCGGGCTCCAACGTGTAGGTGTAGCCGCCGGTGCGCAGCCTCTCCAGCACTGCCTGCACGAGCGCCTGGGTGCCGGCCTGTGCGTAACGCGGGTCGCGCCGGATCTCGGCGGCCAGCGCCAGCGTGCGCGGGTTGAACCCCGGCGGCAGTTCGACAAACTCCTGCAGGCCCACTTCCTGCCGGTCGGGTCCGTGCTTGAACACCGGGTGACTTTTCACGCGGTAACGGACCAGGTCGGTGATGGGCCGGTCGGTCAGCCATTGCAGGTCGCTGCTCATGCGGGTCTGGTAGCCCGGCAGGCGGGGGCTTTCGGCCGCGGCCTCCATCACAAACAGCCAAGGCCGGCTGGTGGGCTCCAGCGTGACCTGGTAGGAGAGGGGCGCGCCCTGCACGCTCAGGTTGTCGGCCAGCTTGTAGCGGGACGGAAACCCCGAGCGGGACGAGGGCCGCCACTCGCGCCCGTCAAAGGCGGAGAGCACCGGCCCGCGAAAGTACAGCTCGCGCTGGGGTGGCGGCCGGCCTTCAAACGCAATCCGCATGGCGATGCTGCTGTCGAGCGCCAGGCTGGCGATGGTGCCGACCTGCATGGTGGCGCTCAGGCCGCTGCGTCCCGTCATGGCGTCCGAGGGCACGCCCCACAGCGGCGCCAGGCGCGGGAACAGCACAAACAGCAGCACCATCACGGGCGCCCCGAGCAGCGCCATCCAGCCGGCCGTTTTGGCGGCCTGCAGCAGCGGCGGTTTGCCGACCGGCATGTGGGCATTGACCAGGGCCGTCAGCAGGCCCAGCAGGCCCAGCAGCATGCTGACGGCCGTCAGCAGCGACTGGGAGTAGAAAAAGTTGGTGAGCATCGTGAAGAAGCCCAGAAAAAACACCACAAAGGCGTCGCGCCGGGCGCGCAGCTCCAGCGTCTTGAGCGCCAGCAAAATCACAATCAGCGTGACGCCGGCGTCACGGCCCAGCAAGGTCTTGTGGGTCAGCCATGTGGCGCCGACCGCCACGGCCAGCAACGCCAGCAGCCACCATTTGTTCGGTAGCGGCTTGTTGCCAAAGGCCAGCCGGCCGCGCCACAGCAGCATGCCGGCCGCCAGCGCGCTGCACCACCAGGGCAGTTCGCTGACTTGCGGCAGCAGCACCCAGGCGATGACCACCAGCAGGAAGAGGGTGTCGCGGCTGTCGCGGGGCAGGGTTTGGAGGCGGGCTAGCATGTGCTACCCCCACTAGAAATTGTCTGTGTGATCCGGATGAAGGTGCTTTGCCAGCAAGCCGGGTCTCGCCCCGGCGGGCGAGGCACTTTTCTTTGCGTCGCCAAAGAAAAGTACCCAAAAGAAAGGCGACCCGATGGTCTGGGTCCCTTCGCTTCGCTACGGGCAACCTGCGGTGCTCGGCAAAAGCGGGGTCTCGCTCGAACTCGCCTGCGGCTCAGACAATCGCGAGCCCTGATCCGCTTTTGCCTGCGCTCCTCGGCCCAGCCCGACGGGTGGGGCAAACGGATACAAATGCGTATACGGGGAGGCGAGGACGCGCAAAGCGCGTCCTCGCTGGAGCCCGACTGCGTACCCGAATCCGATCCGGAACCCGCTCCTGACCCCACCACCCTTCTGGCTGCGCCGAGGAGCGCAGGGCCAGCCGGATCAGGACGGGCGATTGTCTGAGCCGCAGGCGAGTTCGCGCCCGGCCCCGGCTGGACCGAGCACCGCAGGTTGCCCCGTAGCGAAGCGCAGGGGACGCAGACAGCAGGGTCGCCTTTTCTTTTGCTTACTTTTCTTTTGGCGACGCAAAAGAAAAGTGAGTTGCCGCCGGGCAACCCCCGGCTTGCTGGCAAAACCTGAGGCCTGCCATTGAAGACAGCTTCGGCAAGCCCAGCCCGAACGGATGGAGATAGCCTCCTGCTCGGGTTCGCTGATCGCCCGGCAGCGCTCAACATAAAGCCAGCGCCTCCAGACACTGCCGTTTGTGCGCCTCCCCACTGGAGGGCTTGATTTCCAGTCCCGGCAGGCGCAGGCCGTACCGCAGGCCCAGCCTGTCGGCCTGCAGCACCCAGGCGCACAGCCGCGACAGCCGCGCTTCGGTGCCGAGCGAGCCCGCCTGCAGGAAATCCAGCCAGAGCTCGTGGCGCTCGGCCTGTTGCGTGTCGCGCACCACCAGGCCGTTGCCCTGGTCGTCGGCCTTGGCCGCTTTTTTCCACATGACCAGTTTGAGCGGGTCGCCGCGGCGGTAGCCGCGTACGCCGTCGAACTCGCCGGCGCTTTGCCAGCGGGCCGAGGCGTCGGCGCCGCCCGAGCGCGGCTCGCCGGGGGGCAGGGGCGGCGGGCGCAACTCCGGCGCCGGGTAGACCAGCATCTGCGCGGCGGGGCGCCAGAGGGTCCAGACGCGAAAGGTGCCCAGCGGAAACCGGGTTTCGGCGGTCAGCGTGGGCAGGCGGTGCAGGCCGCGGCGTTGCGGGGTGAAGGCGACCTGCACCGTGGCGCTGTTTTGCGCCGGCACATCGGTCCAGGCCCAGTGCGGCTGGCTGGTCCCGCCGGGTGCGGCCAGCACGCTGATGCCGATGCCGTGCCGCACCGAGCGCCGGCTGTTCGTGAGTTTGACGTCAAAAATGGCTGCAGTGCCTGCGAAATGGGCGGTAGGTGCTATCAAATTCATGGCAAGGCCGCGCAAGGTGCCGTGGCACACGTGCATGCCGGTGAGGGCGCTACCGGCCAGCAGAAAGGTCAGCAGGTAGCCCAGGTTGAGCTGGTAGTTGATGGAGGCGACCAGCAGCACCATCAGCGTGAGCGCCAACATCAGCCCGGGCCGCGTCGGCAGGATGTAGACATTGCGCTGGGTCAGCAGCACGCTGTCGGTCAGCGGCAGGCGGCTTTGCCACCACTGCTGAAACCCGTTGCGCACCAGGGCCAGGGGATTCCATTCGCGGGCCGCCGTGGAACCGGCTCTGCCGGGCCGCTGGTGGCGCCCCCCTTGGGGGGAGGCGCCGGAGGCGCTTCGGGGGGGAGTCATTTATGGAAGCGGCACGGCCTCGATCATGGCGCGCACCTGCTCGACCGAGCCGCGGCCGGCGTCGCTGACCGGGATCAGCCGGTGCGCCACGGTTTGCGGCAATACCGCCACGATGTCGTCCGGCGCCACGTAGTCGCGTCCGCTCAGAAAAGCCTGGGCGCGTGCGGCGCGCACCAGCGCGATGCCGGCGCGTGGGCTCAGGCCCTGCAAAAACCAGCGGCCCGAGCGGGTCGCCGCAATCAGGTCCTGCAGGTAATTGAGCAGGGGCTCGGACGCATGCACCTGCTGCACCTGCTGCTGCAGGTCCAGCAGGTCATGGGGCATGAGCACGGTGGCCAGCTTGTCGACCATGTCGCGGCGGTCGCTGCCGTCCAGCAGTTCGCGTTCGGCGGCGCGGTCCGGATAACCCAGCGAGATGCGCATGTGAAACCGGTCCAGCTGTGACTCGGGCAGGGCATAGGTGCCCAGCTGGTCGTGCGGGTTCTGGGTGGCAATCACAAAAAACGGCACCGGCAGGGGTCGGGTTTCGCCCTCGACGGTGACCTGCTTTTCTTCCATGGCTTCGAGCAGGGCGCTTTGCGTGCGCGGGCTGGCGCGGTTGATCTCGTCGGCCAGCAGCACCTGGGCAAAAATCGGCCCGGGGTGGAACACGAAACTTTCCTTCTGGCGCTCGTAAATCGACACGCCCGTCAGGTCGCTGGGCATCAGGTCGGCGGTGAACTGCACGCGTGAAAACTGCAATCCGAAAGAACGCGACAGCGCGTGCGCCAGCGTGGTTTTGCCGACGCCCGGCACGTCTTCAATCAGCAGATGCCCGCCGGCCAGCAGGCAGGCGACGCAGTCCTGCACCTGGGCCGGCTTGCCCACAATGACCGTGTTAAGCTGATTCAGAAGCGTTTGAATTTTTTGTTTCGCGTTCATGCCATCAACCTTACCGCAAAATTTCTCTTATGAACGGCACCGCGTACTTCACCCATAAAGACTGCTGGAAACACGAGATGGGTGCCGGCCACCCGGAGTGTCCGGAGCGGCTCGATGCGATTGAAGACCGGCTGCTGATCACCGGCGTCGGGGACGCGCTGGACCGGCGTGAAGCGCCGCTGGCGCCCATCAGTGACCTGGAGCTGGCGCATGGCCGCATGCTGATCGCCTCGCTGCGCGGCCTGAGCGACCAGCTCGCCGACGAGATCCTGGCGGGCGGCCCGACCCACGCGCAGATCGACCCCGACACCTCGATGAATGTGCACACCTGGACGGCGGCCCTGCGGGCGGCCGGCGCTACATTGGCCGCCACCGATGCGGTGATGGCGGGTGAGGTTGAAAACGCCTTCTGCGCGGTGCGGCCGCCCGGCCACCATGCCTGCCGCGACAAGGCCATGGGTTTCTGTTTTTTCAACAACATCGCGGTGGCAGCCAAATACGCGCTGGAGCGGCACGGCCTCAAACGCGTGGCGATTGTCGATTTCGACGTGCACCACGGCAACGGCACGGAAGACATCATCCGCGGCGACGACCGCATCCTGATGGTCAGTTTTTTTCAGCACCCTTATTACCCCTATACCGGCGCCGAGACGCAGGCCACCAACATGGTGAACCTGCCGGTGCCGGCCTACACCAAGGGCATGGACATCCGCGAACTGATCGAGATGATGTGGATTCCGCGCCTGGAGGCGTTCAAGCCGGAAATGATCTTCATCAGCGCCGGCTTTGACGCCCACCGCGAGGACGACCTGGGCCAGATGGGCCTGACCGAGCAGGACTACGCCTGGATCACCATGCGCATCAAGGACGTGGCCAGGCGTCACGCCAAGGGCCGCATCGTCTCCTCGCTCGAAGGCGGCTACAACCTGGGCGCGCTCGCTCGCAGCGTGGAGGCGCACATCCGCGTGCTCGCCGATTTATAGACCCGAAGACCTGTCGCTTTTCATACCCTCCAGAGTCCTGCCATGAATGATTCTCCGGCCCCCGTGCTGCACACCCGCGACGAACGCGGCGTGAACTGGCTGACGCTGAACCGTCCCGCCGCCTTCAATACCCTGAGCGAAGAGATGCTGGCCGCCCTGCAGGCCGCGCTCGATGCCGTGGCCGCCGACCCTGCTGCACGCATCGTGGTGCTGGCCGCCGAGGGCAAGGCTTTTTGCGCCGGGCACAATCTCAAGGAAATGCGCGCGCAGCCCGAACTGGCCTATTACCAGAAGCTGTTTGCGCAATGCACCCGCATGATGTTGACCATCCAGGCCTTGCCGGTGCCGGTGCTGGCCCGGGTGCAGGGGGTGGCCACGGCCGCCGGCTGCCAGCTGGTCGCCCAATGCGACCTGGCGGTGGCCGCCAGCCATGCCCGTTTTGGTGTCAACGGCATTGACGTGGGCCTGTTCTGTGCCACGCCAAGCGTGCCGCTGGTGCGCAACATTCCCGCCAAGCAGGCCATGGAAATGCTGCTGACCGGCGGCTTCATCAGTGCCGAAGAGGCGCGCGTGCGCGGCCTGGTCAACCGCGTGGTGGCGACCGAGGCGCTGGATGCCGAAATAGAGCAGATGCTGCAGGCGATCCTGGCGAAACCGCGCGAGGCCATTGCCATGGGCAAGGCCTTGTTCTACCAGCAGCGCGAAACCGGCATCGCGGCCGCCTACCAGCTCGCCGGCCAGACCATGGCCTGCAACATGGTTCACCCGGTGGCGCAGGAGGGCGTGCAGGCCTTCATCGACAAAAGGAAGCCCCAATGGCCGGCCCTGTGACCTCTCGTGCGGCGTCAGCCCGGATCGATACGCTCGACGAGTGGTTTGCGGCCCTGGCCCAGCCCACTGCGCTGACCGAGCTGGCGGCGCTGGTCGCCTGTGTGCTGCTGGCCTGGCTGCTGGTGCGGGTGGCCAGCCGCGCGCACCTGGTGGCCGACGGCAACTCCATCCTGTTTGGCCGGCGCGTGGTCGACGGCGTGTTGTTTCCCCTGCTGCTGCTGACTTTTGCTTACGCGGCCCAGACCCTGCTGGCGCGGCTGTTCCCCGTGGCCGTGTTCAAGGTGGCGGTGCCTGTGTTGCTGGCGCTGGTGGTGATTCGCCTGGGCGTCAAGGTGCTGCAGGTCGCCTTCAGGGAAGCCCCGTTTGTGCGGGCCCTGGAGCGCACCATTTCATGGCTGGCCTGGCTGGCGATGGTGCTCTGGGTCAGCGGTTTGCTGCCGGTGGTTCTCGAAGAGCTGGACGACATCAAGTGGAAGGTTGGCAACTCGACCCTGTCGGTGCGCACCATGCTCGAGGGCGCGGTGACGGCCGGGGTGGTGCTCCTGATCACGCTGTGGATCTCCGCGGCGATTGAAACACGCCTGCTGCGTTCGGCCACCGGCAACGAGCTGTCGCTGCGTAAGGCCGTCAGCAACGCCACCCGCGCGGTGCTGATGTTTGTCGGCCTGCTGATGGCGCTGTCGGCGGTGGGCATCGACCTGACGGCCCTGTCGGTGCTGGGCGGGGCGATCGGCGTGGGCATAGGTTTCGGCCTGCAGAAGCTGGCCGCCAGCTACGTCAGCGGTTTTGTGATGCTGGCCGAACGCAGCGTGCGCATCGGCGACAACGTGCGTGTCGACAACTTCGAAGGCCGCATCACCGACATCAACGCGCGTTACACGGTGGTGCGGTCGCTGGGCGGGCGCGAGTCCATCGTGCCCAACGAGATGTTCATCAGCAACCGCATTGAAAACCTCTCCCTGGCCGATTCGCGCGTGTTGCAGGCCACCGTGGTGTCGGTGAGCTACGACAGCGACGTCGAACTGGTGATGCGTTTGCTGACCGAGGCGGCGCTCGCGCAGGACCGCGTGCTGCGCGATCCCGGGCCGGGCGTCAATCTCACCAATTTCGGGGCCGACGGCCTGGAGTTCACGCTCAACTACTGGATGACGGACCCCGAGAACGGCCAGCAGAACCTGCGCTCGCGCATCAACCTCGCCATCCTGCAGTCCCTGCGCGAGCACCGCATCCAGATTCCTTACCCGCAACGGGTGATTCACACGCGGCCCCTGCCGGCGGAAGACGTCAAGGCCTCGGCCTCCTGAGGTCTCTCGCGTCGCCGCGCCCGTTCCGGCGCGGCGCTTCCCTTACTTCATGAAGGACGGCAGCCAGAGGCTGAGCCCCGGGAAGGCCAGCAGGATGCCCAGCGCCACCACCTGCATCACCACAAAGGGCCAGACGCCGCGGAAGATGGCGCCCAGGCCGACCTTGGGCAGCAGGGTGTTGAGCACAAACAGGTTCATGCCCACGGGCGGCGAGATCAGGCCGATCTGGATCACCATCACGATCAGCACGCCGAACCAGACCGGGTCAAACCCGAGCGACACCACAATCGGGAAAAACAGCGGAATGGTCAGCAGCACCATGGTGAGCTCTTCCATCACGGTGCCCAGCAGCACGTAAATCATCATCATCGCGGCGACGATCATCACCGGCGACAGACCCAGGTGGGTGATCCACTCCTTGAGGTCATTCGGCATGGAGGTGAAGTTCACGAAGTTGGCAAAAATGGTCGCCGCGATCAGCAGGGTGAACAGCATGGCCGTGGTGCGCGCCGATTCGACCAGCACCTCGAACGTGGCTTTCACCGTCAGCCGGCGCCGTGCCAGCGCAAACAGGAAGGCGCCCGCCGCACCGATGCCCGCGCCCTCGGTGGCGGTGAACACACCGCCGTAAATGCCGCCCAGCACCAGCACCACCAGCAGCAACACGCCCCAGATGCCGCGCAAGGCCTTCCAGCGCTCGGACCAGCTCGACTTCTCGCCGGCCGGCGCATGCTCGGGGTCCATGAAGGTCATGAACACCACGGCCACCATCAGCAGCAGGGCGATCAGGATGCCGGGAATCACGCCGGCTGCAAACAGCTTGCCGATGTTGGTTTCGGTCACGATGCCGTAAATGACCATGATGGTCGAGGGCGGAATCATGATGCCCAGCGTGCCGCCGGCGGCAATCACGCCGGTTGAGAGCGAGTCGCTGTAGCCCAGCCGTTTCATCGACGGGTAGGCGACCTTGCTCATGGTGGCGGCGGTTGCAATCGACGAGCCGCAGATCGCCCCAAAGCCGGCGCAGGCCGCGATGGTGGCATGCGCCAGGCCGCCGCGCAGGTGGCCGATGAAGGCGTAGGCGGCATGAAACAGTTCATGGGCCAGCCCGGCCCGTGCGACAAAATTGCCCATCAGGATGAACAGCGGAATCACCGACAGCGTGTAGGCAAAACCGGTTTCATGGACGACCTGGGCCGTGCTGGCCAGCGCCGGGTGCCAGCCGCGCGTCAGGCCCATGCCGACAATGCCGACCAGACCCATCGCAAAAGCCAGCGGCAGGCGCAGCAGCGCCAGCACGAAAATGGCCCCAAAACCAAGCAGGGCTTCGGTCACAGCGTGACTCCTTCACCCGTGTCGGTATCGGCGGCGGGGCGGAACGCCATGCCCAGGTGGATCACGCCGGCCACGGCGCACAGCAAGGCCATGCCGTAGATAAACGGTGCCTTGAGGATTTTCAGCTGGGCGGTGGTCTCGCCGGTTTCCAGATACTGGCCGCCGGTTTGCCACATCAGCCAGCCCAGGGCCAGCAACACTGCCCCGCAGACCAGCTGCATCAGGGCGCGCTGCACCTTGCGCACCGCCTCGGGCAGGTAATGGTCCAGCGAGTCGAACACCACATGTTCGCCGCGCAGCGAGACCAGCGGCAGGGCCGCAAAAATCACGACCACCATCAGCAGCTCGGTGAGCTCCAGGGAGCCGGGGATGGAGTTGGAGAGAAGCTTGCGGCCCCCCACGTCAAAAAAGGTCAGCGCCATGATGGCGAACAGGGCCAGGGCAGCCAGCAGGCCGCAGACCCTCTCGATCAGCTTGTTCAATCTATGTGCCTCAATCCATGAAAAAAAGCGCGGCCCTCATTGTCCATGAGGCCGCGCCGGGGCTGGCGTTCGGACGTCAGTCGCTTATTTTTCCTGGCGGGCGATTTCCGCGCGGAACTCGGCCAGCACCTTGGCCGCGTCTTTCAGGCCCTTGGCTTCGGCGTCCTTGATCCACTTCTGCTCCAGCGGGGCGGTCTTGGCCTTGACATCGGCGACAAAGGCCGCATCGGCCTTGACGACCTGCACGTTGTTGGCCTGCATCAGGCCCATGGCGCGGCGATCCACGCGGTCCCAGCCGCGGCCGTAAATACGCGCAGCCACTTCGCCGGAGATGGCGTCAACCGCTTTTTTCTCATCGGCCGAGAGCTTGTCGTATTTGGCCTGGTTCATCATGAAGACAAAGCTGGTGTTGTACAGGCCACCGGGAAAGGTGGTGGCGTGTTTGATGATCTTGTCGATCTTGAACGACTCGGTGGACTCGGCCGGGAACAGCGTGCCGTCCATGACGCCGCCAGACAGCAGCTCGTACGAGTCAGGCGCCGGCTTGAGGGTGACGTTCATGCCCAGCGTTTTCGCGATCTCGTTGACCATGCCGCCGCCGACGCGCCACTTCAGGCCGCCCAGCTCGGCCACGTTGGTCACGGGCCGTTTGGTGTTGAACACAATCCCGGGGCCGTGGGTGAAGAAGGACAGGACCTTCACGCCCTGGTGTTCCGCCTGGAACTGCGGGTTTTTCATGGCCACCTTGTTGAAGGCCACGGAAATTGGCTCGGAGGTGTTGCCCAGGAAGGGGAACTCGGCCATCTGGGTGTAGAGGAAGCGGCCCGGGGTGTAGCCGTGCACGGTGTAGGACACGTCGGCCAGGCCGTTCTTGACGGCGTCCATGGTGCCGGGCGCTGCGGTGACGCCGCGCGGCAGGATGTTGCATTTCATCTTGCCGGCGGTGTTTTTCTCCAGCAGGTCGCACCACTCCTTCTGGGCCATGCTCAGGGTGTGGGTGGGAGGCAGCCAGCTCGAAACGGTCAGCACGGTCTGGGCAGAGGCGAGGCCGCTGCAGACGGTGAGCAGGGCGGCGGCAATCGGTTTGATTTTCATAAACACTCCGGGCGGTCAGAGGTCTGACCGGATGACTTTGTTGAGGGCTGACTCAGTGGCGGTGCTGCCCTGATTCATTCGGAACGCTCACTTTAAGTCAGTGGTGGGCGCCAGTCTGTCCATGCTTACCCCAATTAACCGACCCAACGGTCTGTTAATTTGGCGCGCAAATGTCGCCTGGGCAACAGTGCTTTGGGTCGGCGGCTCTAATTCGGGTGCAAGCGGTCTTTATAATGAAATAGAACGATCGTTCTTTTATTTGTTTTCTCGTGCCGGTACAAGTCCATTCCCAAAGCCTGGGGTTCAGGAAGGCCGGCAGCCGCAGCATAGAATCAAGTGCTTTACGTACACGTCAATTCAATCAACTCTGGAGTCCTGCATGAAGGTCTTGGTACCCGTCAAACGCGTTGTCGATTACAACGTCAAAGTCCGCGTCAAATCCGATGGCACCGGTGTCGATATCGCCAACGTCAAGATGAGCATGAACCCGTTTGACGAGATTGCCGTCGAAGAAGCCACCCGCCTGAAGGAAAAGGGCGTGGTGACCGAGGTGATTGCGGTGAGCTGCGGCGTGGCGCAATGCCAGGAAACCCTGCGCACGGCCATGGCGATTGGCGCCGACCGCGCCATCCTGGTGGAAACCGCTGAAGAGTTGCAGCCGCTGGCGGTGGCCAAGCTGCTCAAGGCCCTGGTCGACAAGGAGCAACCGCAACTGGTGATCCTGGGCAAGCAGGCGATTGACGACGACTGCAACCAGACCGGCCAGATGCTGGCGGCCCTGCTGGGCTGGCCACAAGCCACCTTCGCCTCCAAGGTCGATGTGGCCGACGGCAAGGCCGTGGTCATGCGCGAGGTCGACGGCGGCATGGAAACCCTGAGCCTGAGCCTGCCGGCCATCATCACGACCGACCTGCGCCTGAATGAGCCGCGCTACGTGACCTTGCCCAACATCATGAAGGCCAAGAAAAAGCAGCTCGACAACTTCAAGCCCGAAGAGCTCGGTGTCGATGTCAAGCCGCGCATCAAGACGCTCAAGGTCAGCGAGCCGCCCAAGCGCAGCGCCGGCATCAAGGTGCCCGACGTCGCCACGCTGGTGGACAAGTTGCGCAACGAAGCCAAAGTTATTTAAGGACTGATGACATGACCGCACTCGCCTCACTCGTCGTAGCAGAACACGACAACGCCAGCATCCGTCCCGCTACCCTAAATACCGTCACCGCAGCCGCCCAGTGCGGCGGCGAGGTGCATGTGCTGGTGGCCGGCCTGAATGCCGGTGCTGCCGCCCAGGCCGCCAGCCAGATCGCTGGCGTGGCCAAGGTCATCCACGTGGACGGCGCCCACTTCGAACACGGCCTGGCCGAAAACATGGCCGCCCAGGTCATCGCGCTGGCCGGCAGCTACTCGCACATCCTGTTCCCCGCCACCGCCTCGGGCAAGAACATTGCGCCGCGTGTGGCGGCCCTGCTGGATGTGGGCCAGATCTCCGACATCACGAAGGTTGATGCGGTCGACACCTTCGAGCGCCCGATCTACGCCGGCAACGCAATTGCCATCGTGCAAAGCTCGGACGCGACCAAGGTCATCACCGTGCGCACCACGGGTTTTGATGCGGCGGCCGCCACCGGTGGCTCTGCCGCTGTGGAAGCCGTGACCGGCGTGGCCGACAGCGGCAAGTCGACCTTTGTCGGCAGCGAAATCGCCAAGAGCGACCGCCCCGAACTGACCGCCGCCAAGATCATCGTCAGCGGCGGCCGCGCGCTGGGCAGTGCCGAAAAATTCAACGAGGTCATGACGCCCCTAGCCGACAAGCTCGGTGCGGCGCTCGGCGCCTCGCGCGCCGCGGTGGACGCCGGTTATGCGCCCAACGACTGGCAGGTCGGCCAGACCGGCAAGATCGTCGCGCCCCAGCTCTACATCGCGGCCGGCATCAGCGGCGCGATCCAGCATCTGGCCGGCATGAAGGACAGCAAGGTCATCGTCGCGATCAACAAGGACCCGGAGGCGCCGATTTTCAGCGTGGCCGACTACGGCCTGGAGGCCGACCTCTTCACGGCAGTCCCCGAGCTGGTCGCCGCCCTTTAATCGGGGTGGATGAACAGGGCATCGCTGGCGGTGCCCTTTTTTTTGCGCCGGATCACCGGCCGATGGATTGACACCTGGACACTGGAGACACGACATGAGCTACAAAGCCCCCCTCAAGGACATGCTGTTTGACATCAAACACCTGGCCAACATCGATGCGGTGGCGCAGATCCCGGGCTTTGAAGAAGCCGGTTTCGAGACGGCGCAGGCCGTGCTCGAAGAATGCGCCAAGTTCAATGAAGGCGTGGTGTCTCCGTTGAACTGGGAGGGCGACAAGAACCCGTCGAGCTGGAAAGACGGCGTGGTCACGACGACGCCCGGCTTCAAGGAAGCCTACAAACAATATGCCGAAGGCGGCTGGCAGGGCCTGCAACACCCGCTGGACTTCGGCGGCCAGGGCTTGCCCAAGACCATAGGCGCCGCCTGCGGCGAGATGCTCAACTCTGCCAACATGAGTTTTGCGCTGTGCCCGCTGCTCAGCGACGGCGCGATCGAAGCGCTGCTGACGGCCGGCTCGGACGAACTCAAGGCGGTCTACCTGGAAAAGCTGGTGAGCGGCAAGTGGACCGGCACCATGAACCTGACCGAGCCGCAGGCCGGTTCGGACCTCGCCATGGTGCGCAGCCGTGCCGAGCCGCAGCCCGACGGTACCTACAAGGTGTTCGGCACCAAGATTTTCATCACCTACGGTGAACACGACATGGCCGAGAACATCGTGCACCTGGTGCTGGCCCGTGTGACGGGCGCGCCCGAAGGCGTCAAGGGCATCAGCCTGTTTGTCGTGCCCAAGTTCATGGTCGGCCAGGACGGTGCCCTCGGTGCGCGCAACGACGTGCACTGCGTGAGCATCGAACACAAACTCGGCATCAAGGCCAGCCCGACGGCCGTGCTGCAGTACGGCGACCACGGCGGCGCCGTCGGTTACATCGTTGGCCAGGAAAACCGTGGCCTCGAGTACATGTTCATCATGATGAACTCGGCCCGTTACGCCGTCGGCATGCAGGGCATTGCGATTGCCGAACGCGCCTACCAGAAGGCCGTGACCTTTGCGAAAGACCGCGTGCAAAGCCGCCCCGTCGATGGTTCGATCAATGCCAGCGCGCCCATCATCCACCACCCCGACGTCAAGCGCATGCTGATGACCATGCGCGCCTACACCGAAGGCTGCCGTGCCATGGCCTCGGTGGCGGCGGCGGCGTACGACGCCTCGCACCACCACCCGGATGCGGACGTGCGCAAGCAGAACCAGGCTTTTTACGAATACATGGTGCCGCTCGTCAAGGGCTACAGCACCGAGATGAGCCTGGAAGTCACCTCGCTGGGCGTGCAGGTGCACGGCGGCATGGGCTTCATCGAGGAAACCGGCGCGGCGCAGTATTACCGCGATGCAAAAATCCTGACGATTTACGAAGGCACGACCGCCATCCAGGCCAACGACCTGGTCGGCCGCAAGACCGCGCGCGACGGCGGCCAGACGGCCAAGGGGATTGCTGCGCAGATCGAAACCACCGAAGCGCAGTTGCTCAAGCAGGGCGGCGCCGCAGCGAAGACCGTGGCCAAGCGACTCAAGGCCGCGCGCGAAGCCTTTGTGGATGTGGTGAATTTTGTCGCCGGCAACACCAAGACCTCGCCGAATGCCGTGTTTGCCGGCAGCGTGCCTTACCTGATGCTGGCCGGCAACGTGGTCGCCGGCTGGCAGATGGCGCGGTCGCTGCTGGTGGCCGAAGAACATCTTGCCCGCGGCGAAGACACCGCCTTCATGCAGGCCAAGGTCACCACCGCGGTGTTCTACGCCGACCATCTGCTGAGCAAGGCGCCCGGCATGCGCGACAGCATTGTTGAAGGGGCCGACAGCGTGACCGCGCTGGCGCTGGAGGCTTTTTAGGCCGGCCCTGACCTGCTACTGATTAGCTATTAATTTGATAGCTAATGTCGCCCGATTGACAAGGGCCGGGCTCACTTTTCGCTCAAAATCTGACAAAAACTATCACCGGAGACACCATGTCCAGACTTCCCGCCCCGCTGAACGCGCTGCCGCTGCCCATCATTGGCTCGCCGCTGTTCATCATCAGCAACCCCAAGCTGGTGATTGCCCAGTGCATCGCCGGGGTCGTGGGCGCCATGCCTGCCTTGAATGCCCGCCCTGCATCGCAGCTTGACGAGTGGCTGGCCGAGATCACCGAGACGCTGGCGGCCTACAACCAGGCCCATCCCGACAAGCCGGCCGCGCCGTTTGCGATCAACCAGATCGTGCACAAGTCCAACGAACGGCTCGAGCACGACATGGAGATGTGCGTGAAATACAAGGTGCCCATCTACATCACCTCGCTGGGCGCGCGCGAGGACATCAATGCCGCGGCGCACAGCTACGGTGGTGTGGTGCTGCACGACATCATCAACAACAGGTTCGCGCGCAAGGCGATTGAAAAGGGCGCCGATGGTCTGGTCGCCGTCGCGGCCGGCGCGGGTGGCCATGCCGGTGTCAAGAGCCCGTTTGCGCTGATCCAGGAAATCCGCCAGTGGTTTGACGGCCCGCTGGCGCTGTCAGGCGCCATCTCCACCGGTGGCGCCGTGCTGGCTGCGCAGGCCATGGGTGCCGACTTCGCCTACATCGGCTCGGCCTTCATCGCCACCGAAGAGGCGCGTGCCTCGGATGCCTACAAGCAGTCCATCGTTGACAGCAACAGCGATGACATCGTTTATTCCAGCCTGTTCACCGGTGTGCATGGCAATTACCTCCGGCCTTCCATTGTTGCCGCGGGCATGGACCCCGACAACCTGCCCGACGGCGACCTGAAGACCATGAACTTTGCAAGCGGCGAGGGCAGCAAGTCCAAGGCCTGGAAAGACATCTGGGGTTGCGGGCAGGGGATTGGCGCGGTTACCAAAGTGCAGAGCACCGCCGACTATGTCGCGCAGGTCAAGCGCGAGTACCAGGAAGCACGTCAAAAGGTTTGCGTTTAGGTTTTCTGTCGCATGAACACGCCGGTCGCTGTCCTGACGCCATCCGCGCAGCGCCTGCCCGGCATTGATGCCCTGAAGGCGCTGGGCTGCGTGCTGATCGTCTTGCACCACCTGGCGTTTTACGGCCCCATGAGCGATGTGGTCCACACGGCGGCGCCGGGGCTGATGAACTGGCTTTACGACTACGCCCGCATGGCGGTGCAGGTGTTTCTGGTGGTGGGCGGTTTTCTGGCTGCCAGCGTGCTGGCGCCCGAGGGGGTGGCCGTGTTCCAGCAGCCCGGCCGCCTGATCCTGCGCCGCTACCAGCGGCTGGCGCCGCCGCTCTTGGTGGCCCTGCTGGTCACCACGCTGGTCGCGGCGCTGGTGCGGCCTTGGCTGCCGCATCCTTCGGTGCCCGACATGCCCACCGTCTGGCAGGTGCTGGCCCATGTGTTCCTGCTGCAGGACATCGTGGGGCAGGAGGCCCTGTCGGCCGGCATCTGGTACGTGGCGATTGATTTCCAGCTGTTCATGATGACTGTGCTGCTGTTCACGCTGGCCAGCCACACGCACAGGCTCTGGCCCGGCCTGCCGGCGCGGGCCGGGGTCTGGGCGGTGCTGGGGCTCGCGGCCGCATCGCTGGGGGTGTTCAACCGGCACGCGGCAGTGGACATGACGGGGCTCTACTTCTTTGGCGCTTACGCCCTGGGCATGCTGGCCTGGTGGGCGTCGCACAGCCCCCGGCCGGCGCGCTGGCTGCTGGCCCTGGTGCTGCTTGGTGTGCCGGCGCTGGCGCTCGACTTCCGGGGCCGGCTGCTGGTGGCGCTGGTGGTGGCCCTGAGTCTGGTGGCGCTGCAACGCTGTCGACCGGTGGGGCGCTGGCTGCAGGCGCCGTGGCTGCTGCAGCTCGGCCAGATGTCCTACTCGGTGTTCCTGATCCACTTTGCCGTGCTCCTGGGGGTCAATGCCGTGGTCAGCCAGTTCTGGCCCACGCAGCTGGTGGCCAATGCGCTGGGCATGCTGGCGGCCTTCGGCCTGTCGCTGCTGGCGGGCCAGGCGCTGTACCTGGGCGTGGAGTCGCGGCGCCGGCCGGCGCGGGTGGCGCCCGGGGCGGGTGTCAGCGTCCCCTGAAGTCCTTTCTTCAATGAAAAGTGAGCTTTCCCGTTGAGGGACGGGCGCATGTCGCTATTGAATAGATTGCGTTTCAGGCTGCGGCGGGCGGCGGGCGGCAGGATGTCGGCGCAGTGACTATACTGTTTGTTTGTAAGGGGTATCCTCTTAGCTCCACAGAGTTTGGATATACTGGTTAAATACACAGTTATTATGCCAGTCCTCATTCAAGACTACCCCCGCACCTGGAGTGAATTTCTGGCTTGGTTCTCCTCCGAGGA